>Ga0335078_10000007_pt1 | contig 436839 bp, 328 predicted proteins | sample Lox_Sample_32_FD_206711 | JGI IMG/M metagenome (GOLD analysis project Ga0335078, IMG submission 206711) | Soil microbial communities from Loxahatchee National Wildlife Refuge, Florida, United States - Lox_Sample_3.2 | ecosystem: Environmental > Terrestrial > Soil > Wetlands | place: USA...
CTGGAGGTTTGCCGCGCAAGGCCTTGCACTCTTCAAGTCGATGGACGCGATATTCGTTGACCTTGCCCGCCGTGATCTCAGGTAGCACCATGCTGCCGAAGAACGGGATCAGATAGCCATTGGCACGCGCGTGCTGTCCGCTCGCATATTTCGCGCTGCGCTGTCCCTGCGTCATGATGTCAAACTCGCGCAGGTACAACTTCGCAGCGTCGCGGAACAGTTTGCCGGTCTTCAACTCGCCGTCGCGGAGTTTGCCGCGCAACTGCAAATACCAGTCTTCCGCGAACTCCTTCGCTTTCGACAGGCTGTCTTCTTTGGTCGTCGTGCGCCGGTTCCTTCCGGCCAGATAGGTCGCGCATTGCCAACTCGAACTGTTGGGACGCTTGTAGACGTGAACTTTGCCACCGAGGATGGTGTGATGCTCTGCCATGCGGCTGCACCTCCTGCTTCTCTATAAGAATCGCAAAAGTGTGCAAGAGTTGCGCAAGCCTTGTGTCAAGATCGGCATCAGTGCAAGTACTGTATTTTCAGTTGTTTATGGAAGACTAGCTGGCTGGTAAGCCGATTTTGAGTCTGCTGCGTCTGCCAGTTCCGTTATCCCGGCCTGGGGTGGGCTCTTCTCCCCAAGTATCGCATAGGCTTTGCGTTATTCGCCACACGTGCGCGATCCTTTCGCACTGTCGTGTCGGCATGGCCGGCTCATCCTTATCGCCGACTGCGATGTCAACGCCGCGCCCTTTTTTCTGGGCGCGGCCCGGCCGAAGGCGGCTGCCCCACCGCAGGTGGCGCCCCGGCCGAAAGCAGCCCGCCTCACCGCAGGTGGTTTCCACATGGACGCGGTCATTGGCGCCGCCACCCCCCATGCGACAATGAAGGCAACGGCGATGACCCCTGCCCCCTCCGCTGTCGTTCCCGAGCCGGTTGCAGTAACCCAGCAGTTGCTGGCACAGCATGGCATCACGGCTGAGGAGTACGAACGTATCCTGGCCGCCCTCGGGCGCACCCCGTCGTTCACTGAGTTGGGCATCTACAGCGTGATGTGGAGCGAGCACTGCTCCTACAAGTCCAGCCGCGTGCACCTCAAGCGACTGCCAACGAAAAGCGACCGCGTGGTGCAGGGACCCGGTGAAAACGCCGGCATCATCGATGTGGGCGACGGCTGGGCCTGCGCTTTCAAGATCGAATCGCACAACCACCCCAGTTACATTGAGCCTTACCAGGGCGCGGCCACTGGCGTAGGCGGAATTTTGCGCGACATCTTTACCATGGGCGCGCGCCCGCTGGCGGTGATGGACTCCCTGCGCTTCGGGCCGATCCAAAATGACGGTTGCCCCACCCTTGGCGCGGATTCCGGCCCGGAATCCACGTCCAGCGTGGGAAGCGGCGATCGCGCCCAACTGATCCGTAAGAATCACTCCATTCTCGAAGGCGTGGTCAGCGGTATCGCCGGCTACGGCAACTGCTTTGGCGTGCCCAACCTTGGCGGCGAAACCAAGTTCGAGCCTTGCTACAGCGGCAACCCGCTGGTGAATGCCTTTGCGCTGGGCCTGGTGCGCAAGGACGAGATCTTTTACGCGCGCGCCAGCGGCGCGGGCAACCCCGTGATCTATGTCGGCGCCAAGACCGGCCGCGACGGCATTCACGGCGCCACCATGGCCAGCGAGGAATTCAACGAGGGGTCGGAACAGAAGCGGCCCAACGTGCAGGTTGGCGATCCGTTCATGGAGAAGCTGCTGCTCGAGGCCTGTCTTGAAGCCATGCAGACCGGCGCCGTCGTCGGCATTCAGGATATGGGCGCCGCCGGACTCACCTGTTCCACGTGCGAGATGGGTGCGCGCGGCGGTGTCGGCCTCGATGTGGAGCTCGACCGCGTGCCCCAGCGCGAAACCGGCATGACCGCCTACGAAATCATGCTTTCCGAAAGCCAGGAGCGCATGCTGCTGGTCGCAGAAAAAGGCCGTGAAGGCGAAGTTTTGCGCGTCTTCGCCAAGTGGGGCCTCGACGCAGTTATCATCGGCAACGTTCAGCCTGAACCGCGGCTGCGCATCCGCCATCACGGCGATCTCGTCGCCGACATTCCCAATCAATCGCTCACGGACGATGCGCCGCTCTATCAGCGACCGATCGGCACCTGGAAGGCCCCCGTTCCCCGCGATCCGCCTGCCGAGGTCCTCGACGAGCTCTCCAAAGACCGCGACTTCACCGCCGATTTGAGAGAGCTGCTCGCGAGTTCGAACATCTGCTCCAAGCGTTGGATTCACGAGCAGTACGACTCCATGGTGCAGACCAACACCGTGCAGGGTCCCGGCGGTGAAGCCGGCGTCATGCGCATCAAGGGCACAGCCGGACTCGAAATCGGCGAACTCGGCCTCGCCATGGCCCTCGATGGCAACGGCCGCTGGTGCTGGCTCGATCCCAAACTCGGCGCCATGCACGCCGTCGCTGAAGCCGCGCGCAAAGTCGCCTGCACGGGAGCCACCCCCATCGCTGCAACCAACTGCCTCAACTTCGGCAATCCTGAGAAGCCCGAAATCATGGCGCAGCTTTCCGCCGCCATCGACGGCATCGCCGAGGCCTGCACCGCGCTGGGCACGCCCATCACCGGCGGAAACGTCTCCTTATATAACGAGACCAAGGGCGTGGGCATCTATCCCACGCCGGTCCTCGGCATCGTGGGCATCCTCGATGACATTACCAAGGCTGTCCCTGCCGGCTTTCAGCGCGAGAAAGACGCCATCGTGCTGCTTTGGCCGATTCCTCGCGGCGAGGAGCCCGACCCTGATCTCAAAGTTCCGCTCAACCCGCCGCCCATCAGCCAATACGTGCTTCCCGCCCTCGAGCGCGAACCGCGCCCCAAAGAAGAGGCGGATGCAACCGATAGCGAAGCGCAGCAGAATCTCACGGCCTTCGGATCTTCTGAATTTGCGAAAGTTATTCTCGGGGGCCTTTGGGGTGCGCCGCCCGCGCTCGACCTCGAAGCCGAAGCCGCCCTGCACAATCTGCTGGCGGTTCTCGCGCGGCGCAAGCTCATCCGCTCCGCACGCGATGTTTCTGACGGCGGGATCGCGGTTGCTATGGCACAAGCCGCTTTTCCCCTCGGGATCGGCGCCACCATCGAGCAGGATCCGTCGCTTCTTGCTCACCCGCTCTTCGGCCTCTTTGCCGAGCCCGCTTCAACGGTCATCGTCACCACGGCGACTGAAAACATCTCCGAGATCGAGAAGCTGGCCGCGAACTGCAACTTTTTTGCGGCGCCCATCGGCGCCACCGGCGGAAGCAATCTGCAGGTGAATGTCGACGGCGAGTTGTTTATCTCCGCGCCCGTCCGCGAGTTATGCAACCTCTGGTCCAACGCTCTCGAATCCGCGCTGCACGACGAGGTGCTTGCATGAGTGGCTGGCGTCATCGCGGCGTAGCCGCCGCTCGCCGTGCGCGCAGCACCGAGGTGCGGGCGTGACGCGAATCCTGTACCAGGGCGTCCCCGGCCTCGGCGACGAATCAGCATCTCTTCGCGCACACACAAAGAGTTGTCATCCTGAGCGTAGCGCAGCCGCGCAGCCGCTGCGCGCAGTCGAAGGATCTGCAGTTGCTTTTCGCTCCCTTGCTCCCTTGCTCCCTTGCTCCCTGCAGTTCGCCGCCTCCGGCGACGAACTCCACGAAGAATGCGGCGTCGTCGCCATCCACAATCACCCCCACGCCGCCCGCGAAACCTATCTCGGCCTCTACGCCCTTCAGCATCGCGGCCAGGAATCGGCCGGCATCGCCACCGCCGACGGCCAACGTCTCGCCAACATCAAGGGCATGGGCCTGGTTTCTGAAATCTTCACTGACGACGTGCTCGCCAAGCTCCCCGGCCACATGGCCATCGGCCATACCCGCTACTCCACCACCGGCGACTCAGCTCTGCTCAACGCGCAGCCCATCCGCGTCGAATCCACCAAGGGTCTCATCGCGATCGCGCACAACGGCAACCTGGTCAACCTCGGCGTCCTGCGCGCGCTTCTGGAACGCGAAGGCGCCTACTTCCAAACCACTTCTGATTCCGAGATCATCGTCCAGCTCATCGCCCACTCGCGTGCGGCCACGCTGGTCGACGCCATCGCCGACTCGCTCTCGCAAGTCGAAGGCGCGTTTTCCATCGTCATGATGACGCGCGACCGCATCTTCGCTGCCCGCGATCCGCGCGGCTTTCGCCCCCTCTCCATGGCGCGCATGAAGAATCCCAGCGGCGCCGACACCATCGTCTTCGCCAGCGAAACCTGCGCCTTCGATCTGCTTCGCGCCGAATTCATCCGCGACATTCTTCCCGGCGAATTGGTCATGGTTTCTGAAGACGGCGTCACCAGCCGCCAGTTCGCATCGGGCATGCCGCAATCAAGCTGCATCTTCGAGCATGTTTACTTTGCCCGCCCCGACTCGCGCATCTTCGGCCGCTGGGTACAGGAGTCGCGCGACCAGATGGGCCGCCAGCTCGCGCGCGAGTCCGGCGTCCCCGCTGACCTCGTCGTTCCCGTGCCCGACTCCGGCGTCACCGCCGCGCTCGGCTACGCCGAAGAGGCGGGCCTTCCCTTCCGCTTCGGCCTTATCCGCAACCACTACGTGGGCCGCACCTTCATTGAGCCCGAACAGCGCGTGCGCGACTTCGGCGTGCGCCTCAAGCTCAACCCCGTCCACAATCTTCTCGCCGGCAAGCGCGTCGTCCTCATCGACGACTCCATCATTCGCGGCACCACCAGCCGCAAAATCGTGCGCATGGTGCGCGGCGCGGGCGCTACTGAAGTGCACTTGCGCATCAGCTGCCCGCCCACCATCTCGCCCTGTTTTTACGGCGTCGACACGCCCCGCAAGCAGGATCTCATCGCCGCCAATCATTCCATTGAAGAGATTCGCTGCTTTATCGAGGCTGACTCGCTGGCCTATCTTTCCCTTGAAGGCCTGCTGGCATCGGTTCATGACGAGAAAAACCTCCGTCACTGCACCGCCTGCTACACCGGCAACTACCCCACGCAGTGGGTCGACGTCGAAGAGATCCTTCCGGCCGCGGCGTTGCCTTAGCCACTTCTTTCACTTGATCCCGATCACCATCGAGTCCGGTCCCACCAAGTGCTCGACGCGCGTCTCCTTGAAGCCCGCATCCTTCATCCAGCCGATGCAATCCGCTCCCGTGTAGTCGAATCCGCCATGCGTCTCGATCATCATGTGCAGGCTCATCATCAGCCCGAACGCGTTCTCTTTGCGCTCGTCGTCAATAATCGCGTCGTACACCAGCAATGCACCGCCCTTGGGAAGCGCATCGTATGCCTTCGCAATCAGCAGGCGCTTCTCGTCCAGGTTCCAGTCGTGCAATATGTGCCCCATCATGATCACGTCGGCCTTGGGCAGCGCATCGCTGAAGAAGCTGCCCGCCTGGAATTGCACCCGCGACGACAGTCCATTGGCTTCAACGTACTCCTCGAAGATCGGGCCCACTTCCGGCAGATCGAATCCGATGCCCAGCAGGTGCTGGTTCTTCAGCGCCACCTGCACCAGCAAATCGCCCTGCGCCGGCCCGGCATCGACCACGGTCCTGTACTTTGACCAGGGAAACTTCGCCGCAATCGCCAGGTTGGCGCCGTGGCTCACGCCAGTCATCGCCTTCAAAAACTCTTTCAGCCGCGCGGGGTCGGCGTAGATGGTCGCGAAAACCGGCGCCCCTCCGCCCTTCAATTCGTTCTGCGGCAACCCTGTGCGCAGCCCCTCCGTCAGGCCGTTCCATTGCCCGTACGACCGGTGGTTGCACATCTCCAGGATTCCACCGATATACGACGGCTTCTTCTTATCCAGATACAGATCCGTCGACACCGTATTCCGGTAGACGCCGTCGTGCCGCTCCAAAAATCTCAGCGCCACCAGCGCATCAAAAAAGTCTCGCGCCGACCGCGGATGCAATCCCAGCCTACCCGTCAGCTCTTCCAGGTTTTCAGGGTGCTTCGCAAGTTCGGTAAACACCTCCATCTCTACTGCGCTCAAAAGCGTTTTCGAGGCCCAGAATCCAAAACCGATTTGCAGGATGTGTTCGGGGCTGGGCGCAGAAGCATGTGCGCCGGTGGACGTGGTTGCAGTTGCAGTTGCAGTCGCAGGCAGATTCATAGTGACCTCCTTGTGGCCGGGTTCTCTTGGTTGTCCAGGGGGACGTGACAAAAACGCTATATCCGTTACGGGGCTGCTCAGCGGGTGGGAAGCCGTATTGATTTGGACCAGATGAGTCTAATTCACCTGCGCCCGCGCCGCCAATGACTTTTTTGGCTGCTGAGGGTAAGTTCGTGCAAAGCCGTTTTCAAAGGGAACGGCTTCAGAACTCGCGGAAAAACTCGTTCGCCGGGGCCGGCTTGTATGAGGGCGCGAAAGCAGCATAACAACCACCGCCGCGTGCTCAAGGCCTTTGCACTACCTCTACGCTCTGCGCGCTCGCCGCTTCCTCTTTTCCCACCCTCCAAGCCGCAGCGCCACCTTGCAACAGGAACCCCGAAGCTGATCGGCATATGCTCGATCTGCAAGCGACCGCGCCACCACCATCCCTCCAATGCTGAGAGCGGCAATTGCTTGAGCGCGCTCGCGCGCCTCATGCGTTCTTGCGAGGCTTCGCTTCAGGACGTCTACCATCGCCCGAAACACAGTTTCAAAAGCCTGTCGCGTTTCCGTTCCACTCCTTGCCACATCCGTGGGCAACGCCACCATGGGGCATGAATTCTCTACGTCTTCGAAATGCTGGCGCGATAAATAAGCATTCACCACCTGGGCCCCAACGTCCGTTCCCGAAAGATCCACGCTGACGCCCTCCCAGCACGCCTTCCACTCCGGATCAGTAAAGAAACAATTCATCACTTCAGCGTACAGATCGCTTTTGCTGCCAAAATAGGAATAGAATCCGCCGTGCGTCAATCCTGCACCCTGCATGATCTCTGCAATCGACACGCTTTCAAACCCGCGCCGGTTGAATAGCCGGCGGGCGCTGTCGACGATCTTTTTCTTCACTTCATTACGGTGCCCCCTCGGATATGGCATGAGCTCTCCAGGTCGGCCCGGTTTGCGGCCGATATTATTACCTTGAACATATTTTAGTTCGATGGTCTCATCCACTCAGCATTAACTTGTCGCTGTCGCATAGCGAAAGAACAGGCATGGAGGCGCCGTGAACAACTTATCCATCGCATCGAATTTCAATCCCGGCCGTCGCCGCTGGTTGCGGCATTCCGGCATCGCCGCGGGGGCGCTCATTCTGCAATCGAGCCCCGTCTTCGCTGCAGCCGGCGACGAAATCTCTCGAACCGCCGAGGCGATCCATCAGGAAGTGGCGTTCAATGCAACACCAGAGCGCATCTACGGCGCACTCACGGATGCCGCGAGTTTTCAGAAGCTGGAGTCCCTCAGTGACGCCATGCAAAGCCTCGATATTGCCGGGCATCCGGCCAGGATCAGCCGCGACCCGGGCGGGTCGTTTTCGCTCTTCGGTGACTACATTGTCGGCCGCCAGATTGAGCTCGCCCCAAATCAGCGCATCGTCCAGGCATGGAGAGTTGCCAACTGGGACCCGGGCATCTACTCGATCGCCCGATTCGAGCTCACGCCGGTGGACTCAGGCACAAAACTCGTCTTTGATCACACCGGCTTTCCCGCCGGGGATGCTGAGAGTCTGGCCAGCGGCTGGCACGCGCACTACTGGGAGCCTTTGCGAAAATTCCTCGGCTGATCCGCCCCTCAATCGAGAGAACTGGTTGCATAAATCCGGTTTTGAAAGGGCACAGCTTCAGCCGTGCCGCAAAGGTGCTGGGAATATCGCGGGCTTTAGCCCCCGAAGGATGTCTTTTCAACTGCCCAGGGTATTTATGCAACCAGTTCCTGGTCCATACGTCCCTAGTCCCTATGTCCCTGCTTTCTCCTACCCTTGCTCCCTCGTTCCCCCCAGTTAATAGATCCTGAATTCCCCGCTGCAGTGCATCAGGCTCATCAAATAGAGCAGTCCATCGTAGTACCTGTAGTCGCCCGAAGGCACCGGCATATTCCACAGCGCCTCCACAAACGCCTTGGCGGTCGGACCGTCGGTCGCGGCCAGGCTGCCCACCGCCGCCGTGGCCACCATGCCCGGCGAATGCGTGGTCGAAAGCGGTTTCCCATCCAGCGTGTAGCGATTCACGAACTTGTCGATCCCCTGGCCATGCAGAAATTTCTGCATTCGGTCGCTCAGTGCCGTTTCGCGCGCGTCCTTGTGCCACCACGAGTAATCCACGCTCCAGTTGCTCACGCTGCGCCACGAGTCGGCCATGAACGGCGTGGGTTTTCCGTCGAAGCCCATCACCGGCGAGCCGTCAAAGTTGCTACGGTCAGGCGTCAGGCCCGTCGCCGGTCCCGTTACGAGTGTGAAGAAGTCGCGGCTCACATCCGCCGCCTTTGCCCAGAACGCGCGATCCTCTACCGGCCCCCATCGCGCCCACAACTCGTAAAACGCCGGCAGATGATAGCTCGCGTCCGTCACGCCGTCGGGCAGGTCGGGCACAAACTTGATCATGAAATGGCTCTCGTCCACCATCGGCCCGATAGTTTCTTCACGCGGCCCGCTCGGAAACCGGTACGGGGGCCACGGTCTGCCGCTCGCCTTCGCTTCCGCCTCCATCCTGTGATTGCTCAGGCTCGGCCAGGGTTGATCGGGCATAACGAACGGCGCATCGCCGGGATGAATGCGGAACGGGCTCATCCCCGTCAGCACAGGATGGTGCCGCATCCCGCGCAGAATCTTGTCCGCCTCGGCCTGGTAGTTGTAAATCCCCCTGCCGTTCCTCCACCGGTGCGCCGCAAAATACAGCGCCATGGTGAAGTACTCTTCCCCATCCGGCGCGGCTCCCGTCGAGCGCGGCGTGCCATCGGTATTCATCGACCACGCAAAGTACCCCACCGAAGGGTTCTTTGGGTCGGTGATCAGCATATAGGTGTGCGCCCAGTTCCAGATGGCGTCGAACTCGCGCTTCTTGTTGAGCTCGACGCAAATCATCATGCCGTAGCTCATCCCCTCGGTGCGCGCATCGTTGTTGGCCCAGTCGGTCACGTACGCCAGTGTTCCATTCTCATTGGCTCCGGTCTCAAAGTAGATGCGCTCTTCCTGCCCGTCTCCGTGGAACAGTTGCTGGAACGCCTTCTCGATCTTGGCGCGGCTCTCGGCCGGTGTGTGCCCCTGCTCCGCAAACAGGTCGCGATACGTGTGCGTTTTGTACGCACCATCTCCGTCGCCGGGAAAGCGCTCGATCTCGCCAAGAGGAGCATTCTCATGCGGAGCCGGCGCCGAAAAAAACGTCCCAACCACCGGCGCCCCCTGGGGCGATTTCGTCGCTGCGCCCCCGCCGCCCGCCTGCGCTGGGGCATTACCTGGAGCCTGGGCCACAGCGCCGCAAACCACAAGCAGCGATGCTGCGGACAAAACAACGCACGTCCTCATCCGATTCCTCATCGCCTTGCCCTTTCTTGAAATATGCATGCGCTCCAAATCTACACCACAGTCCCCTGGCAAAGGTTTGCAGCATAGTGCTGCGATGTCAATCTGAGCGCAGGTCGTCCGCCTTCGCGGACGACCGAAGTCGAAGAATCTGCGGTTGTTCTTTTAGACTTTCGGGAGAGCGAAGATCGCCCGGCGCGGCGAACGGCGCGACCGCGGAGAGCCGCAGCGCCGCCTTCCACTCCTTACCGGCTACTAGCTACTCCCTGGCATGATGACCACCGCCGCCATCCTCGTCCTGCTCGCCCACCTGCTCTGGATCGCACTGGTAATCTTCGGCGCGCTCTTTACCCGCGGTCGCCCCGTATGGAGCGCGCTCCATATTCTTGCCCTGCTTTGGGGAATCGCTACTGAAGCCGGTCCCTGGCCCTGCCCGCTCTCGCTCGCCGAACAATATTTCGAAACCCGCGCCGGTCTGGCCGCCTATCACGGCAGCTTCCTGCTGCACACGCTCGACGCCATCGTCTATCCCAACCTGCCCGCCTGGCTGGTCACCGTCATGGGAGTCGCCGTTTGCGTCTTCAACCTCGGCGTCTACGCGTGGCGCCTCCGCCAATGGCGAAACTGCAATTAATGACGGTGTCATCGTGAGCGGAGCGAAGAATCCGCGGTGGTCTTTTGCTCTTTCACTGTTTCTCTTGTTCACTCGCGTGAGCTGCCACTCCCGCTCCCTTCGTCGCCGTAAGCGTCGTGCTCCAACTGCCGTCGTCGGTACCGAACGAAAAGACGATCTGCGCGTCGGCGATTTTGCCCGTATAAATCAGGCGATAGGTCTGCCCCTGGTAGTCGGTTTCTACCCAGAAGGTGAGTGTCTGGCCCACAACCTTGCCTTCGTGGATTTCCGCCGGGTTCGTCGGCAAACCCTCCACCGTGCCCGTCACTGTCGCGCCCGCGCTGCTCAGGTGAAACGTCAGCGGCATGCTTGTGCCCTGAAAGTCGAAGGCGCCTTTCCAGGTGCCTGTCACATCGGGAATCGGCGCCGCCGGAGCCGTGCCGCGTTCGGCCGTCAACTGCGCGCTAAACGAGCCGTCCTCGGTGCCGAAGGTGAACGCGATCTCGTCGCCCGCCGCTGAAACCTTGCCTTTGTACGCCAGCTTGTAGGTCTGGCCCTGGTAGTCGGTGTTCACCCAGAAGCTGATTGTGTCTCCATCCACTTTGCCGTCGTGGATTTCGGCGGGGCTCGTCGGCAGGCCCTCCACCGTCCCCGTCAGGGCCGCGCCCGTCACGGTCAAATGGAACGTCAATGGCACGCTGCTGCCCTGGAAATCGAAGGCTCCTTTCCACGTGCCGCCCAAATCGGCGGCGCGCGCGCACGGCAGCACCGCCAGAAAGGCAAAAAGCCCGGCAATTCGCCAAATGCTCCTCATCGCACCCCTCCAGAAGAGACGAGTCTACCACGCTCCCGTGCGCCGGAAATCAGCCTCCCACTCACGCCGGGGCTGTGAACTACTGCACGTCGAGCGTCAAGGTCTGGGTATGCGACAAGGATCCGCTGCTTGCAGTGATGGTCACAGAGTAGTTTCCCGGTACGGAGCCGGAAGTGTAGGGGACATTGACGCTCACATTGCCGCTTGCCGAGCTCTCGTGGCTTGCGTCGCCGGAGTAGGCAGCGCTGACCGTGTGCTTGCCGGCGGCGGCAAACGAGACCACCGCCTGTGCGGTCGCAAATCCTGACGACGGAGCGCCCAGCGTGACGGGGGCTCCAAAGGCCGAGCCGTCAACGGTGAATTGAACCGTCCCGGTGGGCCCGGACCCGCCTCCACCCGTCACTGAGGCCGTGAACGTGTCATTGGCTCCCTTGGCAGGGGTCATCGTAGCCGCCGACAAGCCCGTTGTCGTGGCCGCGGATTGTGGCGGCGGTGTGTAGGTATTGCCTCCGCCCGACCCTCCGCCGCAGGTGGCAACGCCGAGGGGAAGAACGATACATGCTGCGATGCTCAGGGCAACGGCTTTTCGCCGGCGCTTCGGCGCCACAACCACGATGAGGAAGGCGCACGCGACCCCGCCGGCGCCGAACAGCCAACCCGCCTTGGGCGGCGAATTGCGCGCCAGAACAGGAACGCCAACGTTTTCGGCCTGGGTGGTGGTGATGGTCAAAGTGGAGGTGCCGCCTGTGGGCACAGTCGGTGGAGAAAAGACGCAGGCCGCGCCGTTAGGAAGCCCGGAACACGAGAATGAGACGGTCCCGTTGAATCCGTTCGAAGTCGAAATCGAAACTGAGACCGGCGCAGAAGTCTGACCGTTGATCACGGTGAGCGACTGCGGATAGACGCTGACGGAGAAGTCGGGAATGTAAACGAAGAAGGCCCAGTTCCCCGTGGTGCTCGGAAGATAGTTCGCGTCTCCGCCGTACGCCACAGTGACCGTGTGCTCTCCAACGGCCAGATTGGCGGTTGGAATCGTTGCCGTTGCTTCGCCATAGTTCCCGTATCCGATGGACCCGGTCACCCCGTTCGCAGTCGTCAAGGGCAACGGCGACCCGAGAGTCGCGCCGTCGAGAGTCATCTGTAAGGTTCCCGTCGGCGCAGGATAGAGCGGTTCGTTGTAGGGCGGCGCAGCCGTGGGCCCCACCTGCAAGCTGATCGTGACGGGCGTTCCCGGTAGGACGCTATCTGAGGAAGTCATCATGCCCGTGGTCTGCGACGCGATGGGTCCGGTCTGGTAGGTAAGCTGCAACGGCGTGCTCGTGCAGGATGTGTAATTCGAGTCTCCCGTGTAGGTGACCGTGAGCGGTGCTGTGACCGAGGTTAATTGCGAGATCTGTAGGGTTTCTGAAGGAAGATCCATTGCCGGAATCGTGAAGATAGTCTGCCCTCCGCCTGAGGATATGATTCCTCCGCCCTGGGCAGTACCGGCCAACGGCCCCACCACGGCCGTCGTTCCGGAGTAGATGGTCAGCGTGCCGGTGGGCGCCACCATGTTGCCCAGCGGCGGGGTCACCGTTTGCTGGTAGAGCCCCGTGCTCGCGTAAAGCGTCACCGTCCAACCCGGCCGCAAGACGGTTGTATTTGACCCCAGTCCGCATGACATCTTCGCCGGCGACAGCGTAATGCTGTTGGTTCCCACGCTCGAGTTAAAGCTCGAATCGCCTGTGTAGGATGCGCTGAGAGATCGCATTCCGCCCAGCAAGAGATTGTTGGGCAGATCCTCGGTGAAACTCTGCGCGTTGAGCGCAAATGATCCGAGTGTGCTGCCCGAGTCGGCGAGCGTAACCGAGCCCGTTGCCACGCCATGGCCGCTTTGGCCGCTGACGTCGGCGCGCAGCAGCAGCAAGCTTCCATAGGCGAGGGGCGTGGCGGCGGGAACAAATGCCTCGCTCGTTCGGTCGTAATTAAGGATGGAAAGCTTGGTCACGCTCGATTCCGGCGAAATGTCGACACTCACGGGCGCAGATTGGCTCGGAGCAAACTGGGCGTCTCCGGCATAGCGCGCCGTCACCGTATAGCTTCCGCCCGGCAGTGTGCTCACCGCGCTCGTCACGCTTCCGGCATTGAGTGCGCCCAGAAGGACAGAGCTGTTTGGCTGCGTCCCGGCGATCGATACGTCCCCGGTCGGATTACCTGACGTTGCGGCAACCGCAGCCAGGGCCTGGATGGGTGCGCCGTGTATCGCTGTCACAGCGCTTGTGCCGCCATTCAGAGTAAGCGTCGTCGTGGTCGGAGCAAAACTCACCGACTTCCATTGATTCACCAGGTTGGCAATGTCGACGGACCCGAGGCCGGTGACCATGTCGTAGCCGGCGGTTGAGTCATGACCGGTGGTCTCTCCAAAGGGAAAGGGCGAGGTTGCTGGCGGCAGCAGGCAATCGGGGTCAGGAGATTCGCATGCCACGCGATTTCCGTCGCTGGTGATGTCGTGAAATATGGAGGCCCCGGCGGCGCTTGCGGCCAGGCGATAGAGGGTGGGGTTGGCATTGCCCTGCCGGCCGTATTTCTGATTGATGATGGCCATCACCCCGGCCATCGCCGGTGCGCTTGCCGATGTTCCTCCCACGCCGAGAAAAGTCTGCGTGGCAGCGTTTGGATCGCAGCCAGACCCTCCGGACTCGTCGATCTGGCAAACAATGTATGCCGAATCATAGACACCGTTGCTTGCAAAGAAGGAAACATCAGGAATGTCGCGCACGCCGTCGGAGGGGACGCCTGGTCCTGTCTGCCATACCGGCTTTGGGTAGCCTCCGGTGCAGGTAGGAGCGTCAGAACCATCAGAGCTGATGCATGAGCTCGGACCTCCGCCGGTGGCGATGACGTTGAGATTGGTCACGACCAGAGGCGACCCCGAGCAGCCGTAGGGAGGTTCCTCGCCTTGAATCGTGTCGAGGATGGTGCTGGCACAACTGTCGTTCCAGGGAATCTCGGGGATGTATCCCAGCACCGACTTCTTGGTGGTGGGATCGTCGGCCGCGCTCCAATATGTGGACCAGGAATTGTATTGATTGAAATCTGTTCCGCCGACCGCGATGTTGTAGGGAGTGGATGCGAGGCCGCTCACCGACATGGAGTTCTTCAGGTCCTCTCCGGAACCGGTTTCATCGCATTCCGCCGAGCCCGCGTCGCCGGACGATACCAGAAACGTGATGCCTTCGGCTGCCGCCTGCTGGCGTACTTCAGCCTCAAACGCGTTTCCAGCAGTTCCCAGAAACAGCTCGCAGCCGCTGTAGCTCTCGCTCATCACGGGAGCCAGGTTGTTGTCGACGATAAACAGCATGGAGAGATCGACGCCTTGCGTTGTCTCGGTCGATGCCGAGCTGACGAGGTTGATTGTCGCGCCTTTCGCGACGGCGCCGGACCACTCCACGTCAAGGTCGGATTCGGTTTCATCGGCCTGCACGCCGGGGTCGATTCCCGCGATGGTGACAGTCGGGTTGTTGACGGGTAGTCCCAAAAAGGCGCGAAATTGTTCTGGGTCGCTCAGATTGATGTCGGTTTCTCCAACAATGGCGATGGTCTGCCCGGTGCCGTCGAGCCCGGCATTCCAGAGCGGGAGCAAATCGTAGATGGTGGCAAAGTCATAGGGAGCGACTCCGTAGAACGATGCGTTGGGTAGAGTAAAGCTAGAGTCCGCGCCAGGGACGATTTGAGGGCGCGATTGCCCCTTTGCAAATTGCAGCGTTGGCCCGCGGATGACTTCGGCGCGATAGCCAAAATCGTTCAGCGATACGAGTCCGCTGATCACCGGGGCCAGCGCAGTGGGAATGCTGGGGTTGGCGCTGTTGGCGAAGTGCATTGCGCCTGCAACCCGATAACGATGGATCGCGGTGTGAAACGCCCCCTTCACTTGGCCGGCGCTGCCGCTGAACTCGATTGCCGTGCCACCCTTGCTGATGGCGATGCCGGTAAAACCGTGCAGGCTCAGCCAATCTGATATTGTCTGCACATCCTGTGCGGCGGCGCCGAACCACTGCCCGTATTGCTGCGGCGTCAGCCATTGATGAAACAGAGGCGAGGCCGGGTCCTGTTGCGCCGCGAGAAGGTTGTTCAGCGCCGCATCTTGCTCGGGGCTGCGGCGGAGCAGCATCAACATCCGGTGCAGCGGCTGTTCCGGCGCCACTTCGCCAAGATCATTTGCGGGAATTGCCAGCGGGTGCTTGTTTCCCCTCAGCTCAGTCAACTGGCTTTCGTCCACCGGGCCTGCGATTCTTGGCGCCGGCGCGGGAAATTGCGACGCGTATTGTTGGGGGATTTGGGCGACAAGAGAAAGCCGCGCAACACAGACCAACACCAACAGAACCCAGCTTGACCGCGCCCGCTTGCCCACGCGGGCCGGCATCGAGGCGAGTATATGCGTCTGCGGCACCATTCGAAGGAAGAGGTGTCCCGACTCTAAACCAATGGCTGCTCCAGCAACCGCGATGGGTCAGATTGCCATCCAGTCTCCCCGGAATCTCTCGCCATGTCAAATGCTACCGAAACTCGAGCCCAGAGCGACTCTCCCTCACCCCTCGCCGCCGTCGTACTTTTGTTGGCTATTGGCTACCGGCTGCTTGCCCGCTCCTTTGCTCCCTCGCTCCCTGTACTTTCAGTCACAGGACGTTCACACTCTCGCTGTGATAGCATCCGTCTTTCGAGAAAAGGCGCGCGGCGGAGCCCGCATTCGCACCCTAAATCCCGCCCCAGGCGCGCTTTGCCGAAGGAGAACGCAATGAAAACGTACCCGGGAAGTGAGATCCGCAATGTGGCTGTAGTGGGGCATGCACACAGCGGCAAAACCACGCTGATTGCCGCTCTGCTGCATGCCGCCAAGATGACTCCAACGCAGGGCCGCGTCGAAGACGGCTCGGCTGTCACTGCCTACGACGAAGAAGAAGTGGCCCGCGGCATCACCATGCAAAACGCCGTCGCCTTTGCCGAGTGGCAGGGCGTCAAAATTAACTTCGTCGACACGCCTGGCTTCCACATGTTCACCCACGAAGCCCGCGCCGCGCTCTTTCCCGTCGAATCCGCCATCGTCGTCGTCAACGCCCAATCCGGCGTCGAGCCCGTCACCGAGCGTGTGTGGCGCTATGCTGAAGAAGCCAACCTTCCCCGCATCGTCCTCATCAATCAAATGGACCACCCCAAGGCCGGCGGCGGCGACGGCCTCAACGCGCTTATCGACGACCTGCACGAGCGCTGGGGCCGCAACTGTGTTCCCGTCCAGCTGCCCATCTCCGATGCCAACGGTTTTCACGGCGTCGTCGATCTCGTCACCATGGAGGCCTACACCTACACGCCCAATGGCGACGGCCGCGGCAAAGTCTCCGCCGAAATTCCCGCCTCCCTCGTCGCCGACGCCAAGGCTCGCCACGAATCCCTCGTCGAACTGGTCGCCGAAGGCAAAGACGAGCTGATGGAAGAGTTCTTCGACAAGGGCACGCTTTCAGCCGAACATCTCGCCTCCGCGCTCCACGAAGCCATCCGCGAAGACCGCATCTTTCCCGTGCTCTTTTCGAGCGGCGCCACCAACATGGCCCTCGATCATCTCCTCGACTTCCTCAAGACCTACGCGCCCTCGCCTGCCGAGCGCGCTCCCATCGCCGGCACACCGCCCACGCCCGGCGACCCCGCTCCCACGCGCAAGGTCGACGACTCCGGCCCCGCCGCGGCTGTCGTCTTCAAAACCATGTCGGACCCCTTCGCCGGCCGCATCAGCTTTTTCAAGGTCATCAGCGGCGTCATCAAAAACGACGCCACCCTCGAAAATTACACCCGCCGCGGATCAGAAAAACTCTCGCACCTCAGCGTCATGCAGGGCCGCAAAGCCGTCGAAGTCCCCGAGCTCCACTCCGGCGATCTGGGCGCAGTGGCCAAGCTGCGCGAAACCCTCACCGCCGACACCCTCGGCGTAAAGGGCTCTGAAATCCAGGTCTCCCTCGCCGCCATGCCCGAGCCCGCCATGACCTATGCCATCGAGCCCAAGTCGCGCGCCGACGAAGACAAGCTCGCCCCCGCCATCCATAAATTGATGGAAGAAGACCTGCTCATCCGCTTCTTCCGCGACCCGCAGACCAACGAATTCCTGATCGCCGGCGCAGGCCAGCCCCACATCGAGGCCATCGTCAGCCGCCTCAAGCGCCGCTATCACGCTGAAGTCACTCTCAAAGCTCCCAAAGTCCCCTACCGCGAAACCATCCGCGGCAAGGCCGACGCGCAGGGCCGCCACAAAAAGCAGTCGGGCGGCCACGGCCAGTTCGGCGACTGCAAAATCAAGATGGAGCCCATGCCTCGTGGCGGCGGCTTCGAGTTTGAAAACGACATCTTCGGCGGAGCCATTCCCCGCAACTTCATTCCCGCGGTCGAAAAAGGCATCATCGAGTCGGCTGCGCGCGGCTTCCTCGCCGGCTATCCGGTGGTCGACTTCAAGGTCATCCTCTACGACGGCAGCTATCACGAAGTCGACTCCAACGAGCTCAGCTTCAAGACCGCCGGCCGCATCGCCTTTCGCAAGGCGATGGAGCAGGCCAAGCCCTGCCTGCTCGAGCCCATTATGAAGGTCGCGATCGAAGCCCCCGATGAGTTTGCCGGTACCCTCATGGGCGATCTCAACTCGCGCCGCGGCCGCGTGCAGGGCATGGACTCCAAGGGCCGCACGACGGTGATCAACGCCGAAGTGCCCATGGCCGAGATGCTCACCTACGGCACCCAGCTCACCTCCATGACCCAGGGCAAGGGAAGCTATCGCATGGAAGTGGACCACTACGACATCGTGCCCCAGCTCGTCGCCGAAAAAATCCTCGCCAACGCCAAACGGCCGGTCGACGAGGAAGAAGAGTAGTTTTTGGGCCGTTAGCCGTTAGTGATCAGTGATTCAGTGGCCAGTAGGTTTTGGGCGCCCGCTTCGGGCGCCCAAAGTTTTTCGCCCCGTGCCCCCAGCGGCGTTAGCGGAGCTGGTGATGTGCGTGCCTCATCCTCCCAGCGCCCTTTTCTGGAAGGGTGGGAACCGGTTCACCGTTGACTGTCCACTGTCCTCTGAACCCTGACCCCTGTCACGCTACTTTCGCTGATGCTCGTTGCACACCCGCAACTCTCTTTACTTTCTTTCCTTCATTGACTTCCTCGACCTTTTTAACTTGCTCAGTCTCCTCAAGCCTCCTCAAGAGGTCCAAGGTATATAGCAGCAGATAGAACCCTTCTGTCGCCTCAGACAATTTGTCGGACAGGGTCCGTTTCTCCTCGTCGGTCTGGGCAAACTCGCACTCAAGTTCCAGGGATCTCCACGTAAAGCTGTAAAGACCCAACCGTGTCTCCAGGTTCTGAATCCGGAACGCCTGAATCCGGTCCATGAGGTACCCACCAAGGCAAAAAAGATGCCCCCGGAACCCGAGATCGATTCGGGTCCAAGCTCGAACAACGTACAGCTTGATGGGCGCTTGGAAAAACTATAGGGATTGTATTGATTAGCGGAACGTGATGCAGATCACTGTCGCCTGAGGAAAACAAAAATAAAGTTGACTCCATTCCTCCATAAGGCAGAGGCTCATCCGCCCGGTCGGGCGCGCCTGCCGATTATTCCAATGAAGGAGGGCCAGCGATGGACTCGACCGGGAGTGCACCCTCGCTGACTGCAGAGCCGATTTTTTTTGAAGTGCGGCTGGTGGGTAAGCATTCCTCCGCGAATAAGGATCCGTTCACGATCCGAGTCGCCGTGGGGGCTGCAGCGCCAAACAAAAAATGAAAGCAGCCCTGATCTTTCGCGAACATCTTCTCGATTCGACTGACAGATTCGTCCTGGACCAGGCCAAGCTTCTGCGCAGCTACCGCCCCGTGTTAGTCGGCTTGCTCCCGGCGGACTCAGGCCTCAATGATTCCATTCCTGCGATTCTGCTCCGCAATGGCCAAAGCCCAATCAACAAGGCTGCCGTAAACCTCTATCGCAAGCTCCCTATCGCACCGGGTTTCTTCCAGCGTCTCCGAACAGTTAAGCCCGCGGTCATTCACGCGCAGTCCGCTGCTGACGCCCCGCAAGCGCTGACCATTGCCAGAGTGCTCGATTTGCCACTGATCGTTTCTCTGCGCTTGCTTGACGTGATTCCTGGCGACGGCGCGCCTCCAGCCGGCATCGCAAGCCGCGGCTTCGGCGGCAACAGAAAACGCCTGTTTCAGGAGGCTGCGGCATTCGTTTGCCCCTCACGCTTTATCCGCGATGCCGCCACCAAGGCGGGTTTTCCTGAGTCCAGGCTTCACGTCCACCAGATGGGCATCGACTGCCAGCGATTCAGCGACGCGGATCAGGAGCGCGACCCCAAGCTGATCCTCTTTGTGGGAAGCCTGGTTCAGAAGAAGGAGTGCGAATATCTGCTTCGTGCCATGTCGCTCCTGCAGCGGCACGATCCTGAAGCTCGCCTCGAAATCATTGGCGACGGTCCCTTGCGCTCCAGACTGGAGTCGATCGCCGCCAGCCTGTCGCTCCACGCTTCTTTCCGCGGCGCGCAGGATGCGGCGGAAGTTTCGCGAAGCCTGTCGCGCGCTCGCGTCCTGTGCAATCCGAGCATGGCCGCGACCTCCGGCGATATGGAAGGCCTTTGCATGGCCTTTGCCGAGGCGCAAGCCGCGGGCACACCGGTTGTTAGCTCTTCCGATTCGGCCACAGCCGAAACGGTGAGCCACGGGCATACAGGGCTGCTTTGTCCCGAAGGAAACGTCTTCGCGCTTGCCGATTCTCTCCGCGCTCTCCTCAACGATGACGTGCTGTGGACGTCCATTAGCAACTGCGCCCGTGAATGGGCTAGCGTGCGATTCGACATCGTCAAACGAACGGCGAGCCTCGAAATGCTTTACGACGAATGTGTGGCCGCCCGCTCGCGCCGTGGATCGCGCGCCCCGGAACAGGCCGCTTGGAGCGCGCACACTGAATCTCCCTTGAATACCTAGCGGCTCGAACCCCACCGTTCGAGTCGAAGAAGGGTCGCTCCCGATCGATACCGTCGAGCCGCCGGCGCCTTCTTGGCGCTTGGCAACCTCTCAGATCACGCCTTTTCCGTAAGATCAGGCTGCAACCTGAAGCTAAAGGAAAGGCCCGCGTTCGTGATGCGGTGCGTCGCTTCACTACGTGACCACCGTCACACCCACGAACATCACTCCGCCGATATTGTCGAGTGATCCGGTTATTATCTAGTTTTCCACAGCCCCAGAATAAGAAGGGGCAAAAGTACGATCTTTTGAAATTCTCCCGGATCGGCGCTCATCACTTCTTTTGGGGATATTTGTGAAAGAGATCATGGAGAGACTGAACACCCCGGCGATCCGGACGCGGCTGCAACTCTGTCGAATCGCTTGCCAATCGCATGCTCGGGAATTTGATAGGCCCGGGCTGAGCTACGCGGAAAAAGTGGAAATCGTCCGGCAATGGGACAGGATCCACAGGGAAGCCAAGGAGTTGGAGTTCTTTTTAGAAGTGTTAGAACGAAGAGGCGTCAATTCTTCGGCAGCCTGCTTGGCCCGCCTATACCCTCCAAAACCGGAGGGTCCTTATCGAACTTCGCTGGGGAATTCGCGCTTACCAATTCGTGCTTGAGTGGGAGCCCCAGCCGTTCCTCTCATCAGATCCTGCGCCAATCACACTCCGGCAGCTTCGATGCTTTCGACGTGGATGACCTTGGCTTGCGGGTCAAGATGGCCGATGAGCCTGACCGACCTGCCTTCGAAGGGCCCGACACGCACGGAGTCGTCGAGGCCGTAGATGGCGCCCGATGAATCGCGGAGAGCGTAGATATCGCCGTTCCTGACTACGTCTCCTGAGAAGGTTTCGGAATTGGCCTGGCCCTGGCCGGGCTGCTGCTGCCGTGCCTGATCCTGCGCGCTGTCGGGATGCGCGCTGACGAATGGCCTTCCCCAGGCCAGGGCGAAAGCGAATGCCAGCGCGGCGACAACGCACATGTAAACGAAATCGCGCTTCTGGGACTGCATGAGAACTACCTCCCGAGATATATATAGGGCCCGGACCTTTTATGGTTGTGCGGTCCGGGTACTGGCAAGCGAGCAACTGGAGGTCCAAATCAGAAACGACTGAAGGCAGAGGGAATGGCAGAGGCACGCGCAGCACGAGAGTAAAAATTGCGCGGCGAACAGCAGGTAAAAAGTGCGCGGGCAGGTAAAAATGGTCGGCCTGCCAAGCCTGGGATCAACGAGGGGGCCTTTCCGCGCTTTTGCGGAAAGGGTGGGACGGCACCGGCTGTTGACAGGGATGGCGAATCAGCTTGCGGCGGCGTTCTCGGCGGGATGGACGCGGCGAGCCAGCGCCCACTTGAGCTCGTCGATGCCCTGGCCGGTGACGGCCGAGACGGCATGGAACTCGAGCTTGCGGCGGCGGGCGTAGGCGGCGAGCTTTTTGAGCTTGGCAGGGTTGGCAATGTCAATCTTGGTGGCGACCACGATGGTGGGCTTTTGAGACAGGGGATGACCGTCGCCATCAGCGAAGCTCGCCAGCTCGTCGCTGATGACGCGGAAGTCTTCGATGGGATCGGAGCGGCCCGAGGAGTCGGATACGTCGACGAGATGCGCAAGAACGCGCGTGCGCTCGATGTGGCGGAGGAACTGGGTGCCGAGGCCGGCGCCCAGGTGCGCGCCTTCAATGAGGCCGGGGACGTCGGCGACTACGAAGGATTGCTGGTCGGGCTCCTCGCCCACGGTGACCACGCCGAGGTTGGGTTCGAGCGTGGTAAAGGGGTAGTCGGCGATTTTAGGCCGCGCCGCGGAGATGCGGGCTATGAGGGTGGACTTGCCGGCGTTGGGGAAGCCGACCAGACCGACGTCCGCCAGAAGCTTGAGTTCGAGGCGGTAGGCGCGCTCCTCGCCGGGGCGGCCGAGCTCGTGTTCGCGTGGAGCCTGGTGGGTGCTGGTGGCAAAGTGCTGGTTGCCGCGCCCGCCGCGGCCGCCCTTGGCAACCACAATGCGCTCGTCGGGTTCGCGGAAGTCGTGAATGAGCTCGCCGCTTTCGGCGTCGTAGAGCGCGGTGCCGACGGGGACCTGGAGGGTGATGGAGCGGCCGTCCTGCCCGGTGCAATTGGAGCCCATGCCGTGCTGGCCGCGCTGCGCCTTGTGCTCGGGGTTGAAGCGGAAATGGATGAGCGTGTTGTGGCGTTGGCTCGACTCCATGACCACGTCGCCGCCGCGACCACCGTCGCCGCCCGAGGGTCCGCCGCGGGGGACGAATTTTTCGCGCCGGAAGGCCATGCAGCCGTTGCCGCCGTCCCCGGCCTTGACGCGTATTTTGGCTTCGTCGATGAACATGGAAAGAAAGCAGTGATCAGTGGTCAGGCCCGTGGTTCGTGCCTCGTTGTTCGTGAATCGGGGGGTCGTAAGCTCAAGTCCTGCGGCAAAAAACCCTTCTCATGCGGGTGCGCAGCAGCTCGTCCCGACTTTTCAGTGTAGCGGACTACGGTGGCCGCTTGGAGCGGCTGAAAGCGGCGCGGGTGCGAGCGGAATGGCTGCGATCGAGCTTTGGACGGCGGCGGCGCGAATCAGGAAGAACATTGCACTGTGATGCCGAATACATTGCGCTGCTCGTGCGGGACTTAGAATCGCTGCCTATTTCGTTTTGAGAAGCATGCGAAGCGCGTGCAAAGATAATTGCGCGCGCTTCTGCTGCAGGGCCCGCCTGAAAATTGAGCAATTTCCCGGGTCTGCCTTGACCAGGCTTGAAAATGGCAAAGGCAAGGCGGAACTGGATGAAGCCGTTCTGGTGGGCGGCGCTTTGCCTGGGCGCCGTGAGGGTAATCTGTGCCCAATCGCCCGCCCAATCCTCTCCCCAATCGCCTTTTGATAGGCCTGTTCCGTCCCGCGCCATTCAGATTGAGTCCCCTGCAACCGGCTCCCTTGCCGGGCGCCTCACCGATCTGCGTTCGGCGCCGTTGGCGGGCGTCAATATTGTCTTGCGCAACCAATTGACGGGCGCTGAGGCGCGGGCCACGACCGGGAGGAACGGCGCTTTCCGGTTTGCCTCGCTCGATGCCGGCGCGTACACGCTGGAGGCAGACGCAGCAGAGCTCGGGCACGGAAGCCTTGAGGGAATCGTCGTGTCCGGCGGCACAGAGGCCCGCGTGCAAGCGGCCATCCGGTTCGAGCCACCCGCGCCATCCTTATTGGAGGCCGCTGCACCGAACGCGATTGTCCAGCCGGCTAGCGCGGCGCTCCTGCCGCTTAAGCCGTCAGCGCTGGCGAATTCGCCCGGCCCGGCCAATGCAGCGATTGCGCGGCCGATTTCCTCGCCCCAGCCGGCGGACGCCGAATCGGCATCGGAGCCGAGGCCGCCTGCGGCCGGCGCGAAGCCCGCCGCGGCATCCGGACCGCCTGTTCTGGCCATGAACCCTGGCGCCGCGAAGCCTGCTCCGCCGCCCTCCGCGGCCAACGCCGCCGGCGGGGCATTTGCCCCGCTGCTCTCACTCTCACGTCCGGCGCTCAGCACTTCGAGCGCGGAGTGCAGCGCGCGGATTGAGCCGGAGACGGTGCGTCGAATTGCGCTCGCAGCGCGAGAAGCTCCGATCGCCAAACCGGCCCAGCCGAATGCGCCGGCTTCAACGGTCCCGCTTGCCCGCCAGTCGATCATCCCTGCGCAGCCACAAGCGCAGATTGCCGCGGAGAAGGCGGTGCTGGCGGCAGCCATGCAGCGTCGCGCGGCGCTGGAGACGCAATCCGTTCCGCTGCAACTCGCCCTTGCTGCTCCTTTACCGAAGGCTTTTCCCCTGCCGGCCAGTCCGGCGCCCGTTGCCGCCGTCGCGGCTGTGGCCACCAATATGGATGCTGCCATCCAGAGCGTGGCTCCCCAGGCGCCCGTTGCCGCCGCCGCACAACGCGTCGATCCGGTCACTCCGGCCGTGGCAACGACCATCACATCGGGCCAGTTGCAGGCGCTGCCCGCAAGCGGACGGCGCTGGGAAGAGTTTCAGCTCGATACTCCCGCCGCCAGCGCGTCGGCCGGCGCGTCGCAGACCTCGTTGCGAGGGGCTCAGGAGCCTGCGGAGGTGACCATTGACGGCGCCGGCACGCGCCTGGCTTTCGGAGTGGCGGCGGGCGCGCCTTCGCGGTCGCCGGAATCCGATCCGACGGCCCAGGACGCGGACGAAAAGGGTGCCGCCAGCCCGGTGTGGAACGGCGGGCGCGGCTTTGGCGTAAGTGAGGCCGCTGTCCGCGAGGTCACCACTGCCGCCGGAAACGCCGAAGCCGAGAGCGTGCGCTCGGCCGGCGGGCGAACCGCCATTCGCACCCAGAGCGGAGCCGATTCGCTCCATGGGCAGGGATTTCTTTTCGACCGCCAAAACAACTGGGGCGCGCGCAACCCCTTTACGCAGTGGGTCACAGAAACTTCGGAGGTCGCGCCGCTCGCGCCTTACAACACCACTTCCTTCCCGGTCTTTGATAACTTCCAATATTCGAGCGGACTGCCCGGACCGCCGCAGTCTTACACCCCGCCCGATCACGAAATCGTGTGGGGACTTGGTATGGGCAGCCGCATCCGCCGCGACAAGCTCTTCTGGTTCGCCGCCCTCGACAGCTATCGCCGCAACAATCCGGCGGTGTCGATGGTGAAACATCCCTACTTGCAGCCGCCATGCGAAACTCCGCCATGTTCACCAACCGGCTTTTTTGCCGCGCCCTCCGACGCCCAGTTGCAGCTATTGAGCGCGCAGCTTGACTCGAGCGGCGGAGTGGCCGGCGGGCTGACGGCCTATTCGCAGATGCTGGAGTCGCTGGGTACTCTCCTCGGTCCCGCGCCGCGCACGGCCATGCAGTGGCTTGGCTTCGGTCGGCTCGACTGGCAGGCGACCGAGCGGCAGCGCTTCACACTCGAGGCAACGGGCGCCGACTGGAATGCGCCCGGCGGCGGGTTGACGCGGACTTCGGAAAATTACGGTAGCAGCAGCTTCGGCTCGAGCCAGGCCAACCAGGAGTGGATTCTGGCGCGGTGGGAAGCGTTTCTGACGCCCAACCTGCTGGCGGCAACGCAGGGGTCGGTGGGGCGCGCCATTCTTTCGGCGCATGCCGAGCCCCCGTCCAGTTTCGAGGGGGCCTTTCTCCATGGCCAGGGAAACATCTACGGCCAGTTGCCGCAAATCGGGGTGGACTCCCGCTACGGATTCACCATCGGCAATCCCGCGCGCTTTGGCCAGGGCAGCTACCCCGACGAGCGCATGGTCCACGCGCAGCAGATGCTGGATTGGGCGCACAACAAGCTGCTCGTCAGGACCGGCTTCGAACTCGACCACAATTCCGACGCCACCAGCATGCTGCGCAACGCGGCCGGCACCTTTTCCTACTCCAAAGTGCAGAACTTCATCGCTGACGCGCTGACATTGGAAAAGTATGGGCCCAACCCGTCGGGACCGCAGAACAACACCATGGCATGGCACAACTGCGATCAAACAGGCAAGCCCTGGTACGCGGCGAGTGGGCAGCTAATGGGGCTGGGCGCCTTACCGTGCTACTCCTTTTTCTCGCAAACTGTGGGCCCCACCAATTGGCACCTGAGCACCAACGACTGGGCGGGTTACGTCACGGCACAATGGCAGCCGAACAAAATTGCCGTCATTTCGGCCGGAATGCGCTGGGAACGCGAGCAGTTGCCGCCGCCCATTGCCTCGGTAGCGAACCCGAATTTGACCAATGCGACGCTGGCCAGCCCGGGCCCGGCACTGGCCGCCAACCCGCCCAACCTGGGCAACAACTGGGGGCCGCGCGTGAGCCTGGCCATTGGCGGCCCGCATGGCCGCTTGCCGGTTTTGCGCATGGGCTACGGCATGTACTACGGGCGCGTCGCAAACGCCACCATCGAAACCGCGCTCACGCAAACCGGCTCCTTCAACGGTGATTTGAGCTTCTTCATTCGCCCCACCGACGGTCTGAACCCCATCAATATGACCAGCGCGGCGCCGTTTTTCCCTGACGTGCTGCAAGGCCCGGCCTCGAGCGTAGTTGTGCCCGGCGCGGTCGGCTTCGCGCCCAATTTCCGCAACTCCGAAGTGCACCAGGCGGTCGTGGGCGTCGAGCAGCAACTGCCGGGCCGCGTGCTAGTGACCGCAGACGCGATGCTCAGCCTGGGCCGGCGCCTGCCCATCACCATCGACCAGAATCTCAACGTCCCCACATCGAAGCAGACCATTACTTTCGATGTGTGCGACCAGACGCCTGCCACTCCGCCCGGCTCGAACAACACCAGCGGCAAGTGCGGAAACATGGGACTGGGCCCTATCAAGGCCACGCAGATTACGATTCCGTTTTATGCGTCGTGGCCCTCGGGCGATTGTTCAGCCGGCTCGAAACTGAATGCTGCGGGCCAGTGCGGGCGGTTGAATCCCAATTACCAGCAAATTTCCGAGATCGCCAGCCGCGCCAACTCCACCTATGAGGCGGCCATGGTCAGAATCAGCCGCGAGGGCCGCGGCCTGAGCCTGCGCGCCCACTACACCTACGCGCACGCCATGGACTGGAATCCCAACGAAACCACGCTGTCGGCGGGCAGCGACGTTCTCGATCCCAACCCTCTCGACTTCAAGTACGAATACGGCACCAGCAACCTGGACGTGCGCCACTCGGCGGCCGTCATGGCCATCTTCACCGCGCCGTGGAAGCTGCACGACCTGGCCGGGCGGCTGGCCAATGGCTGGGTGCTTTCGGGGATCGCACAGTTCCACAGCGGCTTGCCGTACACCATGCGCACCTCCGGCTCACTGGCCACCATGTTCGACAATTCGGGGAACGCCATTGTGGGCCTGGCGCCGGGCATCAACGGCTCGGGCGGCGATAATCGCGTGTACGGCTCGGGCAGCGACGGCGTCGTTTACAACATCGGCCGCAACACCTTTCGCTATCCCGCTACCTGGAAGGCCGACCTGCGCCTGGCCAAGCGCTTCGATCTGGGCGAGATGCGGCGCCTCGAACTGCTGGTCGAGAGCTTCAACCTCTTCAACCATCAGAACGTGACCGGGCTGGAGACGACCGGGTATTTCATCGAATCGGGCAGCCCCACCTCGCCGGGCGCGGCGGGCACATTGCCGACGCTGAATTTTCTCACCGGCCTGAAGGTGAATCCAACCACGGGGCTGGCTTCGCCCGCGTTCGGCCAGCCGCTGGGCATCAACACGACGAATTTCTATCGCGAGCGGCAGATCGAGCTGGGGCTGCGCATGCAGTTCTAGAGCGTTTTCAAGAATGCTGTACTCACAGTCCCGCGCCCCATCCTGGCTTTTTGCGAAAAAGTGGGCGACCAGAGAAGCTGGCTTGACACTGCGGAACCACCCGCCTATTTTTGTGTCGATGTCCACGCTGAAGATAAATCTCTCTCATCGCATTTCTTTGCCGGCTTTTGCCGGCGCGCTGGCATTGCTCTGCTGCGCCTGTCTGGCGAACGCACAGGAGAAGAAGGCTCCCGTTGCGCCTCCCGGCGACTCGCTCGCCACGCCCGGTCCGCTCGCGCAAAACTTGTCGCCCCAACTCACGCGGCGCGACCTGGCCAGGGCGATGCGGCTGGTGGCCGACTGGCAACTGGGCCGCATGCCCGCCGAAGCGCAGGCCGACTGGACGTGGGCCGCGCTCTACACCGGCTTCATGGCTGTGCCCGGGAAAGTTGCGGGCGACAAGTACCGGCAGGCCATGCTGCAAATCGGCGAAAAGCTCCACTGGCAGCCGGGCCCGCGCGTGATGCACGCCGACGATCAGGCCGTGGGGCAGACGTACCTCGAGCTCTACATGCTCTATAAGGATGCCAAGATGCTCTCGCCGTTGCGCGCGCGCTTGGATACGGAAATCGCCACGCCCGATCCTGCCGATCCCAAGCGGCCGCTGTGGTGGTGGTGCGACGCGCTCTACATGGCGCCGCCGGTATACGCCGATATGGCCGCCATCACCGGCGACAAGAAGTACCTGACGTTCATGGATCGCGAGTGGGATATCACCACGGAGCTTCTCTACAACCGCGACAAGCATCTTTACTTCCGCGACGCCGGCTATCTCGACCAGCACGAGAAGAACGGCGAGCCGCTGTTCTGGTCGCGCGGCAATGGCTGGGTGATGGGCGGCATCGTGCGCGTGCTCAAGGAACTGCCCGCGGATTCACCGCTGCGGCCGAAGTATGTCGCTTTGCTCAAAGACATGGCCGCCGAAATGCTTTCGATCCAGGGCAAGGACGGCCTCTGGCGTCCCGGCCTGCTCGACGCCGAGGCATATCCTCTGCCCGAAATTTCGGGCAGCGCGTTTATTACTTACGCACTCGCCTACGGCGTGAACCACGGTCTGCTCGACCGCGCCACCTATTGGCCCGCCGTCGAAAAAGCCTGGGCCGGCATGCTCACGCACGTCTACGCCGATGGCCGCCTGGGATCCATTCAGCCAGTAGGCGCAGCGCCCGGCGCCTACGCCGAAACCTCCAGCTACGTCTACGGCGTAGGCGTGTTTCTGCTCGCCGGGTCGGAGATTTACAACCACGCGAAATAGTGGCGGGCTCCAAGGTCTCGGGCGAATTTTATCCACTACGAACGGGTGCCCCCGGTCCCGATTTTGGGACCGGGGATCGCGCTAAATTCGGCGAATCAACCCGTCTTGTCCCCTCGCTCCCTTGTTTCCCCGCTCCCTGTCTTACGGCACTATCTCCGATGCCCCATTCAAAAACGCGGGGTCCATCTGCGCAATATCGGCGCGATAGCTCACCGTATTCGCGGTTGGGAACATCGCCGGCACCTTCTGCGTCACGCGGCCCGTCGCCGCCCACTCCGTGCCGCGTTGGAATATCGTGATGAATCCCACGCAGCTCAGTGCGAAAACATCGTGTCCCAGCGTGGTGTGGAAGATGCGACCCTTGCCGTAGTGCAGCACCAGGAGCATGGGCTCATCGTGGCCGGTGCCTTTGTTGTTAGGGTCGGAGTGCGCGGTGGCCAGCACGGTCATGTTCTTGCCCGGGCCGCGCAGCGCGCCGTAGAGTTCGTCGTTGGCATGCATCCACACCGGAGGCAGGCCCTTCAGGATGGGATGGTCGGGCTCACGCGCGGTGATCTGGAAGGGCAGCCGCGCGCCGTGCCGGCCCGCGGGTCCTGGCGATAGATCGGGAACCACCTTGCCATCCTGCCAGATCCAGTGCGGGCCGGCGTCCTCGTTGCGGTTTCTCCAGCCGCCGATGCCGATCATCTCGTTGTATGCGGGCCAGCCGGGGAAGGCATTATCGGCCGCATGCACCACGACAAGTCCTCCGCCTCCGCTGACATATTGCTCGAATTCGGTGCGCAGACCGGCGGGCCAGTCGGGGCCGTCGTAGTTCATCACGATGACTTGGTAGCGGCTGAACTCCGGCTTGAAATTGCTGAAATCTCCATCCGAGTCCGGCGCGGTAATCACGGTAACGTCGAACAAGCCCGTCTCCTCGAGTTCTTTCTTCAATACCGGCGTTGTGAGCCGCCAGTTGTGGTACGCGCCGGCACTTTGCCCGTCGAGGATGGCCACGCGAATGAGCGAGGCTGCGCTCACGGCCTGAGCTCCCATCAAAATACCCGCCATCACAATCCAACTTGTTCGATTCATGGTTTAGCGCCAACCGCGAAGGAGTTGATTCCGCAAGGGAAGAATACTCCCACCGCCCGGTTTGTTGTTCCGGTTGGAGGCCCGCCACAATCGCCTGATCGAACCCGGCTATTCAATCGGTCTCAATTTCCCGCGCCGGAGGCGCAACGTTCGATAGCCCCGCGCTTCAGCGTGGGGCCGATGCCGAACCCTGTCACACGGCCCCGTAGGGGCGTAGCAAGAAATCGATGAATCGGTTCCCGCTCTCGGTAGAGCAATTGTCCCCAATGGGGCACATCCGCCCAAAAGTCACATCCCTGACAGGTTACCGATTCGGTGGCCACACCCGGTTGGTGGGATTCTTGGGAGATTTTCTGAATGCTAGCCTGAGGGCTGAGCAGCGCGCTGGACGTGTCGGTTCGCGTCTGCAACGGCAGATCGCGGCGCGGAAAGCGCGAAATTGCGCGGGGACCAGGGATGAAAGTCATCGGGATCAGCGGTCTCGAAAACGCGATACCGTTCAAGCGGGCTCACTGGCCGGGACTTGACGAGCGCGAATACCGCATGGCCCAGGGCATGGACGCCGCCGCCGCGCTGGTGATCGACGGCAAACTGGTGGCCGCGGCCGAGCAGGAGCGCTTCAGCGGCAAAAAGCACACCGGCGACTTCCCCATCGATGCCATCCAATATTGCCTGCGCGAAGCGGGCATCGCGATCGGCGAAATCGATGAGATCGCGCACGGATTCGATTACGCCCCCTATAAAAGTCTCTTTGCCAGTGACGAAGTTTCCGCCAAGCTGTACGAAAGAGTATTCTCGCGTACGGCGCTGCTGGAGCAGGTGCAGCGCGACCTGCCAGGTTTTGCGCTCGACCATGTACACCAGGTTGGCCATCACCTGGCGCATGCCGCCAGCGCCGCCTATACCTCGGGCTGGGGCGAGTGCCTGGTGGTGGTCAACGACGCCATGGGCGAGGTAGAGAGCCTGAGCGTCTACGACTTTCACGACGGCGCGCTCGAAAAGATTCACACCGTCGGCGCCAACGACTCCATCGGCATTCTCTTCTCGCTGGTCACGTTGCACCTCGGCTTCGACTTCAACTCCGACGAGTACAAGATCATGGGCCTGGCGCCCTACGGCGATCCGGCGCGCTTCCGCAAGTTTTTCGACGAAGCCGTGCAGCTTTGCCCGGATGGGACCATTCGCATTCCGCTGCTCAAGCTGAACCGCACGCGCGAGGAGCGCGAAAACTATACCGCGACGCGTGCCTGGCTCGACCAGCATCTCATTGCGCGCCGCTTTCCCGATCAATCAGTGAACGCCAACCACGAAGATGTGGCGGCGGCGCTGCAGGAGTGCCTGGAGCGCGTGGTACTGCACGTGTGCGAGCACTTCGCCAGGGAGACCGGCTTGCGGCGCCTGGCGCTGGCCGGCGGCGTGGCGCTCAACTGCACGGTCAATGGCAAGCTCAATCGCTCCCATCTTTTCGACGAGGTGTATGTGCAGCCGGTGGCCGGCGACGACGGCGCCGCGTTAGGCGCCGCGCTGTATCGCATCTCGCTCAGGCAAAAAATCGTCAACCAGCGCTTTCCCGCGCCGCTGTTCGGGCCGCAGTATTCCACCGCCGAAATCGAATCCGCGCTTTTGCGTTTTGACGGCAGGGTCCAATGGAAGCACCTCGCCTCGCTCCACTCGACCTGTACAGCGGCGGCTCGGTTGATTGCCGACGGGCGGGTGATTGCATGGTCGCGCGGGCGCATGGAATACGGGCCGCGCGCGCTGGGCAATCGCAGCATCCTGGCCGATCCCGGGCACCCTGAAATGCGCGACCGCATCAACGCCATGGTGAAGAAGCGCGAAGCTTTTCGTCCCTTCGCGCCCGCGTGTTCAGTGGAAGAAGCCGACCGCTGGTTTGAAGTGGCGGCCGGCGCCGAGTTTCCCTACATGATCAGCGTGGTCGATGTGCGGCCCGGCGTGCGGCATCAGCTTCCCGCCATCACCCACGTGAACGGCTCCGCGCGCCTGCAGACCGTCAGCGCCAAAGACAATCCCGACTTCCACGCATTGCTGATGGCCGTGGGCGAAACCACGGGCAGGCAGATGGTGCTCAATACCAGCTTCAACGTGAAAGGACAGCCTATCGTCAACACGCCTGAAGAAGCGATTACGACCTTTCTCGGCACCGGCATCGAGCACCTGTTCCTGGAGAATTTCCATGTCACGCGCGCAGCCGGGTGATGGCGGGCGCGGCCGGGCGCAGACGCCGCGCCTGGGTACCATTGCCGGACTCTTCGCGGCGCAGGCCGACCGCACGCCCCACGCCGTTGCGCTCATTGCGCAGGGGCGCACGCTGACCTATCAACAACTGGACCAGCGATCCAATCGGCTTGCGCGCCGCCTGCGCGATCTCGGCGTGAAACCGGACACGCTCGTGGGCGTGGCCATGGGCCGCACAGAGACGCTTGTTTTGAGCCTTCTGGCCATTCTCAAGGCTGGAGGCGCGCACGTTCCTCTGGATACGGCGTATCCGCTGGACCGGCTCGCGCTGGTGATCGAGGATTCCGGGATGCGCGTGCTGCTCACCGCCGGCTCATCGCGAGCGCATCTTCCCCATTCGGCGGGCCTCACGGTCGTTGACGCCGAGGATTCCGCCATCGAGCAGGAAAGCCTTCTTGCGATGGATTGCCCCGCCGCGGCTGTGAATCTTGCCTACGTAATCTACACTTCCGGCTCCACGGGCAAGCCCAAAGGCGTGATGGTTGAGAACCGCAACGTCGTCAATTTCTTCGTGGGTATGGATCGCGCCATCGGCTGCGAGCCCGGCGTGTGGCTGGCCGTCACCAGCGTCGCGTTCGACATCTCCGTGCTCGAGCTGCTTTGGACGCTGACGCGCGGTTTCACCGTCGTTCTGCACGGAGACGAAAGCTCGGCGGCGATCGCCGATGACATCGCGCGCTACGGCGTGACCCACCTGCAGATGACGCCTTCGCTCGCGCACATGTTGACCCTGGATGCGCGCGCGTACGCCGCACTCGCCGGGCTCAAGCAGATGCTTTTAGGAGGCGAAGCTGTTCCTGCCGCGCTCATCCATCATCTGCGCCGGGTGTTTGGCGGCGAAATCTACAACATGTACGGCCCCACCGAGACCACCATCTGGTCCACGTGCTGGCGCATTGGCGAAGTGGGATCGACCGTGTCCATCGGCCGGCCCATCGTCAACACCGCGGTCCATATTCTCGATTCCGATTGCAAGCCCGTTGCTCCGGGCGGGATCGGCGAGCTATATATTGGCGGCGAAGGCGTAGCGCGCGGCTATTGGAAGCGCCCTGAGCTTACGGCCGAGCGCTTCGTCAGCGTGCCCGCGACTGGCGGCAACCGCGTGTTCCGCACCGGCGACCTGGCGCGATTTCTCCCCGATGGCCGCCTCGAGTTCCTCGGCCGCGCCGACTATCAAATCAAATTGCGCGGCCATCGCATCGAACCCGGCGAGATTGAGGCGCTCCTCGAAGAATGCCGCGGCGTGCGCCAGGCGGTGGTGGTGCTGCGCGAAGATCGCGAAAACGACAAGCGCCTCGTCGCCTACCTTGTGGCCGAGGCTGGCGGCTGCGACACTGCCGCCCTGCGCGCTGCGCTCGAAGCCAAACTGCCCGGCTACATGATTCCTTCAGCCTTCGTTTTTCTCGATGCGCTGCCGCTCACCAGCAACCGCAAGATCGACCGCAAGGCATTGCTCAGGCTGCCGTCGCCCAATGCAGCCTGCGGGGCCTTTCGTTCCGAGCCTTTGAGCGAAATGGAGCGCATCGTGGCGCGCGTGTGGCAGGATGCGCTGGGCATTCCATCTGTCGGCCTCACCGACAACTTCTTCGATCTGGGCGCGCACTCCCTCACCGTGGCAGAGGCGCAGGCCAAATTGCAGGAGGTGCTCCGTCGCGAGATTTCACTGGTCGATCTCTTTCAGTTTTCCACGGTGCGCGCGCTAGCCGCGCATCTTGAGGGCGCGCAGCCGACGACTGCGGCCAGCCAGCTCTCCGATCGCGCCGCGCGCCGCAGATTGGTGCGCCGAATCGAAAGCTCATGAAATCCTCCTCCATCGCGATCGTCGGCATGGCGGGGCGCTTCCCTGGCGCGCGCAACACCGAAGAGTTCTGGGAGAACCTGCGCAAGGGCGTGGAGTCGGTCCGCGATTTCAGCCAGAAGGAACTCCTGGCGGCGGGCGCAACGGCCGAGGATCTGGCCAACCCTGATTACGTTCGCCGCGGCGCAGTCCTCAACGGAGTCGCGCTGTTTGATGCGTCGTTCTTCGGTTTGAGCCCGCGCGACGCGGCCATCATGGATCCGCAGCACCGGCATTTCGTTGAGTGCGCGTGGGAAGCGCTGGAAGATGCGGCCCATCCGCCGCAGCAGTTCTCAGGCTCCATCGGCGTTTTTGCCGGATCGGGGATGAACACCTACCTCATCCACAATCTGCTCGCCAATCGCCGCCTGGCCGCCACCGCGGGCCTGTTTCAACTCAAGCAGACGGGCAACGACAAGGACCTACTGGCCACGCGCGTCAGTTATCAGCTCGACCTGCGCGGTCCCAGCATTAACGTGCAGACGGCGTGCTCCACTTCGCTGGTGGCTGTGCACCTGGCCTGCCAGAGCCTGCTCAATTGCGAGTGCGACATGGCGCTGGCCGGCGGCGTCACCATTGAATTTCCGCACGGCCTCGGCTACGTCTACCGCGAAGGCGAGATTTTGTCACGCGACGGCCATTGCCGCCCCTTCGACGCCGATTCGAGCGGCACGATTTTTTCCAGCGGCCTCGGCATCGTGGTGCTGCGGCGCCTAGAAGATGCGCTTGCCGATCGCGACCACATTCGCGCCGTGATTCTGGGCACCGCCATCAACAACGACGGCGCCCGCAAGGTGGGTTACCTGGCGCCCAGCGTCGAAGGCCAGGCCGAGGTGATCCGCGAAGCGCTCGATTTCGCCGGCGTTCCATCCAGCAGCATCTCTTACGTCGAAACCCACGGCACGGGGACCCGTGTCGGCGATCCTATCGAGTTGCGCGCCTTGAGCAAGGCATTTCACGATTCCGCCGCGCGCGGCGCTACCGCCATCGGCTCGCTGAAATCGAATATCGGCCATCTTGACGCCGCCGCCGGAGTGGCGGGGCTCATCAAAACCGTGCTGGCGCTGGAGCGCGAACAGATTCCCGCCAGCCTGCACTTCACCAAACTCAATCCCCACATCGAGCTGAGTGGCAGCCCATTTTACGTAAACAGCAAGCTTGCCGATTGGCCCGCAAACGGAACGCCGCGCCGCGCCGGAGTCACTTCGCTGGGAATCGGCGGGACCAACGCGCACGTGGTTTTGCAGGAAGCGCCCAAGGCTCTCATTGCGCGCCAGCCCAGGCCGCATCAAGTCCTCATCGCCTCGGCCAAGAGCGCAGACGCGGCCGATCAGGCCATCGCAAACCTGGCAGCGCACCTTGCAGACCACAGCGGGTTGAACCTGGCCGACGCCGCTTTCACCAGCCAGCTTGGGCGCACCGCCTTTGCCCATCGCCGCGCGTTTGTGGTTGAGGACGAGCCCGAGTCGATTGCGGCCCTCTCCGGCTTGGACGCCAGGAAACTGATCGCCGGCACGGCCGGGCGTCCCGAGCTGGCTTTTCTCTTTCCCGGCCAGGGTTCGCAGTATGTGAACATGGGCCGCGAGCTTTACCAGCAGGAGCGGGTTTTTCGCGAGACCCTCGATTTCTGCTCGCAACAATTGCGCGAGGCGCTCGGCATCGATCTCGTCGCAGCGCTTTATCCGCCGGAGCAGGAAAAGAAAGCCGCGGCCGAGAGGCTGAACGAAACCTGGCTCACCCAGCCCGCGCTGTTCGCAGTCGAGTACGCGCTCGCCAGGTGGTGGATCTCGCTGGGCGTCGGGCCCGCGGCCATGGCCGGCCACAGCGTGGGCGAATACGTGGCCGCATGCCTTGCCGGCGTCTTCTCCCTCGAAGATGCGCTCTCCATCGTCGCCACTCGCGGCCGTCTTATCTACTATCTTCCCGACGGCGCCATGGTCGCCGTGCCGCTGGCTCCATCCGAGCTTCCCATCAACGGAAAGCTTTCGGTGGCGGCCATTAACAACCCGCGCCTCTGCGTCGTTTCCGGGCCGAAGCAGGAAATCGCCAGGCTCGAGGCGTTGCTCGCCGGCCACTCCGTCGCCTGCCACCGTCTCTTCACTTCGCACGCCTTCCACTCGGCCATGATGGATCCCATCCTGGGCGCCTTTGAAGAGACCATACGCACCATCCGCTTCCACGAGCCGCGCATTCCCTACCTCTCGAATGTGACCGGCACCTGGATCAAAGCTGAGGAAGCCGTGGACCCGGCCTACTGGGTGCGGCACATCCGCTCGACGGTTCGCTTCAGCGATAATCTCGCCGAGCTGCTCAGCTTGCCTGAGCGCGTGATGGTGGAAGCAGGGCCGGGGAACGTGCTCAGCACGCTGGCTCGCCAGCAGGGCGGAGCATCGGCCAGGGCAATCCCCTCGCTGCCGCACGCGCGCGAAGCCGTTCCTGCACTGCACCGCGCGCTTGAAGCTGCAGGACGGCTTTGGACCCTGGGCGCCAATATTGACTGGGCAAGGCTGCATGCGGCCGGCTCGGTGCAGCGTATTCCTCTGCCCACATACCCGTTTGAGCGGCAGAAGTATTGGATCGATGCCGGCGCCATGGAACTCGGCAAAGCGCAGCCGGCGAATGCAGTTGCGGCGGCGCCGGTGCGGGAGAGCGCAAAGCAGGGTATTGCGCTGTATCGCCGCACATGGAAACCCGCGCCGCTTGCCGGCCCCGTTGAATCCGCGCCCGGTACGTGGCTTGTCTTTCGCGATTCACTCGGCATCGCCGAACGAATCGCCGCACAGCTCCAGTTTTCAGGGCAGGAAGTGATCGTGGCCGAGCCTGGCGAGAGCTTCGGGCGGCTCGATGGCGGCCGCTACACGCTGCGCCCCGCCGTCCGCGCCGATTATGATGCTCTGATCGCCGATCTCACCGCGTCGGGAAGAGCGCCGCGAAAGATCGTGCACCTTTGGTCTCTGGCGGTGGAATCGGAGCAGCCGCGCCTCGAGGAGACTCTCGATCGCTGCTTCTATAGCCCTCTCTTCCTCGCGCAGGCGCTCTCCGTCCGCGTGCATGAGAAGCTGCAGATTGCCCTGGTTTCAAATCGCCTGCAGCAGGTGGCCGCAGAGCCCGTGGGCGATCCGGCGCGCGCGGTGCTGTTTGGCCCGGCCCGCGCCCTGCATAAAGAGCTTCCAGGATTCGCGTGCAAGGCCATCGATCTGGACCTTGATGAAGGCAATGCTGCGGCATGCGCCGCGCATCTCATCACCGAGATAGACGCAGCTGGAGAAAACTCCACCGTCGCATGGCGCTACGGCCAGCGCTTCGTTGAAGCTCTCGACCCCTACCAACTGGATGAAGCGCCGGAGCTGCGGCGGCTGGAGCACGGGGGCGTCTACCTCATCACCGGCGGCCTCGGTGCGCTGGGATTGACGGTGGCCGAGCATCTGGCCAGAGAGTTTGAGGCACGGCTGGTGCTGCTGAGCCGGTCGGGATTTCCGCCAGAGCAGGAATGGGAGCAGGCTCTCGAGGACGTAACCAGGCCGGAAGCAGAAAAAGACCGGCTGCGCAAGCTCAAGGAGATTCGCTCTCTTGCCAGTGGCCTGCTGGTGCTTCAGGCCGACGTGACCCATCGCGGCCAGATGCAGGCAGCCGTGGCCAGGGCGCGGTCGCAATTCGGAAAGATCGACGGCGTTTTTCACACTGCGGGTGTGCTCGACGACAGCCTGCTGATGTTGAAGAACGCCGAGGGCGCCGCGCGCGTGCTCGATCCCAAGGTGCGCGGGACGCTGATCCTCGAGGAGGTTTTGCGCGGCGAGGCACTCACGTGCTTTGTCCTTTTTTCGTCGATCAGCTCGATCATGCCGCCGGCGGGCCAGGTGGATTATGCCGCTGCCAATGCATTCCTCGACACCTATGCACTCAGCCGCTCCGGCCCGGTGACGGTGATCAACTGGGGCGCATGGCGCGAAGTTGGCATGGCCGCGCGCGCTTCCTCCCCGCACCCGTGGCTGCAAGAGCGCCTGCTGAACACACCAGACGCGATCGTCTATGCTGGCCGGTTCTCGCAACAGCGCCGCTGGGTTCTCTCTGAACACCGGTTGAGGAATGGCATCGCGCTGATTCCGGGAACGGGCCACCTGGAGATGGCCGCCGAAGCCTTCACGCACGGCTCGCTGCAGGGCGCAGTGGAGTTCCGCGACGTTTTTTTCCTGTCTCCTCTCACCATCGCGCCCGGGGAATCGCGCGAGGTGCGCGTGCAGCTGCGGCGCGAGCAGGACGCTGAAGCAAGGAAAGGTGCATTCCGCTTCTCGGTCTTTGCGGGAAACGGTGCCTGGAGAGAACACGCCACCGGGGCGATCGGATCCTGCCGTCCTTATGCCGGACCGGCGGTTGATCGCGTGGCAATCCTGGCGCGCTGCGGCGAGCGCGAGATTGTTTTTGATGAGCAGAACCGCACCCGGCAGGAACGACAGTTCGAATTCGGGCCGCGCTGGCGATCGCTGCGGCGGCTGCATCTTGGCAAGGCCGAGGGGCTGGCCGAAATCGAGCTTGACCTCAGGTTCGCGGCGGATGTGGCCACGCTTCGCCAGCATCCCGCGCTGCTCGATATGGCCACCGGCGCGGCGCTTTATCTTACCTGGGACTACGATCACTGCCAAGACCTTTTCCTGCCCATCGCCTATCGCAGAATGAGCGTGTACCGCAACTTCCCGGCGCGCATGTACAGCCACATCCGCGCCCGGCACGACACCCATCAGCGCAGCGGGGTGGAATCCTTCGACATCACCATCTTCGACGAGCAGAATCAAGTCCTGGCAGAGATTGAAGGCTTCGCCGTGCGGCGCATCGCCGATGCGGCGAAGTTAATTGAAGATGCGGCTCGCACACACGAGAGCGCAGGCTCCGGCGAGCAGCCCATCGCCATCGCTTCGCGGCCCGGTATTGCGCCGGCCGACGGGGCGCGTATCCTCACCCGGATTCTGCTTGCCGCCACACCTGCCGCGATCGTCGTTTTGCCAGAGCCGTTGGAAGAGTTGCAGGAACCGGCAAAGTCCGAAGTGGCGCGTGGGGCAGATGAGCCGGTGGCCGCTCCGCCGCCGGCCGTCGCGCCAGTTGAAGAAGAGGGCTGGGAAAGCATTGAAGCAACGCTCACCGGCTGGTGGCAGGAGCTGCTCGGCGTCGACGAAGTCCTATGGGACGACGATTTCTTTGCGCTGGGCGGCCATTCGCTTGTCGGCGTGCGCCTGTTTGCCAAAATCAAGAAGACGTTTCAGGTGGACCTTGATCTTGCCGTGTTGTTCGAGGCTCGCACCGTGCGCGCGCTTGCCGAAGTGATTCGTAAATGGGGCGCGCCGCAAAGCCGCGAGCCCAGAATCTGGTCGGCGCTCGTGCCTGTCCAATCCAACGGCTCGCAGGTTCCTCTCTTCTGCGTTCATGCCGTCGGCGGCGACGTTCTCTTCTACGAGCAATTGAGCAAGGCGCTGGGGCCCGATCAGCCGTTCTACGCCTTCCAGTCGCCGCTGGTGGCCGAGCCCGGCCGCCGCGATGTGACGGTCGAAGAGATGGCGTCGCTTTACGTCCGCGAGATGCGGGATTTCTTCCCGCAGGGCCCTTATCTGCTGGGCGCAGCGTCCTACGGCGGTTTTGTCTTGTACGAGATGGCGCGGCAGCTCCATGAGCAGGGAATCGTTCCCGCTGCCATCATCCTGTTCGATGTTGATGTGCCCGGCAGCGGTGAGTTTTTTGGATTCCGCACCAAGCTCGCTAAATTCTGGGCCAATGTGCGCAGCGGAAAACTGCACTACCTCGGGAAAAAAGTGGGCGAGAAGAGCGCGTATTTCTGGACACTCTTCATAGAGAAAGTTGTGCTTCCCGCGGGCGTGCGCTGCTGCCGCCTGCTGCGACGTCCGCTCTCGGCGACACTGCGCTTCAATGCGGTTGCAAAAGGCCACTGGGGTGCGCTTGCGCACTATACCTTCAGGCCTTTCCCCGGCAAAATCACGCTGATCCGCGCTAGCGACCGCGGTCCTGAGGTGCTGGGCCGCCGCGAAGATCCTACGCTGGGCTGGGGCGGCCTGGCCGAGGGCGGCGTGGATGTGATCGACGTTCCCACACGCCACATGGTCATGCTGTTCGACCCGTACGTGGAAACCTTTGCCGGAACGCTCAAGTCGATCCTCTCGGCGAGCCTGCTGCCGGAGTCAGAGCGAAGCGAGGAAGCGGCGCTGGCGACGTCGGGAGTGGAGGATCACGAGTGAGCGTCCGCGCTCCCGGACCGGATTAGTTGATGGCCTGGGGTTTTGTAAAAGGGCACGACTTTTAGCCGGGCCGTAGATGCCACCCGAGTTCTCACGCAGCCACTTTGGTCCCTGAGGGGCACTTCTCGATCCCCGTATGCTTTCCTCACACTATTTCCTAATCTGCTCGTAAGGTCGCTCCGGCTTAGCCGGCCTCGCGGGCAGGAAACCGTTCGCGGACGAACTGTAAAGCCTCTTCCGCGGTTGCCACGGTGCCTTCCAATTGCGCATCTTCAGCCGCGCGCAGCATATCGCGGAACTGCACTCCCGGCGCGTAGCCGGCCGCAATCAGTTCACGGCCCGTGATCAATGGCTTCGGTCGCACCGCCGTCTCCGGCATCGACGAAAAACGCTCGCGTACAAATTCCCAGTGCTCCAGGTTGCCGCTGGCGGCCAGGCAATCCATGCGGTGCAGCGCGAGGTGCTCCTCGAACCCTTCGAGCCGGAAAAAGCGCTTCAGCGTCGAGGTTTTCATGCGCGGCGCGTCCATGAAGCGCATGTGATTTTCGATGAGCGCCAGAACCTGGCGTGTTTCCTCATTCGAAAAACGGAAGCGCCGGCAGATTTCCGCGCCCATGGCCACGCCGATCTCCACGTGGCCGTCGAAGCGGATGCGATCGGGAGCGCGGCGAAACGTCGGCGGCTTGCCCACATCGTGCAGCAGTGCGCCCCACGCCAGCGTCATCGAGCATCCGGGCTCCAGTTGGTCGAGCAACATGAGCGTATGAATCCACACGTCGCCTTCGGGATGGTACTGCGGCGGCTGCTCCACGCCTTTCATCGCCGCGATTTCGGGCAGCACTTCCACCAGCAGGGCAGTCTGGTCGAGGAGCTCGAACGCGCGGCGCGCATGACCTTCGGTGAGCATTTTGGTTAGCTCGTCGCGCACGCGCTCGCGGCTCACCTTGTGAATGCGCGCGGCGAGCGAGCGTATGGCGCGGCGGGTTTCCGGCTCGATCTCGAACCCCAAGCGCGCCGCGAAGCGCACCGCGCGCAGCATGCGCAGGTGGTCCTCTTCAAAGCGCTGCTCGGCACGGCCGATGGCGCGCACCACGCCGGCATCGAGATCGGCGAGCCCGCCGACGTAGTCGAGCACCGCGGCGCGTAAGCCTTCAGACGTCTCCGTTGCACTGTCGTCCTGAGCGCGCGCGGAGCGAAGCGGCGCGCGCGTCGAAGCATCTGCGGTCGCCTCTCCCGGGGCATCGTTCGGGACCAACCTCAGGGGGTCAAGCAACAATCCATTGACGGTGAAGTCGCGCCGCCGTACATCTTCTTCTGCCGTTTTTGTGTAGCGCACCGCGTCGGGATGGCGCCCGTCGGAATAGGACAAATCGGACCGGAAGGTCGCGACCTCGGTGATAAAGCCGGCATCTTCCGTTTCCGGGGCAACCAACACCACGCCGAAGTGCGCGCCCACGGCGAAGGTTCGTGGAAACAGATCAAGCACCACCTCCGGCGTGGCGTCGGTGGCCACGTCGTAATCGGCGGGCTCGCGCTCCAGTAGCAGGTCGCGCACACATCCGCCGGCGAAATAGGCCTCGTAGCCATTGCAGCGCAGTGTATCGACAATCTCGAGCGCCGCCGCGAATTGTTCGTTGCCCGGCATGGTCTATGGTTCTATTGTCGCGCCAGCACCCGCAAAGCCGCTTTCGTTCACGGAGCACGGATGCTTAACTCCGCTATCGCCGCTCACTCCGCTAACGCCGCTAACACCGCTCTCTCCCCGACTACACTGAATTCATGCCCGGTTCCGGCCTCATTCTCGGCATCGAGACCTCGTGCGACGAGACGGCCGCGGCCGTGGTGGAGCGCGGCGCGCGCACGCTTTCGTCGGTCGTCGCCTCGCAGATTGCCACGCACGCGCGCTATGGCGGCGTGGTACCGGAGCTGGCCAGCCGTGAGCATCTGCGCGCCATCGTTCCCGTGGTGCGCGCAGCGTTGGCACAGGCGCAGGTAAGCTTCGCCGATCTCGATGCCATCGCCGTCACGTCGGGTCCGGGACTCGCCGGAGCGCTGCTGGTGGGCATTACGTATGCCAAGGCGCTCGCGTACGCGGAAAAACTTCCGCTCATCGCCGTCAATCATCTCGAGGGGCACATTCACGCGGTGCTGCTCAACGAGCGCGAATGTGCCAGGCAGGCCAATTCATCACAGAACTGTCATCCTGAGCCAGCTCGGAGCGGAGCGACGCGCGTGTCGAAGGACCTGCATTTCGATGAGGCGCCGGCGCTGGCTCTCGTCGTCTCCGGCGGGCACACGCACCTGTATCTGGCGCGGCCCGCGCGCGGCGCCTGGGCCTACACGCTGGTCGGCCGCACCGTGGACGATGCCGCCGGCGAGGCCTTTGACAAGGTGGCCAAGCTGCTCGGCCTGGGCTATCCCGGCGGCCCGTGGATCGACGCACTAGCGAAGTTCGGCAACCCGCAGGCAGTTCTGTTCTCATTTGCGCAGGTCAAGACGAAGGCGCACCTGGCCGGCAAGCCGGCGCGCACCAAGGCTGCAAAGACCGCACCCATTGCGCGCCTCGATCCGCGATTCCTGTTTTCATTTTCAGGAATCAAGACCGCCGTGCTGCGTTACGTGGAGCTGCACGGCATGCGCGCCGAAGCACGGGCACGCGTGAGCCGCGTGCTTGCCGATTTCCATCCACCGCAAACCCGCGAAGAGGCGCTCGCGTTGTGCCCGCAACCCAGGCTCGACCTGATTGCCAGTTTTCAGCACGCCGTAATTGGCGACCTGATGAAGAAGACCTTTGCAGCGGCCGAGTCATTGCAAGCGGCGCGGATTCTGGTCACCGGGGGCGTAGCCGCCAACCGCGAGCTGCGCAAGCGTTTCACGGCTGAAGCCGCGCGGCGCGGTGTGCGCATTGCCTTTCCGACCCTCGCGTTGTCTACAGACAACGCCGCAATGATTGCCGCAGCAGCGTGGCCGCGGCTGCTGGCGAAGGAATTCGCAGCACCGGACCTCAGCGCCGACCCGTCGCTGGCACTCGGCTGACCGGCCACCACGCGCAGCGGGCAAATTAAAAGTCCGGCCGCCTGGCTGGACTCCGCTATTGGCTACTCCCCATTCCCTGTCTTATTCGTTCCAGCGCCGCATGATGAGTGACGCGTTGATGCCGCCAAATCCAAACGAGTTGGAGAGAGCGATGTCGAACGTGTGCGCGATGGGCTTGTTGGGCACGTAGTCGAGGCGGCACTCGGGGTCGGGGTTTTCAAGATTGATGGTGGGAGGCAGTTGCTGGTTGACGAGCGCCAGGACGGTAATGCCGGCTTCCAGGCCGCCCGCGCCGCCCAGCAAATGGCCGGTCATGGATTTTGTGCCGCTGATCTTGAGGCGGTGGCTGAGCGCGTGCTCGCCGAAAACCGCCTCAATGGCCAGCGATTCATTGCCGTCGCCCGCGGGCGTTGAGGTGGCGTGGGCGTTGATGTAGCCCACCTCTTCAGGCTGGATGGCAGCGTCTTTGAGCGCGGCCCGGATGGCACGCTGCGCGCCCGCGCCTTCCGGCGCGATCCCCGTCATGTGATACGCATCGGCGCTCATGCCGTAGCCGATCACTTCAGCCAGAATCTTGGCGCCGCGCGCGCGGGCAAATTCCAGCTCCTCGAGAATCAGTATGCCGGCGCCCTCGCCGATCACAAAGCCGTCGCGGTCCTTGTCAAAAGGGCGGCTGGCGCGCGTGGGCTCGGCGTTGCGCGTTGAAAGCGCGCGCATGGCCGCAAATCCGCCCACCGACATGGGCGTCACCGCGGCTTCGGCGCCGCCGGCGATCATCACGTCGGCATCGCCGTGCAGGATCATGCGCACCGAGTCGCCGATGGAGTTGGCGCTGGTGGCGCAGGCCGTGGCTGTGGCCGAAATGGGCCCCCGCGCGCCGTAGCGAATGCTGATTTGCCCGGCCGCCATGTTGACAATGGCGGCGGGAATGAAGAAGGGCGACATCTTGCGCGGCCCGCCCTGCAGCAGGTTGGAGTGCTCGCGCTCAATGATTTCGAATCCGCCGATGCCGGAACCGATGAAGACACCGATGCGATCGGAGTTGTCTTCGTCGATCTTGAGCCCCGACTGCGCCAAAGCCTCAGCGACCGCGGCAAAGGCGTAGTGGATGAAGCGCCCCATCTTGCGCGCTTCCTTCTTTTCGACAAATTGCAGGGGGTCGAAGTGCTTGACCTCGGCGGCAAAGGTGACGGGAAAGCCAGTGGCGTCGAAGCCCTGGATCGGCGCCATGCCGCTGGTGCCGGCCAGTAGCTGCCTCCAAACCTCGGGTGCGGTGTTGCCTACACCGCAGATCAGCCCCAGGCCAGTGACGACGACTCTGCGGTTTGATGCCTGGATCAATGCTTACTTGCCGCCTTTCGCGTTCTTCTCGATGTAGTCGATGGCGTCCTTGACGGTCTTGATCTTCTCGGCGTCCTCGTCGGGGATCTCCATGTCGAAGGCTTCCTCGAACTGCATCACCAGCTCGACCACGTCAAGCGAGTCAGCGCCCAGGTCCTCCTGGAAGCTGGCCCCCGGGGTGACTTCGGCTTCGTCCACCTGCAACTGCTCGACGATGATCTGCTTCACTTTTTCTTCAACAGCCATGCGTGCATCTCCTCATGTGAATAGGAACTTAAGAAAAACTCCTTCGCGGGACAGGGACCGTCACTCGACCCCGCCCACCTACCATACCGGGCCGTGGCGGGGAAGCACAACCACCGCGCAGACAAAAATGCGCATGGCCCCGAACCTCAACGTTAACCGGGCGGGCGGGGAGCTGTAAAGGCGTGCAAAAACAGGGAATAGGGAACGGGGAGCAGGGAACGGAAAGCAGGGACCATGGACCGGCGACGTAGGGCCCCGGAGATTGCATTCGCGGCCGGGAAATGCACAAGCGGAAGGCGTATATTTGGCGAAGAGGAGCAAGGAGAATCATGGAAACGATCCTCGGCATTTGCATTGGGATCGCGGCGGTTTTGGCGCTTTTGGCCGGCATTCGCCTCGGCAAGGGATCGGCCGGGGCTCAGATCGAGGCGCAGGAGAATCGGGTTTCTGGCCTGGAAGCGGAAGTCGCGCAGCTCGATAAGCTGCTCGCTGCGGCCAATGAGCAGAACCAGCAACTGCGCGAAAAGCTGGCGCGTGCCGAGGAACGCGAGGCTGCCCAGGAGCAGAAATACACGCAGATGAAGGCGGATTTGGACAAGGCGTTCGCCGATCTTGCGTCCAAAGCGCTTCGCGACAACAACGAAAGCTTCCTGAATCTGGCGAAGCAGAAGCTCGGCGCGCAGAGCGACGAAGCCAAGAAGACGCTGGAGGCGAGGGAACTGGCCATTAAGAACCTGGTCGATCCGCTGAAGGAAGCACTGGGCAAGTTGGATGTGCAATCGCGTGAAATGGAGAAGGCACGCTCGGGCGCCTATGGCGAAGTGAGGACCCTCGTCGAGACCATGCAGAAGACGATTCCGTCGTCGCTTGATGCGCTCAAGACAGAAACCTCGCAACTGATTGCGGCCCTGCGTTCTCCCAAGACGCGCGGCAACTGGGGCGAGCTGCAGCTGAAACGGTGCGTCGAGTACGCGGGGATGGTGAAACATTGCTCGTTTGCCGAGCAGGCATCCACGCGCGACGAAGACGACCGTCTGTTGCGGCCCGACTTAACCATTCAATTGCCGAACGGGCGCACCGTTATTGTTGACGCCAAGACGCCGCTCGACGCGTTTCTGGATGCCAGCGAAGGCGGTGATCCCACAGCGCAGGCTTTACGGTTCGCGGCGCATGCGGAGCGGGTGAAGGCTCACCTGCGCGAGCTGTCGGGCAAGAGCTATTGGAAGCAGTTCGAGAACACGCCGGAGTTTGTGGTCTGCTTTCTGCCTAGCGAGGCTTTATTCAGCGCTGCGCTCGAGGCCGATCCGTCGCTTATCGAGTTTGGGGCGCAAGCCAACGTGGTGATGGCGACGCCGACCACGTTGATCGCGTTGCTGAAGGCGGTCGCCTTCGGATGGCAGCAATCGCAGGTGACGCAGAATGCGAAGGCGATTCAGCTGACCGGCCGCGACCTCTACAACAAGCTTGTGAATGCGCACGAGTACTTCAGCAAATTGGGCGCAGCTCTGGAGAACGCGGTCGGGAATTACAACAGGTTTGTGGGTGCAGTGGAAGGCCGAAGCGGCGCGTTCTTCCACGCACGCAAACTGGGCAACCTCGTGCATGGTGGTGATGAAATCAAGCAGCTTGAGTTGCTTCCTGCCGAGCCTCGCCTGCTTGTCGCGGAAGATTGGGAGGCGCCGGAGCTTGCTCTGGCTGCCGAGGCCGAGAGCGACGATACGGCGGAGGCATAGAGCGCGCGTCAGGCCGACTCGCTGACCAGCTGGCTTGCTGACTCGCTCATTCGCTGCTTCACTGCGGCGGCTGGCCCGGTTGTGCCGGCGTTGCGGGTGCCGGCGGGGCCGCCGGAGCCGCTGGCGTCGCCGCATTCGCCCGCTTCAACGTCAATTCCATGCCCGGAAAATCTCCCGAGTCGGACTTCGTCGTCATCTTGATCTCATCGCCATTGACGGCGCAATCGTGGTGGATGGTCATGCCGTTGAACGAGACATCGAATGAAAACTTGTCGCCATCCACCTTGCCGTTGCTTATCGGCAAAGGGTCGCCCATCGGCCCCTGCACCGTGCCGGTCAGCGTGTTGCCGTCCTGCTTGAACGTAAAAGTGAGCTGAAAGTTGTTGCCGTCGGGCGTCTTCATCTCCGTCGACCAGGTGCCGGTGACGTCGGCCGCGCGCACGGTCGCCGCGCCAAGCGCCATGGCCAATGCAGCGCAAATACACAGGAGCGATTTCATCGGGTCCCTCACAGCCGTTTTCACGGCGCACCCATGATACCGAGAGACAGCGGACAGTGGACAGTGAATAAGTGATGAAGTGAAAGAGTTAAAGGTGACGTAAAGCGCGGATCGTGATTCGTGGGTCATGGTACGTGGCTCGTGAACAGTGGTCGGGACCGCCAGCCCGTTCCCTGGTCCCCAGGCCCTAGAAATGGTTGCATAAATCCGGCTTTGAAAGGGCACGGCTTCAGCCGTGCCGCAAAGGTGCCAGGAACATCGCGGGCTTTAGCCCCTGAGGGTCGCTTTTCTGTCGGCCAAAAGCATTTATGCAACCAGTTCTAGTCCCTAGTCCCTGGTCCCTGCTTTCTCGCTCCCTCGCTCCCTCGTTCCCTGCAGTTGAGAGAAGCCTTCGCGCATGCGCCGCCAGGTCGTCTCCAGATCCTCGGGCAGAACGCGTGTTTCGGCGATCGAAGTCATGAAGTTGGTGTCGCCGATCCATCGGGGCATGCCGTGGAAATGGAGGTGCCCGGCCACTCCGGCGCCCGCGGCCTTGCCCACGTTCACGCCGAAGTTGAAGCCCTGAGGATGGTAGAGGCGCTCCAGCACGCGCTCGGTGCATTGGCACAGGTCAATCATCTCGTGGGCCGTCTCGAGGGGCAGAGCGGCCAGCCGGTCCAGGTGGGCGTAAGGCATCACCATCACGTGGCCCGAGGTGTAGGGGAAGGCGTTGAGGGCGATAAAGCAGTATTTCGCGCGCAGAACCAGACCGCCGGCGGCCTCGGCCTGGTCGCGCTCCATGCCGTGGGCGATGGCATAGTCGATAGCGGCGATGAGGTTGCAGAAGACGCAGCCCAGGTTGCCGGGCCAAGCCTGGAGAGCCTTGGGAACGCCGAGGCGAACCGCGTCCTCAGCCGCGGTGATGTAGGCATAGCGCCAGGGAGTCCAGAGATGATCCATGAGCAGGCTCGCTGTTGATGATAAAGCAGGGCGCAGGGGAGCGAGGAAGCAAGGGAGCGCAAAGACAGCGAACAAGGGACCGGGAAGTCGGGGATCAAGGGAGCAGGAAAGATAGGAAGCAGGCAGCAGGGTGCAGAGGAGCAGAGTCTGAGGGACTGGGGGAAAGCAGGCATGTGTCAGTTTTCGGCACAAATCGAGGCTTCGCGGGCTCCAGGCCGCCTTTATTTCTCGGCCGTTAGTGTCTTGGAACACAGAAGATGCCCCGCCGTGAACCTCAAGGCGGCTTCAAGATCTGGAGGGGTGAGGGTTGGCCTCAATCCATTGACCTTGCAATACGGAGATTGCTACACTCAGAGACGTAGCTTCCTGCGCGGATTCCAGCAGTGAGTTGCGGCCGCCCTCCCAGCAAGCCGTTGCCTGCCGGCGTTTCCCAAGGAAACAAGCCGTGTTTCGGTCCTCAGCCCAACAGGATGGGGATAACTTGGCTTTTCCTGCGGAAGACGAAACCGGAGCGTCGCTTGGCGCGAGGGCAAGGCAATGGGCCTGAGGGCGACCGGAACCCGGAATTGCGGCGAAAGGGGCCACCCAGCGGATTGCGCAATCCACCGCTGGAGCACACGCAGTGCCGGAGTTGGCTGTAATGGCAAACGTCCTCAATCCCGAAACCGAGAGCATAACCCTGAATACCGAAGTGGAAACCCCAACCCTTGAACCTGCGGCGGAAGTTGAACAAGCGCCGCTCGAATCCACACCCGCAACCGAAGCCTCCGCAGTTGCCGAAGCACCCCCGCAAGAGACCGAGACCCTTTCCCAGCCGGTAGTGGAGTCCGCTCCGGTCGAGGAAAAACTGCTTTCCGCGCCGGAAGAAGCCGCTTCCGCCGCGGCCGCGCCAGTGGCTGAATCCACGGCAGCGCCACTGCCTGCAGTCGGCAGGGCGCAGGCTCCGGCCGGCACCGCGCCAACAGGTGAGCCAGGCGAAGATTTTTCATCGGCCCTCGCCGCCTTTGAGCGCGAGCAGGCCGCCGAAGCGGCCGCCGTGGAGGCATACGGCGACAAGATTGTCTCCGGCAAGGTGGAGAAGCAGACCGAAAAGTACCTGGTGATCGACGTCGGCCTGAAGTCCGAGGGCCTGGTGCCCCTGGAACAGGTGGTTGACCACACCGGCGCCGTCAAATTCCAGCCCGGCGACGTCATCGACGTGGTCATCGAGCGCGAGGAGCCCGAGGGTGGCTACCTGGCCAGCTTCGAGCGTGCGCAGCGCCTGCGCGTGTGGGATTCGATTGAGAAGGCCGCCAACGAGAAGTCGCCCATCACCGGCACAGTCGTCAGCCGCGTCAAGGGCGGGCTCACCGTCGACATCGGCATGAAGGCGTTTTTGCCCGGCTCGCAGCTCGAGATCAGGCCGGTGCGCAACCTCGACGCCTATCTCGGCCAGCAGATTGAAGTCCGCGTCATCAAGCTCAACAAGAAGCGCGGCAACGTGGTGGTGAGCCGCAAGGAACTGCTTGAGGAAGACCTCAACACCAAGCGTTCGGCCACCATGGAGCACCTGGCCGAGGGCGCGGTGCTTACGGGTACGGTGAAAAACCTCACCGACTACGGCGCGTTTGTTGACCTGGGCGGCATCGACGGCCTTCTCCACATCACCGATATGAGCTGGGGACGCCTTACGCATCCCCGCGACCTGGTAAATGTGAGCGACGAGATCCAGGTCAAGGTGCTCAAGTTCGACAAGGATAAGCAGCGCGTTTCGCTGGGATTCAAGCAGTTGACCCCCGATCCGTGGCTCGACGCGGCAGAGCGGTACCCGGTGGGCGCCAAGGTGCACGGGCGCGTGCTTTCGGTCACCGATTACGGCGCGTTCGTCGAGCTCGAGCAGGGCATTGAAGGCCTGGTTCACCTGTCCGAGATGACCTGGTCGAAGCGCCTCAAGCACCCCTCCAAGCTCGTGAAGCCGGGCGACGAAGTCGACACCGTTGTCCTCAGCGTGAATCCGGCCGACCGCCGCATTTCGCTGGGCATGAAGCAGCTGATGGAGAACCCCTGGGAGAACCTCTCCGATCGTTATCCCATCGGTGCGCAAGTCGAAGGGCGCGTCCGCAACCTCACTGACTTCGGCGCCTTCGTTGAGATCGAGGACGGCATCGACGGGCTGGTTCACGTTTCCAACCTGAGCTGGACCAAGCGCGTCAAGCACCCTTCTGAAGTGGTGAAGAAGGGCGAAAAGGTGAAAGCTGTCGTTCTCGGCGTTGAGCCGCAGAACCGCCGTTTGAGCCTGGGCATCAAGCAGCTCCAGCCCGATGTCTGGGAAAGCTTCTTTGCCACCCATCGCGTGGGCGAGACAGTCCACGGCAAGGTGATGCGGACGGCGCAATTCGGCGCCTTCGTCGAGATTGCCGAAGGTGTCGAGGGCCTGTGCCACGTCTCCGAGGCTGGCGAAGCTGTCGAAGGCCACTCACCGCTCGAGCAGGGCGCCGAGCACGACTTCAAAATCATCAAGATCAACGTGGAAGAGAAGAAGGTGGGCTTGAGCCTGCGCGCCGTGGGCCAGGAAACGCCTCGCCCCAGCGCTGAGAGCCACAAGCCGGAACAGCCGCACAAGCATCCGGTCTCCAGCTCCACCACCACGCTCGGTGACCTGGTGAACTGGCGCAAGGGCGAACGTTGATTCAGTGATCAGTTGTCAGTGATCAGTTTGCGGCCACCCTCCGGGGTGGCGTTCTGCGTTGAGGGCCCGATTCAGGTTGTTGGATTTGAGTCTCAGGAAACCGAACTCACCACCACATAGGGTGCCTCGCGGTCTCGGTTCTGAGACCCGGGAACCACACCTCTGAAATGGGGAGGCTCTGTAACAGGGCACGACTTCAGTCGTGCCGCCAACACCGCAAAATACGAGGGCTTTAGCCCCTGAGGGATATTTTCCCCCCGCCAGAACGGCCACCCTCAATACTGGGCGCACACGGTGGCGGCAGCGTTCCATGCGTGCTAGCATTTGTCCGCGCCACTCCACATCGGCGCGCTGGTGGACAGATGAAAACCGCTCTTCTTTCCCTCTCACTCCTGTGTTCAGCGGTCGCTCTAAGCGGCCAAGGCTCATTCTCGACCGATGAAGCACTGAAGCAGCTCTACCATGATTACGACCCCGCCACGAGGACCGCTCAGTGGGTTTGCACGAAAGAGCAGCAGCGTGAGGGCCCCCACACCGGCTGGCGATGCATAAAGGAAGACACGACCGTTTCTGTATCGGTAATCCTGATGGCCCAGGTTCCTGAAGGCGACGCCACCAGGATCTACCTCGCCACCAGCGCGAAACCTGCACACGATCCGATGGGAGAGTACAACTGCCATGCATGCGCTCCGGCGATCGGGGCTGCCGTTTTTGTTTGGCAAAGTCAACACTGGGCCTTGGAAAGTGCGAATGTCGCCATCGAGTTCTCTCAGGGCTGGGGCGAGCCGCCTGAGATTTACCTCGTTGTCGCCGGCCCACAGGAGCATGGGCTGGTTCTGTCGTCCAACGACCTGGCACAAGGGTTCGCCGCATCCGGCAAAGAGCTTTTGCTCCCCGTTGGCAAGACGGTCGAGGCAGTTTGGAGCATCGGCGACGAGAGCGACGCTTTCGGGAAGGTCGATCCAACGGACAAGGCGAACAGCCCCCCGCCGTATCGCTCATCGGCGGCATTCAGGTTCCTTTCCGGCGACGACGGCGCCGCCTACACGGGCGCGCCGAGTGATTACTACGACATCGAGGTCATTTCTCGCGGTTCGTCGTGGGAGGATTACAACCATCCTGTGAAACGCGAAAACTGGAGTGCGATCTATTCCTTCAAGAACGGCAAATACAGGCTCGTGCGCAAGACATCGTTCGCCGAGGTGAAAAATTCCGGAAAACCGCGAACCGATAAAAAGCCTTGAGCGCGACTGAATGTCCCCTCGGTCCCTTGGTCCTTCGGCCCTAGCCTTTTGAATTGTCAAGAGCTCGGCCAGCACTCCCGCCGCCTTCATTACCCGTTAATCCATTGATTTCTTATTCCCTTGTCCCCTTGCTCCCTGGGCCCCTGCCTTTTGCAGATAATTTCCCTCTTCAGGCGCACAATCCTTCTATAGCGACTGATCCAGCGGGCGCTCCCGGCTGCAAGAGCGGCGCGAGGTCTTAAGGGGCTGTGGCAAAACTGATGCAATCTTGGCGCAAGAAATAATTAAAAAAATTTGATCCCCATACCCCGGTGGGGTATGTTTTGGATGATAAAGCGTTTAGAATCAGTGAGACTAGTTCAAAAATGCGGTCAATAACGCGCAAAAACGGTCGATTTCGGTTGTAATTCGACCAATAATCGGCCGTTTTAGCTCTAAATCGTCCGAAAAACGGCTGTTTTGACGCCGTTCGCGCATCGCCCTCCGCTCCTCCCGCAAAATCCCTTTTCCGTGATCCCAGGCCCGCCTAACTCCCTGTCGGAATAATCCCCGCGTTCTCGACCATCAGAATCGTTGTCCGCTTCGGCGCGCGCGTACGGTGCACCACAGTCTTCGGCACGACGAATGCTTGGCCGGGCTTGAGCGCCACCGTGCTGCCTTCGAGATCGATCAGCAACTCGCCGTCGACCACGTAGAAGAATTCATCGTCCTCGTCGTGCTTGTGCCAGTGGTACTCGCCCTCGATGGCGGCCATGCGCACCACCGAATCGTTCACCTTGCAGAGTGTCTGATTGAACCACTTGAAGTCATTGGCGCCGGGAACGGCGCGGATGTCGATCAGTTCCAGCGGGCCGTGGAGAATGTTCAGGCGGGTTTCGTAGGGGAAGGAAGCAGTCTCAGCCATGGCGCGCACCTCGTGCCGAGGATAGCAGGAAAGCGAGGATCAGGGTTTGGGGGTCAGGGATCAGAGAACAGGGAACTGTGAGCCAAGAACTTTGATCGAACACCCATCAGTCGACAGCTACCGGTCATTATGGTGAGGCTGCCGAAGCCTCGATCTGAAGTGCGGGAACACGCTCACCTTGACGCTGTTGTGGCGGATGGGCCTGAGGCCTGCTCGCCGGCGGATGCGGCAGCGGGGATGATGGGCAGGATAATCCGCGAAGGGTGATCGCTGTCGAGATAGATGGTGTTGTGAGCGATCTGGGTGCGCCGGTTGTTGTTGAGCGGCTCGCCGGTGTTGGGGTTGACATCGAAGCGCGGAAAATTGCTGCTGGAGATGTCGACGCGGATGCGGTGGCCGCGCCTGAAAACCAGCGACGTGGGATACATCTGGATGGTGAACTCGTAGGGCTGGCCGGGCTTGAGGAGTTCAGGCTTCTCGAGACTATTCCGATAGCGTGCGCGCACGATGCTATCGGCGATATTGAGGTCGACGCCGTCGGGGAAATCATTGTTGGGCGGATAGACATCGACGAGCTTGGCAGTGAAGTCAGTGTCGAGCGCATCGGAGGAGGCCCAGAGCTTGACCACGAGGGGGCCGGTGACCTCAACGTCCTGAGCGAGCGGCGCGGTCTGAAAGACGACGACGTCGTTGCGCGCCGAAAGCGGGCGCGTATCGGCGCAGAGCCAGAAATCGGCGCGGCAGCGCTGGTCGGCAGCGCCCTGGAACATGATCGCGCCCTGGGAAGAGACGTTGCCGCCGAGCGTAGGAACGGGATTTGCCGGATCGAACTGATAGGTGATGGGCGCGTCGGATGCGGGCTTGTCGGGCGACAGCAGGCCCGCGCCGTGCAGGTAGTAGGGCGTGTAGACGGTGCGCGCCAGCGGCCACTCGTGCTCATCGCGCCAGTGGCCGCCGACGAAGATACGGCCCTGCGGTGTCTTGTGCGCATCGCCGCCGCCCATGACATAGATGCGCACGGGCGGCTCGCGATCGACTCCGTTGTCGACGCCCTTCAGGAAGTGATCGAACCAGCGGAGCTGAAAGGCGTCGAGGTCGAGGGCAGCATCGGCGGTGAATTGCGCTTCGCCGGCGTAAGGAAGGGTTTCGCTGCTGTGGATCCAGGGACCGATGATGATGCGCTGCAGGCTCTTCTTGTTTTTTGTGAGTTCCTCAAAGTTGAGGTTGGCCACCTGCAGGCCCCAGCTGTCGTACCAGCCGGTAGTGTGGTACTCGGGGACGTCTTTGTATTCGGCCAGATGATCGACGACGCTCGAGCCGGCATTTTTCCAGAAGGCGTCGTCATCGCCGTGGCTCATGGCTTCAATGAGCCAGCGCTCGTAGTCGGGCGCAAACTTGAGCGGCGTGGTGCCGGGGCGGAGGGGAAGATTGCGCACATATTGACGGACATTGCTGCCCATCTCCACAAGAGCCCTGGCCGCGGCAGGATCGCTGGCGGCGCGGCGAGCGGCGGCCATCTCATCCGGCGTGCCAGTGGCTATACCGAGGGTGAAGACCCAATTGAAGAAGCGCAGCTCGAATGCGCCGTTGTGGCGGACGCCATACTCGCCGAAGTCAGACATGGCATTGCGCGGAATCATGGCTTTGACGTAGGGGGCTCCGGCGATGGCGAGGGCGTGCTGCGTTGCGCCCTCATAGGACGTGCCGATGGTGCCGATGCTGCCGTCGCACCAGGGTTGGGATCCGATCCACTGGGTCGTGTCGTAGCCGTCCTCAGGATCGGTGCGGAGCGCAAGCCAGTGTCCCTCAGACTTGTAGCGGCCGCGCACGTCCTGAATGACGACGATGTAGCCGTTGGGAACGAGGGAATCGGCCACAACAGCGCGGCGCTCCTTGTTGTAGGGCGTGCGCAGCAGGATTACGGGCAGCTTGTCCTGAATTACCTGGCCGTTTTGCGTGGGGCGGTAGACGTCAATGGCGAGCTGGACTCCGTCCCGCATGGGCACCAGGATGTCCCTGGTCACACTGATGCCGTAGTGCGCGGTGGATTGGGCGTGCAGCCCGGCTGCAAACGTGAAGCCAGCCAGTAGCGTGAACGCAAGTTGACGGAGCAACGGCGACGCGGAACCATGAGCGGCCAAGCGGGCCTCTTTCTGCGATCAGCGGGGAATGATCGCTTGCTTTGTTCGGAAATTGTAGCCGAGGGGAGCCAATTCTGGGCTTGACTCTGACCCTGCGTCAGGGCGGACTATGGTCGTACAGCGATGAGCAGCAGCTACCGGATTGGCGAATTCGCGAAATTGGCGGGCGTAACCGTGCGAGCGTTGCACCACTACGATCGCATCGGTTTGCTCAAGCCGCAGCGCGGAAGTTCCGGGTTTCGCCTCTATTGTCTGGCAGATCTGGAGCGCCTGGAACAGATCGCCGCGCTGAAGTTCCTCGGAATCCCGCTTCGGGAGATTAAGCTGCTGCTGAAGCACGGACCGCTGTCGCTCGTCGACGCGCTCAAGATGCAGCGCGAAGCCCTGGCCGAAAAGCGAAGGCTGATCGATCGCGCGGCCGTTGCCATTGAAGCTGCGGAAAAGGTGATGCGATCCGGGCAAACCACCGACTCGTCCATTTTGCGGAAGATCATCGAGGTGATCGACATGCAACCACAAGAAAACTTCATGCGCAGGTACTACACCGACCAGGCCTGGCTCGATAAGGAACGGATCGCCCGCGAAACGCCTGCCGAAGAACTTAAGAAGAACATGCTAGCGCTGCGGAAGCTCTTTGCCGAAATCGAAGCGGAAATCGATCTGGACCCGGCGAGCGAACGTGCCCAGGACCTGACCAGGCAGTGGCTGCAGCTGGCCGAGCTTGCCCATGGCGGCAACGAGGCGGTCAGGGCCGGCAATGTGCAGGCGTGGAATGATTACCGGAACTGGCCGCCGGACGGACAAGACCGGCTTCTCGCCGCCTTCGATCTCGATCTCAGCGATAGGGCCGCCTCGCTGCTGCGCTTCGAATCGGTCACAAAGTTCCTGGGACGGGCGGTGAGCCACAAGATACGATCGAGTATTCCGGACGTTCGCACCCTCTACGGACTCAAACCAGCCTAGCCGGAATCCGTTTCGCCGGTTCCGCTTGATGTTCCATGAACAAGAAAGAGGGCTCCATGCCGAACCAACAACGATCCATCCTCGCTGCTGTCACGCTCTTCTTTGTCGCGCCGCTCGTTGCCGAATACTTGCTGGGCGATTTTGCCGTCAACAAGCTTTCGCCCCTCATCGTGATGGCGCCCATGTACGGCGGCGGCGCGCTGCTCATCCGCGAGCTGGCGCGCCGCACCGGCCGCGGCTGGCCCACCATTCTTCTGCTCGGCTGTGCCTATTGCCTCATCGAGGAAGGCTACACCACGCAGACGCTCTTCAACCCCAATGCCCTCGGGCTGCACCTGCACCTGCTCGCGCCGGCCTGGATTCCCTCGCTCGGCATCGGCGGCTGGTGGACGATCTTCATGCTCAACATCCATCCCTTCTGGAGCATCGGAGTCTCCATCGCGCTGGTTGAGGGCTTGTTCCCCGCACGCGCTCGAACGCCGTGGCTGGGCAAGATCGGTGACAGCGTCGCCGCGCTTCTGTTTGCCGCCGGCGCATATGTAAGCACCCTGTTCACGTTTCACAGCGACCCCTTCCGCGCCTCGCACACGCAGTTCGCGGTCACTGCAGTCTTCATCGTCCTGTTCGCAGTCGCCGCATTTCTGGTTCCCAGGTCCGGGCCGGGCACAAGCGCGGGCGCCGTGCCCTCGCCCTGGCTCACTGGTACAGGCGCGTTTGTTTTCGGCGCTGCCGTCTTTCTTGCGCCAGTCACTTTGAACTGGGCCGCCGTCGTGTGGATCCTTGCCGACGACCTCATTTTTCTGCTTTTGCTCTGGGTGTTTTCGCGCTCCAGTTCATGGACCGCCCTGCACACGTTCTCCGTCGGCGCTGCCGGCGCCCTCGTCTACGGTGTGCATGCCTTTATTGGGAATCCGGTAATCCCCGCGCCCAAGGCGATGGTCTTCCTGAGCCATGTGCTTTTCCTGGTGCTCGCGCTCGCCGTTATCGCACTCGGCGCAGTCCGTACGAGGGCGGCAGTAGCCGCTGGTGCGCCGGCTACCGAGCCTGCAGTTCTTTGAGAGTGACCACAATCCCCAGCGCGATGAGCACGCTGATGAGCGCGAAGAGGAACACGCTGGCGTAGCCGAAGAAGCCGATGATGGCGCCCGCGATGGGGCCGACGAGGAAGAACGACACATCGGAAAACGCGGTGTAAACGCCGAGAGCGGTGCCGCGGTTGAACTCCGGCACGCGCTTGACCGCCTCCACCCCGATGGCCGGGAAGACCAGCGAAAGACCGAGCCCGCCCACGGCCGCGCCGGCCAATGCCATCCACGGCGAAGCCGCCAGCCAAAGCAGAATCATGCCCACGCATTCAACCACAAGCGATGCGATGGCCACGGGGAACCCGCCGTAGCGGCTGATGGTGCGGATGAAGAGCACGCGCGCAGCGATGAACGCCAGCCCAAAGGCAGTGAGGCAAAGCGCCGCGCCGCTCCAATGCCGGTGCGCGTAAAACAACGTGACAAAGGTGGCCAGAACGCTGTAGCTCACGCCGCCCAGCGCCAACCCCATGCCGTGCGGAGCGACGCGCCATGCTACGTGGGCGAACGGCATGTGTTCGCCGGGCTCGACCAGAACGGGATCCTTGCGCCAGGCCATGGCGTAGCTGGCGGCGCCGATCAGGATGGTCAATACGCCGATCGAGGCCAGGCCCCACTGCTGATCGAGGATCACGCCGAGGGGGGCGGCCAGCGCCATGCCGCCATAGGTGCTGATGCCGTTCATGCCGATGACCTTGGCGGTGTGCTCCTGTCCAGCGCTGGTAATGCCCCACAACGTGGCGCCAGTGGATCCCAGACTTTCGCCCACGCCCAGCACCAGGCGGCTGACGATGAGCACGGCAAAGCTGAGCCAATGGATCTCGTGCAGCGCTGCGGTAGCCACGAGCAATGAACCGCTGACGGTGCAGCAGGCCATGCCCCACAGCACCGAAACCTTGGCGCCCATGTGGTCGGAAATGCGTCCGGCCCAGGGACGGCTGGCCAGGGTGGCGATGTACTGGACGCTGATTGCCAGACCGGCAAGGACCGTGCTGTAGCCCATGCGCAGATGGACAAACGGCGGCAGCACGGCAAGCGGTAAACCTATGGAAACATAGCAGATAAAGGTGAAATAGACGTATCCGGCAATATGGCGTGCCTGACTACGCGGAGCAGACCGGGTGCGAACCGGAATGTAGGCCGTTGAGGACGTGGACATATGAAAAAATCTAGGAAAAAGACCGCTCACCTCCAGTATACCGGAGAGGCGAATTTCTCGGCGCTCACGTGTCTCCACCCGACCCCAGCGGCAATACGCCTACCGGCCCGGCTTCATCGCCCACAAAATCCCGTTTTTGATGATTCCGTAGAGCAGGGGATTGGCGTAGTCCTCCTTGTTATGGCCGAGGGCCAGGTAGAACTCGCGTCCGCCATCGAATTCGTGGTACCACGCCAGCGGCAGGTCCACCGGGAACTTGGTCACATCGATGGTCATGGGCTCAAGCGTGGCCAGTTTGGTCCGGTCGGTGACAAGAACCGGATGAATATCGGGGTTGAGGTGATCAAGGAAGTAGCACTCATCGGTCCAGGTAAACTGCGCCGGCACTCCTTTCGCGGCCGGGAAATCGGGGGCGACCACCCTGACCGTGAACGGCTGCTGGCGCGGATGCGCCGCGAATTTGCCGCCCAGCACCGACCAGAAGTATGGCCAGTCGCGCTCGGAACCTGAAGCCGAGTGGATGCCCACGAACCCGCCGCCGGCTTCGATGTATCGTTTGAAGGCGTCGCGTTGCGCGTCCGTGCTGAAGGCCTGGTTGTTGCTGTTCGCAAACACGAGGGCGAAGTACCGATGCAGGTTTTCGTCGGTAAAGACGGCCGGGTCGTCCCATGCATCGACGGCAAATCCGGCTTCTGCGCCCATTTTGCGGATTGCCGCCACGCTCGAGGCAATATTGTCGTGCACATAGCCCTTGCCGTCGGGCGTGTAGTTGCGCGTATACACCAGAATGCGAGGCTGCGGGGCGGTCTGTGCCGCGAGCGGCGAAAGCAGGCTCAGGGCTCCGGAGAAGCAAACGAGCAGGCAGGCGCCTGCCGAAAATCGAAATGTGAGGCGCATGGATTCTCCTCAACAACTTGCGCTCCCAAGCCTAACTCGCTGGTGCCGTCCTCGGCGAGTGGTTCCGCAGCCGCCAGTACTGGTTGCATAAATCCGGTTTTGAAAGGGCAACGGCTTCAGCCGAGCCGCAAAAGCCGAACAAACACTGGGGCTTTAGCCACTGAGGGATGTCTTTCCTGTTAGCCAGAGCATTTAGCAAGCCTTTCCTGTCCCGCACACCGCTAGCGTTGGCCGAAAATGGATAAGTCTTTGGACGACCAGCACCGCTGTGAGAAATGCGGGCTAGACTGAACCTATGGCAGGGTTTTTCATCGAAAACTTCGGCTGCAGGGCGGCGCACGCCGATGGCGAGGCCATCGCCGGTCACTTGCGTGAGCTGTGCGAACGGGGGCCGTTGACTGCCGACGTGGTGGTGGTGAACACGTGCAGCGTGACCGCCGAGGCCGACCGCGCCGCCCGCGCCTTTATCCGCCGCACGCACCGGCGCAACCCTGCGGCCAAAATCGTGGTCACCGGCTGCTATGCACAGCGCGCGCCTGAAGAACTGGCTGCAATGGCCGGCGTTGCTGCGGTCGTGGGCAACAGCCACAAAGCGCTGGCGCCCGTCATCATCGCCGATCTTGCAAGGGCCGCGACTGAGCTGACGAATCTGCCGCAGGCGATCATCCCGGTCGCCTCGCTGTTGGCCGCCGGCGCGGCTCCCGTGTGGGCCGACGACCGTTTTGCCCATTCCTTTATTGAGGACGCGCATCTGGGCGCGGCGCACGTCGGTCAACATCGGAGCAGGGGTGCGCAGACGCGCCCCAACCTGAAGATTCAGGAAGGCTGCGGCAATCGCTGCACGTTTTGCGTGATCCCGTTTACGCGAGGTCCCTCCAGGAGTTTGCCCGCTGCCCAAGTGTTGGGCCAGGTGGAGGCTTTCGTCGCCGCCGGCGGCAAGGAACTGGTGCTTTCGGGCATCAATCTGGGCCGCTGGGGCCGGGATTTGCCGGTTGAACCGGGAACGCCGGCGAACCTGGCCGGGCTGGTCCGAGCGGTCTTCGAGTGCACGGTCTTGCCGCGGCTGCGGCTTAGCTCCATTGAGCCGATGGACTGGGACGATGCGCTGATTGCCCTGATGCGCGAGTATGGAGGCAGCCGGCTCGCCCGCCATGCTCACCTGCCCCTGCAATCCGGTTCCGACGCGGTGCTGCGCCGCATGCACCGCCGCTACCGGCCGTGGCATTATGCCGGCAAGGTCGCCGCGCTGGTTGATGCCGCTGGACCGGACCTGACTCCTGGCGCCGACGTGATGGTGGGCTTTCCTGGCGAGACAGATCGGGAATTCGAGGAGACACTCGACTTCATCCGGGGGCTACCCTTTGGCTACCTGCACCTGTTTCCGTTTTCGCCGCGTCCCGGCACTGCGGGGTGGGCTCTGCACGCGGCGTCGCCGGTCCCGCCACAGGTGCTTGCTGAGCGCATGGCCGCGCTTCGCGCCCTAGCCGACGAAAAGACCCGCGCCCACCGAATCCGTTTCATCGGCCGCGAGCTGGCTGCCCTTACATTGGCAACGCCGCCTGAGCTGGCCGCACTGGGCCGAACCGCAGCGCTGAGCGAGAACTTCATTCCGGCTGAGCTCGAAGGCCGTTTCGCCGCCAACCAACGGCTCACCATCCGAGTGATCGGCTTGAATCGGGATGGGGAAATAATGGCCCGCGAAGGCAGCGGCAACATCTCCTGATTGTTGCCTTTGCACAGGCCAAGCCAATGCTATACTCAGGGTGCGTTCGTGCCTCCTCGGCCACGTGGGGCGCATTTGTCCCGGCCGGGGCACGGCCTGCGGAGGAGCACCATCGCAATCGATAAACGATCGGCCAAGTCCTTTATCCGCATCAACGAGCGGATTCGCGCGCGCGAAATCCGCGTCATCGACGAAAACGGCGAACAACTAGGCATCCTGCAGCCCTTCGAGGCATTGCGCATCGCACGCGAGCGCGGCCTCGACCTGGTTGAAGTTTCACCCAACGCCGTCCCACCTGTCTGCCGCATCCAGGACTACGGCCGCTACCTCTACGAAAAGGAAAAGAGCGAGCGCGCCGCGCGCAAACGCCAGAAGGTGATCACCATCAAGGAAGTCAAGTTCTCGGTCACCGTGGACGAGCACGACTACCAGACCAAGAAGAACCAGGTGAACCGGTTTTTGGCCGACGGCGACAAGGTGAAGGCCAGCCTGCGTTTTCGCGGACGCCAGATGGCCCATCGCGAGCTCGGCTACAACATTATCAACCGGCTCATTCAGGACGTCGGCGATGCCGGCGTGGTGGAGTTCATGCCGCGCATGGAAGGCACGATTCTTCATGCTGTGCTGGCCCCGGCCCGCAAGGAAGCCGCCAAGCCCCGCCCCGCGCAGGCCGCGCAAGCCTAGCAGCGAGCCAATTTCCGGGTTCACTTATCAACGAACGCCGGACTTGGGAAACATCTGCGCCAGCCAGGGGAAGTGGACGAATGAAGTAATCACCAGCGCTGTGCAGCAGAGGCCCAGCAGTGTCATCAAGCGCGGCTCGCGGTAGAGCTTCTCAGGATTCTGCACGGGGCTGTCGATCCGGAACGCCATGTTGAAATAGACGGCCATGAGCAGAGCAATAAAGGGGAAGGCGAAGATCATCTCCATGCGGTAGCGCATGATGAAGGCGCCGAAGAACAACATGGACGTGGCGGCGTAGAAGAGCACCGACACCAGCAACGATTGCTCTGAGTAGAACAGGAACGAACGCCGGTAGAGCGCAGCCGATTCGTAGCCAATCTGCCGGTATTCGCTGAAGCGCTTGAGGGCCATGAAGAACCCGCCCAGCATCCAGTAGGCAATGAGCAGGGAGGCCGGCGGCAGAACAGCGGCGGTAACGATATACCATCCCACGCAGAAGCGGATGGGATTGTTGATCGACTCGGATAGCACGTCGAGATAGGGAACGTCCTTGGTGCGAATGGGCGGAATGTTATAGAGACAGCCCATCACCCAGAGAGCGAGGACGCTGAAGCACAGCGGTTTTGAAACGGCCAGCGCGAGCAGAATGCCGATGAGTCCAAACGCCAGCCATTGCGCGTAGGCCAGGGGCGTGCTGATGTTGCCGCAAGCGGCCGGGCGCATGCGCTTGCTGGGATGGAGCCGGTCGAACGGCGCGTCTAAAAGTTCATTGAGCACGTAGTTGCTGCTGGCGACGGCCACCACGGCCAACAAGCCAAGCGCGGTGCGCCAAAACAGCGCTGCATTGACAGTCTGCCCGGTGAGGCTGGCGGCGATGACGATACCGGGGAGGACAAAGATCTGCTTGACCGAGTGGTCGAGTCGAAGAAGATCGAGATGAGCGGCAAGGCGTCCTTTCGCAAGGCTTAGCGGCAACGAAACAGTTGTAAGACTCATTCAGCATCCTCAGAATCTCGATTCCGGACCCTTGGGGGAGAATCCGGCTTTGTGGATTGGCTCGCGCTTTCACCGGCCGGAGCTTCGACGGGATCCCGGTAGCCCGGCACGCTCGGTTCCAGAGGAAGCAGATGAATTGCGACACCTTTACATAGTTGTAAGACGCGAGATTTTGGCCTGAGGATACCTGGACCGTCTGATTTTTCTTGAACTTGGACGAAAGTAACTATTCAGGAACCGGAAGCCTATACGTCTGTAAACCGCCTGGAAATCCGTACGTCTACCTTCTGTATGATGGAGGGCATCGGCCTGCTTCTGACGGCCGTTCCGACGGCCTGTTGACGGGTTCCGCCTGCAACCCTGTACCGGAGCCGCTGGATAGCATGATCAAGAAACTGCTGCTTGTCTTGCCGTTCCTCCTTATGTTTGTGGGGGCCTTGATGCTGTTTGAGCGTCCGGCGTATGCCTATGCCGACCCGGGATCGGGGCTCCTGGCCATTCAAGCGGCGGGCTCGGCGCTCGTCGCCGCCGGCTGGTATTTGCGGCGTAAGATCTATGCGCTCTTCCATCGCGGCACGGCCGAGACGCAGTCAGAGGAGTCGCAGGAAGCGCCTGACAGCCAGGATCCGCCCCGCCCGTGAACGATCCGGTCGAGCCCCCTTCGAACCTTCGAACCATCCCAACCAGGAAAAGCGAGCTGGTGCTGACGTTTCGCGATCCAGCCGGGCAGTTGCGCCTGACCGACTTCTGCGCTTTGCGGCAAGTCTGGCCTGCGGCTGTGGAGGAAACGGAAGCGTTCCTGGCCAGCCCGCTGCGGAAAGCACTGGAACGAAGCGGCGACCTGGTTGCAAGCCGGGTGGCGAGCGCGGGCGATCATGGCATCGTGGCGCCGGGTGAGCTGTGGCTCGAACACCCGCGCCTCGACCCCATCAGCTATCCGTGGGAGTGGACGACGGCGCAATGGCGCGCCGCGGCCAGACTCACGCTGCGCATCGCCAGCCGGGCTATCGCAGCGGGATGGACGCTGAAGGACGCCACGCCGCTGAACATTCTCTTCAGCGGTTCGCAGCCGGTTTGGGTTGACGTCCTGTCGTTCGAACGGCGTGATCCGCGATCCACGGTCTGGCTGGCGTACGGGCAGTTCGTGCGCACATTTCTGCTTCCGCTGGTTGCGGAAAGGTACCTGGGCTGGCCGCTGCAGGCAACTTTGTTGGTGCGCGACGGCTACGAGCCCGCGCAAATCTACAAGGCGTTGCCGTTCTGGCGCAGGGCCCATCCCGACCTGCTGGATGTGGTGACTCTGGCTACACTGGCGGAACGGCGTCGCGCACAACCAGGCAAATCCGGCAAGCCTCGATCCGTCGCCGATCCTGAACTGGCTGAGCACATCCTGCAAAAACGCATCGCCCGCCTGGGCAAGCAAATCCGGCGTGTGGCCGTGCCCCAAGGCCGCAGCCAATGGAGCGAATATGCGCAGTCGGCGAGCCATTACCAGCCGGCAGATATCGAACGGAAGAAGAAATTCGTGAAGGATGTGCTGGAGCGGGTTCGGCCCGCGCGCGTCCTCGACATTGGCGCGAATACGGGAACCTACTCACTGCTGGCGGCCGAGGCCGGCGCCGAGGTGGTTGCTCTGGACAGCGACGCTGCAGCGCTTGAAGCGCTGTGGCGGGCGGCGAAGCAGCAGAAGCAGCCGATCACAGCGCTGGTAGCCAACATCGCTCGCCCCACCCCGGCGGCAGGCTGGCGCAACCGCGAGCATCTTTCGCTCCTCGACCGGCTCAGCGTGAAGTTCGATCTGGTGCTGATGCTGGCGGTGATCCACCATCTGATTCTGCGCGAGCAGCTTCCCCTGGAGCACATTGCTGAGCTTGCGGCCGGCCTGACGCGCCGCTGGCTGGTGCTGGAATGGGTGCCCCCTTCTGACCCCATGTACCAGGAATGGCTGCGCGGCCGCGACCATCTCTACGGCCATCTGAACGAGGACGATCTGCAACGCGCATTCGCGCCGCATTTTGATTGTGCCGCTCGCGAGGAGTTGGAAAATGGACGCATTCTTCTGCTCCTGGAGCGCATTCCGGAACAGGGCAGCGCCGCGGCTCAAGCCGGGCATCCACTCTCAGAGGTGAGCCGGCCATGATCAAACGGCTCGCGCAGGCCTGGGGCTTCGCCTCCATTCTGCTTCTGCCCAACTATATTGACCTGACCTCTTCGACGGGCGACGCACGCATGCGCTTTCCCACGCCGCTTACGAAGATTGCCCTTGCCCACCTCACCGATTTTGTTATTGTGGCGGTTGTCTTTGGCGGACTGATGGCCCTTCTGCGCAGGCTCAAAGCGTGGCCGAAGATTCGCTGGGCGCTGATGGCGCTGCTGCCGGCGTTCCTGTTTGTGCGCAACCTGAATGTCTTTCCCATCGACGTGCCCACCGCCGTGGTGATTTCGCTCAGCCTGATCTGGATTGCCACGGTGGCCGCGCTGATGTGGCGCGCGCCTTCGATCGCCAAAAAACTGGGCCAGGCGGGCAGCGCCGTGCTCGCGGGATTTGTGGTCTTCGGGCTGGTGATGAACTGGCAATTGGTGCGAGCCGCGATATGGCGGCCGGGCCTACAGGCCTATGCGACGCCGATTCCCGAGCAGCGTGCCAGCAAGCCGCGCCTGGTCTGGGTTCTTTTCGACGAGCTTTCGTATCAGCAATCCTTTGCGGAGCGTGACCCGACGCTTCAGCTTCCCAACCTCGACCGCGTGCGCGCCCAGAGCACGGCGTACACCGATATGACGCCCATCGCCTACCGAACCACGCGCGTGGTTCCGAGCCTGCTTCTGGGTCGCATGGTGACCGACGTGGTCTATACGAATGACAACCGCTACCTGGTGCAGATTGACGGCTCGCCGCAGTGGCAGCAGTTTGATGCGAGTGCGTCGCTGTTGGGCATGGCGAAGGAGCACGGGGTTACAACTTCAATCGTGGGCTGGTACGTTGCCTACTGCCCCATCTTTGCCGGCGTGGCCACCGAGTGCTACTGGAGCAACGACGACACCCAGGATCGCGGGCCCACGTGGCTCGACGCCAGCTTTGCCGAGAATGTGTGGTTCCCTCTGCGCATTATGGTGGAGCAGTATGTAGCGCCGGCGAAGGCGTGGAAGGACACAGCGAACTGGAATTCGCAGGGTCACATTCGGTCGGTCAAGGACGTGAGCCGGCATGCGCTGGAGACGCTGGCCAGCAGCCAGGCCGACCTGATTTATCTGCACCTTCCCGCGCCGCATCCGCCGGCCTTCTGGGATCGCAGGACGGGCACGTTCGGGTATGGCGGATCGTATCTGGATGGGCTGGATTATTCCGATCGCCTGCTGGGCAAGATGCTCGATATTCTCGAGGCGCAACCGCGCTGGGCGGCGACCACTCTGATTGTGCAGGGCGACCACTCCTGGCGGACGCAGATGTGGAGGCCGCTACCCGGCTGGAGCGCCGAAGATGAGCGCGCTTCGCATGGCGGCAAATGGGATCCGCGGCCGGTGCTGCTGATTCACGACGCCGGACAGCAGAAGCCGGAGAGGGTTGCGGCGCCCACAAGCCTCATGTACGTGCACGATTTTGTTGCCGCCCAGATCCTCACCCTTGGCCGCTAAAGGATTTCTCCTTCAGATTTCCCCTGGTTAGACCAAAGGCGGCATTAGAGCACAGTTCCCCGCTCAGCAATCCTTGATTCTCCCGCCAATTCGCGAGAAACAGAATTTTTTCTTGACAGCCGGCAATGCCGGTGACGATAATCTCGGCGTTCTGAGGTCAGACCACTAAAGTCCCTTCTTCCTGGATTTGTTTCCCCGTTCTGCACGGCCTGGCAAGACCATTTCTGGAGGTTCACGTGATGCGCCACGCGTCTGTCGCCGTTCTGTTCGCCGTGTGCATTCTTGGCTCCCTGAGCGTTTCCGCACAAACCCCAATCGCATTGCCGTACACCATGACAACCGCTGGCGGAACCTCGCCCATGGGGACCAGCCTCGGGACGCAGTGTCCCAATCTTCCCAGCGGAGTGGTGTCTACCGACGCATTCGGCGACGGCTGCCTGGCGGTGAACGGAATTTTCGGCAACGATCCGGAGAGCGGCCTGGTGGTCGATCCGTTCGGCAACGTCTTCATGAACGACGACACCAAGGGCGTGCTGCATGTGATCAACCCCATCTCGGGGATCATGACGGCAGTGGGCGGAACGGCCACTGCGAACTGCTCCACCGCATTGGACCAATCAGGCGATGGATGTCCGGCTTCGGCGACAGCGTCGACCGCCTATTCGGGCCAGCGCGGCATCGGCATCGATCCCTACGGCAATATCTTTCTGTCCGGCTACAGCGACCATATTGCGCATATGATTTGCCGTTACGCCTCGCCCTTGTGCGGCAGCGGAACGCCCACGGCGGCGAACCCGATCCAGATTCCGATCGGCAACATAGGCATCGTGGCGGGATGCGTGGCCTCGGGAACGAATGGTTCAACGGGCGTCGGCGTGGACAACACGCCGGGATTCTCGATCAACGGTTTCTCGCTCATGGCCTTCAATAACTCGGGTGCGTGCAGCACATCGCTCGGCGAAATCGATCAGCCGCGCGGCATCTCGGCCGATGCCTACGGCAACGTCTACTATGCCGAGACGGCAAGCGAGCGCTGGCGCGTGGTGCTGGGGCCGCAGACGTACAACGGCGTCAACAACCCTCTGTGGGCGGCACTGGAGGAGAATTCGGCGTGGTACAACGGCACCACGCTGCTGCTGCATGCCGGCTACGTGTACACGGTGGCAGGCGCGTCAACAGCGGCGACGACTAAGGGCGCCTCGTGCGCTGGCGGCGGCACGGCCACCGATGCCGATGGCGATGGCTGCCTGTTCACCGCCGCAAATGTGACTGGCAGCACCAGCGATGTGCAGGGTGTAGGCGTTGACGCCGCCGGCAACATGGTCTTTACCGACGCGGAGCACGGCTTGCTGCGCGTTCTGTTTGTCAGCGGCGCCGGAACCGCGGGCGCGGCCATGGTGAATGCCATCGAAGTCAACAATTCCGGCATGACACCATCGACTCCGCAGCCTGGATTTGTCTATTCGCTCGCGGGCGGCGCCAGTTCCGGGAGCGGCGTTTCATCAACACCCGCGCTCGGGAACAGTAGAACCAAGCTCGATTCGTCAACCACCAAGCTGACGGTGAGCCCGCAGGGCAACATCTACATCGGCGACAAGACGCGGGTCCTGTTCTTCGATATCAATACCGGCTTCATCCGCATCCTGTTTACTTCGGCTTCGTCCAATGTGGCCTCGGGCGCGTTTTGCAGCGGGTCGTCGGGACCTGTGTCGTTGAGTGCGTACAGCGACGGTTGCCCCGCGAATGACGCCGACTTCGGCAACAGCAACGGCCTGGCTGTGGGCGTAGACGGCTTGGGCAATCTCTACTTCGATGATGGAAACAGCATTGGCTCGGCGGAACTGGTGCGCAAAGTGGTCGCCCAGGGCTTGGCTCCGCAAACGCTGGAGGCTTCGCGTCAGCAGATTTTTGAGACGCATACTTATGCCGCCACTTCAGCCAGCTCGACGGCGACGGTCAGCGCAACCACCGACATCACAGCCGGCTCGCCCGCGTGCTCGTTGAACGGCGACGGCACCGCCGATTGCACGGTCACGGTGACCAGCACGCCTTCGGCAAATGGCCTGCGTTCAGCCACGCTTACCGTTTCCAACCCATCGAACGGCGCCAACGCAAACATTGCCCTTGTCGGCACGGTGTCCGGATCCGCGCTTGCCTTCGACGCCGTATCGACGACGACGAACAACCTGACTACGCCCGTCGCTCCCACCACGAATTCAGTTTTGAGCGGAATCACCCCAGCCGCCGTTGCCGCCGACGGTGCCGGCAACGTGTATGCAGCCAACGGCACATCGATCGTCGAATCCATCAGCGGAACGGCGTATACGCTGTCAACCGCGTCGAATACGCCCATCGCATTGCCGTCCATTCCCAGCCAGATCGCCGTCGACGGGCTGGGCGATGTGTATGCCGTAAGCCCGTCCGCGGCAACCATCGACGAGCTGGCGGTAACGGGCGCCGGATCGCCCTCGGCGTACGCTCCGGAGTCGATCGCCTACACACCGTGCGCAAGTTGTACGGCCGCGCCGCAGGCGGTTGCCATCGATGCGGAAGGCAACTTGTATGTGGCCGACGTGCAAAGCTCCGAATCGAACACCGCGATTTACAAGCTGGCGCTGGTGGGCGGAGCGGTACGCCAACAGTCGACCATCGCTACAGGTCTTGCCAATCCGGTTGCGCTGGCGGTGGACGGCGAGGGAAATGTGTACGTCGCCGACAAAGGCGCCGGCGCGGTGTACAAGCTGGCGCCACAGGCCAACGGCTCTTACGCGCAATCCACACTGCTCTCGAGCGTAGTGCCCGCCGGAGTGGCCACGGATGCGGCCGGCGATGTTTATGTGCAGGATGAGAGCAGCGCTTCCATCCTTGAAGTTCCCGTCAGCGGCTCCGAAACCTCCGTGCTCGCCGGGCTCGCGAATCCCGACGGAATCGCTGTCGACGGCCTGGGCAATGTCTACGATGCCGACTCGCACAACACCGGCATCGTCCAGGTGGTGCGCGACGCCGGCTTGTATGGCTCGACGTCGACACCGCTGACCAGCATCAGCGGCACGCTGACGAATGTGGGCAGCCTCGCCGCCACGGGCACTACACAAACCGCGGCGAGCGCCTTCACGATTTCGTCCAGTGGATGCACGCTGGGCGGCACCAACGTCATTGCCGCGGGCAATGCATGCACGCTTTCCGCCGCGCTTTCGTCCACGTCCCTTCAGAATCCCGGCGCCATCTACTCCGATACACTCTCTTTCCTCGCCACGCCCACCATCGGCTCGGTCACTTTCAACGACATCGTGCCTGCAGGACCGACGGCCACCATGCTGGCCGGGCCAGGGACAGCGCTTTTCTCCGCCACCAGCACTGAAGCCACATTTACGGTTTCCGTCACCGGCATCGCCTCGCCCAACGGAAGCCCGGTTTCCGTTACCGTCAGCTCAGTCACAACCTCGGGCACGGCCGTGGTGTATTCAAGCACGCCCACGCTGAACGCGTCAGGAGTGGCGGTGGTAAGCCTTTCCGGCCTGGCTGCGGGCAATTACACCATTGCGGCGAATTACGCAGGTGTGGCCAACACCTATGCGCCGTCGAGCGCATCGGCCGCCTTCACGATTCTGCAGTTCGTGGCCACCGGCGACAGCCGCAGTGTGACCGAACCCACGATCCCATCGGTCTGCGCTGTGCTTAACGCCGATCTAACCATGGTGAACAACGACATTCCCACGTCGGTTGACCAGACAGTGACCAATCCCGACGGATCCCGCATCCAGGCCGCGCTCAATAGCTGCTCTGGAACCGGCGCGGTGGAGCTTTCGGTGGGCAGCGGCGGGAACAATGCATTCCTCAGCGGTCCGCTTTCCATGCCTTCCAACGTCACGCTGCTGGTCGATCCCGGCGTGGTGCTGTTCTTCTCGCGCAACGTGCAGGACTACGACACCACTCCCGGCACGCACACCTGCGGCACCGTGAATAATGACAGCGCGACGGCAAGCTGCCTGCCGCTCATCGACATTCCCAACGGGTCCACGAACGTAGGCATCATGGGCTTCGGCAAGCTCGACGGCCGCGGCGGCGATACGCTCATCAATGCCTTCCCGTCGAGCTTTGCGGGCCAGAGCTGGTGGGGACTGTCGTCGATCGCCAACGGCGGTGGCAACCAGCAGAATCCGCGCTTCATCCAGATGGATGGCGGCTCGAGCAACATCACGCTCTACAAGATCACCATTCGCAATTCGCCGCTATTCCATGTTTCCACCACCGGCGCGGTCTCGAACTTCACCGCGTGGGACATCAAGATCGTCACGCCCACCAGTTCGCGCAACACCGACGGAATCGATCCCGGCAATGCCACGAATTTCACCATCACGCAGTCGTGGATCTCTGATGGTGACGACAACGTGGCCGTGGGCGGCGCAGGCACAACATCGCCCGCTGCAAACATCTCCGTCACCAACAATCGGTTCTTCGCAGGACACGGCGAGTCTATCGGCAGCTACACGCAGGCGGGCGTCAGCAACGTGCTGTTCGACAGCAACATGCTCTCAGGCAACGGCGTTGCTGGAGCGGGGAGCTCAATCAATAACACTGCCGACAGCAACTCCACCGGCATTCGCATCAAGTCGGGCTACGATCGCGGCGGCGCGGTCACCAACATTCAGTATTCGAACTCCTGCTTCCAGGATCACAAGGCGGAAATCGTCTTCAACCCGAATTATGAAAACACAACCGGCACGGCGAACCCGAATTTTGAAAACATCCTGATGCAGAACCTGATCTTCCAAACTGAAGGAACGGCGCAGTTCACCGGCACCAGCAATGGCGCCACGATTTACCCGCTGGGCATCACGCTCGACAACGTGAGCTTCCCCTCGACCTTCCCGTCTTCTGAATTCAGCCCCGCGCCGACCGATGTGGCCATGATCTACGGCCCCGGCCAGGTTTCGAGCGATTTCATCGCGGACTACGCGACGTTTGTCCCCTCGAATGGCAACACCGTCGCGAATAACATCACCGAAACCGGCCTCAATCCGCCGCAGTGCAGCTTCACTTACATTGCGCCTGAGCTGACCGGCCCCAATGGTCTTCCGCAGACCATCACCGCAGGACAGAACGCGACCGCGGTCGTGATTCTGACGCCGGCCGTTGGCGGCGCCGCGTATCCCACCGGCATGGTCACGCTGACCGATGCGCTCACCAGCAACTCCACCACCGTCGCGCTGCCCGGCGGCACCGACACCATCTTTGTTCCGCTCACCGGGCTGGCGGCGGGAACGCACACCTTTTCGGCCACCTACTCAGGCGATTCCAACTACAAGCTCACCGCCGGTCAGACCGTCTATTCCACAACTGAACCCTACGTCATCACCGTGAATGCAGGCAGCCTGGGCAGTACAACCACCGTGCTTTCGGGCGTGCCCAGCACCATCTCTTACGGCTCATCGTTTACGGCTACGGCCACCGTCACCGGCAGCAGCCCCACCGGCAGCGTGCAATTTGTAGTGAACGGAACGGTGTTTGCCACCGCGGCACTCAGCTCCGGCTCGGCATCGGCCGGCATCACCCTGCCGTACAGCACCAGCGCCTACAGCATTTACGCCGTTTACAGCGGCGACTCGGGCAACGACGGCTCGATTTCGGCAACCTCGACGGTGATGGTGACGCCCGCGGTCACCACCACGACTCTCGTGGCCAACAGCACCAACGCGACGCTGGGCTATCCCGTGGCGTTGACGGCGACGGTCAGCTCGTCGGTGGGAGCGCCTTCGGGAGCGGTCAGCTTTACCTACACCACCACTGGCAGCGCCACTCCCCAGGCCACCACCGCTACGCTGCAGGCTTCATCGAATCCCAATGCCTCGGTGGCCACGGCCGGCATCGATCTGCCCGTCGGCACCGACAGCGTGACCGCGACGTACACAGCCAGCGGCAGCTTTGCCGGATCCGCTTCCACGCCGCCGCTGCAGGTCACGGTGACGCAGGGAACGATTCTCGCGCTGCCCAGCAATCCCATCGCGCTGCCTTACACCATGACCACGTTGGCCGGCGGCGCCAGCGCCAACTGCTCGGCCAAGACCGACAACTTCGGCGACGGCTGCCCAGCCACATCGATTGTCTTCGGCGGCAGTGTCGATTTGCGCAGCGTGGCTGCGGATCCGTTCGGCAACGTGTATCTGACTGACGCTGTGGCCAGCGTGGTGCGCCGCATCGCGCCCAACGGCGTGATTACCGACTTTGCCGGCAGGGTAAGCGGTTCAACGTGCGCACCCACGGCAACCGCGGGTTGCCCGCCGACGCAGGTGAGCCTCGACAAGCCGCGCGGCGTCTCGTCCGATGCCCAGGGCAACATCTTTATCGCAGGGTACGACAGCCACAAAGTCTTCGAGGTGCGCGCTTCTACCGGCCTCTTGTATCTGGTGGCGGGCACCGGCTCCGCGGGCAGCTCAGGTGACGGCGGTCCGGCGACGTTGGCCCAGGTGAATGGACCGCGCGGCGTGTGGACCGACGCCGCGGGCAACGTCTACATCGCCGACACTTCAAACAACAGGATTCGCGTCGTCGACATCACCGGCACGATCCGTACATTCGCCGGAACCGGCACGGCCACCTCCTCGGGCGACGGCGGCCCGGCAACGTCGGCCACCATCGACAACCCGCAGGGCGTCATGACCGACGCCAATCTGAACGTCTACATCGCCGACTCGCAGAAGGTCCGCGTGGTCTGCGTGACTTGCGGGACCGGCTCGCCGCTCGATGCGCTGCTGGCCACATTGGGAATCACTTCGCCGCAGAACGGCTTCATCTATACCATCGCCGGCGGCGGCAGTTCGTCCGGTCCGTATCCCGTGCTTGCCACCAGCGTGAGCATGAGCCCGCAAAAACTGGCCATCGATAACGGCAGCAACATTTATATCTCCGACGGCAACGGCGTTGCGTGGTTCCTCGATGCGCACACGGCGAACATCCGTCCCATCGCGGGCAAGACCACCGCCAACTGCTCCGCTGAAACCGATTCCTTTGGCGACGGTTGCCCGGCCACGCAAGCGGTGATCGGCGATGGCGGCAACGGCATCGGCGTGGGCACTGACGCACTCGGCAACCTCTATATATCCGACACGATGAATGCCTGCATTCGCAAGGTGATTACGGGCCTGGCATCGCCGGCAACCGCGACCGCCGGCACCGCTACGCAGCCAGTCGAATTGCATTTCATCGCCGGCGACAGCCTGGCTGCCGGCAACGGTCTCGTCTTTACCTCCAGCGAGTGGTCGCTCTCGTCGCCGGCCTGCGCCACCAACTCCGATTCAACCGCCGACTGCCTGCTCTCTTCGAGTTTCACTCCCGCGGTTCCAGGCGCACGCTCGACGGCGCTCACCGTCAACAGCAGTGAAGGCAATGCCGCTTATCTCGGGCTTACGGGAACCGGACTCGGCGCCGGCGCCACGCTCGATCCGGCGACGCAGATCAGTTTCGGCGCGAATCTTGCCGTCACCGGCCTGGCCGCTGACAATGCAGGCAACGTGTACGTGTCCGACGCGAACAGCAAACAGGCGTACCGCTTCGCGCCGACCGCGCAATCGCAGGGCAGCAGCGCCACCGGAACGTCGCTGGGGACCTTCCAGGCGCCCGGCGCGATCGCGGTCGACGAGCGCGGCTACGTCTACGTGGCCGACACTTCCGCCGGAACGGTCACCGCAATCTCTCCGGCCGGCGCATCCAGCGTCCTGCCGTTTACGTTCAGCACGCCTGCGGGCCTGGCCGTGGACGGGTTGAACAATCTCTACGTTTCGGATTCTTCGGCGAAGGCCGTATACCAGATCGATCCCATCACCGGCGCACAACAAACGCTACCGATCGCAAACCTGGTTGCGCCCGCAGGCCTTTCCATCGACCCGTCTGGAAATCTGCTGGTGGCCGATCCCGGCGCGCCCGGCATCGATCGCTTCAGCTTCCTCACCGAGACTGCCACGACGGTGACAACGTCAGCGGCGGCTCCGTCTATTGCGCTTACCGATGGGGCCGGCAACCTGCTCATCGCCGACAGCGCCGATATCCTTGCTGTCCCGGCGAGCAGCAACAGCGCGTCCTACACTGTCGCCGCCATCACTCCCGCTGCGCTGGCCATCGACTCCGCAGGCGATCTCTACACCGGATCTGCCGGAGGCGTTTTGAAGCTCGAACGCACGCAGGGTTACGTGCAGTTCTCCGTCTCTGAGCCGCCGCAGAATGTGGAAATGCTCGAGTCGGGCAACCAGCTATTCACCGGAACTTCATTCAGCCAGACCGATACGTCCGACTACAGCCTGACGCCGGCTGCCTCCACCGATTGCACCCTGAATTCAAGCGGAGCGGGAACGCTCGCGATCGGCGGCGCGTGCGTGCTGTCGACTGCGTACACGCCCACGACCTACGCGACGACCACAGATGCGGTGACGTTCACCGGCAACCTGAGCAACGCCGCGTTGTCGAACCCGTCGACGGTCCAGCTTACGCTGACCGGCCCGGCGACGCCGCCCACTGCATCGATCAGTTCTCCAGCCTTTTCACCCACGGCGCCGGTTTACGGCCAATCTGTCACCATTTCCAGCAATGTCTCGGGCACATCGATGCAGCCCACCGGCACCGTCGTGTTCACCGTCGACACCACAACCTACAACGCCACGCTCATCAATGGAACGGCGTCGGTGTCGGTGAGCGGCCTCACCGCCGGCTCTCACCAGGTTTCCGCGGCCTACACCAGCACCAACGGCTACGCGCCGGCAACGTCGGCGACGGTGACGCTGGTGGTGAATCGCGCCACACCCGTGGTGACATGGGGCACGCCCGCCGCCATCATCTACGGCACGGCGCTGAGCGCGACGCAGCTCGACGCATCGGCCAACGTCGGCGGCGGGTTCGCGTACTCGCCGGGCGTTAGCGCGGTTCTGAACGCGGGCACGCAGACGCTCACCGTCACTTTCACGCCCAGCGATTCAATTGACTACACCACGGCCATGCAGTCCGTGCAGCTGGTCGTCAACAAGGCGTCGTCGGCTGTGACGCTGTCGGCCAATCCCAACCCGGCCGCACAAGGCAAGCCCGACACGCTCACCGCCACGGTCACCGGCGCCGGGCAGCCGGCCGGTACGGTGATCTTCCTCTCCGGCTCGACCACGCTCTGCACGTCCACATTGAATGGCTCGGGCGTCGCCACGTGCGCGTTCACGCCTTCAGCCTCCGGCGCGCTTTCGCTCTCCGCTCAGTACCAGGGCGATACAAATCACCTTGGCTCGTCTACAACCCTGACGCTGAACGTGTACGACACTGCGGTCACGGAGCAGTTCTCAAGCACGCAGTTGGTGTATCCCGGCGCAACCAACGTCACGGTTTGCGTAGCAGGCGCGACAAAAGCCACGCCCACCGGGACCATCCAGGTTGTCGACGGCAGCACGATCCTGACAACGCTCACGCTGGGCGGCAACGGCTGCGCTTACTGGTACATCTCGCCCGGATTGAACGCTGGTACGCACTCCATCACATCGGTTTACTCCGGCGACAAGAACAATCCTCCCGGATCGTCAGCGCCGACCATACTCACGGTCAGTCCGGTTCCGGTGAAAATGTCGGTCTCGTGCTGGAACTCCTCGTTCCCGTACGGCGGCAATTATCAGTGCACGGTGAACGTCAGCTCCAACGCCGGATCGGCGCAAGGCAACATCACTTACAGCTACGACGGCGGCGCGCCGGTGGCCGTGCCGTTGAGCAGTGGCAATGCCGGCTTCACCATTACCAAGCCGGTCGAGGGCAACCAAAGCGTCGTGATCAGCTACGCGCAGCAAACCAACTATGCCGCTGCCACGCCGCAGACTGAGAACTTCACCGTCACCGCGGCCCCGGTGCAGGTTTCTCTCACTCCCTCCACCTGGTACACAACCGTGGGAACCAGCATCACCTTCTCGGCGTCCGTCACCTCATGGAGCGCGGGCCCGCCCGACGACAATGGCTCGGTCTCCTTCTACGATGGCGCGACGCTGCTCGCGACGGTTCCCGTCAACGCCAGCGGCCAGGCCGGCTACACAACTTCAACCTTGCCTGTGGGCAAACAGACCATCACAGCAACCTATGCAGGAGGCTCCAACTACGCAACTGGATCAAGCAGCGTAACCATCACGCTTGTGCAGTAAAAGCCTGCGGCCGGAATGTGCAACCGCCGCCAACCAGACATCTCGCTCACCGCCTGGTAATGCCGCCAGGTGGGGTGTGACGATATCATCAATCCGCTCAGAAAATGTACCTCAGACTCAACTGAATCTGCCGGGGTGGTTTGTTTCCGTAAGAATTCGACGATAAAACTGCGCCGAAATTTGCCGTCGGGCAAAGGGACTGGTTGCCGGCGCCGCAGGTTGCGAGCTCAAAGTCATGGTAGGGATCGTCGAAGGTCATGCACAAGGCGATTGTTCACCACCTGTCCGATTGTGGAGGTCTCGGTTTGTATGATGGGCGGAGTCTCGTTGACGACCACGCTTTCACTCACCACGCCCACAACCAGGGCGAAATCCACTCGAACGGTCTGATCCACATCCAGGATCACGCCGCGGATGACGCAGCGGCGAAACCCCTTGCCTTCTGCCGCAACGCTGTAGTGGCCCGTGGGCAGGAAAGCGACGGTGTAATCACCCACCGCGCTGCTCTGCGCCTCGCGGGATGCGTTGGTTGCCTCGTCGCGCACAACCACTCGCGCCTTGGGGATGGCCGCGCCGCTGGGATCGGTGACCGTTCCCGTGATGGTGCCCGTGGGGCCGCTGGCAAACAGGGGGAACGCGCACCATAGAAGCAACAAGAGAGAAAGCTGGAATCGTCTTTGCCTTATGCCGTTGGCATGTCCGGCGCCTGCATCCGGCGCCCCTTCGGGTGAATTGTCGCGTCCAGTCGCCGCGCGCAACCTTGTGACGCCGAAGGCGACCGCCATCTTTCTGTTCATCGTCTTACCGACCTCCTGTTTGTGGCCCTCCCTTATGAATGCGAAATCCGATCCCAAAACAGCTCAAGAGCGCCCGCCGCGCCTTAAAGTCGGGGCTACTCGTAGCGCAGCGCCTCCACCGGAGAAAGGCGTGCGCCGCGCCGTCCGGCTAGCGGCGGCGGCTGAAGAAGCGGTTGAGCGCGCCGAGACTCTCGATACCCATCCAGCGCGTGACGAGCAGGTAGATCCCGCCGTAAGGAGAAAGCACGCAAACGCCCACCAGGATGGAGTTGTGCACCGGCAACACCAGCTTCAAGCCCACACAAGCCAGAGCGGCCGCAATGGCCACGGCCCAGAGACGCGCGATGCGTCCGCGGCCGCCCGGAACAGCGCCAATCTCGCGATGCAGGCTGCGGCGCAACAGGAAGAATTCGAGCCATCCCGCAATGCCCGCCGAGAATGTAAGCCCGGCTGCTCCCCAACGCTGGCTGATGCCGAGCAGGTGGGGCAGGGGCAGCGCGCAAACGTAGCCAAGCCCCAGCGTGAGCGATACGCGCACCACGGCGAACTTGAGCGGAGTTCTCGTGTTGCGTAGCGCGTAGAACGCAGAGGAATAGAGGCGTCCCATGGTCGATGCCAACAGTCCCACGGACGAGCCTGCCAAAACAGCCCATACAAAGAGAACGTCAGCGTGCTTGAAGTTGCCGGTTCGATAAATCGCTGCAATGAGAACATCGCCGAGCAATACAAAGGCAACTGCTGACGGGATAACGAAATAGGCAATTTGCTGCAGGCCGGCGGTCAGGCGCTGGCGAAGGGCTCCGGCGATTTCAGCCGCCGTCCCCAGCTCGCTCGACATGGCCGGGAGTTCCGCGGCGGAGACGGCCATTCCGAAGAGGCTGACGGGAAGCGTGTAGAGGGTCTGAGCGTATCCAAGCGCGGATACGGCGCCGGTGCCGAGGAAGCTGCCCAGCCACGCGTCGATGTAGGCGCTGATTTGCACCACGCCGCGGCTCAGGAACACCGGGAAGAAGTTCCGGACCACGGTGCGCACATGGTCGGTAACATGCAAGCGCAATCGCAGCGGCCAAAGGAAACCGAGCACGCGCGGAAGTTGCACGGCAAACTGAAGGCCGCTGCCGATGACCGAGCCCACCGCGAGCCACACCGCCAGCCGCGGCTCGGTATGGTGGCGGCCGCCCCACAGGAGCGTGGCGATCATGGCCAGGTTCCACACCACCGGAGCTGCGTAGGAGAGGAAGAATCGGCGATGACTGTTCAGAATCCCGAGGCACCACGCCGAAAAGACCAGTAACGCGGCGCCGGGAAAGAGAATCTGCACCAGGACAATGGTGAGCTGCCGTTTTGCGTCATGGAATCCGGGGGCGATCAGGTCGATGAGCCACGGCGTTGTCCACACGCCCAGCGCAACCAGCACGGCGGTTACGACCAGAAGCAGTCCGAAGATCGCTTCTGCAAGCTGGGTAGCCTCCTGGTGCCGCTCCTCGGCATCAAGCCTTGCATAAACAGGAATGAAGGAAGCAGAGAGGACGCCTTCGCCGAAGAGGTTCTGGAGAAAGTTGGGAATACGGAAGGCCGCACGAAAGGCGTCGGCAGCATCGGAGTTTCCAAAGTAATGCGCGAAGACGCGATCGCGGACCAAGCCAATGAGCCGGCTAAGCATAATACCGGCGCCGACCGCGGCAGCGTGAGCGCGTTGTGCGCGTTGGGGTTGGACTGTCAAAACACGATTATAGGTTGCGACTTCCAGACAATTCCCGGCGTAACCGCCATTTCAGTACCTGGTCCGTAAGCCGAAGGCTGAAAGCGAGAGCTCGCGGAGGCCACTGTCCCTGCGATGTTATCGCGCGGAGGCAGTTCCAGCCGATGCGTTGGCGGGAATTGCGACAGCATCGCTGGGTTCACTGATCTCTCCGTTCGAAGATACATAGGCAATTCGATAGCGCACCTGTGTGCTGCTCGCGGGCGGATAGTCGCTGGCGGTGGTTCCGTCGATAGGGCCTGCGACGCGCGTCCAGCCGGAGTTGGGCGCATCCTGACGGTCAATCACGACGCTCAAGCCGGCGGGCGGCTGCGTGAATTGCAGGGTGACGCCGGACGAAGGCGGGCTTGCCGCTTTCAGCACCGGCGGCACGGGTTTGGGAATTGTGGCCGCGCCTACGCGAACAATGACGGGCTCGGTGACATCGCTGCGGTCACCCTTGGCGTCGACCGCGACCAGTCGATAGAAGTAGGTTTGGTCGGCGCTGACGTACTGGTCAACATACTGGCGCGCGCTCCCCGGCAGAGGATCGCCGAGAACAACACCCTGGTCAGGGGCATTGCCGGAGCGCAGCACGAGGAATTGCGCGGTGCGCTCCTCGGGGGCCGCAGGCGCAAACGTGAGAACAACTTTTCCGCCGCCGCCGGAAGCACTGGTGATGGTGGGTTCGCCCGGAAGCGACCGGTCAGGAAGCGCGACCTGGACGGTGCTGCTTGGCGGGCCTTCGGCGTTGTCGAGCGCGACGGCCGATACACGGTACTGGAGCGTTGCGCCCGAGGCAAGGCCGATGTAGTCGTCGTATTGCGGCTCGGGATTGACGCGCGGGTTGAGGCGCACCCAGTTGGCGGTGGCGGCTGCGCCGGGCTCAGAGGGCGTTGCCGTACTGCGCTCGACGAAATAGCCTGCGACGGGAAAGGCGACGGGCGTCCAGGTGAGGCGCACGCGGGTTGCGCCTGCGTCGGCGGCGAGGCCGGTGACAGCGGGAGGGGAGCCGGGATTCGACGGGATCGCGCTGGCGGCAAAGGATGGAGCGCCGAGATCGCCGCGCGGGCCGACTGCGCGCACACGATAGTAATAGGCGGTTCCGCCGCGCAGGTTGTCGTCTTCATACTGCCCCGTAGCGGCGGGGATAGCTTGCGTCATGAGCGCTTCCCAGGGTCCATTGGGCATAAACGAGCGCTCCACCAGGTATCCGGCGAGATTGGGTTTTGCTTGCGCAGTCCAGGTAACCACGATTTTGCCCGGTGAGGCCGTTGCCTGCACGATTGCCGGCGGAGCCAGCGCACTGAAATCGGGAAAAAAGATGCGAATGGATGCCGGCTGACTGCGGCGCCCAAAGGCGTCGACTGCGTAAATCTTGTAGGACACGGTGGTATTGGGTGGCGCGCTGCGATCCACGACCAGTGGAATCTTGGGATCCCACTTGGTGCCAAGAATGAACGGCTTGACGCTGATGGAGCTGCCGTTGCGCTCGACGATGCAGGTGATGGCGGGCAAAGCGCGGTTTTCCGGCGGCGGATTCCAGGAGAGCGACACTCCGGACTCGTCCACTTTGGCTTGCACGGTGTCGGGCGACGGCGGAAGCGGTGTCGCCTGGGATCCATCGACCGCGGGAGAAGTGAGCGGAGGACCGGAGGGGTTGCCCTGCGCATCGAGACCCTGGATGATGTATGCGCGCGCACCCGGAGCGGCATTGGGCAATGCGGCGAAAAGTCCCAGAGCCCGGGCGTAATTCACATCGCTGAAGGCGCGGATGCCGAGGAGGCTGATGAAATTCTGCTGCTGATTCTGTGTGAACGTGGGCTTCGAAAGTTCGTCGGGCAAGCGGCGAATGGTGTCGGCGTCTTCGACAGGCAGAGCGGCGAGCGCAGCACCATCGCCCATTGCGACTTTGGGGACCAGCACGTTTCCTGATGCGTCGGAGATTCGCCAACCGCCCACAGGCCACTGCGATGCAGGCGGAAACCAGAGCAGCTGGATGTGACCCTGGCCATCAGAGACAGCGAAGGCAGCGCCGGGGTTTTGCTGCGCGCCGGCGGCGCTTGCGAGAGCAAGCAGGAGCGCGACGGCGAGTTTGCCAGATCGAATCATCTTCGTCCCTAGTCCCTAATCCCTGTCTTCCTTATAAGTGCACCGAGAAGGATACGCTGCCCAGCGGCCAGGGCAGACCGAGGGAGGCGGTGGCGTCGATATCCAGTGGCAAGGCCGCGACATGGATCTGCGCGCTGACCGAGCCGGAGACGCAAACACTGTCGACGCAGACACCGGCGCTGACACCGGCTGAAAAATCTCCCTCGATGTGCGGCTGCGGCGTGACAGCAACGCCCGCGTCGATGCTGCCCTTGGCATAGGCTGAAGCCACGGAGCTGTCGCCAACCTCAAGGTCGACGCTGGTGCCGCCGCCGATGGCAAGTCCCTGGTCGGAAAGCATCACGTACATCTGCGCATCGGAGAAGAGGAAGTGCCCATCGATGCGTGGTCCCTCCTGCTTGCCGGCGTCAATGTGCCATGGGCCGTTGCCGAAGTGAAGATCGACCGCGGCGTTGTTGGCGCTGTTGCCCAGGCTGAGCGAGGCCAGGCCGTTCATGAAATTGAGCTGGCCCCACAAGCGACCGTCAAAGTTGCCGCCCGCGTATTGGAAGTACCCTTGAAAATCGCCGTTATCGTTGGCGGGCGGCTTCAGCAGCCAGGCCTTGAAGTCCATGCGCGCGCCGGCGTCCTGGCCCGTGGCCTTGATGGTGAGCTGGCCGTCGAGCGTGTAGGTGAAGCGATCAGGCATGCCCACCTGCATTCCGGCGAAAAAGAGAAATGAGTTGTCGTAGACGGGGCTGGCCGCGGTCAAGTCGGCCGTGTCGGTGAAGGCATTGAGTGGAAAATTATGACCGATGCCGCCGAAGATTTCGTAGAGATTCATCACCGGCGGGACCGGAACCAGAGGCACCCCCGTATCGCCAAGACCGATGGTGGCGCGCGTCAGCCAGTAGTCGTGTCCGTTGCCGTAGCCCAGCCGGAACTGTGCGGTGACTGGTGGCCCGCCAAGCTCGCTCAAATCGACGGTGCCCGAATACTCGTTTGTGCCGTTACTGCTGTTGCCGCCGTTGTAGACGGGATGAATCCTGGCTTCAGAGCTGGGCTGGCCCGAGGGGTAGGGCAAATCGACAGTGAAGGGCGAGCTGCTTGGACCCTGCGCAGTGAAGTTCGATCCCGATTGGGTCATGCCGTAATTCACCTGCATGGGCGCGGCCGGCATGACCTCAGACAAGTGAACGCTGGTGCTGAACTGCGCGCTGAAAACCTGGTCGCCGCTCAGCGGCATGTTGATGTGCGCGGAGACAAGGTCGACGGGCGTGGGGCCCAGCGTGGAGCTGCCGCCCAGCGACACATCGGTGGAAGTGGCGCCATTGGCGAGATAGGCGCGGCCGTCCATGCCGAAGTAAAACGGCGTGAGCGGAATGCTGGTGAAGGTCTTGCCTTCTGAAGAGAATTTGTACGTCGTAGAAGTCTGCACCGCCCAACTGTGTCCCAGCACCTGGGTGAATTCGAGATTCTTCGCGGTGAAAGAAATGTTGCCATAGGTCTTGGTGACCGCGTTGGCGCTGGTTGGGAACGTGATGGAGGCCTGCTGCCCGCCGCCGGACTGCAGATGTGCGTCGCCGGTGATGTGCGTGTCGAGCCAGGGCACGTAGATGTCCATGCCGTAGTAAGTGGCGCTGAAATCGCCCTGGCCGGGCTGCGCCGTCGCGACCAGCTTTTGGAAGGCGACGGTTCCCTCCTCATATGCGGCCTTGAACGGACCGGTGGTGAGGCTGCCACAGAGATTGTGGCCAACGACTCCCCAATCGGTGACGGTGGGCTGCAGTGCGGATGACGAAACAAGACCCATGGTGTAGGGAGTGATGGTGAGTGTTGGAAAGCGCACGCCTACCCAGTCGCCGCCGCTCAAGCCCGCGCACAGCGGCCCGCCCGCATCGCCGGCGGTGTGGCTCAGGTCGATGCGCACATTGTTCGACTGCATCTGGAATGCGCTCCAGCCGATGATGGTTGCAGGCAGCGTCAGCCCGTCCTTCACCCAGTCGCCGTTGGCATGCAGCTCCGATGTCACTCCGTTCCATGAAACCGGAGTTTCGCCGGGCTGGCGAAGCGTGTCGTCGGCCAGCGTGAGGCTCATGGTGGCGTCCACCTCGCCCTGCACCGCGCCGCCCGTGGAGGATGTATGCCCCTGGATGCGATCGATGGTGCCTTTCACGCCGGGTGCGCTGGCGCTGAGCGTCAAGCTCGGCGAGACATCAAACGTTCCCGAAGCAACATTCAGGTTGTCGGGGACGTTCCAATTCGTGAAGCTGACCGGGACCGGCGGATAGGTGTCGTAGCCGCCGCTCGATTGGTTGGCGAGATGAACGATGAGATTGCCCGAGCCGGAGTACTGCGTGCCCTGCTGCGTGACGTGGCCCTGAATATCTTCGATCTCGAAGGATCCGCCGCTGGCGACGGGGAAGAGGAACTTGCACGGCTTGGAAGGATCGGCCTGAACGACTTCGTAGTGGCGCGTGCCCGATGCGACATGCGAGTCGGGCGGAGGGTTGGGTGGATTGAACTTGGCAATCTTCCCGAGCGCGTCGTTGACGTACTGCACGGCGCCGAGGCCCGACAAGCTCTGGTTGGAACTGGAAAGAAGGCCCACCTTGAGCGGCGGCAGATTGCTGCCGGCCGGAGCCGCAAGCGAATTCAGGATCGATTGCGCCTGGGAGGATGCGGATGCGTCGATGCCTTTGCCCTTGTCGCCGGCAATCTTGCCCAGGCCCTCGCGCACGCCTATGGGCAGGTTGGGCAGGGTGGGATCGGGCGCGACGTCCGCTTCGACACTGACCGCATGCATGCCCAGCGCCTTGGTGGTGAGCGGCGATGGCGTATCGAAGTATGGGCTGTAAGGCGGGCTGTCCGACACGATGATCGGCGGCTCCATGCGTATGGCGACCATGCCGCCCCTTGGGGCGGGTTGCGCATCGGGGGGCTGACGCGTGAGCTTACGCGCCTGCGATGGCCCAATGGCGAAGGTCTGCTGCATGGTGGTGCCGTCAACGTGCCAGGTGACGCGAACCTCGCCTTGGCCGTAGTAACCGAGGACGGACTGCGCAACGGCCGCATCGTCGCAGGTGCTGCACGTGGCGTCGGCTGTGGCCGTGCCCGAGCCCCCGCGAATTGGTTGCAGCTTTTCTCCGCTCTGCGCATGGCTCGATCCGCCCTGGTCGGCGCCAGGCGCCGCGTTCGACGAGCGCAGCGGTTCCACCGTCTTCGCCGGACCTTGCGCGCCCGGCGCCGTTCCGGGAGCGGAGCCGGATGTGTCCACACGGACCGGGACCATGTGCGGCGCGTTGCTGTTATCGTGGCCGGGGAAGGTGGGGTCGGCGATGGTTTTCAGATGCAGCGGCCCGTCGGCGGCCTGATCTTCCATCACCGTGAGCGTCTTGTTGTCGCAGTAGATCATGTAGGCGCGCGAAGCGATGGCAGAAAGATCGGGACCTTGGGGCGCGCTACTGCCGGCTGCCGGCTGATTGCTGCCGGCTTTCAAATTGACCGGGATCGATCCCTGCGACAGCACACTCTGGAATGCGCTGCCTACGGAGTTCTGCGACGATGCGCCGTTGCCCAGCGAGACGAGCTTTCCGAGAGTTGCGACCTGCAGAAAAGGCGACCCGCCGGGGCCGTCGACGCTGGCGGCGAGAGCTGACGCGTTCAGATGCTGCGCGTCGGCCTCAGAAAGCTGAAAGACGCGGATCTTGTAGCCGCCGGCATTGCTATAGGCATGGAAGTAAACTCCCTCGGCCTTGAGAGCGGAGGATGACGACGAGTTCGGCGCCGGCAGCGTAATCACTTCGTTGCGGCCCCAGTTGGTCATATTCGGATCTTGTGGGACTGCCGAAATCTTCTGGATGCTTCCGTCTCCCCAATCGACGAAAAGATCGTCGAAAGCGACCTGACTGACCTGCCCGATGAGGCAATTGTTGCAAGGCTTGTCGACCAGATTAGGATGGGCCGCATAGGGCGAGTCGGTGAGATTGAAGCTGCCGCTTAGCGCAAAGCGATCGCCGGCGTAGTTGTTAGGATCGCTGCCGGTGACGTCAATATCCAATGCCTGTATCCCGCTGCCCATGCCGTTCGCGGGGCACGACAATCCCGTGGGCGCCTGCGGACGATTGAGCGGCCAGCGGTCTGAGACTTCCACTTCAACGTCGGTGGTTTGCGGCTGGTTGCTCTGCGCGGCGGATGCGTTCTGCGCGACGGCGGCGCTGCTTTGCGGAGGCGTTTGCGCAGCGCCTGACTTGGTGGGAGGATTCGCCGCTTGCGGAGCGACGCCATTGGTGTTGTAGGTGTGATAGCCCACCACCTCCCATTGCATGTCGCCTTCGGCGAGTTGCGGGCTGGAACTGGAAGCTGCGGGAGGGCTGTAGAATTTGACGCCCTTGATCACTTTGACCGTGGGCGTGCTGTCTGACCCCGGCCTCATGGGGAGCAGCTTGAACGGTGGAACGTTTTCCAACACCTGCGCGATGAAGGCAGCGTCAGGGCGGAAGTAGTTGGGAACCATTTTCAGCGTGCCGCCGAAAGCGGGAATCGACACGCCGTTGAGGCGCTGGGAGCCGAGCACGGTTGTGCCGTCCTTGGCGTAGATGTTCAGCACGTAGTAGTCGGCGAGGCCGGGATTCTGTTCATGCCACTGGAAGCGCAGATCGTCGTCAAACTCGGGAATGCCGTAGTGCTCCTCGATTTCGCCCTGCCATTGATCGCCCCATTGCGGGTTATCGAGAACGATTTTGCCCTTGGGAAAACTCTGCAGATTGATGGGCGTGATTTTGAGCGACGGCGGCGGGCCGCTGGTGACGGTGGCCGCGATGACATCGAGCATGCGCGGGGCAGTGACTTTCTGTTGCTCCGGCGTTTGCAGGGTGATGTCGCGGCCACCGGGAAGCGCGGTGGCCAGGGCGCTGACCAGCACGTGGATTTCGGTGCTGTTGACGTAGCGCGCGGGCCCCAACGCCATGACCGCTGCGGGAATGCCCGCGCCGACACTGAAAGTGACTTGCGTTCCGGGCACAAAGTTGGTGCCTTCAATGGCGATATCGACATTCTGGCTGCCCGCGGTGATCTGGCTTGGCACCAGCCGCAGAATCTGCATGGGCGCGGCCAACGGGATGGGAGTGCCGGGCGTGACCGTGAAAGTGTTGGGAGCTGCCGTATGGTAATTGCCGCTGAGCAGTGTCACCGATCTCGGCCCCAGCGGAGCGTTGGCCGCAATGGTGATCTGCGTCTGCACCTCGTTGGCATTCACCAGGGCCGGTTTGCCCACGGTCAGGCCGGTCGAAGGCGTGAGCTGCACAGTCTCATTGGCAACAAAATTGGCGCCGTCGAGCGTGAGCAGAACCGTGGTTCCCTGCTTGCCCGAAAGCGGCATCATTTCTTTGATCGATGGCGCCGCCGCACCGCACGCGCCATTGGCCGCCAGCGCACCCGGACAAGCGGGCGGCTGCTGCTGCGCCGCCACCACATTGAAGGGAACCTGCGCGATCATGTCGTGGTCGGCGTCTTGCAGGTCGACCCGATAACTGCTGACCGCGGCCGTGGAAGCGATTTGCACTTGCGCAACGATCTGTGTCGAAGAGACGGCGTTGATGCTGGCGACGGCGAGCCCCTGCGACGGAGTGAAGAGCAGCCGAAGCGAGCGCGGGGAGAAGTTGGCGCCGGCGAAGGTCAGCGTGACGGTGCTTCCCTGTGTACCCTGCGCCGGACTATACGATTGGAGCGAAGGAGGTTTCTGAGCGCCGGCTTCTGCGCAGTAACCGAGCAGCAGGCCTGCACAGAGCAGAACCTTGGTCGATCGCAGCGTTGCGCCCGTGCTCATTGCTTCCTCTTCCTGACCCCCTGGCCCTGTTCCCTACTCCCCATTTCCTGTTTTTTCAAAACGTCTTCTTGTGCCCCAGCGCGATGGTCCAGATTGCGATCAGTTGCGTTGTGGGAGTGTTGGTGTGGTTTACGTCGTCGCGGTTCTGGTTGTAGCTGCCTTGCGCCGAGAGTGTGCTGCTCTTGAGCCACCCGGGCAGCGTCCACCCCAGGCGGCCGCCGTACTGCCCGGTGAGGGTATCCGTGGTGAGAGTTCCGCTTGCAAGCTGGGTCTGCGCCTGCTGCACGCTGATGAGCGGTGACAGTTGCAGACCGGGGCGCTTGAAGACCAGCGCCGGCTGCGCATAGATACTCACGTTGCGCGTATCCCCAATCGCAACCGGATCGGCGGCAACCCAATTTACGTTGGCCTGCACGTTGCATTGGAAAAAGCTCTTGGTAACGAGGTTCGCGCCCAGCGAAGCGGATGAGGTGATAGCGCCCGCACTGGGCTGGATGTTGTTTCTGAGCCAGTCGCGCGTGCCGCTGGCGGTGATCGAAACCATGCCCACCTGGCGGGTGAGCGTAATGGATCCGGAGACGTCGCGCTGGTCGACGCTTCCATTTTGTGAGGGCGGCTGGCCCTGCAGTGACGCCGGAACCGTGCCCGTCTCAGTGAGCGATTGCGTCGAGCTCACGCTCAGATTGGTCTTGGTCCCGAAAGGCTTCGACCACGTCTCGGTCACGGTGTTCAGGTCGAGTTCAACGGCAGTGGTCGACTGAACGTTGTTCTGCAAAAAGGTATAGGTGAGCGAAAACGTGCCTGCCGCCTTGGTCGGCAAGCTGGCCGAAGCGTCGATACCGCGCAGGTTCGGATTGCTCGCCTGGGTAAGGCTGGGATTGGCAGGGTTGCCGAAGTTGGGGCTCAGGTCGCGGAAATCCACGCTGAGCGAGGCCTTGCCTGCCGTGCCTGTGAATTCGGTGCGCCACGCACGTCCGAACAGCGAGGCGGATGTCGGATCGGAGACGTTGGCGTTGTCGTAGCTCCACGCGTATTCCGATTGCCACTGCCATTTCTTGCCGAGATGCAGGGTGAGCAGGCCGCCGTAAACGTCGCCGCGCGATTTTTGCGCCACCGGGTTGGGAACGACGATGGGGTTGCCTTCCGAGTCGTATTCCACCACGGTGGGTGCGCCAATGTCGCGCGCGCCCAGCCACATCAGCCGGAACTCTGCCCACTTGGGAAGTGGCGCCTGGAAACTTGCGCCGATGATTCGCTGATGGAAGGTGATGCCGGCGCCGCCGCCGAGTGCTTCGTCGTTGGTGTTGGTGTAGAAGCCCAGCTTGCCTGCGGGCGTTGTCGCCATGGCTTCGATTCCCTGGCGCGGAGTGGCCGCGGTGACGAATTGCGCATCGGTGTACAAGGCCGGCGAGACGATGCCAAAACGCAGGCTGGCGCCCCAGTTCCCGCTCTTGCGCTCAATCTGCGCCACGTAGTCATTTACGCGGCCCACGCTCGAGCGCTGCGCGGCGGGGTTCAGGACGGAATCGAGCAGCCCGCTGCCATTCACCTGAGGCTGCCACGGGTTGCCCGTCGAGACCATGCGATCGGCAATGGTGAGATTGTTCGAGTCAGGCGGATTGGAGCCCGAGGCCCACTGCGTCGTGGAGCTGACCTGCATGTCGATCTCGCCGCCGAATTTCTTTTTCGCCGCCGCAGGTTGCGCCGCCGCCGGCGTGTGGGTCATGACCGCACTGAGCGCAGACGAGGGAGTGGGCGTGGGCGCCGCTTCCGCGTCCGTTCCCGGCTGGAATGGGTTGGGGCTGGGCGTGGCCGGAGCCGGGGTAGGCGCGGCCACGGTGAACTTCCATCCCGACGCTTCGCTGCCCACGGTCAGGCTCACGTCGTGCTCGCCGTTCGCCAGCGGCAGTTGGGGCGTGTAGGCTGCTTGCATCTCGCTCACCTGCGCCAGCGAAGTGAGGTCAATGTCGTCCATGGCCAGGCTCACCTCGGCGGGGTTCACGGGCGTCGTGAACTGGACGGATACAGCAGGCTGCGCCTGGCTCACGCTGCTGTTGGGCGCGGGCGCTTCTTTGGCAATTTGCGATGTCAGATCGAAGTAGCCGAGCCTGCGTGGCGCCGTGATCGAGACTTCTTGCAGCCTCACTTTTCCCGCGGGCTGGCGCAGGCGCGCTGAGGGCGGCCCGGGAATCTGCGGCTCCACGAATCGTTGCGCGGGGCCCGAGAAGAGATAATCACCCCACTGCGAATAAACATCCACGCGTGAGTAATATACCTGGCCGGGGACCAGGTGGTTCTGGACCACGTACAGATCGAGCGTGGACTTGTTGGTCAAATAACGGCGCAGGATCTGATCGCCCTCCTGGTCTTTGCTGATGGTGACGAGATACAAAGCGCCCGGATTGGTGGGAATCCAATCGAGCCACAAATGACCGGTGGGGGCTTGCGAAGCCGACGCACTCAGTTTTGATAACGTGTCCTGGGCCAGCCGCGCGATGGGACGCAGGGGCAACGGCTTGCGCGTCGTGCCGTCACCGTCGACGGCGCGGACCGTCCAATAGAGATTGCCTTCGGGCAACTGGCTCCAAATGTCCGCAGGAATCTGCCATTGGTTGTCGTCGGCGTTGTACCAGGTTGCGACGGAAGAGAAATAGGGCTGCATAGAGAAACCGATTTGGTACCGCACCGCGCCCGGAATCGGCGCCCACAGCAGCGCGGGCGGGTCCGTAGCCGGATAGGCCGCTCCATAAGCCGGAGCAAGCAGCGCCTCGAGCTGCCAGCCAGCCGGAGTGACAACCACGGTGATGGGGCGAGTTGCAATCTGGCTGGGTTGCTGCATGCGCAACTGCACCGTGTGCCCGCCCAAAAACCAGGTGGGCAACGGCTCGCGCGTGCGCACGGTCACGCTTTGCCCGGCAATGAGATTCACCGCGAATTGCTCCACAACCCGGTTATCCCAGAGCCACTGGCCGATGACGGAGCCCGTTCCGGCGCCCGACATGACAGCCTCAGCGTACAACTCGCCGCCGACAGCGACGACCGTCCCATCGCGCGGATGAATCAAGGCCATGTTCAGTACCGAAACGGGCGCGGCAATGGAAGTGGATGAGCTGACTTGAAGTGGTTTCGAAGAGCCGAAAGCACCCGTGGCAATGTTGCCTGCGGTCGATGTGCCGTCGGCATTCAGCACGTCGACGGCACGCAACCCCAGGGTCGCGCCGGGGCTGAGGCTGATGGAGGCCGTCATCAGCGAGGCCGAGATGACGTCTACGCTGAGCACCGCAACGTCAGCCGCCTGCGTATGTCCGTTGGAGTTGTTGAGAGTGGCGAGCTGCGGCGAGATGACCACCGTTGCTCCGGGACGGAAGTTCGCGCCCTGCAGTGTAAGCTGCACGCGGCCCGCGCCTTGAACAGCCAGGCCGGGGGCCGCGCTGGTGAGCACGGGCGGCTGTCCGGGCGCCACCACGGCAAGCGGAAACGGCGCGGATGTGCCACCGGGCGCAGCCGAACCGGGGTTGAAGACCGTGATCTCGTCGGTTCCTGGCGCGGCAATATCCGATGCCAGAATGCCGGCGGTCAACTGGGTGGCGCTGACCGATGTTGTGGACCGGGCCGATCCGTTGACGTTGACGACTGATCCTTTTACGAATCCCGTGCCGTTCACGGTGAGGGTGAACCCCGCACCGCCTGCGGCCACGGTGGACGGGCTGAGCGAAGTGATGGTGGGGGCCTGCGCGTGCGCTGCCGTGCCGCAAACCAGCATCAACAAGGGCACAGCAAGTGAGAGAATGAGGGCAACGCGCAAGCGCTTGCGGTTTCGCCTGAATCCAAGAGCCAGGAGGGTGCGCACGAGTCTTCCTTTCGTGAAGCCGGCGATCGATTCCAGGGGGGAAGCTCCAACCTTTTAAGCGAAAAAACGCAACAGAATTCGCAGCAGTGAGACTTGTTGCTCCGCGACAGACCACTCCGCAGCCGGGGAAACTCGCTCGAGTGAGAGACCTGACATATCCAGTGCCTGCTCTCTCTGCGCGAGGCAGTGACGGGGAAATTGAGTTGGCTCCAGAGATGCACACCAACCATCTGCACTGCAGGTCGCGAGCGCATTCACTGGGACTCAGGCCCAGATACAAGCGCATTCTAGCAATTTCCATCGTCGTCGTCTCGGGAATTGCTTTTTTGGGCCTTTTGCCGGTTAATAACCGGATTTACGATCAATGAGTTCCATAAGCTTTGACTTTGATGCGACTTTCGGAGAACTCCTCGTCCGGCCAAAGCGGACGCCAGGCAGCCCGGTGACGCAGTCTGGAAGCGCCCCGGACGAAGCGCCATTTTCCGTCGGCCTTGCTATACTTTGCAGGTTGGCGCTGGGATTGACTTTCCGAATCCCTGCTATCCACGATGTCCCGGGTGAGGGTTTCAAGCCAAAATCTCAGATGGTTTTTGCTGAAAAACTTCTCCTGGATGGATAGCAGATAGGACAATAGAAGGTCGATCGCGTCGGCAAGTTATTGATTATAAAGGGCGGGAGTAGTTCAGTGGTAGAACGTCAGCTTCACCCTTGATTCCGCCAGCCTTCCTTCGGTTAACCCTCTTTAAATCGAAATAAACCCATAAAAAACAGTCAGATGCGCGCGGTCGCGAGGCCGTTTTCAGGTGTGAGCATGTGTAGCCAAATTTGCACCAGTTTTGGTGAATTTGAGCATGTGGATAGTAAAAATGGATAGTAAGAATCAGTGGTAATTCTGCCAAAATTTGGCAGCAGTTTTCACACTTCGACCTCCGAAGCAATTTGTGCTGCGATTACTATCCACTGCACCGGATCTATTGATCTAGCTAATCGTTCAGGTCCGCGGAATAATGTTCTCCCCCGGCGAATGCCCGCTTGCTATCCATCTGCACAACGGCCGATATGAGCGGATTTCCACGAAGAGGTTTGCGTGGGCGATTCGGACCGACGTTTGAAAAGCGAAGACACGAACGAGCGAAAAGGCGGAAGGCAGTGGATGCAAGCCACATGGACAACTCAGGGCGTGCCCTCCGGAAAGCCCGACCGAGCGGAAGATTGAACGACCCTGCATTTTGCAAGCGAAATGGCAAAAACCACCGCCGCGCGAAGGACGCTAAGGTTGCCGGAGTTTTTGGACCGCCGCAAGCAAATCCCGCGCGATGGGAGCGAGGAATCCGGCGACCGCCGCCCAAATCACGGTCTGGGCCGGGTGCAGGTTCTTCGTTGCCAACTCCATGGCCGTTGCCGCGAGAGCAAAGCTCACCAGGAACGAAGCAATCTGGAAGAGCCATTTCCAGCGGAACGCGGTGGCGATCTGAAATGCGTCGACGGCACGTTGAATCTGATGGGAGACTCGGGTTCTGGCTTCGAGGAAGCGCTGTCGCGTGTCATGTCGATTCTGCTGGTCGGCCTCGGGAAGCCTGGCTTCAAGAATGGGAGGCAGAGTCGGTGGAAAGGCTCGATTGTTCACCGACTCGTAATCGGCGTGCTGAGCTCTGGCTGCAACACAGGAGAAGAAATCCGGATACTGCTTCGGAGAATCTAAGACGATTTGAATCGCTGCGTTCCACTGTCCGCATAGCTTTTCGATTTCCAGACTGAAGAAGGCGTCCGAATCGCAGTCCGTAGCCAGAAGGATGATCTGGTCCCGGGCATTGCACCAGGAAGGCGCTCCGTTCTTGTTCTCGACGGCGATCTTTGCATGACGCTTCAGCCACTGGTTGAAAACGTAACTTTGAAACCATTGCCGAACTGGCGTGAGCTCTTTCACCGCCTGCAGAATGGCCATGGTGAGGGATCCAAGTCCGGCGACAGCCAGCAAGAAGGGCAGCCAAAAGCCGCTGTTCATTGCACTGAACAATTTGTCCAGTGCGTCGGTGATGGAAAGCGGGTTCATCGGTAAGGCTCAGACACCTCAGGTACAAAACGATTTCAGAATGTTGCGATCGGTAGTGTGTTGGGCGGAGGCAAAGGACGGGAAGCAATCTGATTCGTCGCAAGGCCGTTGATCTCAGAATTGTTGGTTTGCGCCAACACGGCTTGACTGTCCGCGGGAATGCATAGCAGCAATGCGGCAAGGTCCCCGAGCCCGTTGACCTGAAATTGTATTTTGGCGTCCTGTACCGCTGCGCTAGCAGATCGGTGTTTTGCCAAGGAGATTTCGATGGTGGCGTCGCATCGCAGAAACGTCATGAGCCACTCTGGAGTGCTTTGCTTGATAGGGACTAAATCCCTGTATCCAATGTAGGCTACGCAACCGGCAGCAAGAAAGGCCTGGGCAAGTTGCTGCGCCGTCGAACAAGAAAGAAGGTGAACGATCTTTCCGCGGACCTCGTCGGCGGAGATGGGAGCACTTGGGTCTGCGCTATAGAGAATCTCACCCTGAAATCCCGTAAATGCTCCTGGGCTGCCGTGGGCGAGACCGCAAATCACAACCACATCGGCCGAGCCGACCGTTGTGGTAAAGGCCGGGTTCCATCTTCGCGAAGCTGTCGAACCAAGCAGTGTCTTGAGTTCATAGGGGGCGACGGCCGAGGAGGTCACAATCTCGAGCCAGTCCGCCGACAGATCTTGCAGGAGTGAATCCTCTTGAGAATGAATCGCCAGAATCTTCATCGGTTAGAACCTATTGGCTCGCACTGCTCGTGCCGCCCTTGCTCGAACTGGAGCCGCCGCCGCCTCCACCTCCCCCTCCCCCGAAGAGGCTTTGAATGAACCCGGAGATATTGAACGTCAGCCCGAAGGACGGCGCAGTAGAGAACTTCTGAACGGTGACGGGAGTTCCGGTGGACGTCGCTGGTTCGGAGACAGAGGAAGAAGGAAGGGTCGTTTCCTTGGCCCAGTTCGCCCCTCCGAAGATCTGAAGATTGCGGATCAGCTCAAGGCTGATTCCGGCATGAAAACTGCTCGATGGGGAGGTCAAAGAAAGGCCGAAACTCAAGCCCGGCGGATTGGTGCGCAAGTGCGGCAAGCAGAAGTTGTGCGGGCAACGGGCCTCGGCATCCCAAGGATGAGGATAGACAGTGAAGAGCAGCACCGGATCGATAACCGGCGTGCTGTTTGTCTGGACCGGGACACACGTGGTTGAGGTGCCTGGACTGCAGCCGAAGGTCTTCGACTTGTTCAAGCTGTAAACGACGCCGGAGGCCAGATTGTAAAAAGAAAGCGAGTGAGATTGAGAATACTGCAGGTTTAGAAGGCTTACGGTCTGATCCGCAGGCTGCCCGGCTCCAACGCCCTGCGGCGTCGCCGTCCCAATATCTTCCCAAACCACGGGAAAGCCTGCCGCCGAATCAGCTTCGTGGATGGGGCGATTCGCACCGGTCACGGCGAAATAGGGCATGGTGGGAATCGGACCGGAAATACCATCAGTGGCTGCGGTGTAATAAAAGCCGTTCGATGCCTGGACGATATCCTTGGCACTAAATGAGGACATCGGTTTCCACGGCTTTAAGCCTCCGGCGGGAGCAGTCGTCGTCGGATTACCCCATACGGTCTGCCCATCGGTGACCAAAGCAGGTGCGTACGCAAGGGCCGCGAATGCTCGTTGAGCTGCGTTCTCAGCATTAGTGAAATCGAGGGCAGAGCTACTCGACACTCCTAATGGTGTCGGGGCCCCCGCTGGATTGGGAGGTTGGACTGCCTGGTAAAAGCGTCCATTTTGTCCATCCACCCAACTCAGTGGCGCATATGTCGTTTGCGGGGATCGCGGGGACGGGGCAGGACCGGGAGGCGTTGCTGCTCCACGGTCCGCCCAAAGCACCGTGCCATCCTGAATCAGTGGAGCGGGCAACGAGAACGGGTCGAACGGGGATAGACCGGTTGTGCCGCATGGCACTAACGAGGCCGCACCTCCGCCGCCACCACCTCCTCCACCTGAACAAATCCATGGGCCGGTAACCGCCGCCGCCGTGTAGTAGTGCCCGTTGTACGGGTCGAAAATCGTCTGCCCCCGATTGAAGACGGTGGTCGGTGCCCATAGATTCACCGATCCTCCGCTTCCCGCCGATTGCGGCGCCGAATTGCCGAGATCGGTCCAGACAACGGCTCCGTCGTAAATCTGGGCGGTGGACGAAGCGGCAAACGGGGGAGTGTACTGTTTCGAAGACACTCCTCCGACTGCGGCCATGTAATAGTGCCCGGTCTCGATCGGCGAGGTCACGATGCTTCCGGCCGGGTAAAAGGTCTGGGCCAGCCATTTGTCGCCGGGAATAATAGGGGTATAGATGGCGTTGACCGCGACGGTCGCAATGGCGTCGCCGGGTACTTGATTGGGCCAGGTCAGATAATAGGGTCCTTCTGCAAGGTTGGTTGAAGAACTTGCCGCGCTGGTGAAACTCGAACGAACCGGCGTCGGGTTGATCGGGGTTCCTTGCTGATAGCCGACACTAATGTTGAGAACCTTGACTCGATCTAGAATCACTTTGTCTGGGTCGATCGCGATCACCACCGATTGACCCATCAGCAGGGGATGCTGCGAGTTAAGTGAGGAACAAGGCGACCAAAAGACGGCTTTGTAGCTGCCTTTCTTCAACTCATCCAAAGACACCCCGAATTTGGTCGTTTGCTGCACTGGGTTCTCTGCCAGGGCGACATGATTTGAAATGTCCTCTTGCTCGTGTCCAATCAAAATGTCTCGGGCAGCGTCGCACCGGCGTTGAATAGTGGAATCTTCTTCGGTGAGTTTGCCGCTATCATCTGCGCTGCACTTTTGATGGAAAGGCTGTTGTTGCTCGTCTGTGACAGCTGGCTCGAGCAGAAGAGGTTGGCTGGAGCTATTCCCGTATTTGAGCGTGTAGCACGAGATCACTACATTCTTGAAGTCGCTATGCGGAAATCCCGACAGGTCGGTCTTCCAACTCGCCTTGGACCAAGACAGTCCGGTCATACCTGAACCGGAGGCAGAGCTGTTTTGACTACCTTGCCCACCGCCCTGACCGGCTTGACTTGACTTTTGTGCATATGCGTAAAGGGACATCGTTAACAGCAACCCGTGGCCTATAGCTCGTCTCGTCCTGCTTCGCACAGTTTCCTCCCAAGGCAGTTCCCGAGATAGCTCCCCCCTTGTGCTGTGGTCGCCTCACGTGACTTCCATTTCGCGACCGGCCTTAGAGAAGACCTAACGACACGGAAACCCAACCCTTGCCTGCTCGCTGGAACACAAGCGAACGGCGCGATGACGCAGATCTAGGGGACTGCAAAGAATGTTCAGAGAGGACAGATTATTTGGGGGATTGAGCTTTAGAGCGATGAATATCAGAAAGTATTCCTGATTGTCAAGAAAGAAGAGAACCTATTGGCAGTCGCCATCGCACTTGCCGATGACACACCGATGCACATTGGGCGTGCATCAACAACTTTCGTACCACGTCTCTCTAGACTAGCTATCGATGGCTTGTAGCGGCGAATTTGAGAAGTGGCTCCGCTTCCAAACAAGCCGTGTAGTTCAAGTGAGTAACGACGATATGACGTTGTCTTTCCTCATTCTCATCGTCGAAGACAGAGATCTTTATCGTGTTCCCAGTTGGGGCAACAGCCAGCGCCACTCGAACGCGCGGGACGAGAGCGGGCCTGAGAATTATCAAATCGCCAGGTTGTGGATCCCGACCAACCTTCGGGACGCGATCAGGCGATGCGATAATCCTCTCCAGTCTCTTGGCGAAAGACATATGCGCCGCAAACCACGACTTAACGTCACAGCCTCTGCGAAGCGTCCGGTTCACCGCATCCGTGAAATGTTCGCGCGCCTCTTCGTCGGCGACGAGTATTGGAGCCATGGCAGCAAATACTTGGATTGGATACCAGGGATCTTCATCTTGCTCAGGGTCTAAAGGCGTCGTTCGTTCAACCGCGGCCTTTACGTCAACACCTACTTCCCAGCCTAGCCAAGAAAGCAACCCAATCGCCAAAGAGATTTCCTTGAACGGCTCGCGGTCACCTTCCTGCAGAGCGCGAGGAATCAGTGCTTCTGTGCCCCATGTGAGCGCCAAACTGCCGGTCTCAAAGATTTCCCACTTGTGACTCGGATCGACAAGTAGAAGATGCTTTGAGCGCCATTCGACGCGTTGTTCCATGATGCGCAATGTATAAACGACGCTCAGAACAGCGGCCAACTGAACGATGGCGCGCCGCGCTGACGTAGTGCGGGCACGTTCAAGCTGCTTGACCATACGGCGGATTAGCCGTCCGACCTTATTCCGGCACGCGAGTGAAAGAGTCTCGTAAGGAGGAGGTTCGGGCGCAGGTTCTTCATCAGGAATCTGTTCCTCGTCTGGTTTGCCGGCGCTATCGGTTCCTGCGTCTGGAGTCGTTGTTCGGCCGCCGCCCAGTCCTTCTCCGAGTCGATGCATTAGTGCATCGAGAAGTACAAGAATATCGCCGCTAGCCAAATACTTCTTCTTGCGGCTTGAGCGGCGTCCGGCGGCCTCAACGGCAAGCGACTCGGGCCCAGTCGATTCCGTAGACTTGCCCGATGCAGGATGGACCTTTCGAGTCATGGTACTCGACTCAGCAATTACGTCATCTGAGTCGAAGATCACCTTTTCGGTGAGTTTAAGGAGAGCGTCAAGTTCGGCAGGATCTTCCTCCATGGCACCAAGAGCACGGCGCAACTCTCGCTGACGATCGCTACCAGCATTCTTTGAGACTTCATCAGGCCGATGCACGAGAAGGGTCGCTTGCGAGTCTTGCGTGCGAATAGCCTTGAGAAATTGTGCGCCATCCCGTATTTCAGGGGTTGCGATGAGCAAAGCATCGTTCTCTTTGCTCGTGATCGCTTGGCCAAGAGCTTTTCCACTGGAAGCGTATGCATCGAACAAGATTCTCTTTCCAATCCTTTGCTCAGCGGCAAACCCGTTTTCCATCGGCAGTGCAAGGATCACGGTGCCTTGCTCAAAAGAGCTCCGTTCTGCAGCCGTCGTTTGTCTGGACTGCACGCGTTTCCAGTCTTCGTCCGTGACGGTCGGGGCATTTGCGAGTGCGTCTATGCCTAGATATGCTGCGGAACCTTTGCGACGATCCACAACGATGGCTTCAGCATTCCTCCTGTCAGACGCGGGAAGAAACGCAGGTGCTGATGGATTTGCGCTGCCGGTAACCAGGAGCTCCCCATCCGATCCCTTGAACCACAGAATCTTTGCGTGCAAGTAACTTGAAACAGAGCTGCGACGGTTTGAAATGAGAGGCATCCCCCCAATGTTGACAAACTTCGCTCCGCGAACTGAACTCACGGCAGCCCAATTGATCTCTACGGATTCAGGGTCAATGCCAACAATGAGCCGATCGGGCTTCACATCCCCGACGAGCTTCTTCAAAAAACCGAGATTACTGTCAAAGAACGGTCCGCTCACGAACACGCTCACGCGCTTTCTGGGAATCAGTGATCGCAGCTGGGTCCACAGATCAGTATCGCGGCCAGTGGTCATCAGCAGTATTCGTTCATCGGATGGTATTGCAACCGGCCCCTCAAGCCATGGGATATTCAGCCGAACCGATCTGTATGCCTGAGCCAGTTCGGAAAAATTCGCTGGCATAAAAGATCGGAGGTAATCGAGGGCTGCCCGAAAGACTTCGGCTCCCTGTCGGGCACCCTGCCCACTGGTTCGGAATTCGTTTGTGAGCTCGTCATTTAGCCCAAAACCAGCCAACGTCAAATTGTGGCTGCCCACAAACAAGGAACCCTTCAACTTCCCAATTCGCATTATCAATTTCGGGTGAAAGGCCCCCGGGAGATGAACTGGAATCAGGGTGTAATCAACGCCCGCACGCCGAGGCCGTGTTTCTTCAGAGGCGAAAGCTTCTGCACATCGTCGCGCATCAACGAACAGCACATTGTTTATGCAGCCCCTGTCAAGCAACCTCCGAAGAACTACTTCCTCGAAGAAAGGAAAGTAGCAAGAATATGTCGCGATCACGGAGGCCTGAAAACCGGTTTCCTGAAGCGCGTCAAGGAGGGGAAACGCGGGGGTATCGTTAGGCAAGTTGGGCCTCCAACTCGACCCGCCCTGAAGAAGTCAGATGGGGCCAGCCCGCTTCGTCGGGTTTTATGAGATTGAGGTCGCGTAAGATCTGGAGCGCATTTCCAAGTCGAGGAATCGTTGCTGCAGGACGAGGTATCTCAACAACACGAAGCTCCTGCTCCAACGGTCGAATCCTAAAAGTGTCGCGATGCTCACCGCGGAGCTTACGAAGCGCCACTCCAAGATGCCGCTGGATGCCCCAACGGACAGCTAACCATCTCACCCAACTCTCGACTGTCATTTCGGACCATGTTGATTCCCACGCGTGTCCAAATGAAACCAGATGCAACTCTTGGGGTGCGAAATAGTCCGGTTCGAATTCAAAATCACTATAGGGGTTCGCCTCGATGCCTCTCGCGAGAATAGAGAGCAGGACTTGAGTAGATTCATGAAGCAAGGTTGGAAGATTGTCATCATCGATTTTTAGTTCCAATATTCTCCATCCGCGCTGCACCTCGTGTCTTTCATCGTTCCAAGCATCTGGGCCCGGGAGAGTCGATTTGAGTTCAGAGACTATGTCGGTAAGAGGACGTTGCCGACCCTTCCGAGGCAGTAGACCAGCCGCCACATCGGCGGCGTCGGCGGCAGTTCGCAATCGTCCGTGGTAACGGTACTCAATGCACGCCAACGTGGTTGAGAAAAGCGCCTGCAAGGCGAGCGAGAGCAGCTCATTGCGCTGGTATGTTCCCCATCCCCGCCGCGCTGTCGCTAATGTCGCAGAGATGTCCCATTTTTTCCGATTAGGTAAATACCCGGTGTAGGCTGCTGCGCGGAATACGTTTTCGACAGAGTAACCGGGGACTGCCTCTGTTCGACTCAAAAGATCTAATAAAAGTCCGAGTGTGGCTCGACGGTTCTCGGCTTCAGGGGATCTATAGGCATCAGAACGGGCGAAGAAGAGATCGAGTAACAGATTGCGTTCAACCTTGTTCTTCAGCAGCCCACACGGACAGAAGGCGCTCAATTCATCAAGGTCGGCCCATCGTACCCACACCTTTTCTAGGAGTCGCAGAAAAGCGTCCTCGGGAACGCCAGTTCCAAATGCATCAGCGAGTAGAGATCCTCGCTGCTTGTCGTATCCGGGAAGCCTGTTCTCACCTTGTGACACATAGTCGATTATTCGGAGATCGCGCAATGGGCCAAAATAGTATTGACCTAGCCCCCCTAGCTTGTTTTGGAAGTAGCGATTCCGGGCTTCCAAGCCGGCATAATCCTCCAATTCAAAACTCTTCGTATCTGGTGGAATCCGAAGTAACGCTAGGCGACCAACCATACCAAGGCCATGAAGCGCGTCATCTTGATCGCCGGCCACCCGGGCATGACGGATAGCGATCAGCGCAAAGAGGCACTCAGCGCGGCGCAAGAACCGGCGGAACGCATCGGGGGAATGGTCGCGATAGCGCTGTTCAAACGCACGAAGCAGCCATGGGTAAAAGCTGTAGTAGCGTGCGCGCTCAGTTACGTTTGTTATGCCAGGTAGCAATTGGGCGTATAGAGCTTCGCATGGCCCCTGCACACCGAGGTGATCGAGCCCTCGAATGGGCATAGCCGGAACGACCCACCCAATGTCAGAGGGTCTGCTCATGATTGGGAACCCATCGACAAGTCTCTCATGAGCGGCTCCTTAAGAGCGCGAGCAAGCTGAGCAGATGCTTTTCCATCGCTTACAAGGCCTTTGTGAGTGAGTACGACGTACTTCGTCCGCCTGCGGATTCCTTTATGAGGATGCCCTTCCGGATGAGATCCTCAATATCGCGAAGTGCTGTATCCTGAGAACACCTTTCGAGCTTTGCCCATTTTGAGGAAGTCAGGTTTCCTTCGAAGCCATTCAGTAACCGGTTGATCATGTCCCGTTGGCGTTTGTTAACTTCTGTTGCCGCGAAGCGATCCCAGAAGCGGGCCTTGCTGAGCACAGCGGCAAGTATGGTCTCCGCCCGCTCAAAGGCGCGCCCCAGACACACTAGAAACCATTCGAGCCAGCGTGTGATATCGAGCTCGCCTTTCTGTGTCGCTTCGAGGATTTCGTAATATGTTCTCCGCTCCTGTTGAATCTGCGCCGACATACTGTAGAAGCGCTGTGGACTGCGTTCCGAACGCGCCAGGACCATATCGGTGATGGCGCGCGCAATGCGCCCGTTGCCATCGTCGAACGGGTGAATGGTGACAAACCACAGATGCGCCACGCCCCCCTTGAGCACGAGGTCAGTCGAACGCTCCTTTTCAAACCAGTCGAGGAACTTCTTCATTTCTCCGCGAAGACGAGCCGCGGCGGGAGCCTCATAATGGACACGCTCTTTTCCAATTGGGCCGGAAACGACCTGCATCGGCCCCTTTTTATCGTCTCGCCAGGCGCCCACATTGATCTTCGACATGCCGCTACGGCCTGTCGGAAACAATGCTGCGTGCCAATCGAATAAGCGTTGCGCTGTCAGCGGCTGGTCGTAGTGCTGCGTTGCGTCCAGCATCATTTCGACCACACCCTCCACGTTGCGGTCAGCAGGTGTCAGTCCGCCGATGTCGATTCCGAGCCGGCGCGCAATCGAAGAGCGCACCCGGCCCCTGTCGAGTTTCTCCCCTTCAATCTCGCTCGACTTGAGGACATCCTCGGTCAAAGTGTCCAATACCGCTTCTGTTCGAAGCTGGAAACCGAGTCCCTCCATGCGGCCAATCAGACGCCCTTGCCTGTGTCGCACCTCAACCAGCCGAGGGGAGATGCGCTCAGAATCCCAGCAAAAGCTCGGCCACTGTGAGCGTTCGTGGATGTAGGCACCGCCCTTTATTCTCCGCAGCATTTGCAGAGAATATACGGGACATTTGCCGCAATTTCAAGAATTATCTACGCATATCGCGCGGCGATTATGGGCGTTTTTCCCCGCATTATGGCCTGCTCCAGCCCTAGGAGAATGTCCGGCGAATCTCGTGCGCAAGATCATGCACGGCGCGAGGCGATTCCCTTTTCCACTGGAACTATTTACATTTGAAAGCAATACAAATGTGACTCCTAGATGGGGGAGGTAACGTGTAGATGACGTTGAACCTGCCTCGTTGGAGGTGTGCGTGCTATCCAAGGTCTATCGCGTCGGACCGGAACGTCAAGTAGTGGTGCGCGGGCAGACAGTACAGTGCGCGAATATCAGAGACATTCAGGAATCACTTTCTTCTTCAATTGGCCCTTGGGCTGTCTCACAAACACCACGTTCTCCAAATTGCATATTGCTTTCCAGAAATGCGGCCTGGCTTCACACTGAAGCAACCCGCGATGATTTCTTTCGGTCTCTCGCGGAAGCCCAGAAAACCCTCGCAGCCCGCATCCAGAAAAAAGGTGGGCAATTGCTTCCGAGCGCTGTACGCTCTGGAACCGGATATTGGAAGCAATACCTTTGCCCGGACAGACACCTGATCGAGATCACAGATCAAATCGAGCGTACGATTTATTGCAATCTACTTCGAATCTATAGTCCGGCATTCGTAGTGGCCTTTGGACGTGCTGGTGTCAGCACAACAAATGTTGATAGCGGACACAGTCGCCTTGTACTAGAGGACATGTTTTTTCCATGTCGAACATGGGTCTCTACCGAAAAGGCATTCCTGGATCGGCTAGAGCCCAATCTACGTCGCTTCGATGGCATCCCACAACTTGATGCGATTGAGATCTCACCAAGAAGTAAATGGTCTGCAAATTTCGTTCAATCAGTTCTGGCCGATGGTCCCGTAACATTGCCATTTGTACGCGCAGGAGCTCTGCTCCACCAGGCCGTCTTTCTGCGTGCAAGGCGCTTAGCCAGATCTGGACAGAATCCGCCAACGTTGCGACAGGATGTCGCTGAGCGCAACCGATCGCGCACGGCGGTAGATGGCCCTAGAGCACGCCTTGAACCCAAGGGCCTTCAAGCTGCATTACAGATGACGACTCTTATCCGAGATCTTCGAGAGGAGCTTCAGACATTGGAGGCCTCGTGGAAGGAATTGGCGCCTTTGCTATTGGGGCCTATGCTTCGTCAGCTCGGCTATTCTGCGCTTCAAAACGAAAATGAATTGCTTAGACTAATGGCACAGGAGGCTAGGCATGATGAGAAGCGTTTCAGTGGGGACTTGGCGGCGCTATTGAACGCGCCGATAGATGAAGATCCCGTTACGCGGAGGAACCGCGACAAATTTGCATCCATTGCACAGGAGATAGCGGAATGGTGGGCGCAATGGCTTAAAGATTCTCCCGAAACCCTGCCGTCGAGACGATCAGAAACTGCATTCAGGCCGGACTATCATGTGCAGCAACGGAATATCCGAGGCCCTCAGAAGGCGCGAGAAGCTCGCGCGTACGACAGACAGAAAGAACGAATTGAGAACGGTTTCAGCGTCCGCGATCTACTTAGAGAGTTGATGGAGGGAGAACGACCTACAGCGGAGAAGCAACGGCTGGCTCTGTTAAAGTTTACCGACGTCGAACGGCTTAGCCGCGAAGTTCGGATGCTCGATCATTCGGATCGCCGTTCCCTTGAAAGGCTCTTAGCGCCATGGGGAGGATCGGTGAAAGCGGCACAGAATACAGACCAATTTTGGGATGAGCCTGCGATCAAGGACTCGCTTGCTTTTGCGATGCGTGTTGGCATCGGCGTCGTTGCCATAGAAGCGCCGGAGGCAAGAGAGACTGAACTAGGAGCATGGCTTAATCAGTTCCGCCGAAAACAGCCATCAAACTGGCTCGTCTTTCCATGGCGTCGAGTCCGATATCAGGGAAAAATTCGCAGGGAGTTCATCGTACTTCCGAAAGAGTGGCAACATGAACCCGCCCATTGAATTGATTCTAGATCTTCGGCGAGTCTCAGGGCGACCGAGCACTCCAGAGGAACTAATTCGACTCTGGAGTACTGTTGAACGTTCATTGATCGGTCGCCGGTTACAAACAGGCGAACACTACCCGATCGATTTCCCAGAACATGGCACTCTAGGTCTGGAAATAGTTAAATCTCCAGCGGCGTCGGAGCTAGTCACAGATCGAACAGTCTTCGCGATACACTCGATTCTTGAACCATCGGCAATCACACCAAAGTGCCGAACCTGCGCTGAACAGAGCGTCGAGGAATATGGTCCGTTTGTTTGTGAGTATTGCCGACAAGGTGGAAAAGCCTCAGGAATTTGCCTGAAACACGCCGAAATCCTTGAAGGTGGCCTGCGAAAGGGAGGTTGGATAGTTGCTACCTGCCCGCAACATGTTCCGACCTGCAAAGCTTGTACGAATAGAGGCGCGTTCTGGTGCATGGGCCCGGACTGCAGAGGCAAGATCTCCTGGTGTGCAGCGCACAGGAAATGCCACGTCAACAGTCCGGAGGTTGGCTATTGTGCAGGTTGCTACGAAAGGTTGTTCCCACAATGTGTTCGCCCCAACTGTCGTGAGCCGGGAACAAATATATGTGAATATGTTGCGTCGGATGGAACATCCTGTGGGCGCAAACTCTGTAACCGCCATGTTGCAAGATGGCAGGTGTATGGGTACGAGCGCATTGGTCTTGGACGCTGTGACCAGCATAGGAATATTAAAGACCTCGCCGATCCGGACATCCTCTGGCAGATCGTAGCCGGTACTGTCGTCCGAAACGGAAAAGGAAACAGGACGTTTTATCGTCTCCCTACGCTCGGCTCAGTGAAGAACATCCTTTTAAAAGGCCGGCGCCAGTTCTACAGCGAAGAAATAGCGCGCAATCTCTACGAACAACTGCGTGCGAAGCTCCGTCTCGAATCGACTCGGTCGTCGGTTCATATGGAAATGTTGCGCCTACTAGACCGGTCAAGTACCGAATGGACCGCCCGTGTTGCCGCAGCTCAGGATCGCAATCGGGATGGTTTGGTCTATTTGGCGCGTCTAAAGGCCGCTCTTACTCGGCAGGGTCTATCAGATATTGCAATACAAGTTGAGATGACATCGTTTATTCCAAACTTTATTAAGGGTCCCACTCCGCGACCCTGTCTCTTTGTGAAGTTGCCGCAAAGTGAAATTGGAAGATTTGTTGGACGAAACGGTTCCAGAAAAGAGCTGTTATCGCAAGCCGCCGGGTGTGAAATCCGCTTGGAGAAGGGCCTATGATTCAGTCCTCTAATGCTCGCCTAGTAGTTGTGAGGAACGGCGTTTTGGTTAAGGACGACCGGATCGCTGCTAACCCGAACGATGTGGGAATCACTCCGGGATTTGGAGTGTTCACAGCATTCCCCGGCGAAGCATCTGAGGTATCCTGCGCGGTCTGGATTGTTCCCGAACAAAACGTTCCGGGTGGGGTTATCGCTTTGAGCGACAGTCTCGCTGACCGGCTTGGACTAAGCGCCGCATCTCGAGAGACCTGGTGTCTTGAACAAGATGGCTTTAACAAGGAGATTATTTCGGAAGTCACACTCGAAATTACGGTGGAAAAAGGACTTGAGCAAGCCGCCCGAGAATTATCGGAGAGCAGAGACTTGGAGGGCAGATTTCTTTACGTGACTTCTGCTGAAAGCTCTATAGAACAGCTTCTAGAGGTTGATGGAACGCCATACAGGATTAGGCAACTCAAACCAGTGCCTATGTCGAGATCTGTGTTTGTGGTCGCTGCAAATCAGACTCGGATTTCCGTGTTTGCTCCGGGGAATCGGACAGGTGTAGACGTCGTGATCCTCGCGGATTGTAGTGGTTCAATGGGAATCGATGACCTAACCGAGGTAGCGGAGGCACCCCCTTCGCGGTCGCTTTTTGGCTCAGTGTTTGGATCGTCGGGCCCCTCACCGAGGCCAATCCAACGCGCACGGGCGCTCCAAAAGTCATTGTTTGATCTGCTTGATCGACGACTCCGAATCGTGGGGTCGACCTCCCGGATAGCGTTAGTTGCATTTGGGCATAGCTCGGAGCTGAGGTTCCCAAGGCCTGGAAGCGGAGTGGGAATGATCGAAATAGATGAAAACACACCCGCAGAAACGGTGCGCCAATTCAAAGACACGATTGCCACTCTAAAACCCGAAAACTGGAACACCAATATCGGTCAAGCACTGCAGTTCGCAGCCTCCCATATTGCTCAATTCGGTAAGCCAAATAATGAGAGGCTAATCGTCCTCATTTCGGATGGCGCGGCTTGGAAAGCTCGCGGCGACGATGCCGTCGGCGAGCTCGTCGATAACGCGCTTGAGGAGCCTGTCTCTCTTATGGAACATCTCCACGAGAGTATGGGTATTTATCTTCACGCAATCGGTATTAGCAACCCTGAGGTGTTCGAGAGATACCTTCGTCGTCCTGGCATTAACGCAGCAGAGTACGGTGTCGGACATCGGCCAAATCACCAGTTGCTAGAACGGTTGGTTCAGGTCGGCGGAGGTGACCCCACGCGAACGGGCGACGCGGCCGTCCTTGATGAGTATCTTCAGGGTCTCGGAACCGGGGTAACCCGCAGCGTACATGTATCTGCGCATAAGGTAGAGTCTCTAACGCTTTCTCCAAAGGAGAAAGAGCAGATCGCTGCTGCCGCTGCCGATAACCGAGTTCTTGCATTACCGACTCAGGACGATGTAGTTCTTCGCTCTTATTGCGCAAAGTTGCAGGACTTATATGAAAAATGCAATCACTACTGCCTGGCGCATTGTGGGGATCGTCTCTTTAATCCGTCGACTGAGGCGTATTCGAGCTTTTTTACACGAACGGTATTGACACCCGCCACATCACAGATGCAATTCAAACTGTTTATTTCAGATCTTTACGGGGTCTTCGACGAAGGACTGATTAGCTCGATTCGTCAGCCGAAACCGTCAAAGCCGCTCCCGGACATCCTTCTTGAGCCGAGCAGCCTGTTTCATGAAGAGAGGTTCGGCTCTATTGCGACCCTGCGTAACAAGCTCCTGCACGACAGCATGAAAGGCGAGAGTAGCAAGGAGCTATTTCAGGTGTATGAGCGACTAATTGGTCGAAGAGCAATTCCCAGTGACGATTCAGATAATTGGCAACGGCTACAGAAGACGGTGTTAGAAGAACTGTCTACACTTCTCAGTGACGTTCTTCGATCATTTGAATCGGCGAATGCCGCAAAAGCGCCAGAAGATCGTCGTGATCGCATAGAACCAATCATAAAGTGGTGATGCGATGTAACTCGTAAGTGAGGCAGTGCTGGGATAACTAAACTGAAATGCGCAGTGATCCAAGGCAAGGGAGGGCGGCATGGCAAGCAAGCCAACTGAAGAACACGCGCTCGCAGCCAATCGAGTATTCGTGTTGACGAATGCGCGTGACAGAAAGGCGAGTCCCGTTAGCCGGTCAGAGGCGGCGAGTGTCTACCGCGATTCACTTTTCAAGGTCACTCCCCAGACGTGCTGCAGAGAGTCGATGGGAAATGTTGACTTGTTGAATCCAAGACGAGAATTGTCTGGGGAAATCTGGCATGAGGTTCCTGGAGGATTGCCAGTAGTTGACGATCTTAGCTCTGCAGTCATTCAAGCTTTGGATCGCTTCTGCAAAGAGGATCAGTCTAGTTCCATTACGGCCTTTGAGCTTACGCCGGTCGGGTTAAACATAGTGAACGGGCGCTACGCGCCTCCGAGCGGAAATCCGAACAATTGGAATCCAGAAGATTCAGAACGTTACCGGGCAAATGTGTTCGGTATTTCAGTATCTCTATCAATTGCAGCAAGGCAGCGATTGGGAACGCCAAGCACAGAACTCATAGCTGTCATTCAACGGGTGATCGCGGTATTTCCTTCTCAGTTCTGCATCGTCATCGCGGAGCTCGAGATTCTCGGTGAGGGAGACCGTCAAGCCTCTCCAGCAGAACTTGAAGAAGTTCTTCACGTCATCAGTAACAGAAAACGGGGAGCGGTATGTGGGATGGCTGCTGTACGTGCTTCATCTGGAATCGATCTTCAGCACCTGCTCTTGAACATGCTTCCAACTGATCGTTTTGAGGCCAGGAGAGAAATCCGGCTGTTCACGCATACCGCGCTGACCCTAGAGTCCTTTCCAGCCGATGTGAAGACCGTGGCGGCGATTGCATTCCGATGCGCTCACCACTACACGGCAGACTATTCGGTTGATTATGAGTCAGTGGCGGCTGATATCTATATGCCATTTAAAAGCATCCTTCACGATTACGCCTTGGAAGGAGCGGCATCTGTTTGTGATGGATCAGATGAGTTTCTGCGCGAACAGTTTCTAACGCGGATTCGTCAGGGATACCTCTGGCTTACCGTTCTGGCTTACCACGAACACTCGTACCTCCAGTGGCTCCTTTCTCGCGGTTCTGACCGAAGCCTTCGCGTAGATGAGACCTCGGATGATCTGGGGGCGCTCATTCACGAATTTCTGAGATTTAGGTTAAAGCATAATATCCCTTTGGTAAGTCACATCGGAATGCACAATCAGGCGTACCACAGGCTTCGTCAACGAATGTTTCTCAATGAATTGATACAAAAAGTAACGTGCGACGTTGTAGAGGTGGAACGCTGGCTGGCGCAAAGAACGGAGCGCCGAAGAACGATGGAGCGCGACCTTTTGGAGAAGGAGAAGGAGCGGCGCAAGGCCTGGAGGCTTAAATTCGCGTGGGGAGAAATCCTTGTTTCAGGATTTTTGATGTTCGGACTGACTTTTCTCGCCTTTGATGCTCTGACACGCAAGGTTAGTCAAATATTCTGGAACGCTGAGCCGCCACATTTTTGGGGGATCTTTTGGCCCGTTGGGATCGGACTGGTTGCAGCCGCGCTGCGTGGGTGGCAGGTGAGGAGTGAAATCTATGAAGAACCAGTTTCCGAAGCACTCCTTGAGGCGGTAACGACTGGAGATGCAGTGGAAACCAAAGCGGCGGTGGGATTTATAGCGGCCAGCAATATCTCGCAAACGGGCCAGCTGTAACTGTGTGGAGTGCGAGTCCGATCTGATTAGTCACTCGAGAGTGTCATCGGTCGAGGAGTGCTGAGAGGTTGTCGCATGTCTGTCAGTGCAAAATATCACATCAAATGTCCGAGTAGCTTTATCCTTATCGTTCATTCTTCCTCCAATTAATTAAATCGCCGAGAGTCGTAACCGAGGCCTGCCTTTCGAGGTCGTTAGCATTCGCATTCTCGCTCGCCTGAAAGCGAACGTCTACTTGGCCATATTTGACGAGAGCTTGAATAAATGTCTCGTCGATTTCCTCGCGAGTGTTACTGGCTTCGCCACGAGCATAAAGAATGTTACGGGCAAGCGCGACGCCTCCTTGTGGAACCCATCCTTCAAGGATCATGGCGCTTACGACCTTACTCAACTCCTGGATGGACTCGGCCGAAACGACGGTGTAGTCTTTGATCGCCTGCATGTGACTCCTGTGCATAAGCGTGTCTGGCGATATTGTACCCTCCAATAAACACCCGACATCAACTTCACGAAAACAGCTTCTCCTATCATTGCACTCGCTATTGCCGAATCAAGTCTGTTCGTCGAAGCCTGAGTGTCCTCCTACAAGCCAAGGCCCCGGCATATGGCACATCCGTTTAGTGAACCCATCGTGGATCCAGTTCAAATCCCTTCAGCAAACGTGATGCGCAGCCGTCATCAGAGGAGTAGCGATAGTCATTGGACGAGGCCCCCGAATCGGGGGCAGAGTGTCGGCATGTCGCGGCCCTAAACGGGTCGCAGGAGGTGCCCGATGACTGCTCTCATCTCACCCATTGCACGGCGCCGCCTCGGCGCATTGCGATGGCTTTGCCCAATCCGTCAACCTGTCACCGTGTTTGCTTTCCTCGTTCTTCTTCCTGCTCTGGCACGGGCGCAGAGCGGATCTCCCTTCGACACCGGATTTACCAACCTTCAGACCCTCTTCACTGGAACGATTGCCAAGGTCGCCAGCTTGATCGCCATCGTGATCGGCGGCTATCAGTTCGCCCACGGAGAGCCGGGTGCGAAGAAGACACTCGCTGGGGTAGCAGCCGGTACAGGCATCGCTGTCCTCGCCGCCAATGTCCTTAGCTGGCTCTGGGGTATTTGATCGTGCTGCTTCGGAACGTCATTTGCTATCGCTCGATTCGCACGTGTGAGGGCCAACAATGCAGGCAGACGCAACAACGCGCCGACGGAACCGGGTGTACAAGAGCCTGCATAGGCCTCTGACTTACCTGGGTGTCGAGCGGACGCTCTTCTTTTTCGTGTGTGTTGCCGCAGTCGGAGCATTCAATCTTTTCAACAGCCTCCTGGCTGGCATCGCTGTGTTCTTCGGCGGATTTGCATTCGGGCATTGGGTAACAAATACCGACCCCGCCTTTCTGCGCATTCTGGCGCGCTCCGAGCGGTACAAGACTCGTTATGACGCAGCGAGACAGACAACCCCGCGCGTGGAGGTGCTCTGATGCTGCGCCTAGACAGAGCCATCAAATCCTGGAAGGAATCCGCCTCGTTCTGCGACCACATCAGTCTTTACGGATTCTGGAACGAGACAACTTTTCTGACCAAGAGCGGCGATCTCGGCGTGGTCCTGCGCGTATCGGGCGTGGACTACGAAAGCCTCGATTACGGTGAGCAGGAATTTGCGGTGAAGCGTCTTGAGGCCGCGCTCAAAAACTTTGGTCCAGGCTTCCATATCTATCAGTACCTTTTCAAGACAAACCGACCGGAGATCCCTTTCGCTCGATACGGGAACCCTGTGGTTCAGGAATCTGTTGACTGTCGCAAAGAGCTATTTCGCGAAAGAGCAGACCGGCTCTTCGAAGTCGAAATCTACTATGCGATTTTGCTAGAAGGCTCGCGGTCAAAGACTGGAGTAGCTGCCGCACTGCGCCGACTCTCCCATGATCCGGCTGGCGCCATCAACGAACTGAAAGCCCAGTTCACCAATAAGGGAATGAAAACGCTCCTGCGTTCGCAGATCGAGCGCGACTTGGCTCGGCTCGAGCAGCAGGTGCAGGCATTCGTACACCAGCTCTCTGACTTCGTCCCGATTACGTCTTTGGGCCATAGGGGCCAGTTCCGCTTGTTCCGGCGACTGGTTAACTATGATGACTGGCGTGTCGCCGGCGAGCCAGGGAACACACAGTTTCTCGACTACCAGGTTTCGAATTCCTTACTGGAGAGCGAGCGCGACCACCTTCGCGTAGGAAACGATTTCGTTCGGATTCTAACGATGAAGGAGGCCATCGGCGAGACCCGGCCGCTGGCTCTCGACGCCCTGCTGAAGACTCCGGTCAACTTCATCGCAATCTCAGAGTGGGTTCCGCTTCCTGCAGGAGCAGCGCGCAAGGAAGTGAATAAGCGTCGCCGACACTTCAACATCTCCAAAACCGGCTTCATCTCGCAGCTGGGTAACGATCCGGCGAAGACCAACCCACGCGATGTCCTTGTGGACGAATCGAAGCAGGCCGACATTGAAGACCTTGGTGACTGCCTGCGGGCTCTGGGCGACGGCCAGCAGTTGGGAGAGTTCTCACTGACCATTCTGCTCTACGGCAAAGACCGGCAAATGGTCGATTCGATGGTGGGCGAGTTTGCCGGCATTTTCTCCAATGCCGATGGCACTCTGTTTGCTGAAACGTACAACCAACTCAATGCTTACTTTGCCATCGTGCCCGGCAACTACGCATTCAATTTGCGAAGGCTCTACCTGTTGAACACGAATTACGCCGATTTGAGCTTCCTGTTCACGATCCTGCCAGGTGAGAAGACCAACACCTACCTTGGCGGAGAATATCTGGCGGTGCTTGAAACCGACAACCAGACGCCCTACTACCTGAATTTGCATTGCGGAGAAGTGGCGCACACGCTGATTTTGGGTATGACCGGATCGGGCAAATCGTACCTGTGCAATTTTCTGCTTCAGAACGCCCAGAAGTATTCGCCGCTCACATTCATCTTTGATATTGGCGGGAGCTTCGAGCCGTTGACGCACATCTTCGGCGGGTCGTATCTCAACGTCGGCCGCGAGGAACGTGCCTTCACCATCAATCCGTTCTCTCTTGCACCGACCAGGGAGAACCAGCAATTTCTGTTCAGCCTGATGCGCGTGCTCATCGAGGGCGACGGCCAGCGATACCGGATCGACTTCAAAGACGAAATCCGGCTATGGAACGCGATCGAGCGGATCTACATGCTGGAACCCGCTCAGCGGACGCTTTCTAATCTCGCGAGCATCATCGGAGAACTCAAGGACCGGCTTTATCGTTGGACGTGCGCAGGCCAGTACGGATTCCTTTTCGACAACCCCGAAGACACCCTCACGTTCCGCGAGTTCCAGACTTTCAACTTCTCTGGCTGGGGCGATGCGCCGGAGTTGCTGGAACCGCTCCTCTTTTACGTTCTCCATCGGGCATCGCAGGAAATCTGCGACCCGCGCCGGCTTGCCACCTTTAAAACCTTCCTCATGGATGAGGCGTGGCTGTTCATGCGGAACGAGGTCATTCGTGACTACATCGTCCAGGCACAGAAAGTATGGCGGAAGCACAAAGCGGCGATGATTCTGGCGACACAGTCGATCAAAGAGCTGCAGGAATCCGGGATGCTGCACATCGTCGCCGAGAGCTGCCCAACGAAAATCTTCCTCGCCAATCCCGAATTGGACGTGAACCTTTATTGCGAGGCGTTCCACCTGAACCCCACCGAAATCGATCTCATCGCCGGTCTGGTCCCACCGGGCCAGATGGTCGTTTGCCAGCCGCATGGTTCTAAGAAGGTTCGTCTGTATGTCGATTCCGTCACGCACTGGATGGCAGTCAACAGCGCCGACAAGAATCTATTACGGCAGGAATTCTTCAACCGCTATGGCATTCCTGCCGGCCTTCGTGAACTCGCACGAAAGTTCCCATTCCGCCCAGGCAATCCATCAAACGCACTCACTCTCAATCCACGGGGAGCAGCAGCATGAACAACAAACTCATCTTTATCGCAGCACTTGCCTTGCTCCTGCCCGCTACGGGAGCTTCTGCACAGGACGCCTCGGCCCGCACCGTGCAGTACCACTCGCAGGACATCATTCCGATCCACGCGAAGCTGAGGTACACGACGCTCATCGAGCTTCCAGCCACGGAGAAAATCATGGAGGCCGCGACAGGCGACAAGGACTTCTGGATTGTGGATGTTGTAGGCAACTTCTGCTTCGTCCACCCTGCCAAAGCTGGTATCAGTTCGAACCTGAATCTCATTACCGACAAAGGCAATATCTACAGCTTCACGCTGCAGGATGTGTCCACCGCAGCAGGGGCCGCGGACCCGCCGCCAGACCTCAAGGTGATCGTGGTTCCTGCCGATCACTCTTCGATGGTTGCGGCCAGCGGACCGCCACAATTTGTGCCCGCCGCCCAGCTCCAGCAATCGCAGCAGGCCCTGGCCGCGGTCCAAGCGCACATCACCGATGCCGTCGACGAATATAAGAGCGCCTACCCCCTTTCGCTGAAATTCGACTACAGTTTCCATGCCAACGAGGAGCCGTTCGATATCGAGGCAATCTACCACGACGACAAGTTCACGTACATCAAGACCAGCGCACCTGAAAAGTTCTCGATTTACGAGATGAGAGACGGCAAGCCGAATCTCGTTTCCTATCAACTTGAGAATGGCACATACGTCATCCCCAAGGTGATGGATTCTGGCTACGTGGAACTGGGCAAGAAGCGGATGGATTTCAGCCGTAAAGGATAGCGGGAGACAAATATGTCTGAGCCGATGGCCACGTCCATTGATCCGGCGATCGCCGATTCGGTACGCAGCGAAGCGAAGAGAGACCCGAAGGGCGTTCTGCCGAAGAACCTGAAGCCCGCGCTCTATTTGGGCGCCGCTGGCCTGGTTATCGCCGCGGCATTCTTCAGCGGAACGGGCAAAAAGCCGGCTGCGAAACAGAACGGCAGCTCACATCAGGCTTCGCAGCCCGTCCTCCAGGACAATACGGACAATAATGCCCAGGAGCTTCGGAGCCAGGCCGCCGCTGCGGAGCAGAAGATGGCGCAACAGGGTACAGGCACGGCGGATCCTTCTCTGCCGAATGCAACGCCAGCCCAGCAGGCAGTAGCTGCCGCTTTTGGTCCGAACGGTCGGCCCGCGCCTTGTGTTCCCGGTCAGCCCTGCGCCCCGCAACAACAGCAGCTGTCCCCTGCCGCCCAGGAAGAACAGCAGCTCGCCGCAAAGGATCGGGAACTGGCCTACGCCTCGCGGTTTGCATCGAACCTGGTATACACGCGAGCGCCGGACCAGCCTACCGCGAAACCCTCCTCTGCTGCCTTGGCAGATAGTGCAGGCGCAACCGGCCCGCAGCAAAACGTTGCCGCGGCGCAGTCTTCGCCAAACCCGAGCGCCAGCAGTCTGATCGGGCCGCGCGCCGCAGGCGATCCCCCGGCACCTTTGTCCGCGCAAACGCAACAACTCGCGGCGCAACGTAAGCCGGAAGTCAATATTGATGCCGCGACAGGCCAACCGTACGTGATCTATGAAGGAACGGCATTGGATGCAGTGCTCATGAATCGGCTTGATGGGGACGCCGCCGGCCCGGTGAAGGTACTCGTGTCCAATCCCGTCTATTCGCACGACCGGCAACATGTCCTGGTCCCGGAGGGCACGATTGTACTTGGGGAAGCACGCAAGATCGGTTCAACGGGTTTCGGCCAGCAGCGGCGCTTGGCCGTCGTGTTTCACCGGATGATTATGCCGGACGGCTATTCGGTCGATCTCGACCAGTTCCACGGTCTTGACCAGATCGGCGAAGAGGGGCTGAAAGACAAGGTGAACAACCATTACATGCAGATTTTCGGCACCTCAATTGCCTTGGGCGTGATCGCCGGCGCGGGCGAGATCGAAGAAGGTGGGGGAACCATCTCGACCAACGGCTCCCAGGCTTTTGCCACGGGAGCCTCGGCCAGTATTTCGCAATCGGCCACCACGGCTCTCGATCGTTTCCTCCAGATTCCGCCGACGATTACGATTCGCGAGGGCCATCGCGTCAAGGTCTACTTCACGCAGGATATGCTGTTGCCTGCCTATGAGAACCACACCATTCCCCAGACGTTTTAGGAGATATCGATGTCAAGAACGACTATGCTTTTTGTGCTCACGGCCGTTCTTACGATTGAGTTAACAGGATGCGAAAGCCATCAGGCCAAGGTAGACGACCTTCAAAAGCAATACAACCAGCTTGGCCAGCAATATCGTAAGGATTGCTTTGCGGAGCTAACAAATATCGGCTCAAAGCTGAGTCCAAAATGCAGTGACGAAAAACAAAAGCTGGGCGACGCTTGGAACCGACTTCAGGCTGAACGAGCCAAGAAGTAATACACGGAGAAAACCCGATGAGAATGGTCCACACGCTCGCGATTTTCGCGGCGATGCTCGAAGTGTCGTCCGCGCACGCCCAATTCGGTTCTGGGATCGTCTACGATCCCACGCAATCAGCCCATGCGATCCAGCAGATCAGCCAAGGCCAGCAGATCTTCACAAATTCTGTCCGCCTGGCTGACAACGCCATCGCAACCTACAACCTTGCGCACGAAATGTCGTTGGCTCCTCAGATCCTGTATCAGCCGTTTCTTTCGCCTTCCACGTACTGGATGGCGCTGAACCAAGCGGCAAACACCTACGGTAATTCGCATCAATGGACGGCTTCCGTTAACACCGGGGTCGGAGTCAGTATTGGCTACCAGCAGGCCTCGATTCCGACCATAGGGCAGATCAACGGCTACGGCAACCTAAGCGCTCTCGGGCAACAGCAAATCGCCGCACGTGGCGCAACTGTTGACCTTAACGATTCAGTGACGACGAGCAACATGCAGACGCTCGGCACAATTCGCGCCAACTCAGAGACACGCCAGGCGGATATCAATGCCCTCATCAGCGCATCTCAGTCCCCGGACCCAGCGCAACACACGGAAATGGCCGCCCTGCAACGGATAAATAAGGCACTGATCCTCCTGATTCAAGAACAACAGGAATCCAATCAGATCAACCAGGCCGTTGCACTTCAACAGATTGTTGGGCAGAAAGTGCAACAGGACAATCTTAAGTCGCTTTTCATCACAGCGAATGGCTACCAACAGAATTTCAACGCAGTAACACCACAACAGACCAGTGCAGGCACAAACTGGGCTTTTCATTATTGAGACGGAGAACCCGCGATGGACTTTCTCATCCTGATCAAGAACGGTTGCGACAACCTCACCGCGACGGTCGCCCCGTCTGTCGATGCGCTTGGTTTGCACATGGTGCTCTCTCTCGCCACGATCATGCTCGCCTGGTTCGGAATTCAAGAGGCGCTTGCATCGACTCAAGGAGGCACAGGGTTCAATGTTGGGAGATTCCTCAGTTTCTTCATGCTCATAACCTTCGCGTATTGTTTTGTTAAGTTCTACGACGGCAGCATTCCCGGAATCGGCTATTCGCTCAAGAGCTTTGTGAGTAGCGGGACCAGCGGTCTAGTCGATCTCATTGGCAGCGATTCAACCCAAGAGGTTCAAAACACAATCCACGCTGCACTGGATAAAGCGGGCACACTGTCGCCGTCATTTACTGAACCGTATACGCTACTCTGCACGTACACAGTGCAGGTGATTTTGAGCATTCTCACCGCCCTAATAGGCGTCATCATTGCCTATGGAGCAATCGGGGCAACGATCGTCGGCCTAGTAGGCCCGATTTTTATCCCGTGGATAGTGTTTGACAAAACGGAGTTCTTGTTTTGGGGTTGGCTCAAGGCATTCGTCGGCTTTGAGTTTTACAAGGTCGTCGCAGCCGCCACTTTGAGCGTGATGAGCCATCTTCTTATCTCCTACCTCACAAGTGGGGCCAATAACGTCACGGATCCTCAGCAACTCATTACCCTGATGCCTGGCCTTCTGATTCTTTGTTTCGTAGCAGGCTTCATCCTGCTAAAGATCCCAACGATGACAGCTTCACTCTTCTCCGGCCATGTTGGCGGGCACGGGATCGGCGCAGGCGGGCTCATAACCGCTGCGGTTCTCAGGATGGTTTAAAAGACACGGAGGCGTTCAATGGCGACCATGGCGAAGCCTGCACCGGAGATCACACGCGCGGCGGAACACTACCTGGAACAGTACGGCGATCCGTTGGTGATGAACACGTACCTCAAGATCACAATCCTTGTGCTCGCCGCAGTCTGCATCGCGCTTGCCGCCCTTGTGTACCACGGTCAGATGGCCCTGGCGAGCGTTCATCCACTCATTGTCAGAATCAACGAGGTCGGCCGCGCCGAAGCGGTAGATTACCGCAACTTCCAGTACAAGCCGCAGGAGGCGGAGAACAAGTACTATCTGACGCGCTGGGCGCAGTTGTACTTCAGCCGGAATCGGTTCACCATCGAGCGCGATCAGACGAGCGCCCTTTACTTCCTCAATGGCGACGTGCAGCGTGCTGTGATCGACCAGGAGCGCAAGAACAATGTGATCGCCGACTACGCCAAGGACAGCTCGCTCCCGTTCGTCGACGTGGAGGTGAAGAACGTCATTCTCGACGACCTTCGGCAGTCGCCCTATTCGGCTCGAATTGAGTTCGAGAAAGTCTTCACAAATCCCGCGGATCAATCTCAGCTCAAGCGAGAACGATGGACAGCCAGCGTGACCTACGTCTTCCGGGAGGAAGTCAAGAATAACGAACTGGCCGTCAATCCACTCGGGTTGACCATCGTCCGCTTTCGGGCCGACCAGGCGTTCGAGTAGTCGGAGCCACTTCCCATTGCGAGGCAGTCATCATGTCCCGTCGCGGCTTTCAAGCACGGCTAAGAGTCTCTTTAGAGCTTCGCAATAATAGCTGGCGCTGGACGATGCAAAGCAGAGGATTTGGCCTATTCCGCCGGCAGCCTTCGTGCCTTGTGGTGGCGAGACAGCAATTCAGCGTTATGTGGCATATGCCGCACGCGCCCAATGAAACCGCCGGCGATGCGATCCATCGGGCACTCGTCTCCCGGTTTCTCCCTTGCTTGTCCAGTCCCGCGCATCGAGTCATTTCCGGCGCCCGGCGGCACTGCGTCGCTCTGCTTCATTCTCTGCAGAGAACGCCCTTCGGGTCTTGGGTCCTCCCCACGGGGCACCCTCCAAGAAAGCACGACTTGGCACTTGGGAGCCGGGCCTCTCGCTCAGGCTTCGCCAATGGGTGACCCGGCCAATCCGGGAATTCACCACAGGAGACTTCACATGTATCAGAACCGCATTTCGCTCATCGGATTCCTCGGGCAGGACGCCAGCGCCCACACCGCCAATAACGGCAGCTTCACCGTTCTCTCGCTTGCCACCAAGAGTTCCTTTAAGGACAAGAAGACCGGCGAATATAACGGCCATACAGAATGGCATCGTTGCATCGTCTGGGGCAAGCTCGCTGAATATGCGAAGACCCTCAAAAAGGGCGCTCACCTGGCCGTCGAAGGCGAGCTACGGAGCCGCGAGCGCACGGACAAGAAGTCCGGCCGCAACGAGCGTGTGTGGGAAGTGCGCGTCTCTTCAATCCTCAAGCTCGACCGCGCTGAGAAGTCCGGCCCGGAAGAAACTGCGGACGCCGAGTTCAACCCCGAGGAAGAGGCGGCCTGATCCGCCTCTTCCTCTCAAGCGAAGCCCGGCGTGAAAGCCGGGCTTCTACGCCGGAAGCGCTGCCATGAGCTTCGATCTTCTGATTCCGTTTCTTCGCCCCATCGAGCCACTCTTGCTCGACGACGACGTGAGCGAGATCATGGGCAATCCCAACGCAACTTGGTATGCGGAGCGCGAGGGGCAGATGCTTCCGCAGCCGGAGATAGCGTTTGATCCAGGAAGCCTTCGCGCGGGACTCGAAGTCATTGCTAATAATCTCGGCAAGCGCCTCGACGAAGACAATCCCGTTCTTGAAGCGCAGCTCCCCGATGGTAGTCGCATCTGCGCCTACATCCCTCCCGCCGTTAAGCCAAGGCCGGGGTTAACGATTCGCAAGTTCACGGGCCGGCACTTCGCCGCTGATGATCTGATCGCTCGCGGCACGCTTTCGCGCCGGCTCGCCGACTATTTGGCTGACCAGATTCGCAGCGGCAAGACTCTGCTTATCAGTGGTGGGACAGGAACCGGCAAGACCACGCTCCTCAATGTGCTTGCCCAATCCATTCCCGATGACGAGCGGATTGTGACCATCGAGGACACGGCCGAGCTTCGCATCCCGAAGCCCAACCTTGTCTCGTTCGAGTGTCAGACCGATACGTTCAAGGAGCCACTGTCGTTCGAGAAGCTGCTACGCACGGCGCTGCGCTGCCGCCCGGATCGAATCATCGTCGGTGAAGTCCGCGGCACCGAGGCGCGAACCCTGTTGGACTCGCTCAACACCGGGCATTCCGGATCGCTCGCGACGATTCACGCCAACTCGGCGGCGAAGGCCTTAGGCCGCTTTGCCAACCTGGTCCTTCGCGGCAACTCCCAGATGACCTACGGCGACATCGAGGCCGAGATCGCTGAGGCAGTCGATTACGTCGTCCATATTGAACGCGAGCAAGGCCGCAGGATTGTCCGCGAGGTGTTGCGGGTTATTGGATATGACCGCCGCGCACAACAGTTCGAAACCGAGTTCGCATTCCCCACGGAAGCCCAACCGATAACGGAGGCAATGCCATGCTGAAGAATGCGCGCGAAGTCCAAGCTATTGGACCGCGATCCCTTGGCTCAACGACCGCTCAAGCGAATGGATGGCTGACGGCATTCGCTGCTGATCACCGGTCGCTTCGCCCTGCCGAAGACAACCGATCGGCTCGACTTTGGCTCGCCGATAGTATCCCGATTGGCGACGTGTTGACCATGCTCGAAGCCAAGCATCGCTTCGAACTATCCGTGGCTGATTGCCGGGCCTATGCTGCCCAGATCCTCTGGTCTGCCGAAGTGCTTTCCCGACCCGAAGCCGACGTCATTCCCAACCCCAAGGAGTCCCGCTATGCCGCTGCTTGAGATCGCCCAGACCCGCCGTTATGTCTCCGCCATGATCCGCATCGAGGACACGACTGCCCAACGGATCGACCAATACGCCGCGTTCTTAAAGACGACCGCTGATGAGGTCGTAGACAAGGCCATGGCCTATGTCTTCACGAAAGATAAGGACTTCCAGGAGTTCCTTGAATCCCCACAGGCCGCTCACGTTCCGCAAAGTCTCCGGGTTCGTCAGCCTGGTCAGAATGGGGCGGCGCCTGAGCCCACGAATGGCTCTGCCAAGTCAGCTAAATCATCCGAGATGGCCCATGATTCTCGCGCACGCGGCTAATGGTATCGGTTCAACTGCCCGTTCGGTGCTGCGCACCGGTTTTATTTCGACACTCCACCCCTGAAAGGGTTGCGTTTGCTATCGCATGGTAGCGAATGACACCACATTTGGAATGAACAAGTTGATCGCGTCGCGATAGCGGTTGATACCGAACGTTGTCGCTTGGCAAGCGCGTATGGAGATTGCACATGGCCACGAAATCATTGATCGATAACGAGGCCCGAGCTCCACAGCGGCCAGACACAAGAAGCCGCCAGGTCGGAGTCCGCCTCAGTGAATCCGAATTTGCGGCACTTGAAAAACTTGCATGGTCGGAGGGTCGGACGCCGGGAGAGTGGGCGCGCGAATTCCTGTCGAGGGCCGTCAGAGTCGGAACCGAAGAGCGAATCGCAGAGTACGCTTTCGCGGAACTCGTTGGACTTCAGTTGCTGCTGCTTAACGTTCTGCAGCCGCTTGCAGCAGGCCAGAAAATGAGCCCAGAGCAGTTCCACAGACTCGTCGAACAGATCCAAGCCACGAAGCAAACGAAGGCGCGCGAGCTGCTCGCCCGGCGTGCGTCAAGGGAGGAAAGGCCCGATGACCAACATCTATAAATGGGGCAGGAATGAGTCTGTCATTTGGCCACCGCATGGCCCGGTCTATTCATGGGCGGCAGTGTTCGCCTGCGCCTTTCTACTGGCGCTCTTCATGTATTTCTGCTTCCGATTCACCCTCTCGCCGCTCCAGCAATACTATTTGCCCTACTACCTGCGCAGCGAGATGGCCGGCGCGATGCGGCCCGCAGGGAAGTATCAGTTGCTTTACGTTATCGATGCCAGTGGCAAGCTCCGTCCTGCTCTGGCTGACGACGTGAAGCAAGGGAAGAGCGAACAGCCGAGTGGTAAGCCGATTCCCATGGAGCTCTCGGCGGACGCCATGAAGGGCGGGGCGCGGACGCTTTTCCGAGAGCCGGAGCGGATCTATCGGAATGCGCCTCTCCACGCCTGGCTCTCGCGATGGGTCTATGCGGGCCAGGGACCGCTCCAGCTTTTCGTCCGCCCACTTGAGGCGGCGCCTGCTTTGCTACTCATTGCTCTTGTGCTCGCCATCCCGAAGGACATCGCTCGTCGCAGACAACTGCGCTACGGTCGCCGGCTTCGCGGACCCGAAATGCTCGAGCCGGCGGCTTTCACGGAAAGATTCAAGCCGCACGGACTGGGCTTGGTTGTGAACAAGAAAGGCACGGTTGTCCGCCTGCCTGCACTCGCAGAAAACAAGCATCTCGCCGTGATCGGCGATACGGGTTCGGGCAAGTCAACAGCGATCCGACAAATCCTTCTTGAAGTCCGAGCCCGCGGAGATAACGCAATCCTTTACGACTCCTCAGCCGGATTTCTCAAGCAGTTCTATGACGAAAAACGCGGCGACGTCGTCCTCAATCCCGTTGACCTGCGCTGTCCCTACTGGTCACCGGTCGATGAGGTTGAGGATATGGCCGAGGCCGAGACCATGGCGAAGGCCCTATTCCCGGAGCATGATCTGAACAGGTTTTTCATCGATGCGCCGCGCAAGATTTTCGCCTACCTGCTTACGTTTGGGCCCAGTCCGGCGGACCTCGTGGCGTGGATGTCGAATCCCGCCGTGATCGAAAAGAAGGTCCAGGGAACCGAGATGGAGGAGTTAATCGATGCCTATGCTCCGAACCAGCGCGCTGGTGTTCTGAGTTCGTTGAGCATGGTGGCGAATGCTCTTCGCTATCTGCCGCCGGTCGAGAAAACCAAGATGCGGTGGACAGCACGCGAGTGGGCACGGGAACGCAAGGGATGGATCTTCATTACCAGTTTCCCCAGCTACATCGAGGCTCTTCGGCCCCTCATCACTGTCTGGTTTGACCTGCTGGTCATGCGTCTCCTGAGCCGGCCCGAGCCACACCACCATCCGAGCTGGTATGTCATCGACGAACTCGCCGACCTCGAAAAGCTTCCTTCGCTTCACAAAGCGCTGACGCAGAGCAGGAAGTGGGGCAACCCTATCGTCCTTGGCTTCCAAAACGCGGCGCAGCTCGAAGCCAACTACGGCACGCAAGCAAGCTCCATGCTTTCGCAACCCGCCTCGAAGATGTACTTCCGGGTCACCGACCCGCCCTCGGCACAGTGGGTGAGTAAAGCCGTTGGCGACGTGGAGATCGAACGCTTGAAGGAGACACACTATGACGGCACGCGTCGGGGCCGGAACTTCTCGCTCGATCGGCAGATCGAGCCGCTAGTCATGGCGTCGGAAATCGAGGGTCTGCCTGACCTGCACGGGTACCTAAAATACGAGAATTGCGTCACACGCTTCCGGCTGCCGAAGGTGGAGTTGCCCGAGATCGCCGATGATCTCGTCAAGCGCGACCTGCGCGATGTGGTTCGGCCTATCGAACGTGACAGAGCGCCAAAACGCGCGAAACAGCCTGCGCCGATCCCGAAGCAAGAGGCTCTCTCCTTCGACACCAACAAGCTGTGAGACCGTATGCTCACAATCTCCAAACCGCTCTCGGCGGGTCAGGCGCAGAGCTACCACCAGAAGGAATTCACCGCCAGGGAACAGAATTATTGGTCCCAACGCGGCGAGACGCAGGGCGAGTGGCAGGGACGGCTGGCGGAGAAATTTGGCCTTGCCGGGGCAGTCGCAGCCGAGGAATTCGCCCGGCTCAGTCAAGGCCAGCATCCGCAAACCAGCGAGCAGCTCGTTCGCCAGCGAGCCTCGTATGAATATAAGGATGACGAGGGGAACAAGATCAAAACGATGGAGCACCGCGCCGGGTGGGATGCTACATTCTCCGCTCCAAAGTCGGTTTCACTCACAGCGCTTGTTGGCGGCGATTACCGGGTGCGTGAAGCGCACCGTGAGGCCGTGCGAATGGCGCTCGAACACCTGGAACATTACACCCTTGCCCGCATCGGTGGGAATCACCCGGCCGAGCCCACTGGCAAGTTCGTCGTCGCCAAGTTCGAACATGATACCGCCCGGCCCGTCGATGGCTACGCTGCTCCGCAACTACACACGCACGCCGTCGTTTTCAATATGACGCAGCGTGAAGACGGCCAATACCGCGCCCTGCAGCCGCAGAGCCTGTTTGCCTCCCAGCAGTTCGCTACAGCTATCTACCAGTCGGAATTGACGTACCATCTCCGACAGCTTGGATACGAAATCACCGTCGGGCGCAGTGGTGCGCCGGAGATCAAGGGCTACACGCAGGAGTATCTTGACGCTTCGAGTCCGCGCAGCCAACAGATACGCGAGTACCTGGAACGAACGGGCAGGAACGGGAAGGAAGCGGCAGAAATCGCCGCTCATTCAACTCGGGATCACAAGGAGATTCATTCGCTCGGGGAAGTGATGGCGGCCCACCGGAAGCTGGCAGCCGAGTACGGCAATCAAGCAGAAGCTGTCGTCCGGACGGCGCAGGAGCGCGCCCGGACGCAGAGCCACGAAGTGAACCCTCAGCAGCGCGTCAGAGAGTCGATCACCTTTTCCCGGGATAAGAACTTTGAACGCGAGGCAGTAGTGGATGAGCGCGCGGTTGTGCGCGACGCGCTTCGTCGCGGTATGGGCTACGTCACCTACCCGCAGGTTCGAGCGAATCTCAACGCCCGCGTTGCGTCCGGCGAGTTCCAGACCGTCGAACAGCCGGGCAACATGCCCGGTCGAAAACTCACAACCGCACGGACTATAGTAGCGGAACGGGAGATCATTGATCGGGTTCGGGAAGGTCAGCGTCAAGTGCAGCCGGTGGCAAACCGGCCGGAAGCGTATCAGATTGCTCAGGATCATCCGCACCTGAATCGGGCTCAGAAAAATGTCGTTGAAGAAGTGCTGAGTTCGGCTGACAGAGTTCAGGGCATTCAGGGATTCGCCGGGGCGGGTAAGACAACGACGCTGTCTGTTCTGCGTGCCGCAGCCGAAGATCAAGGCTACGAGGTCCAGGGCTTCGCGCCCACTTCCCGCGCCGCAAAACAACTGCGTGAGGCAGGAATCGAAGCGGGCACTCTGCAAGCTTTCCTTTCGAGTGCCCGATCAAACGAGACCACAGCAGAAACCAGGCGGCTCTACTTTGTTGATGAGTCAAGCCTGGCGAGCACTCGCCAAGTGCGCGAATTCCTTGCCCGTCTCGAAAAGAATGATCGCGTGCTGCTAATTGGCGACACGCGCCAGCATCAGGGAGTCGAGGCCGGCCGTCCCTTTGAGCAACTGCAGCAGGCGGGTATGCGCACCGCCAAACTCGACGAGATCGTGCGCCAACGCGATCCGGCTCTCAAGTCTGCGGTAGAGATGCTTGCTCATGGCCAATCCGCCGCCGCGCTGGATCGCCTCCAGAGCCAGGGCCGCGTTCAGGAGATCGCAAATCCACGAGAACGCATCCGCGCAATCGCGCGTACATATGCTGAATCACCGGCGAACACGCTGATCGTGTCGCCTGACAATGCCTCCCGCCGTGAGCTGAACAACGCTGTGCGTTCGGAGCTGAAGACAAGTGGCGTGGTTTCGACCGAAGACCACAGCCTACGGATTCTACTCCAGCGGCAGGACATGACCGGCGCGGAGCGAGCGTGGGCAAACCACTACGAAACGGGCGACATCGTGCGATACGCGCGTGGAAGCAAAGCCACCGGCATCGACGCCGGTTCCTACGCCAAGGTTGCCGCAGTGGCTAGCGCGCAAAACCTGCTTACCGTGCAGAAAGACTCCGGCGAATTCATCACATACGATGCCCGGCGACTCGCGGGCGTGAGTGTCTTTCGGGAATCAACTCACGATTTCTCCGTCGGAGACCGCATTCAGTTCACGGCCCCCGACAAATCACTCGGAGTCGCCAATCGCGATCTCGCCGTGATTGAATCCATCGCACCAGACGGCAGAATCACTGCACGGCTCGACGACAACCGCCAGATCGAATTCAATTCCGACGAGCACCGACACTTTGACCATGGCTACGCGGTCACGAGCCACAGCGCGCAGGGTCTCACCTCCGAGCGCGTGCTTGTTCATGCCGATACAAGCGTTCATCCTGACCTGCTGAGTTCCCGCTTTGGCTACGTTGCCGTCTCCCGCGCGAGCCACGAAGCAACGATATTCACTGACGACGCCGCAAAACTCGCTCAGCAGCTTGGCACAGAGGTAACCAAAACCGCCGCATTCGAGGTTAACCATTCTGTGGCCATTGGGCAAGGACTTGGAATGAGCTAGCCGGATCCCATAAATTCTGCAGACTCCGTCTGCAAAATTACAATTCCCAGACAGTACCCGAGAATGCGATTCCGACGAGGCTCACAAGTTTCCAGCCGACTCTGGTTGATGCATTCGATTAGAGGCTTTGACAAGACCCACTCGCTCGTCTAGGTGACATGCTTCCCCCAACGCAAGAAATGCTGCGATCTCGCATCCGCTGCTTGGAATGCCGTCGCGTCCTGATTAATGTCGGTTATGCAGGCCAAGCCGCCCTCTTTGAAGGCCAAGGCGAGGTTTTGAATGTCGATCCCAAGGGGAGGCATTGGGGAATTCATAATGAGATTTATGCCCGCCTTGCCGTCAAGGTGATACCAGATTTGATGGGCCTTTCCTGCCCGTTCCAAAGCTGAAAGCGGTGTGGACGTGTGAAGGACTCCGCACCTGGCCGCCCAAAGATCAATCGCATTGATTGGGCCACTCTCGACAGGCTGCAAGCGAGGCAAAATGTACTTCTCACACCAACGTTTGAACGTGTCGCCGCTGGCATCCTCAATAGCAGCAGGCGCAGCCAAAAGACCAAATGTGTCAATGCCTGAATAGATTAACGACAAAGCAGCCTCCGGCAAATCCGCATTAAGGCATGTGCCGATAGCACGGAGCTGCATTTGGAACCATGAAACTATCCGGTTCTTCTTTGGGTCATCGCCCGCATAATCCATGATCATAATTCCTCTCCTTCTGTATCTGATCAGCCAGACGCAGTCGAGCCCCAGTGGAAGAACTATTTCGTAAAATCTCCTCGTTCCACAGGCTCACACTGGAAAAAGCGCCAGCGGCGTAAGTGCTTCGGGTCGCGTTCATCGATAGGGATCTCCATAATCGACCAGGTAGGCGGATAGCGGGCCTCGATGAATGCAGGGAACAACTCGGCCATCGTTCGCCAAGCGTGATCGAAAAGCATCTCCGCCATCTTTGGCTCGTAGTACGCGGCAAAATCCGCGATATCCTTCTTGCGGTGTTCGAGATAGTCGTTTCGGAAACTAGAAAGCCCCTGCTGCCAGTTGGCACGTTGCCGCCGCAACAGCTCTGGCACGTCCAAAATGAGTGAAGAGTGTCTGCCGAGAAAGGTCGTTAGACCGTTCTCAAACTGAGCGTCCTGCTTGAACAGAAATCCAATATCGAATCCTAAGAGTATGGTCGCTTTCGGAAACAGGTCCTTGTAAGCATGCCATAGACTCCGTGCAAAATCTTCGTAAAGCTGCCGACGATTGAGTTCAGGAAGAGGAATCGTTACCGACGCCCGAATCTTCTTCAAATGCTCGAACGCTGGCATTAGCCCTTCGACGATGATCGTCATGATTGCACTTTTTACCGATTCCCGTTCATCCCCGAAAATCAGGCTACCGTCTACGAGTTCCAAAATCTCGCCGGAAAAAGTTTCAATAAACTCCTCTGACGTGCCGACGTTTGCGAAGTGAACCATCTTCCATTCGTTGGGTTCTTTGCCTTCTTCCGACTTCACACTCCACACGTCCGCACCTCTAACGAGGTGCAAGGCGTCGTCCTTTACAACTGCTCGTTTAATGTCATCGCCCATGCTTTTAGGCCCTCCTCAACGCAATATCATCCCGACTCAGCCAAAGCCCAGTTAGAGCAGGCGTCCTAGTTCGTCGGCCTGCGTGGCGAATTTCTTGGGATTTGCCTCTGCCAGTTGGGTCAGGTTTTTCACCTTCCACCTCATTCCAGGCAACTCTTCAAGGTGCCTGAAGCCGAGCAATCCCCATTCCGGTTTGTTCTGCACAAGCGAAATGAGGAATTGGCGTTCGTTGCCGTCAAGTCGCTCGTGAATCTCACGAATGAGTCGCTCTCGTGTTTCGATCAGTGCAGCCAGAGCAACAGGAGCGCTCGTCATCCCTTGGAATGTGCGCGCGTACTCCTGGCGGATGTCGTGCAGTGCGGGAAACAGGACTTCATGCACCGGACGATGGTGGCAAGCCAGGTAGACGACGAATGCGCGCCGGATTCCGTCCGTGATCCCCTCGTGAGCGAACAGTTGCATTACGTCGAAAAGATCGCGCGGGTGTTGGCGATCCAATGCGGCAACGAGTTTGCCGCCATAGACATCTTCCAACGAGACCACCGGCAATTCCAGGTCTGCCAGCAATGTCTCACGTGCCTTCTCCGTTAGCGACGCCGTTCGGACGGGATGCAGAGTTCCGCGCAAGACAAAATTGACTTCGATCTTGATCTCGATACCATCACGGCGAACCAGCAGCTTGGTTTCGCTCGCCTCCTGAGCCTGAACAGCGCGGGTTTGGAATCCACGTGACTTCAGCCGTTCCGTCGACTCGCGGAGCGCGGTTGCAATGCGATTCAATGCCTGCTCACGCGATAGAGTGTAATCGGGAAAGACAAGATCGAGATCGACCGAGAGGCGCGGCATGTCGCGGATGAATAGATTGATCGCGGTACCGCCCTTTAAGGCAAACACATCTCCCGCGAATACCAGCGGAGCCGCCTGAATCATCAATCGTGCCGTATCGAGATAGATCTGATTCATGGCTTGAGCACCAGCAGACCATTTCCAGAGCGCGATACCCAGTCGCGCTTGCTGCCGGTAGGCAGCTTCGTGGCATCGAGCTTTGAGGCCCAAGGCAGCGAGAGTTCGCGCCCCAATTGCAGACAGAGACGCACAGTTTTAACGCTGGTACATGACTTCAAAAGATCGCGCAGGACGTCGGCGCGGAAGGTGTAGGCGCTTTCCACGAGTTCGCGCGCCTCCTGCAACGGTTGTCGCACACCGACTTCGCTCAGTAGTTCGAGCAATGCGCGTTCCGGCGACGATACTTTGGGTGCACCTGCGCGATTCTCGAAGGGCGCGACGTGGCGCATTGCGGACGGTTGCTCCTTAAACAGCCTCTTGCGATGGTATTCGGAGGGAAACCGCTTCTGGAACCATTCCGGCAGCACAGCTGTGGTCCACCCGTAGAGATGCAAGGTCTCTTGTTGCACAACGTAGTGCCGAACGTTGTACCAGCTGAGGGCCGATTTGCCGCCGACGTGTAATCCCTCGACTCTGCGTTGCAGCAGCAGCAGTGATGCGTCACGAGAAAGCGCTTCTCCCGGTCGGGAAAAAACGCCACGAGCCAGACGCTCAAGCCAACCGGCGCGAACGTAGTGCACCGCGAGATCTGCTGATATTCCCAATGCCGCCAGGTTCTCCGAGGTCAATGGAGTTCCAGCAGCCAGATGGGAATAGAGCCTTTTTAATTTGCTCTCCGTAGTCGTAGCCATACTACGATTATGTGCATATTTCCAAGCGGATTGTCAATTTGGAAAAAGATGCTGTGTCGTAGCATCACTGCGATAATTTGTTCTTTCCTAAGTCTCCAAAAACTATCGCAACCCGACCACCTGAAGCAACCTTTTCAAATTCAGTCACATTCGCTTCTCAAAACATGTCGTACTTTCTTCAACCTGTGCATACGGGCAATCCTCGAACTTTTGAGGAAACAATTGCACATGCTCTCCGAGCTTCATGCGGAACTGCTCCAGATGTTCAGACGAAGGGTTAAAAACCTGAATGCGCTTTCGAGCAGCATGCCGCTGAAATACCTCTGCCGAATATGAGTCGTATTCCGGGAGAGAATAGCCGATAAACACTAGAGCCTCGCTCTCCTCCAGCACGTGTTCGATCTCCGCCCAAATCAACCTCAGATTCAAGTCTTTCTCCGGCAACTCAGGGTCGCCTGGAAAAAGCATGTAACGAAAATCAGGATTGACCTCATCCACATCAGGATCGGAAAGCGGTTGCAAAGCATCGTAGGACAATTTGCTCTGGGGTGCGATCACACGCCAGCCTTCGTAATCGCAACGGCCCCCGCTCTCGAGGTACGAACTCCAGTTAATCGAGCCATGTGGCTTGAAGATCGGGATCACGCCTGCGGAATACGTATATTGCCACGGCACCGCGACATCTTGAAGAGATTTTTCCATCATCAGTTCCCAGTTAAATGTGATCACTGTATTGTCCCGGGCCTCGGCAGACTTGAAAAATCGCTTGGCAAAATTCGTATAGCTCGCAGAGACTTGTTGAATTGCCTTCTGCCTGTGCCAGAGAAGGCGCACGCAGCCAAGCCGTAGCACTCGCAATGTCGTGTGACGCGGATCGTCTGGCGTCGCGTGTTCACAGTCTCTTCCTAGCGCTATCAGCAACTCCTCGAAAGCGAGTTTTGATTCAGGGTCAGCCAACCGCAGCCCCTCGTAAAACTGGCCCTGTGTGTAGCCCTGTCCTGGCTGGAGAAAAGTAGCATAGGCTGCATGGAGGTCTGCTTCGATGAAATTGACTACGCGCTCTCTGAGGCCCCGCACCAAAGGGAAGCCCGCGGCAGCCGAGAAACCAGCTCCAAGGATGAAGGTTGTTCGCCTCATTTCACGTTCGTTCCAGTCTAGTTCGGTGCTTCGAATTCGGCGTCTGCGTCAATGTGTTTTGGACCAACTCTCAGGTAATTCTGATCGTCAGCTTGTCAACAAGTGTTCAGACCCTAACAGATCGTCAGCTGACCGGTGCTGTAACGTCGCGCCGTGCCCTCCTGGAATCTACGTCTTCACCAGCCTGTTGTTGGCGCCTCCACGCCAACACTTCATACTGATCCGGAAGATGCTGTCGAAGTTGATTGCCGCTCTTCCCTTCGACTATAAGTGCAAAACCGTGCCGGTGTATGCCTGACTCGGTCTCTCTCGCTGCAATGCCGCCATCTCGCCAGTACAAAACGTACGCAGATTTGGCGCCTAGCGCATCTGTGTATGTGAAAACGTCGTCGGGCACCTGTAGCCAGCCGAGAGCGGCAGCGCCGAGTGGGCATAATAAAAGCGGACACACTTCAAATCCCGCTACGGTAGGCACGATATGTGCAACGAATCCCGGACAGGGCTTCGAGAAAGAATGAACCAGTCGGTCCGTCACTAGCAGGGAGGGAATTCGCTGAAGCTGGACAAAGAGTTCATCCTCCTGCTGTTTCAGCTTTGGCCCAAAGTACTGTTCAGCAACCCACTTCTCCTCGCGAAATCCTCGTTCATGGATCGAAACAGCGGCCAGGACAATACCGTTTGGAAGCATCGGCGCGACTAGATCCTCGGCGACGTCGTCGATCCATACCCCCTCTTGACGCCCAAAGATCTCTGGCATACGAGCTGCGTAAAAAGTCTGAGGTCGGGGAACAGGGAATCTCGTCGGAATCACAGGCGAGTATGCACCTGAATATGCTTCTAAGAACGGAATCGCGTCCGGATCAATTGCATCAGCTGCATACAATTCGCCCACAGCTTCACGGAAGGCCTGCAGGGCTGCCTGGCTCATAAGTTTCCTGTACGTGGTATGAAGGGAAAGACGTCTCATTCTTGCGAACTGAGATTTCACTGCTTCCGGACCAAACTTTGACTCACCCCCCATACGCTGCATAATCTCGGCCACCCGGTGCCTGATGTTGGCGAGTTCAATTTCGGAGGCGCTCGATGCAAGCCGAAGCTGCCTTTCAAGGATCCACGTCCATGTCAGAGCATCTTCTGCGAAGAGGCCCGCAGAGAATGCCGAAACTCCAGACGGCGGGTCGAAGCTCGCATAACGCGCCGGGCTTGGAAGAACGACTGCGTAGATTGCAGGAAGCTCTTGATGCTTGAGCGGACTCGGAAGGCCCCATGCCTTACAAAGGCGTTCGGCGACGCTTCGTACTGCTATGTCCTTCATTTCCAGCATCTGCGGAAGGAGCGATTGCAGGAAGGGTCTCGATCCTTCAGAGTTACGAGATTCCCAGATAATCTGAGCGGCTTCGATCGCGAACTCCTCGCCTCTGCTCAGCAGATCCGGTAGCAGGACTTGCAATACTTGTTGACCATGCGTGACTGATGACACTTCGATTGCCGCTGCTCGAGCAAGATTCACTAATGAGGTTGCAGTAAGCCCGATTCCTCTCCGAATGAGATCGGCGACCGTCCCTTCGATAGCCGGTCCGTCGGATACAGGAGCGATGACTTCGATTCCTCGCTCAAACTCGCGAAACTGAGACAGATGTTTTGCGAGAACGTCCCAAGCTGACTCCCAATCGATCATCGGATCAACTACGCCAACAATCTCGTGCAAATCCGGGAGAATGTATTCGTACGATTCTTTTCCGGCAGCCAAATCGTCAACCAATGCCTCGAAGGCCTCAGACGCTTCCTCTATCCCCAGATCTCGCGCCAAACGGTGATATTGGAGTTTTGCTTGGCTTCTCCATCCCCCTCCCCAAGAACCTTTTTCCTCCGCGATTCTCAGGAGAGATTCCAATAGCTGTTTGGCTTCGCCACGCATCCCTTCGGCCCACGACCGCCGCGCCATAGCCTCAATTACGTGCTCATCCGAATTGAGATCAGGTTCCTTTATAAAGAGGTCGTTCGCAGCTTCGAAGCTTGTCCATTCGAGAACGCGTAAGAATGCAGACCGAGCTCCATAGGTATTGGACGTCTCGCGATGCAGATCCAAGAGTTTGGTTATATCCTCTAAGCTTCGCGCAACAAAAAATGGATCTTCCGGGCTGTTACCCGACTTGGGTGGTGGCAACTCTGCGCGCCAACGGACTAGTCCTAATGTATCGGCCTCGTGGCCACGACGCTTAATGGAGTTTGCGATCGCTTCGAGTGCGAGAATGCGACTATCAAGCGGAGCATCTGTTTCCACGCACGCCGCGAGTAACTCTCCAATCTTCCCCAATTTGGATTCAGGCGCGAGCTGAAGAAGTTCAGATAGCGTCGAGCGTGAAACACCCTCGTCGAATGGAATGCTCAACCGCCCAAAGATGTAGGCCGCCAGTTCAGAATACGTGGAATCGCTTCGGATCGCCCCAAGAGCGATGTTTCCAACAATGTCTGACCAAGTAGATAAGTTACAGTCTTCAACGATGTCGACAACCTTCGTAGCCGTGCCGGCATCGGCCATCGCGGCTTCTCTTACCAGCGTGCTTGCTGCTCTCTGCGCGACACCTCTTCCTTCCGTTTCGGCTAGCCCGGAGAAGAACCGCGCGATAAAGAGCACTCGATCCCGCCGGTGAATCGGGTCGGCTCGGTTAGCTTTTTCAAGAAAGCCCTCCCATAAAAGGTATTGCCCATCTTTTTTGGCTGGCCTTGAAATCCCTAAGCCTTCGGTTTGGACACACTGGAGCAGCTTTTCCGCTTCACTCCGGAGACCCACCTCAAGAAATGCCGAAATCGTCTTGGCGACTTCTTCGTACTCCGACTGAGGTGTGTCTTCCCGGCCGGGCTGGTATGCGATTCGGCGAATTGCCGCAGCAGCGTCGCGTTCGTATTGAAACATTTCAACGGCAAAGGCTCGACGGAACGAAGATATTGAAAGATGAGGTGCCGTCCTGTTTAGACGATCGTCGATTTCCACTGCCAGCCGCTCGAGCGTTTCGTTGGAATGAGCATGCGCGGCTTCCAGCATCGGTCTCAAGACGACGTCCATCGTCCTAGTGATTCGTCCCCGCTCGAAATCGTACCGGTCTGTTCCTTCTGCGCGTTCCAGGAAATCAAGAAGGGAAATCATCTCCGTCAGAGGAAAATTGCCAGAAGGGAGTGCAGCTACCAAGGAACCGTGAATAGAGCCTAAATTCTCAAGCCGCTGCTGATACATATCGAGCAGAGCCGATTGCGGCGCCCTACCGTGCACAGCAGGGAGGGCGAGACGGGCACGCAGGGATGACGCGAGAATTACGTCCTTCTCCGCCCGCCTCAAATCCGCATCATCGTAATGGTAGTCACCGAGATTGAGAGAAGGTGCTGAGGTGGACTCGATCAGTTTCTTCGCAAGGTCATCGCGGGAAAGCTGAAGTGCCATATAGGACATTTGCAGCAGCAGCCCTGATGGCTTTGCCACCGCCGCATCTGCACACATTTCTAGGCGCTCTGACGCGAGCTCGTCCATGCCCGACTCAAAAGCAGCCTTGAGAGCGAGATAGTCAATGAGCAAGTCGTGGCCGGAATCCAATTCTAAGGATGCAACGAGTTCACCAGATGAAATCTCTGGATTTCGCATCAACTGACCACGAACTGCCAGCAGCTTCAGATGTGTCAATTGAGCCGACAAGTCTTCAGTATGGGGGGCGTGATCGCTTGCACGAATCCTTTTGAGAGACGTTATGAATTCGTCTGCCGTTCGAAACGCGAGGGCCTGCTCGGCCCATTTTTCAAGCTCAGTCTTTGTCCTTGATTCGAAGATCTCTTTTGCGCCGAGAAGTACATCTAAGGGTTCGAGGGAATTGAATAGATCCTTCGCACTCACGAGATCTCCGACCTGGAGAAGGGTTTCAACCAGATCGAATCCCTTGCCCGTCGTCATCGAAAATGGCCTGTCGTCTACTAGACCTCTTGCTTTTTCGAAGAATCCAAGTGCAATGTAGGCATCGATCAAGTCATCACCGATCACTTCCATGCGCATATCAAGCTCATGGCCGGCAAAGATCAGGCTGAGGACTGCAATGATGCTCTTGTTTGCTTTGGCTGCCAGGAAACTCATGGCAATGTCCGCGCGGATATCCTCTGGAGCTCTTCCTGCCAAGTATTGCTCTCTGAAGCGATCTGGTGTTGCCAAAGGCAACGCTCGCTCAAACTGCTCTGCTCGAAGCCTGTAGCGGAGTTCGAGCCATTGCTGACCGTCTCCCGGTCCGGTTTTCGCTGCCATGTCGGCAAGTTCGAGATATCGAGACCTAACAATCTCGGTATTCGGAACACCATGCCGCAGAGACAGCTTCTCCTGGAGGAACAGTCTGAAACTGTTATGGAATAATGACCAGCTACGCTGCCGGTCTATTCGCAATAGGTGGTTCGCCGCTCGCCAAACAGCGTCCGTTGCGAGAGTTCCGATAATTGAGTCCAAACCGACAGGGCTAATAGCCCCTTCTGCGAGCGCGAGATATGCCATGCCCCGTTGCGCATCGGGGTTGTTTTCCAGGTCGTGCCACGCTCTGTTATAGAAAACGTCAACATCCCCGCCATATTCAGGCCCCTCCTCAAGCCATCTCTGTCGCGCCTCTGGGCCATTGGCATTTTGAAGGCCATCAATCACGTATCGGACGGCGAGAGGATGGCCGCTCGTCTTCTTGTATAGGACCGATCCATCCACGTCGCTGGCAATACCCGCGAGTTCCGCTAAGCGAGCCACGGCGGAAGGACTCAGCGGAGAAACTCGAATCATTCGATCTTCTTGGGATGCTTGATCTTTTACCGATGCCGGGAGGTCGATTAGATCGAGCCTTTGCGTTCCAAGAAGAAAGATCACTCCTTCCGGGATCGAATCCGGCAGTGGGAAATCGTTTAGAAAGCTTCGTTGAGGACGTTCCTCACGCGGGACATGATCCAATCCGTCGACCACGATTATCGTCGCCAAACCGTCAACTCTATGACGCTCTCCCACTTCGTTCAACAGTCGTTCGAGCTGGACCCGAAGCTCCTGAATCTCCGATCCAGGGAGTATATCTTTGCCAAAGCCCTGCAACTTGAACTGGCGGACCAAGTCGTGGAGGAAGTCGAATGACTCTGCTCTTCCTAAGCCTTGTCCTTTCCCGGGAACGAAAGCAAGGTATCGCAACACTCGAGCTCTGGGACTCGGAATGATTCCGGCTGCCAAGAGGGTTGATTTTCCGCTTCCCGGTGGACCAACGAGTGCAACGTAGCCGGATTTGACTCCATGAAGAGATTCCGACAGTCTTTGCTGTGTGTCTTGATTTGTCTCGTAGAGCGCATCCACCGGGAATGCATGCGAATGACGGAGTGCAAACGGAGAATCCCACTGAAGTTTGCTTAGGACCTCGTGAACAGACCAACGATCCTGATCGGACTGATCGGCAACAAGACGAGGAAGCAGCGCAGCAATCAGTTTGATACGTTTCCGGTCTTCGTGGGAGGGGAAAGGGAGTCCACAAGTTCGACTCTCGGCACCGGTCTTGAAACTAAGGTGCCTCCAAAGGCATTCGAAACGGAGATCGTCTAAGCCACTTGCGACTTTGACCGCAATCACAAACGGCCCATATATTGACGCCGCCCAGTCTGCCAATCCCCATGAAAGACGGTGAGCTTCGTGGGCCCGCAAATAAGCAGCAGAAGATATTGAGGGTGATGAATCTCCAATTGAATCGTCTGTCCGCGGGAAATTGTCACAGACGTAGATGGTATCGACTGATATTTGTGGAGCCGAAGCCGAAATCGCCGCACGTGCTTTAACGACTCTTTCAATGAGGTTTTCAGCGCCGAGCAAAAGTGTCTTGATGCTGAAAGGGGACGGATCGAGAGACGTCTTTACTTGATATGCAACGATGCAGTTCGCATATCCAAGAAGCAGGTCATCGAATTTACCAGCCTGGCGATCCGCTACTCCAATCCATTGGAGCTTACCTGATGCGAGCCCCTCATAGATTAGCGACCCTGCAAAGTCGTACTGGGGCACATAACCGCGCTGCGCCCGTCTCTCACCTTCTCCAGCTGGAGTCTGCATTTGGCCCTCGCCGCTATACCTGTGATGTTAATGGAACATCCTGCCCAACAGATAAAGGTCTGACCGATCTCTATAATCATGCCGCCGATAGTCTAGAGTCCCTTGAGGAAGAAAGCTCCCCTCGCCATACGACCACGTTCGCGTTCGCCGCTTCTCACCGCAGGTGGTCCGTCCCATTATGTTGAGCCACTGCCTGAAGTGCGCACGAGCGCAGCGGACAAGGAACAGTACCAATTTTGTTACTTCGTCAAGTGCCCCCGCTTCAGGCAACGGTCTAGCCGAGCCGGGAAGAACCCGTCAAGGGTCTCCGCTGCGCTCCGATGAACGGGCACCGAACGCCCGCCCCTGACTGAACCTCCCCGCCTCCGCCCGTTGCGAAAGGCCATGAAGCGGGAGCACTCAACGAAAAAATTGGTTTGGGTGCTCTTTCGTTTCGGACGCCAATCCGTCCCATTTGGGCAACTGAGGAGCATAAACATGCCATTCCCCATCGCAGCAACCACAACAGCTAACGCCTCTAACAACGACGCAACTCGCAGCCGCAACGCCACGCCGCACAGGAAAAATGCGGCGCAGCGGACCCGCAGCAACTCTCCCTATCAGCAGCGGACGACGCAGCGCGACAACCCCACGCAAGTGCTCATCAAGCAGGCCGTGGATTACCTCATTCAGCAGCTTGAAGCGGGTAAGAGCGAAACCTTGTCCGCATACCTGAGCGCAATGGCCCGTTTCCGTTCGTATTCCTTTGGAAACATTTTGCAGATCGCCAGACAGCGCCCGACTGCCACACGTGTTGCTGGCATTCGTAGATGGAACGAGATGGGTCGCTTTGTGAAGAAGGGCGAGAAGGGCATCCAGATTCTCGCTCCGATGACGGGATACCGGCCCAACCGGAAGGACACAACCGCCGAGCAGGAGTCAGACACTAAGCCCCAGGCAGTGCTGATCGGATTCCGCGCCGTGTACGTGTTCGATTTGGCGCAGACCGAAGGCGCGGACCTGCCCGAGTTCGAGCACAGCATCACCGGCGAAGTAGGGGAACACCGAGACCGTCTGATCGATTTCCTCGCACAGCAGAACATCGCGCTCGAATTCAACGAGAAGATTGCCCCGGCCCTCGGCGTCAGCTACGGCGGAAAGATCGCCCTCCTCCCCGGACAGTCGAAGGCTGAGGAATTCGTCAGTTTGGTACACGAGACGGCACACGAGCTTCTACACAAGGCCGAGCGCCGCACCATGACCACGCAAACCGTACGCGAGACGGAGGCCGAAGCCGTAGCTTTCATCGTGGGCCAGGCAGTCGGCCTTGAGATGGGGAACGCTTCGAGCGACTACATCCAGATGTACGCGGGCAACGCCACGCTTCTGATCGAGAGTCTTGAAGTAATTCAGCGCACCGCCTCCACCATCCTCCGGGCCATCCGCCCGGAGGAAGAGACAGCAGCGGAACAACTCGCAGCGGCTAGCTAGGCCACAAGTCCAGAGCGGGTGCGCTCGAAACCGCGCCCGCACTCCCCGTCACGCTCGACAACCGGAATAGGAGTATTCCCAATGACGACCACAATTGATATGCAGTCCGAGTATCGTAATCTGCCGATTCTGAATCTCACCGAATCGCCAGCCAACCCGCGCCGTACTTTTGAGGAAACGGCACTCACCGAATTGGCCGAGTCCATCAGAATGCAAGGCGTGCTCTCGCCGCTCTTGGTTCGGCCCAAGGGCAGCAGCTATGAGATCGTAGCCGGGGCGCGGCGTTACCGCGCGGCACAAATCGCCGGACTCGATTCCGTTCCCGTGCGCATCGTGGAACTGAGCGACGCGCAAGCCCTCGAAACCAGCATCGTTGAAAACCTGCAACGACGCGATGTGCACCCGCTGGACGAGGCGACCGGCTATGTATCGCTCTTGCACCTCGACTACACCGTGGAGCAGATCGCGGCCAAGTGCGGCAAATCGCAGGCATACGTCGCAGCCCGTGCACGCCTCGCACAACTCGCGCCAGCAGTGAATGAGGCTTTCGCCAAAGACGACATCGGCGTAGGCCACGCACTCTTGCTTGCGAAGCTACAGCCCGAACAGCAGGAGGAAGCACTCGCCGCCTGCTATCAGGATCAATACACGAGCGGCAACGGCAAACCGAAGCGCATCCTGCTCCCGGTCCGCCATCTCCAGCAGTGGATTGAGCACAACATTTTGTTGGAGCTTGCTGCCGCGCCGTTCTCGAAAGAGGATGCGCAGCTTGTTCCCGAGGCCGGTTCCTGTGTCGATTGCCCAAAGCGCACAGGCCACAACACGCTGCTATTTGCCGAGATCGGAGCTAACCAGCCAGATTCGTGCAGCGATCCGAAGTGCTACGCGGCCAAGATCGACGCGCACGTGAAGCAAACCGTAGCGGCCAAGCCGAAGCTGGTACAGATCAGCACTGCCTACGGCCCGCCGAAGGGTGGCAGCGCGGCGATTCCACGCAATAAGTACGTCGAGATCCGGCAAGACAAACCGCAGCGCAAGAATGAGCGCGACTTGCCCGAGTACAAGACATGCAAATACACCGCCGAGGCTATCGTGACCGAAGGCACGGAGAAGGGCGAAACCAAGCGGGTGTGCACCAGTCCCGAATGCCCCGTCCATCATCCGAAGAAGGAGCAACACCGGACAAACGCCGATGCTGCATTCAAGGCCGAGCAGGAGAAACGCCGTCGCGAAGAGGCTCTGGCACAGGCAACCGGCTTGCGTGTGCTCAAAGCAATCGGCGATGCAGTTCCCGTGAGGCTGATGAAACGCGACCTGCTGTTTGTAGCCGAGCGTCTCACAGCGAAGCTGGATGAGCGGCACCTGTCTGTACTCATCCGGCAGCACGGCATTGGCAAGCCCAAGGACGATGCGGCACCAGCGAAACTGCTGGCAGCGTTTCTCCCCAAGGCCGAGGAAAGCAAACTGGGTCGCATTTTGGTGGAAGCGGCCGTTCTCCTGTCCATGCACAACCAGACAGACGCGACGAAAGTTCTTCGCGATGCCGCGCACGCTTACAAGGTTGATGTAGACGCCATCTCCGCGACAGTAAAGCAGGAGTTCGCGGCGAAGGAGAAGAGCAAGACCACCAAAAAGCCCACGAGATTTCCATCGAAGTCCACGAAGAAAGCAGCGGCGTAACCCAGCTACCGGCAGAAAAACCTCTCGCGGAGCCAGCAAGATCGGCTCCGCATTTCTGTGCTCTGCTGCTGTCCGTATGCCCACCCTTCACCGATGCCCCGCGAGCAAAGCGGGGCGGCATCTCTTGCCCACCCGACGGGCAGCGCCGCCTTTGCTGGCGGCGTTCATGACCGCTCGTGGGGAAACAGTCTGGGCAACCTGTCCGGCGCTATAATCAGGAATCCTCGTGGCGAAAATAATTCCGAGCGGTACAGCCGCTTGTGACGCCGATTTGTGGCAAAGGTATGGCGAGTCCAAGCGCGATTCCACAAGCTGGCCAAATAGTCCGTGCGCGGCAGCGGCAGTACCTGGTCGAGCAGGTAACCGAGTCGGCTAGCCCAGGCGACTCCGTATTGGTACATCTCTCTTGCGTAGATGATGATGCGCAGGGGCAGCCGCTTTCTGTCCTATGGCAGCAGGAGATCGATGCCGACGTTCTCTCATCGGAGGCCTGGGATGCAATTGCTTCGCGCGGGTTTGATCCAGGTCAGCAGTTCGCCGCGTATCTGAACACGCTGCGCTGGAACTGTGTCACATCTACCGATCCAAAGCTACTTCAATCGCCATTCCGTGCAGGAATCCGGCTCGATGCCTACCAACTTGAACCGCTGCGCAAGGCGCTTCTTCTGCCGCGCGTGAACTTGTTCATCGCGGACGATGTTGGCGTTGGTAAGACTATCGAGGCCGGACTCATCGCCAGGGAACTTCTGCTTCGGAAGAAGGTACGTGACATCGTCGTTGCTTGTCCTCCATCGATGCTTCTCCAATGGCGTGAGGAACTGGAGAATCGATTTGGATTGCAGTTCGAAATCCTAGACAAGGACTATATCCAGACAGTTCGTCGGAACCGAGGATTCGGTGTCAATCCCTGGACCACTCACTCGCGGTTCCTGATCTCCCACCGCCTGCTGATCGATGCGGCGTATTCCGGACCGCTGGCCGATTGGCTCGGAACATTTAGAGCGGGAAGTCTCCTCATTCTGGATGAGGCGCACCATGCGGCGCCGTCGAGCGGCCAACGTTACGCGATCGATTCTCAAATCACGAGAGCCGTAAGAGATTTGGCGCAACGGTTTGAGCACCGTTTATTCCTCTCGGCGACACCGCATAACGGCCATTCCAACAGTTTCTCAGCTCTACTTGAAATCCTAGATCCACAACGCTTTTGTCGTGGCGTGAAGGTCTCAAAGCGGATGCTCGATGACGTAATGGTTCGTCGCCTGAAAGATGACCTCCGAGAGATGGTCGATGGATTCCCGAAGCGAGAAGTCGTACAGGAAAACATCGACGGTTTGCCCGCCGATGCTCCTGAATTGCGACTAATCGCGCTCTTAGACCAATACCGGCAAAAGCGTGAGGCCCGGCTCAGCACGGAGACTCGCAGAATTCAAAGTGCATCGGGACTGCTCCTCTCCGGGCTGCAGCAACGTCTCTTTTCATCGATTGAAGCGTTCAGTCGAACACTACGGGTCCACAGAAAGACCGTTCTGAAGCAGTGGGAGACAACCCAGTCCGCAGCGAAACCGCCACAGGCTACTTCCACTGCCAATCTCAGCTTCCGAACGCAAAGTGTTGATCCCGACGATGAACGGGCCTTGCTTTCGGAACAGGAACTATCTGTCGAAGAGGAATCGGAAATCGCAGCTGTATCTGCGGCGACAATGGGCCAGGTCACTGCCGGCCCCGCGCAAATGCTGTTCGTACAAGAACAGGAATTACTCGCGCAAATGACGGAACTCGCCGAGTCGAGCCGTGCCCTGCCCGACGCGAGGATTCAAAAGCTCATTGCGTGGCTGAAAGAAAACTCATGCCCGGATTTGGGCTCACCCGGCGCACAGTGGAATGACCTCCGAGTGATCATTTTCACCGAGTGGGACGACACCAAGCGGTATCTTCAACAGCAACTCAGTGCCGCGATTGCCGGGTCCGACCGCGCCGACGAGAGAATCGCAATCTTCCATGGGCCGACGCCACCCGCTGAACGCGACGAAATCAAAGCCGCCTTCAACGCCCCTCCCTCGAAACACCCGGTCCGCATACTCATCGCTACCGACGCCGCCCGCGAAGGATTGAACCTTCAAGCGCATTGCTGGAACATGTTTCATTTTGACGTTCCATGGAACCCAAGCCGTATGGAGCAGCGGAATGGTCGTATCGACCGCAAGCTTCAACCGAATCCAGTCGTCTACTGTCGGTATTTCTTTTACCGGCAGCGGCCAGAGGATAAGGTACTTGCCGCATTGGTTCGAAAGACAAAAACAATCCGGGAGGAATTGGGTAGCCTCTCGCAGGTGATCGACAGCAAACTCGACGTGCTCATGAAGTACGGAATCCGCCGGCGAGATGTAGATGCTCTGACTAGCGAGATCGAGTCCGCCGACATAGACCAAGAATCGCGCACGGCGGTTGAGGAGGAACTCGAGGCGTCGAGGAAGCGCAAAACTGAGTTGCTGGAACAGATCGATAACTTGAGCACGATTCTTGAAGACTCTCAGGAGGCGATTGCTTTCTCGAAGGATCATTTCCGATCAGCTATCTCCTGTGCGCTCCAGATTCTTGGCGCAGAACCCCTCAAGCTGTTACCGGACGGGCCAATCCAGGAAGAGTGCATATTCCCGGCCATGGATCAGCGCGAGGGCGCCGACCCGACCTGGGCTGAAACGATGGATAGCTTGCGGACGCCACGGAAACGCGATCAGAAGTTCTGGGAATGGCGGCGGACTTCGCCGATCCGCCCCGTTGTGTTTGATGATCCCGGCGTGGTCACAGATGAGGTGGTTCAACTCCACCTCGAACAGCGCGTGGTCCAACGTCTGTTGTCCAGATTCGTCGCGCAGGGTTTCGTTCACCACGATCTTTCTCGTGCTTGTCTCGCGCACACTGCCGACGCGGTGCCCCGCGTCCTGCTCATTGGCCGGCTGTCGCTGTACGGCCCCGGTGCTGCCCGTCTGCACGAAGAACTAGTCCCGGTCACTGCCCGATGGACAGATCCGAAGATTCGCAAGGACGGGCTCACGCCCTATAGCCGTGAAGCAGAAACCAAGACAATGAATTTGCTCGATGCCGCTCTTCTCGAAAAGCACGAGCGCGCGATTTCCGAAGTTGTGCGTCACCAGTTGCTCGCCTCGGCGCCGACAGACGTCCGAGAATTGCTCCCGCACCTAGAAAAACGCGCTGCGGAGTATGCGGCCGACGCGTCCGCGAAGCTCCAGAAACGCGCCGATGCTGAATCCAAGGCGATGCGCGAAATTCTCGAACTTCAGCAAAAGCACATTGAAGGAACAATCGATCGTCACGACCGCTCTTTGCAGTTGACCCTGGCGTTTCCTGACGACGAGAAGCGCCAATTGGAGTCGAATCGTCGGTATTGGAACCTACGGCTGACTTCAATCGGGAACGAATTGACCAGCGAACCGGCTCGTATTCGCGGGCTTTACGAGATCCGCGCCACCAGAGTTGAACCAGTCGGCCTTGTGTACCTGTGGCCGGCATCGAGATAGGGCCATGGCGAAAGACCCGGCGATACTCGCGCATCAGGAATGGTTGGGCTACGTTCAGCCAGTTGGCCTCGTCGTGTCCATTCCTGCGATGCTGGAATCAAATTTGCGGGTAAACCAGAACGTTGCTGCGGACCATCGGCGCTTCCTTGAAACACTCCCTTCCGATACCGAGGGCGATCCAATTGCAGAGATCGACGACTTTCCACGCTTTGCCCAGGATGTGCTGCGCTGGTCGCCAAGCGATCTCTGCGGAGCGGCCGGTTCCGATCCTGTGCCCGCGTCGTTCGAAGTCGCCCTCCCCGAGTACAACGAGACGTTGCGGCCCAGCTACGCATTGCGGGATTTTGATCCCGATAGCAGCGATCCCGGCTGGATTCTCCTCGTCAAATCTCTCCCGAAGGGTACACGCTTTGACGATCCCGAGGACGTAGATGCCCGCCACTGGCAGGCAAGCCCGCAAGCCAAATTCGAACGTCTGCTTCGCCAGACGCGAGTCCCCATCGGCCTCCTAGTCAATGGTCAGGAAATCCGGCTCGTCTACGCTCCAGAGAAGGAACTGAGCGGATACGCGACCTTCAAACTGTCCGAAATGCTCAGCGTCGCAGGCCGGCCCATCTTCGCCGCCTTTCACATGCTGCTCAACTCGGAGCGGCTCTACAGTGTCGCTAAAAAAGAGCGACTGCCGGCGATCCTCGAAAACAGCCGCAAATACCAGAACGTCGTCTCTACGCAGCTTGCAAACCAGGTCCTCGAAGCGCTCTACGAGTTGCTGCGCGGGTTTCAGGCTGCCGACGATCAGGCCCACGGCCTGCTTTTGCGCGACGTGCTCGCCGCCGATCCCGACCGCGTGTACCGCGGATTGCTCACCACGCTTTTGCGAATGGTCTTCATTCTCTACGCAGAAGACCGCGGCCTGCTTTCCACCGACGAAGTTTTCATAATGTATTACTCGATTACGGGACTCTATGAGCGGCTCAAAATCGACGATGGCCGCTACCCCGACACTATGGATCAGCGGTTTGGCGCTTGGGCGCAGTTGCTCACATTGTTCCGGCTGATCTATCGCGGCGGTAGCCACGGTACTCTACGCATCCCGGCGCGCGAGGGCTATCTTTTCGATCCAGATCGCTATCTGTTTCTTGAAGGCCGTCGCGCATCTAACGATCCCGTCAGCATTCCGCGCGTGCCGGATGGCGTCATTTTCCGGGTGCTTTCAAAGCTCATGCTGCTCGATGGCGAACGCATCAGCTATCGAACTCTTGCCGTCGAGCAGATTGGCAGCGTCTACGAGGCCATCATGGGCTTCGAGCTTCACGTTGCCTCCGGCCCTTCCATCGCTATCAAGCCGGTCAAGCGGCACGGCGCACCTACCACGATCAATCTCGAAGTGCTTCTTCGCACAGCACAAGACAAGCGTGGCAAGTGGTTTACTGACCAGACCGACCAGAAGGTGACCGGTCAGACCGCTGAGGCGCTGAAATCCGCGACGGACATCAATGGATTAATGACGGCCCTCGATCGGAAGATCGCTTCGGCGGTCACTCCGGGGATTGTCGCCAAAGGTGCCATGATCTTTCAGCCGTCGGATGAGCGACGGCGGTCAGGTTCCCACTACACTCCCAGTTCGCTCACCGGCCCCATTGTGCAGGCGGCGCTGGAGCCGGTTCTCAAACAACTGGGGGACAATCTCACTCCCGAGCAGATTCTGGCACTCAAGGTCTGTGACCCGGCCATGGGTTCGGGTGCATTTTTGGTGGAGGCCTGCCGGCAACTGGGCGACGCGCTTGTTCGTGCCTGGCACACACACAATCAAGCGCCTTTCCTGCCACCCGACGAAGATGAGAACCTGCACGCGCAGCGGCAGATTGCGCAACGGTGTTTGTACGGTGTCGACAAAAACCCGATGGCCGCCGACCTGGCCAAGCTATCGCTGTGGCTCGCCACGCTGGCCAAGGATCATCCGTTCACGTTCCTTGACCACGCGCTGCGCTCGGGCGATTCGCTCGTGGGGCTTTCGCGCAAGCAGATCACCGCGTTCCATTGGGACAGGACCGACGCCCAGCAGAGCTTTCTTGAGGACACGGTTCGCGCGCGCCTACGGAGGATCGGCGAGTATCGACAGCGGATTCTGGATGCGCGCGACCTGATTCCGTATGCACAGCTCGAGCAGCATCTGGAGGCCGTGGACGAGGATCTCGGCTGGTTGCGGCGTATTGGCGACACCGTCGTCGCGGCGTTCTTCTCGGCCGAAAAGCCGAAGGCGCGCGAAGCGGCGCGGCAGGGCTTACGGGACCTGACGGAAAAGACCGTGCGCAGCGTGATTGATCTTGAGAGCAACGCGAAGATCGAGGAGGCGGTTGCAAAGTTGTACGCGGGGCCCAAGGGGATTCGGCCGTTTCACTGGGAATTGGAGTTTCCTGAAGTGTTTTGCCTCGATGAGGACGGAGAGCCGCAGGGTGGATTCGATGCCATAGTGGGGAATCCGCCGTTTCTGGGAGGCAAGCGAATCAGCACCGCTCTTGGTGATGGTATGCGCGACTGGCTTACAGCGATACATTCTGGATCAAGTAGCAACGCCGATCTGTCAGCCCATTTCTTCCTGAAGGCATTCGCTTTGATTAGAAGGGGTGGCGCCTTTGGTTTGATCGCGACGAATACGATTGGCCAGGGCGATACTCGAGCTACTGGACTAACAACCATACGTCACTCTGGCGGAATCATTTACCGGGTGGTGAAGCGTTTGGTTTGGCCAGGGGAGGCGGCAGTTGTTGTCAGCGTGATACACGTGTCCAAGGCGGGCCCAGCCCCTCCAGCGATCCTCGATGGCCGACCAGTATTGAAGATTTCGTCATTCCTTTTTCACGAAGGGGGCGATGACGACCCGATCCCGCTCGGGCCTAACATCGAGAAGAGTTATATCGGGTGTTACCTGATGGGGATGGGATTCACGTTCGATGAGGTTGGAAGCGGGCCTCCTTCTCCCATTAGCGAGATGGAAAGACTCATATCTACGAACCCCAAGAATGCCGAAAGAGTCTTCCCCTACTTGGGCGGTGAAGAGGTGAACACAAGCGCGAAGCTGGAACATCGGCGATACGCGATTAATTTCGAGGAATTCCCACTAAAGCGAATGGAGGGCGGTGATAGCTGGCTGAAGCTTGACGACAAAGCTCGCCAAGCGCAACTCTATGCGGGAATCGTCGCGCCTGATTTTCCCGGGGCAGTTGCTGAAGATTGGCCGGACCTTCTGGAAATCGTCAAGGATCGCGTCAAACCTGAAAGAGACCAGCAGAGCAATCCAGACGCGAAAAGGCTCTGGTGGCGGTATTTTCGAACTCGACCTGCATTAACGGAGGCCTTGAGGGCGTCACGGCATGCATTAGGGATTTCACGTGTCGGAAACGCCTTCGCATTTTTCAAGATCCAATCACAGATCGTTGCAAGTGACAGGCTAGTTGTCTTTCCCGGGATGGACAACAGTGCGTTCGCAGTTCTGCAGAGCAGATGTCACGAGGTATGGGCGCGCTTCTTTAGTTCCACCCTCAAAGACGATCTGATGTATGCGCCGTCCGACTGCTTCGAAACCTTCCCCTTTCCAGTCGGCTATAGTGCAAACGCCGCACTCGAATCTGCAGGCAAAGCCTACTATGACTTCCGCGCCGAAATTATGGTCCGCAACAACGAGGGCCTGACCAAGACCTACAACCACTTCCATGATCCAAACGAAGACTCGGCCGAAATTATGCGGTTACGCGAATTGCACGCTGCCATGGACCGCGCCGTTCTGGACGCGTACGGCTGGCAGGATATCCAGCCAGTTTGCGAGTTTATCTCCGAATTCGACGACGAAGAGGAAGAGGACGACAATGGCCGGCCGAAGAAGAAAAAGTATCGCTACAAATGGCCGGAGGCGATCCACGACGAGGTGCTGGCCCGCCTGCTGGAATTGAATCGCCAGCGCGCACAAGAAGAGAGTCCCCAAGCCGAGTCTCAACCACTTTCATGGGATAACGGGCCGAGTGCGCCATCGGCCAAACCAAAGCGAGGGCGCGGCAAGAACGGTGCCAGGGGCGATACCACTGCGGAGAAACCTACATTGTTCAACGCTGAAGAGAAGGAAGTGTAGTCGATGCCGGACGAGATGACGCCAATTGCCGTGCGCGAAAAGCTGGTCGAAGCGCTTCAAATCGACCTGGTTGGCCCAGGACGAGGTCTCGGCGATCCGAAGGAAGTGCTGCCCCAGGCTCCGTCGCGCTGGTATTTGACCGGATTCCTGGTTCCTCTGGGTGCCAAGGCTGAGCAGCGCAAGGACGAAACCGCCGAAGACGATTTGGACGAAGCGGGCGAAACAGGCGAAGTTGATGAGAACGTTCCCGTAGAGAAAGCTGCAGCTCGGCCTCGCTTTTTTCCTTCTTCCATCGGCGCCAGCGTGATCGTTCCCGCCGATGCCGCTGACGTGAAGGTGCGAGTCTGCTGGGGAGATTATCGCCGCCGCTCCGAATCACCCGAAGAGTGGGAACGCAAGGAACGAGAAGAGACACTATCGATCGCTCTGTCTCACGCAAACGGGATTGCGAAGGAGAAGCCGGTCCCGAACAGCGGCGGATTGGCGATTGCGTTTCTATCCCGGCCGGTGGGGCTGCTGGCCGCCGAAGCCGAACTACCCGCGGACGCACGAATCCTTTCCATTTTTGTTGTGAACCGGCGCACGGAGATGCCCGACGATCGCAGGGATGAGGCCTTCGTGTTCCAGGTTCAATTAGAACTTCAGAGCGAAGCGGAGTTCCTCCGCCGCCCGAACCTCCGTGGGATGGCGAGCGACGACTGGGATGAGTCGGTCGCGGATCTGCAATACCGCGACATCGGTGAGTTTGCCGTTGGCCATAACGTGGCTACCGAAGCAATTCGGGAAGATGGGGTCTGTTGCAAAGTCGTCCGGACCCGCTGGATCCCGATGGCAGAAGTAGAAAAGGTCGATCCCGCCGAGATTCACGGTGTTGAACTGAGCATGGATGCATTGGCAACCGTTAAAGACGGAGATGAGGCAAAAGCCAAGCTGAGTCCGCTTGTCGCCGAGTACCGCGAATGGATCAAGAAACAGGCGAAGACAATTCCTGCAACGCCCGCCAAGCGAGCTGACACGGGCAAAGAACTCATCCTGCGAGCGAACGTGGCAGCCGACCGCATTGAGGCCGGTATTGAACTCCTCACCATCCCAGAGTGCCTGGCAGCCTTCCGCATCGCCAACAAATGCATGGCCGAAGCAGCTCGCCGCAGACTAGGCGTGATGTTGGGTAAACCAGTCAGCGAGGTAAACCCGAAATGGCGTCCGTTCCAAATGGCCTTTGTGTTGATGAACCTGAAAGCCATCGCAGACCCTGGCAGCGATGATCGAAATGTTGTTGATCTTCTGTTCTTCCCAACGGGCGGCGGCAAAACAGAAGCCTACCTTGGCCTCGCTGCATTCACTCTTGTCCTCCGGCGGTTGCGGAATCCAGGGATTGCATCCGCCGGCTTGAGTGTTCTGATGCGCTACACCCTTCGACTCCTAACGTTCGAGCAGCTGAGCCGCGCCGCAACGCTAATCTGCGCTCTGGAATTGGAGCGCCAGGAGAATGTGGAGAAACTTGGCGAATGGCCGTTCGAAATCGGGCTTTGGGTTGGGCGGGCAGCAACGCCGAACCGGATGGGAAAGCGAGGCGATAACGATCCAAACTCCGCTCGCACTCGTACCCTCCGCTACTTGGACGACGATAGTCGGCCCTCGCCAATCCCGCTTGAAGAATGTCCCTGGTGTGGCAAGAAATTCAGTAAGAACTCATTCCAACTGAAGCCGAACAGCGACCATCCCACCGATCTCCGCGTTTCTTGCGTGAACCGAGAGTGCAAGTTTGGTCGGGGCATTCCTCTACCGATTGTTACGGTTGACGAACCAATCTATCGCCGTCTGCCGTGTTTCATGATCGCGACCGTGGACAAGTTTGCGGCCCTGCCTTGGACCGGGAATGTCGGAGCGTTCTTCGGCCGCATCGAACGGTACGACAAGCAGGGATTCTATGGCCCTTGCGATCCAATGCTCGGCAACAAGATGCCGGTTGATCGCCTGCAGCCTCCCGATTTGATTATTCAGGATGAGCTTCACCTGATTTCCGGTCCGCTCGGGACCATGGTGGGACTTTACGAGTCTGCGATAGATGAGCTTTGCACGCTTCATAGAGATGGGAAGACGATTCGGCCGAAGATCGTGGCCTCGACAGCGACGGTGCGTCAAGCCGAGACACAGATCAGGGCGCTCTTCAATCGAGGGGTGGTAGACATCTTTCCACCGCCTGGCCCGGATCGTCGTAACTCCTTCTTCGCGGAGACAAAGCCTTCAAGTGAGCGGAATGCCCGCCTGTACGTGGGAATCGCAGCGCAGGGGCGAAGCCCCAAGGTCGCCATGTTGCGCGTGTACTTGGCACTCCTTGGCGCTGCGGAGAAATACCGAACCAAGAGGAAATCAACCGGTCTTGACGATCCGGCCGATCCCTACCTGACGCTGGTTGGGTATTTCAATAGTCTTCGCGAACTTGGCGGCGCACGCAGACTCATTGAGGATGAAGTACGCAACCGGCTGGAAGGATACGCGGAACGAAAGCGCGTCGGTGAAGCGTCAGGATTGTTCGATAGGCGCCGAATCGACTATGAGCCAGTTGAGTTGACGAGCCGGATCGATACTGCCCGAGTCTCCGAGGCCAAACGCCGGTTGGCCCTTCCCTTCAAAGACGAAAAACACGTGGACGTGGCGATCGCCACCAACATGATCTCCGTGGGACTGGACATAACCCGGCTCGGATTGATGGTGGCTTTCGGTCAGCCTAAGTCAAGCGCAGAGTACATCCAGGCAACGAGCCGCGTGGGCCGTGATGCGGACCGGCCTGGCCTTGTGGTTACGATCCTTAACGTGCATAAGCCCAGGGACCGATCGCATTACGAGCGATTCACGGCGTATCACGAGAGCTTCTATCGCAGTGTGGAGGCGACGAGTGTAACGCCATTCTCGCCACGATCCCTCGACAAAGGCTTAGCTGCCACTTTGGTGGGCCTCGTCCGGCAGGGTCACCTCCCCATGACCCCGCCTCTCGGAGCCAAAGCAATTCTTAAAGAGCGCAACCAACTCGACGCGGCCGTGGAGTCGCTCGCGGACAGAGCGCGAGAGCATTCGAAGACTCTACCGCCCGACGAACTCGAACGGCTGCGACAACGAATGCGAGATCGCGGCGCCGATCTGCTTGATTCGTGGGCGAAAGAAGCGCAGGATCTTGCAATGTCCGGCGTCGGCCTGCAATACAACCAAAACGAGGCAGGCGGCGCGAAACAGCTTCTCTACGATTTTCTCGATCCTGATCTCAAGAATCTTCAGCCTACACACGTCAATATGAAGTTTCGAGCGAATCGCTCATTGCGGGATGTTGAGGAGAGCGTGAACATCTGGGTGAAGACACTGGACAACATCGACGTGGAGGACGAAGCCTCATGAAGGGCACAGCGAAACCACAAGGCGAAATTCGGCTGAGCCAGTTGGTGACGACGTTCGGTCCCGGGTCCATGATGGATCTTCCGAATCATTCGGTGCTCATCGCCGGGCTCGACTATTGGACAGCAGGCGGCGAAGCAATCTCGGAACCGCGCCTGAGTCGGAAACTAGCGACAATCCTCGATGTACCTTCGATCGATCTCCGCACACCGCCACCAGCAAGCAACGATCCGACTGCACCTCAAAGGGGAATTGCTGGGTTTCAATTTCCCGAATGGTTCATCGTGCAAGGAGCAGAAGCTAGCGACGGTGAAAAGCATCGGAGCCGACTCCTCGTGCACCGGAAGGCACTGACCAAAGGCAAGTACATTGATCGTGATAAGAAGCGCAAGGCTGTTGTCCCGATTCGCTTCGTGCGCGCTTGCAGGGCAGGCCACATCGCCGATATCGACTGGTATGAGTTTGTTCACAACGGGCCGTCCGACTGTCGCCTCCAAGGACGCCAGCTTTTCATAGACGAAAGAGGCACAACCGGGGACCTGCAAGAGATATATGTTCGTTGCGACTGCGGCAAGGCTGAACGCAGTCTTGCACAAGCTGCCGTCCTATCAAACAAGGCGCTTGGTGCTTGTGATGGCCCAAGGCCGTGGCTCGGTGCATTCCACACGAAAGAATCTTGTGGTGAGCCAAATCGCCTGCTCATCCGCTCGGCATCGAATGCCTATTTTCCGCAGATCATGAGCGTGATCTCTCTGCCGGATCGGGATCAGGCGATCCGTCGAGCAGTCGACAAGATGTGGGATCACTTGGAGCTTGTTCAGAACCTCGATGACCTCAAGCACGAAAGACGCAAATCGGCCGTGCGGGACGGGCTGGAGGGCCTTTCAGACGAGGAAGTTCTTGTTGAGGTTTATTCTCGGCATTTGGGTACCCCAAAAATTGAGAAGTCTGTCAAAGTCGCGGAACTTGAAACGTTGATCACGGCAAAAGACGAGATTGGCGAAGATCGACCTGATGGCGTTTTCTATGCACGCAATCTTCCCAGGCCTTCATGGGACGTGCCTTGGATGAAGCCGATCCAGCGCGTTGTCCTGGTACATCGGCTGCGAGAGGTCGTGGCGCAAGTCGGCTTCACCCGTTTTGAGTCCGCAGCACCTGACCTGGAAGGCGAGCTCGATATTGGGGTAAAGCGGGCAGCACTCGCCCGTGAGGTCACTTGGTTACCGGCCTTTGAGAATCGCGGAGAAGGGATCTTCCTTCAATTTGACAGGGATTATCTAAAGAACTGGATGAATCAAGATGCCGTTAACGCTCGCGCCGAGGAACTACAAAGAGGGTTTGGAGAATGGCGCAAGGAACATTCAGCCAGCTCGCGAGTAGCAATCAGCTTGGCATATTACATGATGCACTCGTTCTCGCACCTCCTCCTCACGGCGGTCGCATTGAAATGCGGGTACCCCGCGAGCTCTATCCGCGAGAGGATCTACGCAATCCCGGAAATCGGCTACGGGGTGCTGCTGTATACAGGCTCATCGGACGCTGAGGGAACATTGGGCGGGCTGGTTCAAGTTGGCAGACAGATCCATGAGGTGGTGAGGAGCGCGCTTGAATTGGGGACTCTCTGTTCCAATGACCCAGTTTGTGCGCAACACGAACCTGCTAGTCCGCATGAACACAGGTTCCTGCACGGGTCTGCCTGCCACGGCTGCCTCCTGATTTCGGAGACGAGCTGCGAGCAGCAGAATGATTTTCTCGACCGCTCGCTCGTCGTAAGAACGGTCCAAGGAAGAGGCGCGGAGTTGTTTTCGGAGGCCCTGACGAATGAGGGAATCGCTGCACCTGTTGTCGCCAAATGAGCTCAGATCGATTGCGGGAGCATTCCGAACGGGCAGGATCGGCATTCCTTGCATCCCTTCGAGCCTGGCCCGATACGTGTCTGAGCCGATTCTCGATGGGGTCATTGGCGCATTGGAGGAGATGACCACGGTCGGGTACACGGCTGCGGGGATTGCATACGCGCTGGATCTTCTTGCGGACACACAATCAAGGCTTCCGAAACTGGATGATGTCGTTCAGCTAGTGATGAGCGGTCCCCAAATGGCAGGATTCGAGCGCCGCGACACGAGCGTGGTTGTTAGTGAATTATTCCGCAATGCCCGCCAGAGCGTGCTAATTGCAGGCTACGCCGTCTACCAAGGGAAACGAGTATTCAGTGAATTGGCTAAGCGCATGGACGAGTTGCCCGGTCTAGGGGTCCGGATGTTTCTGGACATCTCGCGGAAACCTGGCGACACGTCAATTCCAGCCGCAATTGTCCAACAATTCGTTCAGCGATTCCGATCTGAGGAATGGCCGATTGAGTCACGGATGCCAGAAATCTTTTACGATCCAAGAGCATTGTCTCTGGATTGGCAAGAGCGAGCCTCATTGCACGCGAAGTGTGTAGTGGCGGACGGTTACCGCGTATTCGTTTCTTCCGCAAATTTCACAGAAGCGGCTCAGGAGCGGAACATAGAGATTGGGTTGTTATTTGATTCGGTCTCTGCCGCTGAGCGGATTGGCCAATTTTTTGCAGCCCTGGCGGATTCTGGACACTTCCGACGGGCATCCTGAATATCAAAATCCCAGCTAATGATAACTGGGAAAACTACCCCCGAGCGGTCGACTGGTCGCCGTTTACAAATTGGCTAGTTTTCTGTGCTGTGGTTCTATTCTCATGCTGCACATACCTTCGCTTTTGAAGGTTCAGGGCGCAGCTGCTGCTCGAGCGGGACGGGTAGCACTTGTGTGCTCAGTTGGGGATCCTTCGTTGGAAACTCGAAAGCGCGCTGGACATCGATTGCGAATTCCAGAGGAGCGGGTTGGTAAAGGCCGGCCTGTTTGAGGCGCTTCACAAATGTACGGACAAATTCTGCAACGAGCTTCGAGGTGTTCTCGGAGCGCGCAAGAATTTGAGTCTTCAGAAACACCTGCTTCTCAGCAAGAGTCCGGAGAATCACTTCGTCTGTTGCTGCCCGCTCCGCGCCTTGGGGACTGAGAAACGCGGCTCCTCCGTAGAGGCGCACAATTTCGCACGCTTCTTCGGCGTCCGCAATGTGGTGAATGAGCTCGACCTTGATCCCAAGTTGGTTCGCGCGATTCAAAAACGAATCGTAAAGTGCAGGATGAAGGTGCCTCTCAAAGAGAACCCACGGCGTCGAGGAAAGATCCGTCAGTGTCACGTATTCCTTGGTCGCGCAGCTATGCCCTTCAGGCAGTACGACGGTGAAAGGAATACACCGAATCGCCGTGCCGCTCAGGAGAGCGTCTTCAACAGAGTTGCTGACAATCGCGAGGTCGAACTCGCCGCTGCGAACGCATGAGGGAAGTTCTGCGGGCGATCGCGTGTGAAGCCGAACCTCCAGCCCAGGGTGCAAAGGGAGTTCGATGGATCGAAGAATTGTCAGTAGACGCCGGTCGGTGAACACTGATTTTCCGACATTGATCTGACGGCTCACTCCGTGGAGACTCTCTCGCGCAGCCAACTCTGCGCTTTCGGAGTGAGCAATCGCCAATCGGGCGCGCGCGACGTAGTGGACGCCGGCATCTGTTGTCGAAACACTATGGTTTTTGCTGTGGCTGCGCTCGAACAAGCGCGTGCCCACGTGTTTTTCGACTCTTGCCACGGCACGTGTTACGCCGGATTGGGTCTTTCCAACCCTGTGCGCAGCGCGATGATAGTTCAGTTCTTCGGCAAGAGCGACAACGGTACGAAGATCGTCCAGGCCCAGCGAGATGTGGTGACGCATAAGAAGGTCCCTCAGCAGGTGAACGGTTACCAAGGCCTCAAGACACTTCCAAAAACGTCCAGCTTTTCCACCGAACGATCTCGTTTTCCACAATTCTGCGAGAGTTGCTCGCTGTTGTCAAGTTTGATACCCGCATCTTGCGTAGGCGCAAAACTAGGTGTAATGCGCGGCGGTCATCACACCGCGCGGAATTGTCATTGGACAATTCCTAAGCAAAACGGCAGAGTTGCGACAAGGCTCGTCCATGGGCCTGTATGGAGGGTCGTTCATGCGGAACGCAACCACGCCCCATCGCATTCCAGCCGCGTCTCCGACTGCAAAATTCCCGGTCAGCTCCGCTGACTCCCAAGGGGAAGCGAGATCCGAACCGCCGGCAATGTACAACATTCTGCTCGCTCTGGAATCTGTCCATAGAATGCTCACTGTGCGCGAGGTCGCGGAGCTTCTGCAGAAATCTCACTTTTCGATCTACCGAATGGCGCAGCGGAGGCAGATTCCCTCGCTGATGATTGGCGGGACGCGATACTTCGATCCATCTGTGCTGGCGTTATGGCTGTCGAAAAAGGAGCCGTCTCTTGCCGCGGCGGCGAGGCGGCTCAAAACTGCCTGATGAACGTCTTTGCGTTCCAGGCCGTTCGACGTCGGTTGTCTAGTCTCGCCTCCCGTACTTTCTCCAGTAAGCTTGGCGAGTATCCTTTTTGACGGAGCAAGTTCCATTGCATAGATTACAGTAGGATCCTCTCAGACCTGTGGTTCCGGTGCCATTGCAATGGGGACAATCCACATCATCGATGTCTTCTGGATCATATTCTGCTGCTTGTGCCCGGGTGATAACTTGCGAACCTTTGCAATAGCTACAATACTCGCTGACCAACCCTCGTATGCCTCGCCCATTACAGTGCGGACAATCGACCTCATCAATTTCTTCACGATCATAGGCAGCAGCGTGTGCACTAGAGACGACCTGCGAACCTCTGCAGTAACTGCAGAAATCGCCTGCTAATCCGATCAAACCTCGACCATTGCAGTGAGGGCAGTTCACCTCGTCTATCTCATCCCTGTTGTAACCCTCAGCAACGGAACTGGACACTCTGCAAGCGCCATCGCAATATGCGCAGATATCTCCGGAATAGCCCGTCATCCCACGTCCGAGGCAATGTGGGCAATCTACTTCGTCCATTTCCTCCGGGTCGTACGCTTTTGCAATTGCATTCGACACCCGGCACGATCCTCGGCAATAGCCGCAAAGAAACCCTCCGATACCGGTAAGACCTCGCCCGCCGCAATGAGGGCAATCGGTCTCGTCAATCTCATCAGTGTTATATGAGTCCGCTTGTTCTTTGGAAACGACCATGTCTCCTTTGCAATACGCGCAATAGTCTCCCACTAGCCCGGTTGTTCCCCTGCCGCCACAATGTGGGCATTCAACTTCGTCAAGCTCGATGAGACATTGTTCAACCGCAGCAATCACAGTCGTTGCGGCGCTGCGGATCTTCGTTGAAGCGGTGTTCGCTTCTAGCCCATTCGTAGCGCGAACGATCGTTGGGGCTGCTTTGTTGACCAAGCTGGCAATGCTGTCAGGAGTCGTGTCCTTCCGGGCGGCATCTTGAGAAGCCTCCAGGACGGCCGGAAGGTCGCGCATGAGTGCGGAAAGTTCAGTTTCGTAAACCTCACTCAAGGGCCCTGGTTCCAGCGATCTGAGCTTCACTTCCAGCTTCTTGACAGTCGAGAGGACGGAACTGACAGCCTTGTAGGCATTCGCCTCGTAACGCAGCATCCTGATGCGCGCTTCCCGCTTTAGGAGCTTGGCGGCCTTCAGTGCTTCGATACTGACATTGCTGCTTGGCTTAAATCCAAGGTCATATTCCGTATGGTGATTGGGGCAAAGTAAAACGAGGTTTTCAGGACTATTATTTGCGGTTACGGCGACTGCTTCTATGTGAGCTACTTCGCCTCTGTTCATATCACCGCAGATTGCACAGGCGAGGTGGCACTCCAGTTTCACATCTTCCTTAATTGGATCCGGAATGTGAGGGCGCTGGCTATCAGGCTTTTTGGGCCATGGCTCTGAAAGGTACTTTTGGTAGGCGAGTAGATCACCTGTGTCGTAATAAGCGGCTCCCTCCATTTCTTTCTTTGCCAGGAGACGCGTCTCTCCGTATTTGGGACAGCTTCTTGTGAAATACCTGAGCAGCTTCACGGTGACGCCCAACTGCATAGCAGCTTCGATCTCTACGACTAAAGCCAAAATCCCTCCACGAGGGCCTTGGGATGCCCTGCGTCTCCAGATGTGCCGAATGCGGGTCAGCCCGTACTTCGAGTAAACGGAGACTTCATTGATTCTATAAAAACCCCAAACACTGCCCTGTAGCCCCCACCGAACGGAGGCTTCTGCAGGGTGAGAACTAGAGAACTGCGATTCTGGATAAAGAGGTACTGAAGCGGCGAAAGTCGCTAAGACCCTCGGCAAACTCGTCGAGAACTTATGCCGAAGAGTGTTCTGCGGCCAGCTATAGCATCGCCGCCAGCGTAGACGCTTCGACCTTGTGTCGCAGATCATCCAGGCGAAGCGACTTGAGATATTTTTCCGTGGTCGCGATGTTTTTGTGGCCGAGAAGCGTTTGCAACGTCTTGATGTCGATGCCGGACTGGAGTATTTGCGTGGCGAAGGTGTGGCGCCACTTGTGCAGATAGAACTTCTGGCAATACGGCCCGTCGCTGCATTTACCCTGCTGGGTCTTACACCGCTTGCAATTTAATCCCGCACGGTGGGCAATCTCTTTTCCAAGTTCGAGCAGGTGTGCGTCGGGCTTGTCACCGCCATAGTTTTTGCGTTTCGGGTGGGGAGGAGTCGGAAATATCAGCGTCGAGTTCTGGTGCTTCTTCAAACGTGCGCGGAGGGATTCCAGAAGCGCCGACGGAATCGGCACGGTCCTCTCTTCGTAGCTCTTGGGAGTGAACCCGAATTCCGGTTTAGGCCGGACACTCAGCGTGCCGGCTTTCCAGTCCACATCTTCCCAGGTCAGGCACGAGACCTCGCGTGATCGGAACCCGGAGCAAAGGAAGACCTGAAAGATGAGCCGCTCCTCGGGATTGCAGGCTTTGAAAAAACGGGTCAATTCTTCACGTTCGTAAATCTCGACACGTTTGTCGATGGTCCGCGGCCAGTCGCCCTTATGAAGCTGGATCGTCGCGCCGGCGCGGCGCATGGCCTGGAGCATGACGATGACCCGCTTGTTGATCGTCTTCTGATTCAGATCCTCGTCCCTGCCCGCGGCGAACAATTTCATCGCGTCGGAGCGTCCGAGCTGATCTACATAATGCTTTTTCGAAACCCTCTGGAACCAGGCGAGGTCGGCCGAGTAAGCGCGCCAGGTGGCATCGCCTTTTGTTGCCTTCACCTCTGCAAGGTAGCTCTCCACGGCGGCGCGAATCGTCGTCGAAGTAGACGCGGCCTTTGGCTCTTCTTCGGGTGCCTCGATTTCGCCGGCGAAGATGCCGGACTGGAGTTGCCACGCATCGAGCGCTTCGCGCGGTGACGATCCCACCGAGCGCGTGCGACGCTGGCCGTTCTCCCGCCAGTCGAGGTAGAAGGTGCCACCGGTTCCGCGCCTCGGCTTGCCGTCGATGATGACGAGCTCGGGCTTTGGCCTTCCGTTGACATTGACCACGGGGAAGAATTGCCATTTCCCGTTGTGCGAGAGATACTTCTTAAGGTGAGTTTTTCGCCCGGGTTTACTATCCATGTTTACTATCCATCACGCATTCGCGCTGGCGCCGGAAGGGCAAATTGGGGACCGTCGGGGAGCCCTGCTTCCGTGTTCCAGTCTAGCAAAATGGATAGTAAGTTGGATAGTAAGCGACCACAAATCGCTTAAGTGATTGAAAATAAAGGGCGGGAGTAGTTCAGTGGTAGAACGTCAGCTTCCCAAGCTGAATGTCGCGAGTTCGATCCTCGTCTCCCGCTCCAATGCCTTTTGCGCCACGCACTCACTTCCGATGCGCGCGGAATTTCGACTGGCCAATTGCAGCCGTGTTGCGTGCCCCCGGCGCTCTGTCGCCGCTACAAAGCCTCTTGCACCTTCATCACTAGGCAGGCCAGCGTCTCTTCGCCCTTGAGCAGCATCTGATGCGGCGTGTCGGCCGGAACATGAGCCACATCGCCCGCGCGTAATGGCTGGTGTCTGCCGCCTTCAATCGACGCCCCGCGGGTCTCACCCGAAGCAACGATGCGCGCGCCCGTCACTACCCCGCCGGTGACCAGGGTCGCGCTTCCGGCCAGCACCACAAACAAGTCGGCAAACCGCTCGTGGACCTCAACCTCGCCGCTGCGGCTGCGGAACGAAAGCATCGCGCGGTGCTGCGGATACTCTTTTAGAGTCTCCGAGGCCGATCCATCCCCGTGCTTTGCCAGCTTGCGCAAATAGGCTGCCCGCTCCAGCAGAATGGCCTGCGTCCAGTGATCCATCGGGTTTTTCGCCTGGCGCGGCACGGGCTCGATGTGATCCAGTGCAACATCCTTCAGTATCGCCTTCTCAATTGGTTCCATCTCCGCTCCTCTCGCTTGCGCAGCAGCCGGCTGCCCAAGCGCCGCTCACAACCCTGCCAGCTTACGCGCCCGTTTGAAGACTTTCAGAAGCATCGCCCGCGTCAGTTTGCCGGTGTTAGTATTTTGCAGCGAGGGGTGATAGCTGGTAATGGCCATCAAACCTCCAGGCAATTCGTACTCCGCGCCATGCGCAAAGACAAATCCCGCGCGCGCACCCAGCGTCCTTGTCCGCGCGACATGCGCCAGTAGTCCATCGAAAGCAATGCGTCCCAGGCAAACCACCACGCGCAGATCGGTGAGCAGCTTCATCTCCTCGTCGAGCCAGGGCGCGCAGTTGCGCAGCTCTGCCGGCGTGGGCTTGTTCCCTGGCGGTGCACAGCGAGCCACTGAAGTGATCCAAAGGTCCTTCAGCTTCATCCCATCGTCGCGCGAAGTGGCTTGCGGCTGTGACGCAAAGCCCGCCGCGTACAGCACGGGATAGAGAAAGTCGCCCGAGCCGTCGCCCGTAAAAGGGCGCCCGGTGCGATTCGAGCCGTGCGCCCCCGGCGCCAGGCCCAGCGCCAGCACGCGCGCCTTGGGATCGCCGAACGACGGCACCGGTCGTCCCCAATACTCCCATTCGATATAGGCGCGCCGCCGCACCCGCGCCACTTGATTGCAATGCGCGCGCAGCCGTGGGCAAAGTTCGCAGGCAACAATGCGCTCATTCAGAGTTGCGAGAGATTTGGCCACGGCCATGAGGGAATTTTACGTCTGCAGGGTTGTGCGGGCGCGCTTGCGGCGCACACGCATCGATCGGGCACGCCTTGGCATCCTGGCAGAGCCTGCAAGCACGGTCATACGCGCCATTGCGCTCGAACTGGCGCCGAGCGAGCGGTCAATAGTAGCTGCGGTCCGCCATGCTTCAGTACACGCCGGGAATGAGCCGACTGGTGGTGCGCATGTACGCCGCGTATTCCTCGCCGAACGCGGTCAGAAGCGCTGCTTCTTCGACATGGATGCGATAGAGCACTGCCGCTGTAGGGAGAACAAGGAGGACAGCCAGCGAGGCCCAGTTGTGCGTATGCAGCCCTGCAGCCACGAAGATGGTTTCCATGCCCAGGTACGACGGATGCCGCACCACGCGGTACAGTCCCTTGCGCAGAACTGTTTGTGACGAGCGGATGGCGACATTGGCGCTGAATGATTTGCCCAGCGTGACAATGGCCGCGACCCGCACCGCGAGGCCGGTCACAATCAGCGCAAATGCCGCCAGCCGCAAAACCGCATGATTAAACTTGATGTCCGATCCTGGGAATGCAACCCAGCCGGCCGCGAAAAACGAGAATACGATGATCACCCAGATGATGTACTGCGTGCCCCGGTCATGTAAGGTTCCCTGGCCGCGTCGCGTTCGCGTGGCGACAGCAATCACGACTTCAAGGATCACCCATCCATAAATCAGCCACGGCCACAATGTTTGTACGATCATCCCGCCCTCCGCGGGTTTTCATGCAGTATACGCAAGCGACTAACGGGTCGTTCCCGCGTCGCGCGGCCTTATGCCCGTCTCCGTGCCGGCGACTCGTCACAGGAATTACAAACGTGTATGCGGCGACCCGCTGTGGCATCTTTCGGCGCATGGTGTGTGCCATACTGAATCTGCCGCAGCGGTTTGAGAGAATTCGAAGCGATCCCCATGCCCGGCCAACCCAACCCGGAATTTTTGCGCCGAGCCATCGCGCTCGCCACCGAGAACGTGGTGCGCGGTGCGGGAGGGCCGTTTGCGGCGGTCGTCGTACGCAATGGCGAAATCGTCGGCGAGGGCACAAATACCGTCACTTCGACCAACGATCCCACCGCGCATGGCGAAGTGAATGCCATCCGGGCGGCTGCGAAGGCGCTGGGGACCTTTACGCTCGCCGGATGCGAGCTTTACACCAGCTGCGAGCCGTGTCCCATGTGTCTTGCCGCTGCTTACTGGGCGCGGCTCGACATCATTTACTACGGCGCCAGCGCCGCCGAGGCTGCCCGCGCCGGCTTTGACGATGCTTTTCTCTATGGCGAACTGCACAAATCCGCTGGCCAGCGCAAATTGCCCACCAAGCAAATGCTCGCCAGCGAAGCCAAGGCCAGCTTTGACGCCTGGATTGCGTCGCCCAACAAGATTGAATACTAAGCGCTCACAATGAGGCGTTGGCAATTTTTCGATTTTGATTTCCTTGCCGGCCCAGAGTTGCCAGCATCAGCGCGCCCTGGAGCACGAGCACAATCGCAATGATGAAGACAAAGCCTTCAAAATGAGCTGCTCGCGCATTGCGCAGAAAGCTCACCACTCCGAGCGCGATGAGCCCTGCCGCGGCCACCCACAGACCGCGCTCAAAGAGCACGCCGAAATGAAGCAGCCGCGCCAGTAGAGTGGCCAGCCCGGCTGCCACAATCAGCAACGCCACCACAACGCGCGCGGCGAATCCCGGATGCCGCAGCAGCAATTCCATCAGCACCAGCCAGGCGCCGCACATGGCCGTCACAGCCGAACTCAACAAAAGCAGCCTTCCCATTGTGCCCCCTTCGCCGACGCTTCGGCCGGCGAGACTGGATACCTGGCGGAGGTACCAAAGGCCCGCGCGCAGGGCGCCAAACTGGGGCCGAAGGAACTCCGCGTACTCCTCGCGCAAGTCGCCGGTTACCACCTCGCGATCGCGCGCCGGCAGCGCTCGCTCCAACAGGAATTCCGCCCAGCGCGGCGGACCCTTCGCGTTCATGACTTCACCGTGGCAGGCAGCTTGATACCGCGCCACATCCTGGCCAGGGTTGCTCTTGCGTCGGCCAGTGCGCGATTGCCCTCGGCGGCCACAAAGTAGTAGCGCCGCGCGCGGCCGCCTCGAGCGGCGGTGCCCGGGGCCAGCTTCGAGCGAACCAGGCCGCGTTGTTCCAGCCGATCGAGGGTCGTATAGAGCGCCCCTGCCGCCACTCCTCTTCCCAGCGATTCCTGGGCCTGGTGCAGAATGGCGCGCCCATACGCATCCTCGCCCAGGCGAAGGATTGCCAGCAGCACTGCCTGCTCAAATGGGCCTACGAGATCTGACATGCCTACAATGTAGGCATACGACGAACGGGATGTCAAGAGGGAATGAATGTCTGCCTCGGTTCCGGGCTCGCTTGCGGCAAGCGCACTCCCAAGCCGCCCTAGCCGCGACCGCTTCCGGCCTTCCTTGACCCGGCGCACCCGGCTTGCGTATGCTGCCAGCGTTTACGCCTGCGGACGAGCCAGGAGTTATGCCGCGCGGCGGCAACGCACAGGGAGAGCCTGCATGAGCATCGCCGTCCCCGCCGCAACTCCCGCCTCACAAACCCACGCATCGGCTGTGGTGCGGCCGCTCCTGGTTCGACGCGCCGCGGTGCTGGGTGCGGGAACCATGGGCTCGCGCATTGCCGCTCACCTGGCCAACGCCGGAATCCCCACGCTTCTCCTCGACCTTTCACCCGAGGATCAGTACGCGGAGCGGGCCGTCAAGGCGCTGGCGAATTCAAAGCCTGCGGCTCTCTTTGAGCCTGCACTCGCCCGTCTCATCACTTCCGGCACGTTCGACAACGATCTTCCCGCTCTTTCGCAATGCGATTGGGTGGTGGAAGCCGTTGCCGAGAATCTCGAGATCAAAAACGCGTTGCTCGCACGCGTGGTGCCCCATCTGCCCGCCAACGCGCTCTTGACCACCAACACCTCAGGCTTGCCGGTTCATCGCATTGCCGCCGCGGTCCCATCGATTCGCAACCGTTTCTTCGGCACACACTTTTTCAATCCCCCGCGCTACATGCGCCTGCTTGAAATCATCCTCACGCCGGAGACCGACCCCACCCTGGCCGGCGCATTCTCCGCCTTTGCCGACCGCCTGCTCGGCAAACAGGTTGTCTTCGCGCACGATACGCCCAACTTCATTGCCAACCGCATCGGCGTCGCCGTCATGTTCAGCGCCGCCAACCTGATGCTCGAGCAGGGACTGACCATTGAAGAAGTGGATGCGCTTACGGGCCCCGCCATGGGCTGGCCGCGCACCGGGACCTTCCGCCTCGCCGACCTCGTCGGCATCGATATTCTTGCCCACGTCGCCGCCAACTTCCCCGAGGGCGTCACGAGCGGCAAATTCTCTCCGATTCTCGAGGAGTTGCTCAAGCGCGGCTGGCTCGGCGACAAGTCCGGTCAGGGCTTTTATCGCAAATACCGTGGCGCCGGCGGCAAGGAAGAGCGGCTGGTGCTTCATTTGTCGGCGATGGAATATCGTCCCAGCGCCAAGCCGGCGCTGCCTTCGCTCGAAACGGCGAAGAATGCACCCTCGCTCCCCGAGCGCCTTCGCCTGCTGCTGGCGAACGACCCCGCGAAGGACAAAGCCGCGGCATTTCTGTGGCCATTTCTGGCGTCGTTGTGGAACTTCGCCGCCGACCGCATTGGCGAGGTCGCTGACGACGCAGCCGCCATCGACGCCGCCATGCGCGCAGGATTCAACTGGGAACTAGGCCCTTTTGAAATGTGGGATGCGGCAGGCGTGCCCGAGACGGTGGCGCGCATGCGCAAGCTTGGACTGCCGGTCGGTGCGCCCGTCGAGAAATTGCTGACGGCATCGCGCACCAGCTGGTACTCGCCCAACAAGGACGCGTGCTTCCTGCCGTCGACGGATCAACTTATTTCCATCCCCGCTGTCCCGGGTCACGCCAGCGTCACCGATTTCCGCCGCAGCCACGCGGTAGTTCGTTCGAACTCCGGCGCTTCGCTCGTCGATCTCGGCGATGGCATCGGCTGCATCGAGCTGCACTCGCTCAAGAACGCCATCGGCGGCGATGTGCTCTCGCTGATTTCGTCTGTCCTCAATCCCGCCTCCGACGCGGTACGCGATTTTGCGGGATTTGTGATCTCGGGCGACCGCGAAAACTTCTCTGTGGGGGCCAACCTGATGCAGCTTCTGCTGGCGGCGCAGGAAGGCGAGTGGGATGAACTCGCGCGCACCATAGCCAACTTTCAGCAGATGACCGCCGCCATTAAGTTCTGCCCCCGCCCGGTGATCGCCGCGCCATTCGGCCTTACGCTGGGCGGCGGCGCGGAGATTTGCCTGCACGCCGTGCGCCGCCAGCCTCATGCTGAAACCTACATGGGCCTGGTCGAAGCGGGCGTGGGCTTGATTCCCGCGGGCGGCGGAACGAAAGAGATGATGCTGCGCGCCCTCGATGCGGCTGCCGCGCTGGCGCCGCCCGATCCCAAAGATCCACCCTCTCGCTTTGCCCAGTCTGCCGAAGTGGCCACGGTGCTCAAGCGCACGCTGGAACTGATCGCCATGGCAAAGGTCTCCACCTCCGCCGCTGAAGCCCGCACTCTTGGCTTGCTGGCGCCCGCCGACCGCATCACCATGAATCGTGAGCGCCTGCTTCTCGACGCCAAAGAGCAAGCCGCAGAGCTCGCTGCGTCGGGATATACTTCGCCGCAGCCGCGTGCGCAGATTCCCGCTCCCGGTACGGCCGCGCTTGCCGTCATGGAGACGGGCATTTATTTGATGGGCGAAGCCGGCTACGCTTCGGCGCACGATCAGAAGGTCGCGCGCTGGATCGCATACATCCTTGCCGGAGGCCGCGTGACGCCGGGCTCGATCGTCAACGAACAGTACCTGCTCGGCCTTGAGCGCGAAGCCTTCCTCTCGCTCTGCGGCGAGCGCCCCACGCAGGAGCGCATCGCCTACACTCTCAAAACCGGCAAGCCATTGCGCAACTGACCCGGGCGCGTCTCGACAAGTTGCAGTTCCGTTCCACCCGGCATAGAGTGCTCGTGAAGGATTGCCATGATTCGCGCTCGTTGCCAAACAAGTTTGCTGTCTGGCTTGCTGATTCTTCTTGGTTGTTGCTCACAAATCTCGTCGCAGGACTCCGCGTCCAATCCGCTCATCGCCTCCGGCCGAATCGTTGTTGCCGGCCATCCCACGCCTTATCTCATCCGACATCTTCCCGTGGACTCCTTTCCCCAACTCCCCGCGGCCGCGCAGGACGCCCTCACGCATCGCGGCTGCCTCATTCCGCAAACCTACGAGGCGCACCAGCCCGAAAACGTCGTCCACGCCAGCCTCGAACGGCCTGGCTCCTCCGACTGGGCGGTGCTGTGCTCCGTTGACGGCACGGTTTCGTTGCTGGTTTTCTTCTCAAGCCATCCCGCTGATCCCATGGTGCTCGCCAGCGCTCCCGAAACCGAACGCCTGCAGTCCAATGGCGCAAGCAATGTGCTCGGCTTCAACTGGGGCATCGATCCTGCTTCGCCGCAGCAGGTGCACGAAGCGCAGCTCGGCATGCGCCATCCTCCGCCGCGCATTGACCACGACGCTCTCGCCGACTCCTTCATCGACCGGCGCACCATCTACCACTTTTATTCGAAGAACGCCTGGACGCTGCTCGACACGCAAGATTAGCATCGCGTCAAGGGCCGGTGGTTCGCGTGAGTTCCAGCGGCTGCCCCGCGCTTAACGTCCCAAGGCCGACTTGCCGACTTGCTGACACGCCAACTTGCTGACTCGCTGACTTGCCACTAGGAGCCTCCCATGCCCGAAGCCGTCCTCATCGCCGCCGTTCGCACTCCCGTTGGCCGCGCCCCCAAAGGCGCGCTCTCCACCACCCGTCCCGACGATCTGGCCGCAACCGCGTTGAGCGGAGTCTTGCATCGGGTTCCAGCCCTCGACAAGGCTGAAATCGACGACGTGATCCTCGGCTGCGCGCAGCCTGAAGGCGAGCAAGGCTTCAACATTGCGCGCATGGCCGCGCTGCGCGCAGGACTTCCCGTCGAAATCCCCGGCGCCACTGTAAACCGCCTCTGCGCCTCAGGCCTTGAAGCCATCGCGCTTGCCGATCACCGCATCCGCAGCGGCGCCGCCCGCGTGATCATTGCCGGCGGAGCCGAATCCATGAGCCTTATTCCCATGGGCGGTAACAAGCCCAGCCCCAATCCCTGGCTCGCCGAGAACTACCCTGCGTCGCTGCTCACCATGGGCCTCACCGCCGAGCGCGTCGCCCGCCACTATTCCATTGCGCGCGAGGACCAGGACGCCTTCGCGCTCTCGAGCCATCAGAAAGCCCTCGCCGCGCAAGCTGCCGGCCGCTTCGCCGACGAGCTTGTCCCCGTGCCCGTTACCACTTCCGCGCCGGGAGCAAAGCCAGGCAAGCCCGAGATCAGGGAAAAGAACTTCGCCGCCGACGAAGGCCCACGCGCCGACACCTCCGCAGAAGCCCTCGCGCAGCTTAAGCCCGTGTTTCACGCGCAGGGCACCGTCACCGCCGGCAACTCTTCGCAAACCTCCGACGGCGCGGCAGCCGCGGTTCTCATGGACCGGGCCCGCGCGCACGAACTCGGCCTGCAGCCTCTCGCCCGCCTCGTGGCCTACGCCGTCACCGGCTGCCTGCCTGAAGAAATGGGCGTCGGCCCGATTACCGCCATTCCCAGGGCGCTCAAGCAGGCCGGCCTCACTCTCGACGACATTGAACTCATCGAGTTGAACGAGGCCTTTGCGGCGCAGGTGCTGGCCATCATCCGCACGCTCTCGCTCGACCCGTCGCGCGTCAACGTCAACGGCGGCGCCATCGCGCTCGGCCATCCTCTCGGCTGCACCGGCGCCAAGCTCACCGCTACTCTGCTCCAGGAGCTGAAGGCGCGGAGCGCGCGGTACGGCATGGTGACCATGTGCGTCGGCGGGGGCATGGGCGCAGCCGGCATCTTTGAGCGCCTCAACTGACTTGTCGGCAGATTTTCCTACCCCCTTACTGGCTATTGGCTCCTCCCTAGTTCTTAAAGAACTCCCCATGCCCCCCGTTCGCCCACGGATCGTAATGCAGAGCGAAGTTGGCGCGGTGTTGCACGCTGGGGTGCGAGTAGAGCCAGAACTCAATGATCGGGTTCGGATCGGGATCTTCGAGCCAGGCTTCGCCCAGGGCATCGAATGCGCCTACTGCAGTTTTTTGCGGGTCGGGCACGATGCCGTGGATCGCCTCCTGCCCATACACGTCAGCCTGGTGTTCAAAGTGCCGGCTCCAGGCGTTGCCCAGCGGTTCCAGCAGAAACGACACAATCGAGATGGTAAAGAGCAGCACCACAAATCCTGTGCGCGAAGCCATGTCAGGCGCGCCCCAATTTGCGCCCTTCCGCCGCACCAGCCATGCAGCAAACACCGCGCCCGCCCAAAACACGAAGAAGAGGGCGATGGCATCGCCGGCGATCTCTTTGGGAATATGGTGCAGCACGTAATGGCCGCTTTCGTGTCCGAAAACAAACAGGATCTGATCGTCGGGCATCCGATCGGTAGCCGTATCCCACATGACAAAGCGCTTCGTAGCGCCCATTCCGGTAACAAAGGCATTCAGCCCGTTCGATTTCTCCCCTGCCTTGATCAGGTACATGCGATCGGGCGGGATGTTGATTCCCGTGCGCGCCACCACCGTCTCCATTTTGGCTACCAGAGCGGCGTGATTCTTTTCAAGCGGTTCCTGCTGGTAATAAAGCGGCACAAACCATGGCGAAATGAAGACGACCAGGACCAGGATTGGCACGGCCACAGCCCAAATGCCAACCCAGTACCGCCGCGGCCAGCGGCGCACGATCCAGTTGAAGAGCAAATAGATGGGGACGCCGAATAGAAGTCCCAGACCAAGCGAGATCCCCTGGTCCTTGAACCAACCTCCCCATCCCTGCACGCTGACGGCATAGGCCCGCTCGTAGTGTTCGCCAATCATGTCCAGCGGCAAGCTCGCCAGCTCGCCGGCGATGATGAAGACGGCAAAAAAGAGCACCCCCTGCACCCAGCGGTGGCTCGAAACGCGCTGCGTCCATCTCTCCAGGCCGGACCACCCTCGTGCCGCCAGCAGCAGCCATAAGAAAACGATGCCCCACAGCGATCCAGTGATGCTGAGGATGTTGCGGATGCGGTTGATGGCAATGGCCTTGGCCAGTTTGTCGGGCGGCAGCCTGTAGGCCTGCTGCGGGTTGGCGGGTGCGGCCTGCGCCGTTGTCGGCGAAGCCGAAACCGACGGGGCCGAGGAATTCTGGGCAACCAGTGGCACTGAAACCAGGCCGGCGAGCAGCACGACCGGGCAAATCGAGAAAAAGAGCGGACGGAGATTTTTCATGCGGATTCTCCCTTTATCAGGCAATTCTGCGAAAATCGAACATACAGATGCTTTTACTCGAACCCCTTCATCTCAGGCTACAAAAATCTTCAGCTCGATTGCCGCGCCGCATGTCTCGACTGCTCCTCGTCGCTTCCGTAGCGGCCACGCTCAGCCTCCTGGTTGCACCGGCCCCGGCCCAGCGCATCTCGGCGAGCGCCCACCCCGCAATCAAAGATCAGTCCGCAACGAGCCCGGCGCTGCTCGACGCCATGACCGCGGAGCTGCACCGCGCCTTCACCTCGCTGGGCAGATCTGACCTTGCCCTCGCGCCAGCGACAGCAGACGCCAGGGGTGGGACGGCGACAACAGCGCCAAGTACCAATCAGCAGCTCCCACCTTATTTCCTTAGTTACAGCGTCAGCGACGCCAGCTTTGTCACCATCCGCGCACAGTTCGGCGCCCTCGCCGACAGCTCCGCCAACCGCGTGCGCATGGCCGACGTGCAGGTCCGCATCGGCGCACCCTCGCTCGATAACACCCATGGCACGCATCGCGGCTACGCAGTCAACACCCAGCAGCTTCCGCTTGATGACGACCGTGAAGCCCTCGAACGCTCACTGTGGCTGGCCACCAACACCGGCTACGGCACCGCCCTCGATAACTTCCTGCGCGTCAAGACCGAAGCGCAGGTGCGCGCCAAGGAAGAAGACACCTCGCCCGACTTCAGCCAGGAAGCTCCGCAAACGCACATCGGCTCGGTCGCGCCGCCCATTGCCATCGATCGTGCGGCCTGGGAGCAGCGGGTGAGGGAACTGTCGCGCGTGTTCCGCGCCTACCCCGATGTCTACCAGAACATGGTCCTGCTCACGGTGCAGAACGAAACGGATTATTTTGCTTCGTCTGAGGGCTCGCGCATCGTCATGCCCCAGAGGCTGGCGCGTCTCGTCGCCATCGCCGTCACCCGCGCCGACGACGGCATGGATCTTTTCCGCGAGCAGACCTTCGAGGCCGAAACCGTCGAAGGCCTCCCCAGCCAGGCCGAACTTGAAGCCGCCATGAACAAGCTGGGCCAGAGCCTTGAAGCGCTGCGCAAGGCGCCGGTCACCGAACCCTTCGACGGTCCTGCCATTCTTTCCGGACGCGCCGCCGCCGTTTTCTTCCACGAGGTGCTCGGACACCGCCTCGAAGGCCAGCGTCAGCGCGGCGACGAAGAGGGCCAGACCTTTACCAAGGACATAGGCAAAGAGATTCTGCCCGACTTCCTCTCCGTTGTCGACGATCCCACCATCACCACCTTCGATCACACCTGGCTCAGCGGCAATTACGAGTACGACGACGAGGGCCAGAAGGCGGAGCGCGTCGATCTCATCCAGGATGGCGTGCTCAAAACTTTCCTCATGTCACGATTGCCCATCGCCAGCTTCGGCGCGTCGAACGGCCACGGCCGCGCTGAAACCGGCCACGTTCCCACAGGCCGGCAAGGCAACCTCATCGTGACTTCCACCAAGTCGGTCCCGGAAACAAAACTGCGCGAGGAACTCATCGCGGAGGCTAAGAAGCAGGGCAAACCCTACGGCCTGTACTTTGAAGACATCTCCTCCGGCTTCGCCGTCACCCAGCGCAGTTCGCCGCAGGCTTTCCAGGTGATTCCGCTGGTAGTGTGGCGTGTTTATGTCGACGGCCGCCCTGATGAACTGGTCCGCGGGGTGGGCATCGTGGGCACGCCGCTCGCTGCCATGAAGAGCATTCTTGCCACGGGTGACAAGAGCGAAGTTTTCAACGGCGAATGCGGGGCCGAGTCGGGCACCATCCCCGTCAGCGCCGTGGCGCCGGCTATGCTCCTCAGCAGTATTGAAACGCAGCGCCAGCCGCAGGGCACCGCGCGCCCGCCCATTCTGCCCATCCCCGGAGCGAATTCGCAAGCCTCCGCAGCGAAGGAGGCACAATGAGCTTTCAAAAGGCCCACTTCCCGCAGGCCCAGTTCCCGCCACGCCCAACGCCTGTCATCCTGAGCGAAGCCGGGTGTCCCATTCTAAAGCGCGACGCGCAGCGGCGTGCTTTAGGGTGGGGGAGACATCAATTTATTTCCACCGCAGCATTGCTGACACTCTGTTTCTGTACCGCACATTCCGCTCCCGCTCAGCAATCGCGCGCCGACGCCGAAAAAGATCCCGTCCTCGCCGCTATGCTCGCCGAACTCGACCGCAGCATGAGCCAGTTGGAGCTGAAGGGCTTCGCCAAGCCGTTCTTCATCCAATACCGCATCGAGGAGGTGCAGGATTTCCAGACGCGCGCCGAATTCGGTTCCAGTGAAGGCTCCGACCTTGCGCATCAGCGTCTGGCGCGCGTCACCGTGCGCGTGGGCGACTACAAAACCGACAGCTCCGGCGGGCGTGGCGACGGCGCGCTTGAGCTGGCCGTCCTCGACAACGATCCCATCGCTCTTCGCTCCACGTTGTGGGCGGCTACGGATCAGTCCTACAAAACCGCTCTTGCGGCCTTCGCGCAAAAGCAGGCCGAGCTCAAGCAGGTGCAAACGCCGCCCCAGGCCGACGACTTCAGCCACGAGAAAGCGATCATCTCCCTTGCCGACCCCATTCCGCTGCGCGTCGATCGGGACGCATGGGTGCAGCGCGTGGCGCGCGCCAGTGGCTTGTATCGCAGCGATTCTTCGGTGAGCGCCGCCGATCACGACATCCAGTACTCTAACGCCAGTTTTCACGCGCGCGTCACCACTACCTGGCTTGTCACCAGCGAGGGAACCATTGTGCGCAAATCCGCAGCCGAATACGAGGAATCGTTCGCCGCGGGCACGCAGGCTCCCGACGGCATGCACCTCGACCGCTCCTACGCCTCGACGGGCACGACGCCGGCCGATCTCGACTCTGAAGCTGATTTCAACACGCATGCCGCAGACGAAATCGCCTCACTCGCCGAACTGCGCAAGGCGCCACTCGTGGAAGAGGAGTATCACGGGCCGCTGCTGATGAGCGCCGACGCGGCCACTGACACACTGCGCGGGTTGCTCGGCGGCGCAGTGACGGCTACGCGTCCGCCACTCGGCACCGAAGCGCGCACCAACGGGCCCTTTGCCTCCAGCTACCATGCGCGCGTGCTGCCCGACTTCATGGACGTCTTCGACGATCCCAGCTTCAAAATCTGGAACGGCAAGGGACTGGTGGGCGCCTACAACATCGATGACGAAGGTGTGCCGGCGCAGGCCGTGCAACTCGTCGATGCGGGCCGCCTCGACAACTACCTCATCGGCCGCCAGCCCGTGCGCGACTTCCCGCAGTCAAACGGCCATGGCCGCGCCGGCATCACCGGGCCCGCGCGCCCCATGATCGGCGTGCTCAAGATTACCGCCGAAAACGGCCTCAGCGACAACGCGCTCAACCAGAAGCTCCTGGACATGGCGAAAGATCGCGGCGTCAAGAGCGTTTATTACGTCAAGACGATGGCCGGCGAGCGCAACCCGCGCCTGCTTTACCGCGTGAGCCCCGACGGGAAACGCGAGTTGGTCCGCGGCGCCGTCCTTGACGATATCGACCAGCGCGCTCTGCGCTCCAGCGTCGAAGCTGCCGGCAAGGATCTTTTCGTCGCCAACTACTTCGGCGACCCGGGTGTCACCGTGCTCGCTCCCGCACTGCTGTTTGATGACGCCACGGTCCGGCGCGCCAACGCCAAAAACGAGAAGCTGCCTTTCTACCCGCCGCCGGAGTAGCGAGTAGGGAATAGCCAATAGGGAATTAGCAAGAAACGCGGAGCTGGCGAGGCCGGCTCCGCGACGTTTTCTAATCCCTGTTCCCTAATCCCTAATCCCTGCTTTTTTCCACGCTCCCACAATCGCACCCATCAGCATCATGCCGATAAGCCAGAAACCGGCATCGACGGCGAATGACGCGTAATTGCGCACGGCAAAAACGTCGCCGAGGGCGATGGTGGGCATCACCAGCCCCAGCCAGAGCGCGGCGCCGATCCTGACGCCGCGCAGCGCCGTCTGCGGCCCCGTGACTTGCGTGACGAAGGAGATCGAGACGGCGATCAGGGCTTCGGCAAGCAACGCCGCGCCGAACTGCAGTGCCGGATTCACTCCGGTTTGCTCCAGCCACGTGCGGTCATGCCCGATGCCCTTGAGCCACACATCTAGGAACAGCGAGTACCACCCCATCTCAAACAGAAAACAGACGATCGCGGCCACCGCAATCGCCGGATAGTTGTGTCGCAAACGCTTCGCTTCCATCGCCATTCTGTGCTCCTTTGTTCCGCTGTTCCTCGATTCGGGGGAGTGGCCGGAGAAGGGGTCAGAGAAAAACTTGTCGGGCTGCGCGGAACCGGGGTTGCGCCGAATTGTATTCGATCTTCCACCGCGCTGTCGAAGCGCTATATTCTTACCGCAAGGCTCGCAATGGAACCGGAGATCGATCGCAACCCGGCGGGCAACCCCGCGCTCCGCCTTTGGTACGCCTATCCCGACGACCTTGCCGATCGCGCCGCCGCCGAGGCCTGCGTGGCCCTGCTCAACGACGCTGAGCGCGCCCGCGCCGCCCGCTTTCACTTCGACCGTCACCGCCGCGAGTATCTTGCCACGCATGCCCTGGCGCGCACCGCGCTCTCGCATGCCCATCCTTTGCTGCCGCAGGAGTGGCGCTACTCAGTGAACGCCTATGGAAAGCCTTCGCCGCTGCCGGAATGCCGCGTGCGCTTCAATCAGTCGAACAGCGTGGAACTGGCTGTTTGCCTGGTCTCGGCGCCTTCCGCCGCTGGCGGCACATCGAGTTCCCTCGATCCCGATCGCGTGCCCGAGGTTGGCGTGGATGTGGAGGCTCTCAGCCGTGCCGAAGAAATCGTGCGCCTCGCGCCCGACGTGTTTTCGCCCTCTGAGCGCAAGCAACTCGATGACTTGCCGGCTGTCTCCCGCCCCAATCGCGCCGTCTCCCTTTGGACTTTGAAAGAGGCTTACATCAAGGCGCGTGGCGTGGGTCTATTGCTGCCCCTGCGCGCCTTTTCGTTCCTTTTTGGCGATGCACAAAAGGTCTGGCTCGAAGTGGAACCCGGCGTCGACGAGGATCCCGCCCGCTGGCGATTTTCGTTGCTCAATCACGCCTCGCACCGCATCGCCATGGTGGTAGACGCAGCCGTCGCCGGCGCATTGCAGGTTTGGGAGGCCCATCCCCTGCCCACGGTGCTCAAGCGCCTGCCCAATGCAGCCGGGCCGTGGTTCCCGCTTTCGGCCACTGAGGGTCAGGCGCCAGCGCTCCGTTAGGCGCCAGCGGCTTAAATCTTTCTTTTTCATCCCAATCTGTGAACTTTCCTCGCACCCATGGGCCCCGCTGGCGCATCCATCCTCTTAGACGCCGGGCCGAATCGACGAAGTACAATCCGAACGAAGGAGAATTGCCCAAATGGCATACGAAGTACCGCCGCTTCCCTACGACTACAAGGCGCTTGAGCCTTTCATCGACGCCGAAACCATGCACCTGCACCACGACAAGCACCACCAGGCATACGTCACCAACGTGAACGCGGCACTGGCCAACCACGCCAATCTGGCCGCCAAGTCCGTCGACGACCTCATCAGCGATCTGAACGCGGTCCCCGAGGACATCCGCGCCACCGTGCGCAACAACGGTGGCGGCCATTCCAACCACACCATGTTCTGGACCATCATGGGACCGGCCAACTCGCCGGGCATCGGCGGCCATCCCTCCGGCGACATCGCCAAGCAGATCTCAGCCGACTTTGGCGACTTCGAGGCCTTCAAGAAGGCCTTCAACGAGACCACCGCCAAGCAGTTCGGCTCTGGCTGGGGCTGGGTCGTCTTCCAGGGCGGAAAGCTCAAGATCATGACCACGCCCAACCAGGACTCGCCGCTGAACCAGGGAATCTATCCCATCCTGGGCAACGACGTGTGGGAGCACGCTTACTACCTCAAGTATCAGAACCGCCGCCCCGAATACCTGGCTGCATGGTGGAATGTCGTGAATTGGGCCGAAGTCAACAAGCGCTTCGCCAAAGCGAAAAGCTAGCTCTTAGCTTTCAATTCTCAGCTTTCAGCTTCTTCGTGCCGCCCGAATCGATCAATTTGGCACGAAGAAGCTGAATTGACGCATCAGGACATTCTGCAGGCGAGATTTCCATCGAAAGTTGACATTAACCCTCAGCCAGACGAGCTAAAGGCTAAAAGCTAATAGCTAGGAGCTGCCTCCAATGGCTACCATGCAAATGCGCGTGCGCCCCGAGGATCTATCCCATGTTCCGAAGGGCGCAGAGCGGATTCCCGACCCCTCAATTCTCGTCATCTTTGGCGCCTCCGGCGACCTCACCAAGCGCAAGCTGCTTCCCGCGCTCTATCACCTGTTTCAGGCCAACCTGTTGCCCGAGAAATTCGCCATCGTCGGAGTGGCGCGCCGCCCGCTCGGCGACCAATTCGCACAGGACATGCGCGAGGGCATTATCGAGTTCGGGGAAGTCGACAAGGCCGATCCGAAGCTGGACAGTTTCGCGGGCCACATCAGCTACTTCGCCCTCAACTTCGACGATCCCGCTCACTACGCGAACCTGAAAACCGAGCTCGATCGCATTGCGAAGGAGAAGAACATCGGCCCCGACCGGCTCTTCTACCTCGCCACCGCGCCCGAGTTCTTCGCCGGCATCATAGAGAACCTCGGCGCGCAAGGCATGGCGCAACCCCAGGAAGGCCGTGTCGCTGTTGTCATCGAAAAGCCCTTTGGCCACGACCTCGACTCAGCGCGACAACTCAATCACCAGGTCAACGCGGTCTTCCAGGAGGGCCAGGTCTTCCGCATCGATCATTATCTGGGCAAGGAGACCGTTCAGAACCTGCTCATCTTCCGCTTTGCCAACGGCATCTTCGAGCCCATCTGGAAGCGCAACTATATTGATCATGTACAGATCACGGTGGCGGAAACCATCGGCGTCGAAGGCCGCGGCCCATTCTACGAAAAAGCCGGCGCGCTGCGCGATGTGGTGCAGAACCACATGATGGAGCTGCTGGCGCTGGTTGCCCTCGAGCCGCCCTCCAGCTTTGACTCTGATAGCGTGCGCCGCGAAAAGCTCAAGGTCTGGCAGGCCATTCCTTCCATTCCCATCCTCAACACGGTGCGGGGGCAGTACGGTCCCGGCATCGTCGACGGCGAGCATGTCATCGGCTATCGCGACGAGGACCGCGTCAATCCCGAATCGGGCACGGAAACCTACGCCGCCCTGCAACTCTTCATCGAGAACTGGCGCTGGGCCGGCGTTCCCTTCTTTCTCCGCGCCGGCAAGCGCATGAAGAAGCATGCCACCGAAATCTCCATCCAATTCAAGCAGCCGCCGCTGCTCATTTTCGATCGCATGGCAACGTCAGGCCCGTGCAGCGAAATTCTGCCCAATCTGCTTACCGTTCGCATCCAGCCCGACGAAGGCATCGCCCTGCGCTTCGGAGCCAAGGTGCCCACCACTTCCGAGATGGCGGTCTGCCCCGTCAACATGGACTTTGATTACGAGACTGCCTTCGGTAAGTCCACCGCCAACGGCTACGAGCGCCTGCTGCTGGACGCCATGCTCGGCGACCAAACCCTCTTCGCGCACCGCGACGGTGTTGAAACCAACTGGGCGCTCTATACGCCTGTTCTGCAGGCATGGGCTGCCAAGAAGCCGCAGGTGTTTCCCAACTACTTTGCCGGATCCTGGGGCCCCGAGTGCTCCGACCACCTGCTCGAAGCCAGCGGCCACGCCTGGCGCAACGATCTGGGCCGGCCGGCGTAAAGGCAGGGGGCAGGTTTCAGGGGTCAGTGATCAGTGGTCAGTGAGGGCCGCAATGCGCACCCACTCTGAGAAAGCCCTCGCCCTTCGCGCGCTCCATGAGCGCCCGGGCGCGTTCATCATCCCCAATCCCTGGGACGCGGGAACCGCGCGCTTGCTGGCGCACATGGGTTTTGAGGCGCTTGCCACCACCAGCGCAGGCTACGCTTTTTCGGCGGGGCTGCCCGACCACGGCGTCAGCCGCGATGCCATGCTCGAGCACGTCGCCGTTATCGTCGCGGCCGTCGATCTGCCCGTCAGCGGCGATCTCGAAAATGGCTTTGGCGATGCGCCGGAGGATGCCGCGCAAACCATCACCCTTGCTGCCGCGGCGGGCCTGGCCGGCGGATCGATCGAGGACTCAAAGAACAAAAACGACGATTCGACGAATCGCCCCGATGATCCGATTTACGAAATCGGCTTCGCCGCCGAACGCGTCCGGGCGGCCGCCGAGGCAGCCCACGCACTTGCGTTTCCCTTCACGTTAACGGCCCGTGCCGAAAACTTCCTGCATGGCCGCAGCGATCTCCGCGACACGATCGAGCGCCTTCAGGCCTACCAGGAAGCCGGCGCCGACGTTCTCTACGCGCCCGGCCTCACCCGCAAAGAAGAGGTCGAAGCTGTTGTGCGTTCCGTCGATCGCCCCGTAAACGCGCTCGCCGGTCTCGGCGACCCTCCACTCGACTTCGCCACACTCTCCGCCCTCGGCGTCAAGCGCATCAGCGTCGGCAGCGCCTTGTCGCGGGCCGCACTGGGCGCATTTCTCCGCGCCGCGCAGGAGATGCGCGATCATGGCGCCTTCACCTTCACAAAGGATGCTGCCAGCTCCCGCGAATTGAATCGGATCTTCGCAAGATACTCAGAACAGGACTGAGTATGGGTGCGGGTGCCCCACCTTCGCCCCGTTTCTGTTTTTGCGGCTAGGGTGGATACCTATCGTTTTTTATGGCTTCTTATCGTTTAGCTGCGGTCGCGCCCAACGTGCCTTTCATCACTTCAGTCTCCGGCTACATCTACGTCCGTGAGCTGCCTTAAGTCTTTATTCTGAGACCTCGGATATCCATAGTCCCCTATTTCTTCCTGTTCCTTAATCCCTGCCCCATATCCATCACCTCATTCGCCAGCTTGTCCGCCTCTTTGTTCCCCCCTCTCAGGGTGTGCCGCATCTCAAAATCCTTAAGGCGCGCCGCGCGCCGCTGCGCTTCTTCCCACAAGGGCCGCAGCCCCGCGTTCTTCACCTTGTAATGCCCTTTCATCTGGCGCACCATCAATTCCGAATCCGACACCACGCACAGCCTCTTGGCACCGTTCGTCAGAGCCCACTCCAGAACCGCCAGCAGGCCCGAGTATTCGGCATAGTTGTTGGTCTGCTTTCCCAGGAATTCACTCAGCCGGGCAACTACCTGTCCCTCCGGGTCCTCTATCACCGCCCCGTAGCCCGCCGGACCAGGATTTCCGCGCGACCCGCCGTCGCAATACGCCGTGTACCACCCCCCGGCCACGGCCTCCCTCAGATCGTTTTCATTTTCAAATGAATTTCCGGTCATCACTTTCCAGTCTAACGACCCGGACCTGGCTCCCAGCCCCTCAGTCCTTGGAACTAGTTCCAGAAATACCGTCGCCAGATGAAAAAACATCCCTGAGGGGCTAAAGCCCAGGTGTTTGCGGCTTTTGCGGCACGACTAAAGTCGTGCCCTGATACTTCGAGCCTCGCCTGCCGACTTTTCGGCAAGTTGTGAAGTCATGCCCTTCCAAAACCGGATATAGGCAACCAGTTCTGGTCCCTCGGTCTCTAAGTCCCTCGGTCCCTAGGTCCCTGGTCCCTATGTCCCTGCTTTGATTACCAAAGCCCTTATTCCGCGTCTATTTCTACGCGTACAGGCTTCTCTTCCGGGGGCTTCAGAAGCGATGGCAACGGACGCAGTCAGCGTTCCCATGGACGTGCTCCAGGCCGCGGCAGCTTTGGCTCGGTCGGCCGGGCGGAAGGTACAATCCTGCTCAGGCATGGCTGCGACGAGGGCAATGGGCGGGGCAGGCCGGGGAGACGTGAGCCGGTCACAGGAGCGCGGGCAGAATCGCGCGCTCGAAATGGACCTCATCCGCGAGGCCCAGGCTGGTTCGCGCGCGGCATTCGATGCCCTCGTGCGTCAATATGAACACCAGGTGTTGCGGCTGGCGCTGCACCTGACGGGTTCGGAGCACGACGCCGAGGATATCTACCAGGAGGCTTTCCTGAAGGCCTTCCGGTACATTGGTAACTTCCGCTTCGAGTGCTCGTTTTACACGTGGATTTACCGGATCGTTACCAACCTGTGTCTGGACCAGCTGCGCCGGCGCAAGACCCGCCGTGAAGACCACGCCGTTGTGGTCGACCGCACCGGCGATGAGATCGATGTCCTGGCTTCGATTTCGGACAATCGATCGTTTTCAAACCCGGCGCGCGAGCTCGATCGCAAGCTGCTGGGCGAAAAGATTCAGGCGGCGCTTACGAAACTGACGCCGCGCGAACGCATGGTGTTCGAGCTGAAGCATTACCAGGGATTGCGGCTCCGCACCATTGGCGAGATGCTGAACACCACGGAAGAGACCGCCAAGAACACACTCTTCCGCGCCACCAAGAAACTGCGGGCGCAGTTGGCGGACTTGCGGTAAAGACAGGGACTGAGGGACTAAGGGAACGAAAGCGATAAAAGCTAGAAGCTAAGAGCTAGAAGCTGGAAGCTGCTTTTTGAGGCAAGAGGGCGTAAACATGAATTGCGAACTGGCACAGGAACGGATGGTAACGGCAGCCTATGGGGAGCTGCCCGATGAATTAGTGCATGAGCTGGAGCGGCACGTGGCCGGCTGCGCGGATTGCCGTAAAGAGCGCGAGCAGGTGCTGGCGCTCAAGGTGCTCGCCGATGCGCATCGCGTCGCCGAGCCGAATCCGAATCTTGTAGCGCGCGCGCATCTGCGCCTCGATGAAGCCCTCGACGCTCTGCCGCCCAAGCGCTGGTATGAGCGGGTGGGCGAGCGGATCCTGAACAACTTCGCCAGCCTGCAGGCAGCTCCTGCCGCAGCGCTGCTTCTGCTGATTGCAGGAGCCGGGGCAGGCATCCTGGGTGGCTACGAATACGCGCAAGCCCGCGCCGCACACGCCGCGGCGCAGGCGTCCAACCCCTCGGCCGCGCCGGTTCAGCCCGTCACCGCGGTGCCTGAACTGGCCAACATCGCCAGCATCTCCGGCATCGTGCGCGAGCCCAACAGCGAAATCGTCGACGTCAGCTTTAACCAGGTTGTTCCGCGCCAGGTCACCGGGTCACTCGACGATCCGGCCATCCGCCAGTTGCTGATGCTGGCTACTGAGAATTCCGCCTCGCAGGGCGTACGCGACGATTCCGTGGCTCTGCTTGCCGCCGAGTGCCGCGCCGGGCACAGTTGCCAGCCCACAGGCATTCGCGAAGCCCTGATGGTGGCCCTGCGTTATGACCGCAGCGCCAGGGTACGCCAGAAGGCGCTCGAAGGTCTTGAGCCTTACGTCGCCGACGATGTGCGCGTGCGCGACGCCGTGCTTGAAGCGGTTTTGAAAGACAGCGACCCGGCCGTACGGACCGCTGCCATCGGTTTGTTGGAACCTGTGGAAGCCGACACCAGCGTCCGTCAGGTGCTTTATTCGGTTTCCAATTCGGACCAGAGCCCCCAGATCAGGAATGTTTCCCGGCAGGTGCTGAGCCGGGTACCGGAAACGCAGTAATCGTCCCTATCCTTCCGGTCACTGCGCCGTCTTTGAGAGCGCGGACCGGGCGAACAAGAATCGCGGGAGAGCAACCATGAAACACCTTTTGAGGCCATACCTAAGAATCAATCCAATCCTTGTCCTTGCCGTTCCTCTCATGTGCCTGTTCGCAGCGCCGCGTGCGGCTCGTGCCCAGGCGCAGCAAATCATACAAGTCCTTGAAGATTCCAACCCCTTGCTGGCGCACTCGAGCACGCCCGGCTATCTCGGGGTTGATGTCGCCGACGTCGATGCCGACAAGGCGCAGGCCCTCAAGCTGAAAGAGGTCCGCGGTGCCGTCATCACGCTCATTGACCACGACGCGCCCGCCGGGCAAATCGGACTGAAGGTCAATGACGTGGTGCTGGGCATCAACGGCCAGAACGTCGAAGGCGCCGAAGCGTTGCGCCGCATGCTGCGCGAGATTCCTCCGGGGCGCAAGATCAGCCTCGAAATCAGCCGCGATGGCAACATCCAGACCCTTGCCGTGCAGTTGGTTGACCGCAAGGCCATGGAACACGACATCTGGTCGCGCATAGACATTGATGCCGGCGGCATTGCCCCGGTCCCGCTTGTTCCGGGGCTGGCCCTGATGTCCGGCGGCGATGCGCCCATTCCGCCCGCCGCACCCCGCATGTCGCTTTTTACCAGCACCCTCAATGTGGGCGCGCTGGTTGAGCCGCTTACCTCGCAGATGGCCGAGTATTTCGGCGTCCAGGGCGGCCTGATGATCAAGCAGGTCGCCAAAAAAAGCGAGGCGGCAACTGCGGGATTCAAGGCCTTCGACGTGATTCTCAAGGTAGACGCCGACTCCATCGCCACCATCGCTGACTGGGACCGTGCCCTGCGCGCCAACCAGGGCAAGCCCGTGCAGGTCACCATCCTGCGCGACAAAAAGCAGCAGACGCTGACTCTGCAGGTCGACTCCAAGCACCATGGCGCCGTCGAGTTTGAAGACCTGTTTTCCAACGGCGACACCGTCTTGATGGCCGGCATGGCGCCGGAGTTCGACTCCGATCTCGCCCAGGCATTTGCTCAGCAGGCCCAGGCTCAGGCCGATGCCCTCGCTTCGCAGGCCGATGCCCTGAGCCGGGAATTCAACGGCATGCAGTCCGTGATCAGCCCCGCACAGGCCGAGCAACTTCAAAAACAAGCTGAAAAACTCCGCGAAAGCATGAAAGATTTCAAGATCGATCCTCAGCAGATGAATCAGTTTCGCCGGCAGATGGATGAGTTCCGCAAGAATTTCAACGACGAGCAAATGAAACAGCTCCAACAGCAACTCCAGCAGCAGATGGAGCAATTCAAGCAGCAGATGCAGGAGTGGTGCCAGCAAGACTCAGGGCACTTCGTCTAGCGCCACGCAATTTTCTCTGGATCAATGGGGCGCCGCATGCCGGCGCCCTTCGTGTCTCGCGCCGTACACTGAAAAAGATGGAAATTCTCTACGGCCTGCATCCGGTTGAGGAAGCCCTCAAAGCCGGCAAGCGGCGCTTCGATCATGTCCTGGTGGCCCGCGGGCGCCGCGACGCGCGTCTGGAAAGCCTCATCGCGCAGTGCCGCCAGGCCGGCGTCCGCGTCCTCGAGCAGTCGCGCGAACAGCTTACCCTGGCCGCCAAGACGTCTGCGCACCAGGGTGTGGTTGCGCTCGTCCGTGCGCATGAGTTTCTCTCGCTCGAAGACCTTTTCGCGCCCGCCGCAAATCAAAGCACCGCGCGGCTCATCCTCGCTCTCGATGGCGTTGAAGATCCGCAAAACCTCGGCGCGTTGCTGCGCGTGGCTGATGGCGGAGGCGTCGATGGCGTCGTTCTTACCGAGCGCCGCTCCGCGCCTTTGAGCGCCGCTGCTGTGAAGGCCAGCGCCGGCGCGGCCGAGCACCTTCGCATCGCGCGGGTCGTCAACCTTGTCCGCGCCCTCGAAGAACTCAAGCGCCACAACCTCTGGATCGCCGGTCTCGACGAGCGCGGCACAACCGCCTACGACCAATTCGACCTCACCGGCGACCTAGTCATCGTTCTCGGCCGCGAGGGCGCGGGCTTGCACGATCTCGTGCGCCGCACCTGCGACCACCTGCTGCGCATTCCCATGGCCGGCGGCGTCAGTTCACTCAATGTCTCCGCGGCCGGAGCCGTGGTGCTTTACGAGGCCGCTCGCCAGCGCCGTGCCACGCGTTCCGTGCCCCGTCCTTTCGCCGGTTCTTTGGCGAAAGGGCGGGAGAGCCAGACGCCCGAACCGAAGAAACAGAAAGGCCTCGGTTCATGAGATTCGCTTTTGCGCAAGTCGTCAGGTCAGCCGGTGATCCCGCAGTTTTGAAGGGGCACGACTTCAGTCGTGCCAATAAACCACAAGGAACCACGTGGGCTTTAGCCCCCGAGGAGCGGTTCTTTCTCCGCGCGATTGCGGCGCGCAACATCCTCGTGCTCGCTCTCCTGGTCGCCCCGCTTCGCGCATCCTGCCAAACGCCCCCGGTTGCATCGCAGGAACAACAACCTCACGGCCAGGTCATCTTCTCGCGCTCCACCGACGAGTCCGGCCAGACCACCACCGTCGCCGGTCCCGCCGCTGGGCAAACTGCCGGCCGCCCGGTGTCTGCTCCTACCGCAAGCGACGATGAACGCCAGGCCGTTACTTTCACCGCGTTCGACATGGACGTTCGTCTGCGCACGGCCGAGCAGCAATTCGCCGCGCGCGCCCTAGTCACAGTTCGCAACGACGGCAAGTCCCCGCTTGCCCACATCCCGCTCGAAATCTCCTCGTCGCTCAACTGGGAGCGGATCCGTATCGCCTCGCACGACGTCTCCTACACCGTCGCCACGCTCAACTCCGATCTCGACCACACCGGCCAGCTCCACGAGGCCGCCGTTCCGCTGGCCCAGCCGCTTGCCCCCGGTGCAACCCTCCAGCTCGACGTTACCTATTCCGGCGTCATCGCTCCCTCCGCGCAGCGCCTCATTGCCATCGGCACGCCCAACGACGTCGCCCTCCACTCCGACTGGGATGCCATTGGCCTCGACTTCACCGGGCTGCGCGGATTCGGAAACGTGGTCTGGTATCCCGCCTCCGCCGTTCCTGTCATCCTTGGCGACGGCGCTCGCGTCTTCGACGAAATGGGCGAGCATAAGCTGCGCATGGCCGGCGCGCACTTCCGCCTGCGCCTCACCGCGGAATTTGCCCACGGCCACACACCTACGATCGCTCTTATCAATGGCCATCCCGCGCCGCTCAGCGTGACGGAACCCACAGCCGCGGGCCCCGACGTTGCCGGCGTGGCCACGGCTTCGCTCGACTCCTCCGCTCTCGGCTTTGAAGCGCCCAGCCTCTTTCTCGCCGTGCGCACCGCGCATCCTGCCACCAACACTACACTCCACACCCTGCCCGGCGATGATGCCGCCTTGGCGCCCGGCTCTGCTGCAGGCGCGTCTTCCGCGTGGCCGGCATGGGCCGATGCCGCCGCCAAGGTCACGCCGTTCCTGCAGCGATGGTTGGGCCAGCAACCGCGGTCCCAACTGAACATCCTCGAATTGCCCGACGCGCAGGACGCCCCTTTCGAGACTGGCGCGCTCCTCGTCACCGCCATTCACCCCGCCGCGCCCGATCAGCTCGAGGGCATCCTTGCCCACGCGCTCACGCATGCCTGGATGTCGTCGCCCCGCGCCTGGCTCAGCGAGGGTGTCGCTCACTTCATGGGAACGCTCTGGATCGAAAGACAATCAGGCCGCGAGAAAGCCCTCGAACTGCTCGAGTCCGGCCGCACCGCGCTGGCGCTGGCTGAGCCCGCAAGCCCTGGCGAAAGCTCTGGTCAGCCGCTCGCCCAGGCCACCTCGCCCGTCTACTATCGCACCAAGGCAACCTATGTTTTCTGGATGCTGCGCGACCTCGCCGGCGATCCCGCGCTCTCCGCCGCTTTGCGCGCCTACGATCCCCAGCAGGACGCCGCCCGCGGCCTGGGTCCGAACTCGGGACCCGGCTCTTTCGAGAAGCTCATCGAGCAGGCCGGCCTGCGCGACAATCTCTCCTGGTTTTTCTCCGATTGGATCAACAACGACAAAGGCCTGCCCGACATCGCCATCGACCACGCCTACGTGACGCCTGCCGCCGTTCCCGGCGGCATTCCCGCATCGAGCGCTCCGCCTGCGAGCCCTTCCACCGAGAGCCCCACCACCGCAGGGCCCGACGTGAACAGTTGGCTGGTCGCCGTCGATCTTTCCAATTCCGGATACGCGGCGGCCGAAATCCCCGTCATCGTGCGCAACGCCCTCACCTCCGTCACGCAGCGCATCCTGGTTCCCGCGCGCAGCAAGGCCACCGTGCGCATTCTCATCCAGGGCGAGCCCGCTGAAGTCCAGGCCAACGACGGCACCGTCCCGGAGACCGAAGCCAGCGTGCACATTCGTCGTCTGGCCGGCGCCGCCAACATCTCGCCCGCCCCGTAGGGGCGACGGAATTGATCGCCGGAGACACCATCGGCCAGAGCACACTTGCTCTGGCCGCCGTGGTTTTCTGTTCGCTGTTACCTAATCCCCTGTTCCCTGTTTTTTACGCCGCCTTCAGCCGGAACCCATCCGGATCCTTGCCGCGCACCCTGCGCCACCACACTTGGAACGTGGGAATGTTCAGCGTGACCGAAAAAATCTTGCGCAGTTTTCCCGGCGGGCACCGCAGCGGCTTCATCCCGTGCCACGAAATCGGCGTGCGTTGGAACAGCAGGCTTCCGTTCCCCGCCGGTCCATGCGCTGCCGCCACCGTCAGCTCCTCGAAACTCGGCGCCGAGTGCGTCGGAATCGGCTTGTCGCTGGCCAGGATCAGCGTCTGGCCGCCCCACGCCGGATCCCAATCCTTTTCATCATTGAAATGGAAGATGTGCGTCGCCCGCTTGCGCGCCGCGTCGCAGTGCGGCGACACCGAGCAGCCCTCCCACGCGTAGTGCCACGAGAATGTGGGAATATAGGTGCGCCGCCCCAGCAACCGCCGCAGAAACTGCTGATAGTAGTCGCCGCGCAGCTCCTCGAGAAATCCCTGCCACGGCGCGGGCAGCTCCAGTCCCGCCTTGTAATGCAGCATGAAGCGGTTGTGCGGCATTTGTCCATGCCCGCGCTTCATGCCCTCGTGCTTGTCGAAGTTCTCCACGGCCGGCAGCGTTTCGCACAGCCGCGCATAACCTCCTGCCGTCAGCGTGTGTTCAATATGGACGTACGGATATGGCTGCGCATCTCGAAACTTCTCCGCGGAGAGACCTTCCAGAACTTCGCGGTTCAAATATTGCATTGCTTGTGACCTCTTGCGAATCAGGGAATCAGTCTGATCTTATTTTACCGGCCGGCTCACCGCCCGGGAGTTGACATTCATCGTCGCCGGCCGCTCACTTCGGCGATTGTCGCATTAATCCGACTCCGCTTACACCGCCAACCGCGCCGGCTCCTCTAGCCCCGCTTTCTCGTTCCCTCGTTCCCTTGGTCCCTTGGTCCCTGCCTCGCGCGCACCTTGAACCAGATCGGCGTCCCCTTGAACCCGAATGCCTTGCGAATCTGATTCTCCAGGAACCGCTCAAACGCAAAGTGCAGCTTCACTGCGCGATCGGTGAACAGAATGAACGTTGGTGGAGCCACCGCCGCCTGCGTCATATAGAAAATGCGCACGCGTTTCGCCATGGGCACCGGCGCACGCTGAAAGTCAATGCGCTCAAGGAACCGGTTCATCGCGCCCGTCGACACCCGCTTGCGCCGTTCCTTCGCAACGGCCACCACTTCGCGCAGCACGCGCGCCATGCCTTTGCGCTCCGGCCCCGTCCCTTCCAGCGCGGAAAGAAAAATCACCGGCGCATAATCCAAATATTTGAGCGCCGTCCGCAATTGCCGTTCGAAAATTGCCCGGTCCGCCGGTGGTTTTCTATCGGTCCTTCCTGTCGTAACCGCGTCCCACTTGTTCACGAGGATGATCACGCTGCGCCCACTCTCGTGCGCGTACCCTCCGATGGTCGCGTCGCTCGCCGTCACGCCTTCGGTCGCATCAATCACCAGCAGCGCCACATCGGCCGCCTCCAGGTGTTTCCGCGCCATCACCACGCTCAGCTTCTCCGCCATCAGCTTGGTTTTTCCCTTGCGGCGAATCCCCGCCGTGTCGACAAAGCGCAGCGTGTTGCCCTCAAACTCCACCACCTCGTCCACCGCGTCACGCGTGGTGCCCGCAACCGGCGACACAATGGCCCGCGTCGTGCCCGTTAGCGCGTTCAACAGCGTGCTCTTGCCCACATTCGGCCGCCCGATAATCGCCACCGACGTCTCGCGCTGCTCAAACTCGCCATGGGTCCGGATCTTTTTCCGACTTTCAGCGGGCTCTCCACCGGGAATCAGCGGCCCGCCCTCTTCAATCTCGTCTTCGATTGCTTCCTCGATCTCTTCCACATCCTGCGCCGGATCTCCTTTGTTGTGGCCCATCCTAGCTCCGCTAGGGTGGGGTTCAGTTTCCTCTGCAGCAGGAATCACTTCCGTGATCGCATCCAGCAGCTCCGCGACTCCACGCCCGTGTTCCGAGCTCACCGGATATACCTCGCGAATCCCCAGCCGGCGGAAATTCTCCGCCTCGCTGGCCTGAGCCTCACCCTCCACCTTGTTTACCGCCAGGAAGAGCGGTTTCTTCAGGCGTTGCAGCAGCCGCGCCAGGTCGTAGTCAGGCCGCGCCAGCTCCGTCCGAGCATCCACCACCATCACCAGCGCGTCGGCTTGCTCCAGTGCCACGCGCGCCTGGGCAAAGATCTCCGCCGCCATCAGGCCGGGATCATCGGGCACGATCCCGCCCGTATCGACCACGCGGAATCGCCGCCCCGCCCAATCGTATTCGCCATAAATCCGGTCGCGCGTGATTCCCGGCTCGTCGCCCACAATCGAGCGCCGGCTGCCCGTAAGGCGGTTGAAAAGCGTGCTCTTGCCCACGTTGGGACGGCCCACAATCGCAATCAGCGGTTCGCCATTGCGCTGCGCCGTTTCCTCCCGGTTGGGTGCCATCGATCTGCGATACGCGGGCAAAGTCTCTCCTGAAGCCGCGACCCGAGTCACAACGCAGTCGCGGCAAATCCCTGCCTCAGTATCTTTTGTCCATCTTCATGGGTCAACGCCGGAAGCCGCTTTGGCTATTTTGAGATTTCTCTCACCTTACCTGGCCTGACCCGGCATTAGAATTGCGCCGCACGATCCCGGGAGGCTGCCATGCATATTCATCCCGCTGCAATCGGCCAGCATTCCATCAACACCTGTGCTGCCGGCAACGAGCGCCCTGCGGCCGCGGAGGTGCGCAAAAAGCTTCTCAGAGCAGCGCGAAGCGGCGAACTGGAAGTCGACTCCGACGCGGATGCGACCCTGCTCATCGGCCAATGGCTCGACGCCCGCCACAGCCAGGTCATCCCCGCAGACGAATACCACACCGTCTCCTCCGGCAAAAACCCCAACCTCGGCTGACCGCGCGCCATCACCCGCTGTGCTCCCTCGCTCCCTTGCTCCCTCGCTTATCATGGGAACACCGCCCATCTGGGCATAGGAGTTCGTCCCCGTGCCAAAGTTCGTCATTGAGCGTGAAATCCCCGGAGCCGGCTCTCTCACATCAGAGCAGCTCCATGCCATCTCCCAGAAATCCTGCGGGGTCCTCAGCAACCTCGGGTCCCAGATTCAGTGGGTGCAGAGCTTCGTCACCGACAACAAGATTTATTGCGTCTACATCGCGCCCAACGAGCAGATGGTGCGCGAGCACGCGCGCCAGGGTGGCTTCCCCGCCAACAGCGTCGCGCAAGTGCGGCGCGTGATCGATCCGACCACCGCCGAATCCACCGCCTGACCGGACTGAATCTGCAGATCCCCGCTGGGAATCCGCGGGCGAGACGCAGGCGTATCGAACCTCGCACTTGCTGCAGATCGCGCCCCCTTCGGTCCCTAAGTCCCTTGAAATGGCTGCATAAATACGGTTCTGAAAGGGCATGGCTTTAGCCGTGCCGCAAAAGCCGCATAAACATTGGGGCTTTAGCTCCTGAGGGTTGCTTTTCTGTCGGCCAAAAGGATTTATGCAAGCAGTTCCAGTCCCTTAGTCCCTGAGGTCCCTCAGCCCCTTAGTCTCTGTCTTTCGAATCCCTAATCCCTGCTTCTCCTATCATGGGAGCAGCGCCCTCGATGCCCTCCACCGACACTTCAAGCCGGGCCCTTCCAACCCTTCACGAGTTCTTTGCGCCCGGAGGCATCCTGGCGCGCTCGCCGCTGCCGTACGAAGTGCGCCCCGGCCAGTACGAAATGGCCAAGGCCGTTGAGCGCGCCCTCGCCGAGCGCCGCCATCTCATCGTCGAAGCCGGCACCGGCACCGGCAAAACCCTCGCCTACCTGCTGCCCGCCCTGCGCACCGGCCGGCGCGTCATCGTCTCCACCGGCACCAAGGCCCTGCAGGACCAGCTCTACTTCCGCGATGTTCCCTTCCTCGAAACCCTCCTCGGCGAACTCCGTGTCTGCTACATGAAGGGCCGGGCCAACTACCTGTGCCGACGCAAGCTCTACGCGCTGCGCGACCAGCCAATCCTTTCCGGTCTCGACGAGATCGACGAATACCAGCAGATCGCCCAATGGGAGCGCACGACCGAAACCGGCGATCGCGCCGAGCTTTCTGCACTGCCCGAGACCAGCCCGCTGTGGCACAAACTCGATGCGCGTTCCGAAGCCTGCCTCGGGTCAACTTGTCCGGACTACCGGCGCTGCTTTATCACCGAGATGCGGCGCCGCGCGATGGAAGCCGACCTCATCATCGTCAATCACCACCTGTTTTTTGCCGACGCCGCCGTCCGCGAGGCGGCCGCAGCGGCCCCTGACTCCGGCATCCTGCCCGAAGCCGCTGCCGTCATCTTCGACGAAGCCCACGAGCTCGAAGAAGTGGCATCGCAATACTTCGGGCGGTCGCTTTCCAATGCGCGCATCGAGGACTTTGCGCGCGACGCCGATGTGCTGCTGCGCGGCAAGGCAGGCTCCTGGCAACTGCCCGCTCTTACCCAACAGCTTCGCGAGCGGACGCGCCTGTTTTTTGCGGCCCTGCCCATCGCCGGCGACGGCCGCCATCCTTTCATTGAGCGGGAGGAGTTTCTCGAGTCATCCGGCGACCTCTATCTCGGCGTGATCGCCACGCTCAGGGTGCTGGAATCGGAGCTCGAGCGGCTCACCGAGGTTGACGAAGCTTCCGGCCTGAACGCCCGCGCCGAGGGACTGCGCAGCGATCTCCAATTCATGCTCGAGTCGAACGCTGCGAACATGGTTTTCTGGCTGGAGCGGCGCGGAGGAGGTGGCCGCGGCTCCGATCCCGTCCGAAGGGCTGCCCCACGCAGTGCTGGCAGCGGGGCGACGACATTCCTGCAGGCCACGCCCATCGACGTTTCCGACCTGCTGCACGAAATGGTCTTCGATCGCATTCCCACGGTCGTGCTCACCTCGGCCACGCTCACCGTGCAAGGCGGGTTCCAGCATCTGCGCAACCGCCTCGGTCTCAGCGATACGCGCGAATTGGTGGTGGCCTCGCACTTCCGCTACGACCGCCAGGCGCTGCTCTACCTGCCGCAGCTGATGCCCGACCCGCGCTCCGAGGAGTTTCAAAGCGCCGCCGCCACCGCCATCGAGCGCGTGCTGCGCATCACGCGCGGGCGCGCCTTCTGCCTTTTCACCAGCTACGCGCAAATGCGCGCTCTCTACGAGCGGCTGCTGCCGGTGCTCGACTTTCCGCTGCTGCTGCACGGCGCCGCACCGCGCAAGGCGCTTTTGGAGGAGTTCCGGTCTACGCCCAACGCCGTACTGTTCGGCACCGCCAGCTTCTGGCAGGGAGTGGACGTGCAGGGTGAGGCGCTGAGCTGCGTCATCATCGACCGGTTGCCCTTCGCCGTTCCCAGCGACCCAGTGGTACAGGCGCGCATGAAAGCCATTGAAGAAGCCGGCGGCCGGCCCTTCTTCGACTACCAGGTTCCCGAAGCCGTGCTCACGCTCAAGCAGGGTTTCGGCCGGCTGATCCGGTCATTGGAGGACCGCGGCGTGCTGGTGCTGCTCGATCCGCGCATCACCACGCAGCGCTACGGACAAATCTTTCTGCAATCGCTGCCGCCCTACCGCATGACGCAGAGCATCACCGACGTCGAATCCTTCTTCGCCAACAAGTCATCAGCCCGTGGCTAACAGCTTGTAGCTGGCAGATGCATTCCGTCCGATGATCCCTGACGTTTGCCTTATTTCACCAGCGGGCTCTCCCAAACGCGCCCGAGGAGCCTCTTCAGCTGCACAAAATCCTTCTCTCCCAACTCGGCGTTCCATTCGCGCTCAATTTCGCGCAGCACCGCGATGGCCTTGGCATACGCTTCATGCCCGCGCTTCGTAAAGTGAACAATGCGCGCGCGACCCTCGCCGGACGCATCGCAGCGGACAAGATAGCCAAGATCTTGCAGGCTCCCCAGCAGCCGGTTCATGGCCTGCTTGCTCATTCCGGCGCGCTCAGCCAGAACGCCTGGCCGCACCCCATCGGGGCCGGGAAACCGGAAGAGCGCCATGTGCGGCAGGCTAAGTTCCTTGAAACCCGCCCCGTTCAGTTCGCGAATGATGCGCCGGTGAATGGCCTCCGACGGAACGCGCAGCATCGCCCCGATCAGCATGTCCTTTGTTTTCATCGCAGGTTTTTCTTCAAAGAAAGCCATTGACGTTCTCCGTAAACTATGTTTACCATATTTTCGAAAGTAAACTAAGTTTACTAATAAGGAGCAGCAAATGACGGTGCGGACCATCGATCTTCTCGCCCCTTCCCCCAGCGAGGCGGCAATTCAGAATCCGCAGCAATCCCTGTGCCACGCCGGAAGCGTCCGCGCAACAGAAAAACCGGTGCAACAGGCCCACGTTCACTACGTACCTACAGGATCCGGCCCCGCCTACTGGGGCCCCGGCGAGCTCATGACCTTTCTCATCACTGGCGAGCAGACGAGCGGTGCCTTTTTCCTGGCTGAGATCTCTGTCGCGCCCGGCGGAGGTACGCCGCCGCACATCCATCACCGCGAGGAAGAGTCGTTCCATCTTCTCGAAGGCGAGCTCACAGTCCAGGTGGGAGGGGATACAATCACTGCATCGGCAGGCGATTTCGTCCACCTTCCCCGTGAAATCGCGCACTCCTTCAGGAACACCGGCAACGGGCCTGCGAAAGCTCTGGTCCTGGCCACGCCGGCCGGCCTCGAAGGCTATTTTGCTGAAGTCTTCGAACCTGCTCTCGATGATTCTGCGGCCCCGCCGCCGCTGAGCAAAGAGCTGATGGCACGCGCGCAAGCAGCTTCTTCCAAGTACGGGCTCGAGCTTCTTCCCCCGGCCTAGCGCGCACAAAAGCCAAACCCCCACGAGGAGGTCAAAATGACAACCCAAACCATCGATCTGCGAGCCAATGCCGCCGAGGAGACCATCCGCGTCGGCCCGCTCACAGTGCGTTTTCTCGTCACCGGTGAAGACTCGTCCGGCTCGGTCGAGGTCTTTGAGGTCGTCGTTCCCGCCGGGCAGCGCCTGATGGCTCCGGCGCACAGTCACAATCACTACGAGGAGACAATCTACGGAGTCCAGGGCGTGCTGACCTGGACTGTGGACGGCAGGCAGATCGACGTGGGGCCTGGACAGGCGCTCTGCATTCCGCGCGGTGCTGTTCACCGGTTCGACAACATTTCAACCGGCGATGCGAAGGTACTCTGCGCGATCACGCCGGCGGCCATCGGCCCGCAGTACTTCCGCGAGGTTCGCGACGTGATGAGGGCAGCGGCCGGAGGGCCTCCGGACAAGCCAAAAATGATCGAGATCATGCTGCGCCACGGCCTCACGCCGGCGCCTCCTCCGCCACAGAGCTGAACGCGAGCCGCCGGGCAGGCCGCATCATGAATCGCAGCGCTCAACCCGAGCGGGCTTCCCCAATTGTGCGGCCCTTCGGCGCGGTTCCTCGGCAATGCGGTTTATAGTTGATGCCAGAATCCAGACATGGCATTAAGGCAACTGATCGAGCTCGGCCCGGTGCAGGAAGGCCTGCTGGTACCGCTCTATGCCCGCGCCCTCGACTCCCTCAAGCGACGGCCGATTCTCAACGACACGAAGGCTCTCGAGATCGTCCAGCGCATCGATTGGGACTTCGAACGCTTCAACCAGAAACGGCGGGTGGTGGGGTGCGCGTTGCGCTCGGCCGCATTCGACGAATGCGTAAAGGGTTTTCTCGTCCGCCATCCCGCCGGCACCGTGGTGGAAGTCGGCGCCGGCCTCAATACCCGCTTTGAACGGCTCGATAACGGCGCAGTGCACTGGTTCGATCTTGATCTGCCGGATGTGGTTGAACTACGCCGGAAGTTTTTTCCAGATGGCGCGCGGCGTACAGCCCTCGCCGCCTCCATCATCGATCCAGATTGGATTTCCACGGTCAACCGAAGCCCCGGGCCGTATTTCTTCGTCGCGGAAGCAGTGTTTCTTTATCTCGCGGAGCAGGAGGTGAGGACTGCTCTGGCTCAGATTGCAAGTAACTTTAAGGCATTGAGCATCGCCTTCGACACCACCGTTCAGGCCGCGATTGATCACGAAAACAAAGACCACGAGCGCCGCAAGCTGGCAGCGCATTTGGCCTGGGCATGCAACGATCCGCGAGAGATTGAGCTTTGGAACATCGGATTGCGGCTCCTGGAATCGCGCTCGCTGACAGACCTCCCGGATCCGTTAAAATCGCGTCTTCCCTTGTCGGTGCGTGCCGCGTTATTCGTCCTGCCCAGGTTGAGCCCTAAGATCGCCCGCGCCTATCGCATCAACCTGTTTGCCGGCGCTGGGCCCGATGGACCGCGAACGGCCGCCGCCTCCGGGATCCCGACATGAGACAAGTGCCAGGCGCCGGGCGCATCCGGTAAGCTGAGACCGAGCGTGCTTCCCCGCGACCAAATCGAAGAACTCCGCGCGGCGGTCGGTGCCGACGGCCTGATTACCGAGGAATGTCAGCTGCAAACCTACGAGTGCGACGGGCTGACGAACTTTCGCGTGCTGCCGGGCGCCGTGGTGTTGCCGCGCAGCACGGCAGAAGTGCAAGCTGTGGTGCGCTTCTGCGCGCGCCACAAGATTCCCTTCGTCAGCCGTGGCGCTGGCACAGGCTTGAGCGGCGGCGCGCTGCCTGCGGAGGGCGGCGTCGTCATCAGCCTGGCGCGCATGAATCGCATCCTCGATGTGGACATTGCCAACCGCTACGTCGTGGTCGAGCCGGGAGTAATCAACGCGCATGTGACGCAGCGCGTTGCGCCGGAAGGATATTTTTACGCGCCCGATCCTTCGTCGCAGTCGGTCTGCACCATCGGCGGCAACGTGGCCGAAAACTCCGGCGGCGCGCACTGCCTGAAGTACGGATTCACCGTGACGCACACGCTGGCGCTTGAAGTGGTGCTGCCCAGCGGCGAGATCGCGCACCTGGGCTCGCCCACGCTCGACGCGCCGGGGTACGACCTGGCCGGAGTCTTCGTCGGCTCGGAAGGCACGCTGGGCGTGGCGACCAAAATCACGCTGCGCATTGTGCGGCGGCCCGAAGTGGTGCAAACGTTGCTGGCCGCGTTCGGCACGCCCAGCGCCGCTGGGCAGACGGTGAGCGACATTATCGCGGCGGGCATGCTGCCTTCGGCGCTCGAGATCATGGACGCGCTGGCCATTGAAGCGGCCGAAGCCGCGGTGCACGCGCACTATCCCATGTGCGGCGGGCTGCTGCTGGTGGAGTTGGACGGCCCTGGCGATGAAGTGGATGCGCTGATGCGCGAGGTGCGCGCGATCGCCGAGCGCATCGGCGCCGCGGAGATTCGCGAGGCGCAGTCGGAAGCCGAGCGCGCGCTCATCTGGAAGGGGCGCAAGGCGGCGTTTGCCGCGATGGGCCGCATCTCGCCCAACTACATTGTGCAGGACGGCGTGATTCCGCGCACGGCGCTGCCGCGCGTGCTCAGCGAAATCGAGCGCATGTCGTCGGCGGTGCATCTGCGCGTGGCCAACGTGTTTCACGCCGGCGACGGCAACCTGCATCCGCTGGTTCTGTACGACCGGTCGATTCCCGGCCAGGAGGAAACCGCGCTCGATCTCAGCTATCGCATCCTGAATCTCTGCGTCGACTGCGGGGGGTCAATCACCGGCGAGCACGGCGTGGGCAAAGAGAAGCAGCAGGCGCTGGGCTACATGTTCGCGGAACCGGATCTCGAGACCATGCAGCTGGTGCGCTGCGCCTTCGATCCCGAGAGCCTGTCGAATCCCGATAAAGTTTTCCCGCGGCCGCGGCTGTGCGCTGACAAGCCTGGCCCATACACGCCGCATGCGCTGGAAAAATCGGGCGTGGCGGAGATCTTCTGATGAGCGCGACTGCTACGATTACCCGCGAAGAGGCCCTGGCTCGGCTGGTTGGCATCGCGGGCGTCGAACATACGCAACTCGACAGCAGTGCCATCTGCGTTTCGCCCGCCAGCGCTGACCAGATCGCAGAAATTCTGCGCTTCGCCAACGAGCACGGCCTTTCGGTTGTGCCCACGGGCAGCGGAAGCAAACTAAGGTGGGGAAACCCGGTCGCGCCGGAGATTTTTCTGAGCCCGAGACGAATACGTGCGGTGCGCGAGCATGCATGGCAGGATCTGACCTGCACCGTGGAAGCGGGTTGCACGTGGGCGGCGATGCAGGCCGACCTGGCGCGCCACGGCCAGATGGTTGCGCTCGATCCGCTGTGGCCGCAGCGCGCCACCGTAGGCGGCGTGGTGGCGACGAACGATAGCGGCGCGCTGCGCCTGCGCTATGGCGGATTGCGCGATCTCATTATCGGCATGACGATCGTGCTGGCTGATAGCACAATTGCGAAGACGGGCGGTAAAGTCGTCAAGAATGTCGCCGGCTACGACCTGCACAAGCTGATGACCGGCAGCTTCGGCACGCTGGGCGTGATTGCCTCAGTCAACTTCCGGCTGCACCCGGTAGAGCAACACGCGCGCTCGTGGAGCTTCGCTGCGCCTGACGCTACCCGGTTCGCACAACCGCTTCGCGATCTACTGCATGCGCAATTGGCGCTCTCTGCGGCGCAAATTCGCGCCGGAAGGGACGGCTGCGCACTCGATGTCCGCATCTGCACCCGCCCGGAGTGCCTCGACAACCACGCCGCGCGGCTGCACGCGATCTTCGACAGCCTCCCTCAAACGGATGCAAGCGAGAGCGTGTGGCAGGCGCGTGAGCAGCTCTTTGCATCCGGCGATGCCGTTGTCACAAAGGCGTCGATGCTGCCCACCGATCTGTGCGCAACCATCGCCGAACTCATGCAGTCGGCGGCGCGCGAAGGCATCGGCGTATCTCTCGTTGCGCACGCTACAGGGCTGACGACAATCGCTCTCTCGGGCAGTGGCGATCTTGCCGCGACTCTCCACGTCATTGAGCAACTGCGCGCGCGCCTGCGCCCCAGCGGCGGATCGATGCTTGTGCTCCAGGTCCCCGGCGTGCTGCGTGGCCAACTTGACGCATGGGGCTGCACCTCCGATGCACTGCCCCTGATGCGCGAAATCAAGCGCCGCTTCGATCCCAACGGCGTGCTGAACCCCGGCCGCTTTGTGGGAGGGATTTGAGGTCCGATGCCTGACGCCGTAAATGCAAATCCGGCCGGCCCCGGGCCTTCATCCGCGAAGACGCATGCCGATATTCCGGCCCCCGCGCGCCCTTCAAGTTTCGATGCGCAAGACCCTCCACAGCGCGAGCACATGGACGATTGCGTGCACTGCGGCTTCTGCCTGCCCGCCTGCCCCACCTACGTCTTGTGGGGTGAAGAAATGGATTCGCCTCGCGGCCGCATTTACATGATGAAGAAAGCCGCCGAGGGACTCGCACCACTCGACCAGCGCTTCCAGCTCCATATGGACAACTGCCTAGGTTGCATGGCCTGCATCACCGCGTGCCCATCGGGCGTCGAATTCAACAAGCTCATCGAGCCCACGCGCGCGCAGATTGAGCGCAACGTTCCGCGGCCGCTCGGCGATCGCCTCTTCCGGCGGCTCATCTTCGCCACGTTTCCGCATCCGCGACGGCTGCGCCTGCTGGCTCTGCCCATCCGTCTCTACCAGCGCAGCGGCCTGCGCGCGCTGCTGCGTGCGTGGGGCGTGCTCCGGCTGCTCCCCAGGCGCCTCGCCGCCATGGAAGCGCTTCTGCCCGATGTGCCGGCGCGGAAATCGTTGGAGCAATCCGGCGCGGGTGACCCGGAGAAGAGTCCATGTGTTGCGGAAAATCCGGCGAGAAGAGTCGGCATGCTCACCGGATGCGTGCAGAGGGTCTTCTTTCCGCACGTGAATGCGGCGACTGCGCGCGTGCTGGCCGCGGAAGGGTGCGAGGTGGTGATTCCACCGGACCAGCCGTGCTGCGGGGCGTTGATGCTGCACTCCGGCCTTGACGCGCAAGCTCGCGCTCTCGCCAAAAAGTTGATTGCCGCTTTCGAATTCGCTGGCGTTGACACTATCGTCATCAACTCCGCCGGTTGCGGCTCGACGATGAAGGAGTACGGTTACCTGCTGCGCGACGATCGCGAATGGGCGGCGCGCGCCGCGGCCTTTTCGGTCAAGTGTAAAGATGTGTCGGAGGTTCTGTGCGAACTGGCGCCGCGCGCCACGCGCCATCCGCTGACGCTGCGCGTGGCGTGGCACGACGCCTGCCATCTGCAGCATGCGCAGGGCGTGCGTGAGCAGCCGCGGCGCCTGCTGGCCGGTATTCCAGAGCTTGAGGTTGCGGAAATTCCCGAGAGTTCGCTCTGCTGCGGCTCGGCCGGGATTTACAACCTGCTGGAGCCCGCAACCGCCGCGCAGCTCAGTGCGCGCAAAGTCGACAATCTGCTCACCACGCGCGCGCAGGCCCTGGTCTCTTCAAATCCCGGATGCCTGCTGCAGCTCAGCTACGGCCTGCGCCGGCGCGGATGCGAAGAAATGCCCGCGTTCCATCTCGTTGAGTTGCTGGATGCGTCGATGCGCGGAGTGAGCACGGAAAACCTGCTGAGCAAGACGCGCTGAGATTGCCGCGCATGCAGCCCGTTCCGGTGCCGATCCTGGCGCTGGATACCAGTGTCCTGATCGATGTAACTGTCTATTGCTGCAGAACTGGCTCAAGCTGATGCAGGGCGTTCGTGGCTCCGTCCATATCGCCGATCTGGGCGCTGACAAAGAGGGATAACCAGGACGACTTGCCCGCGGTGAAAGCGGGCGCATGCGAAAGGCGCCACGTGGATCCGGTAAACTCCCAGCCGCCGCTGCGAACCTTGGCAGCCTCTGCCACGAGGCCCTTTTCTGTTTCCTGCGCAGCGGTCTTGTTTCCCGTGCCCCATTGACATGCGAGCTTGAGGGTGTCGCGAACGAAGATTCCCTCCGGCGACAGCGCATCGTCGGTCAACACGGCGGCCTGTTGCAGGCAGGGGCCAAATTGGGCGGCTGCAAGCTCGGCGTTCATAACCTCCAACTGTATGCTGGCCCAGGCATCGGGAGATTCTGACCGGCTGACAGCGCCGGCCGCTTTCTGATCGGCCTGCACCGCTTGATCAAAGAGGGTGCCCGATTTTGCGCCCTCCACGCGCTCGCCTTCCTCGATCAGCGCCACGGCAAGATTGGTTTCCACCTGGGACCAGGCCCCCGGCGCGGCAGTCTCGGTGACCACTGCAAGGGTTTTGCGAAATGCCTGCGCAGCCTCATCGAGTAGGGCAACCGCCTTCGGGCCGGCGACGCGGTCGCCCTCATTCAGAAGCGCCCTGCCGAGGTTGTTTTGCGTCAGGGCCCAGTCCTGCGGCTGATCGGCTTGGGTATGCACTTGAAGCGCATCCGTATAGGCCTGCGCCGCTTGAGCAAACAGGGCCAGCGCATTGTCGCCAGTGGCACCCGCACCCTCCTCCAGCAACGCCCTGCCTAGGTTGTCTTGCACTTGAGCCCATTCATTAGGCTGGTCAGCTTTGGTCACAACCTCAAGCGCATTGCGATAGGCCTGCGCTGCCTGGTCAAGCGGGGTGATGGCCTTGTCACCGCCGGAGCGGTCGCCCTCGGCAGCCAGCGCGACGCCGAGGCGATTCTGCGTCTCGGCCCAGTCCTCGGGCGTATTGGCCTTGGTGCGCACCTCGAGTACCTTCTGGTAGGCTTGCGCCGCCTGGTCGAGCAGGGTGATGGCCTTGTCGCCGTCGGAGCGCACTCCCTCAGCCTCCAGCGCGATGCCCAGGTTGCTTTCAGTCTGGGCCCAGTCCTCTGGAAGATTCGCTTTCGTACGCACCTCAAGCGCTTTCTGGTAGGCCTGCACGGCCCGATCGAGCAGGGCTGTTCCCTTGTCGCCATCAACGCGGTCGCCTTCGTTGCGCAGGGCGATGCCGAGATTGTTTTGCGTTGTGGCCCAATCCTCAGGCATTTCGGCTTTGGTGCGCACCTCGAGCGCTTTCTCGTAGGCCTGCGCGGCCTGGTCGAAAAGCGCTGCCGCTTTCTCGTCGCCGGCGCGCGCAGCTTCGGCCCGAAGCGTGTTGCCGAGGTGGTTTTCCATCGCCGCCCAGTCTCTGGGAAAAGCGGCTTCGGTGTAGATCTCAAGCGCATTCTCATAGCACTGCACGGCCTGATCGAACAAAGCCATCGCCTTGTCCCCATCGAGGAGCGCAGCCTGGTCTCTGTACGCAAGGGCGAGGAAGCCCTGCGTATCAGCCCAGGCCTGGGGCAGAGCGGCTCTGGTGCGCACCTCCAGCGCGTTTTTGTAGGCCTCGACCGCCTGGTTAAGCAGGTCCGTCGCCTTGTCCCCGCCGGCGAGCTCGCCCTCGTGCATCAGCGCGAATGCGAGGTTGTTTTGCGTCCGCGCCCAATCCTGCGGCAAAGCGCCCTTCGGATAAACTTCAAGGGTTTTCTCGTAGACCTTAGCCGCTTGATCGTACAAGGCAGCCGCTTTGGCACCATCGGCGCGATCAGCTTCATCCATCAACACCAGGCCCACATCGCTTTCCGTTCTTGCCCAGTGCTGTGGCAAATCGGTTTCGGTGTAGACCTCAAGTCCTTTCTGATAGGCCTGCATGGCCTGGTCAAGCAGGGCACCGGCTCTATCGCCCCGTGCCTCCTCAGCCTCACGCATCAGCACCACCCCCAGGTTCACCTGCGCCACGGCCCGTTCAAGGGACTGCCCGGTTTTGGTGAGAACTTCAAGCGCGCTTTGGTCGGCCTTGGCCGCCTCATCGAGCAAGTTCATTCTCTTGCCGCCGCCGGCATGCTCCGACTCGGCCCAAAGTGCACTGCCCAGGTCCTCTTGGGTCAGCGCCCAGTCCTCGGGTTGGGAGGATTTGGTGCGCACTTCGAGCGCTTTCTGGTAGGCCTGGACCGCTTGATCGAGCAACGCAGCAGCCTTGTCTCCACCGGCCAGCTGGCCCTCATCTTTCAATGCATGGCCGAGATTCGTTTCAATGGTGGCCCAGTTCAGGGGCGCAGCGGTCTGGGTGCGCACCTCAAGCGCCTTCTGGAAAGCCTGCACCGCCTGATCGAGCAAGGCAAGGGCCTGGTCGCCGCTGGAGCGCTGTCCTTCAGAATCCAACACCAGTCCGAGGTCGTTCTCAATTTCCGCTTCCTCCACGCGGTCCCCAAGCGTCGCGTACTGCTTTGCCAGCGATTCGAAGTCGTTCGCTGATTGAGCCAGCAGAACCAGGCTCTGATCGGCGGGAGCGAGGTTGCCTTCCTCCCGGCGCGCGTCGGCCGTTTTCGCAATCGCCTGGAGCCAGATGTCGCGAATGACGTCGTCGCCTGGCGTTTGCTGATGTGCCTGAGCGGCATCGTCCCGGGCGGCCGCCAGGGCCTCTGTCGCGGCATGATATTGAGCCGCCAATTCTGACGATTTTGCGCTCTGTTCACTGTTCTCCAGCTCGTCGCGCAGCAGTTGCCGGTTTTGCTCCAGCGCAGCCTGCATCACCTTGGCGCGGGCTTCGCGTGCCGCGTCGGCAACGCTCTTGAAAGCGCGCGCCGCCTCGGGATAGTTTTTCAGCGCGAAGGCCGACAGTGCCGCCTCTTTGTCCTTGTTGTCGAGCGCCCACTGCTTCACGCTCGCGTTGGCTTGTTCGGGGGTGAAGCCGTTGGCGGCGGCCCAGGCATCGATCTGGGCGGCCACATCCTGCTGTTGGGCTTGCGCGCTGCTCTGCGCTGACAACTGCGTTTCCAGGCCGGCGTTCTCCTGCTTGAGCCCGGCGATCTGCCGTTGCTGCGATTCCGCCTGCCGCGAAAGCCGCACCACCAATGCCTTCAGCTGCGCATCCCCGCGCAACTCCAGCGAGCCGGTTGGCAACAAGCTGACCGTGATCACCTTGACTGATGGCGCAAATCCGGTCAGGAATTGTCCCCCGGCGGGCTCGTAAATCGCAAGGCCAGCGGCGCCCGCCACGTCAATGCGCAGATCGCCAAGTCCTGCAACTCCGGGCGAAACCTCAAGCAGCGCCTCGCCCTGGGAGTTCGTCACCTGCCGCGCGTCGGTGATCTTGATCCCCCGGTCGAGATACCAGAGCGAAACGCTGGCATTCTTGAGCGGCCGCGCCGGGGGCGGCAACACGTTGACGATGACGGTGATCTCGCGCGCCGGCGCGGGCTTTTGGGCGCTTGCCGCGGTCGCCGCGCAGGCCAGACCGAGCAGGAGGAGAATCGGCGGTCGTGGCCCTGGCCTCATGGACCTCGCATCGAATCGAGTATTCAAATATGCCCTGAAGTCTAGCACGGTTTCCGCAAGAAAACGGCGCAGGGCTCAAGCCGGAACACCACGGGCGCCGCGCTCTCAGAGCAGATCTTTGGCGGCGAGGTGGCGCTGCTCGACTTCGCGGTAGGTCTTGGCGATGACGTAGGAGTTAGCGCCCACGACCAGAGTGCCGATGGCCCCGGGAAGAAGGAATGCGTACCAGACGCCCCAGGGCTGGCCCTCGGCAAGCGCGATCAAGCCCGCGACAAGGAGCGCCAGAGCAACAGCCAATAGCACGAACCACGCGCGCGTGATGAAGGTGCGGGCGCGGCCGCGCGGAGCGAACCAGGCGACAAGGCACGCCATGAGCGCGGCGGCCACGCCGTAGGCGGAGCCGGGAATCCAGGCGTAATGGTTGGGATCAAACCAGAGATCGGTCGGGGGCTGCGTCATGGGTCAATATCCTCCTTGCGGCGCGGTTCTCATTCTTCCGCCACCGAGCGGTGCGCCTTGAGCAAATCGCGCGCCAGCGCAGCCGGGATTTTCCCGTCGGCCACCAGCACGCGCAGCTTGCGCTCGAAGGCGTCGGAAGACCTGGGGTCTTCGGCCGCCTGTACCTTGGCGATGAGGCGGTCGAGCCGCGCGCGCAGCGTGGGGTACGAAACCTCGTACTCGTCGCAGAGCGCCTTGAGAGAGCCCGAACTGAGCACAAAGCGGCGCAGAAACTGTTGATCTTCCTCGTCGAGGGCCTCCAGCCAGGGCGGCAGCGGCGACTTCATAAAATGAATTTACAACTAAATTTTATTGAAGTCAAGAAAATTTATTGGTGACTAAACAAAATTTAAGACCCGCGCGCAGACCTTGAAAACCACCGCAGCAGCGGGTCGGCTGCCCCGGGGCCGATCTTGCCAGTGAGAGAATAGGCCAATGCCCAAGCTGAGCGCCGGAATTCTGCTGTACCGGTACCGCGATGGAAAGTTGGAAGTGTTCCTCGTGCATCCGGGAGGTCCTTTCTGGAAAAACAAGGACCTGGGCGCGTGGTCGTTGCCCAAGGGCGAATACGACAACGGAGGAGATCCGCTCGCGGCTGCGAAGCGCGAATTCCGCGAGGAGACTGGATTTGCGGCGCCCGAGGGCGAATACATTTCACTCGGCGAGATCAAGCAACCGAGCGGCAAGCTGGTGGTGGCCTGGGCGCTTGAAAGCAACTGCCGCGCGCATGAAATCAGGAGCAACACATTTACGACGGAGTGGCCGCCGAAATCAGGCCGCATGCAGGAGTTCCCTGAGGTGGACCGTGCGGGGTGGTTCACGCTGCGCGAGGGTGAGACGAGGATTCTTCCGGGGCAAGCTGAGTTTCTGAGACGACTGGCGAAGCATCTTGAAGAACGGGGAATAGGGAATAGGAAAAGGGAATAGGGAATAGGGAGTAGAAGGCTATAAGAAGCCATAGAAGAGATGTAAATAGGGATATCTCATTGGGCTCGTCGCACCGCCCCTTGTTCCCTTGGTACCTTGGTCCCTGCCTTACACGTATTCCTTGAAGAGTTCGGGCGCGGGGTTGGGGATAACGGCGCGGCCCACCAGCATGCCGTCATCGGCGGCGGCTTTGCATCCTGCGGCAACCGCATCTTTCACGCTTGCCACGTCGCCGGCCAGGAGCACGAATCCCTTGCCGCCCAGCGCCATGGCGAGATGGATGCGCAGCAGAGTTACGTTGGCGGTTTTGATGGCCGCGTCGGCGACGTCGATGATGCTGGCTGCGGAGAAGGTTTCGATAACGCCGATGGACTTGAGCTGGCTGGGCTCGACGTCGACGGTCTGGGAGATGGCGTTGAAGACGGAGGGGTGCACGCGCGCAATCTGGCGGCGCTCGATCAAAGTGGCTCCGGCGGCAGTGGCGCCCGCGGCCAGCGCCGATTGCACGCTGGTGACGTCGCCGGCGACGACGATGAGAAATTTGCCCGAGCAGATGCTGCGCGCCAGCAGCAACTGCACGCTGCCCGCCTTCAGCATCAGGTCTTCGACGGCGAACCCCGTCGCCACGCTGGAGAGTTCGATCAGTCCGATGGAGTTGATTTCTGTTGCCACTTCAGCTTCCTCCGCTGTCTATGCGTCAATCACCACCGCGTCAGGCAGGACGCTCGCGCGGCCGTCGATGCTGGAGTGAATGCGAGCGCCCAGCTTGCCCGGCTCGGGCGCGGCAATCAAATCGCCAACGCGCACCGTCTGCCCCGACTTGACCACTGCGGCGGCGGGTGCGCCTGCATGCTGCTTGAGCGGCAGAATCACGCGGCGCGGCGCAAAGGTGTGCTCCTTGAGCGGACCCTCATTGCGGAACTCGCCCAGGCCGAGCTTGGCGATGAGGCGGCGCATGGGCACGCGGCGAAACTCGGCCATAGGATGCGCCTGAATGGATTCCGGCGCGCCTTTCCAGGTGAGGCCTCGCTCGCGCGCCACGGGCTTGCCCTGCACGCAGACGTTTTTGGGATCGAGATCCTCAGGGCAGGCGAACATGGTGCACAGGTTGCACTCGCAGCAATAGAGCGTGGCCACTGTCAGGTCGCCGGGCTGCGAGAAACCCAGCGACTGCATGGCGCGGTGCGGTTCGATGGGGTGCCCGAGCAGATAGCGCGGGCAGAATTCGGTGCAGAAACGGCATTGGTCGCAGGCAGAGCGGCCGATTTTGGCAATGTGCATCCAGGGCGCGTTGTGGCGGCGGATGAGCGCATGTTCGGCGGGCAGAACGATAATGCCGCCGAGGGTCTTGGTAACCGGCACGTTGAGATCGGCGGCGGGCTTGGCCATCATGACGCCGCCAAGCAGAACGCCGAAGTCTGAGACGGTGGGACCGCCGGCGGCTTCAATGACCTCGCCGATGGTGATGCCAACGGGTACGCGCAACGTGACCGGCTCAGCCACGGCCCCTGCCACGGTGAGGAATTTGTGCGTCACGGGGCGGTCGAGCGCAATGTTCATGAGGGTCTCAACATTGGCGACGACGGTGTCGACGTCTTTGGGCAGGCCGCCCGGCGGAATGATGCGGCCGGTGACCATGTGCACCAAGATGAATTCGTCGCCGGCGGGATAGCAGTCGGGCAGCGGCACGACGCGAATCGCCGCAGGCGCGGCAGCTTCGAGCGCGGCGATGATGTCCTGGTATTTCTCCTTGATAGCGACGATGCCTTCGCGCGCGCCCACCAACTCCATCACTATCTGCAGGCCACGCAGGAAGGGCTCGGCGTGGTGGTGGAGCAGCTCTTTGTCCTTGTGCAGCAAGGGTTCGCACTCGGCGGCGTTGGCAATAGCCACGGAAACCTGGGTTTTGAGCTTGACGGCGGTAGGAAAGCCCCCGCCGCCGGCACCGATAATGCCGAGTTCCTCGATCCGTTTGAGGGAAGTACCATTTCTGGTAGATTCTGCCCCGAAAGTGCCAGGTTTTGGCGTCATATCCTGGTTAAAACCTCAAAATCAGCCAAATTTCACGATTGACTCTGAGCAATAATATATCGTATCATTCAAATTCAATCAAGAACATTCAAGAATGAAGGTCTTGATTCCCAATATCGGCAGCACCTCGTTCAAGTACCGCTTGCTCGAGATACCGGACGAAGCCGGGCCGGCAGAGGAGGCGGTGCTGGCGCAGGGACGGGTGGAACGGATTGGGCAGCCGGGCGGCGAGTGTCCGGATTGCCAATCGGCGATCCGGAAGTGTCTTGGCGCCATCGTCGGGCCCGGCAAGGCGCTCACGAGCCTTGGCGAAATTGGAGCCGTGGGATTTAAAGCTGTGCATACCGGGCCGTTGAACGCGCCGCAGATCGTCGACGATGCGTTTCTGGCCACAATGGAGGAGTTTTCGTTCCTGGCGCCTGCGCACAATCCGCCCTATATCGCCGCGATGAAAGCGTTCCAGAAGGAATTGCCCGGCGTGCCGCTGGTGGCGGTGATGGAGCCGTTTCCTTACCGGTTCATGGATGAGGCTTCGACCACCTACGCTGTGCCCTACGCGTGGCGCACCGAGCACGGCATCCGTCGCTATGGATTCCACGGGGCCAGCCACCGCTCGGCCAGCGAGCGGGCGCAGGCTTTGTTGGGGCGCAGGGACCTTCGGCATATCTCATGCCACCTGGGCGGCAGTTCCAGCGTGGCGGCGTTCAAGAAAGGCGTTGCCATCGAAGTAAGCATGGGTGCTTCGCCGCAGTCGGGCCTGCCGCAGAACAACCGCGTGGGCGACATCGACGTCTTTGCCGTGCTGCACATGATGAAGAAGCTCCGCCTGGGGCCCGACAAAATGGCGGCGCTGCTGGGTACCCAGGCGGGGTTGGCGGGCATCAGCGGGACTTGCGGCGATCTGCGCGATCTTGAGGAGGCTGCGGCCAATGGCAATGCGCGTGCCAAGCTCGCGCTGGACGTTTTTGTGCGCGCCATCCGGCATTATGTGGGCGCGTTCCTGCTGGAGCTGGGCGGGCTCGACGTGATTACCTTTTCGGGCGGGATCGGCGAAAACAGCGCGGCCATTCGCGCGGCAGTGCTGAAGGGGCTGGTGCCCTTCGGCGTGGAATTGGACGAAGAGAAGAACGCAACCATCAGGGGCGAGGGCGAGATCACGACGCTTCGCTCCCAGGTAAAGGTGCTGGTGATTCCGGCCAACGAAGAGTCGATTGTGGCGCGGGAGACAGCGGCGGTGGTGACGAGAAGCAGGGAACAGGCTACTGGGGACAGGGAACGGGTGGCGGCAGGGGCTAGGGAGTAGGGACTAAGGGGCGAGGGAATTATGGGACTGACTCTGCTATCCCCGCCAACTCCGCCAGCTCCGCTTAAGGATGGTTATGGCAAGCGCGGTGAATCCGGGGATTGACAGGGCCACGGTGGAGCGCATCGTGCGGCAGGTGGCGCTCGAATACCTGGGCCGCGGTGACAAGGGCAGTGCGCCGGAGCTGGTGGTGCAGGCTTCGTCGCGCCACATGCACGTGTGCCGCGAGGATATGGACGTGCTGTTCGGCCCCGGCTCGGAGCTGACCGTCGACCGGCCGCTCCACCAGGAGGGCTTTTACGCAGCGAAAGAGACGGTGACGATTGTGGGCCCGCGCAGCCGCATCATCTCGAACCTGCGCATTCTGGGGCCGATGCGCAAGCAATCGCAGGTGGAGCTGGCGTTTACCGATGCCATCATGCTGGGATTCAACGATCTGCCGGTTCGGCTTTCCGGCGATTTGAAAGGCACGCCGGGCGCGGTGATCGTCGGCCCCAAGGGAGTGGTGGAGCTGAAGGAGGGCCTGATTCGCGCCGCCATTCACGCCCACATGAGCCCGGGCGAGGCTGCGTACTTCGGCGTGAAGCAGGGCGACAGGATGAAGCTGCGCGTGGGAGGGCCTTCGGGGGTGACATTCAACAACGTGCACGTACGCATCGATCCCGGCTCACGCCTGAATGTGCACATGGACACCGACGAGGCCAACGCCTGCGGGCTGCATTTGACCAAAGATGTGGAGATATTCAAGTAAGAAGAGGAAGCAACCCAGCGAGGGAGCAAGGCAGTAAGGCCGGAAGGGTTCCCGCCTAGGGCGCAAGAAGGTAGAAACGCAACAAGAGAGGAAGCGATGAAACAAGCGCTTGGAATGATTGAGACCAAAGGCCTGGTCGCGTTGTTTGAGGCGACCGACGCCATGCTGAAATCGGCAAGTGTGACCTTTGCCGGCTGGCAGACGGTGGGAGCGGGGCTGGTGACCGCGTTTGTGGAAGGCGACGTGGCAGCCGTGAAGGCCGCCACGGATGCGGGCGCGGAGGCGGCTTCGCGGATCGGCGAGGTGGTCAGCGTGCAAGTAATCTCGAGGCCTCACGATGAGCTGCCGTCGTTTGTGCAGAACAACAAGGCGGCGAAGAAGGCGTAAAGAAGCTCTCAGCTGTGCTGACGCCTGAAAGCTGTTTTCAAGGAGAAAACATGAGCGCAATTGGATTGATTGAGACCAGAGGGATGGTGGGGCTGGTGGAAGCGAGCGACGCGATGGTGAAGGCCGCCAGCGTGGAACTGGTGAAGACGGTTCCCATCGGTGGCGGTTATGTCACAGCGATCGTCCGCGGCGACGTGGGCAGCGTGCGCGCGGCAGTGGACGCGGGCGCGGCAGCGGCCAAGGTCGTGGGCGAGCTGGTGTCGTCGCACGTAATTCCGCGGCCACACGAAGCGCTCGTGGAAAGCATGTTGAAGTAGGCCAAAAGCCCGGCCTGCTTTGAATGGGCACGGCTTCAGCCGTGCCGTTGTGGGTCTCAAAATTCGGCGGGCTTTAGCCCCTGAGGGAATCGGGAGACTGTACATGGCGAATGAAGCAGTGGGAATGATCGAAACCAAGGGCCTGGTGGCCCTGGTGCAGGCGACAGACGCGATGCTGAAGGCGGCCAGCGTGAAGTATGCGGGCTGGAGCAAGGTAGGCAGCGGCCTGTGCTCGGTGTATGTGACCGGCGACGTGGGCAGCGTGCGGGCGGCGGTGGACGCAGGCGCCGCGGCGGGGCGCGCGGCTGGCGAAGTAATGAGCGTGCACGTGATCGCACGCCCGCACGACACGCTGGGAACCGTGTTGCCGAAGTAGGTTGAAGTCTCGCCTCGCAAAGGTGGGTTCGGCGCGAGGCGTTTTGAAAGGGCACGACTTTAGTCGTGCCGCAACGGACTGCAAATCAGTGATTGGGCTTTAGCCCCTGAGGGAGGTGCCCGTTGCGAGGATTGCAATGTTTATAGCGAAAGTCATCGGCAACGTGGTTTCGACGCAGAAGATTGCCAAGTTCCGCGGCATGAAGCTGCTGCTCATCCAGCCCTACATCAACAAGGAGGGCAAGCTGCAGATTTCGGGCAGTTCCGTGGTCGCGGTAGACAGCGTGGGGGCCGGTGAGGGCGAGTGCGTGCTGTTTACCCAGGGCAGCTCGGCGCGACTCACGCCGGCAACCAAGGATGCGCCCGTGGACGCAGTGATTGTAGGCATTGTGGACACCATCGAGGTGGGTGGCGCGGCGGTGGAGAAACCGTAGTTCGATCGGGAGTTTTTCAAGATGCAGACGCAACAGCAGGTGTCGCCACAAGTTATTGCAGAGATTGCCAGGGAGGTGGTGTCGCGGCTGCGCACGCAAATGCAAAGCGCGCCGGCAGCAGCACCCGCCGCTGCGCATGCAATTCGGGCCGCCAATGCGCGTGATGGCGTATTTGCCACCGTGGATGAAGCCGTGAACGCGGCCTTCGAGACCCAGAAGAAAATCGCAGCCATGAGCCTGGCCGAGCGCGGGCGGCTGATCGATATCATCGTGCATATCTGCAACGACCGGCGCGAAGAATTGGGAAAGATGGAACTCGAGGAGACCAAGGTCGGCCGGCTCGATCACAAAATTTTGAAGCTGACCAACATGAAGTACGTGCTGGGCGTCGATGACATGCGCAGCGATGCGCGCAGCGATCGCTCGGGGCTTTGCCTCATCGAGCGCGCGCCGTGGGGCGTGATCGGCATGATGTTGCCGGTGACCCATTCGGTGCCCACCATGGCTTCGAACGCGATCAACATCCTGGCCGCGGGCAATACCGCGGTGTTCGGGCCGCACCCTTCAGGCGCAAAGGTGGCGCAGTATGCGCTGCAGTTGTGGAATCGCCAGTTTGAGCGCGAGATGGGCGTGACCAATGTAGTCACCACCACCGTGGAGCCCACGATCGAAGCCGCCGAGCAGATTTTTCACCATCCCAAGGTGGCGCTCCTCTGCTGCACGGGCGGATCGGCGGTGGCGAAAGCCGCGGCGCTGTCGGGCAAGCGCGTGATTGCCGGCGGCCCGGGCAATCCTCCCGTGGTGGTGGACGAGACCGCGGACCTGGATCATGCGGCGCGCTGCATCATTGACGGCGCGGCCTTCGACAACAATCTGCTGTGCATCGGCGAAAAGGAAGTTTTTGTGGTCGCGTCGGTGGCTGACGCGTTTATCGCTGCCATGAAGCGCGCAGGCGCGTATCAACTGGATGCCCCGGCCATCGACCGGCTGACCAAGGCAGCGTTCGCGTTTGAGGGTGGAGGCGGCGGATGCGCGCGGGCCCATGTGAAGAAGGACCTTGTGGGCAAGGACACGGCCGTGCTGGCCAGAGCTGCCGGCGTGCAGGCGCCGCAGGGAACCGATCTGCTGTTCGGCGAGACCGACGAGAACCATCCCTTCGTGACGGAAGAACAGATGATGCCCTTCATCCCCGTGGTGCGCGTGAGGGACGCGGATGCGGCAATTGCCGCAGCGGTGAAGGCCGAGCATGGCTACCGGCACACCGCCATCATTCACACGCAGAATGTTGACACTGCGACGCGCATGGCGCGGGCGATGAATACCACGCTGTTTATCCAGAACGCGGCTTCGCCGGCGTCGCTGGGCGTGGGCGGGCCGGGATACTTCAGCCACACCGTGGCTACGCCGACCGGCGAGGGCGTCACCACGCCGATGACGTTCACGCGTGAGCGGCAAATGGTGATTGGGGATGCGTTGCGAATTATTTGAAGCCAGGGACCACGGCACCGAGGGACCAAAGCGGCAAGGAACAGGGAACAGAGAACAAGGAACAGGGAACTGAGCTTCGTGGCAAGAAAGCAAGATCGCGCCGTAGGCGCAAAGGTTGTTAGCCATGTTTCTTGCGCGCATTGAAGGCACGGTGGTGGCGGCGACGAAGCATGCTTCGCTGGGGGCGTGCCGATTTCTGGTGGCACGGCGCATGGAAGCCGACGGAAGCGTGGCTGAGGAGCCCAACGTGGTGGTGGATTGGCTGGGCGCGGCACGGGGCAACACCGTGATGGTTTCGACCGACGGCGACATTGCGCGTGAGAAGTTTGGCAACAACACGCCGGTCCGCATGGTGGTGGTAGGGATTGTGGATGCGGTGCAACGTCCTGAGCTGAAGGAAGCGGCCGCGCAAGGGAGCGCAGCATGAGGCTTGGCATCGTGCGCGGGCATCTGACGCTGACACCGGCGGTGGAGTCGTTCCGCTCGCGGACGCTTGCCATTCTTGAGCCGGTGACGATGGAGAACCTGCGCGCCAGGAATGGTGAGGGCGGCGGCAAGGCGCTTATCGCTATCGATGAATTAGGAGCGGCCACGGGGCAGATGGTGGCGTTCACCGAAGGGCGCGAGGCGTCGAACCCCTTCTGGCCCGAGTCGGTGCCGGCAGATGCGTACCTGGCGCTGATTGTCGACACCGTCGATGTGGCGCAGTAGAGATTCTGAGGTGCGGAAGTGAAGAACGCAGGAAAGAGTATCGATCTTACAGGCCGCAGGTTGGTGGTGATGCGCGACGTGCAGGACGCGCTGGCCGCGGGCGCTACGAGCATTGTGGCCGCCGGTAATTGCGTGGTCACGCCTTCGGCCCGCGACTTTCTGCAGCAGCATGGCATCGAGCTGGTGATCAATGGAGCGCAGAGCGGCGCGGGACCGGCGAAGGGCGATATCGCGGCGAGCGCAGCGGCAAGCGCAAATGGGGGACGCGCGCCCAATGCACGCCTGTATTCCACGCCCGAAGCGGAAGCCATCAAGAAGGAAATCTGTACCGTGGGCCGCAAACTGTGGCTGCGGCAGTTTGTCGACGGCAACGGCGGCAACATTTCCTATCGCATTGGACCCAATGAGGTGCTGTGCACGCCCACGCTGGTGAGCAAGTACGATCTGACGCCAGAAGACATCTGCCTGACCGATCTTGAAGGCAACCAGATTGCAGGGCCCAAGCCGCGCACCAGCGAGCTGCTGCTGCACCTGGAAATTTTCAAGGCGGTGCCCGAAGCCAAAGCTGCGGTGCACTGCCATCCGCCGCACGCCACCGCCTACGCCATCACGGGACGCGTGCCGCCCAACATGATCATTCCCGAGTTCGAGGTGTTCGTGGGCAAGGTGGCCATTTCGCCCTACGAAACCCCGGGGACGAAGGCGTTTGCGGAGACTGTGCTGCCCTACGTCAAGCAGCACAACACGGTGCTGCTGGCCAATCACGGCATCATTTGCTGGGCCGACACCGTAACCCACGCGGAGTGGTACGCCGAAGTGCTGGAGACGTACTGCTGGACGCTGATGCTGGCCACACAGCTGGGCGTGCCCATCTCGCGCATCACTGAAGAGCACGGTTCCGATCTGCTCGCCCTCAAGAAGAAGCTCGGCCTGCCCGATATTCGCTTCGATACGTCGCGCATGAAGGAATGCCAGTTGTCGGATCTCGAGATTCCGAACTCGATCGCACTGGAGCCGACGCCGTGCGACGGCAGCAACAACGGCAACAGCGGCGCCGGACCGGGAGCGGACCTGGATGCTCTGGTCAGGTCGGTGACGGACGCGGTGATGGAGGCGATTGGGCGGTAATGCAGGGAGCGGGGGAGCATGTGGCCCTCGGCAGAAATAGGCGGCGAGATGGCGCAACGCTGACACACGATGAAGGCTGCTGAACGGCAAATCAGAATCCGCCAGATGTTCGAGACCCGCGACTTCGTGGACTCGGAGACTCTTTGCCGCGAGCTGGAGGCGTCGGAGTCGAGCGTGCGCCGTGACCTGGACGCGCTGGAAGAAGAGGGTGTGCTGAAGCGCGTGTATGGCGGCGCGGTAAGCGTACAGTTGCCCCCCAGCCGTGCCTTCGATTACGCGGCCGAAAGCGTGCGCCTGAGCGACGAAAAGGACCGCATCGCCAGGTTGACTGCCAGCCTGATCGATAATGGACAGACCGTGATCCTCGATGGCGGCTCGACCGTAGCGGCCGTGGCGCGCGAGCTGGCGGCGAAATCGCTGCACATCGTCACCAATTCGCTGCCCATCGCCGAGAGCCTGGAGACGCTGCGCAACATCGAGCTGACGCTAACCGGCGGCTATCTCGATCCGCGGCTGCGCGTGATGCTCGGTCCCTTTTGCGAGCAGATGCTGGGCGCCATTCGCGCCGACACCGTGATCATGGGCATCGGCGGCATCAACGCGGGGGGATTCACCAACAACAACACGCTGGTGGTGGGATCGGAGCAGAGGATGATCGAGGTCGCCAGCCGCGTGATCATCGTGGCCGATCACACCAAGTTCGGACGCGGCGGCATGATCCCCGTGGCGCCGCTCAGCGCCGCGCACATCGTGGTGTCCGATGCGGGGTTGGGTCCCGAGTACGCGACCCTGCTCCGCGAAAACGGCATCGAACTGCTTCTGGCATAATCGGAAATGCGGTTCGCCACTCTTCTCGTCCGGCGCATCGGACAGAAGCGATGGGGGCAACTCCCCGCCAGGAGCACGGATGCAGATCGAAGTGCACGACGTTCTGATTGTCATCGACGTGCAAAACGATTTTTGCCCCGGCGGCGCGCTGGCGGTGCCCCGCGGTGATGAGGTGATCGCGCCCATCCAGCGCGTTGCGCCGTGTTTCGAGCCCATCATCCTTACGCAGGACTGGCATCCTGCCAACCACATATCCTTCGCTGCATCGCATCCCGGCAAAAAGCCCTTCGAATCCATGAAACTGGCCTACGGAACGCAGACCCTGTGGCCGTCGCATTGCGTGCAAGGCAGCACCGGAGCAGAATTTCACCCCGCGCTTCACCTTTCGCAAGCCGAACTGATCTTGCGCAAAGGATTTCGCCCCAACGTCGATTCTTACTCAGTCTTCTTTGAGAATGACCGCACCACGGCCACCGGCCTAGCCGGTTATTTGCGTGAACGTGATCTCAAGCGTGTCTTTTTGGCCGGCCTAGCCTACGACTATTGCGTAGGCTACTCAGCGCTCGACGCTCGCCGGCTCGGCCTGCAGGCCTTTGTGCTGCGCGACGCTTGCCGCGCCATTGACCTGAATGGGTCGGTGGCCGCGATCGAAAGCGAATTTAGCCGAGCCGGAGTGAATGTGATCGAAACGGCGCACCTTTCAGCCTCCAGCGGCCTGGCCTAAAATCGCTTCAGGTCCAGCCAGCGAAGCATCGGCTCTCAGCGTATGTCGCGCAACTTCTACATTCTCGCCGCCACCCTCGGTTTTTTCGCGCTGGTCTCGGGCGGCATGGCGCTGGTGCCGTCGAGCTTCCAGCCCGGACTGCCGGCAAATGGCACGCTGTGGCGCACCACCGCGCTGATTCTTCTGGTGGCCGCACTGGCGTCGGCGCTGATCGGTGTGCTGACCAACCTTTTTGAACAGGTGGACCGGCGCAGTGAAGAAGCTCGGCGCTCGGCACGCCGGAAGCGGCGCGGCCAATAGGGCAGCGAGTCAGCGGGCCAGCATCTCGGCAAATCGGCGAGTCAGCCCCTCGCTCATTAAAATGAAGATGCGGGGCTCTTTCCCGCACAGGATCGAGCAGAGCCGATGTACGAAGTTACCGTGGAGGCAGATTTCTCCTCCGGCCACTATTTGCGCAACTACAAGGGCAAGTGCGAGAACCCGCACGGCCACAACTACAAGGTGCGCGTGACGCTGGCCGGCGAGATGCTGGACGAGGCCGGGCTCCTTCTCGACTTCAGGCTCCTGAAACAGGTGCTGCGGCCGGTGATCGAGCGCATCGACCACCAGATGCTCAATGACTTGGAGCCTTTTACGGTGCTGAATCCCTCGGCAGAAAACCTGGCCAGGTTTTTCTACGACGAAATCAACCGGCATCTCCAAGGAATGACCGCGGGGCGCGTGCGCGTGAAGGACTGCACCATCTGGGAGACCGACACCACCACGGCTACCTACTACGAGTAGCCCTCACTCGGGCTTGCGCGCCACGAGCGTCCGCAGCGGCGGAAAGGTTGCGGTCCAGTCTGGTGGTCGCAGCTCCACGGTCAGGCCCGCCCTCGAGAATTCCGCCGCGTAGTCCCGCATATGCTGAAAAATCGGAGATCACGGCGATGCCGCCGGGCTTGAGCACGCGCGCAATTTCGCGGCAGGCCTGCACCCGGCCGGCGCGCGGGTGAACGTTGTGCAGGCAGGCGTTGGAGACGATGACGTCGAAGCTTGCTTCGGGAAAGCTCATCTTGCGCGCGTCCTCGCTCTTGACGCTGGCCTTGCTTTCAACTCCCTCGAGCACGATATTTTTCAGCACGGCCTCGGGTGAGTTTCCAGATAGATCCACATTGCTCCAGATGTCGATGCCGGTGGCGTGGCCGGTGGTGAGCTTTTTGGCGGCGGCGATGAGCAACAGCCCGCGGCCGGCGCCGACGTCGAGCACCGTCTCCGCCCCTGTCCACTGCACTTTGGCCAGAATGCGGTCGCGATGACGGAATTTGCCCGCCTTGGAGTAGATGAGCATGGCGACTGCAGGCGCCGTCATCCACACGGCCCCATAAAACAGCCCCGGGTTCAGCATGAAGGTGACGTGGGCGATGGTGACCTTGGGAAAGGCGAGAGGCAGAACGACGCAGGCCGCAGCGGCGATGAGCAGGTTGCGAATGACGGTGGGCGCGTCGATTCCGTAGTTGGGCTTTTCGGCCATAAGCGGCTCCGCGGAATGCGGTTGCTCCCGCATGCTACCACGCGGACGCGGCGTCGCCTGCGTGGGCTAGTTCATCTGGCCGGATTTCGATTGCAGGTATTTGTCGAAGGGAACTTCAAAGTAGAAAAGGTCGCGGCCATCGGCGTCACGCACAGAGCGCACGTAGAGCTTGGCCCCCACCAGGGGATGATCGATGCCGTCGACGACGTAGAACAGGAAGCCGGCGCGCGTAGTGTGCGGCTCAACCGCCAGGGCCGAGTATTCGAAGGTGTCGAAGTCCTGCTCGACCTCGCTATCGCTGCCCTTGGGCTTGGTATGAATGGGCGGTAGCGGAGCGGGCAGCGGAATCCTGCTGCCCATGCGGTCTTTCTTGGTCATCAGCCGCTCCACGTCTTCCGGCTCGGCGGCCTGGATGCGATCACCGTTAGCGGTCTGGAAGAGAATGCGCGCCTGGTTGAGCGAGATGGGCCTGTCGCCGAGGTTGGTGATGATGACGCGCACCGGCATGACGCCATGGCTGGCGTAGTCGACACGAAAGATCGACTCCTTTTCCTTGGTGTCGTAGGGCTCGACCGCAATGGCCACGTGCTCGTCGGGGTGGATTTCGACCGCGGGAAACGAAGTGGCCGGCTGGACGGGAGGCGGCGCGTGATCGGTGGCCGCTGCCGGCAGCGCCAAGCAAAGCAACAGAAACAGGAATGCAGGCAAAATCCTCATCGTGTGCGACTGTATCATCTTAGGGATAGACGCCCCCATGTATTTGGGTTAGTAGTCCCAACGATTAGACCGGTGGAAGATCGATTCGGTTACGCATGATTCTGTTTTTCTACAACATGGTATTGCTGGTTGCACTGGTGGCCGGGGCGCCCTGGTGGTTATGGCGGATGGCGACGACGCGCAAGTACCGCGAGGGCTTGCCCGCGCGGCTGGGACGCGTGCCCCGCCGACTGCTTTCGCGCTCGGCGGCCGGCGAAGGGCGCGTGATCTGGCTGCATGCAGTTTCCGTCGGCGAGGTGCTGGCTGTTACGCGCTTGGTGAGGACCCTCGACGTGGTCCTGCCCGATTGCCAGGTCGTGATCTCGACCACCACGCGCACCGGGCAGGCTGTCGCCCGCGAGCGCTTCGATGCCAATCGCGTATTCTATTGCCCGCTCGATCTGCCGTGGGCGGTGCGCGCCTATCTGAACGCGCTCCGGCCATGCCTGCTGATCCTGGCCGAGACGGAATTCTGGCCGAATCTGCTGAGCGGATGTTTCAGGTGCGGAATTCCCGTGGCCGTGGTGAACGCGCGCATCTCTGACCGCTCCTGGCCGCGCTATCGCAAACTGCGGCGGCTTTGGCGGCCGCTGCTTTCGCGGCTGAGCAGCGTGCTGGCGCAGAGCCCCACCGACGCCGAGCGGTTGCTGGCGCTGGGCTGCCCGCCCCAGCGCGTTCGCGTGGCCGGGAATCTGAAATTCGATGTGCGCGCGGCGCAGGAAGCCGAGGCTACGCGGCTGTTGCGAGCCATGGCCGCGGGCGTGCGGCTGGTTGTGGCAGGCAGCACCCTCGACGGCGAAGAGGAAGCACTGCTGCAGGCATGGCCGCAGGTGCTCCCGGCCGATCCGAACCTGGCGCTGGTGATTGCGCCGCGCCATCCGGAGCGATTCGCTGCAGTGGCGGCGCTGCTCGCCTGTTCGGGCTGCGCCTGGGTCAAGCGGTCTGAGTGGGGCCCTGAGCCGGCCGAGCCGCTGCGGCCGGGCACGATCGTGCTCCTCGATACGATCGGCGAGCTGGCCTCGGTGTACTCGCTGGCCTCGGTGGCCTTTGTCGGCGGCAGCCTGGTTCCGGCAGGCGGGCACAACCCGCTGGAGCCGGCGCAATTCGGCGTGCCCATCGTCATAGGTCCGCACTACGCGAACTTCACTGCCATCGCCGATAGTCTGCGCCAACACGATGCGCTGCGCATCGCGGACAAGGATCAGTTGGCCGCAGTGCTCATCGAGCTGTTGCAAGACCGGCCGGCGGCTGAGGCGATGGGCGCGCGGGCGCGTGAGGTTTTCCAGCAACAGGCTGGGGCAACGGATCGCTGCGTGGCGGCGTTGCGCGAATTGCTGGATGGAGGTTCGCGCGCGGAGCCCACGCCATGACCCGTGCTGCGCGTCAGTTGCTGTGGCCGCTGGTGCCGGCTTACCGGCTGGCGCTGGCGCTGCACGAATTGCAGTTGCGCGCAGGCCTCAAGCCGGTGCGCCGCTTGCGCTGGCCGGTGGTGAGTGTGGGGAGTTTGTCAGCGGGAGGAGCAGGGAAGACGCCGCTGGTGATGGCGCTGGCCAACGCTCTCGGCGTGCGCCGGCTACAGGTGGATGTGCTTTCGCGCGGCTACGGGCGGAGACGCTCCGGACTGCCTTTCCTGGTTGATCCCGGTGGAACTGCGGAGGTCTTCGGCGACGAACCGCTTGAAATCGCGCGCGAGACCCTGGTGCCGGTGTATGTGGCGGCGAAGCGCTATGAGGCGGGGCTGCTGGCGGAAGAAGCAATTCAGCGAGTCAGCGAGTCAGTGGGTCAGCCAGTGCGTGTACATTTGCTTGACGATGGTTTTCAGCATCGGCAGCTTCATCGCGACGTGGACATTGTGCTGCTGAGCCGCGCGGATTTGAACGATCATTTGCTGCCTGCCGGCAATCTGCGCGAAGGGCTGCGCGCGGCGGCGAGAGCCGACGTGATTGCGATTCCGGAGGACGAGCCGGACGTCGCGGAGCGGCTGCAGTCTCATGGCTGCGGCGCTCAGGTGTGGCGACTGCGCCGGCGGATGGACATGCCGCGCATTGCCGGCCCGGTCGTCGCCTTTTGCGGCATCGCGCGCCCGCGGCAGTTTTTTCAAGGGATCGCAGCCGCAGGGGTGCCTCTGGCCGAGAGCATCGCCTATGCCGATCATCACCGCTACACTCCGCGCGATCTCGATCGCCTCGCCGCGGTCGCGCACCGCGCTGGAGCCGCCGCGCTTCTGACGACGGAAAAGGATCGCGTGCGGCTGGGCACCATGGCCAGAAACCTTCCCGCGTCGCTGCCGCTCCAGGCGGCGCAGCTGCGCATCGAAATCGCGCCTGAAGCGGTGGCGATCGACTGGCTCGTCGCGAGCATTCGTGCCGTAGGCTGAGGCTGGTGCGCCTACCAGACGATTTTGTAGAGATTTCCGTGATCGTCCGCGCCTACGGCAACGTAGTTGTCGAGCGACTGGACGTGAAGGATAGTTCCTTTATCGCCCGTAAAGGTCCCTTCGAGGACCTTCTTGCCTCCGGCATGCGAAGCGTAGTAGCCCTGCCCGTAGATCAGGTCCCAGGCAGCGGCGAGGTTCTGCTGCGGTGAGCTGGTGTCAGGCGACGCGGCCGCTGTGCTATCGACCGAAGCCGCCGTCACGCTGTCGCACTTTCCTCTCAGCGTCTCGCCATTGGCATAACTGAAGGACTTGACACGGCCGAAGTCGGACTTGATGGAATACCCGTACGCACCGCCGCCCTTCGAGCCCTCATAGAACGGCCCCGGCGCCTGCAGGGCCATCGGTCCTTTTACGGGATCGAGCTGCTGCGCCAGGGAGGGCAGGGCGCAAACGGCCAGCGCGGCGATGGCGAGCGCCATCCGCTTCAGATTCACGATTTGCGCGGGTTCGAGTTTCATTTGCACAGACCTCCGGGCCCATGTATGCAGAGACAGTCTTTCACTTTCCACGCAAAGGGAGCATAAAGGATGGGAAACATTCTTTCGCCCCCTGCGAAGCTGAGGCGAAGAGGCCTGCCTTCTGTCCCCAGGCTCGCGCCAGGGGCTACCGTCTGACGCCGGCTTCGCGGGCTGCGCCGCCGGCTCGCCGCAGTTCTAAAGCCGCTCCTCCACCGGAATCCAGTGCGTGGGATAGGGCGGGCCGATGTATTCGGCGCGGGGACGGATGAGGCGGTTGTCGTCTAGCTGCTCGATAACGTGGGCGGCCCAGCCGGCGATGCGGCTGATGGCAAAGATGGGCGTATACAAATCGATGTCGATGCCCAGCGTGGCGTAGGTCGAGGCCGAGTAGAAGTCCACGTTGGCGTTGAGCCGCTTCTCCTTGTTGATGAAGAGCTCAATGGAGCGCGACATGTTGTACCACTTGGGATTGCCCGAGTCGTTGCCGAGCTGCTCGCTCATCTTGCGCAGGTGGGTGGCGCGAGGATCCTCGGTTTTGTACACGCGATGGCCGAAGCCGGAGATTTTTTGCCGCGCCGCCAGCATGCCCCGAACGTACTCCACAGGATCGGCGCCCTCCTTGTCGATAGTGAGCAGCAGGCGCATCACGCCTTCATTGGCGCCGCCGTGCAGCGGTCCTTTCAGCGCGCCGATGGCGCCGGTAATAGCGGAGTGAATGTCGGAGAGAGTGGCGGCGATGACGCGGGCGGCAAAGGTGGAGGCGTTCAGCTCGTGGTCGGCGTGCAGGATGAGGGCGATGTCCAAAGTTTGCGTGGCGGTTGCCGAGGGCTTTTCGCCGTTCAGCATCCACAGGAAGTTGCCGGCGTGGGTGAGCGAGCGGTCGGGTGGAACGATTTCCTTGCCCTTGCGCAGCCGGTCGTAGATGGCCACGATCATGGCGATCTGCGCGGTCAGGTTGTAAGCCTTGCGCACGTTGGCGTCGTGCGAATTGTCTTTTTCGTCGGCGTCGTAGAAGCTGAGGGCCGAGACCGCGGTGCGCAGCACCTCCATGGGCGTGGCCGAGGTAGGAAAGGTGCGCAGCAAATCGATGACGCGCTGATCGAGCGCGCGCGCCAGCGCCAGTTGCGTTGCAAACTCGCGCAGCGCCAGCTCGTTGGGCAGCATGCCGTTCCACAGCAGGCACGTAGTTTCTTCGAAGGTGGAGTGCTCGGCCAGCTCGTGGATGTCGATGCCGCGATAGGAAAGGATGCCCGCTTCGCCGTCGATCCAGCAGATGCCGGAGTTGGCGGCGACAACACCCTCCAGGCCCTTTCCTGCAACGGCGGTCGACATATTCGAAGAGTCTCCCTCTCGGGCGGCTGATTGGCCGCTGCGGTCTGCATCCCGGCGCTCCTTTATTTAGATGGCGCCGAAAAGTGAAGGTAAGACCTTTATAGCCCAGTGAATCCGTGCTTGTCACGAAAGGTGGGACGGTAGAAGCAGGGACCGAGGGACCAAGGACCGAGCAGGAGCGAGGAAGCAAGAGAGCAAGGCAGCAGAGAAAGCCGGGGAGCGCGGCACCAAAGGGCGGTTTCACCGCATTTCCCCGCCGGGTTGCCTCGTCCGATGCTCCCCTGTTCCCTCGCTCCCTTGCTCCCTGTATTCCTCCTGATATTCTGTTGAATGGCGGGTGAACGGAAAGGGCGTCCCGCCGCGTCCGGCTTATGGGATTGCCCGCTGTAACACCATGGAATCCAGCTATTTCCGGTACGATTGATTGATATTTTCCGCAAACGGCGTCTAACCGGAAAGATGCCCCCCAAACCCGCACGGTGCGGCCGGAACAACGAAGCGCACCTCAGCAGGAAAGGTTAAGAATGAGCGACACGGAAACACCCCAAGCCCCCCAAAGGGAATTCTCTGGCGCGTTTATGGCCGCCATGGCCGTCGCGCTGCTGGCTGCGCTCGGCAGCCTCGTCTGGTGCTTCACGCTGAGCAGCCGGTTGAGCACCGCGCAGGCGGAATTGGCCGACGCCAAGCAGCAGAATACGCAGCTGGCGGCCGGTCTGCGCGAAACCGAAGCTCGGCTGCAGGTGGCCACCGACGAGCTGGGCAAGTCGCTGGGTCTGACGCAGAAACAGCTCGACCAGCGCGCTCAATCCATCATCCAGCAGGAAGAAGCCGACAGCCAGAGGCTTGAGAACGAGCAGAAGCAGACGGCGCAGCAGGTGAGCTCGGTTTCGAACGAAGTGACGGACGTAAAGACCGACGTGGGCGGGGTAAAGACCGACCTGGGCAAGACGAGAAGCGACCTCGACACCACCATCAGCCAACTCCAGCAGGTGCGCGGCGATCTGACCAACACCAACAGCGTCATCGCCCGCAATCACGACGAGCTGGTGACACTGGAGCACAAGGGCGACCGCAACTTCTACGAGTTCACGCTGACGAAGGGGCAAAAGAAGCCCGTGGGCACGGTAAGCATGGAACTGCGAAAAACGGATGAAAAGAGGAGCAAGTTCACGCTCGACATCTTCGCCGACGACAAGGTGTACGAGAAGCGGGACCGGAACGTGAACGAGCCTCTGCAGTTCTACGCCGGCAAGGATCCGGCGCTGTTTGAGGTGGTGGTGAACACCATCAACTCAAAGAACCAGATAACGGGTTATCTGTCGACGCCCAAGAGCGCGCCCGTTCCGCCTACTGCTCAGTGATCGTCACCTGGGGCGCGACTTCAAGAGCTGGCTGGTAGCGGAAATTGAAGGTATAGTCCAGCTTCTTGTTCGCGTCCCAATCCTGCTTGGTCATCTTGAAAGCCGACATGAAGCTGCCCTCGACGGTCTGGCCGGGGTCGACGGTGGTGTCGAGCGGCGACAACGGCGACAGGTGCGGCACAGGAATGTCGGGATAGGCGACAAAGATGCGGTCGTAATCGCCTTTGTTGGCCGCATAGCTGGAGTGGATGCCGTCGGCCAGAGTCACATTGGTGAGCACATTTGACAGGAACAGGGGATGGTCGCTCTGGTTGTGAATGCGCACGCGAGTGAAGACCATCACCTGGTCAACCTCTTCCTTGGGCATGGGCGCGCCGCTGGCGTCGAGGCCTGAGGTTTCAGTGTGCTGCGGATGCACCCACACGGAGACGATCTGCGCGGTGGCTGCGGGCGGCTTCTGTCCGGCGATCACGTAGATGGCGATGGCGGTGGCCACCACCACGGTGGCGGCGATAGCGGCCACGACCACGTGGCTCGTGCCTCTGGTCAGGCTTTCACCTTTTGCGGCGTCGTCCAGACCGGTCGAATCCTGCTGCAATAAGCTCATAGGGGAGACCATCCTACTCGTGCGCCTTCATCTTATCTCCAACTGAGGTCAACCGGCCACGGTTTGCTGGGCTCTCGCCCATTCAGAGGTACTTTGGGGCGGGGCCAGAGGTACTTTCCTGGCCAGATAAGAGGTGGCAAGGTCCGGCTACGGGCGGGGGCGCAGGCCGGCGAGAAAGTCCTTTGCATTCCGTGTGTTCAGGACATCTTCGGCCATGAGCCAGGCACGCCGCAATTGCATGGCGCCGTAGCCCATCTTGCCCAGGTTTTCGCTCCAGTGGGAGTCAGAAGACATGACGATGCGGCAGCCAAGTTCTTTGGCCAGGCGCAGGTCGCGGTCGTTCAGATCCAGACGCTCGGGGGCGGCATTATGCTCCATGGCCACGCCCAGCTCCGCGGCGCGCCTGGCCACCGTGGCCATGTCAAGGGCAAAGGGCTCGCGGCGCAGCAGCAAACGCCCTGTAGGGTGACCCAGGATGCGTACAAACGGATTCTCGATGGCGCGCAGCGTCCGCTCCGTCATTTCTTCGCGGCTCTGCTCAAAGCGGCTGTGCACGCTGGCGATGACCACATCCAACTGCGCCAGGACCTCGTCATCGAGGGCCAGCTTGCCGTTGGCAAGGATGTCGACCTCAATGCCGGTGAAAATGCGGATGCGGCCCTCCATTTCCCGATCGACCGCGCGCGCCTCTTCGATTTGCTCGAGCGCGCGCTTCTCGTCGAGGCCGTTGGTCACGCCCAGGAACTTGGAGTGGTCGGTAATGGCGATGTACTGATAGCCGCACGCGATGGCGGCGTCGGCCATCTCGCGGATGGAATTGCGGCCGTCACTGGCCGTGGTGTGCATGTGCACGTCGCCGCGGATGTCGTCCGGCCTTACGAGCTTCGGAAGAGCTTTGTGGCTGGCCAGGTCCGCTTCGCCCAGGTTCTCGCGCATCTCCGGCGGTATCCAGTCCATGCCCAGTGCGGCGTAGATTTCCTCCTCGGTGGCCGCCGCTACCGTTTCGTTATTGTCGAGCCGCGCCAGCGCCCACTCGCTAAGCGTGTAACCCATCTTGAGGGCTCGCTGCCGCAGTGTCACGTTGTGCCCCTTGGAGCCGGTGAAATACTGCAGCGCCGCGCCGTACGAAGCCGTGGGCAGCAGGCGCACATCCACCTGCAATCCCAGCTCGGTATTGAAGCTCACTTTGTTCTCGCCCTTGGCGATCATGTTGTAAATGCCGGGATAGGCCGCGACATGCTCGACCGCGGGGCCGGTGCGTTGGGGTTCGCAAGCGGGTCCCGTCGCCAGCAGATCCACGTCGCCGACTGTCTCGCGGCCGCGCCGCAGCGAGCCGGCCGGAGTCACTGTGTCGATGCCCTTGAACTTCTTCAGGTAGGCAACGATGCGCTGCGCTTCCTCATCGGCAGTGTCGATGCGGAAGCGCCCGCAGCTGCGCCGGTAGTCTTCGATGCCCTTGCGCAGCTTTTCAATCTGTTTGGCGCCCATGCGCGGCAGGCCCGTCAGCCGTCCTGCCTCAATGGCTTCGGCCAGCTGGTCGACGCTGCCAACCTGGCATGCGGCCCACAGCAGGGCCACCGTCTTGGGGCCCATGCCGGGCAGCCTCAGCAGCTCGAGAATTCCGACGCCATACTTGGCAAGCAGCTCGTCACGCTGCTCCAGCTTGCCTGTCGAGGCGATGGCCTGCAGCTTGGCGGCCATGCTTTTGCCGATGCCATCGATTTCGAGCAAATGCTCGGTGTCGGCCGAAGCAAGATCAACGGTGGTCTGCTCGGCGGCTTCGCCGGCGCGGCGGTAACTGCGTATGCGAAAACTATCAGCCCCATCAATTTCCAGCAGGTCGGCAGTCTCTGCCAGCAGGCGGGCCATGGTTTTGTTGTCCATGGGTTGGCCCTCCGCGAGCAGTATCGTTCATGCGGCGCGGGGAGAGCCAATGTGCACCGCGCGAGGCGGCGCCAGGCCCGGGCCACTGCGGCGATGGCGCCAAGCCCTCGGGTTCAATGCCCGAATAGATTCAATAGGGAATTAGCCGCGCACCCCAACCTTACCGCCAGAGGCGGCCGATCAGGTACGCCAGCCTCACTTGCCGCCTAGGTGCTAGGCGGCATTATGGGCGTTATCCCGGAAGCGGACTACGGCATCCGCCTGCGGACCCTTCTGGCCCTCGACTATGTCGAATTCGACCTCATCGCCTTCTTTGAGCGTTTTGTACCCATCCAGCTGAATTGCCGAGTAGTGAACGAATACATCCGGCCCGTCGTCGCGTCCGATGAATCCGTAGCCCTTGGCGTTGTTGAACCACTTGACCTTTCCTTTGTACTGAGCCACAGGTTCCTGCCTTCCTTTTCTTGTGCGGGTGTGCAGTGAGCGTACAGGGGAAGCCTTCACTGCTGTTAGATAAGACGCCGGAATCTTGGGAAAGGTTGATTAATGTCAAGCCCATTCCACAGAGTAAAACTCCGGGGCCCGAGCCGCTGATCGCAGCAAACGCCCCGGCTTTCTGTGGAAAAGGCGATGCTGAATGCCCTATTTTCAGCGCCGGTCGCCGGTCTTGCGCGCGTAAAGGAGCACGCTGGAGAGGGTTTTGCCGTCGCGGATGGCGCCTTTATCGATCATCCTGAGGAGTTCAGAGAGCTTCACCAGGCGCAGTTCGATGGCTTCGTCTTCCTCGGGCCGGGGATCGCCCGCCTGCAGCTCTTCGGCCACGAAGACCTTCATCGATTCGCCCAGAAACCCGGGGCTGGCGTAGTACTCCACCAGGGAGCGCCATTTTTTGGCCCGGTACCCGGTCTCTTCAGCCAATTCGCGCTTCGCCCCCGCCAGCGGTTCCTCGCCGGGTTCGAGCTTGCCGGCTGGCAGTTCCCATAGATACTGGTTGGCGGCATGACGGTACTGACGCTCTAGCACGACCCAGGGGTCGCGTTTGCTTTTGGAGTGATCGAGGGCCAGAATCACCACGCTGCCGTTGTGGCGGATGACCTCGCGCTCGGCGCGGCAGCCGTCCGGCTCGACAATGCTTTCCTGGAGCACGCGGAAAAGCCGCCCCTGGTAAGCAACCTTCGACCTCAACACCGTGGCTGTGGCGATTGCCGCCTTGCTTTTTGTTTTCCTGAGCATTCGTACCTCGAATTTTGTATACGCGTTTTGTGCCTCTTCAAGACGAGTATACGCACCACGGTGTGGCCGGCGACTCGCGGCCACGACAGCTATGATTCTCGCCATGGAAAAGATGATCGCAATCAGGTCAGTAAAGCTTGCGGATCATCACCTCCGACCGGGCCCCCAAAGCATGTCCATGTGGACAAGACCGGCCGACGCGCCTTTCCGCCGTTCACTGCCCTGAAAATTGCGCACTGCTCGGGACATGCTGGGTACTACCTGATGCACATCTGCGCAAACGGACTCGGTACCGACACCTGGGATGAGCCGCTGGAAGACGCCATCGGTCAGGCTGAATTCGAGTTCGGGATGAGACCCGATGAATGGACCGAGATCAATGAGCCTTGGTGAACTAGATCGCGCGTTCTGCATCAATCCGGCCCGCCGTGTCATCCTTTAGGAAGCCGGACTCCGCACGGGCACGCGGAAACCCTCCTCAAAGGCGGATGAACCCGAAGTGAACGAAGTTTCGACCGCAGAGTGTTATCCCGTAACCGTCACGCCGGGACAGAGCCGGCTCTTCCTCGATTTTTGCGCGCAAAAGCTGGGCGCGTTCCTGCCTGCGGACGCTGTCAGGCGGGAGCGGCCGCCGCTTCCCTCGCACTGGCCGGAGCTGGTGCGGTTGCTGGAGGCGCAGAATCCATCGCCGGCCTCCGCGCCTGCGCTTGCGGCGCTCCGTCAGGGCGCGGGCACCGTTCTCACCGGGCAGCAGGTGGGACTGTTCGGCGGGCCGCTTTTTTCGCCTTACAAGGCCGCAACCGCCATTGCCCGCGCCCGCGCTGGCACCAGGGCGGGCCATGCGCATGCTGCCGTTTTCTGGCTGGCCAGCGAGGATCACGATTTTGCTGAGATCAACCGGATAGCGTTTCCGGCGCAACGCGAGCTGGCAAGTTTTGTCTACGAAAATGCGCCCGCTGCGGCCTCGCCTGCCGGGCGCATCGTTCTCGACGAGTCGATTACGGCGCTCGTCGACCGCGCCGCGGCGCTCCTGGGGCCGTCGGCGGCCACGGATGCGCTCCAAGCCGCCTACAAGCCCGGCCGCACCTTCGCGCAGGCCTTCGGTGGGTTCTACGCGACGATCTTCGCCAGGCAGGGACTTCTGATTTTCGACGCCGAAGGGCGCGAAGCCCACCGCATGGGCGCCCCGGTTTTGCGCGCGGGCCTGGAGCGCGCCGACGAGTTCCACGCCGCGCTCACGGAGCGAGGCCGGGCCCTTGAGGCCGCCGGTTATCACGTTCAGGTGGCGGTCGCGCCGCAGTCGAGCCTGCTGTTTTTGATCGATGCTGAAAGCGGGGCGAGGATTGCGCTAAAGCGCATCGCACCCGGCGCGCAGGAGCCGAATGGCCTGTGGCAGGCCGAGCGCCAGACCTACTCAACCGCCGATCTGCTCGGCATTCTCGACAGCGAGCCTGAGCGCATTTCGCCTGCGGCGCTGCTGCGTCCCGTCTTTCAGGATTTCCTGTTCGGGACCACGGCGCAGGTGGCCGGTCCGGCCGAGATCGCCTATCTGGCGCAGTCGAGCGTGCTCTTCGAGCGCATTCTGGGCCGGCAGACGCCCCCCATCGCGCGCTTTTCAGCCACGCTCATCGAGCCCCAGATCGACGAACTCATGCGCCGCCATGAGCTCACACTGGAGCAGGTCTTCGCCGAGGAAAATACCGGCGCGCTGGCGCAGCGCCTTGCCGCCCGCGCCATGCCGCCCGAGACCAGGATTCGGTTGGCGGCTGCGGGCAACGCACTGGACATCGAGCTCGATCAGTTGGTCGGCTGGATGCAATCCCAGGACAAGGGGCTGGGGCAGTCGGCCGAGACCGCGGCCGGCAAGATGCGCTATCAGATGAACCGCCTGCGCACGCTGGCCGCCAACTTCCAACTACAGCGCGAGGCCACGCTCACACGCCACGCCAACGCGATCTTCAATGCGGTCTATCCCGGCGGGGTGCTGCAGGAGCGCGTGCACGGGGGAGCGTACTATTTCGCACGCTACGGCCTCGATCACGCGGAAACGCTCTGCGCGCAGGCCGCGAATCTGTGTCCCGGCCACACGGCGATCTGGATATAATGGCGGGGAACAGGCAACAGGGAACAGCAGGCCGATCCCGAAGGTTCAATCTGCATCGAACGCCGGCATACAAATCTCAAATCTGCGCAAGGCGCCACAGTGAATCCTGTTCCCTAATCCCTATTCCCTGCTTCTATAATCCTCGCGAACCTCAACGAGGTATTCCATGAAGCAATTGATCGCTCTACTCATCGCGGCATGGTTGGGCGCGCCCGCCGCCTGCGCGCAAACTCTTTCCTGCGCCACGCCTGGTACGAATAATACTTTCCTGGGTATCCAGACCATCCGCCTGTGGCCGGGAACAGCGCCCCAGGCCAAAGGCGCCACCTGCGACGACATACCCGCGCTCACACTTTTTGAGCCGCGCCAGGGTGCGGCCAACGGCTCAGCGGTGATCATTCTCCCCGGCGGCGCCTATGCCCATCTGGCGGGCGACCTTGAGGGCCGCGAGGTGGCTGACTGGTTCACCGCCCGCGGCTTCCGCGCCTTCATCCTCAGCTATCGACTCAGCTCGCACGGCTACCTGCTTCCCGTTCCTCTGCTCGACGCCCGGCGCGCCATCCAGACGGTCCGGGCACGAGCCATGGACTATCACATTAATCCCAACCGCATTGCGGTCATTGGCTTCTCCGCCGGGGGCCATTTAGCGGCCTTGGCGGGAACCCAGTTCGTGGCCGGCAACCCCGATGCGGACGACCCCATCGATCGCGTCTCCAGCCGGCCTGACTTCCTGGTGCTCGGCTATCCCTGGATCGGCGCCATCTCCAGCGATACCTCGCACCTGAGCTACTGCAAGCTGTTCAACGTGATGGACCAGTGCGAAGCGCTTCGTGCCGCGTACTCACCTGACCTGTTCGTGACCAAGGACACTCCGCCCACGTTTATTTACCACACGTTCACTGACCAGACGGTTCCGGTGGAGCAGAGCCTGCGCTTCTACAACGCGCTCATCAAAGCCGGCGTGCCGTCGGAGATGCACATCTTTGCCAACGGTCCTCATGGCACGGGGCTGGGCAAAGGCGATGCCGCGCTAGACCAGTGGCCGGGGATGCTGGAGACCTGGCTGCGAGCGCAGGGGCTGCTGACGGTCGACAAGGGGGCAACAGGAGCCAATCCGTAATCGCGGCCGGCTCTCGAAGGAATTGCAGGGACTCCGGCGGAACTCTCGGTCTCCTGTTTCCATATCGAATTGGCATGCGCCTCTCCCCGCGCGCGAGATTCTGACCTGTGCATGGAGAGATGGCGATGACCACAGCAACCGTGAATCAGCAGAGCGTGAAGCTGCCCGCGCGCCGGATGGCGAGAACTGCGGGCGTGCTTTTCGTGATCAACATTGTGACCGCGATGTATGCGTACTTTGGACCCGGAAACCGACCGGCGTTCTGGTCCAGAATGGTGGCTGCCGTCGCCCAGGTCACCGTGACGGTGTTGCTTTACCACCTCTTCAGACCTTCTGGCCGCCGCTCGCCAAACTGCTTTACCCCTATGACGTGATTCCCGGTGCGCTCGGGGAATGGACGCTGACCGGCTGGCTGCTGGCGAAGGGAGTAAACGAACCGCTCTGGGACGAGCAGGCGCGGTCTTAGAGCAGCGATCACCTTTCAGCTCGTTTGTAACGACATCGCGGGGTTCTGCAGGATGAAGCTGGGAGCTGAAGCTTTTGGGTGCGTGAATTCCCCCCAAAATTAAGAAGCGGGCCACCGGAATCGGGAGTGGAAGGATATCCCGAAACCGGCTGCCCGCTGGACCCTGGACCGGGTCTAGGTGGTACTTTTAAGTGTAGGCCCGTTTCAGGCAAAATCAAGCACTTTTTTGCAGGTTTTTTCCTACTTCGTGACTCGAGTCACAGAACCTTCTGGAGCCGGTTCCCGGCGCGTTGACTTGGCTGGCTCCCCCTGATACAAAAAGGTGTTCCGCTGACGAAATTGGGCGATTGACGGGGCGCCGCACGCTATCTGCATGCAAGACATCCTTCAACAACTCGGAAATCTTTTCTTGGGCGCGGTTCCTACCGCGCTGCTCTTCATTGTTCTGGTTTTTTGCTATCAATTTCTGATCCAGACGCCCCTGACAGCCGCGCTCGCCAAGCGCCGCGCCCTCACCCAGGGCGCCATGGAGGACGCCCGCAAGGCCATTGGCGAGGCTGAGGCCAGGGCTGGTGAATATACCGAGCGCCTGCGGTTGGCGCGCGCCGAGGCCTACAAGGCCCGTGAGCTGCGTGTACGGCAGTGGAACGCCGAGCGCGACGCCGCCCTCGACAGCGCGCGCAAGGCGGCCGGGCAGAAGGTGCGTGACGCCAAGGCCGAGATTGACTCCGAAGCCGCCTCGGCCCGCCAGGCCATCCAGGCCTCCGCCGCCGATCTTGCTGGCCAGGCAGTTCGCGCCGTGTTGCCGCTGGCCGCGGGGGGTACGCGTTGAGCAGATTTCGCATGCATCCGCGCCCGTTTGCCCTGGTTTTCCGGCTTGCCCTTGTGGCGGCGATTCCAGCCGCACTGCTCTCCGTGTCCGGCCGCACCATGGCGCAGCATCCGGCGCCGGCCGCCGCTTCTTCCTCAGCCACTCAGGCGAATCAGACCGGCTCGGCCACGCCGCCATCGGCATCTGAGCAATCGGATCAGTCAGAGGATCAGGAGTTCCTGCATTCGCCGGCTGTGCATTCGGTGGCCCGCGTGCTGCATCTCGGCGAGAACACCACCATCATCATCCTGCTCGGCATCAACTTCGCCATCATCTTCCTGTGCGTTGTGATCCCGCTCAGCCGATTCATGCCCAAGGTTTTCCGCAAGCGGTCGCAAGTGGTACGCCACGACCTGGAAGCCGCGCGCAAGGCCACCGCTGAAGCCCAGGCCCGGATGAAAGCGGTGGAAGCCAGGCTCGCCGGCCTCGGTGAGGAGATCGAGAACTTTCGCGCGCAGATTGAGCGGGAGACCATTGAGGACGAGAAGCGCATCAAGGCTGCGCTGGCTGAGGAAAGCGCGCGCATCGTAACGGCGGCCGAGCAGGAGATCAACGCCGCCGTGACCCAGGCCAAGCGCGGCTTGCGCAGTTTTGCCGCCGACCTGGCCATCGAGCAGGCATCGCAGCAAGTGACGCTGACGCCGGAAACCGACCGCGCATTGATCGCCGAGTTTGTTGCCGGCGTTTCGGGCGACGGCTCCAGCACGGGAGGGAAGAACTGATGCCCGCCTTTGTGGCGCCCTATGCCAATGCCTTTGCCGACGTCCTTGCCGATGCCAGGCTCGACATTGCGGCCATTGATCGCCAGTTTGCCGATTTTCTCGCGACATGGGACGGCAGCGCGGAGCTGCGCGCATTTTTCATCAACCCCGCCGTTGCCGCGGTGCAGAAGGTCGAGATTCTCGACCGGCTGAATGTCGAGCTGGGCATGCAGACGGTGTTGCGCAACCTGCTGGCCGTGCTCATCGGCAACGACCGCATTGGATCGGTAGCCGAAGTGGCAGCGGCCTGGCGGCGGATTGAGCAGGAGCGAGCGGGCATTCGGCCGGCGGAGATTATTACCGCACGCGAGTTGGCCGGGGCCGAGCGCGACAACCTGGCTGCCGAGGTGGCCAAACTGGCCGGCGGCAAGATCGACGCCAGCTTCAAACTCGACAAAGCCATCCTCGGCGGCGCGGTGGTGCGCATCGGGTCGACGGTCTATGACGGGTCCGTGAAGGGGCGGCTGGAACGGCTCAGAGAAACGTTGACAGAGGGTTGAAGCCCGCAAGGAGTCAGGTGTCAGGAATCCAGGCGTGGCTGTGGACAAGTTCAAGAAGTTCAGAGTAAGCGGGAGTTTTTAGATTTCAGGGATTTGATGGAGGGGAGAGAATTTCGGGGGTTCCGGATCGACATCTTGTTCGCTTTGGCAGAGAACTGATCCCTGACACCTGAAACCTGACCCCTGAGGAACGAAATGGCTCAAATCAAGGCAGACGAAATCACACAGATTCTTCGCGAGCAGATCGCGAACTACGATGCCAAGGTCCAAGTGGACGAGGTGGGTACCATCACGGCGCTGGGCGACGGCATCGCCCAGCTTTACGGCCTCGACAAGGCCATGGCCGGCGAGTTGCTGAGCTTTCCGTACGGGATAGCCGGATTGGCGCTCTCGCTGGATGAAGACCAGGTGGGCTGCGTGGTGCTGGGTGAGTACACCGAGTTGAAGGAAGGCGAGGAGGTCAAGCGCACGGGCAAGATTCTGTCGGTGCCTGTGGGCCCGGCCATGATTGGCCGCGTGGTGAATTCGCTGGGCCAGCCCATTGACGACAAGGGCCCCATCGCCACCACCGACTCGCTGCCCGTGGAGCGGCTGGCTCCCGGCATCGTAGACCGCCAGCCGGTGCGCGAGCCCATGGCTACCGGCCTCAAAGCCATTGACGCCATGATTCCCATCGGCCGCGGCCAGCGCGAGCTCATCATCGGCGACCGCCAGACCGGCAAGACCGCCATCCTGCTCGACACCATCATCAACAACGCCAAGAACGACCTGATCTGCATCTACTGCGCCATCGGCCAGAAGCGCTCGTCGATCGCGCAGGTGGTGCAGACGCTCACCGAGCACGGCGCCATGGGTCACACCATCGTGGTGGCCGCTTCGGCCTCGGAGCCCGCGCCCATGCTCTACCTGGCGCCCTACGCGGCCTGCGCCATGGGCGAGTATTTCCGCGACAACGGCAAGCACGCCTTGGTGATGTACGACGACCTTTCCAAGCACGCCATGGCCTATCGCGAAATTTCGCTGCTGCTGCGCCGCCCGCCGGGCCGCGAAGCCTATCCCGGCGACGTGTTCTATCTGCATTCGCGGCTGCTGGAGCGCGCCGCCAAGCTCAGCGACAAGAAGGGCGGCGGCAGCCTCACCGCGCTGCCCGTCATCGAGACGCAGGCCGGCGACGTTTCCGCCTACATTCCCACCAACGTCATTTCCATTACCGACGGCCAGATCTTTCTCGAAACCGATCTGTTCAACTCCGGCGTGCGTCCGGCGGTTAACGTGGGCCTGTCGGTTTCTCGCGTGGGCTTTTCGGCAGCCATCAAGGCCACCAAGCAGGTGGGCTCCACGCTCAAGCTCGACCTGGCGCAGTACCGCGAGGTGGCTGCCTTCGCCCAGTTCGCCTCTGACCTCGATCCCCTGACGCAAAAGCAGTTGGCGCGCGGCCAGCGCCTTACTGAGCTGCTCAAGCAACCGCAGTTCCACCCCCTCACCTGGCAGCAGCAGGTGGTGGTTCTGTTTGCCGGAACGCAAGGCTATCTCGACGGGCTCAAAGTCGAAGACATCCGCGCATTTGAAGACGGGCTCAGCAAATACTTTGCCGATTCGCAGCAGGCTCTGATGGCCGACCTGACCGAAAAGAAGCAGTTCGACGATGATCTGCGCAACCGCCTGCACGCGGCCATGAAGGAGTATTCAGAGAATTTCAAGCAGGAGCTGGCGGCCGCTACGGCTTAGAGCTAGAAGCTAGGACCTGGAAGCTAGGAGCTAACAGAAGACAGCATGGCAAATGTGCTAGACCTAAGGCGTCGCATCCGCAGCGTGAAGAACACGCGGCAGATCACCAAGGCCATGAAGATGGTGTCGGCGGCCAAGTTGCGCCGCGCCCAGGAGCGCGCCCTGGCGGCGCGGCCCTATGCGCGCATGATTCTCAGCGTGCTGCAGTCGCTCATTCGTCGCGTCGATCTCTTCGACGAGAAAACCGGCAACCTGTGTCATCCCCTGTTTCTCACCCGGCCCGAAAAGCGCGTCCTGCTTATCGTGGTCACCGGCGACAAGGGCTTTGCCGGCGCCTTTAACGCCAACATCCTCAAGATTGCCTACCAGTTCATTCGCGGCAACGCCGGCAAGGAGATCGACATCATTGCCGTGGGCCGCAAGGGCCGCGACCAGTTGCGCCGCCGCTACCCGGTGGCCACTTATACCGAACAGACCGGCGCGCAGGGCCAGGCGCATCGGGTTGGTACGCCGCGCCAGGGCCCGGTGGAGATCACCGGCGATTACCCCGGCATCCTGCTTCGCCTTGAGGCCTCGCAGGTTCTCGACGTGGCGCACAGCATCATCGCGCGCTACGTGCACGAGGAGATCGACGCCGCCTACATCGTCTACAACGAATTCAAGTCGGTGATTGCGCAGCGCGTCGTGGTGGAGCGGCTGCTGCCGCTCATCGAGCTGGGCAAGCAGCAGATTACCGGCGCGGCTGAGCCCACCGCCGCGGAAAAAGAGCGCGCCGCCGAAGCGGCGCTGAGCGCGGGCGTTGAGCTGGAGCCCGCCGACACCACCGAGGCTGAGGAGGAAGCGAAAAAGTTCGGCACCGCCGATGTGGACTACATCTACGAGCAGCCCGCGCATCAGCTTTTTGCCGCCCTGCTTCCGCAGTACATTTTTTCCATGCTTTTTCACGCCATGACCGAGTCCGTCGCCGCCGAGCACGCAGCGCGTATGACGGCCATGGATTCGGCAACCAACAACGCCTCCGACATGATCGACGCCCTCACCCTGCACATGAACCGCGTGCGCCAGGCCGCCATCACCAAGGAGATTATCGAGATCGTAAGCGGTGCCACCGCGCTGTGACACAGTTCGCACCTGAGGAGAATGGAGCCTCAGGATCAACGGTCCTTGGCGGCCGCTGGACAAGCTCCCGTAGGGAGCGCAGGAAGTCAGCCCGGGACAAGCGGAGCGCAGTCCTGGGAGAGGAGTCTCGAAAAAATCGCTAGTCCCGCAGGGGCGACAGAATTTTGGATGAGCGTTCAATGAAAGTCCATGAACTTCTGGGGTACGAGCTGTGGAGCAAGCGAACGACCTGGAGGATTCTAATCGCTTCAGCAAGTGTTTTTGTTTTAGGATACGGAATTTGGCAAGGTTATGAACGATATTGGATTTCGTCGGGAGTTCGCGAATCAGGGAGAGCGGCTCCGGCACAAATCGACGAGCTTCAAGAGTTGAGCACATCGTGCGAAAACGCAAGCTTTAAAGCAAACGCGGAATCGGCGGACAGGGAAATCAGGATCGCAGATCAGAAAGTGCATACGCTTCGAGATATTGACGTGATGTGGCAATTAACCGACTACTCCTGGAGCGTTCAGATGAAGCACTTGCGGATTTGTACGCAAAGTTCAATTGACCGGCTTGAAAAGAGTAATTCGCGGTTGAGGGACTTGGATGACCGGATGCTTTCACGCGAGGCGCAGTTGCGGCGAAAGCTGCACAAAGAGCTCGATTGAGAAGACTCCGGATGGAGCTAGAGGCTAGAAGCTAGGAGCTGTAAGAACATGGCAGAGAACATCGGCAGAGTCATCAAGGTCTCCGGCCCGGCCGTAGACGTTCAATTTGAAGAAGCCACCATGCCGCCCATTTACCAGGCGCTGCGCGTCGTCAGCGAGGGCTTTACGGTGCCCACGCCCATCGACGTGATCCTTGAGGTGCAGCAGCACCTGGGCGAAGGGCGCGTGCGCACGGTGGCCATGGAAGCCACCGACGGCATGGTGCGCGGCATGAAGGCCATCGACCTCGGCGGGCCCATCCGTGTGCCCGTGGGCAAGCAGACGCTGGGCCGCGTCATCAACGTCATCGGCGAGCCGGTGGACGAGCTCGGCCCCATCGGCGAAACAACGCGCATGCCCATCCATCGGCCCGCGCCGCTCTTCGACGAGCAGTCCACGCACGAGGAGATGTTCGAGACCGGCATCAAGGTCATCGATCTCATCCAGCCCTTTTTGAAGGGCGGCAAGATCGGCCTCTTTGGCGGCGCCGGCGTGGGCAAGACCGTCATCATCCAGGAGCTCATCAACAACGTGGCCCAGCAGCACGGCGGCTTCAGTGTGTTTGGCGGCGTGGGCGAGCGCACACGTGAAGGAAATGATTTGTGGCTCGAGATGACCGAGTCGGGCGTCATCAAGCCCGGCAAGTGGCAGGAGTCGAAGTGCGCGCTGGTGTACGGGCAGATGACCGAGCCGCCGGGCGCGCGCCTGCGCGTGGCCCTCACCGCGCTCACCGTGGCCGAGTACTTCCGCGACCAGGAGGGCGCCGACACGCTGCTGTTCATCGACAACATCTTCCGCTTCACACAGGCGGGCTCTGAGGTATCGACGCTGCTGGGCCGCATGCCCTCGGCCGTCGGCTACCAGCCCAACCTGGCCACCGAGATGGGCGAGCTGCAGGAGCGCATCACCTCGACCAGCAAGGGCTCGGTGACGTCGGTGCAGGCCGTCTACGTTCCCGCCGACGACCTGACCGACCCCGCGCCGGCCACCACCTTCGCCCACCTTGATGCGACCACTGTGTTGAGCCGGCCGCTTTCAGAGATCGGCATTTATCCCGCCGTCGACCCGTTGGCTTCCACTTCGCGCATCCTCGCCGCGCGCGTCGTCGGCCAGGAGCACTACGACGTGGCGCAGGGCGTGAAGAAAATCTTGCAGCGTTACAAGGATCTGCAAGACATTATCGCCATCCTGGGCATCGACGAACTCTCGGAAGACGACAAGATCACCGTGGCTCGCGCGCGCAAGGTGCAGAAGTTCCTGTCGCAGCCGTTCCACGTGGCCGAGCAGTTCACCGGCATCCCGGGAAAATACGTGAAGATCGCCGACACCGTGCGCAGCTTCAAAGGCGTGCTCGAAGGCAAATACGACGACGTTCCCGAGCAGGCTTTTCACATGCAGGGAGCCATTGAGGACGTGCTGGTGACGGCGGAGAAACTGAAGGCGAGCGTGTAGGAGCAGGGTTCAAGTGTCAGGTTTCAGGGGTTAGACGGCGCATGCCGCAACTGAGATTCTCTGCCCCCTGCCCCCTCGAGAGGCTTTATGGCTGAATCGACGTCCGACAATCAACTTCGCGTCCGCCTGGTCACGCCCGAGCGCACGCTCTTCGAGGCCGATGCCGCGGCCGTCGAGTTGCCCTCGAAGTCCGGCTACATGGAAGTGCTCTACGGGCACGCGCCGCTGCTGGCCGAGCTGGGCGCGGGCGATGTGACGATTTACACCGCAGCCGGAGCCGACGCAGCGGGCGAGGGCGCCACGCGCTACAACGTGAGTTGGGGGTTCGTGGAAGTGCTGCCCAATCGCGTCACCATTCTCGCCAGCGACGCGCTCAAGCCCGGGGAGATCGATGTGCCGCGCGCCGAGCGGCAGCGCGAGCACGGCGAAGAGCTCTGGAAGCAGGCCGGCGATAGCGAAGCGGCCTACGACGAGGCCCTGCGCGTCATCTCTGAAGCCGATGCCAAGATCGCCTCGGCAGCGGAGAAATCGTAGAACTCTCGCCGCAACCATCAAGACCGAAAAGCCCTGCTCAGTGCAGCGGGGCTTTCTTCTTTGATCGAATCTTCTTCATGTAGCTCTCGTACCTGGCTCGGGACCACTTCCCCTGGGTCAGCAGCCTCTCAGCGAGCATTCTGGCAACAAATCCCAGTAACGGCCTAAACAGCCAAAGAACTCTTCCGACCAAGGGGCGCTCGCGCCGAAATTACGCCCGTTTCAGCCGGGTGCTCCAGTCGTCTGCAATATCTTCCTTTTCGCGGAACTCCGGACGACACGTCGTGTCGATATGGTGGCCAACCTCGTGAAAAGCACCCCGCCTATTTCGCTTTCCCGGAAGTAGCCGAAATGCAGCAGCCAACGCCACCATCCTTTTTTGTAGTCGTTCAGCGTGTTGTCCACAAAAATCTCGATCCAGGCTTTCTCTCCCTTCCAGGATCGGTGATAAAGCCCGCGCGCTTCCGCGATTTTGACCTTGCGCCCGCGGGATTTTGTCACGCTCCGCCTACGGCTGCGCGACAGGCCGATCTTGTTGGTCAAGATCACTTCGCTCAGGCCAAGCAAGTATCTCGGCGGCACTGAGGCCAGCATCCGCTCAACGATCGCCGCCACGTCGAACGGCGGCGTGTACCCCGAGTAGCGCTCAACCACTCGCGGCCGAGCCGATGCGGCGACGCCCGGTTCACCGCTCGTTGCTGAAGATTCAGATTCCATCCTTTGCCCGGAATTGGTCATTCTACTCCTTAGCCAACTCCGCTAACTTCGCTGCCTCCCGCCTGTGATAGCATCGGCTCTTCGCACTAAAGGGAGTCTCAAGCTTGGCCTCGTCGCGTTCGCTCTTTGCCGGCGCCATCTTTCTCTCGGCGTTTCTGCTCTTCCTCGTGGAGCCCATGGCGGCTAAGCAACTGCTGCCGTTTCTCGGCGGCTCCGCGGCGGTATGGATCACATGCCTGGTCTTTTTTCAGACCACGCTGCTCGCCGCCTACCTTTACGCGCACTGGCTCACGCGGCATCCGCATTGGCGCCTGCACCTCGTTCTACTCGCCGCGGCCCTGGCCCTCGGCGCCTTCTGGGCGCGGGGCAGCGTCAATCTCAGCAACGGCGCAGCGCATCCCGTCACAACCATCTTTTTCGCATTAACCGTCTGGATCGGCCTGCCGTTTCTCATGCTTGGCTCCACCAGCCCGCTGCTGCAGGTTTGGTGGTCGCAGATCGAGCAAAAAGGCGTCCCCTATCGCCTGTTTGCGCTCTCGAATCTGGGATCGTTGCTGGCCCTGGCCGCTTATCCCGCGTGGATTGAGCCCAACTTCACGCTGCACTGGCAGCGCGCTGCCTGGTGTTGCGGCTTTGCCGTGTTTGCGATCCTCGCCGCGATCCTGGCTCTGCGCACGCGCGCCGCGCCTGAAAACTCCCCTGTAGCAGAGCGCGAGCCGCAGGCACCCGCCACACCACTCGCCCAGAAGGCTCTCTGGGTCCTGCTGCCCATGGGCGCGTCGATGCAACTCTGCGCGGTCACCAGCTACATCACTGCCAACATCGCTCCCATCCCGCTGCTGTGGATTCTTCCTCTCGGCGTCTATCTGATCTCGATCATCCTCGCGTTCGAGTTTCCGCGCCTGCTGCCGCGTGGCATCCTGGTGCGCTTTCTAGCCATCATGCTGGGCGGCGTGGCCTACATGCTCTCCAAGGTCGATCACACCTTGCTGAAGAACCTCGACCTCTGGTTCTTCCTGATCGAATTGCTCGTCGCCTGTCTCTTCTGTCACGTTGAGGCCTACAGAATCAAGCCGCAGCGCGCGTCCCAGTCCACGGTTTTTTATCTTTGCTTTGCCGCAGGAGGCGCGCTGGGTTCGATTCTTATCGGCATCGTTGTGCCGGCGGTTTTCTCGTTCAACTACGATCCCGCCATCACCTGTCTGGTCACCGCGCTGCTGGCCCTGGCCGCTACCTGGTACACGGGCTGGCCGCAGCGGCTGCTCTGGTCCGCAGCCAGCATCATGCTGCTCGTGCTCTGCGTCTGGATTCATATCGCCTACCAGCGCTGGAACCTATTCGCCGTGCGCAACTTCTACGCCGCGCTCCGCGTGAAGCAAACCTACGGATATCCCGGCATGGTGATGCGCACCCTCACCAACGGCTCCATCGAGCATGGCACGCAGATTTTCGGGACGGATGCGCAGCGCAAAACGCCCACCACCTACTATGCCGAAGACTCAGGCGTGGGCCTGGCGCTGCGCTTCTGCTGCCTAGGCCCGGACGGATCTGACCGCCCGCGCAATATCGGGGTCATCGGCCTGGGCGCCGGCACACTGGCTGCGTATGGCCGGCCCGGCGATCACATTCGCTTTTACGAGATCAACCCGGCCGTCGAGCCCATCGCGCGGCACCTCTTCACCTACATCCGCGATTCGCAGGCGCAGGTGACGATCGTCGAAGGCGATGCGCGCACGTCGCTGACCAGCGAAAGCCCGCAGCAGTTCCATGTGCTGGCCGTCGATGCCTTTTCCGGCGACGCCATTCCGCTTCATCTGCTCACCACCCAGGCGCTCGCGCTCTATCGCAGGCATCTCGCGCCGGGCGGCATCATCGCCTTTCACATTTCCAACCAGCACGTCGATCTCGAGCCCGCCATCGCACTGCTCGCACAGTCAGCGGGAATGACGGCCATGCGCTTTTCCAGCGCGGCCAACGAAGATCGCGACGAGTACACCGCCTATTGGGTTTTGCTGAGCGACAATGGGGCGTTTTTTCAGCAACCCCAGATTGCGGCGGCGGGAAGAAAGCCCGTCTTCCGACCGGGCCTCCGCCTGTGGACCGACGATTACTCCAGCCTGCTGCCGCTGATCCGCTGGTAAAGCTGGAAAAAACGACACCCGCCGCCGGCCTACTCCTTCAGGCGCTGCAGGGCCAGCGGAAACGCATTGCCCATTTGCGTGAATGTGCCGTCCATCGAGGCCAGCCCGTCGGCGATCTTGCCCACGTACACCAATCCAATGCTCTTGACCTCGATGGTCAGAGACGAACCATTGCGTTTGACCGATGTTGCAGGAATCCAGACCGGACTTTGATCGGGACTCTGCATCTGCGCCGTCAAACCATCCTGCGTGTTCACAATCTTGAACAGGATGCGCAGCTTGACGCTGCCGGCATCCAGCACGCCCGTCCAGGTTCCATCGATGTCCGAAGACGGCGCCGGCTTGGGCGGGGGCGGCGGCGCCACCTCTGCTGCCGTGGCGCGTTTGAAGTTCAGCTCCAGCGGCATCCCCTGCGACCACGTGCCGTCAATCTCGGTGCCGTCCTTGTTGACTATGCCGGTATAGGTTCCGTGCACCGCGTCCACAGTCATGTCGAATTTCGAACCGTTCACTGAGATCGCACTCACTGGGATGCCGTACGCGCCCTGGTCAATGCTGTCGAGCGTGGCCGTCAGTGCACCATCCTTGTCGGCCTTGATGTGCAAGGCAAGACTCAGCTCCATGCCCCCGGCACTCAAGGTTCCTTTCCAGTCGCCTGCCACTTGCGCCTGCGCCCGGCTCATGGGAGCAAGCATTGCGGCCAATCCCGCCAACAAAATCAGGGGTAAAATTGCGAACCTTTTCATCGTTTCTCCCTCTTCAGCGCAACATCCTAGCAGAGCCCTGCACTGTCGTCCCTGCGCGCCATCACTTGCCTCTCCCCCCTCTCGCCCGATAAAGTGTCAGCCGAGGCTTCTGACGCGGGCGACGCCGCCCCAGCCCCGCGGACCGCACCCAACTTGCTTCTTTAAAGGACCTTGCATGTCTTCCTTGCCTGTCTCCGCCGCTGCCCAGGTCGACATTGATTCCACGCTGCGTGAAGACCGCGTCTTTCCCCCGCCACCGGAGTTCAGCGCCAGGGCCCGCGTCAAGAGCATGGAAGAGTACGAGGCTCTGTACAAGCAATCCATCGAGGATCCCGAAAAATTCTGGGCGGGGGCGGCGCGCGAGCTGCACTGGTTCAAGCCGTGGGACAAGGTGCTGGAGTGGGACCTGCCCTGGGCCAAGTGGTTTGTGGGCGGCAAAATCAACCTGAGTTATAACTGCGTCGACCGCCATGCCCTGGGCGGGCGCGCCGGCAAGACCGCGATTATCTGGGAGGGCGAGCCGGGCGAGGTTCGCCGCCTGACCTACGCCGAACTGCACGCCGAAGTCCAGAAGGTCGCCAACGCGCTCAAGTCGCTGGGCATCCAGAAGGGCGACCGCGTGGCCGTCTACATGGGCATGACGCCCGAGCTGGCCATTGCTCTGCTGGCCTGCGCGCGCATCGGCGCTGTGCACTCGGTCATCTTCGGCGGGTTTGCCGCCAACGCCATCGCCGACCGCGTGGCCGACTGCGCATGCGTGGCCATCCTTACCCAGGACACGAGCTACCGTCGCGGCAATGAGATCAAGCTGAAGGCAACCGTGGACGAAGCCTTGCCCGCCTGCCCCACCGTGAAGCACGTGGTGGTGTACAAGCGCTCCGGCACGCCGGTGAACATGGTGGCGGGCCGCGACTACTGGTGGCACGACCTGGTGGCCGGGGCCGCGCCCACCTGCGCCGCCGAGCCCATGGATTCTGAGGATCCGCTCTACATCCTGTACACCTCGGGGTCTACAGGAAAACCGAAGGGCCTGCTGCACACCACCGGCGGCTACGCCGTGCAGACCTATCTCAGCACGCGCGACGTCTTCGACCTGCGCGACGACGACATCTACTGGTGCACAGCCGACATCGGGTGGGTCACCGGCCACTCCTACGTGGTCTATGGGCCGCTGCAGAACGGCGCCACCGTGCTGATGTACGAAGGCGCGCCCAACTGGCCCGACTTTTCGCGTTTCTGGAAGATCGTCGACGACCATAGGGTGACCATCTTCTACACCGCGCCCACCGCCATCCGCGCCTTCATCAAGTGGGGCCACGAATTTGTCGACAAGTACAAGCTCGATTCGCTGCGGCTGCTGGGCACGGTGGGCGAACCGATCAACCCTGAGGCGTGGATGTGGTACCGCGAGAAGATCGGCCACAACCGCTGCCCCATCGTCGACACCTGGTGGCAGACTGAGACCGGCGCCATCATGATTTCGCCGCTTCCCGGCGCTATCGCCACCAAGCCCGGCTCAGCTACCCGCCCGTTTTTCGGCATCCAGCCGGAGGTGGTCACGCCTCCTGACGCCGAAGGCCGCTTTCACCAGGTTCCTGCCGGCCACGGAGGCCTGCTGGTCATCCGCAAGCCGTGGCCGTCGATGGCGCGGACTATTTACGGCGATCCCGAGCGCTACAAGAAGACCTACTGGAGCGATGTTTCTGGCTGCTACTTCACCGGCGACGGTGCGCGGCAGGACGCCGACGGCTACTTCTGGCTCATGGGCCGGGTTGACGACGTGATCAATGTGAGCGGCCACCGGCTGGGAACCATGGAAGTCGAATCGGCGCTCGTCGCGCATCCCAAGGTCGCCGAGGCCGCTGTGGTCGGCCGGCCCGACGATCTCAAGGGCCAGGCCATCGCCGCCTTCGTCACGCTCGAAAGCGGCAACCCGCCCTCGAACGACCTCAAGGACGAGCTGCGCAAGTGGGTCGCCAGGGAAATCGGCTCGCTGGCGCGGCCTGACGATATTCGCTTTACCGAGGCTCTGCCCAAAACGCGCAGCGGCAAGATCATGCGCCGCTTGCTGCGCGAGCTGGCCACGCACGGCGAAGTGAAGGGCGACGTGACCACGCTCGAAGACTTCACGGTGATCGCCAAGTTGCGCGAAGCGGAAGAGGGCTGAGCCGGATTCGAAATCGCCTGAGGCCTTGCCGCATGGGAGGCCGCCCAGTTGCCCGTGATTGCGCAGGCCTGAGCGTCATTTCTGCGTTGTGGGGGCAGTTTGAAGCCTCCACCGCCGTATAATTCTGTCGTCCCCCGCGTCGTCCCCACCGTGCGATCCACAATCCACCAGCTCGCCTTGGAGGTCTACTATGAGGCAGGCCTGCGTTGCTCTCTTTCTGCTCGCCGTCGGCGCCTTTGCCTCGGCCCAGACAACCGGGGGCATGAAGCCCTTCTCGTCGTCACAGTCAAGCGCCGGTCAGCCCGTTGCCGCTTTTCCTGTGGTGCAGAAGTGGCAGACTTTTACCGATCCCAATGAAGGCGCCTTCCAAGACCAGATGCCCGCCAGCTGGAAAGACTCTGGAGGCCTCAAGCGCTACAACGCCTTGCAGTACCGCGCCTGGGTCTCCGCCGTCTCGCTCGATGGCGCCACCATTCTTGCCATCGGCGATCCCAGTGAGCCTGCTTACGCCACGCCGATGATGGGCTTCGCGCCGGGGAGCATTTACAACGCTTCCGGCACCATCTACATCGTTGAGCCGCTGCAATCTGCCCAGCAGTACGCCGTGACATTTGGCACGCGCAAGCTGCAGAGCCAGTGCACGGGCGTCAAAGTGACCGCGAGCCGCGCGCGCAACGATGTTGCCCAGCAACTCGGCAGCGTTGCCACCGCGGCGGGCATGAGCGAAACCTATGGCGACGCGACCCTTACCTGCCAGCGCAACGGCATGGCGATGAGCGCGTATGTCTTCCTCGGTGTCATCGTCCTCAGGAGCAGTGCGTACACTGCGCTTTGGTACGCCGATTCGATGGTGGCATTCGTCGCGCCCGCACCCGTTGCCGGCCCGGCCGCAAATGTGCTGGCGCAGATGGTCAAGTCGTTCACCGTTAATCCGCAATGGCTGGCGCGCCAATCACAAACCGCCGCCCAGGTCTCGCAGATCGCCACGCAGACCAACAACGAGATCTCCAACATCATCATGGGTGGTTGGGACATACGCAATGGCTACGTTCACACGTATGTCGATCCTCGCACTGGAAACCAATACGAGATTCCCGACGATGTCAGCTGCAACTACTACTGGGTCGACCCCAGCGGCAACGTGGTCGGCTCCAACTCGCCCACATCGCCAGGCGGGTCGTACACGCGACTCAATAGCTCTCCATAGAAAAAATCTGCACCCTGTGTTTTTCGAGTCCCGGACTGAATCTTCGGTACCTGACCGGGAACCGCAGGACGGTGCCATCTCCCTCTGCCGGTAATCCTGCACCGGGTTTTTGCCGTCCATGCTGGTGTGAGTGCCACGGTGGAAGTACGCTATCGTTGTCCCTGTTGCGGTTATAAGACTCTCGAAACGCCGGGCGCCCTCCAGCTTTGCCCCGTTTGCTGGTGGGAGGATGACGGTCAGGAAGACGAGGACGCTTCGGACGTTCGTCTCACCGTCAACGGCCAGTTGAGCCTGAACCAGGCCCGCGCCTACTTCACGCAATGCGGCGCCTCTCATCCACGCTTCCTCCCTTACGTTCGTAAGCCGTATCCCGCCGAAAAGTAACGTGTCTTTCCCGGTGCCTCTCCACGGTGCAGTGATGTGCCGGTTTGACCCCTTTACACTAACCCCCTTACCATAAGACGAGGTATTCCCCCGGCCAAATGGCGCTGATTTTTCTCTAGACAGCGGCCCATGGCTGCTACCCCATCGGCGTCCGCGCCCGGAAGGTATCACGTTGACTCCCAGCAGCACTCTCGAAGGCAATCCCGAAACCACCGATCCCCAGGGCGGCCCCGATCACACCGATGAACAGCACGCGCACGGCCCGGTGCTGAACCCCGAGTGCACGCGCGAGCTGGTTATCGATGTGCCCGCGGACGAGGTTGCCAAGACCTGGCAACGCGTCGCCGCCGAGTACCGCAAATACGCCAAGATTCCCGGCTTTCGCGCCGGAAAGGTGCCCGAATCGGTGATCCGCCGCCGTTTCGGCGCTGAAATCCGGAAAGAGGCGATCGACAGGCTTTTGCCCGAGCGCTTCAATAAGGGAGTTGCCGATTTGGGCATCCGCCCCGTCGGCCAGCCGCAGGTGACGGAGTTGACGGTCGAAGAAGGATCCCCGCTCCATGTCAAGGCCGTCTTTGAATACCTTCCCTCGTTTTCCATCGACGGCTACAAGGACGTGACGGTCCCCAAGCCCCCCGTCGCAATCACTGAGGAGGAGTTCCAGAACGAGATGGAGCACCTGCGCGAGTCACGCGCCGTGATGGAGCCGGTTGAAGAAGACCGCGCCCTCCAGGATGGCGACTGGGCGCAGATCACCTACAAGGGGCAGATTGAACAGGATGCTCCCGCGCCCGAGGCCACCGGCACGGAGCCAGCGCCGCCGGCCGCGGAGCCCAGGCCCATCGGCGGCGAAGACACGCTGGTTGAAATCGGCGGCAAAGACACCGTGGAAGCCTTTACCAATGCGCTGCGCGGCGCCAAACCCGGCCAGGAGCTCAAAGTCGAAGTCATTTATCCCGCCGACTACTCTGAATCGAGGCTGGCCGGCAAGACGGTGGCTTACGATGTCACTGTCAATGCGATTAAGAAGCGCATTTTGCCCGAACTCAACGACGGCTTCGCCAAGGAACTCGGACATTACGAAAGTTTTGCCGATCTCGAAAAAAGCCTGCGCGATTCCCTGGCTGCGCGCAAGCGGCGCAGCGTAGCGAGCGAGACCAAGGACCGCCTGATGGCCGCCTTGGCGGAACGCTACACCTTCCCGATTCCGGAATCGCTGGTGCAGGATCAGATCGACACACGGCTGGAACGCGGCCTGCGCGCCCTCGCCGCACAGGGCATGCCGCCCGAGCAGATGCGGAAGCTCGACTTCGCGCGCCTGCGTGCGGCCCAGCGCGACAACGCGCTGGCCGAAGTGAAAACCGACATCCTGCTCGACCGCATCGCCGGCGAAGAAAATATCACCGTCAGCGACGAAGATTTGGATAAGGAATTGCAACTCGTAGCGCTGCAGTCCCGAGAGCCGATAGATACCCTGAAAGCGCGATTGACCAAAGACAACGGGCTGGCTAGGATCAGGGAACAGCTACGGCGTGAAAAAACTGCTTCGGCCTTGTACGAGCGTTTGCCCGGATGAGCGGCGGCGAGCGGCTCACTGCTCTACGTTGATTGAAAAATCGGCCGAAATAACCCGAAGAAGCTAGGAGTGAAACTAGCTAGGAGCTAAGAAGGAATGGCATTGGTTCCCATGGTGGTTGAGCAGACGAGCCGGGGCGAGCGCGCCTACGACATCTATTCCCGTCTGCTGCGCGACAACATTATCTTTCTTGGTACGCCGATTGACGATATGGTCGCCAATCTCATCGTCGCCCAGATGCTTTTCCTGCAGGGCGAGGATCCCGAGAAGGACGTTTCCCTGTACATTAATTCTCCCGGCGGCTCCATTACTGCAGGCCTTGCCATTTACGACACCATGCAGTTCATCAAGAACAGCGTGGTCACCTACTGCATCGGCCAGGCCGCCAGCATGGGCGCGTTCCTGCTTCTGGCCGGCGCCAAGGGCAAGCGCTTTGCCCTGCCCAACTCGCGCATTCTCATTCATCAGCCGTCGATGGGCGGATTGAGCGGCCAGGCGACCGACATTGACATTCATGCGCGTGAAATCCTGCGCATCCGCGAAATTACCAACAACTTGATCGCCCGACACACTGGGCAGCCCCTCGAACGGATCGAGCGCGACGTGGAGAGGGACTTCATCATGAACGCGCAACAAGCCAAGGAATACGGGATCGTGGACGAGATTATCGACCGGCCCCGCACGTAGCCGAAAATCCGTAACAGTGGTACCATCTCGTCCATAGGGAGAAAACTAAATGAAAACGCGCACCGGGCCTGAGGAAGCGCTGCGCTGCTCGTTCTGCCATAAATCGCAGGACGCAGTAGCCAAGTTGATCTCATCGCCCAGCGATTACCCTCGGGCCTACATTTGTGACGAGTGCGTGGCCGTCTGCAATTCCATCCTCGAAGACGACCGCGGCGGCGAGGTTCCTGCCACCAATGCCGGCCATCTCCCCAAGCCCACTGAAGTAAAAAGCTTCCTCGACGATTACGTCATCGGCCAGGACCAAACCAAGAAAAAGCTCGCTGTCGCCGTCTACAACCATTACAAGCGCATCCAGATGAACCGCTCGCGGTCCAGCGACGTGGAGCTTACCAAGTCCAACATCCTGCTCATCGGCCCCACCGGCTCAGGCAAGACCCTGCTGGCGCACACGCTGGCCAAGATGCTCGACGTTCCCTTCGCCATTGTCGACGCCACCACGCTTACTGAAGCGGGCTACGTGGGTGAAGATGTTGAGAACATCATCCTCAAGCTGTTGCAGGCCGCCGACGGCGACGTGAACCGCGCCCAGCAGGGCATCATCTACATTGATGAGATCGACAAGATCGGCCGCAAGGACGAAAATCCCTCTATCACCCGCGACGTCAGCGGCGAGGGCGTTCAGCAGGCGCTGCTCAAGATCCTTGAGGGCACCGTGGCCAACGTGCCGCCCCAGGGCGGCCGCAAGCATCCGCACCAGGAGTTCACCGCCGTCGACACCACCAACATCCTCTTCATTTGCGGCGGGGCTTTTGTCGGCCTCGAACGCGTTGTGGGTCGCCGCGTGGGCAAGAAGGCTCTCGGCTTCCGCACCGTCGACGCCGAAGCCGATCAGGCCACCTCACGCTCGCATCGCGACACGGAGCTGCTGCGCCAGACCGAGCCGCAGGACCTTATCAAGTACGGCCTGATTCCCGAGTTTGTGGGCCGCCTGCCCGTGATGGGAGTGCTCGACGAGCTCGATGAAGCCGCGCTCATCGAGATTCTTAGCAAGCCGCGCAATGCCATCCTCAAGCAGTACCAGCGCCTCTTCGAATACGAAAATGTGCGCCTGCACTTCACGCAGGACGCCGCTTGCGCCATCGCCCGCGAGGCCATGGCGCGCAAAGTGGGCGCTCGCGGACTGCGCATGATTCTCGAGGAGCTGATGCTCGACCTGATGTACCACCTGCCCTCAAACAAGCGCGTGCGCGACCTCGAAATCACCAAGGACATGGTCGAGCGCCGCGACCTGTCGCTCTGCCTGCTCGAAAAGGCCGGCTGAGCGCCGGTCCAGTTTTCCTTCAAGAGCCCCTTCTGCCGTGTGGTGGAAGGGGCTTACTACTTGAGCGCTGTCATCCTGAGCGACGAGCGTGGCGAGGAGTCGAAGCATCCGCGGCCGGAAGCTTTTGGAAATCTTAGCGCCAACCAGGCGCGCTGATTTTGTTATTTTGCAAGCTGGGAACACAAATCCTGCACAGTCCAAGAGTCAGAAGTTGACGGCCGGGTACCGCTTTTTTGCACACGCAATTTCCTTTGCGTGTAACTTTAGTCACGCAGAAATTTGCACACGCAAGGTCTAACTGCGCTGGCTCCGCCGGCCCCGCTGGCTCCGCTGTCCTCTTCGCTGTACAATCCCTCTATGACCCGTAACCCGTTCCGCAGCCGGAACGGTCTCTGGCCCGTCCATAACGTCAAGGTGACCCGATGACCACAACTCGCGAGAAGAACGAGCCGCGCAAGCTGCCCATGATGCCCATCCGCGATATGGTCATCTTCCCCTACATGATGACGCCGTTTGTGGTGGGCCGTGAATCCAGCGTCCGCGCCCTTGAGGAAGCGCTGACCGGTGATCGCAAGATCTTTCTCGCCACGCAGCACGACGCTTCCATCGACGAGCCAAAGGCCAAAGACATCTACCAGGTGGGCTGCATCTGCAACATCGTGCAGAGCGTGAAGATGCCCGATGGCAACATCAAGGTCCTTGTCGAAGGCGTGGAGCGCGCCAAGTCCATCGAAGTCACTGATCGCGACGGCTTTTTTGTGGCCACCGTGCGCATGGGTAAGCGCGAGTTCGAAATGAGTCCATTCGTCGAGCAGCTGATGCAGCGCGTAACCACGCTCTTTGAGAATTACGTCAAGCTACAGCAGTCGCTCAACTACGAGACCATCATCGCCACCGTGCGCATGGACGAGCCCGCCAAGCTCTCCGACGTGATCGCGTCGAATTTGCAGGTCGGCATCGAAGAGAAGCAGGAGCTGCTGGCCATCTTCGACCCCGCGCAGCGGCTGGCACGTCTGGCCGACGTGCTCGACATCGAAATCGAGAAGCTCGACCTGGACCGCAACATCCAGTCCCGCGTCAAGCGCCAGATGGAGCGCGCGCAGAAAGAGTATTACCTCAACGAGAAGATCAAGGCCATCCAGAAGGAACTGGGCCGCGGCGAAAAGAGCGAGTTCGACGAGCTGCGCAAGAAGATTGAAGCCGCGGGCATGCCCAAGGACGTTCTCGACAAGTGCATTCAGGAACTCAAGAAGCTCGAAGCCATGCCGCCCATGTCGGCCGAGTCCACCGTGAGCCGCAATTACATCGACTGGCTGCTGGCTGTGCCGTGGAAGAAGCGCTCCAAGGAAACCCGTTCCATCGACTACGCCGAAAAAGTTCTGAACACCGACCACTACGGCCTGGAAAAAATCAAGGAGCGCATCCTGGAATTTCTGGCCGTACGCCAGTTGGTGAAAAACCCCAAGGGCTCGATCCTCTGCTTCGTGGGTCCTCCGGGCGTGGGCAAAACTTCGCTGGGCATGTCCATCGCCAGGGCCACGGGACGCAAGTTTGTGCGCCTCTCCCTCGGCGGCGTGCGCGACGAAGCCGAGATTCGCGGACATCGCCGCACCTACATCGGCGCCATGCCCGGCCAGATTATCCAGCACATGAAGCGCGCGGGCACCAAGAATCCCGTCTTCCTGCTCGACGAGGTCGACAAGATTTCGTCCGATTTCCGCGGCGATCCCGCCTCGGCGCTCCTCGAGGTGCTCGACCCCGAACAGAACGTCACCTTCCAGGATCACTACCTCGACGTGGACTACGATCTCTCGCAGGTGCTGTTCGTGGCCACCGCCAACGTGCTGCACACCATTCCGCCCGCGCTCCAGGACCGCATGGAGATTCTGCGCCTGCAGGGCTACACCGAGCCGGAAAAGCTGGAGATCGCGCGCCAGTACCTGATCAAGAAGCAACGCGAGCAGACCGGTCTGAGCGACAAGAACATCGTCTTCACCGACGACGCGGTTCTTGAAATCATCCGCTTCTACACGCGCGAAGCCGGCGTGCGCAACCTGGAGCGCGAAATCGGCAACGTGTGCCGCAAGGTGGCGCGCAAGGTGGTGAAAAGCGGCGCCAAGCACAAGGAAGAAATCACTGCGCAGAACATCGCCGAATTTCTGGGCGTGCCCAAGTTCCGCGACTCCGAAGCGCACGAAAAGAGCGAGGTCGGCCTGGTCACCGGCCTGGCATGGACCGAAGTCGGCGGCAGCATTTTGACCACCGAAGTCCAGGTGCTGGACGGCAAGGGCAAGATGACCATCACCGGCCAGCTCGGCGACGTGATGCAGGAATCGGCGCAGGCCGCGTTGGCCTACATTCGCAGCAAGGCGCAGGCGCTGGGCCTCACGCGCGAGTTCTATCGCAACGTCGACCTGCACCTGCACGTGCCCGAAGGCGCGATTCCCAAGGACGGCCCCTCCGCGGGCATCACCATGGCCACCGCGCTCGCCAGTGCGCTGGCCAAGATTCCCGTGCGCCGCGATATCGCCATGACCGGGGAAATCACGCTGCGCGGCAAGGTGCTGGCCATCGGCGGCCTCAAGGAAAAACTGCTGGCCGCGCTGCGCGCCGGCATCTTCGAGACCATTCTGCCGCGCGCCAACGAGAAAGATCTTTCCGAGCTGCCCGACAACATCAAGAACGCCATGAAGCTCCACTTCGTCGACACCATGGACGAGGTGCTGGCGCTGGCGCTGGAGCGCCCGCTGCCCACCGCCGCGCATCCCGACGAGACCGATTCGCTGGCGTCTGTCCCGCCCGCCGAAGTCACCGGCAACCTGCCCGCACCGCAATAGCCCTGTAGCGCCGGCATCCTTGCCGGTTGTGGTGCGGGCGTCGTCGCCCGCACACTTCCAATGGGCCATCTCTACCCGGTCATCCTGAGCACCGGCCGTTGGCTTATACGGCGACCGATTGGGCGCCGTACTCGCGCGCGGCGGGATCCGCCCAAGCGCACGGCAGCGTGACACCGCCTATTACCGCGGATACACTTGTCCCGACACATCACACGAGGGACACATGCTCACTCGCCGCACATTCCTCAAGACCAGCCTGGCCACCGGTGCCCTTCCACTCGCCTCAGTTCTCGACTCCGCGCAGCAACCGGCCCCGCAATCCGCATCAACGTCCGCCGCATCATCATTCCAGCTCGTCCCCCTGCCTGCTCGCCTCGCGCCGGCAAACCCCGCAGCCCAGCCCTGGCAAAATCGCGTGCGCCGCGTCGGCCAGACCAACATGACCGAGCACGATCCCGCGGTGATGAACCTGGAAGAGTGGGCCGACTACTGGCACTCCCTCGAGGTCGACCTAGTCTTTGTCAGCGTCACGGGTATCCTCGCCTTCTATCCGTCCAAAGTGCCGTTCCACAAGCACGGCAAATTCCTCAACAATCGCGATTTTTTCGGCGAATGCGCGGCGGCCGCTAAAAAGCGAGGCATGCGCGTGGTCGCCCGCATGAGTCCCGATCTCAACTGGCCCGACGCGCTTGCGGCTCACCCTGAATGGGCCATGCGCCACAAGGATGGCTCGCCGCAGCTTTCCACCGAAGACCCGCGCCTCTTCAGGACCTGTATGTTCTCCAGCTACATGGACGAATACGTCCCCGCCGTCATGCGCGAGGTGAATTCGCTCTACGACGTCGATTGCTTTTACACCAACGGCTGGCCGCCGCTGGGCAATCTGCCCGAATGTTACTGCGCCATCTGCAGCAATCTGCCTGCAAGCGGAACGCCCGTCTACTGGCGGCTCTTCACTGAGCGCGTGCTGTTCCTGTGGCAGCGCTACGACGCCATCGCCAAAGAGAAAAAACCCGACAGTTTCTACTTCGCCAACTCTGGCGGCAACGTCCGAGGCGGCCCGAATCTGGATCAACTCGGCAAGATCATCGCCTGGTTCCAGGCCGATAACCAGGGGCGCACCTACGAGGACCCCGCGGTGTGGGGATGCAGCTCGCAGGGCCGCGTGTGCAACGCGGTGCTCGAAGGCAAATTTGCGGCCAACGTCACTGCTGCCTACTCCACCGGCAACCCCGGCTGGCGCAATCTTTCCAAGACGCCCCAAGAGTCGCGCATGTGGCTCAACGAAACGCTCGCCAGCGGCATGGCGCCGTATCTCCATTTCGTCGGCGCTGAGAAGGGCTTCTGCGAAGACCGCCGCTGGCAGTCAATTGGCCGTGACTACTTCCAATGGACCGCGCGCCACGACGCGCATCTCGCCGCGCGCCGCTCCATCGCCAACATCGGCGTGGTCATCGGCCAGAGCACGCAGCTGCTTTATCCCGGCCCGGCCACGGCGCGCGTGCGCGCCTACATGCACGAAACCACGCAGGGCATCTACGACGCGCTGCTGCGCGGCCGCTTCGCCTTCGACTACGTGCACGAAGACCGCCTCGATCCCGATCGCCTCGCCAGGTATCGCGCGCTGCTGCTGCCCAACATCGCCATGCTCAGCGACCGCCAATGCCGGCAACTGCGCGACTACGTGCGTGCCGGCGGCTCGTTGATGGCGAGCTTTGAAACCAGCCTCTACGACGAAGATCTGAACCCGCGCGCAGATTTCGGCCTCGGCAGTCTTTTCAGCGTCTCGCGCGCCGGCGACGCCGTGGGCACCAATGGCAACCCCTACTACGCCCGCATCGAGAATCCGCAATCGACGCGCCCGCACCCGATCCTCGAGGGCTTCACCGATACCAACTGGATTGCGGGAGCGCAGAATCGCCTGCCCCTCAAGCCGGTCGGCGATCCCGTGCTTACCGTTGTCCCGGGATTTGTGCGCTATCCTCCCGAGCTGGCCTATCCGCCGACTCCGCAAACCGACGAGCCGGCCGTGGTGCTGCGCGAAGACGGCCCCAGCCGCCTGGCTTGGATCTCAGGCGATGTGGAGCGCACCTACTGGCTCACCGGCCACACGGACCTTCTGCGCCTCATCCACAACACCATTCGCTGGATCACTCACGATGAGCGCATGGTCAGCATCGAAGGGCCCGGCTTTATCGAGATGTTCTGCTGGGAAACCGCGCCGGGCTACGCCGTGCACCTGCTCAACTACTCAAACGCCAACGCGTTTCACGGCTGGATGCAGTCCGTCGAACCGCTTGGGGCCCAGCACGTGACCATGAAGGTGCCTGCAGGTGTCCATGTGCAGTCGGTCGAGCTGCTGCGAGCGGGGAGGCCGGTGCCGTTCAAATACGATCGCCAGCTGCTGCAGTTCACGATTCCGGAGGTGAACGACTACGAGGTGGCAGCAATCACGGCCGTTTCGGGTGTGTTATGGGTGAAGTCGGGCAGCATTTAGCGATTGGCCGCGGCGCTTCGTCCTTTTCCAGTGCGGCCGTCGCCGTCGAAGATGGAACATCACGGAGCTGCGAGAGCTTCGATATCTATTGCTTTTTATCGCCTTCCAATCCCGAATGCCTGTTCCCTAGTTGCTCCAGCGCATCGCAGGCCGTCTTGACGCCGTTCTCACGCGCTACTTCCTCGGCCGCCGCGCGCGCACGCGCTTCCAGCTCCGCATCGGCCAGCATCGACCGCAGCCGGCGCGCCACGCGCCACGGCTTGTACGCCGAGCGCTGGATCACGCGTGCCACGCCCATGCGCCGCATGCGCCGTGCGTTGTCGGGCTGGTCGTGCGAGTAAGGCATGATCAGCATGGGCCGTCCCGCGCGCAGGCATTGCGCCGTCGTTCCCACGCCGCCCTGGTGCACCACCATCTTGACCCGCGGAAACAATGCTGAATAGGGCGCATATTCCGCCACGCAAAGGTTCGCGGGGAGAGCTTGCTGCGGACGGTTCTTTGGGTCGCTGCCGATCAGCAGCACCGCGCGCACACCCAGCTTGATGGCCGCACGGGCCGAAAGCTCGTAGAACGATCCCGCCGCCAGCACTGCCGCCGAACCCAGCGTGAACACCACCGGCGGCTCGCCGGCCGCCAGGAACTCCTCCAGTTGCGCGGGCAGCGTCGCGTTGCCCGCATCCGCATCGTAAAAGCAGAAGCCCGTGATCAGCGTGTGCTCCGGCCAATCCGTTTGTTCCGTCCCTAGCTCATGCGAAAAAAGCGCCAGCACCAGGTCGGGCGAGTGCTTGGCGTCGAAGATGGGATTTCTGCCCTTGGACAAACCCAGCTCGGCGCGCAACGCGTAAATCGGTTCAGGCCACTTGCGCGTGACAAAGCGCGCCAGCCGCCGCATCGCGCGGCCCATCCCGGGCGCCTTGTCGGCCCGCGCCAACTTGGGGTACGGTGGCAGGACGGGCGGATCGTAGGCCGAAAAGAATGAGAACGGCGCCAGCACGTAGCTCGCCCACGGGATGCCCGTCACCTCGGCCACGATCGGACCCGTATAGTTCAGCTCGCCCAGCAGCATCAGATCGGCGCGCGCGGGCTTCGTGGCCGCTTCGAGCAGGTCGTCATAGGTCTCGCGCAGCACGGGAAACAGGAATTCGCGCAACCCCGTCTCCGTGCCCTTCTTCACGTCGTAGATCATTTCGATCAGCTTGGTGTTGGTGGGATCGATGTCGGGCCGCAGTGTACGAAACTCTAGCCCCAGCGGCTCAATCTTCGGCCGGTAGACGTTGGGCAGCGCCATCACCGGCGCATGGCCGCGCCGTTTCAGCTCCAGTGCAATGGCAATCAGTGGGTTGATGTCACCAAAGGTCCCAATGTTCGACAGAACAACGCGCAAGCCCGGCTCCCCCATCCGCGGTCGGTGAGTCTGAGGCTGCCTTGAAAGGGCACGACTTCAGTCGTGCCGGAGAAGCCCCCGAAATCATTGCGGGCTTCAGCCCCTGAGGGATCTTCCTCCCAGCCTGACCCACTACTCCCGTCAGCGAAAACAATCAAATCTGAGACTAAAGCATGTGAGCGCCAATTTGCGCGGCCGTTATTGTGAAGGTTTGGGCGCGGCATTCGCGCAGGCAACAGGCGTGTCCTTCAAGGTCGGCTGCAGATCCGCCCAGTAGGGGCTGGTTTTCAGCAACGAACAGAAAGCCGCGAGAGAAGGGAAGGGGCTCTGCTGGGCCTTGGGCCCAAGCGCATCCACAAACTGCCACGCCAGGTCAGAGTGGCTGGTGTAAATGAGATTCAGCACCGTCTGCCACATGGTCGTCCCGATCGAGTCGGCATCGCCTGCGCTCACCGCCTTCTGCGCCGCTGCCAGCTGCTTGTTCCAGTCCGCCATGCTGGGCGCGGGCGTCTGCATTTTGTCGATGGCCAGATGAAAACCGCCGCCCTTGGCGTCGTCGGCCCAGCGCAGCGTGACATTGGCCGAAGGCGAGCAGGCAAAGCACGTAGGCCAGTAGTCGAAAGTCATATCGGCAGTCATGTAGTAATAGTGCCCATCGGCGAGCTTCTCAAAATGGGCCCCTTCGTCGTCTGCATCGTTGAGCGTGGCCAGCAACTGGAACTGCGGCGCAAGCTCGAATACGAAGTGCTTGGTGCAGCAATGAGCCCCGCCCGTGTAAAGCGAGACGATCATGTCTGGATTGCCACGACCGGTCACGTCGGTCCCGTTAACGATGGCCGGGATGTTCGACTGCGCATCGCCGGGCTGGCCAAGCGTATAGCTCTCAAAGCTGTCCACCGCGTTGCTGTACAGGACCTTGTTCCCGTTCGTCACCTGCAGACAAGCCCCGTCGCCGCTTTTGTACGCCGCGAACTGGTCTTGTCCCACGGTCGCCGCATCCACCTTGTTCTTGAATGTGCATGCCGTGGCCGGATTCTCTGCCGGGCCCTGCGCAACCAACGGCACCGGCGCGATGGCCAATACGATCCCGGCCGCGAGCAGGCCCCAAGCCCCCCAGCCCCGCCACGCGCTTTGCATTCTCCCGGCCCATCCCCTCATCATTGGCGCACCCCCGATTTCGATCAAGATAGCACCCGCACCTGACGCCTGGTTATCTTTTCCGCTCCGATGCCTCCGGATTGTTCTCCAGACCGAAATTCCCACCTCGCTGGCCGCGCCCAGGAGTTTCGGTTACGATATTCGCTATGGAAGGCCGATGTCTGCTCCATGACCCCTGAAACCTGACACCTGACCTCTGCAGTTATGAAGCTCATCTTCATCCTCGTCGCCGCCGTCGTCATCGCCGGCTCGCTCTTCGCCGACTACAAATGGCGCCAGTGGATGAACGCCCGCCGCCGCGACCGCAACCACCCCTTCCCAGACCATTAGGCAGCATCGGCCCTTCGGCCACCAGCCGCTCAGTCCCTCAGTCCCTTAGCCCTATTGGCTACTGGCTACTGCCTGCTTTTCCGTTCCCGCCTCTTACAATGGAGGAAGGGAGCCGTCCAACGCCTATGCGACCGATTGTTGCCGTCCACTTTCCTAGCCGTCCCGGCCTTGTCCACCCCGCGCTGGCCCTTCTCGCGGCGGCGCTGCTTTTCGCCGTCCCTGCCGCGCGCGCCCAGTTTGGCGCGCCGTCCTACACGCAGGTCCACGACGCCTCGGCGCTCAAGCCCCCCGCCGGCCATAGCGTGGCCATCATTGAATTCGAAGATCTCGAATGCCCCGACTGCGCCCACGCCAACCCGCTGCTCAAAGAGGCCGCCGAAAAATACGGCATCCCCTGGATCCGCCACGACTTCCCGCTGCCCTTCCATAACTGGAGCTTCCAGGCCGCCGTCAACGCCCGCTACTTCGACACCAGGAGCCTCGCCCTCGGTAGCGAGTACCGCGACTACATCTTTGCCAACCAGATCTCCATCGAGACTCCCGGCGAGCTGCAGCAGTTCACGCAGCGCTTCGCCGACGCCCACAAAATCGCGCTGCCCTTCGCCATCGATCCCATGGGCAAGCTGGCCGAGCAGGTCAAGGCCGACTACGCTCTCGGACAGCGCATCGGCATTGAGCACACCCCCACCATCTGGGTCGTCACCAACGCCGCCCACGCTGCGCCCTTTGTCGAAGTCGTCGACCGCAGCAAGCTCTATCAGCTCATCGACCAGGCCCTCGCCGAAGCCAAGCGGTGAAAGGCAGGAACAGGGACTAGGGATTAGCGATTAGGGATTGGGGACTACAGCTGGTTGCTTAAATCCGGCTTTGAAAGGGCACTACTTTAGTCGTGCCGTAAAGGCCGCGTATACATTGGGGCTTTAGCCCGTGAGGGTTGCTTTTCTGTCGGCCGAAAGTAACTATCTATAGCTTTTTGTGGCTTTCTGTTCCCCGATCCCTGTTCCCTGTCTTTCTGACCCCTGATCGCAAACAGCTGGCTGTTTGCAATCTATTTACAGTCCTTTATGGTTTTCAGTTCTTTATAGTTTTCTATTCCCTGTTCCTTAGATTCAAGGCAGCGAGCTGCCTTGAATCCGCACCAACTCCTGCCCCCCCGGTGCCACCATGCGCGTCTGCGGCGCGCGCCAGTGGTCAATGTAGCTGATGCGGTGCACGCACCCGATGGTGCAATGCGGCGCGCAGCTCTTGGCGGTCACAAACTCGCGCTTCACGTCCGCGCGCGTGTACTCTGCCACCGGCACGGCGGGATAGCCCCGCTGCTGCGAGCAGTAGTGCACCAGCCCGTCTTCACACACATACAAGTACCGCGACCCCGCGCGGCAGCGCCAGTTGTTCGGCCGCGCCTGCGCAATCGCCTCCTGGAACTTGTCGAACTGCGCGTAGTTGGTCTTCTTGCGGTGCGTCATGGCGTGAAACACCTGCGCCTCTTCCGGCAGCAGCGGCTTCAGTTGCCCGTCCCCGTCGTGAATGATCCCAATCGTCGACTCAAACCCCAGTTCCAGCGCCCGCTTGCCAATCACCAGCGCGTCGTTGGGATTGCGAATGCCCCCGCCCACCACCGAGTTGATGTTCACGTGGAACTCGGCAAACTCGGCCAGCATCTCCAGGCGCTTGTCCAGAGTCTTCAGCGACTTCTTCGACACCTCGTCCGGTTCCAGGTTGTCGATCGAAATCTGCATGTGGTCCAGGCCCGCCGCGTTCAGCCGCAGAATTCTCTCCTCGTTCAGCAGGAATCCGTTGGTGATCATCCCCGCAATCGCGCCCGTCTTCCTCATCCGCCGGATAATGTCGTCGAGTTGCGGGTGCGTCAGCGGCTCGCCGCCCGAGATCCCGATCATCGCCGTCCCCAGCCGCCCCAGCGCATCGATCCGCCGGTACATCTCTTCCAGCGGCACCGGCTCGCTCACCTTGTCGTACTCATTGCAATAGGCGCAGCTCAGGTTGCAGTAGCGCGTAGGAATGATCTGCACCAGCACGGGATGGCTGGTATCGGCCAGCGCCCGCACCACCATCGCGTACTCGCGCACCTTGCGTTTGGCGGCAATCCACCGCCCTCTAACCGTCGATCTCCGGGGAATTCCCATCCTTACTATTTGAACACAAACAATATCCGGGGTGCCCCATCCCCGGGGGTGCCCCATCCTAGCTCCGCTAGGGTGGGGTAAGAGAAGGTCGCCTCTGAACACGAAGAAAACTGGGGTGTCCCGTCTCCGGGGTGCCCCATCCGAGCTCCGCTAGGGTGGGGTAAGAGAAGATCGCCTCTGAACACGAAGAAAATTGGGGTGTCCCATCTCCGGGGGCTTCCGGCGCTACCATTTCGCGCCGTTTTTTGACCGCGATTTGGCCCATTTTTTCGAACGATTCGCCGGCGGCATAGTGCCGGTAGCTCGACCACTTCCAATCCTGACGAAATTGCTTTTCCGGCTCGCGGATTGCGGTGCAGGTATCTGAGCTTCTCCTCCGTCTTCCTCTCTTCTCTGCCTTTCCGCATCGCTAGTAACCACCTCTGTGATTACCAGGACGCATACGTAGGGTACCGGCTAGCCAGAGGCCGATTACAGCCAAAGGCGAATTGAACAATCTGGTGCCAGGCTCCATTCTGGATTCATCACAAATGAGGAGCGGATTCCCCAATGAACACGAAACTTCTCGAGCTTTACACAAAACTTCAGAGCCTGACGGCAAGCGAAGCCGGCCAGGACCTGGTTGAATATGCCTTGCTGCTCACCATGATTTCGCTGGCGCTGGTTACAGCCATGAACAGCATTGCGCAGTGCGTGACGAACGTATTCACGAACATCAGCTCATCGCTCGCCTCTGCGTAAGCGGGCGGTTTCCCCAGATCGCGCTTCACGACGCGCGGTCGCGCAAAACCGTGCGGCGACCGCAGTCGAGCCCCTGGTCCCTCAGTCTCCTGTCCCCCAGGTCCCTCGTCCCTGCCTTCTGTTCCCGGTTCCCTGATCCCTTTTCCCTCTGACTTCGCCGGGTAACGCCCTTCTCATTACTACCGCGCCGCTCGAGATCACGGATTGGCCAGAGGGCTTCTACAGCCAAAGACCAATTGATCCTTTTGGTTCATCGGCCTACATTCTTGTTCATCACCAATAATGTGGAGGTTCAAAGAAACCTGATGCGCGTGAAATTTCTCCAGCTCTATGCGAGTTTCCAGAACCTGGTGTTCAACCAGGAGGGCCAGGATCTGGTCGAGTACGCGTTGCTGTTAACTATGATTAGCCTGGCGCTGATCTCGAGTGTCAGCGGGATTGCGTCGGCGGTATCGAGCGTGTTTACGAATATCAGCTCCACGCTTGCGGCTGCGTAAGCCGTCGGCATCTCTCCGTGAACTCCAATTGCATCTGAACCCGGGCCCGTGCGGTCACGCTCACTGTAGCGATGACCGCGCGGATTCGCTCCACCCCAGTCCCCAGCCCCTTAGTCCCTCAACCCCTCAGTCCCTGGTCCCTGCCTCTTCCGCCATCCCCCTCTTCTCACGTCGAGCATGCGGTCCATGAGCTGCACTTCGATGGGCAGGCCGCCCGCTGCCTCTGCAACAGCGCGCATTGTGTTTTCAAAACTGCCCACCATCTCGGGATCGTCCCACATGCCCTCCTTGACCACGAACGAGAGCGTGACACGGTGTCATGCTTGCCCAGGTAGACGTCGGCGCCTGCCCCGAATCCAATGGATTGGAATTTCTCGCCCAGCGCCTGCGCATCCGCAGGACGATCGCAATTCTCGTTCCAATTGCGGCCCGCTTTCTTGCTCCCTGCCTTCAAAAAAATGCCCGGGCTATAAGCCCGGGCCGTGAAAGGGAGAAACGAGTCACACTTGACACTTCAAATCCTAGCAAGGAATCAGTTCAATAAACTGCAAATCGTCGCACACCGCCTATCGGCCGTACCCACAATCAGGTACCCAACGGGTGACCGTAAGCCACACAAATGACTGGCGTAACTACGATTGGGTACCCAACGGGTTAGACGGCAGGGTCGAGCGCATCGAGAAAGCGCCGCGCGGGCCGTTAACGCCGCGATCTCCGCGAATCCCGCCAGCCCCGCTGCTTCACCTAGTCGTTGTCGAGATACTCTTCAGGGACGTCGTCTTCAGGGACTTCGCGTGTGCGCACCTCGCCGCCGTCGGGTTCCGGTGCATCTTCGACGCCTTCCACAGCGCCGGCTTCAAAGGCGTTGCCTTCTTCAACCAGCTCCTCCACGCTTTCAGAGTCCGCCAGAGGCTCATCGTGGATTTGCTCGATATCGCCGGATTGCCCAGCCGAGTCGGAGCCCGTTTCGTCGCGCTGCTTGCGTCTGCGAGGGTTCATGGTTGTCTCCTTAGTATTGGATGCGAACCAAGCTGTGCGGTGGCAGGTTTTCCGGCCGTGCTTTGACCCCAATTTGGTGCAATTGCGAATGAAAAACCTGTCACGCCCCGTGATTTTTTGAGTGCAACACGCCCCCACCCCTGCCCTATACTGTCGGGCATGATTATTCCGCCCAATCAACTGGTCGCCATGGTGATTGCGATCAGCTTTGCCTCCGGCCTGAACGTGTATGCCGCTGTGGCCACGTTGGGCCTGCTCTCGCACACGCGCTGGCTGATGCTGCCCGCGTCGCTGCACCTGCTTTCGGACTGGAGAGTCATCGCGGCGTCGCTGGTGCTCTTCGGGATAGGATTCTTCGTCGACAAGATTCCCGCCCTTGACCTGATCTGGAACGCGCTGCACACGTTCATCCGCATCCCTGTGGCGGCGCTGCTGGCATTTCAGGCCACCGCGTCGCTCACACCGAGCGAGCAGCTGATCGCCACGCTGGCCGGCGGCACCATCGCCTTTATCGCGCATGGCGGCAAAACCGCGGTGCGGGCTGCGGTGACTCCGTCGCCCGAGCCGTTCTCGAACATTGCGCTCAGCCTGGGCGAAGACTTTGCCGCCGTCTCCCTCACCTGGCTGGCCACGTGGGCGCCGTATATCGCGGCGGGCATCGCCCTGGTGCTCATCGTGATCACGCTTCTGCTCATCCGCTTTGTCTGGCACAGCCTGCGCTGGCTGTTTCACGGCAAAAGGAAGCCCGCTACCGCATGAAGGCTTCTTTATGCAGCGCGGCTGTCCTTTGGTTCGCGGCCGGCGCCGCGGCAGCGTACGCTGTACCGCAGACCTTCATCGCCAACAAATATGGCGCCGAAGGCGACGGCAAGACGCTGAATACGGCCGCCATCCAGAAGGCCGTCGATGCGGCTGCTGCGGTTGGCGGCACCGTGACACTCGATCCCGGGACCTATCTGACGGGCTCGCTGTTCCTCAAGTCGGGCGTAACGCTCGATGTGGAAGAGGGTGTGACACTGATCGGATCGGAGAGCCTGAACGACTATCCCATGCTGCCCACGCGCATCGCCGGCATCGAAATGACGTGGCCGGCAGCGCTGATTAACGTCCGCGATCAACACAACGTGAGCATTACCGGCAAAGGAACCATCGATGGCGACGGGCCGATCTGGTGGAAGTCGTATTGGGATCTGCGCGCGAGCCATGAGCCGAAAGGATTGCGCTGGGCCTCGGACTACGATTGCCGGCGCCCGCGGCTGATTCTCATTCAGAACTCGTCGGACGTTCAGCTTGGCGGGGGAATCACGCTCAAGCGCTCCGGCTTCTGGACGGTGCAGATTCTCTACTCGCACCATGTGCACGTGGATGGCGTGACCATCCGCAACAACGAAGGCGGGCGCGGGCCCTCGACGGACGGCATCGACATCGATTCCTCGGCCCACGTGCTGGTGGAGCATGCGGACATCGACGTGAACGACGACGCGCTGTGCCTGAAGGCCGGTCGCGACGCCGATGGCCTGCGCGTGAACCTTCCCACCGAGCACATCGTACTGCGCGACTCGATTATCCGGCATGGGGCCGCGGCAGTGACCATTGGCAGCGAGACCTCCGGGGGCTTTCGCGACATTGAGGCGTACAACATCACTGCGCTCGCGGGCGTTCCCTCCGGTGTTTTGTTCAAGAGCGCTCACACGCGGGGCGGATTCGCTGAAGACATCCGCATTCACGACCTCACGCTTCAGGGAGTGGCAATTCCGATTCACATCACCATGAACTGGAATCCCAGCTACAGCTATGCCGTGATTCCGCCGGGACTGGCGGATGTTCCGCCCTACTACAAGGTGCTGGCTACGCCTGTGCCCGAGGCGCAGGGCCTGCCGCACTTTCGCGACGTGCACATCTGGAACATCAAGGCCACCGGGGCGCGGCAGGCGTTCAACGTGAGCGCCTACCCGGATGCGCCGCTGGAAAACTTCCGCCTCGATCACCTCGATATCGAGGCGAGGACAGCGGGAACGATCGCCAACGCCAAAGACTGGGTCCTGAGCGACAACGATATCCGCACTGCTGATGGCAGCAAGCCCGCGTTCACCGACCAGGCCATCCGCGATCCTGGAGACGTGCCATATGGCGAGCCGAAGTGAGCGCGCCGGCGGGTCAGCGCGCCGGCCAGTCAGCAAGTCAGCGAGTCAGCGCGCGAGCGCAACACGCAAGACCTTCACTGCGCTGCTGGAGCCTGACGGCACAGCGCTCAACTGGGTGATTGCGCGCATTCCGTTCGATATTGCCAAGGTGTGGCCGGTACGCAAGGGCCGGCGCGTGCGCGGCGAGATCGAGGGCTTCAAGTTTCGCACCACTCTGTTTGTGCAGCCGGGCGGTGGGGGACACGTACTGCTGGTGAACAAGAAGATGCAGGCGGGAGGCGGGGTCAGAGCCGGCTCGCGCGCGCACATTTGGCTCGAGCCCGACCTTGAAGAACGCGAGATTCTGCTGCCGGTAGAGCTTGCGCAAGAAATTAATGGCGACCGGCCATTGCGCCGCTGGTTCGAGGGCCTGAGCGACTCAATGCGCCGCGAGATCGGCAAGTGGGCCGATGAGCCAAAAAATGCCCAATCGCGCCGCAAGCGAGCCGAAAAGATGGCCGAGCGCCTTATGCATGCCATGGAGGGTGAGCAGGAGCCGCCGCCGGTCTTGCGAGTCGCGTTTCGGCGCCATCCGCGGGCGCAGGCAGCCTGGTTTGCGCTGACACCTACGCAACGGCGCAACCATTTGCTGGGCATCTTCTATTACGAGACGGCCGATGGCCGCCAGCGCCGGGCTGCCAAGGCCATTGAGGAGGCGCTGAAAAAGCAGGGAACAGGGAGCAGGGAACAGAAAAACAGGGACTAAGGGACTGAGGGACGGACGGGGCTTCTGGAGTAGGCCCTGTTTCGTCCCTACGGCAACTTTTAGAGTACGAGCGGGGTTGGAATGCAACGGGGAGGGTTAGACGGCAAGCTTCGTCGCGAGGATTTCTGATCCTGGGAACGGACTTTGTCGTCTAATAGGGACAGATGACTATAAGCTCAGTGCGGCCGTTTTTCGCCAAATCTTCTACCGTAGTCGACGACCAGGCACGGCAGGAAAGCCTTGCCATCGCAGAAGGTCTGAAACGCCGCAAAGCAGGGCTGCTCGACGAGCTTATCGTCCGCTACCAGCACCGGTTGCTCCGTTACCTGCTCTTCCTCACGGGAAACCGCGAGAGCGCCGAGGATCTGTTCCAGGAGGTTTGGATGCGGGTCCTGGTTCGTGGCGGGCAGTTCAACGGAAAGGCGCGCTTTGATACCTGGCTTTTCACCATTGCGCGCAACCTGGTGATTGATCAGCGGCGCAAGCGCACCATGAACAGCCTCGACGAGCTGATCGAAGGAGCGGGCGACGACGATCGCTCCATGAGCTTCGAAGTGGCCGACGACGGCCCCACACCTTTCCATCATGTCTCGAATCTCGAAGACAGGGAGAAGATCGCGGCGGCGCTGCTTGAGCTGGATACGCTGCACCGTGAAGTGCTGGTCCTGCGTTTCCACGAGGAGCTATCGCTCGAAGAAATTGCCAAGGTGACAAGGGCGCCACTTTCTACTGTAAAATCAAGACTTTACCGCGGCTTGGCGATGATCAAGCCTAGGCTCGGCTACGCGGCTGCACGTTTCCAGGAGGCAGTGTGAGAACGGCCCAGCTAGCCCCCGACGCAGCCGCTAATGCCGGCGTGGTCAACCCGGCCCAGGGCGACGGCGCGAACCACGATCTGCTGGCCGCGCTTGCCGGCAAACAGGCTGCCCGGGATCGCGCCGTGGCCGAAAATACACGGCGCGTGGTGCTGGCTTCGCTCGGCGTGATGCAGGACCAGAAGGCTGACCGGAAGCGCAGCCGCTCGCTGGCTCTGGCTTCGCTGGTGGTTGTGCTTCTGGCACTCGGGCCATTCGTCTGGCGCGTCACCGACGACCTCATCGGCGGCGAGCACCTGAGCGACATGGCTACGCAAGTCAGCCTCTGGGTGTGTGTCCTCTGCCCGGCGATCCTGGCCGCTGTTATCTTTGCCGGCTGGGCGCGCAGCAGATCCTGATCGCAAAGAATTCCTATAAGTAAACCGGCCCGGTTACCAATTTGGGGCAACTTCTGTCCTTTCTTGTCCGTCCATAAAGAAGAGGTTAATCTGTCACGTACCGCTTTTCTTGACAGGCCTTCCGCAGGAGGATTGGCTGGTGTCTGATCCTGAGTCAATTCACGTCGACGAAGCCGAACGCATGATTCCGGTGTGGTCGATTGTTGCGGCCAGCCTGGCTTTTGTCGTTGTCGAGTACTATTTCTGGGTCATCGCCCCCGGCCAGCGCCATCATGCGCCGCCACCGCTGGGCTTTCGCATCTATCTCGATCTCACGTGGGGCATGCTGGCCGCGCTCTACTTCCTCATGGTGGGTTACATCAGCAAAGATGCGCCGCGGCGCGCGATGAGCACGTGGTTCTGGATGTTCATCTGCTTCGTGGCGCCGCCGGGCATCGGCGCCGTGCTCTATTTTCTGTTGCGCGAGCCGGAAGTTTCCCGTTGCCCTGCCTGCGGCACACATGTGCAGGCCGACTTTCACTTCTGTCCCCAGTGCAACTATCAACTTGCGGCCAACTGCGGAACTTGCTTTCGCACTGTGCGCGCCACAGATCTCTACTGCACGCGTTGTGGCCACGAGCTGGCCGAGGATCACACACCCGCGCGCCTGCGCGTGATGAGCGAGTAGAAGCGCAGCCTTCGGCCATTAGCCTTTAGCTTTCAGCTCCTTCGTGCCTTGGGCAAGGGCGTGTGGGTTCTTGCTAGCCCCCTAACTCCGCTAGCCCTGCTAACCTCGCTGCTTCTCCGCATTGACCCGGCTGGTTGCGCTGCCTACAATCGAGTTTCCGGCCGACTATGGCTATCTCCGCGTTGATTATCGACGACGAACAACTGGCTCGCGACGAGCTGAAGTATCTGCTCGACTCGGTGGGCGGCGTGGACGTGGTGGCGCAGGGCGCCAACGGCATCGAGGCAGTTGAACTGATCGAAGAGCACCATCCGGACCTCGTCTTTCTCGATGTGCAAATGCCCGGCCAGGATGGCTTCGCGGTCATCCAACGCTTGATGGAACGCAGCCGCGCCAAAGGGACAGGCGCGGCTGGCCATGCCGAACACCTGCCGCAATTTGTTTTTGCCACGGCTTATGACCAATACGCCGTGCGCGCCTTCGATGTGAACGCCGTCGATTACCTGCTGAAGCCTTTCGACCGGGCTCGCGTCTTCGAGGCAGTGGAACGCGCGCGGACGCGGATCGCTGCCGGCGACACATCGGCCGCGGCAGGCGAATCGAGCGCGGAGATCGAGTCGCAGCTCGATCGCCTGCTGCGACTGCTGAACCGGCCCCAGGCCGCCGAGTACGCCCGGCCGCCCGGCAAGCTCATCGTACAAACGCAAAACCGCCTGCTCCTCGTCGATCAGGCTGAAATCTGTTTCGCGGCTATCGACGAAGGCGTGATTCGCATCGTCACCCGAAGCTTCGAGGGCCAGTCGAAATGCCGAACGCTTGAGGAACTGCAGGAACTTCTGGACCGCGCGCGCTTTTGGCGCGCCCATCGCGGCTACGTGGTCAACATCGACCAGATCCGCGAAGTGATGCCCTGGTTCAAGTCCAGCTACCAGCTGCGCATGAACGACAAACAGCAGACCGAAATCCCCGTGAGCCGCGCGCAAACCAAGCGGCTGCGCGAGCTGTTCAATTTGTAGAGGCCTTTTCCCCGGCCCATGATAGAAACTTCGTGTCGTTACGCTTACGGCTCAACATTGGCCTCGTCCATAAAATGCTGGACAATTTCATCCCCGAGGGGCCGGCTTGGATCGCCGCCCTCTCTTGATTTGTCAGGCGGGTGCGGAGATTTGATGCCTTGCGCAGGGAAGTTCCGGTCAAATGGACACTCGCCTCGACAGGCATACGGCGTGCAGTTAGACCGCGCCAGTTCTCGAATCTACAACGGCGATTGCCTGGCCTGCGACTGGCCGCGCGACGGCAATCCGCGTTCGACGCGTCTTCTCGCATTTGCCCTGCTGGTTTGCTTGCCCCTGTCGGTAGCGGCGCAGACAACATCAGTCGCGCCGGACGAACAAAAGCTGCTCTCCGCACCCGCTGTCAATGCGGTGGCCACGCATCGCAACGACGGACCCCAGGAGGATTCGGGTGTCATTTCGGGGACCGTATTGGATAGCAGCGGCTCCGAGATCGAGGGCGCGCAGGTGGTTCTCGGCAGCCCGGCCGGCGCCGGCATGCGCAGCGCGCGATCGGGCAGCAACGGCGAGTTCTCGTTTGCTGGTCTGCCGCCCGGCGTCTTCCAGGTCGTCGTCAGTGGGCAGGGTTGGGGCACCTACACCTCGCCCGCATTCGAGCTTGAAGCCGGCCAATCCTACATCGTCACCGGCATTGTTCTTCGGCTGTCAACATCGGCATCGGTGCGAGTGACCGCGGACAGTGAGCAACTGGCCGAAGAACAGGTCCACATCGCCGAGCAGCAACGCGTTCTGGTTGTCTTTCCCAACTTCTATACGAGCTTCGACTGGAACGCGCCGCCTCTCGGTGGCAAGCAGAAGTTCCAATTGGCGCTTCGCTCCATGATTGATCCCGTGGAACTGATTGGCCCCGCCGTGATTGCGGGGTTCGAGCAAGAGACCGATGTATTTCCCGGGTATGGCGGCGGAGCGCAAGGCTACGGAAAGCGATATGGAGCGGCCTGCGCCAACGCCCTGTCGGCAAAATTCTTTGCCCACGCTGTCTACCCGTCAGTTTTCCATCAGGATCCCCGATATTTCTACAAAGGGACCGGAGGGTTCAGGGCTAGGGCACTCTATGCTATTTCAGCCTCACTGATGGCCCGCAGCGACAGCGGACACTGGGAACCGAACTACTCCTATATTCTGGGGACCTTTACTGCCGGCGCGCTCTCCAATACCTATTACCCGCCGGAAAACCGCAGCGCTCTGCTTACGTTCAGCAATGGACTTGCCGATATCGCCGGCGAATCAGGTGCAAATCTTCTGCGGGAGTTCGTGTTGCAGCGATTCACGAGCAGGGCGGCGCAGCGCGCGTCGCAAAAGCCGTGACCGCCGCGCGAAATTAGTCGTAGCGCTCGAAGACGATTTGCTTCTTGTGCCAGCCGAAGCTGGCCAGGCGGTCGCGCACGCTCGAAACCATGAAGTTCAGCCCGCAGATGTAGCAGTAAATGTCAAAGCGCAGATCGGCTGCCGGGATGCCCGGATCGACAGGCGGGCATGGCAAGAGCTGGCCCAGGCGCGCGGCGCGCTCCTCCACGATCTTGCTCATGTGGTCCTGCACGTAACCGCGCAGTCCGGTCCAACTGGGCTGCGCGCGGCTGAGTGTGGGCAGGTAGTGGAAGTTGGGCACACGTTTTGCGAGCGCTTCGAACTCGTCGTGGTAGTACATGTCGGTTTCGTGGCGCGTGCCGTAGATCAGCCAGATCTGTTTGCCCTGGCTGCGGTCGGGGCCGTCTGCGGGAAAGAGGTATTGCGCGTAGGCGCGCATGGGCGCAATCCCCGTGCCCGTGGCCACAAAGATCGAGTCCGTGATTGGCTCCTGCAGCACGAAGTGCCCGTGCGGGCCGTGAAACTGAATCGTTGAGCCGACGGGCAGATCGGGCAGATCGGCGAGGTGATTCGAGAAGAATCCGTTCTCGACGCGATTTACGCACAGCTCAAATGTGTTGCCGCTGGCCGCCGATGCGATGGAGTAGGCGCGCGTCTGCTGCTTGCCGTTCTCGTCAGCGGCCACGGCTGACACAAATTGGCCGGGCAGATAGTTGAAGTTCTCCAGCGACTCGACCGCGAACAGGAAGTGATAGCACTGCGCAACTTCAGAGATGCAGTCTTTGCGCATCAGACGCGCCGTATAAAGCTCACGTGCCAAGGCATTTCTCGCTTTAACGGGAAGTGGGGACCGGACAACGACCTGAGAAGATTATAAGTTGTCGAGCTGCGGTCCCGCCACGCTTGCCCCCTCCGGTGTATAACGCTCCGTGGGGGCGAATTGTCATTTTCCGCCGCCCGAAGGACCTTATGCGGCCACTTAAGATTGGCTTTAAAACACGGCTCGTTCAACTGCTCCCCGCTCTGGCGATGCTGCTGCCTCTCACTGGTCTTCTCTGCCGCGCGCAGCTAGGTCCCGGCTCATCGCCAGCCGCTCCGCCGCTCGACGTCTACGATGGCTTCGAAACTCCGGCACTGGGAAGTTTGTGGGAGACCAGCCGTTTTGCGCCAGGAGCGGTCGAGATGCAGTCGGATGTGGTTCGCGCGGGCCATGGGGCGGTGAAGATTACAGTGCGCCCACGGGACGTGTTCGAAGCGGGGCAGGGTGGCAACTCTGACAGCGAGCGCGACGAGCTGCTTGAGGCGCGGCGACTGGTATCGCGGGAGAACATCGCCTACGAGTTCTCGTTCAGCATGTATTTCCCGAAGGATTTTCCGATTGTGCCCACGCGGCTGGTCATCGCGCAGTGGAAGCAATACTGCCCGGAACTCCTTGAAAACGGGAGCGGCCCCTGCTCCGACGACAGCCCCGTGCTGGCGCTTCGGTATATTTCAGGCGAGCTGCGGGTCACCCAGAGTATCAACAGGAAATCCGTGATGCTCTATCAGGAGAAGGGCGAGTTTCGCGGAAGATGGCTCGACTTTCGCATGCAGACTCGATTTACGCCGCGCCCGGATGGGCGCGTGAAAGTGTGGCTCGACGGCAAACAACTGTTGGACTACACGGGGGCGACGGCCGACGAGGAGAATGCAACCACGGGTTATCCGAGCCCGAGTTTCTTCTACTTCAAAATGGGGCTGTATCGGGATGTTATGGCTGAGCCGATGACCGTCTACATCGACGAGTATCGCAAACGCCAGCTGCGCGACGGCGAACTCTGATAGGTGGCCGCAACCAGCCGGGACGCGGAAACTCTGGCATGCTTATTGGGCGTTCATTACCGGCACGATGAGGGCCGAGTCGCGTCCCGGGCCGGAGTAGATGGTGATGCTGGCCGTTTTGAAGGCGCCGGGCTCGGCCTTCATGATGTTGGGCACGAAGGTTTGCGGATTGCGGTCATAGAGCGGAAACCACGTGCTCTGAATCTCAACCATCACGGTGTGCCCAGCCTTGAAGACGTGGTCCACGTCGTGCAGGCTGAATTTGTACTCATGAATTGAGCCCGGCGCCAGCGCCCTGGGGTGGTCGTATCCCGACAGGTAGCGTCCGCGAAAGATTTCGGCGTTGGTCAGCAGTTGATAACCGCGCATGGTGGGGTCGGGGTCGTCGTCTGGATATTGGTCGATGAGCTTCACCACCAGGTCATTGTCAGAGCCCGTAGTGGCGGCGTAGATGTCGGCGACTACTTCGCCGGCGAGCGTCAGATCGCGGGTGAGTGCGGGCAGCTTCCATACGGCAACGTCCTTGCGGGTGGTGACGAAGCGCTGGTCTTCAGTAAGCCAGTTGAACCACTGCGAGCCCCTGGAGTAGGTGGGTTGGATGGGCCGGTGGCGATAGGGAACCGGATCGGATGGATCGCTGAGATACGAGGCCGCGGCCTGCGCTTTCGGGCTAGACGCGTTCCAGCTGAGTACGTCGGCATTTTCAAGATAGAGCCTGGCGGGCTGCGATTCAGCGGGCGGAAACTTCGCGTAATACTTCCAGGTGTTCGATCCGGTCTGGAAGCTGGCCGTGTTCTGCAGATCGAAGCCAGGTTCGTCTTTGAGATAGTGCGCGAAAAACTTTGCCTCGATGCCTTGGCGGAATTCCTTGCCAATGGGCTCGCCGTAGTTGAGGTTTCCCAGGTGCCGTGACGATTGGGACCAGGAGCCATGACGCCACGGGCCGAGCACCATGAAGTTCTCATGATGCGCGTCGTGCGGCTCCAGCTTTGCGTACTCCTCCTGCGGCCCCCACATGTCCTCCTGGTCGTAGTAGCCGCCGACTGACAGCGTGGGTACGGTGACGGCATTGAGGGCGTTTTCCACCGCGCGTCCCGACCAGGTCGAGTCGTAGCCGGGATGATCGAGAAACAGTCTCCAGGTGGGCAGCAGCTTCGACCCCGATTGCTTGACGTCCTCGGCGAAGTCGCCGCGCCCGAGGAAATAGTCAAAGCCGTCGACGGGTTTGCCGGCGTTGTCCTTGCCGTAGCTCACGTCGGTGCGCTCTTTGGTCGATTCGAGGCCCATCACGTAATCGTAGCCGTAGCTCTGGCGAAAGGCCCCGTTGTGAAAGAAATCGTCGCCCATCCAGACGTCGATCATGGGAGCCTGGGGCGAGATGGCTTTCACTGCGGGATGCGGATCGATGCCGGCCATCATGGAGAGAAAGCCATCGTAGCTCGTTCCGACCACGCCCACGCGACCGTTGTTGCCGGGAACATTCTTGAGGAGCCAGTCCACGGTGTCGTAGGTGTCGGTGCTTTCGTCGACCGCCTTCCGATCACGATGGTCGGCGAGCGGGCGCATCATGATGAATTTGCCTTCGCTCTTATAGCGCCCGCGAATGTCTTCGATGACGAAGATATAGCCGGAGCGTGCCAGTTCGGGCCGGGCGGCAAAGGCGATGGCGCGATCATATTCGTCGGCACCGTAGGGCGTGCGCTCCATTAGAAAAGGAAGCGGCGCTGTAATGTCGGCCGGTTTCAGAATCACGGTGTGCAATTTGACGCCGTCGCGCATCGGGATCATGGCCTCGGTGCGCACGTAATCGTGGAAGACATGATGTACCGGCTCGCCGGCGCGCGCGTAAGCGGCGCTGGGATCGTTCGCAGGGGCGACCCCGGTAGCACGGCCCGAAGCGTCGAGCGTGAACTGAAAAGTCGCGCCCGGCATCGCCGAATTTCCAGTGGAGCCGAATTCCGTTGCAGAGATGCGCTTCAACTCGGTGGGAACGAGGCGTTCGGACTCAACCACCAGCTTGTCGTCCTGGACGTAAAAGCTAAGCGGCGTGTCGGGCTCGGCCGCGTTGGTGTATTCGCCGGAGAAGGCTTCGAGGGGGGCCTGGGCGGCCTCTTGCGCCGCAGCCGGCTGGGACAAGGTAAGCGCGGAAGGGCAGGGAAGCAGCGCCAAGCAAAAGCCAACAAGGAGCAAACGGCGGGGAGTCAAAGTCAGCCCTCCATGATCGGTTGAGGGAAATCACCGTACAAGTGATTGTCTCAAATGGGGCGCGACTGACAGCATCGCAAGACCCGGACTATATCAAGGGCTGGTTGCGGGATCAATGAGAATGCGAGTGCCCGGAATGTGCGTGGTGACGGGTCATTTCCTCAGGTGGCGTGACGCAACCCTCCAAAGCTTCGCAGCCAACGTGTTCGAACTGAATGGTGGTGTGGCTGATTTCGAATCGCCCGCGCAACTCGTTGTTGAGCCTCGAGAGAATGCCTGCGCTCTCCGACGGGGGAATGTCGGCGATGGTGACGTGGCAGGCAAGCGCGCGCGACTGCGAACCGAGGCACCAGACGTGCAGATCATGCACGTTGACGACGCCGTCCACCGCCTCCATGACGGAGCGAATCTGGAGCAACGAGACGCCGCGCGGCGTGCCCTCAAGTAGGATATTCATGGTTTCGCGGGCGATGCCGACGCTTGACCAGAAGATAAGCGCAGCGATGAGGAGCGAGAGAACCGGATCGATCCAATCCCGGCCGGTGAAGAGAATGCCCGCGCCGCCGGCAATGACAGCGGCCGTGGAAAGAGTGTCGCCGGCCATGTGGAGGAAGGCGCTGCGCAAATTCACGTCGCGCGCCACGCCCCACAGCAGCGCGGCGATGACGCCGTTCATCGCCACCCCGATGCCGGCCACGATCATCATGATGCGCGGCTCAACGGTCACCGGAACGCTGAGACGATGGACGGCCTCTACGCCAATCATGAGCGAGATGGCGATGAGCGTGGCCGCGTTGACGAATGCCGCGATTACGCCCGCGCGCTGATAGCCGAAGGTCCTGGCTTGGTCGGCCGGCCGCGACTGAAAGTAAACCGCCGCAAAGCTCAGCAGCAGGGCCAGGAAATCGGAGACGTTGTGCCCGGATTCTGACAGCAGCGCCAGGGAGTGAGCGCGCAGGCCGGCGACGAATGTGACTACAACGTATGCCAGCGTGGCCGCGAGCGAGATGCGGAGCACCAGCGCGGTCTTCGATGCGTGCTTGCCCACAGGCGCCGCATGAAAATGCATAGGGATAGTGTAACCGGGGTTGGGTATAGCACGCCAGTCCCCGGCCTAGTGGTTCTCCGGCCGCAAGTGGCTCGTATCCAGAGGGTCAGGATTGTCGAAGTCGGGCAGTTGCGGCAAGGTCTCCCGCAGTCCGGTCCAACCTTCGGCAACCACGATGCTGTTGTGTGGGTTGCCGGGCTGGTAGCGCACGGTGCAGGGAAATCCGGCGCGCACGTCGGCCACGTTCAACATGCCCCGCATCGCCGTAATATCCTGCGAGCACTCATAGTTCACCCCGCCGATCTGGTAGTTGAACAGCAGCATGGTGAGCGAGCGCCCGTCTTTGACTTCCACGTCATAAATATCAAGCAACATGCCATCGACCAGGCGGCCCGATTGCACCAGGAACAAGCGCCGCGCGCGCTCTACTTCCTCAGGGCTGGGGCGTTTGCGCAGCACCAGCCAGGCGGCAACGCCCGCTACCGCGCCCACGCCGCTCAGCCAGCCCGCAATTTCCCATCCGTTGCCGTTGAGGAGGATCATTTTATAGAGGGACTCAACGCAGGATGAGCCCTGACTTGAGCATACCGCAGGTGATTTCCACGATGCGCCACGAGCGCGCCCCGCCCCCGACGGGACCGGGTGGCGCGCCAATCGCGTGAACGGTCAGTCCTTGCCGCGTTTGCTTTCTCGCGCCGCCCCTGCGGGCTCTCTGGATATTCTTTGGTCCTCACTCCCAGTGTTGCAACGCCGGGCTAACGAACGTTGCGCCTACGGCGCGATTGGTTTGCAGCCACGGGAGCCGGCAAATTTCCCTTATGCGATTGCGCGCGGCCCGGTGGCCGGAGGCCATATCAGTCCCGCGCAGATGCCCTATACTCTAGGTTGCATCACGGAAACGCAACTGCGGCAACGCATGCGTTCTCTTTGGATTCTTCCCGGTTATGGACGAGAGTATCAAAATGAACGAGCGATCCGGTTTTCACGCCACCACCGTCATCTGCGTACGCCGCAACGGCGATGTGGTGATGGCTGCCGACGGCCAGGTCACCCTGGGCGATCACGTGCTGAAGCACTCAGCCAGGAAGATCCGGCGGCTGTTCCAGGACAGGATTCTTGCCGGCTTCGCGGGCTCGACCGCCGACGCTTTCAATCTTTTTGCGCGCTTTGAGACCAAGCTCGAACAACACGCGGGCAACCTGAACCGCGCGGCCGTGGAACTGGCCAAGGACTGGCGCACCGACAAGATGCTACGCAATCTTGAGGCGCTGCTTCTGGTTGCGGATAAGGATCACACCTTTCTGATTTCCGGGTCTGGCGACGTAATCGATCCCGATGAGCCGCTGGCAGCCATCGGCTCGGGCGGCAGCTATGCCACCGCCGCCGCACGCGCGCTGATGGATAACACCAATCTGGGCGCCCGCGAGATTGCCGAAAAAGCCATGAAGATCGCCGGCGAAATCTGCATTTATACCAATGACCGCATTACCATTGAGGAATTGAAGAACTGAGGCGAACGGCGAGCACAGTCTTGAAAGGGCACGACTTTAGTCGTGCCCAAAAGGACCGAGGGACTTTGGGCTTTAGCCCCTGAGGGAATGCGATAGGTTCTCTAGCTTGCAATGATAAGAAGATGCGCCAAGTTGCGAAATTGCTAATTGATCATCGCGGCAGAGAGAACTGGAATGACGCGACTGAAGTCGTGCCCTTTCAAAACCTAGCTCGTTAGGAGCTGACAAAAGGTTTCATGGCTATCTACCTTCCCGCATCCGCCGAAGAACAAGAGCTGGCGCTCGATGAGCTGACGCCGCGCGAGATCGTGGCCGAGCTCGATAAGCACGTGGTTGGACAACGCGCCGCCAAGCGCGCCGTGGCCATTGCCTTGCGGAATCGCCAGCGCCGGCAGAAGCTGCCGCCCGATCTGGCCGAGGACATCATGCCCAAGAACATCATCATGATCGGGCCGACGGGCGTGGGCAAGACCGAAATTGCGCGGCGGCTGGCCAAGTTGACCAACTCGCCGTTCCTCAAGGTCGAAGCGTCGAAATTCACTGAAGTTGGGTACGTGGGCCGCGATGTGGAGTCGATGATTCGCGACCTGGTTGAGATCGCCATCGACATGGTGCGCCAGGAACGCCTGGAGGAAGTAGAAGATCGCGCCGAGATGAACGCCGAAGAGCGCCTGCTCGACATTTTACTGCCCCCGCCGCCAACTGTGCCGCACGGTCAGGAAGGGCAAATGTCGCTGCCCGGCACCGAAAGCCACCAGCGCTCACGCGAGAAACTCCGCCAGCAATTTCGCGAAGGCAAGCTTGACGATCGCATGGTGGAGATCGACGCGCGCGAGCGTTCAATGCCCCAGTTCGGCATTATCTCGAACCAGAGCCTTGAGGATATGGAGATGAACCTCAAGGACATGCTACCGAACATTTTTGGCGGGGGAACGAAAAAGAGAAAGATGAAGGTCTCCGACGCCTTCGACTACCTGGTGCAGGAGGAGGAGGGACGGCTCATCGACATGGATGCGGTGAACCGCGCGGCAGTGGAGCGTGTGGAGTCGAACGGAATCGTTTTCCTCGACGAAATCGACAAGATTGCCGGCCGCGAAAGCGGCCACGGGCCTGACGTGTCGCGCGAAGGCGTGCAGCGCGACATTCTGCCCATCGTGGAAGGCACGACGGTGAATACCCGCTACGGCATGGTGCGCACCGATCACATTCTTTTTATCGCTGCCGGCGCCTTCCATGTGTCGAAACCCAGCGATCTGATCCCTGAATTGCAGGGCCGCTTTCCCATTCGCGTGGAATTGCAATCTCTCACCGTCGACGATTTTCTGCGCATCCTTACCGAGCCCAAGGCCTCGCTGACCAAGCAGTACTCTGCGCTGCTCGAGACCGAAGGCGTGAGGCTGGAATTCGCCCCCGAAGCGCTGCGCGAGATGGCCGAGTTCGCTTTCAAAGTGAACGAGCAGACTGAGAACATCGGCGCCCGCCGCCTGCACACCATCATGGAGCGCGTGCTTGAAGATGTGAGCTTCCTCGCGCCCGACGTCACGCGGCGCACGCCCGACGAAAACGCTGCCGCCGCGCTCGCCAAGTCCATTAGGGACGAATCGACCACGCCGCTTCCGTTCCAGGAGCGCATGACCGCCTCAGGACCGGAAAAAGTTTTCCTGATCGACGCGGAGTATGTGAAGCAGATGGTGGCGGCGATTGTGAAGGATCAGGATTTGTCGCGCTACATCCTTTAACGCTGCAGTTCAGTGTTCCCTACGAGGGATCGGGATTTGAATGGGCACCTGCTTTCTGGTGCCGTAAGCGATGCATAATGCGCGCCGGCTCCACCGCCTGAGTAAAGTCTCCTTCGCGCGTCTTCGCTTTTTGAAACTCCGTCGGCTGCAGGGATTGATCGATGGGTAACTTCCGAGCGGCCCTCGATAAACGGCCGGCCTTCTCGGCCCGCAATCGTAGCCTCTTGAACCGGGTTTTGCTTATCCACAGGCCTCTTGTGCGATGCTGGATTCTTCATGTGAAGGAGGTTCGCGATGAGAGCATCGGCCCGTCGATGGGCAGCGATCGTGGGGTTGGGCCTGTTGTTTACCCTGCCCCGGGCTGTTAGCGCAGCGGGGCCGTGCGATCTTCTGACCGTCCAGGAGGTCGCCCAGGTGGTCGGTAACTCGGTTTCACCCATGCCCGTCGGCACCACTGGCTGCATGTGGAAGGGCAGCCCCCAGTATGTGAGCATCGTCCATCGCGATGCCTCGATCTGGGCGCGAACCATCATGCCCGTGCCGGGCATGACCAAGACGGATGTCAGCGGAATCGGTGACGCGGCCTCGTCTTCGGGGATGCAGAATATCTGGACGCTGTCAGTCAAGCAGGGGAACAACGTCATCGTTCTGACGGTCTACGGTGCAAAGACTCCGGATCAGCAGAAATCGTCGGAAGAGACGCTCGCACGGCTCGCCCTGAAGCATCTTTAGGCCCTGGCGTTTCCGGCCGGATGACCGGCTATCTCAGTTTCGCAGTCTCATAGCGCGGCCCCAAAGCGCTCCGGGCTCGAGCTTACAACGGGAGCCGTTCGGCGCCGTTCGCAGAAGGAGGTCCTGCATCATGGGTAAGCGCATGGTACTCCCCGTTGCTGCGATGGCGGCTGCGCTCTTTACTGCCGCTGCTCTTGCTCAGCAGCCCTGGCAGCATTTGCAGAATCCGGCCGCTGCCCAGGTAGCCGCGCAATGGAAGGATCCCCCGCCGGAGTACGGGCCTGAGCCCTACTACGGCCTGAACGGCGCTGTCAGCATCCCGCAGGTGGAGCGCGATCTGGATACATTGCACAATCTGGGTTTCCAGGCGGTGACGGTGCAAGCCGGATTCAATATGCCTTTCGCCTACCTGTCGCCAGAGTACTTCGCTTTCTTCCGCAAGTTTGTTGAGGAGGCCAGGCAGCGCAACATGCGCGTGTGGATTGTGGACGATGCCGGCTACCCGAGCGGATTTGCCGGCGGCAAGTTCACCACCGAGAAGCCCGAACTGCGCATGCAGGCGCTGGAAGTGGAAGAGAAGATCGCGGTGGCGGGAGGAACCGCGCTGCACAGGGATCTGCCGCCGGAGGTGGTGAGCGTGGCCGCAGTCGATCAAAACGGCGCAGCAATCCCATTGCCCCTCCATGGCAGCACCTTGGACTGGACCGCACCCGCGGGCAGTTGGACCGTGTTGCTCGTGGATCACGAGTTTCGCACCTCGCCGACGCGCTCGGATACCAATCCGAAACGCGTCAAGGACACGGAGCAATCGCTCGAGGATTATCTCGATCCCGCTGCGACGCGGCAGTACCTCGAGTTCACGCATGAGCAATACAAGAAATATGTGGGCGATGAGTTCGGCAAAGCCATCCTCGGTTTTCGCGGCGACGAGCCGGACTACTCCATCAGCGGACTGCCCTGGACGCCGAAGTTTTTCGAGCGCTTTCGTGAGATCAAGGGCTACGACGTGCAGCCTTATGCCGCGCTGTTCGCGCAATCGCCGTCGCGCCGCGATCCCGGCGTTCCCATCCAGCTCACGCCGCAGCAGATCCGCATCAGGGGCGATTACTACGACGTTTTTTCGCAGATGTTCGCGGCGGGCTTTTTCAAGCCGCAAGGCGAGTGGTGCGCAGCCAACCATCTCGAGTACCAGGTGCACCTCAACCACGAAGAAATGGAAATGGAGCTGACCCACAGCGAAGGCGCGTTTTTCCGCGATATGTATTGGGTCGAAGTGCCTGGCATTGACGCCATCTGGCACCAGATCTGGATGGACACGATCTCCGATTATCCGCGCCTCGCCAGCTCGGTGGCGCATGTCGACGGCAAGCCGCGCGCGTTCACCGAGAGCTTTGCCGCCTATCGGCCCGCTCCCGATGTCGAGATGGCGCGCTACATCCTCAACGAGCAGTTTGTGCGTGGCGTGAATCTCGTGGAGATGATGTATTTTCCCGCGACTTCGGCCGGGCCGCGGCCCGCGCCTTCTTACATGGGCCAGACGGGATTTTCTGATCTTACGGCTTACGTGCGGCGCATGAGTTACCTCATGGCCATGGGCCGTCCCGATGCAACGGTGGCGCTTTATTTGCCCTCAAGTTCAATGTGGCTGGGCAATCAACGGTCCGACGACCAGTTTGTTTCAACCGAGCGGCTGCTGAGCGAGCACCAGATCGATTTCGACATGGTGGACGAAGATGCGCTGGCCAGTGGGCTCAAAGCACTGTCCGGCGCTTTTGAGACCCTGAGCGGAAATCGCTATCGCACCGTGATCCTTCCGGCTCCGCTGTTGCTTTCAGAGGCTGCGTTGGCGCGCCTGAAATCTTTTGCGCATGGCGGTGGGAAGGTCGTGTTCCTGGGCGGCACACCGCAATGGATCGCCGGCCGAACCATTCGCGATGCGCGAGCGGCAAAGGCGGCAGAATTCTCCTGGGCCACGGTGGTCGACGCGCAGCTTCCGCCCACGCCGACTCCGCCTGCCGCGCCCCCCGCTACGCCTCCCGCGCCGCAGATTGTTCCCGCCGAAGTGCTCGAGGCAATGCAATCTGACGTGATTGCACCCACAGTGAAGATGGATGCCCCAGATCCGGCTCTGCGCGTGATGAAGCGCAAGTGGAAAGACGCGGATGTGTATCTGTTTTTCAACGAAGCAGCGCAGGCGAGCGCCCATTCAGTCACGCTGATGGCCCCGGGGCGCAAGGTGGGAGCATGGAACGCGCAAACGGGTTCGGTTACGCAGCTTCAGGCCACGCGCGCCGGCGGCCATCCGGTCGTTCGTCTCAATTTACAGCCGTACGCGACTCAGGTGATCGTTGTGCACTGAGCTCAGAACCGAAGTTTGCGATTCGACGGCGCCGCTGAGCAAAAATGGTATCCTTGTAAGAAGCAGTCCGATCCGTGCAATTGCTGCGGTTTGGGCAGCGACAGCGCTGCGGGGACCGCGCGCGCTGGCAAACTGATCGGGGAGTGGCTCAGCCTGGTAGAGCACCTGGTTCGGGACCAGGGGGTCGGAGGTTCAAATCCTCTCTCCCCGACCATTAAATCCCGCCATTTCAGTTAACTAGCATATTACTCAGCGCCGACTGGCAGGGGACGGAGCGGATGCGTACCAACGTCTCGGGGACGAGCTACGAAAGCTGCTCGAACCTGCCCTTCGGCGACTGGCAGGTGTGCGCGGGCGGAGCCGACGTCAGCCCCATGCACCACACCGGCAAAGAACGGGATTCCGAATCAGGGAACGACTACTTCGGGGCAAGGTACTTCGCGTCCAGCATGGGCCGCTTTACGAGTCCCGATCCGCTGAACACTCTTGACCTCTCTCATCCCCAAAAGCTGAACCGATATACCTACGCAAACAACAGTCCGCTTAGCAATATTGATGCGGGAGGCAATTGCACCGCTCCGGCAGTCGCAGGAGGTCAGGTGGGTGTTTGTGTTGAATCGTATATTCGAACGCGCTTCCTTCCGGGGATAAAGAACCATCTCGCACTAGCACGAGGTGACAACAGGGGGCCAAATCCACACGGCGGCAGTTTTCGAACTCAGACTTTGATAAGCGTTGATCCGGTTACGCACGATGTGCGCTTGTTGAATAGTACCCCCGGCGCCAGTTGCGCGATTGAGGGGTGCTATACCGGAATCAATAATTCGTCGTTGAGCAAGATTTCGCATGACGACAAAGGGAACACTTACTTCACCCTTACCGTGTATGGCGAAAATGGTTACGCGGCAAACAACAAAACTGGTGCGCCTGGTGGCTGGATTGAGATGCAGTTCTCCTTTACGGTGAACTCCAAAGGAGAGGTGACGGTATCCGATCCGCAAACAAAAGGGTATCCGTCTGTAAGCATCTACTCCTATGATTCTAACGGAAACGTACAGCCAGGTGATTGGCAGCAGACCGAGAGCGGAAACATCGACGACCTTCAAGGCCCGCGTAAACCCGCCGAAAGCGAGGCGCAGAAAGCAGAACATGAGGATAGGGCACGATGGTGCGAGGGGAACGGAACAACAGACGCGGGGAATCCGGCGGCATGCGAATAAAATCCCTCCAATTTGGTTATGTTCTGCTCGCTTGCATCGCAGGCCTATGGCAGGCGTGGTGCTTCGATTATGGAAGCAATAGGCTCTTGGTGCTGGTCGCGATAGGCATGAGTTTACCCTTCGCTTTAGTGACCTACGGTTATGCAGCGCTCCTCAGGGGGGGCATGTCTGTCGCCGGACGCCCTGACTGGAGGCGAATGCTGATCCTTTGGGCAGGTATGCCGCTTTCTCTTGCAAGTTTTTCCCTGGTGTCATTGGCGGAAACCGGGCTCATGGATGCTTTTGGGCTTGGAGTGGTAGATCTTCCCCTTTACAATGTCCGACTCGTCGTTGGAGAGGGCGCTGCATGTTTTGTTTGGGCGACCTGCCTTCTGCTGTGGTCTCGCCAAACCGGCAGCAGTGTTCCGAGAAATCGTCTTCTCGTAGCGTTTGCAACACTCTTTGTCGGAGTGCTCCTTGCCAGCGGGCTAGCGTATGTAGCGCTCAGGCTTTTTAGCAGGGATTATTACGTGTATTTGGAATCTGAGGTCACCACAGTAATATCCGCTTTTGTCGTAATTCTTGCGGGGAACAATGCATCGGAATCGAGGAGGAACTTGGATCTCGCCGCTGATGCGTGAGTACTTCGCAAAAAGATACCCACCGCAATGGCGCTCTCCAATATGCGTGGAACCACATCAGGCAGGGAGTGGTTAAGGATCTTACCAGTTGGCATGAGTTACCTCAGGGATGGAATGATCCTGCGAATCCGGTAGCGAACCTTGAAGCAGGGGCGCTGTATTTCGCCCACATTCTGAAGCGCCACGCACTTTTGCAAGCCGCCGCGCGTTATAACGGTGGCAGCGGCAATTGGCGGACTAATGATGCACAAAACTATCAGAAGGAATTCAATTGGAAGAATGCTCGGTATCAGAACTTAATACACTGCATGGAGTGAGGTGGAGATAGGAATGAAATACCGACCAGTTCAGGTAACCACATTTGCTTGTTGTGTAGCGGCTCTTTCGGCTGGAGTAGGGGGTCAGCCTCAGAAGTTGTATGCACCGGGCTATTACATAGCTGTTTCTGCCGTGAGAGAGAACGAGGGGGTGATAAAAGTGCACGGGGCAACAAACCTGCCAGTTGATTCGAAAATTGATCTAGTGGTTGAGGATCTGGTTCCGGAAAATGGCCGCAAAGCGCTAAACAGTTTGACCTGCGCAGCAGTTGATCAGAGAGGACTGTTTAGCGGCGAGTTGCATATCACGAAGGAGGCATATCAGAAGAAAGATCTAATAGTCGATGCAATCTTCCTGACGAACGAGTGTCCGCAGGAACAGAAGGTATTGCAGATCGTGGGAGTTCACGGCGAATATCTTGGGAACGACACACCTCGCGCGACGATGGAACAAGTGGAGAAGGGAATGACGCGTGGCATGGCTGACAACCCTCAGATCTTTCAGATCTCGGGCTGGTATTTCGGTGTCGCTTCGATTGCCAGGCTCGACTGAGCTGTGGTTCGCCAAAACTCCATCCGGGTACAAAATGCCGCTGCGCTTAAGAGTTAAGCCGCGGCACGGCGGTTGGAATTCGCGGTTCGATGGGGTGTGGTCCGCAAAAATTCAGTTCAGGCCGGATTCTGGCACACCCTGGAACAATTTCGCAATTGGAGCTTCGGCGAGGACAATCCGGTGCGCAGGCAAATCGAAGCGGGCAGAACCATTTCGTCTGTACGCTTTGAACCGCAAGGTGACAGCGAAGATGACGATTACTTGGTCTTTGAATTCCGCGATGACCCTTCCGCAAGTGCGCTGCGGATTCCTGCGGTGCTGAAGGATGACAAGATTTTATGAGCCTCGCTGAAGGCAGCTTAATCCTCCTGGAGGATGCCGTTCCTTCAGCTACAACGAGGATGAAATCACCGCTACAGGATTGTCTACATCGATGATGCAGAGAACCCATGGGGCCGAGGCTAAATTCGTGATTCTCAAGCTGAATGTCTCAAAACGGCTATACTAGGGCCCCTGGTTCGGGACCAGGGGGTCGGAGGTTCAAATCCTCTCTCCCCGACCATTAAATCCCGCCATTTCAGTTAACTAGCATATTACTCAGCGCCGATCAACACCTTCGATCACCACGCCATCGATGGTGACGCTTTTCTGGTGCGCGTCAAGGCTGAAACGCACCATATCCGCGGCTGCCCCGGGGCAGAGGACACCTCGGCCACCGACAATGCGCCCGGGGTTCTCGGTTGACATGCGAATTGCATCGGACAGCGAGCAGATATCCGACGATGCGCAGATCGCGATTCCATCCTTCAGCGGCAGAGCGGCGCCCGCGAGTTGTTGGAGTCCCAAAATCCTCAAGCTGCCGTCGGCGCGGAGTTCGACCTCGCCACCGATCGTCGAGTGGTAGATCCCGGGCGCCATTCCACCCATCGCCGTAGCATCGGAAACGAGAATGCTGCGGGCAATGCTCTTGGCGCGCAGCATGGCTTTCAGCGTGTCAGCAGGCAGATGATGACCGTCGGCAATAAAGGTCGCGGTGAGGCGGTCATCGGCAAGTTGCGCCCAGATGGGATTGGGGTGGCGCGGCAGAACCGCGCCAATACCATTGCCTAGGTGCGCGGAAAGAGCAGCACCTGCTGCCGCTGCGGCATGAATCTGTTCGGGTGTTGCGTGCGTGTGGCCGATCGCAACGCGAACGCCTTTCGCAGTGCAAGCAGCGATGAAAGGTAGTGCATTCTCCCAGTGGGGCGAGATGGTAACCATGCCCACAAGCCCGCCACATTCCGTCTGCCAACGCTCAAACTCGGCTAGGCTGGGAGGGCGGATCGCATAGCGAGGATGTGCCCCGCGAGGGCCATCCTCGGGTGAAAGGAAGGGGCCTTCAACGTGAATGAAAGGGATGGCATGTGCGGCCCGTGCGCTCGCTTTGCGCGCCTGGGCGATGGCGCGAACGGCGGCCAAGATGCGCTGTTCTGAAGCGGTGATGATGGTGGGAAGGAAAGTAGTGACGCCCGTTGCCGCCAGCATGTCCACCAGGGCAATCACCACATCGCTGTCAACGGTCTCTGAATTCAAATCGCAACCGCAAAACCCGTTGACCTGCAGATCGATCAGCCCGGCGGCGAGCCATGCCGTTTCTCCCTCAGGTCCTCCAGAGACCGACTGGATGCGGCCATTCTCGATCGCAATGCGAACCGGCCTGCCGGTGAGGACGTCGCGGCCTGTAATCGAGCGGGACGTCATACCGCGGACTTCCGTCCCGTCAATTGCTGCGACGGCAATTGTCCAATTGTGGAGGGTTGCCCCTGCTCCTGCTTGAGCAACTGCAGGATGAGAATGGCAGCCCGCGGCAGATGAAATGGATCTTTTACCGGAAGCGCCACCACTTCAGCAGTCGGGTGCCCCTCGCGGGTCAGTCGCTGCGTCCACTCGCCGGTTTCGAGCACGGGAAAATGTCCCCATGCCCAATCGGCCACCCGGTCGTACCAATCCAGGCACCAGGGTTCGCCGGTCAATTCGTGCGCCAGCAGCGTGCCATACAACGCCTCGGTGTGGGGCCACCAGAGCTTCTTGTCCGCGTGGGGAAGGTAGGGTTCGCGGCCTTCGAGATCGAGGCCGAGGAAGAGGCCGCCAAACTCTTTGTCCCAGCCTCGTTCAAGATGCCAACGCATCGCTTCGGCTGCGCGGTGAATTGTGCTCGCGTCTCCGCGCCGGCGGGCGAGATGCATCACGAACCACATTGATTCGATGGCGTGCCCGGGCATCACGAATGTTCCCGCCGGCGGAGGCAAATGGTTGTAATCGCGGGTAAGGAATTCGAGAATGACCCCGCGCTCGGGGCGAAGAAAGTGATTCATAACCCGCCGCGCATACCCATCCGCGAGTACTTCCAAGCGGGGATCGCCGACGGTCTGCGCCAATTCGTTGGTCACCTCGGTGAGGATCATCGGGATGCCATGATTTCGCCAGCCAACCGGGAGTGGATACGGCGCCGTCTCCTGAAAATCGGGCTCGTCAACCCTGCGCCGAATTCTTTCCAAGGTTTCGAGGGCAACGGCCAAGACTTTTTCATCGCGCGTTGCGCGATAGTACTCGCTGAATCCATAGACGACGAAGCAGTCGGCATAAATGCTGGTGGGGCCTTCGATGACGTTGCCTTTGCGGTCGGTGCTGTAGACCCAGCGCCCCTGGGAATCGCGGCCATGCTCTAGCAGGAAGCGGATCGAATTTTCAGCGGCGCGCAGGAATTCCGCGCGCCGCTCAATGCGGTTATAGAGCGCTGAAAAAGTCCAAACCGAACGGGCTTGCGACCAGATGAATTTATCCTCGCCGGCCAGCGAACCATCTTCGTTAAGGCAACTCAGAACGCCGCCGTGCTCCCAATCGATGCCGTATCGAAACCAGAAAGGCACAATCCGTTCGAGAAGCAACTCGCGGTATTGACGATCGATGCGCTGCTTCCGCGTCATATCTCGTTTTTCCGTTTCCAATCGGGCTCCCCTTCTACCAACGCGCGTCGACCTGCGGCGAGAGGATATCTGCCAGCGAGCGCCCGGTGAGCGCGGTTACGGTGTTGAAGCAATTCCAGACGTCTTCCGGCCCGGGGTCAGCGCCGGCGTTGAGGAGCCCGTATCCTCTCTCGTTTTCAGGATTCACCACGTAGGCATCCCAGCGCTGTACGGAAGCCGCGACGCGAGCATCGCGATCGACATGCTCGTAGTACCAGATCAGATAGTCAACGACGCCCGTGCTGCGGGTCCGGTCCCAAGTCTTGACTCCTAACTGCGACCACGTGCCGTCGGGAAGCTGATTGCGCAGAAGGAATTCGATATTCGGTTTGACGGCCTGTTCAATCCATTTCTGCCATGCGAGATTTCCGCTGTGAAGATCGAAGCTGAGAATGCCTTCACCTACATAAGCCGACGTTCCATAGGCGTTGGATTTCCAGAGAGCTTCGGCGTTCTTGGGGTCGTCGCGTTTGTCCCAGTCTGCTCCCTCCTCGGCGAGGATATACGGAATGTTGCCGTCCGCTCGCATGGTACTTAAGACCCATGCCAAGGCATGATGCGCGATCTCGCGATACTCCTCCTTTCCGGTGAGGTGATACATCCAGGTAAAGATCTCGCCGCCTGTGAGGGCTGAAGACAAAGTGTATTGATCGTAAATAGGATCCTCGAGCTTGTCGCCTTCAGTCTTGCGCCAGCCCGTACCGAATGCGCCCCAAGGATGGATCATGCCGTCTTGTTGGATGGCGTCGGCGTAGTGCCGGGCCGCGCGCAGATACGCCTGCTGCCGAGCCGGATCTACATGCTTGTAGAGGACGGCGAACAGTCCCAGCGCACTTCCGGTGTCGGCCATGTAAACCGGACCATATCCGGTCCTCCAGAAACCGTTTGGCATCTGGCGCGACAGCAAGTAATCGCCGTATGCGATCGCGGTGTCAAGGTACTGCTTGTCGCCGAAAATCTCGTAGCCGGCCACCAGCGTGCGCATGTAATACCCGCCGATATAAATGGTGGGATAAGTGGCTTTCTCCTTGACGATGTAATCGCAAATAGTCTTCAGAAGCGCGCGAGTCTTATCGCAGTTCGATCCCGTGCAGAAGTGATCCTGCTGTTGCGCCGCCCAGGTTGCGTGCGGCATGCCCGCGCAGCACGCCAAGGTTAATACGGCGACAAATCGTCGAACACGGATCATCGAACTGCTCCTCAATTCATTCTGGGCGCAAGGGAACACAAGCGCTTGTCTATTTCACTGCGGAGGATTCTTTTCTCATCTTAACTTATCATTTCTTTCAATTCCGCGCGATTTCTATATGTTTTTGTAGCAGGTCGTGCGCTACACTGGCAGTCAGACCAGCAATTCCGAGAGTCCACTTGGCCAATTCCGCATTGACGTTGGGCGTCACTTTCGCCATTGTTGCGGGTGTCATGTGCGGGGCGTTTGCTCTGCCCATGAAGTATCTTGGTCGGTGGGCGTGGGAGAACGTTTGGGCGATCTTCATTTTGGTCTCGTGCGTCCTGATTCCGATTGCGATCGTATGGGCCACGGCGCCGGGCTGGATGAAGATTGCCAGCACCGCGCCAAGGTACGCAGTGGTTGCGGCAATTGCCACCGGCTTCGCCTGGGGCTTTGGCGCCATCATGATGGGCCAGGGTGTCAGTGCGGTCGGCGTGTCGATGGCGAATACGCTGGTTCTGGCCATAAGCGCCTCGCTCGGCTCCTTTTTGCCCATGATGCTACTCGCTCCGGAAAAACTGGCCCTTGCGCAGGGTCACGCTGTCATTCTCGGAACGTTGATCGCCATTGCTGGGATCGCTTTCTGTGGATACGCCGGCTTGATGCGAGAGCGGAGCCAAGGGCACGCCAAACAAGAGCTGCGCGGAGAGATGGTGGGCTCGACGCGGCCCATCGCAGTGGGGCTCGCTCTTTGCATTGGCGCCGGCCTGCTCTCGGCAGTTTTGAACATCGGCTACAGCCTGGCGCAGCCGCTGCTTGTCACAGCCGTTCGGACAGGTTACAGCTCCTTCGCCGGATCGAATATCATCTGGCTGCTCATGCTTGGGAGTGGGGCCGTGCCGAACCTATGCTTTTGCACCTATTTGATGGCGAAAAACAAAAGCTGGGGCAAATTCACAATTCCGAAGTGCGCACCTCTGTGGGGGCTCGCCATTTTGATGGGGCTGCTTTGGGGAGGAGATATCTTCCTGTACGGCTTTGCCTCTCCCAAGATCGGCCGTCTTGGGCCGGCAATCGGATGGCCGCTCAAGCTCATTGCCGGCATGATCACGGCGAACACGATTGGCTTCGTCATCGGCGAGTGGAAACTCACGCAGGCTTGTGAGCGCCGATGCATGATCGCCGGCCTGATGATTCTTCTGCTGGCGATCGGCGTTCTGGCCTGGGCCAGCACGCTGGCCTAGGCAGGTTTCAGGATTGCATTTGTCTACCATGATCTTAAGAGAGCTCTCAATTCGTCATCGCCGCAAATTTCTGCCGGCCTTGTTCGTTGCTGCACTGGGGCTCACGATCCGTCCCTCCTCTTCCGCCCAGAATGTCTCCGGCCCTCGAGTCAAGGTGACGGGTGGCAGCGTGCAGGGAAGATTCTCGCCGGCGCCGGGTGGAGCTGTGTTCAAAGGGATTCCGTTTGCGGCGCCGCCGATTGGCGATCTGCGCTGGCGCGAGCCACAGCCCGTTCAACCATGGACGGGTGTGCGCCAGGCCGGCGATTACGCCAACACCTGCATGCAGGCCAACTCAGGCTGGAACAGGAACTCCGCGGAGAAAGCCAGCGAAGACTGCCTCTATTTAAACCTCTGGACACCGGAGTGGCCCGCGAGGACCAAAAAACCTGTGATGGTGTGGGTGCACGGTGGCGGCAACAACGGAGGCTCCGCCCTCGGCGCTGGCGGCATTGAGCCGCCCTTTGACTGCGAAAGCCTCGCCCGTCACGGCGTCGTGCTCGTCACTATTCAATACCGTCTCGGCATCTTCGGGTTCATGGGCCATCCCGAGCTCACCGCCGAGTCGCCGCATCATGCCTCGGGGAATTACGGGCTGCTGGATCAGATTGCCGCGCTGCAATGGGTTCACAATAACATTGCCAGATTCGGCGGCGATCCAGGGAACGTGACGCTCTTCGGTCAGTCGGCCGGCGCTCAGGACACGACCATCCTTCTCAGCTCTCCTCTGGCCAGAGGGCTGATCAACAAGGCCATTGCCGAGAGCGGGAGCCCCATGATCGGCGACAAGCGCCTGCAGACCCCTGCCCAGATGGAACAGATTGGCGTCATCCTCGCCCAGTCCCTCCATGCGCCCACGAGTGGGGCCATTGCTTTCTTGCGCGGGCTGCCCGCCACCGCGATTCTCAACGCGGACTCCGGCTTCCGCAAGCGTCTGAGCGACCAGCACCTGATCGTCGACGTGGGGATGGACGATTATGTTGTGCCTCAGTTCTCGCCCGGCGTCTTTCGCGCCGGCAAGGAACTGGCCATCCCGGTCATCTTCGGCAGCAACGGCCGCGAAGCTGGTGGTGGGGCTGGGCAGCGGCCGGCACTTACACCTCCAACTCCCGAGCAGCAGCTTCAGCAGGAAGCCAGGGCGCGCATTACGAATTCCTATCTACGGTATCCCGACCTTGTGGAGCGCGCGCTCAAGAGCTACGGCTATAACGGAGCAGCGAACGACCTCTCCCCTGATCCCGATCATGGCAGCGCTGACCAGCAGTTTCGTACCGATCTCTACGCGCGCTGTGAAGCCGTAACCCTGGCCGGATGGCACAGCGTCGTTGCTCCCACGTACGAGTACGAATTCAACGCCGGCAATGCCGGCCATCCTCCGGTTCATTCCGCTGAACTTGATTTTGTCTTCAGCTATCTGCGCGATCAGGCCAACGATCCGACACTCAATAAGCTTTCAGAACAAATGCAGGAGTATTGGACGAACTTTGCCAGAACCGGCGACCCCAACGGCCCCGGACTGCCGCAATGGCCGCAGTTCGATACCAAGACCTTTGCCTATCTCGACCTTGGCAATCAGGGGCCGGTGCCAAAGGCCGCCTTGCGCAGTGCAGCATGCGCGATCTATACGGAGAAACTCAGCCGCGACATCGACGCGCGTCCATAGCGGTCCACTCAGATTCGCTTCTCACAGCGCATCCTCGACACAACGGAAACCGACCGTGCCGGAGCGATCGTAACTGGGAGCCATCAACAACAGCTTGCCATGCTCATTGTTCCTGTACGCCTCGGGAAAGTACCAGATTGAGCCGGACGGGCGATAGTGGCTGCCGCCGCGCAGAATTGCCGCCCGCGTGTGGTCGTCCACATACTCGTCTGTCCATTGCCACACATTCCCCACCATATCCATGACACCAAACGGGCTCGCGCCATTAGGATGCGCGTCAACGTCGCCGGCGGGGCTCATCACGCGTCCGTGATCTGAAATCGCTGCGGGAGCATCCTGGGGATCCGCGCTCGAATGGCAGGCCGGAAGCGGCGCCGGAATCATGCTTAGGAATGGATCGGGTCCGGGAGGCAGCGGCTGCCATTCGCAGTTGCCCCATGGATAAGCGCGGCCGTCATTACCTTGCGCGGCGTATTGCCACTCCCACTCGTGCGGCAGCCGTTTGCCTGCCCATTGCGCGTACGCGCGCGCATCTTCGAGCGACACCCAGGTCACCGGCTGTTTGGCAGCGCCTTCGGGATAGATACCGTTCTTCCAGTGCTTCAGGAAGTTCAAGTCGTCTTTCGGATGATAGTGCGATGCGTCAAGAAACTTCTTGAACTCCGCGTTGGTCACCGGGTACTTGTCGATGTAGAACGGCTTAATCTGCATGGGATGATCGTGGAAGCGCCGCGCGCTGTCTTCCCACGGATACTGCACATCGACACCGATATAGTCGGTCCCTTCGATTTCGATGCCTTGAACTTTGAAATCGAAATTGCCGCCTTCGATGCGAATCATTCCATCGGGCGCGGAGGCTGCCGGCTGCGTGGGCGCGATCGCGACGAGCTTCTGCGGTAAAGCGGTCCACTCGTGCCAATAGGTCGTCAGCGGCTTCGCCGTCATCCGCGCCATCCTGGCCATCAATTCCTTCGTTGCGGCATCGGCTTCGCCCGGGGTCGCCAGCACTGCGCCGTAACCATGAGCCTCCATCGCAAACTGCAGAATGTCTTCCCTGCCTTCCGCCAAAGGCTTCAACTCAACGCCGTGATAGAGATCGAAGTAGCGCATGCCATCGCGGTGAGGCACCGTCATCTGCTCATCATCGATGTCGTATTCATTGCGATTGACGATGGTCCACACCGTCTGATCACCCAGAGGCCAGCGGCTGGCGTAAACGCCATAGCTGCGCATGGGATAATACGGCTCCCAATCCTGGCTGGTGAGGAACGGCGCTACTGCTCGCTCGATGGTTGCGACGCGCCGCGTTGCTTCCCCGTCGCGCGGCGTAACGCCGTTCCAGATACCCCAAACGTTCTCCCAACTCTCCCATCCTCCGCCGTTGAAGAACGCGAATTGCAAATCGTCGTTCTTGTCGCGCGCCCAGCGGCCCTGGATGTTGACCTGGTGACGCGGTTCCAGCCAGCGGTAGCGGTCCACCGTGGGCACAAACTGAAATGTGTACTGGCCCCACGTCAATACGTCCCATGCAAGTGCCTCATCACTCGGACTGCCTTCCGGCTCGAATGCCAGGGGATGATTGATTTTTTCGGCAGCCAATGAAAACGCAAGCGGCACGCCATCCTGGGTGTCGCCGTTGATGCCGTCCGCGTCGATCTCTTTCATCAACTCTGCGATGGCATCGGGCCACGGCTTGCCAGGATCGTGCGTGCCCTGGTCCCACATCATCATCGGGAACAACACGTGCACGCCGCGGCGATGGAAGTCCTCCACCATCTTGCGAACTCCCTCCACGCCCCCAGGCATCGCCCGCACCATGTCAAGCTGATTGCGATCGTCGATCCCCATATTCGGATAAGTCGACCAGATCAGAACCGCATCGATGCCGCCGTAGCGCTGGGTGAGGTCGTCGAGATAGCGGTCGACGGTATACGAATTCTTCTCCGGGTCGTAGAAATAGCGGTCGTGCACCATCATTTGCGGCTGAATGAATGCCGACTGCGCCCATTGGAGAGACGGCATTTCGTAGCGCGCAGGATCATAGCCGATGCGAATGCGCCGTTCCATTCTCCAGTGCTTCATGTCTGCGAGCCACTCGGCGTGGCCTGATGGCGCACAGGGAACGTACCCGCCAACAGGGGCAATTGCATAACACGCGGGCGGAAAAAACTGCTGATCCTGCGGCTTATTGAGCGAAGACTGCGCCAACGCGAAGCCGATGAAAGATGCAGCCATTGCCGCAACGGCAAATGTCGCTACAACGCTGCGAATTGGCAGCCACATTTTCGCCTCCTCTGCATGCAACTCCGGGATTGCGTTCAGAATAGCACTTAACCGATCGTTTACTATGTTTTTTCCAGTCCATCCTTCCCAATGATTTTCTTTTGGTGTAAAAAGGAACCAAACGAACTGAAATGCATCCGATGACTCTATTCAGAGTTCGTCTGCTGCACGGCGATGGAAGGGCGCGTACGTCTCGCGATCATCTGCGGATGCAGCCTTGAAGCGCAACCGCCGGATTCCATGCTGGGGAGAGACATCATGAGGATGAACTGGATCGGGCAGTCAGCAGCCTGGATAGCGGGTACAGTGTTGTCGGTTGCCACAATCTCCGCATTCGGTCAAGTGCGCGTCACGGAAAAGATCGAAGAGATTTCCACCTATCTCGTGCAATCGGCCGATCCGAATCCGCAATTCTACTTCGGCGCTGCCTCCCAGGGCGCTGAAAAGCGCATTTATCCGTATGCGCTCGATGACAACCTGACTACGGAACGGAAGCTGAAGCCTTATAAAGTCATCTACCTTGAAAACGAATATATTCGCGTTGGCATCATTCCCGAGCTGGGCGGCAAGATTTTCTCGGCGATCGATAAGACCAATCAATACGAGTTCATCTATCACCAGCACGTGATCAAGCCCGCGTTGATTTCCTTGCTGGGCGCCTGGGTTTCCGGCGGGATAGAGTGGGACATTCCTCATCATCACCGCGCTACCAGTCTCTTGCCGGTTCAGTACGCGATCTCGTCGTCAAGTGACGGCAGCAAGACCGTGTGGGTGGGAGAACTGGAACTTCGCGACCGCATGCGATGGGCCGTCGCGATCACACTGCATCCTCAAAAGGCCTATCTCGAGGCGTCCTTCCGCATCGATAACCCCGGTATGCTGCCAACCACCATGTTGTGCTTTTCGAATGTGGCCGTGAGCGTCAATCCTTCCTACCAGATCATTTTTCCGCCGGACACTCAACTGGTGACCTACCATGCCAAGCGCGCGTTCACAACCTGGCCCGTGGCCACAGGCGATTTTAATGGCACAGATTTCGGCAAAGGCGTGGACGTGAGTTGGTACAGAAATCACATCAATAGCACTTCGATGTTCGCGTGGAATTATAAGGATGATTTCTTTGCGGGGTACGATCATAGCCGCAACGCCGGCATCATGAGCATCGCGGACCACAATATGGTGCCGGGGAAGAAGTTCTTTACATGGGGCAATAGCCCCGAGGGCAGGAGCGAAGACCACCTGCTGACCGAAAACGACGGGCCCTACATTGAACTCATGGTGGGCGCGTTCTCAGATAATCAGCCCGACTATAGTTGGCTCACGCCGCATGAAACCCGCGAGTGGAAGGAATACTGGTATCCCTTCCACGACCTGGACGGGGTAAGCAATGCCAATCTCGATGCGGCAGTCAATCTGACTGCGAATGAAGACAAGGCGCGAGTGGCGTTCTATGCGACGTCGGTGCATCCGGCAGCGCGAATGCGTCTGCTGCTGGGCGATAAGGTTCTGCTCGATGACCGTAAATCGCTTGGACCTGCAACGCCCTATATCGCCACGGTGTCTTTGCCGCACGGGACGGATGAGCACGATTTGACGGCGTCGCTCTGCGATGGCGAAAAGACTCTGATTCTGTACAAGCCGTCGCGGCTCGCACCGCCTGTGCTGCCAACCAAGGTCGATGATGCGCCCGTTCCAGACCAGGTCGGCAGCGTCGAGGAGCTGTATTTGCAGGGGTTACGTGTCGAACAGTTTCACGCGCCGGGTAAATCGCCGCTCCCCTACTGGCAGGAAGCGTTGCGCCGCGACCCCGGAAATGCGCAGGTGAATACAGCCATGGGAATCCGCGCCCTGCGCGGAGCGCGCTATGCCGATGCCGAATCGTATTTGAGAAAGGCGATTGATCGCATTACGCACGACTACGCGCGCCCGCGCAATGGCGAAGCTCTCTATTACCTGGGCCTTGCCTTGAAGGGCGAGGGCAAAATCGATCAGGCCTATAACCAGTTCCAGCAGGCTCTGTGGAGCGCGGAGTGGAAGGGACTCGCGCGTTTTGAAATTGCGGAGATCGAAAGTCTCCAGGGCCGTTACGCTGCAGCGCTCGACGATGTCAATCAAGCGCTTGAGTCCAATGAATCAGACGTACGGTCTCTGGCTTTAAAGGCGGCGCTTTTGCGGCACATGGGCCAGCGTGAGCAGGCAAGGTCGATCAGCGCACGCATTTTGGAGGTCGATCCGCTCGATCCGCAGGGACTCTGCGAACGATGGCTGGCTGCTCCAACAGCTCTTACTGCTGCGCCAATGGACAGGGCGATCACAGCGTTTCCCGACCTGGCGCTCGAGGCTGCCGCAAGCTATCAGAACGCCGGTCTTTGGCTGGATGGCTTGCAAATCCTGTCGGAGGTGAAAGGCAAGGTTCCTGCCTCCGGAGCTACGGGCCTGATGGATTACTACCAGGCCTACTTTGAACAGAGGCTGGGCCACAATGATTCCGCCGCCGCTTACCGGAAGGCAGCCAGCGAAGCGCCGCTGGACTACGCGTTCCCATTTCAGTTCGAGATGGAGCCCGTTCTGAGCGAGGCGATGGAAATGAATCGCGCGGACAATCACGCGCCTTATTTGCTGGGCAATTTGCTCTACGACTGGCAACCGGACCGTGCCACAAAGTTGTGGGAGGAGTCGGCGGAACGAGGAGCGACATATCCGGTGGTCTATCACGATCTGGCCGTAGCGTACCGGCACGCGGACCGACCCAGGGCTGACCTTCAGGCCATGCTCGAAAAAGCGGCGGCCCTTGGCGGCAACGGCATGGTCTTCGGCGAGCTCGACCGGATGTATGAGGAGAATGGCGTTGCGCCGGAGAAGCGGCTTGCTGTTTTGGAACAGCATCAGCCGGTGTTGACCAGGGATGACGTTATCGCCCGCGAGATCGGCTTGTATAACGACGTGGGCAAGCCAAAACAGGCGCAGGCCTTAATCCAAACGCGGTTCTTCCGACCATGGGAGGGCGGCGCACACTTCGACGTCGGCGACTCCTGGGTCAATTCCTGCCTCATCCTCGGCCGGCAGTTGCTGTCGGCCGGCAAGCCACAGGAAGCATTGACCACGTTCCAGAATGCCCCGAAATTGCCCTCCAACCTTGAAGAAGCGGGCGGCAACCCGGCCGGCCGCCAGCTGGAAATTTCTTATTGGACGGCGATGGCATACGAGAAGCTGGGAGATCAGCTGAATGCCAGGCGCGAGTTTGAGTTGGCCGCAGTCGCGCAACCCGAAGCAACTTCTCAGCGTCGGCGCTTTACCCGCAGCGACGCTCCTCCATCGCCGGCAGGCAGCGCGGTCGACAAGGCGCAATCGTACTATCGGGCGCTGGCGATGAAAAAACTGGGCCAGGATAAGCAGGCCGACGCTCTCTTTGAGAATCTGATCCGCACAGGAACTCGCACTCTCGCCGGCTATTCAGAGGGAACGGTCGGAACGCTTGACGACCGTGAAGTGGTCGCGACAGCGCATTACCTCGTTGGTCTTGGAGAAGCGGGATTGCATCATAGAGCGGAAGCGCAGAATGCGTTCCGCGCGGCTCTCTCCATTTGTCCCGACCATCTGGGAGCGCTCCTCGCCGTGAGCCCGGCGTTATCGGACTCCGCTGTCGCTGAAACCGGGAACTGAATTGTTCAAGGTGTGCAGGCCTGCGCATAAGGCCGCAGTACCTGCCTGATGCGATGCAGAATGAGAGAATGAGCGTCAGCCTGCAATATCCCCTCACGGACCGCGCAGTACTGGTCGGGCAGAAACTGGCTCAACATGGTTTCAGGAATCGTGACGCCGCCCAGGTTCGCGAGGAGGATCTCGACCGCGCGCCGGATCTCCGGATGGTTCCAGTAATAGCGCACGCGGTCGCTATAGCTGTAACGCAGCAACAGGCGCACCGCGCGCTCGTCGCCCATGTAATGGTGTTCCCAGTTGCGGGGTTCACTCAGCATGACCCGTGCAATGACCTCAGGGAGCCGGGAGCACTGCTCTTTGGGCAAAAGTTCAGCCTCAATCTGCGCCAGCGCATCCAGGGCCTCTCGCATCGCGAAAGTCAGCGCCGGTCCGACTTTTAGAATGGCAAAGCCGCCACGCACAAGGTCTCGATACGCCTGGGGTTTTTGATAGTCAGTCGAATGCGCCTCGTAAACCAGCGCCTCTTCCCGATCCAGCAACGCGGAAAGATGTGCGGCACGGGCAGGTTCGTAATCAACGACGGAGGTGTGGTCAAACTCAACTCCAGGCTGCACCACCAGCGCGATCACACGTGGCCAAACATGCCCCAATCCCATTTCCTCAAAGATTCGCCCATGCACGCGCAGCGTTTGCGCTGCAGACTCCTGGGTCGTCACCGCCAGCTTGTCAAGCTTCTCTGTCGCCCCTCCCGGGGTCGGAACCTCGGTGCCGATCACATACAGCGGTTTGAAATTGCGAGACACATCTTCAGCGGCAGCACACATGGCAGCTGCGCGCTGCGCGATGATCTCGTCACTCAGAGGCGAAGCGTCGTCGGCGCATGACATGCTCGCGTCGAGATGGATCTTGCGAAATCCTGCCCGCACGTAGGCGCCAAGCATCGACGTGGCTTCATCCATTGCCGATTTCGCCGGCAAATGCCGCCAGGGGTTCGGGCCAAGGTGATCCCCACCCAGGATCAGCCGCTCCGATGGAAGTCCTCTATCTTCAGCGATGGCAGCAAGGTGGCGTCGGAAATCCGCGGGCGTCATTCCCGTATACCCGCCATGGTGGTTGACCTGGTTCGAGGTTGCCTCCACTAAAAGCGTCGAGCCGTCTTCGACTACCTGATCACATGCCGCTTCGAGAACCCAGCGGTGTGCCGAGCACACAGAGTAGATTCCCAATGGATCACCACGTCGCCGGCTCGGAGCCAAGTCAAGCAGCACATCCGATGTTGCGGAGCGTCGAAACACGCGCGACTCCTTTTGGTAACTAAAAGAAATAATACGCAAAGGAATACCTGGAGGCCAGCCGACTCGAGTGATTTAAATCACCGACTCTTTATCTCTCGGCCATGTAGAGTCTCAGTTTCATCTTAGTTTTTCCGGTCTGGACGCGTTTTCAAATCGTTGCGCTTGAGGTCGAGCAATGGAAGCAGCGAGCGGAAATCGATGCGTAGGCAAAAAAGAGGGGGCGTGATACGTGCAATCCATCGAGTTATCAGCCACCTGCCCGTTCGCTTGGTCTCTTTCATAACTCATATGGGATCTGCCTAATGTTTCATTTATGAGCTTCTTTCCTTATGTTTGATATTTTTTCCTTTGTTTTCGGGTAGCAGATGTGTTAATCTTGCTACCACAACGAAAAATGTCCGCCTTTGCGCCGAGTACCCAATGCACCCAATGGGACTGCGTTCAAGGGCGAGAGATCCGGCCAAAAGCCGCGGGAGATAGAAAACGAAATGAAAAACTGGGCCATTTCAAAGGGGCAAACTAAACTGCGCACAATCTACGTTTTTTTGACCGTACTTGGCCTTTGCTGCGTTCTTTGCGGACGTTTCGCAATGGCCCAGGTCGACCAGGGGACCATCAGCGGCGTGGTAAGCGACAGCAACGGCGCATTAATTCCGGGCGCGACGGTTACGCTGCGCAACGTCGACACAGGGTTGGTGCTGATTGACAAAACCAATGCACAGGGGGTCTATGTGTTCACTCCTGTGAAGATTGGCAATTACACCGTGACCGCGGAGGCTTCGGGGTTCGAGAAGACGACGCAGGAAAATGTGCATCTGGATATCCAGCAGCGCCTGAATATTGCCATCGCCTTGAAAGTCGGCAGGGTGTCGGAATCGGTGGTTGTGAGCGAAGCGCCGCCGGCGCTGCAGACCGACACTTCGTCAGTGGGCCAGGTGATGAGCACGGAAACCATCAACAACACACCGCTGAACGGACGGAACTGGGTATACATTGCGCAGTTGACGGCCGGAGTTGATCCCGGGCTCTCCGCGGGTGGTGCTCGTGGCGGTGGTACGGGCGATTTTTCGGCCAACGGCCAGCGCACCACGCAGAACAACTTCATTCTCGACGGCGTCGACAACAACGTGAACGTCGATGACTTTCAAAACGGCGCCAGCTACAACGTCAAGCCGCCGCCGGACGCGCTGGCGGAATTCAAGATCGATACCTCCGACTACAGTGCCGAGTTCGGGCACTCGGCCGGGGCCGTGCTCAACGCCAGCATCAAGTCTGGTACCAACCAGATCCACGGGGACGTGTGGGAATACGTGCGCAACACGCGTTTCGATGCGGCCGACTGGGATTCTGCCGGCGGCGTGGTTCCCGCCTACCATGAGAACCAGTTTGGCGCCACGCTGGGCGGGCCCATCTGGAAGAACAAGCTTTTCTACTTTGGTGATGCGGAAATGAATCGCATCGCCTTTGCCACACCCCTGCTCTTGTCCGTTCCCACGGCAAGCCAGCGCAAAGGGGATCTTTCGGAGTATTTTCTTACCGCTAAAACCGGCAAAAGCTCGCCCGTGGGTGTTTTCGAGCCGAATAGCGGCGGTCAGGTGGCGTTGACCGGAGCCGCCGGGGCTATTTCAAATCCGGACCCCACATGCGCTACCTACAGCACGACCTGCGCCTGGAGTACCGCCACGCCGGGCAGCGGCATCGGCGCAGCCACCACCAACAACTATGGTGGGAGCGGCAACGCACCCCTTAGCGGCAACTTCAACGGCACCGGGATGGCGAGCCCGTTAGCGGATACGGTCGGGGAAGAAGTCCTGCAGGATTATCCTCTGCCGAACACGGCCGGTTGGACGGGAAAGTCCAGCGATACTCCGGGGAGCGGACTGTTGTACAACAATTACAAGTTGAATGATCCCATCCATGACAACACCTGGCAGTGGGATCAGCGCCTGGACTGGAACCTGAGCGCCAAGGATCAAGCCTACGCGCGCTATAGCTATACGCACGATCAAATCGGCGCGCAGCCTCCGCTCGGTCCCATCCTCGACGGCGGCTATTATCTGCCTTCATCCGGGGTCTCTGCCGCACTCACTCTCAACATGGCAGAGAACTTCATGATGAGCGAAACTCACATTTTCAACCCCAACCTCATTAACGAATTCCGCTTCGGATATAACTGGGGCCACTTCGTGATCGGCCAGGAGAACGCCAACACCCCGGCCAGCAGTCTGATTCCCGGGATGGGCGGCGTGCCCTTTACCGGCTTTGCCGGCCCCAACGGTGGCACCCCGTTCATCTTGTTGGGCGGAGAGCACAGGCTCAGTTATGCCGGCTCGCCCACCGATGTTCCGTCGGTCGAACGCCAGAACATTTATCAGATCCTCGACAACGTGACCAAGATTCATGGGCGCAACTCGATCAAGTTCGGTATCGAGCTGCAGGCCATCCGCACCTCCTTCGCGCAGTCTCAGTATCCGCGCGGCCGATACAACATGAACGGCTTCTACGACGCCAAGTTTAACGCCAGTGGAACGGAAACCTCTCTGACCAACGTGGGCGTTGCCGACCTGTTGACCGACAACATGGGCAACATCGGCCTCTCTCCGGGCTGGAATACCCAGTACTATCGCAACTATCGCGCCGCGTACCTGCAGGATGACTGGAAGGTCAACTCCAAGCTGACCGCGAACCTGGGCCTGAGGTACGACTTTATTCAGCCGGCCAGCAGCAAGGGAGGCAATCTGGCCAACCTTGTTATTTCATCGGAAAACGAAACCGCATTGGGCCTGGGAACATCCGGGACATCGGCTACCGGCGTAGCCCAGTGGGTGATGCCTGCCAAGGTTGCCGCCGCCGCCCCGCTTTCAGCAAATTTTCAGAGTTTGCTGACCAACGACCACATTGCGCTCAATTACACCACTGCCAATGAAAACGCCCTGGTGAGCGTTCAGCATTATAACTTTGCTCCGCGCGTCGGGCTTGCCTATCAGTTCGATCCCAAAACCGTAGTGCGCGCCGCCTACGGCCTGTTCTACGGAGCTATTGAAGCTCCTGGAGGCGCCGAGCTGGAGACGAACTATCCCTTCGCCTATCAAGTGGTGATGGACAACCAGTACGTGGTGCAATATGGCGGATGCTATCCATCCACCCAGACTGGCGCCTTCAACATCAACAGCCAGTGCCCATCCAACGGCACCCCGGACCTGGATGTCGCCAGCGGCACCACGCCGACGCCGGGCGGGACCCCCGGGCACAATCAACCGTATGGATTTTCTCCTTTCCCATACCCCACATCGCTCGAGGCCGGCGGGTCGCTCTACTTCGCCAACGGCGGTCTGGCCAATTTCGCCAGCGCCAGCGCCATCGCCATGTCCCAAACCAACATCAAGACTCCCTATACGCAAAGCTTCAACTTGACCATTGAGCGCGAAATAACACCTACCATTATTGGAACTCTCGGCTACGTGGGAAACAACTCCAGGCATACATTCGCCGGCACCCAACCCCTGGCTGCTCTTGCTGTAACCAGCAATAGCAATCCCAGCGGCGAACAAGGCTCCATCGCGTTCCCCGGCATATCCACTGAGAACGCCATGGAGAGCTGGATCGGCGCAAGCATGTATAACTCGCTGCAGGCAAAGATCGAGAAGAAATATGCGGGCGGAGCGAATTTCCTCGCGTCGTATACCTATTCTCATGCCGAAGACAACGCTGAGAACCCTGGAATTGGAGGTGGACCAGGCTATCGCAACACCAACCTCATCCCACTCAAAGACGAGATGACAAGCTCCAACTACGACGTCCGTCACCGCCTCACGTTCAACGGCCTTTACGATTTGCCGTTCGGCAAGGGGCGTAAATTTATCAACTCCGCCGGCTTGCTCGATTACCTGGTAGGCGGCTGGTCAGCCAGCGCCACCTGGCAAGCGCAAACAGGCATTCCGTTCACGGTGGGTACGGGCGGCAATACATTCATCTCGGCGAACGGCCTTAGCCAGGTCAACGCCATCCGGGTCGGCGATCCGTTCAAGGGCGGTGGCACTCCGCAGGCGGCGAATATCGACATGCAGGGCGTAACCTGTCCGGCCCACGTCAAAAACAGAACCAACTGGTATAACCCTTGCGCGTTTATCGATCCGGCGCCCGGGAGCAACATCGCTCCAGGTGTGCTGCTGACCGACGAGGCCAGCGCCATCAAATATGGCGGCGGAAAGGCCAACCAGATTCATGGACCAGGATATGAACGCGTCAATATGTCGGCGTTCAAGAACTTCCCAATCTGGCGGGAGCAGCATATCCAGTTCCGTGCCGACGCCTTCAACCTGTTCAACACGCCGTCCTTGGGCCAGCCCAGCGACCAGAATCTGGATGCGACCTCCGGTGAGATCGATAACCCGCAGAGCTTCCAGAACTACACCCCCGATGCCCGCTTCTTCCAGCTTGCCGCAAAGTTCGTTTTCTAGAGCGGCAATTAACTGCATGCAGGGAAGAGCATGCAACCTCTACCAATGCATCTCCCGCGTGCGCCTCAGCGCGCGCGGGAGATGTTCAGCAAAGCAATAGGGCCATCTTCATCAATTCGGAGCCCACTCGAACGTTGTGAGTCCTGAAGTGGGGCGCAGCACACAATGGATACTTCGCGGCGGAATCTCCTGAAAGCGGCCGCATTCCTGATCGTGGATCAATGGACTAGGCTTCACGCGCTCGATGCCGGCCCCAAATCGCGCGTGCGCGGAGAAGATGATCGTAAGATCATTATTCTCTGTTGCGCCGGAATCCGCCGCGACGAAACCTTTTCTCCTGCCGGCCTTGAAAATATTCCCCATCTTCTTCACGATCTTCTCCCCGGAAGCGTCTTCTACCCCTTCGTTCGCAACGATGGTGTCACCAGCCACTACAACACCATTTCCAGCATCATCACCGGGAATTGGCAACGGCTCGACGATTGGGGCAAGATACCGCCCGCCAGCCCCACGCTGTTTGAGTATTTGCGCAAGCGCAGGGAATTTTCGCAGGACAAGACCTGGCTGATTTCGAGCAACAAAGCCCTGACCAGCATGATTGGCGCCAGTGCGGTGACCGGCTTCGGCGAGCCCTATGGCGCCAACGTGGTGTTCCCCAAGCAGTTGCTGATTAACGCAGTGATTCACGCAGCCTCCCAGGGCCACGCCGACCACAGCGCGTTACCTGACACCATGCAGCCTGAAATCGAGGCCACCCTGCGCAGCGACGATTACGAAGGTCTCGGCTGGTCGGTATTTGACAATCATCTCGCGCTCGATGACCGCATGCAGGCATCGGTTCAGAATGCGATCGACGATCTTGTCCGCGCCAACGCCGCTATAACCGGCGATGAGTTCACATTTCTCGTCAGCCTCGAAGTGATGAAGCGCTTTGCGCCGTCTCTGCTGGTGATCACCTTCTCCGACGTGGAGGTCGCGCATTTTGGAGCCTATTCCATGTATATGTCCGGCATCCGAACTATGGATCGGCTTGTCCACGAACTCTGGAGTTTTGTTCAGGCCACCCCTTCTTATCAGGGCAAGACCACTCTGTTTGTTCTTCCCGAGTTCGGCCGGGATCTGGATGGATCGAACACCAACGGATTCTTCAATCATCGGCTCAACGACGATTCGACGCGATTGACGTGGCTGATGTGCAAGGGAGAAGCCGTGGGATCGTCACAGGAGGTTGAGCGCCCCATCGAGCACCTCGATCTCTGTCCAACCATTGCCAAGCTGTTCGACCTGGGACCTCTGGGGCTGCCCGGAAAAGCCTTGCCCGAAATCGGCGCCTGAGCCTGCGGAGAAACCATGAGCTCGCCTGACAACGTCGATAGCAGACAAGAACCTAACCTCGATCGGTATCGTCATCTCATTCGCGAGCTCCCCATAACGCTCCGCCCGTCGATGAATGAGCAAGTGGAGGCGTGGAACACGCTCTTCCCGTTTGAGCAATCGTGTCTTGCCGGGATGATGAACCGGCTGGCCTCGCTCAGTCCGTCTGATTTCGCGGCTATCACGGCGCCCGTCCGCGCCATCGAAAACAGGATGGGAGTCAGGAGTTGGGATTTTTCAGAGGCGGAAGACACCATCGAAAATGCGTCGCTCTTGGCGCGTTCGCCGTATTATGCCGAATGGCGTGCCCAGGTGGAAAAGTTCTATGAGAACGTCAACGCGCCGGCAACTGCCTTCCAGAAAGTCCAAAGCTGTCCTGCCCGATTGCTCCTCCTCAGTATTCCCGCCAGCCTCCCTACCGATCCTCTAACCCTCTGGAGATCATGGGATCGTCGTGGATGCTCAGTCAGAATCTCGGGTGATGCTGGAACCGTCTTCTCGCTCGCCCTCCAAGGCCAGCCGGGCTCACCGGGAATCATCGATCTGCTGCGAACCCAGGGAGTCGTCGACAACTCCGACCTCTGGTACATCGATGCCGGCGCGGCGCCAGCCAGTTTCTCCACCCGCTTATCGCCGGCAACGGCCTCCATTCTGGAATATGGCGCGCTCAAGCCGCTCCGCAACGAGTTTCTTGCAGAACTGAACAAAGCTCCCAAGAGCATTCAGATTACCGATCGGGTCCGATCGGTCCTGCGGCGTAAGCTGTGGGACAATCTGTGGCCTGATGGCTTCGCCGACCAGGCCAGGCTGCAGAGATTCGTCATCGAGCTCTTCCTCAGCGGCAATGGCGCCGTGATTTTTCCCAACTCATTTGTGGAATGGGGGGCAGCAGAGGCGATGCGGCGGGCGCGGCCTCGCGTGCTGATCGCCCGTTTCGGGATGCGCATTAAGCCCAAGCCGTTCACCAGCATCGCCGTCTTCGAGAATCAACAGAAGATCAGTTCAGTTCCTGATGCCGACGATCCTCAAGGCAGCGCCGTCGATGCCGGCATTCTTGCGCGCTACGTCTGGCTCGCCGCTTCGCGATATCCCGAAGTGGAACGCACCTGCTGCGTGTGCCTGGCGGAATCCTCAAACTCAGCCTTTGTAATTACCCATCCGGGCAACGCCAACCGGTTCAACCCTCGGGATGCGGTCACGCCCAATGAGCTATGCGGTTGGATCACCGAACAACTCGTCGGCTGAGAGGCGGCTATGTCATTCGCCCGCGGATTCGGAAACGATCCAGCACGATCCCAAAAGAGCGCCAAAACGACGAAAATGCTTGTAAAACGTAAGCAAAGAATGTAAAAGAAGAATATGAATCGCCGCCAGATGCTTCGAAGAACGGGTGCCGGCCTCATCCTCGGGACCGTCGCGCGCGACCTCGAGGCCGCGCAGGCATCGGACGCTGTGCCCGCCAAGGCGCCTGAACTCGCGCTTTCACAGTACGAGCCCAAGAGCATGCTCGCGGTCCGCGAGACTGGCGTCGAGCGGTCACGATATCCCGCGATCGACGTGCACACGCACCTCACCTTCTCAGCCAGAGAAATCAGCGGCGTTCCCATGGCGGCGGAGCGCAAAATCCTCGGCGATCCGAGTGAAATGATCGCCGTCATGAATCGGAAGAATCTGCGTTCCATGGTGAACCTGACCGGCGGCTACGATACCGGCCTGGCGGAGACGGTTCAAAAGTACGACCAGGCGCACCCTGATCGTTTTTACACGTTCACCGAACCGGCCTGGTCCCGCATTCTCGAGCCCGATTATCCCCGCATGCAGGCCGAGGCTATCCAAGCCGCGTATCGCAATGGCGCTCGTGGCCTGAAAATCCTCAAGACGCTCGGGCTCTATCTGCGCGATGACATCACTTCCGGCAAGCTGATCAAGATCGACGATGCCCGCTTCGACCCCATGTGGGAGATGTGCGGGCAGTTGCAGATACCTGTTGCCATTCACATCTCCGATCCCCTCGCGTTTTTCACGCCCACCGATCGCTTCAACGAGCGCTACGAGGAGCTCCACCGCCATCCTGACTGGTCATTCTATGGTCGGGATTTTCCCTCCAACGCGGAATTGATCGAGGCGCGGAACAGAGTGATAGCGCGCCATCCGAAAACGCATTTTATTGTGCTGCATGTCGGCAACTTTGCTGAGAACCTCGCCAATGTTTCCGAAGCCATGGATCGCTTTCCCAACATGAGCGTCGACATCGCGGCGCGCATCGGCGAGCTGGGCCGCCAACCGCGCACCGCCCGCAGCTTCTTTGAGAAATACCAGGACCGCATCCTGTTCGGAACCGATGCCACGCCGCACGGGTACGAATCTCCGCAGCAGATTTTGAATGATCAGATGTACGAGATTTACTTCCGGTTTCTTGAGACCGATGACGAATACTTTAACTATGCGCCCGCGCCCATTCCGCCCCAGGGCCGCTGGCAAATCTATGGCATTCACCTTCCCGATGGAATTCTGAAGAAGGTCTATCTTGAGAATGCCGCCCGCCAGCTGCGGCTTACCAGTCAAACATAACTACTCGGCTGAGATGGCGAGGGTAATCCGGATCCAGCCCTTTATGCAGGCCAAGATGCACGCCCAGCAGCTGTCCCCACACCAGATAGATGACCAATTGGGCCAGCTCCGGCACCGCCAGGCCGAGTTCGATCGCCAGATCTGAACAGCGCTCCACTTCAGGCGATATTTTGTTGGCAATCGCCAAAGTGCGCGCGCCCAGTTGCTTCATCTCGCACAGAACCGAGGCTTCTTCCGCGTAACCCTTCTCCGAAAGCAGCGCGCCCACCAGCACCCCCTCCGAAACGATTGACATCGGCCCATGCCTGAACTCCAGCGTGTGAAAGAACTGCGCATAACTCGATGAAGATTCCATCACCTTGAGAGCCGTCTCCCGCGCGATGGGATACAGAACGCCCTGCGCTAGAAAGGCGGCGTCGGCAATCGGAGTCTCCGCGAACTTCTCAATCTTCTCCGAGTAGACAGGCAATAATGCGGTCAGCGCCGCAGGCAGTGTCCGCAGTGCCTCCACGAAATCTTCCCGGCCGGCAAACCGCGCCGCAATGTATTGCAGTGCCATCAGCATCGACGTGAACGATGACGTCATCACGATGCTCTCTTCGGTGACGGGGAGTTGCAGCGTGCGCGTGGAGATCTGACCCAATTCGTTGGCATCGCATGTGACGGCAAGAAATTCGATGCCGCGTCGACGAAGCAGTTCAGCAACCTGCAGAATTTCCGAGGTACGCCCCGATCGCGAGATCAGAACCGGGAAGATAGCGGATTCAGCGGGCAGTTCCAACTCCGGCGACAACAGAACCTCGGACGCTGGAACGGCATGCGCAGAAAAGTTGACAAGGGGCCTGAAGGTGTCCGCTGCCGCTTGGGCAAGGTGAAAGCTTGTACCGCATCCGACGAAAACCCACCTGTAATTGCGAGGGTCTCTGTCGCCGACAAGACGTTCAAGATCGATCTTGTCGAGCATGCACAGACAATGACGCCAATCCTCGTGCTGGCGGCAGATCTCACCTAAAGTCTTGATTCCGCGCCGCATTGGAACCCCACTTCCCATAAGCGTGCTAAAACGAGCCTTTCACCCTTTCCATTCGGGCCCGAATCAAGGATTGTGGGCACTTTAAGCTATCAAACGAAATTATAGCACATAATTCGAAATATACAACGACAAAAAAAGATGTTAGAATCCGGGAAAAGCTGGCAGCTGATTCATTTCGAGGGTTTTACGCGGGCCAGGCTGGCTTTTCCGGCGAAATCGGCGAGAATGGGGCTTACCTTTCGATTGAGGCAGAATGCTCGCTTCGAGATTCACCGGGCAGTCCAGTGGAAACCCATCGCGGATAAGGAACCCGATGCTGATAATCAATCCGATGCTTTGAGGGCCGATTGGGTTGATTCGACGCACCCAGAGAGCCAGGCCGGCGAAATCCGGTTTCGCGGCGCCCGGCAAGAATCCGCTTACAAGTCGCTTAACTGCTGAGGGTCGCATTTCGGGGTGCAGCGCATCAAGGAGATGGCCATGGGCTCGAAAAACCGCAGGTCAGGCACCATCGCAGCATGCGCAGCCGCCTGGTTGCTTTGGTCCGCGGCGATGGTCGCTGGACAAGATCTGCCTGCCGCCAATCAGAACGCAAGCTCTCAGGCCTGGTGGAAGAATGCGGTGATCTATGAGGTCTACCCGCGCAGCTTTCAGGACACGAATGGCGACGGGATTGGCGATCTGAACGGCCTGACCGAGAGGCTGGACTATTTGCACGACCTTGGCGTCGACGCGCTCTGGCTGACGCCGGCGTACCCGTCGCCACAAGTGGATTTCGGATACGACATCTCCGATTATCGTACCATCGATCCGCAATATGGCACGCTCGCCGACTTCGACCGGCTGGTGGTCGAAGCCCAAAAGCGACACATCCGCATCATCATGGACATGGTGATGAATCACACTTCGGATCAGCACCCATGGTTCATTCAATCGCGCTCCTCGCGCGGTAATCCGTATCGCGATTGGTATGTGTGGCACGACGGAAGGGGCCAGACCGCGGCCGGCAAGGGCGAGCCGCCCAACAACTGGCAATCCGAATTTGGACACTCCGCCTGGCAGTGGGATGAGAAAACCCGGCAGTACTACTACCACAAATTCTATGTTCAGCAGCCCGACCTGAACTGGGACAATCCCGCGGTGCATCAGGCCTTCAAAGACATCATCGCCTTCTGGCTGCAGCGCGGCGTGGCCGGCTTCCGGTTCGACGCCATTACCACCCTCTTTGAGGATCCCAGCCTGGCCGATGAGGGCGTCGTCAAGGACAAGAACGGCAATCCCTTGATCGACGCTTATGGCGAACAGGAGCTGGACGGGTCGAAGACTTTCCTCGTCGCCAAAATGCACCCCGTCATGCAGGAGATGCGCGCTTACGTCGACTCATTCAACACCACCGCATTTCCCGGCACGCGCGTCCTGATTGCCGAAGTCTACACGGGAAAGATTGCCGAATTGGCGGCGATGTATGGTCCGCCCGGCAAGCCCGAGTTCCAGTTGCCGATGGATACGCAGGTGGGCCGTATCGACAAACTGGACGTAGCCGCATTCCGCGCCAAGCTCAGGGATGCCGAGACCGGGCTCGGTGCCAACACTCCCCTCCTGCTTTTCGATAATCACGACAACCCGCGTCTCGATATGCGTTATGGCGACGGCGTGCACGACACAGATATCCAGCGTGTGCTTTCGACCATCCTTCTTGCCAGCGGGGGCTCGGCCCTCGTCTACTACGGCGACGAAATCGGCATGCTGACCACGCCGCCTAAGCGCAAGGAGGATGTGAAGGATCCGATCGGGATCACGGGATGGCCCAGGGAAAAAGGCCGCGACGGCGAGCGCACGCCCATGCAATGGGATGCGAGCCCCAATGCAGGCTTCTCCACGGGTACGCCCTGGCTGCCGGTGCCGCCGAGCGCGGCGGCCATCAATGTGAAGGTTGAGCAGAGCGATCCCAATTCGCTTCTGGCATGGTACAAGCAGCTGATCCGGCTCAAGAAAACCGTGCCGGCGCTCGAGCGCGGCGCCAATATCATGCTCGACACTGAGAATACAAAGGTGCTGAGTTGGATGCGGCAAGCGCCGGGCGCGCCTCCAGTGGTCGTCAGCGTGAATTTCACGGCCGAGCCGCAGACCGTGAATCTGGCCACCGGCAAAGCGGACTCGCGGACGCGGAAACCCAAAACGCTGCTCAAGACACCGGGTGCAGCAGATCCGTCCTCGCTCGATCAGATTCAGCTGGGGCCCTTCGCTGTGTACATCGCCGAGGTCCAGTAACTTCATAAGACGCGATCGAAGCCGAGGCAGTGAACGAAAGGTCGATGATGTACCGCATCGCATGCGTACTTCTCATCGTGATCGGTTGGGCCAATTTTCCTTTGACCGCCGCCCAAACCCCGGACTTGCCGGAGACAAATTCCGCGGTCACGCCAACACCGGCTGATCCCGCGCACCGCGACTGGCAAGCCTCCTGGGTCACGCATCCGACGGCGCCCTTGCGCGAGCCCATGGTTCTGCATTTCAGGCGCGTGCTCCAGATGGCGGCGGTGCCGGCGAGTTACCCGGTGCGTGTCAGCGCCGACAACCGCTTCATCCTTTACGTCAACTCGCGTCGCGTCGGAGACGGTCCGGCTCGCGGCGATTTGACCCACTGGCGCTACCAGCGCTTCGACCTGGCGCCATTTCTGCATCCCGGTGAAAACCTCATCACGGCGACGGTATGGAACTGGGGCATCTTTGCACCGGTGGCGCAGATGAGCGATCGCACTGCATTCTTGCTGGAGAGCGAAGCGGCAGCGGATGCGGGGATCAGCACGCCCAGGGGATGGCAGGTGGAAATCGAGCCCGGCCATCGCGCGCTCGACCGCACCTCGGTGGATTTCCGTACCTACATGGCCTCCGGTCCGGGCGAAGAAATCGACGCCGCGCTCTATGACTGGGACTGGCAATCACCGGGCGACACCAAGGGAAATTGGGTGGACGTGGCCTCGCCCATGCGCGACAGTCTCTTCGCCGATGTGAACCGCGCGCACTCGGCTGACACTGAGGCCGACAACGACTGGGGGCTGGTTCCCGATGCACTGCCCCACATGATGTACGCGCCCATCAGCGCCGGCGCGGTAGTGCGAACCAGCACTCAGAACTCGGCGGCTGAGTTGCCCAACCTGCGGCAATTCCCTGCCTCGGCGGTCACGCTTCCGGCCGGCACGCACGTGGATCTGCTGCTCGACCGCAAAACTCTCACGACGGCGTACCCCGTCCTTACCGTCTCGGGCGGCAAGGGCGCGAAGATCCGGATCTCCTACGCCGAAGCGCTCTTCGACAAGAACATGCACAAAGGCGATCGTGACGAAGTTGGCGACCGCCAGGCGCGGGGGCTCAAAGACAGCTTTCTGCCCGACGGCGGATTGCATCGCACTTTCGAGCCCCTCTGGTGGCGCACCTGGCGCTATCTCGACCTCGACATCGAGACAACGGGCGAGCCGCTTACGCTGGAATCCCTCACCGCAGCCTTCACGGCCTACCCCTTCGACCAACGCGCGACCTTCTCCTCGCCCGATCCCGAACTCAAGCAGATCTGGGATATAAGCTGGCGCACCGCCCGCCTCGACGCCCACGAAACCTACATGGATACGCCCTACTACGAGCAGCTCCAGTACGTGGGCGACACGCGCATCCAGATGCTGATCTCGTACGCGGTCGCCAACGACGACCGCCTGGCGCACCAGGCCATCGAGGCCTTCGACACCTCGCGCTTCTCCGATGGCATCACGCGCAGCCGCTACCCAAGCTCGCTGGCTCAGACCATCCCCACCTTTTCTCTGCTTTGGGTGGGCATGGTGCGCGATTGGTGGGGCTATCGCCCCGACGCCGAGGTCGCGCGGCGGTCTTTGCCCGGCGTTCGCACCGTGCTCGACTGGTTCGCGCGCTACCAGCAGCCCGACGGACTGCTCAAGCAGCTTCCCTGGTGGAGCTTTATCGACTGGATTCCCTCTGGTACGATTCCCACCTACGATGCCAGAGGCGAGTCCTGCATGACCACGCTCCAATACCTGGGAGCGCTTGACGATGCTGCCGCTCTTGAACAGGGCCTCGGCGACCCGGTCTTCGCCGAGCGCGACCGCAGACGCGCGGCGCATGTGCGCGAAGGATTGAAGACGCACTGCTGGGACGCTGACCGCGGCCTGGTTGCCGAAACGCCCGACAGGATCAGCTTTAGTCAGCAGGCCAACATGCTGGGTGTGCTCCTCGATGTCGTTCCCAGCGACCGCCAGCAGCAAGTGCTCAGGAAGTTGCTGGCCGTCAACCCGGGGGACACAGAGGCGGGCATGCTGAGCGCCTCGTATTACTTTCGCTTCTACCTGGCCCGGGCGCTGGAACACGCCGGCATGGCCGACGAGTACATCGCTTCCATCGCCCCGTGGCGAAAATTGCTGGCCATGCACTTCAGCACCTGGCCCGAGGTGCCTGGCGATACGCGCTCAGACTCGCACGCCTGGAGCGCGCACCCGATCTACGACCTGCTGACGCTGGTTGCCGGCATCGAGCCGGCCGGTCCCGGCTTCAAGATCGTGCGCATTGCACCGCACCTGGGCACGCTGCCGTCACTTACGGCCACATTCCCACATCCCATGGGAGAGATCCGCGTCGACTACAAGCGCGAAGGCTCCGCGCTCAAAGCGATTGTTGTCCTACCCGCCGGAGTAAAAGGCGAATTCGAGTTTCAGGGGCGGCATTGGCCGCTCCAGCCGGGTGAAAATCGTATCGATACTCGGAATAACGCGACGAGGTGAAAGCTGCGCATGAAAACCAAAAACCGGATTCTGGCGCGCCGTGATTTCCTGATCGCCGCCGCTGCCACCAGTACGGCATTCCTGCCGGGGTGCAAATCCACCCGCGGTAACGGGTGGGACTTTCTCACTGACCAGTCAGCCCAGACCTTGCGGGTCATTTGCGATCAAATCATACCCGCAGACGAGTTTCCCAGCGCGTCTCAGGCCGGTGTGCTCACCTTTATCGATCGCCAACTGGTGCGCAATTTGCGCCGTTACCGGGAAACATACACCGACGGCCTGGCGCAGGCAAACCTGATCAGCAGAAAGCTGTTTCGCTGCGATCTGCACGAAGCCGCCGACGCGCAGCAGCTTGCCGTAGTGACCGCTCTTGAGCAACAGAATCCCGATTTCTTCAGGCTGGTGCGCAATCACACTCTCGACGGCTACTACGGCGCGCCGCGTCATGGAGGCAATCGCGATGCCGCGAGCTGGCGCATGCTGGGCCTCAAGGAGCCGCCTCCGCTGGGGCGTGCACAGTACGGCCCGGGAAAGGAGTCGCCCCAATGAAGCGCGTGAATGCTGTGGTGATTGGCGCAGGTGCGGCGGGCGGCATTGTCGCCAAGGAAATGGCGGTCGCGGGTCTCAGCGTTGTTCTTCTCGAACGCGGACCTTGGTACACCGCCAACGATTGCCGCAAAGACGATCTGCGCAACCAGCGCACCACCGTGCTCGGCAATGCATTTGGTCCGGAGGACGACGGCAATCCCCGCGTGCTGGTCGATCCCAACGGTGCGGCGCGCATCATGTTGCCCAGCGAGGGCGGCTACTCCAACAACGCTGCCTGCGTCGGCGGCGGAACGCTCAGCTACGGCGCTATGGCCTGGCGCTATTTGCCCCAGGACTTCCGCATGCGTTCCACCTACGGCGTGCCCGCGGGAAGCTCGCTGGAAGACTGGCCCATCTCCTACGACGATCTCGAGCCCTTCTACGACAAGGCCGAATACGAAATCGGCGTTTCCGGCGACTATTCCGGCACGCCATTTCATGCGCCGCGTCGCCGCCCCTTGCCCATGCCTCCGCTTCCTCCCAATCGCGAGTTCGAAATTCTGGAGCCCGCGGCAAAACGGCTGGGCCTGCATCCATTCCATATTCCCATGGCGCGCAACAGTGTTCCCTACAACGGCCGCGGCCCCTGCATGCGCTGCCGGTGGTGCGTGGGTTTTACCTGCGAAGTGGATGCCAAGAACGGCTCGCAGAACACGGTGATTCCCATTGCGCTGGAAACCCGAAATTGCGAGTTGCGCACCGAATGCATGGCCCGGGAAATTCTCACCGACGATCGCGGTCGGGCGAGCGGCGTGGCCTATTTCGACAACCGTGGCCATCTGCAGGAGCAGCCGTGCGATTTCGTTGTAGTCTCCGCTTGCGCCATTGAGTCGGCGCGCCTGCTCCTGAATTCAAAGAGCCACCTGTTTCCCAATGGAATCGGCAATCAATACGATCAAGTCGGCCGCAACCTGCAAGGGCATCACTATACCGGCGCCATCGGCTTCTTCGCGGACGATGCCTATGACGATCTCGGCCCCGGCGCCAGCATCGCGATCACGGATTACAACCATGGCACTCCCGGACTCTGCGGCGGAGGCCTGCTGGCCAACGAATTCATCCGCCTGCCGGTGCAAATGATCGACCGCATGCCGGCCGGTACGCCGGCGTGGGGGCTCGGTCACAAGCAAGCCATGCGCCATTGCTTCAAGCGCAACATTGCGGTGATGGGGCCGACGCAGCAGATTCCCACGGCCGATGCGCGCGTTACGCTTGATCCCACCGTGCGCGACAAATGGGGAATGCCGGTTGCGCGGATTTCGGGTAATGTGCACCCCGGCACCTTTGACATTGGCGAGGTGCAGGCGCAGCGCGCCGAGGCCTGGCTCAAGGAGGCCGGAGCCGCAAGCACTTCCCGCTTCGCCGGCAGGCCCACCACCGTTTCGGCCGGCCAACATCAGGCCGGCACCTGCCGGATGGGCAACGATCCCAAAGCTTCGGTTGTCGACCGCGACTGCAGAATCCACGGCGTCGACAACATCTTCGTGATCGACTCCAGCGTGCACGTCACCAATGGAGGATTCAATCCGGCGCTCACCATCATGGCCGTCGCCAACATGGCCTCGGCGTCGCTGGTTCGCAACTGGAAGGGCACAGGGTTCCGATCATGAAGCATGTCATCAAGTGGGTCGTCATCGCTGCCGGCTCGCTGGCCCTGTTGGGTTTCGCGGGCGTTTTCGGTGCATCCTTCTACTACTCGTCGCAACGCGGCCAGGGCTGCGCGAGCTGTCATGAAATGAGCGCCTACACCTTCGCCGTCCATGATTCTCCGCATCGCACCATGGGTTGCAATGAATGCCATGATGCCGGCTTGCCCACCAAGCTCAGACACACCTGGGTGCATCTCACCCATTCCTGGCCTGAAGCGATTCGCCTCCGCGAAGTGGACGTCCTGGAAATCACGGCCAACTGCCGCAGGTGCCATCAAACCGAATTTGCATCGTGGCAAGCGGGCCCGCACAGCGCCACCTACACGCAGATATTTACCAATCGCACCCACAACTCCGAGCGCCGCCTGATGGATGACTGCCTGCGCTGTCATGGCATGTACTTTGGCGGGTCGATACGCGACCTTGTGCAGCCACAGGACACCATGGGCCCGTGGCATCTGGTTCACGCCGGCCTTGCCGATCAGCCCACCATGCCCTGCGAAGCATGCCACTGGATTCATCGCGAGGGCGCGCCCCAGACCAAGCCGTCTGAACGCATCTCCGTGGCCGGCGCCGTCGTCCCGGTTTCCCTTGGCTTCTACGACCGCCGCGAGAGCTTGCACTTTGCCGCCGCAGATCTCGCAATTCCGGAACTCTACGACGGCCCGCACACGCTTCACGTCAGCCAGGATCCGCGCCAGGGGCCCTGCTATCAGTGCCACGCGCCGCGGGCGCCCGACGCAGGATCTGCCGCCGCAGTGAATTCCTGGGGAATGCAGGCGGCTTCGGGTGACGATCGCACGCCCATGGGCGTTCACGAAGGTCTTAGTTGTTTCTCCTGCCACATCGGGCACAACGAGAACACGCGCGCGTCGTGCAAAACCTGCCATCCGCAGATGTCCCATTGCGGCCTCGATGTTGAGAAGATGGATACGACCTTCGCAAGTGCCGCGAGCGCGCACAACATTCACTGGGTGAAATGCACCGACTGCCATCAGCACGGCATTCCCAAGGCCAAAACCAAGACCAATGCGCCGCCGGCCAGCTGACGGCAAAGCGCTTACGCTGTTGGTCAGCATAATTTTTGGGATCCGCGCTGGGATCTCAAGGCGAAACGCCCTCGGGAAGATTTGAATGGAGCGCGAGCGATGAAACCCTCGGATATGAATCGGCGGGAATTCTTCAAGCGGGCTGCCGGCGCCATCGGAGCAGCCCAGGTCGCTCAATCTCTCCCCTCCATGGCGGAAGCCGAAGACCGTTTGTCGAAACCCAAACCGGCGTCTCTCCCCGAGGCGATGAAGTTCCCCCGAAAATTTCGCGGGCGCCAGCTCAAAATGATTTCGTTTCCGCTGGGTGGCGTGGCCGCCGGCAGTCTCGGACTTGGAGGGCGCGGTCAGTTGCGGGACTGGGAGATTTTCAACCGTCCCAACCAGGGATATTGCCCCAGGTATGCCTTTCCCTCCATTTGGGCGAGGGCCGGAAGTGCAAAGCCGGTCGCGCGGGTTCTTGAGGCGCGGCTTCTTCCTCCGTTTAGCGGGCAGGACGGCCTTGGATCGGACAACGTTCCCGGCCTTAGCCGCCTCGAGGATGCGGCCTTCACGGGTTCCTATCCGCTCGCGCATATCGACTTTGAAGATCGCACCTTTCCGGCCAACGTTGAACTCGATGCCTTCAGCCCGTTTATCCCGCACCAGCCTGACGACTCGGGTTTGCCGGTGGCGATTCTCCGATACCGGGTGACAAACCCGGGTGTGTTGTCGCTGAAAGTGAGCGTCGCATTCTCCATTGAGAATCCGGTCATTCCGCTGGTTCTCTCCACCGGCGCGTTGGTTCTTAAAGCCGACCAGCGCAGCAACGCATTTGTGGATGGCGATGGCATTGCCGGGTTGCTCATGACCAATGCCGGCCTGGCGCCTGCCGATCCAATGAAGGGAAGCTTCGTGTTAGCCTGCCTGATCGGAGCAACTGGGAAGGTGTCGCGATGGAACGGGTGGCCGCAGGGACGCTGGTGGAATTCGCCGCTCCTCTTCTGGGACCAGTTCTCCAAAACAGGGGACCTAGGCAAGCCGCCGGATTCGCAGAATCTGGTAGGCGCGCTCTGCCTTCAGAAGACCATCGCTCCAGGGCATTCGGAAGAGTTCCCGTTTCTGTTGGGGTGGCATTTCCCCAATCGCACTCCGGAATGGTGCGGATGGGACGCCCCGCCGGGCGACGAGAAGACTATCATCGGCAATTACTACTCCGTGCGCTTCAAAGATGCCTGGGACGCCGTTACGTATACCGCGAAGAATCTTGAAAGCCTTGAGGGGCACACACGCGCATTCGAGACCGCGTTTCGCCAAAGCACTTTGCCGGCTGCCGTAAAGGACGCAGCCAGCGCCAATCTGTCCACTCTCGCCACCACCACCTGCTTTCGCACCGCTGACGGCGAGTTCCACGGGTTTGAAGGCAGCAACGACACCAAGGGCTGCTGCTTCGGCAATTGCACCCATGTGTGGAACTACGAGACGGTAACTCCATTTCTCTTTCCCTCGTTTGCGCGCTCGCTGCGCAAGAGCGCTTTTGGTTATTCGATGGACGATGCCGGGGCCATGCATTTTCGTCAACTGCTGCCCGATGGAAAAGCGCGTTCGGGCTTCGCCGCCGCAGATGGCCAAATGGGGCAGATCATTCATGCCTGGCTCGATTGGAAGCTCTCCGGCAACGATCGGTGGCTCCGAACTCTCTGGCCGCGGGTGAAGAAGGCCATCGCATTCGCGTGGGTGCCCGGCGGATGGGATCCCGACCGCAACGGCGTGCTCGAAGGTGTTCAACATAACACCTACGACGTCGAGTTCTATGGGCCCAACCCGATGTGCGGCATCTACTACCTTGGCGCTCTCAGGGCCGCCGGTGAAATGGCAACCGCGGTCGGCGACAGCGCATCGGCGCAGGAGTACCAGCGGCTCTTCGAAAAGGGGAGCCGATGGATCGACGCCAATCTTTTCAACGGGGAGTTTTACATTCAAAAGATTCAAGGGCGCAGGAAGGATGAGATCGCACCCAACCTGCAGGGTTCCATGGGCGCCGAGAACCCTGAAGCGCCCGACTACCAGGTGGGCGCGGGCTGCCTCGCGGATCAATTGATCGGCCAATACCTCGCAGAGATCGGCGGGATGGGGCCGCTGGTTTCAGCCCAGAACATTCGCACCACGCTGCGATCCATCTATCAGTACAACTACAAGCCGTCGCTGGTGTACCACGATTCGGTGCAGCGCACCTACGCCCTCAACGACGAAGCCGCGGTGGTCGTCTGCGATTATGGCAAAGCCGAGCGGCCGCATATTCCGTTTCCTTACTACGCTGAGTCGTGGACCGGGCAGGAATACCTGGTGGCCGCGCTGATGATGAACTGGGGCATGGTGGAAGAAGGCGTGGAATGCGTCGCCGACATCCGCGCTCGCTACGACGGAGAAAAACGCAATCCGTGGGACGAGCCGGAGTGCGGGCACCACTATGCGCGAGCCATGTCGTCGTGGTCCACAGTCCTTGCTTTGAGCGGCTTTGTTTATGACGGAGCAAAGGCTGCGGTGGTGGCCCTGCCGCGCCTTGCCGGCGATAGTTTCGATTGCATCTGGGCAGCCGGAACCGGTTGGGGCACGTTCGCCTACCGAAAAAGAGGCCACGCGACGCTGTTCCGGCTCGAGGTCATTGCGGGATCACTGCGCTGCAGCTCGTGCGAAATTACCGCAGCGGGGCCGGCCGCCGAGGTGCGACGCGGCGGGACCGCGCTCCAAGCCAACGCGGAGCCACGCGGAGAAAGATTACTCGTCAGCTTGCCCGACCCGCTGATTCTCGTCCCCGGCAGCGACCTCGAGATCGAGGCGCATGCATGACACGCTTTGCATCGTGGTGGCGACCCGGGTCGCATAAGTCCGGTTTTGAAAGAACGCGGATTCAAAGCTTGCGGAAGAATTGAGACGGAGCAGGCTTTGTAACAAGACAGCTGGCCGCGCTTTCTGTTCTCTGTTCTCTATTCTCTATTCCCTTGATCCCCGTCTTCTCCACCTTTTGGCTGATCCTGCACAGCAAACCGCCTCGTATACTGGCGGGCGTGCGCGCTTCCCTCTTCCTTTCATTTCTGCTCTCGTGTGTTCCCGTGCTGCTGGCGGCACAGGTCGCAGATTCCACCACTCCCGAGTCCCGCCAAGCGGCCGCCGCTCCCGCAGACGCCCAAGCTCCCTCATCCGGCGGCGTAAATACCGGCCCTCCCCAACCGGCCCAATTCGACCAGGAACACCGGCCGATCACCGCGGGCGGATTTGTGCCCAGCGGACCGGTCATTTTCGAGGACGCTTCGGAGAAGGCCGGGCTCAGGCACTGGACTCACACCATGGGGACCAAAGACAAGAAGTACATTATCGAGACCAACGGCTCGGGCGTCTGCCTCATCGATTACGACAACGACGGCTGGCTCGACATCTACGTGGTGAACGGCTCGACCTTCGCTGCGCTCGACGGCACGCAGACGCCGCCCCACGCGGCGCTCTTCCACAACAATCACGACGGCACGTTTACCGATGTGAGCGCCAAGGCGGGCGTCGCCAACGATCGCTGGGGATTTGGCTGCGCGGTAGCCGACTACGACAACGATGGCTGGCCCGACATGTACATCACCAACTGGGGCAAGAACCGGCTCTACCACAACAACCACGACGGAACCTTTACCGACGTCGCGGAGAAAGCCGGCGTGACGCTGGGCAACTGGTCCACCGGCGCCACCTGGGGCGACTACGACGCCGACGGCCGCCTCGACCTGTTTGTGCCTGGCTACGTTCACTTCGATCGCAACAACCTGCCCAGCGGCGGCGCTAACGGCGTGGCCGACACCTTCTGCATCTTCCGCGGCGTGCAGGTGAATTGCGGCCCGCGCGGTCTGAAAGGCGAGTCCGATCATTTGTTTCACAACAACGGCGACGGGACCTTTACCGACGAGAGCGGGAAGGCCGGCGTGGCCGACACTCCCGGCTACTACGGGCTCAGCTCGCTCTTTGTCGATATCAATAACGACGGCAAAGTGGATCTGCTTGTGGCCGACGACTCAACGCCCAACTATCTCTATCTGAACAAGGGCGACGGGACATTTGAGGACGTAAGCTACTCGTCTGGCTATGCATTGAACGAGGCCGGACGCGAAACCGCTTCCATGGGCATCGCGGCCGGCGACTTTCAAAACAACGGCATGGTCGGCATCTTCAACACCACCTTCTCCGACGATTACAAGCCGCTCTACCGCAACGAGGGCGACGCCAACCTTACCGACATCAGCTACCAGTCGGGGCTGGCCGAGATCACCGTGCCGTTTCTCGGCTGGGGCGACGCGTTCTTCGATTACGACAACGACGGTTGGAAGGACCTGATGATGGCCGACGGCCATGTGTATCCGCAGGTAGACCATCAGCCGTGGGGCACAAGCTGGGCCCAGCGGCCCTTGCTCTTTCACAACCTCGGTGGCAAGAAGTTTGAGGTGGTGCCTGCGGTCGAGGGTTCGGGGCTGGCCGACGTGATCGCCGGGCGCGGAATGGCCGTCGGCGACCTCTTTAACGACGGAAAGCTGGACGTCGTGATCAACGTGATGGACGGCCACCCGGTGCTGCTGCGCAACGTGAGCCCGGACCACAATCATTGGCTTGAGCTGAAGCTGGTGGGCGGGCCCAGGAGCCCGCGCGATGCCGTCGGAGCTACTGTGTACGTGACCGCAAACGGAATGCGCCAGCGCGGCGACGTGCTCAGCGGCGGCAGCTATGCCTCAACCAACGACCCGCGCCCCCACTTCGGCCTGGGCCAGGCCAGCGCAGTTGACGACATCGAGGTTCACTGGCCCAGCGGAAGGGTGGAGCATTTCACCGTGCCCGGAGTGGACCGCATCGTGACCATCAGCGAGGGAGCCGGCAAGGAGCGCCCCGCCAGGGCTCCGGCCGCGGCTGCCAGCGCGTCGCACTAAAACAGCAGCCGCATCGTGATCGCAATCGCATGGTTGTAGCTGTGGAAGCTGCTGGTTGCAATCTGCTCGCCCGCGCCCGCGCAAATCGCGAGCCGGCTGCTAGATTCGCTGGGATGGATCTTGTGCGCCGCCAACAACGCTGGAGTGGCGAAGGTCTGGTTCTTGCCGTCGTTTGGCCCACCCTTATAGAAAGTCGAATTGAACTCGACCTCGGGCCAGAAATATCTGGCAAGGTGCAACTGGCCCGCGGTGTTCCACACGATCGTCCGTCCCAGCGTGGCCGTATCCATTACCGGCAGGCTCGCGCCGAAAGTGCTCTGCACGTCGAACGGCCCGAATCCTTTGCCAAATCCCAGGTTCGGAGACACGGTAGCGTCGGCGCTGCCATTCTTGTAGCTGCCGCTCGGAATCGTCGACGTCAAGTACGCGCTCAGGTCGTAATTGCCGTGTTCGGCGCCCGCGGAAAGGTAGCGATACTTCAATAAGAACGACATGTCTCCCGCGCCATTAGCGGCCGTGGGCGCGCTGTGTTCAAAGTACCCCGGCAGGTTTACGTCCACTTCGGTATTGGCAAACGGGATCAGGTTCAGGCCTTTGCCTCCATCCAGGTTCCAGATCTGCACGTGGTTGGTCGCGGTCTGGCGGATGAAATCGATTCGCTCCACCTCGATCAGGCCCACATAGGTTGTGATCAGGGGAGGCGGCCAGGCAGGCTGCTTTGCCTGGGTTGCGCTCGCGCGCTGCTCCCATTGCGCGGCGAAGTTCTGCTGCGCAACCAGCGGTGCGCAGAGTGTGAGCGCCGCAAGGAATACGAAGAATTTGAGTTGCATCCAGGCCTCGCTCAGGGAAAGGGTAAGAATCGCTGCGAAGATAACAAGCCGCATCGTGCCCCGGCAACCAACCTAAGTTGGAGAATGCCATCCGTCCAAACCCGGTAACGCAGCCCGGAAACGGCACAACCCTTCCCGCCCCGTCGCGAGCGCTATCTACAACCTTCGATTGAGATTTTTCCTCGCCGAATTCCCGATGCCCGCCCGCCACGCGCAACGTAACATCTTCGATGCCATGCTTCCCCGAGGTCTCGCCAAGGAAATCCTGCGCTTGGTCGGCAGTTGGCTGCTCCCCCTGGCGTGCCTCTGCGCCGGGATGGCGTGGCGGCCGCGCCCGGCCCATGCGCAGGAAAGTGCTTCTGCAGACAGGGCGGTCTACTCGCAGGGAGTGGCCGAGCACTATCGTCTACCCTTCGCTACAGACCAGCCTTTTCTGCCGTCGTACGCAACCACCGATACCGGCCAGTTTATCGATCCCAAGAGCTTTCCCACGGCGAAGTACTGCGGTCACTGCCACCAGCAAGCTTATGCGGAGTGGCGCCAAACCGTGCACGCCAATTCCTTCCGCAATCCCTGGTACGTGAAGAACGTCAATCTTCTGACCAAAGACCGCGGGATCGAATACACGCGGCACTGCGAAGGCTGCCACAATCCCATCGCGCTCGTTTCCGGCGCGCTCACCAGGGGCTCGCCCATCGATCGCCATTTCGACAACGATGGCATCACCTGTTCCGTCTGCCACTCAATTCAGAAGGAGGATACGCGCGGTACGGGCAGTTATGTTCTGGCGCAGCCGGCGGTGCTGGTTGACGCTGACGGCAAACCCATCTACGGCGAAGTTCCGGACAAGCAAATCCTGGCGCACCTCGACTGGCACACCCGTGCGGTGATGAAGGATTTCTACCGCACCAGCGAATTCTGCGCTGCGTGCCACAAAGCAGCCCTCCCTAAAATGCTGAATCATTACAAGTGGCAGCGTGCCATCTTCCTTTATGACGAATGGCAACAGGCCTCGTTCTCCAAGCAGAATCCTCTTCCCTTCTACGTGAAGGACCAGGTGTCCACTTGCCAGACCTGCCATATGCCGAAAGAAAGCCTCACCCTGCAAGATTACGGAGCTGAAGACGGCAAGCTTGCATCCCATCGCTGGCTCGGCGCCAACACGCTGCTCTACAAGTACTACGGCTACGACGAGCAACTTGAGAAGACCATCGATTTTTTGCGCAACGGAGCGCAAAAAACCGGAGTTCTCAACGTCGATCTGTTTGCCATCGAGCGCAATAGCGGCACGCCGGTTGCGCCGCTGGGCAGTGAAGCCTTTGACATTGCGCCCGGAGACGTATTGACCGCTTCGGTCGTGATTCAGAACAAGGGCATCGCGCACAATCTCGTGCCCGAGCAGCGCGATTTTTACGAGTGCTGGGTGGAATTCAAAGCCAAAGACGCCGCGGGCCGCACGCTGATGCATTCAGGAGGGCTTCTTCCCGACGGCACGCTCGATCCCAGCGCCCACAGCTTCACCAACCGCCTCATCAACGATCGCGGCACGCTCAACGATCTGCATCAGGTGTGGGACACGCGCGTGATCGCCTACAACAACACCATCGCCTCGGGGCGATCGCAGATTGTGCGCTATCAATTCAAAATTCCGCAGGACGCGGCCGGTCCGATCACGCTGACTGCGAAGGTGAATTACCGCCGCTTCAACCAGCACTTTATCGACTTTGTCATGGGCAAGCATTACGACATGCCGGTGGTGGAGATGGTGTCGCGCACGCGCACGCTGGCGTTGGGCGCCAATGCCGCCGCTCCGCCCGATCCAGCCGACAATCCTGTCTGGATGCGCTGGAACAACTACGGCATCGGCCTACTCGACGCGCAGCAGTATGCCGAAAGCGCGCGCGCTTTCGAGCATGTCGTCCAGTTGCGGCCCGACTATGCCGACGCTTATACCAACGTGGCCATCGCCGACTACTCGTGGCAGCGCTACGGCGACGCGCGCGCCAATCTCGAAAAGGCATTGCAGCTGGCCCCGCACAATGCGCGCGCGCTCTATTACCTCGCGCTGGTGGAGCGGATTCAGGGCCATTCTGACGCCGCCATCGCCGACCTGCTCGAGGTCATCACGCAATTTCCACGCTCACGCGATGCCCACCGCGAGCTTGGCTTTTCGTTTTATCAGCAACATAAATACGAAGAGGCGCGCGCCGAGTACGAGACCGTGCAATCCATCGACCCTGACGACCTGGCCGCGCACTACATTCTCTCCATCGTCTACCGCCGTTTGGGCATGAGAGACAAAGCCGCGCTCGAAGCCGCGGCCTTCGCCGACCAGAAAGACGATCCCACCGCCAACACCTACGCGCTCGAGTTTCTACGCAAGCACCCCGAGATCACTTCGGAAAGCGTTCCCTGGCATGTTCACAGCAACCTGGAGACGCATCACGCCGCGCCCGGTGACGGAAACGGCCAATGAGACCCGCGCTGCCGATTTCTCTCCTGGTTGCGGCCTGTTGCTCGTTCGCAATCGCATCGCCCGGCAGCCAGCGCTCGCGCGGCGCCGCCGTGTTTCAGGTGACCGGATGCCAGCACTGCCACGCCATCCATAATGTCGGCGGGCACAAGGGTCCCGATCTTTCGGGGGTGGGCAGGCGGAAATCGAAGGCCGCCATGCGGCAGCAGATCGTCTACGGCAGCAAGGTCATGCCGGCCTTCGGAGACGTTCTCGAGCCCGGCGAGATCAGCGACCTCATCGCCTACCTGCATTCCTGCCGCGATAGATCGAAGCCGTAACTTCGCTCAAGCTGCCAGCGCGACTGCATCTCCTCTGAGCCTTCACCGCGCCGGCTCTATGGCGGGCACCATCGGCGCCACGGGCGGAATTTCATCCATCGGATAACCCAGCCGCTTCCACTCGTCGTAGCCGCCGCGTAGCGGGCGCACGCGCTCCACGCCCAGCTTGTGCAGCATCAAGGCGGTTTTGGCCGCAGTGGCTTCGCTGGGGCAGGTGCAGTAGAGCACCACGTCGCGGTCGCGCGGGATTTCACCTCGGTGCGCAGCAAGCTGATCGGGCGCGAAGTGCAGCGCGCCGGGCAGCGTGAACGGCTCGGCCAGCAGCTCCAACGGATGGCGCAGGTCGACAATATAGATCACTTCGCCCGAATCGAGCTGGCGCTTCAGCTCTTCCGGCTCCAGGCGCGACGCGGCCAGCTTCTTGAGTACCAGGCGACGCCGCCACAAGCGTCCCACGAAAAATCCCACAATGCCCAGAAAGAGTAGTGCGCCGGAAAACCGGCCGACCCAGTCCAGCAAGTGCGGATCGCGCTTAAGCGCGTCGCCAAACCAGCGCCCCAGGATCAGCAGCGTGCCCACCCAAAACGTGCACCCGAAGATGTCATACAGGAGAAACGCGCCCGCCCCCATGCCATTCTGTCCTGCCACGGGCGCGGCTAGGGCGCCCAGTCCGGGCACGAACTTGGCAAACATCAGCATCGTGCCGCGGCGCCGGCTAAACGAGTCCTGCGTGCGCCGCACGCAGGTGGTCGGCTCCAACGATAATTTGCACAACAAATTCAGGAGGCGATGCCCATGCCTGCGTCCAACCCGGAACCAGAACCAGTCGGCAACGATGGCGCCGCCCGCGCCGGCCGCAAGCGCCAGAAAGAAGTTGAGCTGCCGCTCGGCCGAAAGCGCTCCAGCCGCCAGCAGCACCGGCGTGGCAGGCAGCGGAACGCCCAACTGCTCCACCAGGACCCAGGCAAACAGTAGCAGGTAGCCGTACATCAATAGAGCGTCGGTGGGTAGAGCCATGGGCAATCCTGTGCGGCTCGTGGAGAATCAGGCTGGCGGGAACGGTCCGGGCCGGCGTGGAGCGAAGCAGGCAGCCTCAACCTTATGGATGTTCCTCGTGCGGATTCGTTGCAGCCAGGCAGAGAAAAACTGCTCGCCGGCGGCTTTTAATTGTGACCGGCTTGTGAGCGGACGACCTGCTCGATCACCCGGTCGGTCCAGAGGGCTTCCTCGCCGGGACAGGCCAGGCGCGCCGCGTCCCCGGTCAGCACGGCGTCGACAAAGTTCTCGATGGCGGGGTAATGGAAGTTCGCGTGCGGTGGCAACATCTCCACGCGGCTGCCTCCGCAGCCAACCACGCGCAGCTCCGGCCCGTTCAGCGGATCGAGGCCGATCTCGCCCTCGCTGCCCACGATGCAAAACTGGTCGCGGTCGATACGCGAGTTCCAGCGCACATCCACAACGCCGTGCACCCCTGCCGGGAATTGCATCGCCACCGTGGCGGCATCTTCCACCGCCATGCCGCGCACGGTGTTCGACAGCAGGCCGCAGGCGCGCTCGAATCTGCCGAAAAGAAATTGCAGCGCGTCGATGCGGTGCGAGCCGATATCGTATAGCGGGCCGCCGCCGGCCAGCGCGGGATCGGCCAGCCATTCACGCCCGGCCAGCTCAGGCCAGCCGTGGCAGTTGGCTTCGGCCAGCACCGGCTGCCCAATCGCGCCCTCGGCAATGAGTTGCCGGGCGCGGATCAGCTTGGGGTAAAGCCGGCGGTAATACGAAACGCCCAGCATACGGCCGGAAGCGCGGGCCTGTGCGATCATGCGCTCGCCCTGTGCGACCTCGATTGCCATGGGCTTTTCGCACAGCACATGCTTGCCCGCGCGCAGCGCGGCGATGGCGGCCGGGGCGTGCAGCGCAACGGGTAGCGCAATATAGACAGCGTCAACCGCCGGGTCGGCCACTGCTTCTTCAATCGTCGCCGACGCCCGCGTGCCCGGCCAGGCTTGCGCTTTCGCTGCATCGCGCGTGACCAAGCCGTATAGCGTACTGCGCGGCTCAGCCATAATCGCGGGAATCACGCGCTTGCGCGCGATATCGCCGATGCCGGCGACGACCCAGTTGACTTTGTCACTCACACGGTCAGCATATCTTGCCGGCTCCATGAGCACACTGCAAAAAGGCCGCCCGCAGGCGGCCTCATGCGTCCAGGAATCACGATGGGCTACGGCTGGGCGGGGGTGGTTGCAGCCGGAGCGGCAGCAGGGTAAACGGTGGCAGGCGCAGCCGGAGGATTGCCCGCATCCATATTCTTCACCGCGAAGTAATTGTGATCCCACAAATCCTGGTAAAACGCGCCCGTCAGTTCGGCTGCGCGCGGGCCAAACGTCGGCCGGCCGCCTTCCAGGAAGAACACCGTCACCAGAGCGCCCTGCGGCGTCTCGGAATACGAGGCGAACCAGCCGAAGCGCGTGCCGCTGTCAGAGCATGTGCCCGTCTTGCCGAATACGGGCAGTTCGTTGAACTCGGTGCGCAAACGGCGCGCGGTTCCGAACTCCACCGCCCCCGCCATGCCGTCTTCCAGGTCGGGAACGTAACGCGCGATATCCAGTGTGCGCTTGACCTTGGGCTGGAATGCGGCCACATCCGCTGCGGTGGTGGGATGCTGCAGGTAGTAGAGCGTTCCGCCATTGGCGATGGCGGCAACAAACGCGCCCAGTTGCAGCGGCGTCAGCGAAACGCCCTGCCCGAAGCTGCACATGCGGCCCACGCCGCCTTCGGACGAGGGAATCGGCTGGTCGGGATATACGCCCAGTTGCTCACCGGGAATGTTGTATCCAGCCAGCTCGCCCAGGCCGAACTGCGTGGCATAGTGGCGCACGCGTTCAAAGCCCAGCTCGCGGCCCAGCGTCTCGAAATAAACGTTGTTGCTCTTGGCCAACGCCTGCGTCATGTTCATGCGGAAGCCGGGCAACTGCACCATGGTGTCGCTGGTGACCAGCCCTTCAGAGAGCGCAGCCAGCGCCACGGTGAGCTTGATGGTGGAGCACGGCTCTGCGCCGGGCGAGAGCGCCAGCTTCTGGTTCACCATGGCCAGGATGCGGCCATTGGAAGGATCGATCACCAGCGCCGTGCCGTTCATGTCGCCGAGGGCATCGATGGCGGCCTGGCGCACCACAGGATCTTCGCCGGCAGTCACGTCGTCGGCACCGATGTCGCCCTTCACAAACGAGCTAGCAGTGAATCGCTCATAATAATGACGGCGGCGGCGAGTCACCGTAACGCGGCGTACGCCTGCGCTCTTCGATGTAGTATGCGCGGCAGTCCGGGTTTTGGCCGCAATGCTCGCCGTGGTGCTGTGGGCCCCCGTGGATGAGTGCGTCGTGGTGCTGTGCGCAGCGGCAGACCGCGTCGTATGCGCCGTAGCGTGGCGCGCGCTCGTTGTGGCGTGATGTGCCGCGGAGCTGTGGGTCGCTTTGGAATGATGCAGGGTGGTCTGCGGTGTATCGAACGCCGCCGCGCAGGCGCAACTCAAGCCCAATATCAGAATTGCGGATCCAACAGGCCAAACGCGGGACAGTTTCATCCAGCCAAAAACCTCATCACGATGATCTACTTGCCGCGCGCTCGCCGAATGGGCTTCGCACTTCGCTCATGCTGCCTTCGCCGCGGCAATCTTGCGGTGACCTGAGTCACCACTGCACGCCAACGGCCACCCCGCCGCCAGCTGCCTTGCAACGTCCTAAGTCATCGGCGCGCCGGCGGCACCTGCCGCCTTTTGACAACTCGCCCCTTCGATCGAAGCCGCCGCCGTTCACCTGGCTATTGCTTCCTCTAACGATAACCCGAGAAACGGAGTCTGGTGTCGATCTCTCGTGCCGCCAACTACAACTTTCGGGGGTGTTTTTAATATACCGGTTTCCCAGCAGGTTGGGAAGCCTCCCTCAATCCGCTCTATCCTCACTCGATCCACTCTATATTAGGTGTCCCCGGTCCCTCGCGCTTAGGGACCGGGGACCCCGGCTCTAACCGCGCCTCTAAAACTTCGTCCGCCGCATGAACGTGGGAACGTCGAGCTCCGGCGCCGGCGTGGATTCGGGAAATAGCTCCGGCGTGGGCGGCGCAGCCGGCTCCGCCGGTTGCGCGGCATCGCGGGGAGCCTTGGGAACCTCCTCGGCAAAGTCTCTTCCCGGAAGCTTCGCTTCCGGTTCCACCATCATGCTCGGCGTCGCCGCAGCCTGGCTCTCGCGCAGGTTTCCAAAACCCATTCCCAGGTCGGGAGCAGGCGAAGACTCCGGTCCCGCGATCTTCAGCGTTGTCGCCACTCCCGGCGCTGCGGCGGCAAACAGGAATCCGTTGTCCACGCCCGCGGCCTCTTCTTCCTCGCTCAAGAAGCGCGCAGGCGCCGGTTCCGGCTTGGGCTGCTTCTCGCGCATCCAGTTCGGCGGCGCCACCACCGGCACCGACACCACTGGCGTCTCCTCCACGTTCAGCATGCGCGCGCGCCGCTCCGGCATCTGGTCGCGGAAGCCGGTGGCAATCACGGTGATCTTCACTTCTTCGCCCATCTTCTCGTCGAGCACGGCGCCGAAGATGATGTTGGCGTCCTCGTGCGCCGACGACTGAATCAGCGTCGACGCCTCGTTCACCTCCGAGAGCTTGAGCGAGCTCGACCCCGTGATATTGATAAGGATGCCGCGCGCGCCGTCGATGGCGCCGGCCTCCAACAGCGGCGACGCCATGGCCGCCTGCGCAGCTTCTACCGCGCGGTTGGCGCCCGAGCGCACCGCCGTGCCCATCACGGCATGGCCCATGCCCGCCATGGTGGTCTTCACGTCGGCATAATCGCGGTTGATGATGCCGGGAATGGTAATGATGTCGCTGATGCCCTGCACGCCCTGGCGCAGCACGTCGTCGGCAATGCGAAAGCTCTCAAAAAAGCCTGCATCCTTGGCCACTGCCAGCAGCTTCTCGTTGGGGATCACGATCATCGTGTCCACACTTTCGATCAGCTCCTTCACGCCGCGCTCGGCCTGCGCCAGGCGGCGCTTGCCCTCGAAGTTGAACGGCTTCGTGACCACGGCCACGGTCAGAATGCCCATCTCGCTGGCCAGCGATGCGATCACCGGCGCGGCGCCCGTGCCCGTGCCGCCCCCCAGGCCCGCCGTCACAAACACCATGTCGGCGCCTTCCAGCGCCTCGATGATCTTCTCCGAATCCTCCAGCGCGGCCCGCCGTCCGATGTCGGGATTCGAGCCCGCGCCCAGTCCCGCGGTCAGCCGCACGCCCAATTGCAGCTTCACCGGCGCATGCGACTGCTGCAGCACCTGCACGTCGGTATTGGCGGCGATAAACTCCACGCCCGCCATGCGCGCCTCAATCATGCGGTTCACGGCGTTGCTGCCTCCGCCGCCCACCCCGATCACCTTGATGCATGCGCCGCGCACTTCCTCATCGTGATATTGAATCCGCATCTCTCCGGCTTCCTTCCTCTGCTTCTCCATGGGGCTCCGCTCCTGGTTTACGGTTCACTTCTTTTATGTTTCCGATTCCGCTCCGTCTTTCGTCTCTCTCTGCTCCCTTGCTCCCTGTCTTTCAAATCCCTATTGGCTACTCCCTATTCCCTGCCATTCAGTAGCTTGCTGCGAACAAATCGCGCAGCCGCGCCCGCAAACCGTGATCCTCGGTGGCTCGCTTCACTCTGGTCCGATGTGCGTAGAGGATCATGCCGACGCTTACCGCCCAGACCGGCTGATTCAGCTCCTGCGGCATGTGCGGCAACCGCACCGGCAATCCCGAACGCGCCGGCACGCGCAACTGGCTCTCGGTTACGTCGAGCATGCCGGGCAACAACGAGCCGCCGCCGGTGAGCACGCATCCCGCGCCCAGCGCGTCGTACACCTCGCCGTGCCGCAAGCTCTCGCGCACGAAATACATCAGCTCGCGCGCGCGCGGCTCCAGAATCTCGGCAATGGTGCGCAGCATCAGCGTTGCCGGCGCGCCATCGCCGTTGCTGATTTCAATTTCGGCCAGCTGCGGCACGGCGGTCACCACCGCGTTGCCATACTGCCGCTTCAGCTCCTCAGCCTGCGCTACCGGCAGGTGCAGGCCGATGGCCAGATCGTTGGTAAAGTGCGCGCCGCCGATGGGCACCGACGCCGTGTACACGACCGCGCCCTCGAAAAACACCGCCATGTCGCTGGAGTGCGCGCCGATGTCGAGCAGGCACACGCCCAACTCGCGCTCATCGCCTGAAAGCGTGCACTCGGCGGCGGCCAACGACTCCAGCACCGCCTCCGAAACTTCAATTCCGGCGCGGTTGGCGCAGGTTACCGTGCTTTGCAGCGCGCTGCCTGAGCAGGTGGCGATGTGCAATTCCACCTCCAGCTTGGCGCCCACCATGCCCACGGGATCGAAGATGCCCGGCTGCTCGTCAAGAATGAACTGCCGCGGCAGCAGGTGCAGGATCTCGCGGTCGGGCGGCCGCTCGATGGCGCGCGCGCGGTCCACCGCGGTGCGCACATCCTCACGCGTAATCTCGCGCATGCCCCGCGCCAGCTGGAATCCGCCGCTGGTGTTCAGCCCGCGAATGTGCGGCCCCCCCACCCCCACCACGCAGTCGTCGATGTTGGCGCGGGCCGCGTGCTCGGCCTGCTCGTTGGCGGCGCGCACGCACTTTGCCGCTGTGCCCAGCTCGGCAATCAGCCCCTTGCGCATTCCCGCCGATTCCACCGCGCCGTGGCCGCGATAGCGCGGCACTCCATCGCTCACATCGGCGGCCAGCACGCGCGTCCACGCGCTGCCGATGTCAAGCGCCACGATCAGGTTGTTCTGCTTCGGCCGCATCGCCCTCACCCGCCCTGCGCCACTGCCGGCGCCTGAGTTGCGGCGCAAGCCGCGCGCGATGGGCTGGCCGGATTCCGCATGCCCTGGTTGGCTGCCGTGTGTTTCGCCGCCGCATGTTTCTTGTCCTGCGCCGGCCCGTTCTTTTTGGCTCCGGATGCTCCCGCGGGCGTCTGGCTCGCGGCCGGCGTTTCCGCCGCAGGCTTCGTTTCCGTATCCCCCTGCCCGTCTGTCGCCGTTGCATCACCGCTCTGCCGCGCATCGGCATCGCCGCCCGGCGAGGCTTGCGCGGTTTCTTTGCCCGATGCCATCTCCAGCACCACCTGGTTGTCGTAACGCAGATCCACCGCCTTCAGGTGCGGATACTGTTGTCTCCACTCTGCGATGTGCGCCTGATAGCGCTCGTACCGCTCCAGGAAACGCTCGTCGCCAAAATGCGCCATCACGTCGCCGCCCTGCTCGGGCATGATCACGCGCGCGTCTTCCGGATCGGTGAGATCGATCTCCGAGATCTCCTCCGAGTTGCGCTTGGCGCCGGCGTCCAGTTCCTGCATCATGCGCAGGTAAACCGCCATGCGCTCCTTGCGCGCCGGGGCTGAATCGCCGGGATCGATGCCCGTCACTACGGGAAACGAGTAGTGGCGTTCGGCCATGGTCCTGGCCGGCATGTCGAGCAGAACCCCCTCCGCATCCACCAGCCCGATCTGCTGCCCGTGGCGCGTAAACGCCACCGGCTGCCGCTCCACCACGGCCACGCGAATCTGGTCGGGCAGCAGGCGCATCACTGTGGCCCGCTCGATCCAAGGAATCTGCTCCAGTTGCTTGCGCCGTTCGTCAAGAGGAACAAAGAAGATGTTGCGCCCGATATCTTCGCCGAACACGGGCAGCATCTCGGCACGGCTCACTTCCAGCAGCCCCGTCGCCTGGATGTTCCCCGATCCGGCGATGCGGAAGCGCGCATCGCGGTCGAGGTAATTCTTGAGCAGGATGCCGGCAGTGGTGAATGCGCCCAGCACCAGTAGCGCGCCGATGGCAAGAAACACCCGCCCCACGGTGCTCGCCGGACGCCACCAGGGCCGCTTGGGCGGGCCCAACTGATCGTTGCGCGAGCGCAGGGGGCCCTCGCCGTCAGCATCGTCAAATTCCGGCGGCATGCCCGGTGCCCCGCGCCTGCCTGCCGTGGTGGGGCGCACACGTCCCGGCAGGGGAGAATCCTCCCGCATCCTCCGCGGGCGAATCTCCCCCGGCGGATCGTCATCCCACAACAGGGGCCGATTTGTCGTATTGCCTTGATTCGTCACGCCTGAGCAGGGTCGTGACAATCGCCATCCGCAATTCCAGGGTCGCCTTGGCCCAAACAGCCGAAGCGGGCCTTTGCGAACTGAAACTGCCAGCAGATTTGATTATGGCCCGGGGGTTGGCGCAGGCTTTGCGCGCCTTGGGCGGGGGAATCTGAGTCGTTACGGGTGAAGGCAGAGTTCCATCTCCGAAATCAGGGCCTCAATGGAATTCCACGGCTCCCGTGCCCAAACGGCAGTATTGGGATAGCAGGGCCCGTGGAAGAGCAAGCAGCCTCCCCTACTGTGCTGGGTTGGCCAGAAAGCCGTGCCACTTCCCGGCCTGGTCTTCGTAGCTGCCCACGACCTGGCCGGCATCGTTTATGCCGTTTGCAGATGTCTGCTGCGCAGAAGGATAGCTAATCGGCAATAGGTCCCCATTAGAAAATAAAAAGCCGGAGATCGCCGAATTCGATGCGGTGGAGTAGCCAACCACCTGGCCGCCGTCATTTATGCCTGAAGGTACGCCGGAGATTCCAATGTTGCTAAAGGTTCCGTTGTTATAAGTAAATGGATTGCTGCCATCGTAAGTTCCGTTCGAGTACATCACGGCATATCCGACGAGTGTGCCTGCAGAGGCGTTCATACCTTCGATTTCTGTGTCCTGAGCGTTGGCGTAATCGACGGTGCTGAAGGTTCCACCACTGTACAGGAAGCCCTGTGAATCCCCCTCCGGGTTTGTGTCGTTATTCTCATACGAGCCCGAGATTCTTCCGCTGGCGTCGATGCCCGCGGGAAAGGTCTCAAATGCACCCGGATAGTTGATCAGGGTGAAGGTGGCTCCGGAGTAAGCAAATCCAGTTTCTCCGACTCCCCCCTTCCCCGCCGAATACGGCGGAGTCGCGTACATACAGTAACCCACGACCTTTCCGGAATCGTTTATGCCGTATGCCCAGGTCTCCGCGACGGTTCCTGGGAAAGAGGTATTCGCAGGGCAAGAAAACGAAGTGAATGTCCCGCCCGAATAAACAAACCCGCTGTAGTTTCCAGATTGATCAATGAAAGTCCCCGCGATCTGCCCGGCCGCGTTTATGCCACTCGCGCTCGTTGATTGCGCCCCCGGAAAATCGATATCGCTGAAATTGAAGGCCGTCGGAGTCTGGGAAGCGATCGCGAAGACATTTACGCCGTCCACCGCGGGTAATTTTGCTGTTGTGTTAAGAGCGGAGTAGCCTTGTGCGACCAGAAGTGCAGTGATTTGACCGGCATTTGCCGGCGCGATCCACGTCGAATCGCCGTTGATGTTTATCGCCGTGCCAGTGAGCGGCTGAAGGTAGTACTCGTTTGTATAGCTGTATACAATGACTTCCTTTCCCGCCGTTGACCCGGTAACCTGGCCATAGACCACCTGGCTCGTACTGAGGTAAATATCCGCTCCGCTGGGATTGACCTGAGATGAAAACTGTGTCACCTGGTCGATTCGGATACCGGGAGTAGATCCGGACCAGGAGGGAAATGTGTAGGCGGGCGGCTGAGGTTGCATGTAGACCACAGCACCCTGCTCGGTGCCAAATGCGTAACCCAGGCTCTGGGAACTATTGGACGTCCCGCCGCCAGCGCCGCTGCCGCCACAGCCTGACAACCCGCTCGCAAGGACCAAAACCAGGAGGCATCCAGCTAGAGAAGATGTCTTCACCACTCTGCTCCTTTTGCGCTAACCTATGCGCCGGATTGGTCACCCAAGCTCAGGGAACGCGTCGGGGTCTTCCTTTCGCAGCCTCGAAACCGCAACAGCCTGCCTCGTTTGGCCCAAAACTCCTCTTGGGATCCCTGGACGCGGCAAGTATACGTGCTTGAGCCGCCTTCCCATGATCATTTTTCGGTGGACTGGTTGTCCGCGCGGATCCCGCTGGAGTAAATGGCCTTGGGCGGGTGACGTTCTCTATTCCGCGGTGATCGCCGCCAGGATCTGCGGCGCCAGCTGGCTCACGCTGCCCGCGCCCAGCGTCAGGATCAGGTCACCTTCGCGTGCGGCCGCTACGGCCGCCTTTACCGCCGCAGCGAAATCGGGCGCAAACTCGACGCGCGGCCCCTGAATCCGCTCCGCCAGCCGCTCTGCCGTCACGCCGGGAATTGGCTCCTCGCTTGCCGCATAAATCGGCAACACGATCACGGTGTCGGCATCCGCAAACGCGCCGCAGAACTGCTCCAACAGGTCTGCGGTACGCGAGTACCGGTGCGGCTGGAAGACGACGTGAATCTTTCCCTGCGTATACGAGCGGGCCGCGGCCAGCGTGGCGCGAATCTCGGTGGGGTGGTGGCCGTAATCGTCGATCACGGTCACGCCGCGCGCCTCGCCGCGCCGTTGGAAGCGCCGGTCGACGCCGCGAAAATGGGCCAGCCCCTCGGCAATCTTCTCTGGCGTTACCTCGAGCTGCCGCGCAATAGCCACGGCCGCCGTCGCGTTCAGCACGTTGTGCTGTCCCGGCACGTGCAGCTCGAACGGCCCCAGCGCCCCCACCGCCGTATGCACCTTGAAGCGCGAGAAACAGCTCCGCTGTTCCGCGTCCTGGAGGAACTTCGGATCCAGGTCGAGCAATTCCAGCCGGAAATCCGCCGCCGCCGCCGTGCCGTAGGTAAACACCCGCCTCCGCACCCGCGGCAAAATGCCCTTCAGCAGTTCATTGTCCACGCAGGCTATGACGGCGCCGTAAAACGGGACACGATCGCAAAAATCGACAAACGCGCGCTCCACATCGGCCATGTCGTGGTAGCAGTCCATGTGCTCGCGATCGAGATTGGTCACCACGGCCAGGATTGGCGACAGCTTCAGAAACGAGCGGTCGCTTTCGTCGGCCTCGGCCACGAGATACTGCGTAGTGCCCAGCCTCGCATTCGAGCCCATCGCGTCTACGCGCCCGCCCACGACGACCGTGGGATCGAGCCCGCCCGCGCTCAGCACCGCGGCCACCATCGATGTGGTCGTCGTCTTGCCGTGCATGCCGGCAATGGCGATGCCGTACTTCAGCCGCATCAGCTCGGCCAGCATCTCGGCGCGCTGGATCACGGGAATCTTGCGCGCGTTCGCTGCAACGACCTCGGGATTCCTTGCGTTAACGGCCGAACTCGTCACCACCACTGTTACGCCCGCCACGTTGGCGGCGTTGTGGCCTTCGTACACGGTTGCGCCCAGCGCGGCCAGGCGGTCGGTCACCGCGCTGCGCTTCAAGTCGGAGCCCGACACTTTCATGCCCAGGTTGAGCAGGATTTCGGCAATGCCGCTCATGCCGATGCCGCCGATCCCGATGAAGTGCACGTGCTGCTTGGTGGCAAACATTTGCGTGAAGCATCAGAGTAGCAGAGGCAGGCGGTAAGGTCTCAGTGGTCAGCGTAGAGCAAGCGCATGAACGCAACGAATCGATTTTGACAACGCTTTTGAAAGGGCACGGCTTAAAAGCACCTTGAAAACAAATACGTTACTTATTCTTCAATGTTCTAGATAGCCAATAAGTCCACAAAGTCTAAACATCAAGCACAAATTAGCACAAAAACCCGACATCGAAGGGCCGCATGATCTTTTCGAAACTGCCGACTTGGCCACAATTGTCTCAGAGATCGAAATTTAGGCCGTTTTCGAATCGCCGACCACTCGGGAACGAACCGAACCGGTTACGACCACGGCAGGTTCAATTTGCGCTACACTTTCCAGCGTGAATCTCAGACCCCTTCTTCTGTTCTTATTCATTTCGACGCATGTCTGCGTGTGGTCGCAGGCGATATATTCGCGCTCCGCTACACCTATCTTGAGACGGGGAACAATTCCGGCGCCTGACGGTAAGAAGTCAATCGTCGTCAAGACTGCCGAAGGCCTTCCAACGATTCTGATCCGAGCAGGGAGTCATGTCTACAGCACAAGATTAGCTCCTTTGATAAACGCCGAAGCTGCATGGGCACCGGACTCCAGGGCGTTCTTCGTGACATACAGTGATGCGGGGAACGTCGGCAGGTACCATGTGCTCGTGGTCTACGTCACTGACGCTGGCATCCACGTTATCGAACCAGTGCCCGATGGGAGTTCGTTATTCAAGCCCACGTGCTTTGATCCCGAACTGCCGAACGTCGGCGCCATCGGGTGGATCGGAAGCGGTTCAGATCGGCTCGCAATTGCTGTCGAGGTACCGCCTCATTCAAGCTGCACGAGCATGGGCACGTTCAAGGCCTATGTGCTTCAACTTCCGAGCGGGAGGGTCGTTTCAAACTATGGGCAGATTGAAGCGAAGCGCGCATTCTCGAAGTTGATCGGCGGTGAGCTCAGAGGTGCCGAAGATGAATGCATCGAAAAACCCCAATCGTGTATTCCGTGCGGTATGAAGGGCGGCGACTGCGGTCAGTAGGGGCGCTTACGACCGCATCGCTGTTTACGCGGGCCAAAACCAGCGTTCTGGGTGAATGACCGCCGATGCGGAAGTTTCGATTGCATGGAACCCGGACTCATAGTCTTCACAGTTACTCGTAGCACAGAATTAGCACAAAAATGGTCAAGCATTCCGTCGAACCATGAATCTGAAGGAGTTCGCGGTCGCCTTTTGTGTCAGGGAACGGCTTCAAAGCCTGCCCTGAGCGCAGCCGACAATCGCGCCGCAGGCGCAGCGGTTGTTAGCCCCGCGCTTCAGCGTGGGGAAACGTGCGCAAAACCGACGAGAAGCCCCGGAGGGGCGATGGTGCGCATCTAGTTTGCCGACGGACGCCGGTCGATATGATCCACCACGATCACCGCGACGGGCCCCTTGGCGGGAACGAGCTTTTCCACCTCGGAATGGTCTTGCAGCGCGGTTTACTCGGGCAGCGTGTAATCGAAATCGTAAGAATGCTGGCCGTTCTCGATGCGGATGGTGAACGTGCCGGCGATGCCCTTCAGCTCGCCCGTGCCCGACCCCGGCACCACGATCACCTGCATCTTCGGTCCGCTCGCGTCCATGGTGGCAAAGTGCTGCAGCGCGAAGCTGCCATGCTTCCCTTCCAGCGTGCCGGTCACCAGCTCAATGGCCACATAGCCGGCCGCGCCCTGCTTGGGATCGCCTGCGCCGAACATCTCGCCTTTGGTGGTGGCTTCAAGATCGCCGTGAATCACCTTGTTGATGGTGTAGCGGCTGATTCCCTCGGCGGGTGGCGGCGAAAGCGGATGCACGTCGACGGTAAATGTGCCGTGAGCGTGATGCATGGGAATCTCCTTGGGCTGCGTGGCGCCTTGGGGTGCGGCCAACGCCAGCGCGAGCAGAGCCTTTGTGAAGGTCGGAATCAATCGCTTTTCAGCATAACGCAGCGGCCACGGCAGCGCGTTCTTCTCTAATGGATCAATTTGATTCTGTTTCGAAAGGGCACGGGTCGGCGGCCCGCGGAAACAGTGCTTGGCCGGTGTCCCCTGGTTTAGCGTGGGAGTTCCCCAATTCACTCGCGCAGTCCGCAGGGGACAGTGCAAGGACAATACATTTGCAGGAATCAATAGCCCCCAAAGGGATGATTCCGCGCACACTGTCCGCCTGCGCCTTCTTCACGCGCCGCGCCCCATAAACCCGTCCTCGCTGAAAAGTTGCGCGCAACCTTCCAAGCAGAGTGTGGTTTGCATAGGGCATAAGCGGCAAGCCTTCAGAGGCGGCAAGAGCCAAGCCTCCAACGGACGGCAAGCCGGGGCAGATGAGCAAGCGGGTCCGCCTGGAACGGAGGGATTATGGGCAGCATGAAGAAGATCACGAGCGGCATGAAGAAGTGGATGCTCGGAGCAGCATTGGCAGTTGGAGCCCTGGGATTGTGCGCAGCGCCGGCCCAGGCAGCTCGCATTGGAGTTTTCGTAGGCGGTCCCGCCTACGTTCCCCCTTGCCCCGGCGCCGGGTACTCCTGGGTAGCCGGCTATTGGAATGGTGGCGTCTGGGTGCCCGGATATTGGAACTTCGTCGGCGTGGGCGTCAGAGTCGGTCCTGTCTTCCACGGCTGGTACGGTCACCCGTATTACGGATGGCGCGGTGGATGGCACGAGGGATACCACTACGGCCACGGAGGTTACGGTTTTCGCAGGTAGCTCCGCCTTCTGCTGCCTGCTCCATGCGGCCTCTCCTACCTGGGGAGGCCGCTTTTTGTGCCCTTTCCCTCTTTTCGCCATCTAATATCGTGCGGAGTAACTGCCTTTGGAGTGAAAGCGAAATGGCCAAATTCAAGAAAAATCTTGCTCTTGGACCGGCTCTGATCCATGCTTCCATCCAACCGCAACAAAAAGGCGACAACGCTGTTTAATAGATTGAAGGCCGGCTGGAATGCGGAAATCAGCCGGCGCGTGCTAACGCCGGAGGCGACTCCGGTTCCCGGTCGAGAAGAAAGGAGGACCGGGTGGCACAAGGAGGGTGTCATGAGGAAATTCCGCTGGGTTCTATTGGCAGTTCTTGTGGTTCTACCGTTCGCCGCGGCGCCGGCGAACGCCCAGGTCGGGGTCGGAATTGGCGTCGGTCCTGCAGTGGCTCCGGCTCCTGATCTCTACGGTCCCCCGGATTGCGCGTGGGGCTATTACGCCTATTACCCGTATGCCTGCGCTCCTTATGGCTACTACGGCGCTGATTGGTTCTACGGTGGCGTCTTTATCGGCGCCGGACCGTGGTATGGCTGGGGCTGGGGTCGCGGCTGGGGTTACGGTCACTACGGCTATGGCTACCGTGGCGGATACGGCTATCGTGGCGGCTACGGCTATCGCGGCGGATACGGCTACGGCGGCCGCGGATACGTGGGCGGCGGCGCTCGCGGATACGTGGGCGGCGGCGCTCGCGGCTACGTAGGCGGCGGAGCGCGCGGATACGCCGGTGGCGGTGGATTCCACGCCGGAGCTGCCGGCGGCTTCCACGGCGGCGGCGGCTTCCATGGCGGTGGCGGCGGTGGTCGCCGGTAATTCATCCGGCTTATTGCCAGAAACAAAGCCCGCTCTGCTTCGGCAGGCGGGCTTTTTGTTTAGATACAGGGACCGAGGGAATAAGGGATCAAGGCCGCTGCCTCGCCGATTCGTCCCTGTCCCGTCCTCTCCGCGTCTTTTTTGGAAAGGGCAGGATCGCACATCGGCCCGCTGGCTCGCCGCCCCCTAGCTCCACTGCGGTCCGGGCGGCATCGCAACCGCCGCGGGAGAAAAATCGAGCCGCCGCGAGAACTCCGCAATCTTTACCCAGTAAACAATCCAGAGAATCAGCGCGGGAAGCATGGCAAGGAGATTCACAATCGGGACGATCATGCAGGCGTAGCACACGCACAGAGCGACGCCGACCGATTTCCCGGGCGTCGGGTCGTCGCTTGCAATGTTCCTCAGCCTGAATTCGTTGGCGAGCGAATCGGCAATTGCCAGCACCACGAAGAAATTCCAGATCAGGTTGAACAGAGGAATCAGCAACAGCCAAACCAACCCTGGTTGCATAGTGCGCGATGGTGGAGAGCACTTTTTCAGCACTCCCGAGAGGAAAACGAGATACAAAATCGCGGGAACGAGGAACACACCCATTGCAAACAGGCCGGCCACAATGCGAATGATCGTCGTATTGTCCATTGCATCTCCCACTGGTCTTTCAATTCACGCGCAATCCTAACACGAGCCCGACAATCGGGCAATCCTCGCTGCTGACTCGCTGACCACCGCAAATTCTGCGACCAATCCTTCCTGCGACACATCGAACCGGCAGGGCGAAGATCGAATCCATCCAATCCTAAGGGAGAACGACTGTGACCGAAATGACCGCCGAGCAAGCGCATCTGTTTGTCCACAACGTCATCCTGGGACCCCTCAAAAACGAAAGCCGCACCACCCGATCGGTTCTCGCCGCTGTCCCGAATGCGAACCTTGATTACCGCCCTGACCCGCATGCAAAAACAGCGATCGAACTGCTTCGACACATCGTCAGTGCCGACAACCTCTTCCTGAAAACGGTGATCGACGGAGCCTTTGTGCCCGGCAGCGTCAAGATTCCCGAAGACCTGACGACGCCGCAGGAAATCGTTGCCTGGTATGAACAGGAATACGCAAAGAGTTTCGATGCGGTCGCCCAATTGTCCGGGGAACAATTAATCAGGATGGTGGATTTTCGCGGAATGTTCCAGCGGCCGGCTTTTACGTTTCTTCAGTTCGGCCTGCTTCACACGGTTCACCACCGCGGCCAATTATCCACTTACCTGCGCTCCATGGGCGGCAAAGTCCCGGCGATTTACGGCGAAAGCTACGATTCCGCTGAGGCAAAACGAGCCGCACAAGTCCCGGCCTGATTTGCCAAATCATCTTCGCGTCCGAATCTCGAACCTCAACCAGTCGATGAAATGGGTACTCCATCCTGGCTCCGCTGGGCGGGGGCGAGACCATTCTCGCCTCCGAGCATCAAGGCCTCGACCAGCGCCAACTCGCTGACTTGCTGACTTGCTAAGTCGCTGACTCGCTGACTCGCTGCCCTTTTGCCAGTTCCGCCAACTTTGCTGCGATCCGCTCCGCCGCCCCGGGGTGCGCCTGTTTCCGCGCCGCCTCGGCCATGGCAGCCAGCCGCGCCGGTGACTGCAGCAGTCCCACCAGCGCGTCCAGCAGTTCTCCGGGCGCCTTAACTTCCTTCTCCTCGAGCATCGCCGCCGCTCCGGCCTGCACCATGGCCTCGGCGTTGCGGCGCTGGTGCGCGTCGGTTGCCGCGGCAAACGGCACCAGCAGCGATGGCTTGCCCGCCGCGGCTTCCTCTGCCACCGTGGTTGCGCCGCTGCGCGACAAAATCAGGTGCGCCTGCGCAAACTGCGCCGCCATGTCGTCGAGAAACGGCCGCACCTGCCACCGCGCGGGGTCGGCGCCGCTCGCCTTGTACGCGGCCTCGGTCGCCTCCAGGTTGCGCGGCCCGCTCTGATGCAGAATGGTCAGCCCCGGCACAGTTTCCAGCAACGGCCCCGCGATGCGCGGCATGTGTTCGTTCAGGATGCGCGCGCCCTGCGAACCGCCAAACACCAGCAGGTGCAGCGCACCGCGCGGCGGCTGCGGCAACAAGAAAAACTCTCGCCGCACCGGAACGCCCGTCACCTCCGCGTTGCGAAACCATTTCGCCGCCGCTGGAAAGTTGATGGCCGCGGCCTGCACGCGTTTGCCCACCAGCCGGTTGGCCAGCCCCGGCATCGCGTTCGGCTCATATGCCATGGTGGGGATCTTCATCCAGAGCGCCGCCGCCATCGCCGGGCCCGATGCATAGCCGCCGACGCTGAAAACAGCGCCGGGCTTGAACTCGCGCAGCAATCGCTTGCACGCCAGGATACTGCCCGGCAGGCCCGTCACCGTCTTCAGGCGCGTCAACAGCGACACGCTCTTGAGCGGGCCCACCTCGATCAGCTTGAGCGCGAATCCCGCCTCGGGCACAAGCCGCGTCTCCAGCCCGCGCGCGGTGCCCGCAAACAGCACCTCGGCTCCGTATCGGCTCACCAGCTCGCGTGCCACAGCCAGCGCGGGAATGATGTGCCCGCCCGTCCCACCGCCGGCAATAAGGAATTTCAGTTCGGAGCTCACAGTTTCCAGGTTTCAGGTGTAAGGTGTCAGCGGACAGTGGACAGTGAACTGAAGAATGCCCCAGCCTCCAGCTGTCAGCAGTTCCCGCACGAAGAAACTGAGAGCTGACGGCTGCCAGCTTTTCCCTAGTCCCTGGTCCCCAGTCCCTGCCTTATTCCGCCTGCCGCGAGATATTCAGCAAAATCCCGATCGACGCCAGCGTGCAGAACAGCGACGTGCCTCCGTGCGAAATCAGCGGCAGCGGAATGCCCTTGTTGGGGACCAGCGACAGCACCACGCTGATGTTGAAAAACGCCTGCAGCAAAATCGTCGTGGTGAGGCCGAAGGCCGCCAGGCGCGCAAAAGGATCGCCGCAGCGGAATGCCGCACGCAGCCCGCGTGCGCCAAACATGGCGAACAGCAGCACGATGAACATGGCGCCGATAAAGCCCAGCTCCTCGGCAATATTGGCAAAGATAAAGTCGGTCGCAGACTCAGGCAGATAAAACAACTTCTGCATGCCCTCCATGTAGCCGCGGCCGGTCAGCCCTCCCGTGCCCACCGCGATGAGCGACTGGTAAATGTGGTAACCGGCGCCCAGCGGATCGGATTCAGGATCGAGAAAGACCAGCATGCGCGCCCGCCGCCACGGAACCCAGAGCAGAAGCATGGCCAGCGCAGGCGCAGCCGCGCAAGCGCTGATCAGCAGATATTTCCATTCCATGCCTGCAATCACCAGCATCATGGCGGCCACCCCCGCCAGCACCAGCGCCGTGCCCAGATCGGGTTGTGCCGCCACCAGCACGAAAAACAGCAGCGGCACCAGCGCCGCGGGCAGCAGCGTGCGCCGCCAGTCTTGCATGCCGGCCAGGCGCGTATGCAGAAACCAAGCCAGAAACAGCACCATCACGGGCTTGGCGAACTCCGACGGTTGAAAGCTGAAAAAATCTCCGAAGCGGATCCAGCGATGGGTGTGATGCGACCCCGGCATCAAAAACACCAGAACCAGCAGCACCGTGGTGACGCTGAGCGCCGTATAAATGAAGCGCGGCGAGTTATAGCGGCTCACGTCTACGTTCATCAGCACCAGCATGGCCAGTACGCCCAGCCCTGCCCAAATTGCCTGCGTGAGCAGGAATGTGTAAGCAGAGTGATAGCGCTCCTGGTCCACAACCGCCGAAGCCGAGAACACCATGGCCAGCCCGGTAACCACCAGCACCAGCGTGGTGAAGAACAGCCACTTGTCAATGCCCACCAGTTTCGCCATAAGTTGCTATACGTCCTGCTTTGCCGACCAATCCTTGTGATCGTTCACCAGCCGCTTGAAGACGCGGCCGCGTTGCTCGTAGTTCTCAAACTGATCGAAGCTGGAGCAGGCCGGTGCCAGCAGCACCACGTCGCCGGGCTTTGCGGCGCTGGCGGCCGCTTCCACGGCCTTGTCCAGCGTCTCGCACGCTTGAATCGGCACCACCCCGTGCAATTGCGATTCAATTTTGGGCGCCGCCGCGCCGATGGTATACACCTTGCGCACCCGCTCGCGCAACAGCGGCGCCAGCACCGTGTACGGCGAGCCCTTGTCCTTGCCGCCGAGAATCAGATGAATGCCACCCGGAAACGCGGCCACCGCCTTTTCGGTCGCGTCCACATTCGTCGCCTTGGAATCGTTGTAGAACTCCACGCCATTGACGGTGGCCACGTACTCCAGGCGATGCTCCACAGCCTGGAACTTCTCGATGGCGCGCCCGATCACCTCGCCCTGTACCCCGGCCAGCCGCGCAGCGCACACTGCAGCCAGCACATTCTCAACGTTGTGCCCGCCCTTCAACGGAATCTTGCTTACTGGCAAGATAATCTCCGCCGGCGCGTCGCAAACCGACCGGTACATCACGTTGCTGCCCTCAACCCACGCGCCCTGGTCCACCGCGCGCTGCCTCGAGAACCAGGAGACCGGCGCAGGCGAGCGCGGAGCCGCCTCGGCGGTGCGAGGGTTATCGGCATTCAGCACCAGGCTGTCGCTCGCGTCCTGCGCGGCAAAAATGCGCTCCTTGGCCAGCGCGTAGTTTTCAAAGGTGCCGTGCCGGTCCAGGTGGTCGGGCGTGATGTTGAGAATAGCCGCGATTTTCGGATGAAACTGCTCCGTGCTCTCCAGCTGGAAGCTCGAAACCTCCAGCACCGACCAGGTATCGTCGCTGCTCTCCTCGATTAGCCTGATCACCGGCACGCCAATGTTACCGGCAACCAGCGTCGGCAATCCGGCCGCGCTCAGAATCTCACCGGCGAGCGCCGTGGTCGTCGTCTTCCCATTGGACCCGGTGATGGCGATGATCTTGCCCTTGAGGAATCGCGCCGCCAGCTCCAGTTCGCCGATGATGGGTCGTCCCAGGTTGCGCGCTTGCACCAGCTCCGGCGTGTCCAGCGGCACCCCGGGGCTCACCACAATCAGGTCCTGGCGGCGGAAGGTCAACAGCCCGTGGCCGCCGGCCTCTACCATGATGCCCGCCTCGAGCAGCGCCGGGATCTCCTTGGCCAGCGATTCGGCCGAGCGGATATCGGAAACCGTCACCTGCGCGCCCTGGTGACGCAAAAACAGCGCCGCCGCAAGCCCGGACTTCCCCAGGCCTACGACCAGAACCTTTTTGCCCTTCAACTCCATCATCGAGATCGTTCCCATACGGCTGACGCGACAACCTTCTATTGTGCACCGCGTAGCACGCAAGGCGCGCCGCGTCTAGCGCAATTTCAGGGTTGTGAGTGCAAACAATGCAAACACCAGGGCCCCGATCCAGAAGCGTGCAATCACCTTCGACTCGTTCCAGCCCATCTGCTCGAAGTGGTGGTGCAGCGGCGCCATCTTGAAGATACGCTTCTTGCGCAGCTTGTAGCTGCCCACCTGGAGCATGACCGAAACTGCCTCAATGATGAAGATGCCGCCGATGAACGGCAGCAGCAACTCCTGACGGATGATGAGGGCCACAGTCCCGATGGCGCCGCCCAGCGCCAGCGAGCCCACGTCGCCCATGAAGATTTCGGCCGGGTGCGCGTTGTACCAGAGAAAACCAATGGACGCGCCCACCATAGACCCGCAAAACACCGTCAACTCGGCCACAATGGGCATGCGCTGCAGCTCCAGGTAATCGGCAAACACCACGTGGCCGCTCACGTAGGTGAGCACGGTCAGCGCGCCCGCGGCAATGATGGTGCAGCCGATGGCCAGTCCGTCGAGCCCGTCGGTCAGGTTCACCGCATTCGACGTGCCCACAAGCCACAGCATGACCCATATGACGAAGGGCACAAACGCCAAGATTGCCAGGTGCGGCAGCATCGTGGGCCAGCCGTGATATTGCAGATCGGGGCGCAGACTCTTCACAAACGGCACCGAGAGCTGCGTGGAAAACATCCTGAACTGAGCCAGCACCACCAGCGCCGCGGCCACCATCAGGGCCACCAACCCCTGCCAGAACAATTTGGCCCGCGCCGTCAGTCCCAGGCTGCGCCGCTGCACCACCTTGATGTAATCGTCGGCGAACCCGATGGCGCCGTACGCCAGGGTCGCAAACACCGTGATCCACACAAAGGGATTAGCCGGGTCGGACCACAGCACTGTGGGCAGCAGAATGGCGATGCAGATCAGCACCCCGCCCATGGTCGGCGTGCCCGTCTTCTTCAGATGCGTCTGGGGCCCGTCGTCGCGCACATACTGGCCGATCTGAAACTCCCTCAGCTTCTGAATCACCCACGGCCCGATGAACAGCGTGATCAGCAGCGCCGTCAGCGAGGCGAACGCCGTGCGAAACGTCAGATAGCGAAAGATGCGGAACGGGTGAAAGAACGGGAACAGCTTTTCGTAGAGCAGCCAGTAAAGCAAGGGGCCTCCCGGGACGCAATGAGGCGGGGTTTCAGCTTGATTCTACAGGGTTGGGGTTTGCAGCGATGAGCGCCCCGCGCGCGGCGCGCTTATGATGGATCGAGGTGAATACTCCCATGAAAAGAATCACGGCTTTGTCTCCGCGTGATACCGGTCCCCCAACTCACCCTTTCTTTTGTGCAGCTTTCCTCGGCTTATTTTGCCTTTGCCTCCACGCCGTCGCGCAAACCGCGCCGGCAGCCGATCCCGCAGCCAGCGTGAACCCGCTCATCGGCACGGGCGACGGCCCCGGCGGCGGCATCAATCTTTTTCCCGGCGCCACGCTGCCCTTCGGCATGGTGCAGTTGAGTCCCGATACCGAGGCTCATGGCTACGGCTATCACTTCGGGCAGTACGACATCCAGGGCTTCAGCATGACGCACATGAGCGGCCCTGGTTGCGCCAATGAGGGCGATGTATCGTTTACCGCGACCACCGGCCCCATTGTTACGCAAATCCACGATTTTCAATCACCCTATTCGCACAGCGATGAAAAAGCCGCGCCCGGCTACTACCAGGTGCGCCTGCTGCAATGGGACATCAACGCCGAGCTGAGCGCGACCAACCGAACCGGCATCGCGCGCTTCACCTTTCCCGCCGGCAAGCAGGCTAACATCCTCCTGCCGCTGAGCAAAACGCTGGATTACGCCACGGCCGCATCGGTGCACATCGACGGCGATCGCCAGCTCGAGGGCTACGTCGACGACCGCGCCTTCTGCGGCAACAGCCAATCGTACCGTGTCTATTTTGTGATGACCTTCGACCGGCCGTTTACGCAATTCGGCACATTCGCCGGCCCTCACTACAACGGCCCCGGCGCCATCTCGGACGGCAGCCGCGACGCGACCCAGTCGACCCACGACGGCTGGATCGGCGCCTACGTTTCCTGGCTGGCGCAGGATCATGCGCAAACCGTCACAGCAAAGATCGCCATCTCGTTTGTCGATGCCGCGGGCGCCGAAAACAATCTGAAGGCCGAGGCTGCCGGAAAGGACTTCGCTCAGATTGAAAGCGCGGCTCGTGCCGCGTGGAACAAAGAACTGAGCGTGATCGATGTTTCCGGCGGCAGCGCCGCTGAACGCACCGTCTTCTTCACTGCGCTCTATCACAGCCTGATGATGCCCACTATCTTCAGCGACGCCGACGGCCGCTACCTAGGTTTCGATGGCGCGATCCACCAGGTGGCATCGGGTCACGACCTCTTCGCCAGCTACTCCGGCTGGGATATCTACCGTAGCGAGCTTCCGCTCCTGGCCATGATCGAGCCGCGCCGCATGGAAGACATGATGCAGTCGGTGGTGCTGATGTATCAGCAGGGCGGCTGGATCGACCGCTGGCCGCAGTACAACCTCTACACCAACGTCATGGCGGGCAGCCCGCTCACGGTCTCGCTCGCCACGGCGTGGCTCGACGGCCTGCACGGATTCGACATGAATGCCGCCTGGGAGGGGATGCTGAAGGACGCGACCGAAGCGCCTCCCGGCGGGCACCCGTACGTTGGCGAGGACGGCATGGAGTGGATCAACAAGCTCCATTACACGCCCGACGACAAGGTGAAGTACGGTTCGGTCTCGCAGATTCAGGAGGACGCGGTTGCCTACGCATCGCTCTACAGGCTGGCTGTCGCGCTCGGCAAGAGTGACGACGCCAGGATGCTTCTGGACCGCGCCAAGGACGAACGCAATGTCTTCGATCCCGACGACCGCATGTTTCGCCCGCGCAACGCCGACGGCAGCTGGGTCCCCGATTTCAACCCTGATGTTGACGGCCATGGATTCATCGAGGGAACCGGCTGGCACTATCAGTGGCTTGCGCCTTCCGACATGGCCTGGCTCGTCAAGGCCATGGGCGCGGACCTCTTCAACCAACGGCTGACTGACTTCTTTGACTACAAATATGACGGCTGGTACGCGCAGCGCTACAACCCCTACAACGAGACCGACCTCCAAGCGCCCTTCGAGTTCAACTTCTCCCGCCGCCCGTGGGAAACGCAGCGCGTGGTGCGTCGCGTCCTGAAAGAAAACTACACCGCGACGCCCGACGGCATCCCCGGCAATGACGACTGCGGCGAAATGTCCTCATGGGCAGTGCTGAGCATGATGGGCATTTACTCCATCGACCCGGCGAGCCTGGCGTACGAGCTCACCGCTCCGGTTTTTCCCAAGGTCGTCCTGCACATGCATGATCCCTATCCGGGCAAGATGTTCACCATCACCGCCGCCGGCGCAGCCAGCGACGCGTACATTCAAAGCGCGCAGTTGAACGGAAAAACTCACAGCCGCAACTGGATCTCGTTCCGCGACATTGCCGCCGGCGGCACGCTGCACTTCGTGCTCGGCGCCAAGCCGAACACGACGTGGGGCGCAGCGCCCAGCGACGCGCCGCCGTCATTGCCGGACACACAACCCTAGCCTCAAAGATGAGGAACTGCTGTATGAAGCGAGTACCGATTCTCCTTTCGAGCGCTGCGGTCGCGCTCGCAACCTCGGCTGTGCCGGCACTGGCGCAGAATGGCACCGGCGCGGAATTGGCCAAGCAGATTCGCGCCGATCAGAGCCTGCGCCACGTGAATCAAATGGCGCACGATCTGCTCAAAGGCGGGCTCAACGCCGGCACACATTATCCGCAGGTGTGGATTCGCGACCTGAATACGTTCATTATCGTTGCGCTTGAAGTCAATCCCCGCGAAGCTCTGCGCGATGCGCTTCTCAACTTCTTCAGGCTCCAGGGGCCGGGCGGCGATATCCCCGACGGTTACGTTCCCCTCCTTCCCGCCCTCAAGGACAAGGCCTACCGCGTCTCGCCGCTCGCCCCCGACCTCATGGCGCACAAGAACACCGTCGAGGTCGACCAGGAAACTTCGCTTGTGCAGGCGGTCTACAAATACGTCTCTGTCACTGGCGACCGCACCCTCCTCGGCGAGAACGTCGGCGGCCGCACCGTCCGCGACCGCCTCGGTTTCGCCATGCAGTTTCTGCTCACCGAGCGTTTCGATACGCAGCATGGCCTCATCTGGGGCGCCACTCGCGCCGATTGGGGCGATATCCAGCCCTTGTCACCGATCGGCTCCTGGCTCAACGACCAGACGCGTCGCTCCCTTTGCATTTACGACAACGCCATGCTGGTGCTGGCCATCAACGATTACCTCGAACTGCTCGGCCCGGGCGCACCCGAGGCGCCCCGCTGGGCGAAAACCCGCGACGATCTCAAGCGCAACATCCGCAGATATTTGTGGGATCGCAAAGATCAAAAGTACTACCCGCACGTGTATCTTGACCCTTCACCGTTCCCTGCGGATTTCGACGAGAACGCGATCTATTACCACGGCGGAACCGCGGTAGCCATCGAGTCCGGCCTGCTTTCGCGCAGGGAAATTGCCCACGCGCTCCGACGCATGGATGACGATGTGCGCGCCACACACGCGGCCACCATCGGGCTCACCATGTACCCGGCCTACCCGCTCGGGCTTTTCAAGAATCCCCAACTCACCAAGCCCTATACCTACCAGAACGGCGGCGACTGGGATTGGTTCGGCGGACGCATGGTGCAGGACCTGATCGACGCGGACGATATCGCCGATGCCTATCGCGAGATTCGTCCCATGGTCGATCGCGCGGAGCGCGTGGGCGGCTTTTACGAATGGTGGACACCCGACAACCAGCCGCGCGGCTCAGCCGGCTTCCGCGGCTCCGCAGGCGTACTCGGCCACGACATCGATCTGCTCGAGGCCTGGGCGGAAAAACATTAGAGCCGTGCTTTTTCCCTACCGGCACGTGGCGCTTACCATGAAATACGCAAGCGGGCCAACGGAGTGCCCGACAATAGGTGAAAGCTGCTTACCTGGTCTTTGAAACCTCTTCCACCGTCACGGGATCGAGGAACGGCATCTGTGCACGCAGTTGTTTGCCCACGATCTCAACCGGATGCTTCGCCTCGGCCTCGCGGAAGGCCAGAAACTCCTTCTTGCCCGAATTCTGATCGGCGAGAAATTTCCTGGCGAAAGTCCCGTCTTGAATCTCGGCCAGCAGTTGCTTCATCGCCTTCCTGCTCTCCGGCCCGATGACGCGCGGTCCGCTCACGTAGTCGCCGTATTCGGCGGTGTCGCTGATGGAATAGCGCATGTACGCCAGTCCGCCGCGATAAATCAGGTCGACGATGAGCTTGAGCTCGTGCAGGCACTCAAAGTAAGCGCTCTCGGGTTGATAGCCGGCCTCGACCAGGGTCTCGTAACCGGCCTTGATGAGCGCGCTCACGCCGCCGCACAGCACGGCCTGCTCGCCGAAGAGATCGGTCTCGGTCTCCTCCTTGAACGTCGTCTCCAGCACGCCCGCGCGCGTGCCTCCAATGCCCTTCAGGTAGCTGAGGCATAGAGCGTGCGCTTTGCCGGTTGCATCCTGATGCACCGCGATGAGGCAGGGCACTCCGCCGCCCTCGCTAAAGACCTCGCGCACGCGATGTCCGGGCGCCTTGGGCGCGGCCATGCCCACGTCGATGCCCGCCGCCGGCACAATGGTCTTGAAGTGAATGTTGAACCCGTGGGCAAACATCAGCAGCGTGCCCGGCTTCAGGTTCGGGCCGATCTCTTCGGCATAGAGCTTGGCCGCGGTCTGGTCAGGCACCAGTATCATCACCACGTCGGCCCACTTCACGGCTTCTGGAACCGTTGTAACTTCCAGTCCCGCCTTCTGCGCCTTGGCAATCGATTTGGAATTCGCCGCCAGCCCCACTTTCACTTGCACGCCCGAGTCTTTCAGGTTGAGTGCGTGCGCGTGTCCCTGCGAGCCGTAGCCGATAATCGCCACCTTCTTGCCTTGAATCAACGAGAGGTCGGCATCGTGATCGTAATAAGTCTTGGCCATGCTTTGGGTTTTCCTTTTTCTGCGGGTAGATTTGGTTTGCGGGTTGACGGGGGAAATTGCCGGCCGTTACGCCTTGACGAACGTGGTCAGATTGCGCCGGCTGCGCTCGCGCAGCTGGCACTCGCGCAGCGTGTTGGCCAGGTTCTCGAGCCCGGGCACGCCATAGATCGAAAACCTCTCCAGCTCCGCATCGGAAGTGAAGATGCGCAGCGCGCACTGGCCCATCAAGCGCATGCCGAACGGCTTGTCGATCTCGAAATGATCGATGCGGAACAGCTCCAGCGACTCCTGCACCTTCGACAGAACGCCCCGCTCCAGAATGATGCGCTGCGTCGTAATGTTGTAGCGGATGCCCAGCCGCTTGAAATAGAACGACAGGAACACGATCACGCTGATAACCAGAAATGCCGCGATCGTGGTCAGGATTCCGTATGAGGTATCTCGCGTAAAGTAGCCTGCCGCAGTGGCCAGGACCAGCAGCACGAGAAACGGCACCACCTGCCTCGCGCTGTACAAGGCCGCGGGATGGCCGGAGAATAACGTCTTCTCAGTCTCTTGATCCTTTTGTGTTGCGTACGCCTGAAGGTCGGTATTGCAAAAGCGGCATTTGATTGCCGCCGCCTTGATGGTCTCTCCGCACACCGGACATGCTTTTTCGTCTGCGTCCATGGGATGACTCCTCCACGTCAGGATAGCAATTCAGCCGCGGCCCACGCCCGGCTCTCGGCATCCGGAGCAGTGCAAATGTTCTTCGATCGGCGCTCGGCCCTCACTGCACTTCGTCCGCCGCAGTTTCCTCAACAGACTCTTCTTCCGCCGCGGCCTCGCTCACGCCCATCGCCCTCACCACGCTGCTCACGTGATGCCCCCGCCGCATGGTCATCTTGCCGCTGCGGCAGATTTCCAGGATGCGCCCCTCGTCCTCGCGCAGCACCTCGATGAGCCCCTCGATCTTGCTCTCCACGCCCGTCATCTCGATCATCAGCGATTCCGAAGTGAGATCAACGATGCGCGCGCGGAAAACCTCCACCAGGTCGAAGATCCGCCCGCGGCTCTGCGGCGTGGCGGCCACTTTGATCAACGCCAGCTCGCGCGTCACGCTCGGCGCCTGCGCAATGTCGTCCACGTCGACAACGTTCTCCAGTTTAAACAGGCTGGCGCGGATGCGATCGCCTGCCTCGGCGGACGCCTCGGCCACGATGGTCATGCGCGAAAGTCCGTCGCGCTCGCTGCGGCCCACAGTGAGCGAAATAATGTTGATGTTCAGCCTCCGGAAGAGTGACGCCACGCGCGTCAGCACGCCCGGTTTGTCTTCGACGTATGCAACAAATGTGTGCAGCATAAAAACAGCTCCTAGCCTCTAGCTCCTGGCTTCCAGCTTCGTCACCGCTGCTCCTGAACTCAGGCCATTGAGCGGAAGAAAGAACCCGCCGGTTGCGCCGAATTAACTGGAACATCGTTGCAGCTCCGAGCTGCACTGTTCAGCCAGGAGCTGGAAGCTAGCAGCCAGAAGCTGTATTACTTATCCTCCGCCCGTTCCTCCAGCGGATCCCGGTCCGGCCTGCGAATCATCTCGTGCAGCGCGCTGCCCGCGGGAATCATGGGGTACACCGAGTCTTCCTTTTCGACGAGGAAGTTGAGCAGATACGCGCCCGGCGCCGAACGCGCGGCGTTCACTGCCGCTTCCACCTCGCTGCGCGTGCGCACCGCGCATCCCGCAATGCCATGCGCATCGGCCAGTTTCACGAAGTCGGGGCTCACCAGCGGCGTGGCCTCGTAGTTGCGCTCGTAGAAAAACTCCTGCCACTGCCGCACCATGCCCAGGTAGCCGTTGTTGATCACGGCGATGTTGATCTTCAGCTTCTCCTGCACAATGGTCGCCAGCTCCGCCGCCGTCATCTGGAAGCCGCCGTCGCCCGCGATCACCCACACTTCCTTGTCCGGGCATGCAAACTTGGCGCCGATCGCCGCCGGCAGCGCGTAACCCATGGTGCCAAGGCCGCCGCTCGTGATCAGTGTGCGCGGATGGTCATGGTGGTAATACTGCGCCTCCCACATCTGATGTTGGCCCACGTCGGTCACGATAATCGCGTCGCCGCCGGTCATGCGCCACAGGTCGTTTATCACGTGTGCGGCATATAAGTGGCCGCTGTCGGGCAGGTTTTTGATGTCGCGCACCGCAACCGCGCCCTTGCTGGCCTCAATCGTCTTCAACCACGCCGCACCGTCGCGCCCTGCAATGCGCGGCAGCAGCATCTCCAGCACCTCGCGCAGATCACCCACCAGCGCCACGTCCACTTTCACGTTCTTGTTAATCTCCGCCGGATCAACTTCGATGTGAATCTTTTTCGCCTTCTGCGCGTATTCGGTCAAACGGCCGGTTACGCGATCGTCAAAGCGCATGCCGCACGCGATCAGCAGGTCGGCCTCCTGGATGGCGTCGTTCACCCACGCCTCGCCGTGCATGCCCATCATGCCCAGGCACAGCGGATGCGACGCAGGAAACCCGCCGATGCCCAGCAGCGTCAGCCCCACAGGAATCTGTGCGCGCTCGGCCAGCGTGCGCACTTGCTCCATCGCGCCCGACTCCATCACGCCGTGCCCGGCCAGAATCACCGGCCGCTTGGCGTTGCGAATCAGCTCGGCCGCTTGCGCCAGCCCCGACTCCTCCACGCGCAGCATGGGATGCGGCCGATACGGGCGCGGCTTGGCCGCTGCGAAATCGAATTCTGCCGACGCTTGTTCCGCGTCCTTGGTGATGTCCACAAGCACCGGCCCCGGCCGTCCTGAGCGCGCGATCTGGAAAGCATGGCGCAGCGTCGGCGCAATGTCTTCCGCGCGGTTCACCAGGAAATTGTGCTTTGTCACTGGCAGCGTTATGCCGGTAATATCCACCTCCTGAAACGCATCACTGCCCAGCAGCTTCGAGGATACGTTGGCCGTGATGCAGACAATGGGAATGGAGTCCAGCATTGCCGTGGCAATGCCCGTGACCAGATTGGTCGAGCCGGGGCCGCTGGTGGCAATGGCCACGCCCACGTCGGCCGATGCCCGCGCGTAGCCATCGGCCATGTGCGCCGCGCCTTGCTCGTGCCGCACCAGCACGTGGCGGATGGGAAACTTGCGCAGAGCATCGTAGGCCGGAAGTATGGTGCCGCCGGGATAGCCGAAGACATCGGTCACGCCCTCGCCCACCAGTGTGGCCCAGATGATTTCCGCGCCCGTCAGACGCGCCGGTGGCGTCCGATGCTCGTGCGGCTCCGACGCGCCGGCTTTCGGCGCAGCCGCGCCTCCGTTTTCTTTCGTCTTCGCGTTTCCCTTGTGTGCCATGATTGACTCCTACTGAAATCATTAGTGATCGGATAACTTAACTCGCATTGGACCCGTTCAGAGCCGCGACTCGGTTTGTGGCGATCCCGGCCCGCCCTTGCGAAGAACGACTCGAGCATTTCGGCATACCCCGTAGCTGGTCAAGATTGGCTTCATGACGTCGAAAAGCCGAACGGCATCCGGACCATACGCAAAAAGTGTCGCCTCTCCTTGTCCAATCTCATTTCCATCAAATTCCCCGGCTCCGCTGCGCTCAAGCTCGCCATAGAGGCGCTCATTCAGTTGCCAGAACTCGTCTGGCAGTCCAGTGACATCAAGATGAATGATTACAGCCTCTTCACAACCACCTTGCCTGTTTTGCTTCAGAGACTCCATCGTGATCCGCCATTCTACGTTGTTGCCCCAACTGAGGCCGACGTCACCCGATCCACATACTTGCGGAAGACGCCGCCTGGCCAGCGCAGCGCCGGCGGCTTGAAATTTTTCAGACGCGACGCCATCTCCGCCTCGCTGATCTCTACGTTGAGCGTGCGCTTGGGAATATCGAACGCGATGATGTCGCCTTCGCGCACCGCCGCCAGCGGTCCGCCCACAAACGCCTCCGGCGCTACGTGTCCCGCGGTGAATCCGCGGGTTGCGCCGCTGAAGCGCCCATCGGTAAGCAGCGCCACCTGCGCGCTTAACTCCGCGTTGGACGAGATCGCCGCCGTCACCTGCAGCATCTCGCGCATGCCCGGCCCGCCCTTCGGCCCTTCGTAGCGGATCACCACTACGTCGCCAGGCTTGATGCCGCCCGCCTGCACTACCTTGAAGCAGTCTTCTTCGCAATCGAAGACGCGCGCCGGCCCGCGATGCTGGTACTTGCCCGCCGCGGCAATCTTCATCACGCAGCCTTCGGGCGCAAGGTTGCCTTTCAGAATCACCAGCCCGCCGTTGGGCTTGATTGGTTTTTCAAAAGTGTGGATTACTACCTGCCCCGGCGTTTCTTTTGCCAGCGCGCCTTCTTCGGCCAGCGTCTTCCCACTGATGGTCAGCGCCGAACCGTCGGCATGTCCCGCGGCAATCATGCGCTGCACCAGCAGCCGCGATCCGCCCGCCGCCTGGTAGTGCCATGCCATGTACTTGCCCGCCGGCGTCAGGTCGCAGATATATGGGGTGCGCGTCGAAATTTTGTCAAAATCATCAATCGACAGCGGAATGCCCATCTCTTTGGCAATGGCCAGCAGGTGCAGCACCGCGTTGGTCGATCCACCGCTCGCGGCCACGCTGGCAATGGTGTTTTCCAGCGCCTTGCGCGTGATGATCTGCGATGGCTTGCGGTTGGCGCGCACCGCGTCCATCAGGATGTGGCCCGCTTTGCGCGTGGCTTCGAGCTTTTCCGGCGATGTGGCCGGCACCCCCGAAAGCTCGATCGGCGAAATGCCCAGAATTTCACCGCTCATGGCCATGGTGTTGGCCGTGAACTGCCCTCCGCACGCACCCGCGCCCGGACACGCATTTGCCTCCAGCGCTTCCAGCCCCGCATCGTCGATGCGCCCCGCCGCGTGCGAGCCGATGCCTTCAAACACGTCTTGAATCGTGATGTCGACGCCGTTCAGCTTACCCGGCGCAATTGATCCGCCGTAGTACATCATGCCGGGAATATCGAGCCGGCACAGCGCCATGATCACGCCCGGCATGTTCTTGTCGCATCCGGCAATGCCTACCAAGCCGTCGAAGAGATTTCCGCGCGCCATCAGCTCGATGGAGTCGGCAATCAGCTCGCGGCTCACCAGCGACGCTTTCATGCCCTGCGTGCCCATGGTGATGCCGTCGGAAATGGTGACGGTATTGAACTCCATGGGCGTGCCGCCCGCCTCGCAAATGCCCTGCTTCAGCGCTTCGGCAATTTCGCGCAGGTGCAGGTTGCAGGTGCCGATCTCGGTCCACGTGTTGGCCACTCCGATGATTGGCTTGTGCAGATCTTCTTTCTTGAATCCCGCTCCCCGCAGATAGGATCGCGCGGCCGCGCGGCTCGGCCCCTCGGTCAACGGAACGCTTTGTCGTTTGCCCTCGATGGTCACCTGATCAGTCCTTTTGATTACCGCCGTCTGCAACCGGCAGGCTATCGATGATCGCTCTCATTTCATGGTCAAATCGAGCCCAATTTCCAAAAGCAGGGTGCGGCACACAAAACGGCTCATTCAATATGCCAGACATGCGCATTGCATTTCGAACCATCGGCAGGATTGCCCGCATGACCACCACCACGGCTTTAGGTTTGTACTCGACCAGTCTTCTTGCCAACCCCGGAACAGCTTCTTGACGCCGTATAAATCGATCACGTCTTTCCAACTTGTTGATTGGCGTGCTTACCAGGTCGTCAAGGTAGAAACCCTTCTTTTTGAAATCCTCAAGAAATGTTTCACCATTCCCAAACACTCGCTTCATTGCGCAAAAGAGGCTGCTGTTACTGCTGTAGAAGAATTTGCCGCTTTCGGGAGCCGATTCGCCAACGAACAAAGTTGTGATGCAATCGGGACAAAAGCTCTTACGCAGGTCTTCCAGTCTGTTCATGCCGTTCAATCAGCCGCCACCGTCCTTGCCTTGAGCCAGTTCGCCTTATCATGCTGCTTCTCAAACTTGTCGAGTTCTGCCGTGTGCCGCAGCGTGAGTCCGATATCATCGAGCCCTTCAAGCAAACAGAACTTGCGGAAGGGATCGAACTCGAACTTCGCGCTGAATCCGCGTCCATCCGTGACCGTCTGCGCTTCGAGCGAAACCGTTAGCTGATAGTTCGCGATGTTTCGGGCGTTTTGGAGGAGCTTTTCGACCTGCTCTTCGCTCAGCCGCACTAGCACGATGCCGTTCTTGCCCGCGTTCGAGAAGAAAATGTCGGCGAATGTCGGCGCGATGACCACGCGAAACCCGTAATCGCTCAGCGCCCACGCGGCATGCTCGCGGCTCGATCCGCAGCCGAAGTTTTTGTCTGCGATCAAAATCTTCGAGTCCCAATAGCGCGGATCGTTGAGCACAAAATCGGCAACCGGCTTGCCGTCGGCCGAAAACCGCCAGTCGAAGAACAGAAAATCGCCGTAGCCGGTGCGCTCAATGCGCTTCAAAAACTGCTTGGGAATAATCTGGTCGGTGTCAACGTTGGCGCGGTCCAGCGGCGCCGCCAGCGCGGTCAAAGTCCTGAACGGTTCCATCAGTTCTTTCCCTCCATGCGAACGGGCCACTTGCGAATGTCAACGAAATGCCCGGCGATTGCGGCCGCTGCGGCCATCTCCGGCGAGACCAGGTGCGTGCGCCCGCCGCGGCCCTGGCGGCCTTCAAAGTTGCGGTTGCTTGTCGACGCGCAGCGTTCGCCCGGCAAAAGAATGTCGGGATTCATGCCCAGGCACATGGAGCAGCCCGGCTCGCGCCAGTCGAATCCCGCCTCGCGAAAGATGCGGTCGAGGCCTTCTTTTTCCGCCTGCGCCTTCACCAGCTGCGACCCCGGCACCACCATCGCGTTCACACGGGTGGCCACTTTGTGGCCCGCGGCAATCTTCGCTGCCGCGCGCAAATCCTCGATGCGCCCGTTGGTGCACGAACCGATGAAAACACGATCGATGGCGATCTCGGCCAGCGGCGTCCCGGCCTTCAGGTCCATATATTCGAGAGCGCGCTCGAACGATTTGCGATCGATGTCGCTCTTGGCATTCGCCGGATCGGGTACCTTTTCCACCACCGGCGCCACCATGCCCGGGCTCGTTCCCCAGCTCACGTACGGCACCAGCGTGGCTGCGTCGATCACCAGCTCGCGATCGAACTTCGCGCCGGGATCGGAAGGCAGCTTGCGCCACTCGGCAACAGCCTTGTCCCACTCCGCGCCCTGCGGCGAAAACCTGCGGCCCTTGAGGTACGCAAATGTCGTCTCGTCGGGAGCAATCATGCCAGCGCGGGCGCCGGCCTCGATGCTCATGTTGCAAATTGTCATACGGCCTTCCATGGAAAGCGAGCGGATAGCCGATCCCGCGTATTCGATCACGCAGCCCGTCGCGCCGTCAGTACCGATCCTGCCGATAATCGCCAGGATCACGTCCTTCGCCGTCACGCCCAGCGGCAGCTTGCCCTCCACGGCAATGCGGAACGTCTTCGGCTTCGACTGCGGCAGCGTCTGCGTGGCCAGCACGTGCTCCACTTCGCTGGTGCCGATGCCGAACGCGAGCGCGCCGAAGGCTCCGTGTGTCGAGGTGTGCGAGTCGCCGCACACAATAGTCATGCCCGGCTTGGTCAGCCCCAACTCCGGCCCGATCACGTGCACAATGCCCTGCTCGCGCGAGTTCACATCGTAAAGCTCGATGCCGAAGTCGGCGCAATTCTTGCGCAGCGTGGCAATCTGCTTGGCCGCGATCTGATCCACGATGTTCAGCCGGCCTTCAATGGTGGTCGGCACGTTGTGATCGACCGTCGCCACCGTCCGGTCGGGCCGGCGCACTTTGCGGCCCGCCAGGCGCAATCCCTCGAAGGCCTGCGGCGAGGTCACTTCGTGCACCAGTTGCAGGTCGATGTAGATCAATGTGGGCTCGCCCTTGGGTTCAACCACAACGTGCTGCTCCCACACTTTCTCGAATAACGTTTTCGCTGATGAATTTTCCTGACTCATGGTGTGCCCTTTGCAGAACCCGGTTGACCGCTCGTAGTCGCTGGCACAAGGTGCAGCGACTGCGCCGGCGAAAGTGAAATGTGCGTGCTGTCCGGCTCGACAAAAGTAGCCGACGCAATCATAGGACCGCCCGCGAAGTCCTCCAGCTGCTTCATGAAATCGTCGGGCAGTGGCGCCAAGTGATCCCCGTCCGCATGCAGCGTCTGGCTCCCGTAAATCCACACTTCATAGGGTCCCGTGTCGCCCTGCGAATCGTCGACGGGATCGATGGCCACAAACAGAACGTTAGGGGGAGCGCTCTGCGTATCCACCCACAACAGCCCCCGATCCATATTGCACATGTGGGCAACGCATCCCGTCACCACCGCGTACCGTCCGTCATCCATCGTCACCAGGCCCGTGCCTACGTTGAGGAAAGTATCGATTCCCTTGGCCAGCGTCAGGCCCCATCCAAAAAATTTGGACTGCGGCAGCGTCCGCCGGAGTAGCGGCTCAAACTGCGAATCCTTGCGCACATCGCCATTTCCCTGGCTTTGATACTCCAAAAGAAACTTCGCCGAGACACTTGGCTTTGCGGCCGGTGTCTTCGCGGCCGGCGCTGCCTTCTGTGCGCAGGCACAACCTGCACCCGCGACGCACAGCGCCGCCGCCAAGATCCTTCCTTTGCTCCACGCGCTCATCCGCAGCTTTTCCCTTTACACCGCTTGCGTCGCGGACCGGCTGCTCAAGCTCTCGCTGAGCGTCTCCCGCACTTTCTCGCCCATTTCCTTCGTCCCCAGCACCGTCAATCCCTGGGGATTGGTGCGCGCCAGGTCCTGGGTGCGGAAGCCCTCCGCAAGCACCTTGCGCACCGCCTTCACAATGGCGTCGGCTTCGGCTTCAAGCTCGAAGGAATGCCGCAGCAGCATGGCGCCGGTCAGAATGGTGGCCAGCGGGTTGGCGATGTTTTTGCCGGCATGTTTCGGCGCTGATCCATGCGCCGGCTCATACAGGTTGACCTTGCCGCCGACCGTCCCCGAGGGCAGCATACCCAGCGAGCCGGTAATTACCGAGGCCTCGTCGGTCAGAATGTCGCCAAACATGTTCTCAGTCACCACCACGTCGAAGTCGCGCGGCCGCTTCATCAGGTGCATCGACATGGCGTCGATGAACTGGTGTTCCAGCGTCACATCGGGAAACTCCTTGGCAACCTCCGTCACCGTATCGCGCCAAAGTTGCGAGACTTCGAGCACATTGGCCTTGTCGACACTGGTCACGTGTTTGCGGCGGTGTTGCGCCAGCTGAAACGCAATGCGCGCCACGCGCGCCACTTCGTCGCGGGTGTAGCGCATGGTGTTCCACGCTTCGCCCTTAGCGTGATCCCACTCCCGCGGCTTGCCGAAGTAGAGCCCGCCCAGCAATTCGCGGACAAACATGATGTCGGCGCCGTCGATAATCTCGGGCCGCAAGGGGCTGTTGTCAGTCAGCTCGTGGAAGGCAAAAACAGGGCGCAGGTTGGCGAAGCCGCCCAGCGCCTCGCGCAATTGCAGCAAGCCGATCTCAGGCCGCTTGCTGGGCGGAAGAGAATTGAATTTGTCGTCGCCCACCGCGCCCAGGAACACCGCTTGGGAATCGAGCGCAGCGGCCAACGTGTCGGCCGGCAGCGGAGCGCCGTCGTGATCGATGGCTACGCCCCCAATACGCTTATATTCGAGTTGCATGGTGTGGCCGCCGGCCTGCACGGCCTCCTGCAGAACCGCGATCGCCTGCTCGGTGATTTCGGGGCCGATGCCGTCACCGGGGGTGACTAGAATCTTCAGCTTCATTCTTCTGATTTTCTCCTATGAGTCGATGGTTGATTGAACTTCGTGAGCGATTCACGTGCGCTAAGGCGATCAGATCTCAATTCGCAGTTGCAAGTTCGCAGTTCCCAGTTTTCAGAGATCAGGGCCGGAAAGCTGTTTCTTAGCCCTTAGTCCCTATTCCCTACCCTAGTCCCTGGTTTGCCGTTCCCTTTCCCCGGCAGCTGTTTCATAACCACGTCTGACGTGTTGAAGTCCTTCCCCTAGGGGCTAAAGATCGCGGTTATATTGATCCGTTGCGGCACGACTAAAGTTGTGCCCATTCAAAACCGGGGTTATGGAAGAGGGATCTAATCCCTGTTCCCTCTCTTTTCACTCCAGCTCCGCCACCGGCTCGCCGCGCCGCATGCGAATCGCATCCGGCAACAATCCGATCAAATCCTGATCGTAGATGTTCTTCTTGCGGTCTGCCAAGGCCACGAAGCGGTAGTACACATGCTGCAGCTCATCGCGGCTCACGGCGAAGCCGAGCTGTTCCAGCCGGTGGCGCAGCGCCGCGCGGCCCGAGTGCTTGCCCAGCACCAGGTTGGTCCGGGCCACGCCCACCAGTTGCGGGGTCATGATCTCGTAGCACAGCGGATTGGCCAGCACGCCGTGCTGGTGAATGCCCGACTCGTGTGCGAACGCGTTGGCGCCCACCACCGCCTTGTTGGGCGAGGGGCGGAACGTGATCAGGTTGCCCAGCACTTCGCTGGTGGGATAGAGCTGGTCGAGCTTGATCGTGCTCGATACGCCAAAGCGGTCGCCACGCACGAAAAACGCCGCGGCAATCTCTTCGAGCGCCGCGTTGCCGGCGCGCTCGCCGATGCCGTTGATGGTGCACTCCACCTGCCGCGCACCCGCCTGGATAGCCGCCAGCGAATTGGCCACTGCCAGCCCCAGGTCGTCGTGGCAGTGCGACGAAAGCACCACGCCCTTCTGGTCAATCTCGGGAATCCGCTCCCGCACCTCGCGGAACATCTTTCCGTACTCCTCGGGCGTCGAGTAGCCCACTGTGTCGGGCATATTGATGGTCGTCGCGCCCGCTTCCACGGCGATGCGCACCATCTCCACCAGGAAGTCGCGATCCGATCGCGTGGCGTCTTCGGGTGAAAACTCCACGTCGTCGCACAGCTTGCACGCCAGCCGCACCGACTCGCCGCAAAGGTCCAGCGCCTCCGCGCGGCCAATCTTCAGCTTGTACTCCAGATGCAAGTCGCTCGACGCCAGAAAAACGTGAATGCGCGCGCGGTCGGCAAACTGCAGCGCCCGCGACGCCATCTCGATGTCTTCCTTCTTGGCGCGTGCCAGCGACGCGATGCGGGGCTTGCGTACGGCCTGCGTAATGGTGGCAATGGCCGCAAAGTCGCCCTCCGAGGCCATGGCAAATCCAGCCTCGATCACGTCCACGCCCAAATCCTCAAGGGCGTGAGCCATGGTCAGCTTCTCCTGCGTGGTCATGCTGCACCCCGGCGACTGCTCGCCATCGCGCAGAGTGGTGTCGAAGAAAACTACGTGGTCGTTGCTCATAGGTGACTCATGGTTGCGGATTGCGGGCCCGAAGATCCAAATCTGCCCGGGGAATCGGCCTCATCCAACACCTATTTATTGTCGCCCAAAGAGCAGGTATAAGGCAAAGTTATAATTCTTTTAGATTCGATTAGGGTCACTTATGGGATCCAGGTTTCAGGTTTCGCGTGTCAGATTGCAGGGTTTGGGCGCCTGAGTCGAGCTTCATCAGAAAAAGAAGCCCCGTGTGGCGAAGCGGTCAACTGGCCGGCACGATGTTCGCCTTTGACCCCTGACACCTGAATCCCGATACCTGACACCTACATTCCGGAGGAATGCCATGGAGCTCAGCCAGCTCGAGACTTTTCTCGCTGTCGCCGAGGAGCGCAGCTTCTCGCGGGCCGCACAGCGCCTGCACCGCACCCAGCCCGCGGTCAGCCAGGTCATCCGCAAGCTGGAGCAGGCCGTCGGCGAAACCCTCTTCGACCGCTCCGCGCGCGACGGCTCGCTCACCGCCGCCGGCGTCCTGCTGCGCGACTACGCTCTGCGGCTGCTGGCGTTGCGACGCGAAGCCTCCAGCGCCCTCGACGAGTTGAAGAGCCTGGAGCGCGGCCACCTGCAACTGGCCGCCAACGAGTACACCTGCATGTACCTGCTGCCGGCCATCGACGCCTTCCGCCGCCAGTTCCCCCACATTCCCGTCACCGTGCAGCGCATGCTGGCCTCGCGCATTCCCGAGGAACTCAACCTGCGCACTTTCGAGCTGGGTGTGATCTCGTTCCGCCCCGATCCCGCGCAGATCCGCACCATCGCCGTGTACGCCGATACTCTGGCGTTCATCGCCAGCCCGCAGCATCCGCTCGCCGGCGCTGAGCGCGTCTCCATCCGCGACCTCGGCAACGAAACCTTCATCGCGCACAATGTTGCCTCGCCCCTGCGGCGCCGGGTCATTGAGGCCTTCCAGCGCTACCGCACCCCGCTCAACATGCCCATCGAGCTGCCCACCATTGAGGCCATCAAGCGTTTTGTGGCCATGGGCAACGGCGTGGCCCTGGTCCCGCACATCACCGTGGCGCGCGAGCTCGAAACCGGCGAGCTGGTGCGCGTTCCCGTTGACGAGCTGGAGATGCGCCGTGTCCTGCGCCTGGCGCTCCGCCGCCGCGCCACACTTTCTTACGCGGCCACGGCCTTTCTCAGCACGCTCAAAAACCTGGCCAAGGTCAACGGCCCGCCGTTCTTCTATCACGTGGAGCGGGCGGGATAAAACAGGGACCAGGGACTAGGGACGCATGGACTTGAAGACCGGCGCGGAGTATCTTCCTGGTTCGCCGCGGCGCGTCGATCACGCCCTTAGTCCTGAGTACTACGTCCCTAGTCCCTGGTCCCTTTCTTCTTGTCCTCCCCTGCGTCTAAGGATCAGAAGTTGCCACAACACCCCGCCGCAATCTGGTGCCCTCCGCCCCGTTCCGGCCATTTACAATGCTGAGAGCGGGGCCCGGGACCAACCGGCGCGCCGGAATCGACAAGCTTTTGCCAACCCACTGCTTGCGCAGTCGCGAGGATCAGGATCGAATGAAGAAAATTGCGTTTTTAGCAGCTCTGCTGGCCGCGTTTGTGGCCGTGGGCCGCGCCCAGGAAAGCCGTCAGGACCTCAGTATCAGCGGTTCCGTGATCGTCCCTCCGTTTATTGCCTCCTCCACGGATGTTCAGGTTCATTCCAACCGCGGCTTTGGCACGCTGGCCAGTTACCGCTTCATGCTCACGCCCACCAGCGCACTTGAAGCCAACTACGGCATCACCTACCAGAACAAGTTCAAATACGTCGGCCCGGCTTTCTACAATGGCATCCCTGTGCCGGCGCGCATTCAGGAGATGTCGGGCGCCTTTGTCAAGTCCTTCGTCTTCAAGAACTGGAACCCGTTCGTTGAAGGCGGCCCGGCCGGGTTTATCTTCCTGCCCATCGTCAACTCGGGCCTCGGCACCCTCGACGCCAAGCAGCAGACCGAGGTGGGCGCCCTGTACGGCGCCGGGATCGCTTACGAAGTCAGCCCCAGCTTCGATATCCGCGTCGAGTACCGCGGCCTCGTCACCAAGGTGCCCACCTTCGATAACGGCACCCAGTTCACCACCAATAAGTGGTTCAACATGTTCGATCCCGTCGTCGGGGTGGCGTACCACTTCTAAAAGCAGGGCAGATTCCAGGTGTCAGGTTTTTTAGCCCCGGCATCCTTGCCCGCGGTTGATTCGCATAGAAAAATGCCGCTTCACCCGGACGCTCGCTGCACTCCGTGCGCCTCGCGGTAGCGCCCCAACTCCTTCACCGTGCCGCAGTGCGCCCGCAGTGCATCCAGCGCGCGCTCTCCCTCGCCGGCGGAGCCGATCTGGCAGTCCACATAAAAGATGTACTCCCATGGCTTGCCATGCACGGGCCGCGACTCGATCTTGGTCAGATTGGTGCCCATCGCGCTCAACGCGCTCAGCGCCCCCACCAGCGATCCCGGCCGGTTCTCCAGCGTGAACGCAACGCTCATCTTGTTGGCCCCGGGATCGCTGCCCGCCTCGCCGCGGCGTCGCACCAGGAAGAAGCGGGTGTAATTCTCGGCGTCGTCCTCGATGCCCAGGGCGAGAATCTTCGCCCCATAATAGGCAGCCGCGGCTTCGCTGGCAATGGCCGCTGCGTAGGGATCCTGCTGCTCGGCCAGTTGCTTCACGCTGCCCGCGGTGTCGTAAAACGCAATCGCCTTCATGCCCGGATGCTCCGCCAGAAAGCGCCGGCACTGCGCCAATGCCACGGGATGCGAGTACACGCGCTCGATTTCGTCCAGCGACGCGCCCTCGATGGCGATCAGGTTATGGCGGATGCGTATCAGCGCCTCGCGCACCACCCTGACGTCGTGCTTCAGGAGCAGGTCAAAATGCTCGAGGACCGATCCGGCCAGGCTGTTCTCAATGGGAATAACGGCCGCGTCGGCGACGCGCTCGTCGAGCTTCGCAAATACCTCCGCCGAAAGCGCGCAGGGCAGGATCTCCGCCCCCGGCACGAGCTTCAGCGCCGCTTCGTGGCTGAACGAGCCCGGCTCCCCTTGGATCGCAATCTTCATCTCTCGGTTTCAGCACCACCTTGGCCCCAAGTCTCGATTTTGAGAGGTGGGAAATCTCGGCGTATCTCCTTCGCACCATAACACAGCGATTTCGCCTTTGATTGAGTAGCGCCGGCATCCCTGCGGCTGTCCTGCGGACATCCTTGCCCGCACACGCGATGCTTCAGCGCCGCCCTCCCTGCTCACACCAGGCCACGCCATTCGCTTGTCACTGCACCGCTGAAGCCTTTACGTCGCTCTCCACTTGGCTCACAATCGCCGGAATCAAATCACGATCCGCCTCCGCAACCCGCGCGGCCAGCAGAATCAAGTCTGTGTCTACGCCGGAAATGATTGCCAGTCCCTCAATCGGGCTCGCGTTCGGTTGCAGCCGCGAATCCGTTCCCAGCCCCTGCGTGTTCGCGGGAGTCTCATACTCCACCACGCTCTTACTGCGATACGTCAGCTTGTCTTTCGGGTACGGACCGAAGGGAAACTCGCTCACCGGTACCAATCCCTCCGCAATCACATTCTGGGCGAATTGTTTGTACGCGGGAAAAACGCGAGCGATGACCTTTGCTACCTCGAAGCGGCCTGAAGTTCCGCCGCTGGAATAGGAGATTTGAATGCCATCTCCGGTGATTCCCTTCCAATCAGAGGAAAAGATGTTCTTGGTATCGATGGGATCGGGGCTCACAAAGAGATTGGAGCCGTCAGAACCATAGGTCGAGAAGCAGTGCCATCCGCGCGGCGCGAGAACCGCGGCGCTGTACTCCGCTTTGTAATAGGCCAGCCGCTTTGCGACTGCAGCCGCTAATGCGACCGGCTGGGGTTGGCCAGTGGGCGCTGCCTGCGGCCCCGCCTGTCCATCCGACGCACAACCCACAAACGGCACCGTGACCGCCGCCTTTGCAATCGGAATCGCGGCCGGCTTCGCCTGCGAAAGGACTGCCCGCCCGGCACACAGCCCGGCACACGCGCCAAGACATACAACCGCCACTCCGCTCTTTCTCATGGGGGAAATCATAGCAACCCACACCCGCGCTCCTCTTTCGCGGCCCGGCTGTGCCGGATTCTGCGCACGCCGCGAACCTGCCCTATGCTAATGAGGGGCAAGGAGGCGATTCGCGATGGGCTTGCTCACCGCTTTTCTCGCGACGTGGGTGTTTTTCCTTCAGGCTGCGCAATCGGGTGCCGGCATCCATGGCCAGCTCTCCGATCCTTCTGGCGCGGTCATCGCCAGGGCCACCATCCGCATCCTCGACGAAACGTCGCGCCGCACCGTCGCGACCACCTACACCGATGCCGAAGGAATCTTCGCCATCCCCGGCCTGGCGCCAGGCAGTTACCTCATCGCGGCCGTCGCGCCCGGCTTTGAAGAAAAGCTGGCGAGCGTCGCACTGGATGCGCCCGGCAGCGCCGTCGCGCGCAGCATTCGTCTCGACGTACTCGATTGCGATGCCCCGCACGTAAACTGTGATATCTTCACCACCGGGCCCTACACCGATCCGCACCCCGTCATCCTGCAGCGCAACTTGACCCTGCGCGCCCCCGCCGCCGTCGACCTCGAATCGGGCAACCTAGTGGCACCGGATTCAGCCACGGCAGACCTTCGCCTCACGATGCAGGATGGCGGCCTTTATCTTGTGCCGGGCGCCCGCGCTTCCATCTCCAATCGCGCCTCGGACGGCGGCTGCGGCAAGCCGCGCGTCAAAATACCTTCGCTCCGCATCGACGGCCTCGGTCCCGGAAGCGAGATTCGCCTCACCATGAATCGTGGCCGGTGCGCGAAGATTTATCTCACCCAGGAGGTCGAGCCCGGCGCAAATCAGGCCGCGCTCCACATCGTCACGCGCAAGTGATCCTGCTCCGGGCAGAACCGGAAGCTTTCCGGTTGCGGCCGGCCAGGGGACCATGCCATATGGCGCCTCACGACCGACAAAGATCCTATGGTGCTGCCGGCTTGGCGGGCTGCGCAAGCAACGTGGCGAAGGGTAGCTTGCCGGTCTCAAGATAAAGCGTGGGCTTCAGCGCAGCGGCAATGTCGTCAGCGTTAGCAGGTTTGGCAATCGTGGCTCCGCTGGAATCATCGAAGAAATCGGAGGACTGAACCTGGATTGCGCCCTGCACCACTGGGCCGTTCAGCCGGAAGCCCCATCCCCACCTCGTGTCCACAAGGAAACCGATGCTCCCCAGCTTGTTACCGCTATCAAAGCAGTAGCGCGCATAGATCCGGTCGTCCTTGTCGAACCCAAGGATATAAACCGAGGGCGCCCCATTTGCATCGGTCGAATACTGGGCGATCTCGGCGCCGGGCCCCGCCGGATCGGGAACGGATTCGAGGGTGCGATACTCTCTCCACGCACCGTCGCCGCTGGGTTTTGCGAAAACGCGGGCCGAGGCGGGGACTTGGGCCATCACGTCGCAGGCCGGCGCCGCCATTGCGCCGGGCGCCGCACACACCGCAAGTGCGAATGATACAAAGGCCATTCTGACGGATTGCATGCCCTACATTATGCGCCCAATCGGACCCGCCGTATCCGATGGCCACTGTATGATCTCGGAGTTATGATGAGAAGCAGATTTGGGGAATCCGCGCATCCTGGCGCGAATTGGCCGGAGACGGAGGAGGGACCGCAATGAACAGCACCTGGCAAGCTCGCTCAGGCCATCTCGCATGCCGGTGGACGGGGTTGTTCGAACCTGGCCGGTCCACGCCCACGTGGCTTCAGGAATCATCGCAGGGCGCTAGTCACAACGCCGTGGTCCCGATTCCCGACTTCGCCGCGCACAGCCCGCTCGGCTCGGGTGAATGGATCGTCCCCTGGAATCTTCGCTGGAGCCTTCCGATCCACCCCAAGTTCTGAAAGCGCAAGCCAGCCGCATTCCGGGTTACTCGGATTTCTGTTTCTTGTTCCCTTGGTCCCTAATTCCCTGCCTTTAGCCACAAATCCGCCGACACAAAAGCCAGAAACACCGTGGCAATCACGCCGTTCATAGTGAAAAAAGCCGCATTCAGCCGCCGTAAATCGCGAGGCGACACGATGGCGTGCTCGTAGGACAGCAGCAACCCCACGGCCGCCACCCCCAGCCAGCCCGCCACGCCAAAATCGAACAGGCGCCCGAACCACACCAGCAGCGCCAGCATCGCCAGGTGCATAGCTCGCGCGGTCCAGAAAGCCACGGTCAACCCCATGGACTGCGGCAGGCTGTGCAGTCCGACCTCGCGGTCGTGCTCGAAGTCCTGGCAGGCATAAAGCACGTCGAACCCACCGACCCACAGCGTCACCGCCGCGGTGAGCACGAGGATGCGCGGGTCAATCCCGCCGCGCACCGCAATCCATGCCGCCGTGGGCGCCAGGCCCAGCGCTAGCCCCAGCCCCAGGTGCGACCATGGCGTGAACCGCTTGAGGTAGCTGTAGCCCAGCAGCACCGCCAGCGCCACCGGCGCCAGTTCCAGAGTCAGCCGGTTCAGCTCCGCCGCCGCGCCCACGAACACCGCCGCCGCCACGCACGCAAACGCCAGCACAAATTGCCGCGAAAGCAACCCGGTCGGAATGGCCCGGCTCCGCGTGCGTGGATTGGCCGCATCCAGGTCGGCGTCGGCCCAACGGTTGAACGCCATGGCCGACGAGCGCGCCGACACCATCGCCACCACGATCCACGCCACCGTGCGCCAGCCCGGCAGCCCCTGCGCCGCCAGCAGCATCGCCGTCAGCGCAAAGGGCAGCGCGAAGATGGAGTGTTCCCACTTGATCATCTCCAACGCGATCCCGATCTTCTTCAAAATGCCCGCCATGGCGACCTTTTCTACTGTAATTGAGGCGGCAATTCCCCCGGTTGCGGGGCAAAGGCGGACACGAATCGACTCCGCGCCGCATCATAGCCCCCTCCCGTCGAGGTGGCTAAAATCACGGCAAACTCCACGAGATCATCCGAAAAGTGACGCAGATCACAAAGGCTGGGGCGAAACTCATGGAATGATAGCGTTGCGGTTGGCCGCCAAAGCATACGATGAAACCCCCGGACCCGGAACAAGGACTGCACATGCACCTCGACCCCACTGCCTTTGTCGCCGATCCCGAGCTGATTCGAGCGCTCGATGCGCGTTCCACTCCCCTTCGGTGCGACACTGATCGCCTCCTGTTCCGCCAAGACGAGCCTTCGGTGGGTATCTACATCCTGCACGAGGGCGGGGCCACGCTGACCATGAATTCCCCTTCCGGCCAGCAGCTCTTCTCAGTGCAGGTCATGGCCGGCTCGCTGCTCGGTCTTCCCGGCCTCATCGGCAACCAGCCCTACTCGCTCTCGGCGGTCGCGCGTGCCGGCGCGCGGGTCAGCTTTGTCAGCCGCGCCGAATTCACCGCGCTCATGCAGGCCGATCCGCTGCTTTCGATCAAGATCCTGCGCGTCTTGGCCGCCGAGGTCCGCACCGCCCGCAAAGCACTCTTTTAAGAACGAGATTACGTTCGGCCACTCACCCCCATCCCCGCAACCATTAACCTGCTAAACTCTCTCTCGTCGTGCTCCTTCGCTTGGCCATCATCGCAGCCGCCGCTTATCTTCTCGGATCGATCCCGTTCGGCTACCTGTTGATGCGCATTTTCCGCAAGCAGGACATCCGCTCCTTCGGCAGCGGCAACATCGGCGCCACCAACGTTTTGCGCACCGGCGCGCACGGCCTCGGCGCCACCACCTTTGTCCTCGACGTGCTCAAGGGTTGTGCCGCCGTGTGGCTGGGCGGTTGGCTGGGCGCGCTGCTTGTGCCCGCCATACCGCTGCGCAGCGTCCAGGCCCTGGCCGCGCTTTGCGCAGTGCTGGGCCACATATTCACCGTCTGGCTGCATTTCCGCGGCGGCAAAGGCGTGGCAACCGGCTTTGGTGTCTTCCTCGTCATATCGCCCTGGGCCGCGCTGGCCGCCATTGGGACGTTCTTCCTCGCCGTCGCCCTCAGCCGCTACGTCGCCGTCGGATCCATGGTGGGCGCTGCATCGTTTCCTCTTTATGCCTGGTTGCTGGTCAAAGGCCAGCCGCCCGCCACCCTCTTCGCCGCCGCAATCTGCGTGGCCCTGCTCATTATCGCCAAGCATCACTCCAACCTGCACCGTCTGTTCAAGGGCACGGAATACAAAATTGGAGCCAACAACCGGGAATGAGCCGCATCGCCATCCTCGGTGCCGGCGCCTGGGGAACCGCCCTCGCGCTCTCGCTTGATCGCCGCGGCAGCCACGAGATCATGCTGTGGGCACACACCCCCGAGCTGGCGCAGCAGATCATCGACGCCGGCGAGAACGCGCAATTCCTTCCCGGCTTTCCCATTCCCGCCCCCGTCACCGTCACCGCCGACCGCACCGCCATCACCGCCGCCGACATCGTGGTCTCCGTCATCCCGTCGGAATTCCTGCGCCCCACGCTGCTGCGCATCCGCCACTGCCTGCGCATCGGCCAATTCGTCGTCAGCGCCACCAAGGGCCTTGAAGAGGGCACGCACTTCCGCATGACCCAGGTGCTCTCTGACACCCTTGAGCCCGCCGGGCTGCTGCTCTCGATCGGCGCGTTCTCAGGCCCCAGCTTTGCGCAGGAAGTGGCCGCAGGCCAGCCCACCGCCGTCACGGTCGCCTTCAGCGATCCGCAGGTCGCCGCGCTCGTGCGCCAGGAATTCTCGTCGGAATCACTTCGCCTCTACACGTCGTCCGATGTGATCGGCGTCGAGCTCGGCGGGGCGCTGAAGAACGTGATCGCCATCGCGGCCGGCATCGCCGTGGGCGTGGGCCTGGGCCACAACTCCACTGCCGCCCTCATCACGCGCGGCATCGTCGAGATCACGCGTCTGGCCGTGGCCTGCGGAGCGCGCCGCGAAACCCTCGCCGGCCTTTCCGGCATTGGCGACCTGGTGCTCACCTGCACCGGCTCACTCAGCCGCAACCGCACCGTCGGCGAGGCGCTCGGCCAGGGCCGCAAATTGCCTGAGATTCTCGAGTCACTCGGCGGCAAGGTGGCCGAAGGCGTCTTCACCACGCGCGCCGCGCTTGGCTTGGCCCGCCAGCACCGCATTGAAATGCCCATCACGGAACAGATGGAGCTGATCCTGAACCGAGGCAAGGACCCCCGCGAAGTCATCCGCGCACTCATGCTCCGCCCCGGCAAAGACGAGCAATAACCGGGCGCTCAATTTCGCGCTTCGTGGAACACAAGAGAACCAGCTCTTCCTCAACAATTCTGTGTCTCAGAGGCTTCCGGAGTTTAAGTCAATATTTGACTGGTTCCATATACTCCCGGCATCGCGCAGCGTCCACCGGCCTCAGAGCGGGTTCCCAGGCTCTTTCTGCGTTCTACAATTGAGCAATCGGCCCGTCGCATCTCGGGTTTTTTCGGGGGTCGGCCTCATGCGCATGCCAGACGTTCTGGGCGCTGCCTGCTCTAGCGCCGTTCTTTTCGCCGCGCTTGCCCCAGCGCTCCTCGCCGCTGTTCGCCCGGGACAAAGCGCCCCTGCCCATCAAGGCTCCCTCCCTGCACTGAGCATCCAGGCGCAAGAAAAGCTCGATCGGCTCCGCGCCGCAGCCCGTGCCGCGCAATTCTCCCACAACGCCCACAAACAATCTGCCGCACTCAATCAACTCGCCGAATTCGACCTCCTTATTGGTGAAACTGCCACCGCGCTCGAGGGCTACAACGAAGCGCTCACACTGGCGCGTGCGTCTCACGACGGCACTCTCGAAGCCGCCGCTCTTAACGGCATCGCAAGCTGCTATGTAGCCGTGCACGCAAATGAGAAGGCGGCCGCCACGTTCCAGCAGGCTCTTGACGCTGCCACAGCCGCGGGAGACGAGAAGGGCAAAGCCGCGGCACTCACCGGCATGGGATGGGCCAACGGCAATCTGCGTCAGTTTCAAAAGGCTCTTGATCTTCACAACCAGGCGCTCGCCATCGCGCAGCAGTTGAAAGATCCCGACCTGGAAGCGCTAGTCCTCAATCGCATCGGCACCATCAACGACGATCTTGGGAACAACGACAAGGCGCTGGACTTCTACAACCAGGCGCTGGCCCGGTGGCGCGCGGCCGGCAATCTCGACGGTCAGGGCAAAGCTCTGAACAACCTCGGCATCCTGGCCGTGGAAACGAGCGACCCTCCCAAGGCGCTCGACTATTTCAATCAAGCGCTGCTCCTCTATCATCAGGCCGGCGACCGCGCCGGCGAAGCCGGGCTGCTCAACAACATGGGGATTCTCTACCGCACCACCGGCAATGAACAGAAGGCTCTCAGCATCTTCAGGCAGATTCTTCCCCTTCAGCGCTCCCTGGGCAATCAGGGCGGAGAAGCCGCGGCGCTCAACAACCTGGGCAACGTTCAATCTGATCTCGGCGAAAACACCGAAGCGCTCAATACCTTGAATGAGTCGCTGGCCCTCCATCACGATCTCAACGATCTTGAGGGCGAAGCCGGCGCGCTGCACAACATTTCTGAAGTATTTGTGCATCAGGGCGAGTTCCAAAAGGCCCTGGAGGCGCTGCAGCAGGCGCTTGCCATTTGGACAAGCGCCGGAGAGCGTCGCGGCCAGGCCGATACGCTGAACGCCATCGGCGTTGTCTACGACGATCTGGGCCAGCCGCAGCAAGCGCTTTCGTACTACATGCGCGCGCTCGATCTCTACAAGAACCTGCAGGATTCCGTGGGCGCCGCGAACGTGCTCAACGATATCGCGGGGGAGTTGGAGGCTTCTGATCAAAAGCAGAACGCGATTCAGTGCTTCAATCTCGCTCTGCAATTCGAACGGGCCGCGCACGACCGCGACGGCGAGGCGCGCATCCTAAATAACCTGGGGCTGGAGTACGAAGATTTGCCACAAAAAGACAAAGCCCGCGAAAGCTACGAGCAGGCATTGCAGATTTGGCGCGAGGTGGGCGATCGCCGCGGCGAAGCCCTGGCGCTCGATAATCTCGGCAGCCTATCGGACGGCTCCGGCGACACGGAGAAGGCCCGCTCTTACTACGCACAAGCGCTTCCCCTTGCTACCTCTGCCGGCGACCCGATCCGCGAGGCGCAGATCTTTCATCATTTGATGATGAACCAGAAAGCAGAGCGGCCGCCGCTCGCTATCTTTTACGGCAAACAGGCAGTGAACCTTCTGCAGCATGTGCGCGGCGCGATTCAGGGACTCGACCCGGCCTTGCAAAGGAGCTTCATCGCTTCGAAGAATGACGATTATCACGATTTGGCCGCTTTGCTCATCGCGCAGGGCCGCCTGCCGGAGGCACAGCAGGTGCTCGATCTGCTCAAGGAGCAGGAATTCGCCGATTACGTTCGTGGTGAAACCGACGATACGCTGAAGCCGCTCACTCTCACACCCGCAGAGCAGCAAGCGAAAAACGACTACGATCAATCCACGGCGCAGATCGTCGCTCTCGGCGAACAATGGGCGCAACTGGGGCGAAACAATGCGCGCACCGCGGAACAGGATAAGACCTATCGCCAACTCAGCGATCAGCTCGATGCGGCCAGCAAGAGCCTGAACGATTATTACGCCCATCTCTACTCGATTTTTGGCAACAACAGCGCGGCCAACCGCCCGGTGGCCGCAGAGATGGACGACGTGAGCCAGCTCAAGGAAGCGCTCGCCGACCAACCGCGTACCGTCGCGCTCTACACGCTTGTCGGCAAGAACGGCTACAGCGTGATCGTGATTACCGGCGCGACGGCCGCAGCCCGCAGCTATGCCATCGACGAGGCCGATCTCAACGCCAAGGTTGCCGCCTTTCAGCAGGCGCTACGCGATCCCGCTCGCGATCCCAGGCCGCTAGCCAGCGAACTTTACTCGATTCTCGTCGCTCCCATCGCGGCTGACCTGCAGCAGGCAAATGCCGAAACCCTGGTCTGGTCGCTCGACGGTGTGCTGCGCTATGTTCCCATCGCTGCCCTCTACGACGGCAGCGAGTACCTGGTGAAGAAATACAACATCGACACCATCACGCCGGCCAGCATTCTCCACCTTACCGAAGACCCGGCAACAGGAAGCCTCTCTGCCGCCGCCATGGGAATCTCGCTCAAATACGAGCAGAATCTACCGGCTCTGCCTGCCGTCGCCACCGAGCTCGACGAGGTGGTGACGGACGCGCAATCGAAAGATACCCACGGCGCTTTGCCGGGAACAATTTTGCTGAACGGGGTGTTTACTGAAACGGCCATGGAGAATCTTCTCGAACGCCATTTCTCGGTGGTGCACATCGCCAGCCATTTCGTCTTCATGCCGGGCAACGACACGCAGTCCTATCTGCTGCTCGCTGGCAAGGAGCAGGCATCAGACGGCTACCACCTCACGGTCGCCGATTTCCGCGACAATCCGAGAATTTCGTTGCGCAGGACGGAACTGCTCACGCTCTCGGCCTGCGAAACGGGCATGAACGGTGCTTCGAGCGATGGCCGCGAAATCGACGGCCTCGGGATCACCGCGCAGCGCAAAGGCGCGAAGGCGGTCATCTCATCGTTGTGGGAAGTGAACGACGCCAGCACTGGCGCCCTGATGGCGGACTTCTACAAGCGCTGGTCAGGAGGTGCGGGCAAGGTGACAAAGGTCGAAGCGTTGCGCCAGGCACAACTCGACCTGCTCGACGGCAAAATCGCGCCGCAGTCAAGCGCGAGCGGCAGGGGTATCAGCGCCGTCCCGAGCGAATCTGAAGCGCAACCGAGCCCCGCAGGATATGCGCATCCATACTACTGGGCTCCCTTCGTGCTGATGGGTAATTGGAAATAACCAGGCTCCGCCAACCCCGCTAACTCCGCTGCCTTTCCCTACATCGACCGCGCCCGCGCCAGCTCTACAATCTTGTCGATCATGTCGGTGTACGAGTAGCCCGCCTTCTTCGCCGCCATGGTGAACTCGGCCCCGCTCGAAAGCCACGGGTTGGGATTGGCTTCGATCACGTACACCTGGCCCTTCTTGTTCAAGCGCATGTCGATGCGGCCGTAGTCGCGCAGCTTCAGCGCGCGATACGCGGCCAGCGCCGTGTCCCCGAGCTTCTTCGCCGTATCCTCGTCGAGGTCGTCCACAACCGCCGATTTGGTCACCTTGTAGGCCTCGGTCTCCTGGTCGAACTTCACGTCCTGGCTGGCGATGCGGGGCGTTCCCTTGGGAAGTTTCGACAGGTCGAGCTCAATCAGCGGCAGCACCTCGGCGTTATCATTCCCCAGAATCGATGCGTAAATCTCGCGCCCTTCAATGTACTCCTCAATCAACGCGGGGCTGTCGAACTCCTCGTGGACGTAATCGATGCGCTCCATCAGCTCCTTCACGCTGTCGACCACCGAGCCGTTGTCGATGCCCGCCGATCCATCTTCTGACACCGGCTTGACGATCAGCGGAAACTCGATATCATGCGCGTGCTCGGTGCGTCCTTTATACGAAGTGGCAAAGTCCGGAGTTTTGATCTTGTGAAAATCAAAGATCTTCTTGGCGAGCGATTTGTCCTGCGCCAGGTACAGCGCCTCCGGCCCGCCGCCCGTATAGGGAATGTGCAGCAGCTCCAGGTACGCGGCGATGTTCTTGTCCATGGTGTCGTCGCCGGCGTACGACTCCGTCAGGTTGAAGATCAGGTCCGCACCGCACTTGCCCAGCGCATACAGCGAGGGGTTCTTGCCATCCAGCACGTGATACGAAGGCTCGTGCCCCAGCCTGGTCAATGCCTCGAAGATTTCTTCGCGATCGTAGAGCGGATGCTTCTTCTTCCTGCGCTTGCCGTTTTTGCCGCGCGGCTCCTTCACCGGCTCCGGCTCAGGTTCCGGCGGGCCCTCTTCCCAAACGTCGTGCAGGATCGTGATTTTCAGATTCGCCATAGGTTCTCACTGCTCTCTCGCCGTCGCGCGCACCTGTTCCAAGTCCAGAAAAATCAAGCAACCGTCAGGGCAAAATAAATTTGCCCCGCGTAATGTAGTTCATCGCCAGCGCCGTCGCGTAGACCGTCACTTCGGTCAAATATTCCTTTTCACATTTTAGGTCCGCGCGCAGCCCCAGATCATTCACCTTGGCTTCAATCGCTTCCACAAGCTTCTTCACCAGCGGACGCTGCACGCCCGTCCAGTAATTCACTTTGTCAACCAGCACCTTGCGGTTCTCGCGCAGCAGCTCCACCGCCGGCCGAACATTTTTCCTGCGCCGCGTCGAAGTGTTGAAGATGTCGTGCAAGTCCGTATCGAGCGGCAGCTCGCCCGGCGTGAGCTGCTGGTCGAGCGCGCGCTGGTAAAACTCGCCGACCGTCACATCCATTTCATCCACGGTGATGTCGGTGTTCCCGTCCGCCACCACCGGATCGGAATCGCCCAGCTTGCGCCCCACGCGATCCATGTAGAGCAGCTTCTGCATCGCGCCCCAGCCCTTGTAGCGCTTGCGCCAGTTCGAGCGTGGCGTCATCCACACGGCAAAGGTCTCGGCGAAATCCTCGTCGGGATGTTTCTGCGCGTACCAGCCCTCCAAGTGCCGCACAAACTGGCGCGAAAACGGAACCGGCTTGTAATTGTCGCGGTACGCGCGCCGGAACGGCCCGAACCGATCGCGCCACTCCGGCGTCTTGTAGAGCGCGTAAGCGTAATTGAAGGCGTGGCCCGCTTCGTGGCGCAGGTACATCATCACCTGCCGCGCGTCTTCAATGTCGTTCATCTCCGATTCCAGCCGCTGCAGCTTGGGATCGGCCAGGTAGAACGGGATGCCGATCACCGGCTCCATGTTGGGGCAGCCCCACTCATCGGTCAGGTAGCATTTGGGCCGGAACCTCTTCAGTCCCTTTGCCTCCAGCTCTTTGTAGAGCTGCTGCACGAAACGATCCAGCGGCGACCCTTCCAGCTTCAGGCCGAGCTGCTGAATGGGCTTGGATAAGATCTCCTGGACCTCTGCCGGCGCTTTTTCGAAGTTGGCCACAGATGGTCGCAGACTAGCATGCCAAAGCGGCGCTCAGCCGCGCATCCGTCTCCCACTGGATCAGGTTCGACAACGCCCGAAAGTGGCAGATTCCGCAGCCAAACGCTCGGGTTCCCACTGATTCGCGGATTCTGTGGAACGCGGGCGGAATCGCGTCCAAGTCGTTTGCTTTGAATGGTCCCTACGCCTGCAACAAAACTCAAGTGAGGACTGAAGCGAAGCCCGCTTTGTAACAAGGGCACGGCTTCTCGGGGCCCCCGCGGACAGGTCCACGTTTGTGGGGCGACTTGAGCCGGGCGCAGGCGTCAGAGAAATAATCGTGGCCTTCAGGCCCCTGCTCACTCCGACTCGCCGCACCCAAGCATCCGCGGGCACAAGCCGACATCCCTGGAGTAATCGACTTCGGTGAGCGGGTTGGCGATTTGTCGTTCGTCGACGAACGCATCCCATCACTTTCGAGAAGGGCATTTTTCGGTACCGATCCTATCGACTGGGCCTCCCTCGGCGTTGGAAACGTGCACGCGCGGGGCTTTGGGATGGAAATGGGTGCAAAAAGATCGCGACCGGAGGCAAATTGGAATATATTGGTTCGCAGCCGAAAGGCAAAACGGAAATTCCGGATTAAAACGAGGATGAGAGACGGTGGGGTGCCAGCGACCGATAACTCTGTACTAACTAACATGAATCTCGTCAGGGCCCAAGGAAAAAGAAAGAGGTGCTGTCGTGATGCGAGATATCAGGCAGTTGTCCGGGCCGTTGATTCTGTCGCTATTATTCCTCCTGGCGGGCTGCCATGGAGCGACGCAGCAAACCACGATCAGTAGCGCCATTACGCAGCAACCTGCGTTGCAGACCGTGCTTGGGCAACGGGGAGGCGCCATTATCTACGGCGCGGCGCCCGTCGCCAGCAATCAGGCGGGCGGGTTGACCTACATGCTGAGAACGGTGCACAACGACTGCGGCGAGCAGCCGAAGATCGGACAGCCCTTCCAGTTCACGGGGACGCAGATGGTGGGGGTGTTCTTCACCGTGGTGAATCACTCGCAAGGAAACGAGCAGCTTGCCGGCCTGGCGCTGGCCACGCTCTCCGGGCCCAACCAGGCGAAGGCCGCGCTGGTTTACGACGATGCGTCGCGGATCGGCTCGACCGTGAATCCGTTGCTGACACAGCTTTTCACCGTTTGGAACCCCACGGCTCAGGCGGCCACTGGCGGCTCAGGCGGCACAAATGCGGCTCCCGCGGGCGGGCAGCCTGCGGCGGCGGCCCAGCTGAACACGATCACGACACAGGACCGGACAGCCAGCGTGGGCATTCCCAACGGGTGGACTATGTTTCCCGGCAGCCACGAGGGACTCATCCTCCTGACCGGCCCGAATGGCGAACACATTATCCTTAACCAGTTCCTTATCGCGTGGGATCCGACCGCTCCTGGTGGAATTTACCAACAAATCAAGCAGCGTCCCATGATGCAGCTCCCTAAGAACACCGTCTTCTACCCGTTCAATGTGGATATGGCGAAGTCCTTTGCCGATGTCTGGCAGGCGATCCTCAAGGGAGAGGGTCAGCCTCCCCAGCCAATGCAGATCGCCAGCGCCCAGAACCTGCCCACGTCGATCGGTGCAAAATGCGTACACGCCACAGGGCAGCTGAATCCTGGTTCATCGTTGAATCCGGCCGGAGGCATGCAGGCATTCAATATCACGATCTGCGCCGACCCTGGGCAGGCAGGCCAGTTTGCGTACCACATTTTTGAGGGGCTGCTGCCCAATTCCATTGCCGCTCAGGAGAGCGCCACCGAGCTGGCCATCATGAACAGCTTTCAGGTGGATCAGGCTCTGCTCGACCAGATCGTGAACGCCAACATGGCCCCCATTCTGAAGCAGGAGCAACAGAACTATAACAACATGGAACAGTCACTGATCAACCGGAGCGAGCAAATCGTCAATCAGATCCATCAAATCGGCGACAATTCCACCCAGCGCATGAATGAGACCGGGGACAACAACGCCAGGAACGACCAAAGCTTCGACAACTACCTGTTGGACCAGTCTGTGGTGCAGAACAACGCGACGGGCGGGCACTCCACGCAGTGGAATTCAACGGCAAATCAGATGGTGCAGGCGAATCCGAACAAGTACTCGATTGTGAGTGCTCCGAACTACATCAAGAACACGGATTATTAAATAGGTTCATTATCCATCCCATATGGGATCACCACTTCCCGTCACGCGGCGAGTGTGGATCTCCCTCCTTGTCGGTATATCTGTGATGCATGCGATGAGCAGCGACCCAGTATATGCGCCTGCCTTGAAGGGCAAGCGTGCCGCACGTGGCAATGCAATACTCCAGCCACTTTGGAGTGGAGTATCCGCGGTGAGTCAGCAGACGGTGGTAGCCCATCCCGATCCCGACGTTCTCCGCCAGAACCCACATCACGACTAAAGACGATTCGTCGCAAATTGCCTCATCGGCATCCTTGTTTTCGGCGTAGAGCGCCAAATCGCCAATGCACTCAGCGACTCGGAATACTACCCTGAAGCGTGCAACTGGCCTGGGCCAGACAGGATGCGAAGGAACAAGATTTGTTCCTTGGGAGTCGGCTTCTGTTGAGCGATTCTGATCTCATTTGGAGACTTCAGGCCAGCTCACTCATAAGCAGCGGCTTCCGTAACGTAACAGGATGGGTATCGGGAAACGCCCTTCCCGCTAGCCATCCGGAATTGCCACCGCCGGGCTCAGCCCTGCGCCCCGTCAGCCCCCGCGCCGCTCCCGCTGCGCGCAATCTATTCAGACCACGACGAAAGTGCAGCGGCGGGCTAGCGGGGACAGCGAAGTCAGGGGATTAGCGGAGTCAGCGGGGTTGCTGGTTTTCAGGGCAAATGGCCGTGCATTCCCCTGGCATGCGATGACACGTTTCCGACGCGGCGAGCGCGGATGCGCCGGCCAGCAGGCGCGAGAATGCGACGCCTGGAAATTGTGATTACTTGGCTGCCGGGGCCGCCGGGGCCGCGCTCTTGTGCACTGTGAAGACGTGTGCCTGATGACAGGTCACACAGGTCTTGCCTTTCATGAATGGATCAGACTTCACTTGTGCCACCTGATCGCCGTGACAGCTGTCGCAGGCGCTAAACGCCGGCGTGGCGGCGAAGTCCTTTGCGGTTGTCTCGCCGTGGCATACGGTGCATTCGACACCGTTGGCGGCATGCGGGCTGGCCTTCCATTGGTCATACACCACCTTATGGCAGGTGGCACAGGTATCCCCGGCTGGAATCAGCCGATGGAATATATGCTTGGCCTGATCCTGCTGAGCAATGGCAGGTTGGAGGGCAGCAAACAAAAAGAGAAAAACGAGCAGGGCGGAGCCGAGCATACATGCGCGGAAACGATTCACCGAAAGATCCTCCCGAGTATTGCGTCCCAATATCAAGCCGGCGATGCCTGCCGATCAGTGATCCTTATCACGTCTCACCGGAACGCGATCCTCGCAGTGGCCGCGAGGTCTGCCAAATGAGCGGAAAAAGTCCGAATGGAGAGAGAAAGTGGCAGGATCGAGATGAGCAGGGGCTGAAGCCCCTACTCATTTTGTTGGCTTTGCGGCACGAGTAAACTCGTGCCCTGACTTAATAGGCGGCCGCGAAACTACTTCAGATTCATGGTTGGACAGGACGCTCGGCCATTCTTGTGCTAATTTTGTGCTTCGAATCGCCGCGAAGACCGTGAGTCCGAGTTTCTTGCAATCGAAACTTCCGCATCCGCGGTCATCTGCTCGCGGTTCGCAAATCGACTCCACCTCATTTCGCCACCGAATCTTCGACAGCAGAGCGGTGAAAGAAACGCCAGCCGCAAAGCGCCCCGCGATAGCCGCCTTGGAGCAGCCTCCAGACCAGCAGAACGAGCCAGAGCAGCCACATAAGCGGCGCAAACGACGCTAGAATCGCCGTGCAGGTGCAAATAGTAATCAGCGCGCCAGGTTCCCAAAACCATTTGCGGGGATGAATCAATGGAAGCCCACCGACCAGAATCCACTGCAATGCGATCAGGCCGCACAGACCGATTGAGGACTCTACTTCCTTGCGGCGGCTGTCGCGATTCGGCCAGCTCAAGCCGACCAACCCCGCAAGCGACCAGATAGGTGGACACGGTTCCGCCCACTGCGAAAAGGCCGCAGCGGGGAGCTCACCGAAGACAATGGTTCGCTCCTGCCACGGAATGTGACGCCACAGGCCGCAAGGGCTGAACGAAACCGTTTCGCCCTCATCGGCTGGTTTGACCGCGTCAGGAGGAGGCGGCGGCGGAACCGGGCGCGCCAATTCGAAAGGCGGCAGATTCTCCTGCGAGCGCACCCAGTCCCACCTGCTCGCTTCCTCCCACGCAATTAGCGGCACGCAAACTGCCAAATGAAGTCCCGCCAGCACGAGCCCTCGCCGCCATTGAACCGTCATTTTGTCACCGGGAACCCTTTCTTCTCCGCGCCGGGTGTTCGTGGTCGTTTAGGCTTATTAGCTTAGACACCACCAGCGTGGTTGTTGTTCCGGGAGTATGGTCGGCAAATCGGAAGTTTCGGCCGACCCATGCTGCCGTTCTGTGCCGGACTTTTGTGCTAATTTGTGCTTGGGATTTGCCTATCTCGCCCGTCCTGCCCATTCTGCCCATTGAAAAATAAATGGCTTATTTGTTTTCATCTGCGTCTTGATTCGTGCCCTGATACAAACCGGACCGCCGAAGGAGTTTTTCCGGAAGCTGTAAAGTCGTGCCCTTTCAAGGCTGGACTTATGCAACCAGTTCTAACGCCCCGCGGCTCAAGCCGCATTTTTGTGCATCGCGATTCAGGAGCCTGAAGGCTCCCGCTCCCTCCGTTCACCCTGGTGGCAAAAAACAGGGGCGCCGCGAGGGTGGGGCACACGCCTGAGCCTTCTGCTCCGGTTGCGGGGGCGCGGGCGCTAGCTCTGCTGACGCCGGTCTTATAAAATGATCGCGTCGCCGCGGCGCTGCCGCACCGCTGCCGCACCGCTCTCTATCCGTCGTATTTCAAGTCGCCGAGGAATCCTGTGCCCCGCATCGATTCGTCTCCGGCCCGTTGGTCTTGGCTGCGTCCTATGCTGCCGTGCGCGGCCCTGGCTCTGGCCGTCTTGCCGGCGCCCTGGGCGCAGAACACGCGCGGTTTCGAGCAGGCCAATGCTGCGCCCGGCGGGGTGGCTTCCGGCGCCTACTTCGCCCTCGTGATCGGCATCAACGATTACCCGTCGCTGCCCCACCTGACCACCGCCGTGCACGACGCGCAGTCGGTGGGCGCGCTGCTGGAAGCGAAGTTCGGCTTCAAAGGGCACGTGACCTACCTGCTGAACCAGGACGCCACACGCGCGCGCATCATGGACGCGCTGGAGGGCGAGACCGGCTACGCGCAAACGTTGACCGAAGGGGACAACCTGCTGATCTACTACGCGGGCCACGGCTACTATAACCAGCGCACCGACAAGGCGTACTGGCTGCCCTGGGACGCGGAGAGCGCGCTCAGTGCCAATCACATTTCTGCCGACGACCTCACGACCGCCATCCGCGGCATTGCCGCGCACCACGTGCTTGTGATCTCGGATAGTTGCTACTCCGGCGACCTGACGCGCGGGGTCGACGACAGCATGGCTTCGTCGGGCGAGCAGTCGTTCATCCGGCGCATGATGGCGGCGCCCTCGCGCAACATACTTTCGAGCGGCGGCAACGAGCCGGTGGCCGACGCGGGACCCGGTGGCCACTCAGTGTTTGCGGCCGCTCTACTGCACGCGCTCTCTGAGCAGCAGGGCTCGCTGTTTACCGCCGCGGACCTGGCCGAGCCGGTGAAGGCCATGGTGCGCTCGCACTCCGACCAGATTCCGGAGTACATGCGCATCGGCAACTCCATGCCGCGCAATTTTCCCATCGACATCGGCGACTTTGTGTTCGCGCGGAACGGCGCGGCGGCGGCGCCGGCAGAAGGGAGCTCGCCCGCCAATGTGCCGTCGCGGAATGCGCCCATCCCCGTTTCTGGGCCTGCGACTGGCGCAACCGCCCCGGCCAACGACGAGGACTACAACAAGGCGCGCAATCTTGAAGCCGCGAAGAATTACACCGAGGCCGCGCCGCTGTTGAAGAAGTCGTGCAGCGGAGGCAACGGCCGGGCCTGCACGGATGAAGGGTTCCTCTACACCATGGGCAACGGCGTTGGCAAAGACCTGGCGCAGGCCGCCGCACTCTATCGCAAGGGATGCGAGGCGGGGAACGCGCCTGGCTGCAGAGATCTGGGCCTGGCCTACGAACGCGGCGACGGCGTGACAAAAGATCTGACGCAAGCCGCCACGCTTTACAGCAAAGCCTGCGACAGAGGAGCGGCGGGCGCCTGCGGGCAGGCCGCAAATCTGTACGCGGCGGGAAACGGCGTGCCCAAAGACCCGGCCCGCGCGGCATCACTGCTGAGCAAGGGGTGCGATGCCAACGACCCCCAAGCGTGCGAACTGCTCGGCATGCACTTCATCTACGGCGATGGCGTGGAGAAAGATCCAGTGCAGGCAGTGGCGCTCTTCCGCAAAGCGTGTAATGCGGGCGAGCCGCGGGGCTGCGCCAACCTGGCCGTCTCCTACGAGCGCGGCAACGGCGTGGCCGCCGACGCGGCGCAGGCGGCGTCGTTTTATCGCAAAGCGTGCGACGCGGGCAACGCGATAGGCTGCGCAGGGCTGGGCTGGCTGACTGAAAACGGCAGCGGCGTGGAGAAAGATATGGCCCAGGCAGCATCGCTTTATGAGAAAGGCTGCGATGGCGACAACGCTGTGGGCTGCCGCGATCTGGCGAATCTTCTGGAGCAGGGCAAAGGCGTGACCCAGGACAAGAGCCGCGCCGGCGACTTGTACCAGAAGGCCTGCAAGCTGGGCGATCAGCCTGCCTGCGACACGTTGAAACGCCTCAATCCGTGATGGTCTCTTGCAGCGTCGCCTGCCTGTCGACGTGCACGCGCGCCGCGGCCGACTGCGGCGTCAGGTTCCACAAGAACGCCATCAGCCCGATGCCAACGAGCACGGAGATCAAAATTCCGTAAAGCGCGGCGTTCCAGCCGTAATGCTGCGCCAGCGCGCCGATGCCCTTCGACTCGGCCACGCGGCCCAACGATCCGAGGATCGACAGCAGTCCGTTGGCCGTGCCGATGGCTTTCTTCGACGTGACGTCGAGCGCCAGGATGCCGAGCAGCATCTGCGCCGGATAAACAAAGAAGCCGATGATGCCGAACAGCGCCAGGTCGAGCCACAGCTGGTTGTTGGGACTGTAAAGAATGCCCACGAAGGCGAGGAACGCGGGAATCATGCACACCACGCAGATCATGCCGCGGCGCCCGCCGATCTTGTCGCTGAGCCAACCGGCAAGGACGGTGCTGGCCATAGCCGAGAATTCGAGCGTGAACGTGCCGATGCCGCCTTCGCCCAGGCTGGCGTGTTTCACTTCCTTCAGGAACGTCGGGCCCCAGTCGAGCATGGCGTAGCGCGCGATGTAGACGAAGAAGTTGGCGAAGGCAATCAGCCACAGATAGCGGTTCTTGAGAATGTAGTCGACCAGCAGCTCGCGCGTGCCCAGCTCTTTTTCGCCTGCGCCGCTGCGGCCTTCGGGATAATCGTTGCGGTACTCCTCGATGGACGGCAGGCCGACGGATTGCGGCGTGTCGCGCAGACGCAGCATGAGGTAGATGGCGCAGAGGACGGCGAGGATTCCCGGCACGTAGAACGCGGAGCGCCAGCCGAGCCAGACCGCGGAGTACGCGGCGATGACGCCGATGAGGCCGCCGCCGAGGTTCTGCGCCAGATTCCAGAAGCCGAAGATGGTGCCGCGCTCGCGAATGCTGTACCAGTGGCTGAGGGAGCGGCCGCAGGGCGCCCAGCCCATGCTTTGCGCCAGCCCGTTCAACGCCCACAGCGCAAGATGCGCGCGATAGTTGCTGACGGCGGCGAAGGCAAAATTGCACGCCGCGGTGGCCAGCAGTCCCAGCGACATGAAGTAGCGGGGATTGCTGCGGTCAGAGAGCGAGCCCATGACGAAGCGGCCCAGGCCGTAGACGGCCACCATCACGGCCAGCATGTTGCCGATCTGGTCTTTGCTGTAGTTGAGCGCCTGGCCCATCTCTTTCGAGACCACGGGCAGATTGTTGCGCACCAGGTAGAACGCGGCGTAGCCGATAAAAACGGACTCAAGCACCTGCCAGCGCAGGCGGGGATAGATTCTTTTGGTGGCGCCGGCGGAGACGCGCGCGATGTGGGGCGCGGGCTGAAGAAAACCCCAGTTCATCTGGACTCCAAATTTCATCTGCGGCCCCATGGGCGCGGCAGGTCGAGCCGTTTGTCTGGAAAACAGCAACCCTACAGGAAAAACGATGGCAAGGGCAAGTCCTGCGCTCAGTAGCCTGCAGCAGTGGCCGGCGCGGGCGCAGCCGGCGTGAGCGGATCGAGACCGAGGCGCTTGCGCAAATCCTCAAGAATCGGCGCGGTGCTGCGCATGCCCACGCGGCTGACGCCGAGGTCGCGGATGGCGAGCAGCGTGTCGAGGTCGTGAACGCCGCCGGCAGCCTTCACTTGCACCTGGGGCGGCGAGTGCCTGCGCATCAGTTCCAGGTCGGCCATGGTGGCGCCGCCGGGCGCGTATCCCGTCGACGTTTTCACCCAGTCGACGCCGATTTCCCCGCAAATCTCGCAGAGACGAATCTTGGCCGCGTCGTCGAGGTACGCGTTTTCGAAGATCACCTTGATTTTGGCGCCGCCGGCATGCGTGGCGCGGGTGAGCGCGTCAAGCTCGTCGCTGACGTAGTCCCAGTCGCGGCTGCGCACTTTGCTGATGTTGACCACGGCGTCCAGTTCCATGCCGCCGTCTTTCAGAGCGCGCTCCACTTCAGCCAGCTTGACGGCGGTGGTGTGAACGCCGTGCGGAAAGCCGATGGTGGTCGTGGCGAGCACCGTCGAGCCAGCGAGCAGTTGCGCACCCCGCGCCAGGTAGTAGGGCACAATGCAGATGCTGGCCACGTTGTAGCGCAGCGCAATCTCGCAGCCCTCCTCCAGCTCACGGTCGGTGAGCGTGGGATTGAGCAGCGAGTGATCGATCATTTTGGCGACGGCTTCGTAGCTGGGCAGTGGGGTCACAATGCGCCTCCCATCTTGCGCGTGTTTCAAAAACGGCACCAAGCAAACCGCCCCTCGGCGGCTAAAGCCGCGCGAGTTGGGCGCTTCGTACGGCACGGCTAAAGCCGTGCCCTTTCAAGGCCCGTTTTTGAAACGCCTATGGATTCTGCGCAAGCATCCACCCTACGCGCAGCTGCGGGACAAAGCAAGGGGCAGGCCGGTGGTCAGTGGGCAGTGACCGGAAGGCGGCTCTCTGCTCCTTGTTCCTTGTATTTATCCGCCGGCGATGGAGCCGATGATCAGGAAGGTTTCTTTGCCTTCTGCGATGGCCTCGGGCAACGGCTTGTCGACGGATTCCAGCGACCAATCCTCTTCGCAGGCAAAGAAGCGCAGAAAGGCGCGGCGCTGGCCGGTGCCATAATCGCGAATGGTTCCGCGCAGCGTGGGATGGCGGGCTTCAAGCGCATCGAGAACCGCGCGGATGGTCACCGGTGTGGCTACGTCGAGTTGCACCTCGCCGTCGACATGCGCGAGGTTGCGCAAGTGATACGGAAGTGCGACGCGGACGTGCGACATGAGTAGTGGGTCAGTTTGAATAGAAGATCCCCAGGGGCTGAGGCCCCTCCTTAATAATTATTAGCAGGTTGACATGAGGGCCGCAGTCCGGCCCTTCAAACTTGACCCGTCTTTCTGCGCAACTGAAGAGGCTGCGGAAAAAGTCCGAGTGGAAGTGGCGGGATCGAGATGAGCAGGGGCTGAAGCCCACGTTCAATTTGCGACGTTTACGGCCCGGCTCAAGTCACCCCACGGACGTGGATCTGTCCGTGGGGACCCCGAGAAGCCGTGCCCATGTTACAAAGCCATCTCCGATTGAATTTTTCCGCACCTGTGAAGTCGTGTCCTTGCTACAAGACTCGCTTCAACGTTGCTGCTTCGCAAGAAGTTTTTTTGAAGCCGTTTATGCGGCGCGCCGCAGTTCCTTGACTTCAGTTCAGCGTTTGTACTTCGACCGAGAGCACGGCCGGCAGATCGTGGACAATGGGCGCCCAACTGTCGCCCGCGTCGGCCGAGGCATACACCTGCCCGCCGGTAGTGCCGAAGTAAATGCCGCAATCATCCAGCGTGTCAACGGCCATGGCGTCGCGCAGCACGTTCACGTAGCAGTCCTTCTCGGGCAGCCCTTTGGCCAGCGGCTCCCATTCGTTGCCGCCGGTGCGGCTGCGGTAGACGCGCAGCTTGCCGTCAATCGGAAAATGCTCGGAGTCGCTCTTGATGGGTACCACGTACACCGTCTCCGGCTGGTGCGCGTGCACATCGATGACGAACCCAAAATCGGTGGGCAGGTTGCCGCTGACTTCATGCCAACTATCGCCCGCATTGTCGCTGCGCATCACGTCCCAATGCTTCTGCATGAACAGCACATCGGGCCGCGCGCGGTGGATGGCCACGTGATGCACGCAATGGCCGACTTCGGCATCCTCGTCGGGCATATAGGGCGACCGCAGTCCCTTGTTGATGGGCTTCCAGGTGAGGCCGCCGTCGTCGGTGCGAAACGTTCCCGCAGCCGAGATGGCGATGTAAATCCGCTCGGGATTGCCGGGGTCGAGGATGATGGTGTGCAGCCCCATGCCGCCTGCGCCCGGCGCCCAGTTGGGACCGGAGCCGTGACCGCGCAGCCCGGAGAGCTCGTGCCAACTCTCACCGCCGTCGGTGGAGCGGAAGAGGGCCGCGTCTTCAACGCCGGCGTACACGGTGCCGGGATCGGTGAGCGACGGCTCCAGGTGCCACACGCGCTTGAATTCCCACGGATGCTGCGTGCCGTCGTACCACTGATGCGTGGTGAGCGGCTTGCCGGTTTCGCTGGAGGTGTCATAAAGGAAACGGTTCGGCGCCTTGTTGGGGAAGGCCGGCGTTTCGGGCTCGCCGGGCTTGAGGCCGGGCTGATGCCAGGTTTTGCCGCCGTCGTCGGAGCGCTGCAACAATTGGCCGAACCATCCGCTGGTTTGCGAGACGTAAATCCGGTTGGGGTCCGCCGGCGAGCCCTTCAGGTGGTAAATCTCCCAGCCCGCGAAGAAGGGCCCACTCACTTTCCAATCCTTGCGCTTGGCGTCCGCGCTCAGAACAAACGCGCCTTTGCGCGTACCCACAAGCACTCGCACACTGCTCATTTCGACCTCCTGATGGATATTGATGCCGGACCCGCGGTGGCGGCGCGTGGGCCCACCGGATCCGGCCCCGGGGAATGCCGCTGTGCGATTCTTTCCGATTTGCCTTGCAAAATGCAAGTGGATTTCCAGCGTTGATTGCTCATGGCTTCGAGAGCCGGGAAAACATCCTCAGGGGCTGAAGCTCACGCTAATTTTGGCGAAGCTTGCGGCCCGGCTGAGGCCGTGTCCTTGTTACAAAGCGTGACGGGCCGAGTTTTTCAGCAAACTCTCAAGTTCGCGCCCCTTCGCAAGCGGGTTGATGCAACAAGTTCTAATGCGCGGCCTGCGGCGCGGCCACCGAAAGCAAGCGCACGGGCCCAAGCAGCCCCGAAGGCAGCAGCGGCGAATCAGCCTTGTAGGGCGTGAAGTCAGCGAATGCGTACTTCTTCAGCGCCCATGGCTGCTGGTCGCCAATCATGCGGTTCACCCACAAATTTGTCACTTGGATCACGATCTGGTTCGCTCCCGGCAGCAGCGCATCGGTTACGTCCATTTTGAATGGCGACTTCCACAAGATGCCCAGGTACTTGCCGTTGACCGCGACCTCGGCCACATCTTCCACGCCGCCCAGGTCCAGCCACAATCGCGCGCCCGGCGGAAGCGCAGGGATCTCGATGGATTTGGAATAGGTCGCCGCCCCGGAGAAATACTTCACGCCCAAATCGGCTGACTCGCTCCAAGAGGTGAGCCGATCGAAGGTCGTGGATTCAGGCGCGCCCCGATAGGGCTGAAAGCTGACCACCCAATTGCTGTTGAGCGCCTCATCGAGTCCCTGCACCACGGATTCCCGCGGCCGCGGCAGTTGCCGCGATGCGGACGTCGCGTTTTCGCGGAAAACGACGAACGCCGTCCCATAGGGATCGAGATGCAGCGGCACGGTGGTGCGGCCGCCGGAAATCGTGTACGAAGCCGGTTGCGTCTCTCCGGCCGCTGCATCCCAAAGCGCCGGCGCTTTGCCGTCCACACGGAAGGTCGCGTCCACATCTTCGACGCGGTTTTCGCGGTTGTCGACAAAATACAGGTCGCCATCGTCGAGCTTGCGATGCACAAACATCAGGTTTGCGTTGGGATCGGACTTCGTGTATTCGAAATCGGGGGGCACGCCGAGCGCTGCCAGTACGTCGTCGGCGCTCATCCCCACATAGACTCTTCCCTTACCCAAGCGCGTCACGCTGGGACTCGACGATGCTTCCTTTCCCCACAACAGGTCGGCAATGCGCTGGAATTCGTTCTCGTCGTCCGCAAGGCTCGGCGAATCGGTGGGCCGGTTGCCTGCCAGCACCGCTCCTTGTTCGACGAGATCCCGGATCTGCTTCAGCACGGGAAGCGTCATGCGCTGGCTGCGCCCGCCCAGGTGAAGAATGCGGTAGCTGGTGCCGCCGGGCGTCACCAGGCGGCCTTCCTTGAACGTGAGTTCGTGCAACACCACATCGCTGTTGACAAAGTCGAAGGCGTAGCCGTCGGGCGCGTCGTCCATGGCCTTCCATCCGAAGACCGCGGTGAGCGGGCCCTCTTCGCCGTAGAAATATGCCACGTCGGCGAAGTAGCGGCCCTGCTGCAACAAAAAGGAGCAGCGCGCCAAATACGTCACCCACGGTTTGGCTTCCTCGGCCCAGGTGTCGTTGCGGTTGAACCACAGGCCAAATGGGCCGAGCGTCAGTCCTGGCGCCATGTCGCGCACGGGCTGATGCGTCGATTCGTGAATCTCGAAGCGGTTTACGCCCAGCGCAAACTCGAGGTCGGCCACTTTCTTCAAACTGTTGGGCGAGAACGACCACGCCGGCCCGCGCGAGGTCATTGACTCCGCGCCGACCAGGTTCTGCCCGTAGATATGCGCCACCGAAGCGGCGCCGCGCAGGTCCGACAGATAGTCGATGTCCGGTCCCGGGCTGCCCGCGTAGGTCCACATCGCTCCCATGGGAACGTCGGTCTTGCTGCGCATCTCCATGTCGTCGCCCAGCGCGGGGCGATGAAACTCCAGCGCTTCGCCGTAGTAGCTCATGCCGTGGCTGTGCAGGTCATCGGCGATTTCGCCGTAGTGATTCTCGGCGAGCAACTGCGAGATGGTGCGCCGGAAGTCCCAAAGGAAGCGGTCGGTGTCGGCGGTGCTCTTCAACACCACGCCGGTGAGCGCCGGCAGCCACGGCCGCGGATCGTAGCCGCGCCGCTGCTGGAATTCCTTGAGGATGTTGTCGGTCCAGTTCTGCGGGCCGGCTTCAATGCTGTCGGTAAGCAGCCAGGAAATACCGGCGCTGCCCATGCGATCGGGCCCCACAGTATCGGAGTACATCTTCAGGTAGCCTTCAAGGTAGCTCTTCACGTCGTCGCGGTTGAGCTTGTCGACTTCGAGGCCGGTGGCTTCAGCGGGCGCGGGTCCGTTCTCGTGGCCGGTGAGCGAGTAACCGATGCGCAGCACCATCCACCGGCCAGGCGGAGGCGTCCAGTCGAGCGTGCCATCGGGCTTCATCTTGCCGGTCAGATCCACCACGTCCGCCGGCTGCACGATGAGTTCCGGTGCGACATTGGGATCCTGGATGGCGTAGAAATTGCGCGCAGTCGCAAATCCCGCACGCTTCTCAAACTCGTTGACGCGCGCGCCGCTCGAAAGCACGAGTTCGGTGATGCGGCGATCATGCGCAGGCAGGCCCGCCGGCTGGGCGGGGAAGACCACGCGGAAGTACCGCGCGGTCACGGCATCGAAAGCGACCGTACGCTCCGCGATGCTGCTGAATGGAATATCGGCCACCTTGCGGAAATCGGTGCCGCCATCGCTGGCTTCGATGCGCGGCGGCAGGGCATTGCTGTCGTGATCGAAGACGCTAATTTCGTCGCCGAGGCTAGCCAACGTCAGCGCCCGGATGGTCTGCGCATGGCCGTAGTCGAACTGCACCCACGCCTCGTTGCCCGCAACGCTCGCGGGCAACTCCAGCGCCACCGTGCTCACGTCGCCATCGCTGAGCGCGGCCGCGTTCACTGTCGCGCCGCTGGCGGTGATCCGTGGATTCAACTCCGTCTGCGACTTGTCGCCGTCAGGAATCTTGTATGCCATCACTGCGACATCGGCGTAAAACTGCGGAGGCGGCGTCACTTTCCCGTCAGGGCTGCGCCGCCCCGGCGTGCTGATGTTCTGGAACGTGCCACTCTCTTCCGGCGGATGCGCGAGAGCGCCGGTAAACGGCTTGCCGCCTTCGACGCGCGTCGCGCTCCACACCATCTTCTTCATGCCCTGCGACGCGGGCACCCATGGCCCTCCGGTTTCGCTCCAACCCGGCGAGCTGGCGATGGCCACTTCCATACCCATGGCGTGCGCAGTGCTCACCGCCAGATTGAATGCGTCCTTCCATTGGGGAGTCATGTAGATAAGCCGCTGCGGAACCACCTGCGGGGTGTTGATGGCGCCTTCGAAGATGGTCACGCCGCCAAGGCCCACGCGGTGCATCCACTCGAGATCGAGCTTGATGCCCTGGCTGGAGATGTTGCCATTCATCCAGTGCCACCACACGCGCGGGCGCGCGCCATTGGGCGGATCGAGGAAGCCGCGGAGCAACTCATCCTGCGATGCGGCCGCGGAGGCCGGCTCGGGCGCGCTGGGGGGCACAGGCATTGGCGCCTGCGCGCAAACCGGACAGCTTGCACGGGAGACCAGGCAAAGAGCAGCGGCGAATAGTGACCAGCGTAGGTTCATTGGGATCCATCCATCTTGCTTGGTGATTCAGGAATTCGTCGAAAAGCAACTGCAGATCGTTCGACTTCGTCCGCCGCAGGCGGACGACGCTCAAAATGACAACGCGTTTTTGCATCTCATAGTTTTTTCGCCGTCGCAACGGTCGCGCGCGTGGCGCCGGTGGAGATGCCGCCGTCCACGAGCAGCGTTTGCCCGGTCACGTAGCGGCTGGCCTCTGAGGCGAGAAAAACCACGGCCCCGTCCAGATCCCTGGGCGTGCCCGGGCGCTTCACGGGTATGCGGTCGACGAGATACTCGACCCACTCCTGATTCTCATACAGCACTTTGTTTTGCTCGGTCTTGAACCAGCCGGGCGCCAGGCAGTTGACGGTGACGCCGTATTTGCCCCAGTCGTCGGCGAGGCTCATGGTCAACTGGCGCACGCCGCCGCGGCTAGCTCCGTAGGGCGCAAGACCCGCGTAGCCAAAGACGCTGGTGACCGAGCCGATATTGATGATGCGCCCGTATTCATGCGCGATCATGCCGCGAGCCACCGCCTGCGCCACGAAAAACGTGCCGCGCAGGTTGGTATCCAGCACCAGGTTCCAGTCGTCCCACGTGACTTCGAGCGCCGGTTTGCGAATGTTGCAGCCGGCATTGTTGACGAGGATGTGAATCTGGCCGAAGGCGGCTTCCGCCTCGGCGGCCATACGCGCAATGCTTGCCTGGTCGCGCACGTCGAGTTCGAGCGAGACTGTGCGGCGGCCCAGGGCTTCGATCTCCGCGGCGAAATCGGCGAGAGTTTCGCGCTTGCGGGCGGTAAGGACGAGATCGGCGCCGGCTTTCGCCAAAGCGCGCGCCAAGTACTGCCCCAGGCCGCGGCTGGTGCCGGTCACAATGGCCACCTGGCCCGTGAGATCGAAAAGTCTGTCGCTGGTTGGGTTCATGGCGTCAGAATCACTTTCATCAGGTTGGGTTCGCGCGCGTGCAGCCGCGCAAACCAGCGCGGACCTTCTTCGAGCGGAGCGACGGCGGTGATCAGCGGCTCAACCTTGATCTTGCCGGCTGCGATCAGCTCCATGGCCTGCGGATACTCGCCCGCCGAGGCGCACGAACCCTGTAATCGCAGTTGCCGCGTCACCACTTTCTGCAGTGGCAGCGTGATGTCTGGTTGAATGTTGCCGATCAGCGTCACCGTGCCACCCTTGCGCGTGCAGTCGATGGCAGCAGTTACCGTTTCGTCCCGACCCACGGCCTCATACGCGAGGTCCACGCCGCAGCCTTCGGTCAGTTTGAGCACTTCGGCCGCGAGCCTCGCGCCCGAAAGTTGCAAGACTTCGCCGGCCCCGATCTGCTGTGCGAGGTTCAGCCGCGACGCATCCACGTCGGCAATCAACACCCGCACGCATCCCAGCGCTCGCGCTGCCTGCAACGTGAGCAATCCGATCATGCCCGCGCCGATCACCAACGCCGTTTCTCCGCCCTTCACCTCGGAAACGCGCACCGCATGCAGCGCCACCGACGTGGCTTCGAGCATTGCGGCCTCAGCGAAAGAAAGATTGGCCGGCAATTGATAAAGAATGCGCTGGGGAACCGCGACATATTCGGCAAAGGCGCCGTGACGGCGGTAATCGCCGCAGGAAACGCCGATCACCTGGCGATTCTCGCAGAGATTGATCTGGCCGCGCCGGCAAAATTGGCATTGCCCGCAATACACCGTGGAGTCGAAGGTGACGCGATCGCCCACGGCGTAGCCCGCAACGCCCGCGCCGATTGCGGCCACGGTTCCGGCAGCTTCGTGGCCCATCACGATGGGCGGAATACGCCGTCCCGACGAGCCGTCGTAGCCATGCACGTCACTGCCGCAGATGCCACAGGCCTCGACGCGGACCAGGACGTCACTCGGGCTCGGCTGCGGCGCGGGAAGATCGGCGATTTCGAGGTGGTTGTAGGCGGAGAGAAGTAGGGACCTCATGGCTTATTAGGACTCGCTCAGGATGACTTGTGATGATCCTTTCGCCATAGCTGTGGTCTAAGTTTCCAATAAATCAAGGACGCAATACCCGAGATCGCCAGAGTGCTACAGATCAGATACACGAAGGAATAAAGGATAGGCCCATCTTTCCACAGGTCCACTAAAATCGTTCGATCCTGGATCAAAATGACGGAAATGGTGAGCAAGAACAGGGAAACCGAAAACGTCAATGTAAGCTTCATCCTGAATTCCCGGTCCCAACTATTAAACGGTAGCCTTGAATTAGCAAATCCTAGGCATAAGACAAAAACCGGAGCAATAAACGAACCTCCGATGTCGTCGAGCAATTTGCTTATCGTTTCGCTGCTTGTCGCAATCATCTCGAACTCTGAAACCTCTCCCATTAAGAATCTATGGGCTGTCAAATGCTACACGTCGCAAAGATCCACGGCGGCACGCAAGCTGGTCAGCGGGTCGCGCACGGGAATGAATTCGTGCGCCACGTAACCTTTGAAGCCCGCGCCGGCAATGGCCCGCATGACTCCGTCCCATTGTACTTCCTGCGTATTGTCGAGCTCGTGACGGCCGGGCACGCCGCCGGTATGAAAATGCCCGATCCACTGCAAATTTGCGCGGATGGTGGCGATCAGGTCGCCCTCCATGATCTGCATGTGGTAGATGTCGTAAAGCAGTTTCACGTTGGGCGAGTTCACCTCCGCGATCACGCGCACGCCCCACGCGGTGTGGTCGCACATGTAATCGGGGTGCGTGACTCTGCTGTTCAGCAATTCCATGCAGATGGTGACGCCGTTGTCTTCGGCAATCTTCTTGACGCGGTTGAGGCCAACGATGGTGTTGCGCGCGCCTTCATCGTCGTTCATGCCGCGGCGATTGCCTGAGAAGGTAATCACGTTGGGCACGCCCATCTTCGCAGCGATGGGAATATTGGTGCGGAACGCGGCCTCAATGGCAGCGTGATTCTCGGGCCGATTGAGGGCATCGGGAATGGTGCCCCCGCCGCACTGGCCCATGGTGCAGCGCAATCCGTAGCGCCGCGGAACCTCCCACTCTTCCACGCTCAGCAAGTCGATGCCAACCATGCCGATCTTCGCAGCGTACGCGCAAAGCTGGTCGAGAGGAATATCTTTGTAACACCAGCGGCACGCGGATTGATGAATTCTGTTTTTGCGAATGGGCGCCGGCTGGTCGCCGTGCAACAGGCTGGGCAGCGCGGCCAATCCGGTGGCCGCAAGGCCTGACTTGAGCGCGGCGCGGCGGGTCAATCGGGCGGAACTCATGGTTCTCCTCCCGGTCTTTCAGTGTATTCGGATGGGAGGGGTTTCAGTGCGGCCGGGCGGCCGGGCGGGGAGACTTTGCGAAGGGTTAATTAAATGATAAATAGGCCGATTTAGTTACTAGTCGATTAATAGGTAAGTGGTTGATTCTATGGAAAGATCGATTTTCGAGCAGTGATTTTGCACCGGATTGGGTGCAGCTTTTGCATTTTTTTTTGCGATTTTTTTGTGGGATCGTGTGGGCGGAACGGGGTAGTGAATCACGCTGCTTGTGCCGGAGCCGGGTTTGGAGTCCATGCAGTCATATTGCGCCACATGCGGGGAATCATCTGCAAATTCTCGTGGGGCGATTTGCGCTGTGGATTCAGCAGGTTGCGGCGGGGAAGGGCTTGACAGAGCTTTGCAGACAGCAGAAACCGGTCGCGGCACAGAGGGGAATTTCGCGGGGCAGGAGGCCAATCAGAACGTAAACGCCAGTCCGGCGCGCACGCTGCGCGGGTCCTGGGCGAAGAGCAGCAGCGAGCCGTCGCTGAGAATATAGGGCCGGTATCCCTCAGCCAGCAGGTTCCTGACGTCGAGCAGCGCCTCGAGGCCACCGGATCCGTCGCGGGTGACGTGAATGGGTTGTGCCAGGTGGACATTCAGGAAGGGCGCGGGCGTGTCCTGCGCAAAGGGCGCGATCGCGGTCAGAGGATCGTCGGATTGCCAGCTATAGCTTGCGCGCCATTGCGTTCCCGTTCCCTCCAAGGTTCCCGAAAGGGAGATGGCGTAGGTCTGTGCGCGGTGCGGGCGCGCCACGGCCAGCACCTGGGCAAGGGTGGCCGGTTGTGGGAGGGAGGACATCACCAGCGCATCCCCGGTGCGGTAGCTGAGGCGAACCTGGTTGCCGCGGGGCAAACGCCGCTCCACGCTGGCCTGCACGCCTGCGGTCGAAAATCCAGGTCCGGCAGCACGCATCAGGCCGCTGGCGGGATCGAAGAGCACATCGGCAGCCGTCGCATCGCCTGCCGAGAAGCGGCACAACGCCTGCAAAACGGGATCTGAGATATGGTCGGAGTAGACCAGGATCGCCATGCCCGAAGCGTCGCTCTTCCGCTCCCAGCCAATCTCCTGGTGGGTGCCGCGCTCGATCACCAAGCCACGGTTGCTCCCGGCCATCACAGGCAGTCCTGCCGCAGCCTCATTCACCGCGTCCGCCGGGTTCTGGATCATGGTGGCGAAGCGGTAGTGGATGTAGGAGTTGCCATTGCCCCATTGCACATTGGCAAAGGGCAGCGCCGCGGTGACTGTATGGGCAGCCGGTCCGGCCAGGCGGCTGACAACCTGGTTGGAGCCCACCTCGGCCTCGAGTGCCGGACCCAGGCGCATGGTTTCTTCGCCGCGCACCGCGGCAATCTTGAGGCCCTGGTTTCCCGCTCCTTCCACTTCCGGATCAATGGCAATTGCAGCCACCGATTGCACCGAGCCCGCAAATCCCAGGTCCTGGCGGAAGCCCAGCATCGATTCCATGCCTTCATCAGTGTTGGGCGCAAAGTCCACGCGCGCCAGCAACTCACGGCTGCTGCCCGGCGTATCTTCCACCGCGGCCGAGATGCGCTCGCCGCTCTCGCCAAATGATCCTGCTTCGCCGGTGGCCATGAGGCGCGCCTTCAGCTTGGGCGCCGCACCGGATCCGTCGGAAACCACCACCAGCGGTCCGTCCTCAAGCCAGCGCAGCAACGGCCGATCGGCAGCCGAGCGCAGCGTCCACGCCCAATCATCTTTCTGATTGTCGCGGGCACGCGGATCGGCGGGCAGCCATTGAAGGACTTCGTAAAGAGTGTTCAGAGTGAGATTGACCACCGTGCCGCCACGCACTCTGATGTTCTCGCGGAGTGCGGGCAGGAAGGAGGGACCCATCGCCTTCAAGGCGTATTTGCCCGGCAGCAGCGATGTGATCAGGAATTTGCCTTTGCTGTCGGTGTAGACACTTGCCACAACGCTCAGGTCGGAGCGCAGAAGCAGGACCTGGGCGCCGATCTGCGGCACGCCGGCCGAGTCGCTCACGGTGCCTGAAACGGACGAGGATCCGGCTCCAAATCCGGGAGCGGCACTTAAAGCAGCGAGCACGGCGAAACCGGCGAGATAGGCGATACGCTTCATCTGCAGATCTGAAATCTCCGCCGCGTCCCTGGCGATAATCCTGAAGGGCCCTGTCGCATGGTTGCCGGATTCTGCCGTCCGGCTCAACGCTTGCGCTCAATATATTCCCCTATTCGACGACAAAAGGAGCCGATTGTGCAATCTCTTGTTTTGAGATCGCGTCATTCAGCTTCACGGTAACGTTGTACTTGCCTGGCGGCAGGCCTGCTATGTCGAGAGTCTTCTCCACCGTCAGCTGGTCGCTGTGCGCTCCTAAATCCTTTGAATCCAATTGCTTGGTGAGGATCACCGTCCCTGTGGCCGCCTCGGTAATCTGGTAGGTAACTGTGGCGGAGTTACTCTTGGTCGCATCATCGATGCCGAGATTGTAGAACTGCAGCCAGAAGTTGAGGTCCTGATTGCGCTTGAAGGTGACGACCGTGGCTGGGGTGACGGCCACGCGCGGCCGCACAAACGTATTGCCGAGGATGAATTTGTCCTGTCCAATCTGCCGCGAGGGAACGGTGTACATCTGGTCGGCAAGGATCAGCGACGACGCACCCAGCTTTTCGTCCTCGAAGGTGGGCGGGGTAACGCTCTTTCCGTAAATGCCCACGTGATCCGGGTTGTTCACGTCCTTGATGGCGATGTCGAGCCGGTAGAGGCCGGGCTGCAGCGGCAATTCCTTCCAGTAAACATTCATGCGATCGCGAGCCTTCTCGAGCAGTTCCGATGGCTCTTCGACGGAGACGGTTTCTTCGAAAGTCTGCACCACCTTGTGCATGATGGTGGTCACCCTGCCCAGGATGTGCACTTCGCCCTTGGAGACGCCGTCCTTAGTCACAAACGTGAGATCGCGATTGCGCATCTGGATGGTGATCGGCATCAGGTCCATGCTGTCGGTCACCTTGACGTAATCCACGCGCACATCGAAGGGAAACACCGGCCCAGTCAGCAGCTTGTGCGTGGAGTTGTATTGATCGAGATCCGCTAACAGGTCCTTGAACTTGACGGGCGGGGGCGCGAACAGCTTGGCGGCCAGTTCGATGCGGTCGAATTCCTTGCCCTGGTTGGCGTCGCCCATCGGCCCAGCGCCCAGCTGCTCCAGGCCTCCCCCTTTGAAGCGGTCGGTCTTGTCCTGGTGGTTCATCTGTTCCCACTCGGTAAGACCCGCTCCAGGCACGTATTTCAGCGCGTCCTTCTCGCTGCGATCGATGGTGAAGTGATAGTCGCCGCACTGGCAGGTGTCGACAAATTCGATGTCGACGTTCTCGCCGATGCCCTCGATATAGCGGTAATGCCACACTTCAAACGGGAAGGTTGAGGTCTCGCCGCCGCCCTCGTCCATGGGCCGCTCATACAATCCGCCGGAAGGATGCGAGTCGATGCTGTCAGGCTGACCGTAGGCGATATAAATGTGGCCGCGATCGGTTTTCCAACCCGGCTTGCCGGCCGCATAGTGATCGTTGGCGTACTGAATGCGCCGGTAGTGCTCTTCGCGGAACTCGTTCTCAGGGGAATCCGGGTTGGGATTGCGCCGCTGCCAGAAGGTCTCGATAAAAGATTCACGTTCTTCGTCGTTGCTCAAACTCAGGAAGGCCTTGCGTTCCTCGTCGGTAATGATGTAAGTAGCGTCTTCATCGAGCCACTTCTTGTAAGGGCCCTTCAACTCTTGCCGCAACGCCCTCTGCGCCTTGTAGCGGTCCTTGTCGCTCATCTGGCGCTTGAGGGGATCGGGCTGCTGGTTCTGGTCCTGGGCGGGAGGCTGGGCCTGGGGCTGGGTTGAAGCGGGTGCGGCGTTTTGCTGGCCAATAAGGGCGGCTGCGGGAATCGCAAGCAGGCCGCAACCGACAACTGTGAGAAAACAGCGGCTGTTCAACATCATTGCCTTGAATACTCCTGCAATCCCCTTATTTTACGGTTCCTTCGATGTCCGGGCAAGGCTGAGCGCGGAGTTGTACCTGGGTTGGACGTGCCACGGCCGTCAACGTCACCGGTGGGGCGAAGCCAAGGGGTAGATCGGGGGCAAGGATGCCTTGGTGCCCTCGACGTAAACCACCGCCTGAGACACCACATCTAAAGCCCGCGATCCCATTGCGACAGGTGCGGCCGACTGAAGTCCTGCCCTTATTCCAAGGCCCTTCTTCGATTGATTTTTTTCCGCAACCTGTTAAAGTAGTGCCCCTTGCGGCGCCGGTTCCGGATTGGCGTTTCGTCGGCTGCATCCGGCGGCCCACATTGTGAATCCGAATTCACGGAACCTTTGCACGAGTCTTCGCGTAAACTGGAGTGGAGTACCCCGAGCTAGAAGATACCGTCATGAAAAAGATCATTCTAATTGTGCTTGCTGTGCTGGTGGCCGCCGGTCTGGTCGCGTTTATGGTCGTCAAGCAGCAATCGGGCTACACCAAAGTTCTCACTGCCAAGGTGGTCCGCGAGGACCTGTCGACCGTGATCAGCGGCACCGGGCAGATCAAGCCCAAAACCTATGCCAACCTGGGCGCGACCGCCATGGGACGGGTGACGCACCTTTATGTAAAAGAGGGCGACCACGTGAAGAAGGGCCAATTGGTGGCAACCGTTGAAAATGTGGCGCAAGAGGCGCAGGTTGCGGGGCAGGAGGCAGCCATCGCTTCTGCAAGGACCGATATTGCCTCCTACGTGGCGGCTGAAAAGACGGCACAGGCGAACCTGGAGCACGCCAACGCCGACCTGGAACAGAAAAAGCTGGATTGGGATCGCGCCCAGGCGCTCTATCGAGACGGCATCATGGCCAAGCAGGATTATGACGCCAAGAAAGCTGCCTACGATCTCGATGTGGCGTCGGTGGCGCAGGCCGTGGCCGGCGTGAACCAGGCAAAGGCCAACACAGACTCGGCGCGCGGCCGCTTGCAGACCCAGATTGCCACCCTGCGTGCCAACCGGAATGCGCTGGACCTCACTCAGGCCATCGCGCCCTTCGACGGCATCGTGACCAACGAGCCGGTGCGCGAGGGCGAGACGGTGGTGGAGGGCATTCAGAACACCGAAGGATCGACGTTCATGACGCTGGCCGACATGAGCATCATCACCGCCGAGGTCAAAGTAGACGAGACCGACATTGTGAATGTGCAGATGGGCCAGCCCGCCGACATCACGGTGGATGCGCTGCCCAACAAGATATTCAAAGGGCATGTCACGCTGGTAGGCGACCAGGCGCTGCTGCGATCGACGGGCGTGGCCACTTCGCAGTCGACGACCGGCACCGAAGAGGCCAAGGACTTCAAAGTGGTGGTCACGCTGGACAACCCCAACGACGAACTGCGGCCCGGGCTTTCCTGCACCGCCAAGATCACCACCGCGCACAAGAATGACGTGCTCAGCCTGCCCATCCAGGCGCTGGTCATGCACGATCCCGCCACTGACGCGCCCAAATCCAACGGCGGCGTGCAGGCGTCGACCACCCCAGCGGGTCCGACGAAATCCAACCCTGTGCAAGGCGTCTTCGTCGTCCAAAAGGACTCTCAGGGGCGTTTGCGCGCCAAGTTTGTTCCCGTCACCACCGGCATCACCGGCGCCACCGACATCGAGGTGCTATCGGGCCTCAACGCCGGCCAAGAAATCGTTACTGGTCCCTACAAGACCTTGCGCGACCTCAAAGGAGGGTCGCTGCTCAAACGCGACACCGCAACACCAACCACTACGTCCAACAGTGGTTCAGGTGTTGTTTCCTAGGCACTCACTCGAGAGGTGCCGCACCGGGACTCGGATCGCGACCGGGCAGGCGGAGGCAAGGCGAGTCAGGATGGGTTTTGGATGGCATTGAACGACATTGGCATCGAGGAACTACCGGAGACCATCGATCACTACTCGACCAACGTGATCGTAGTTGAAGACCTCTGGCGCACCTACGACATGGGTTCAGAGCAGCAGGTGCAGGCCCTGCGCGGCGTCTCGCTGAAGATCCGTCACAACGAGTATGTGGCCATCATGGGGCCTTCCGGCTCGGGCAAATCCACGCTCATGAACCTGATCGGCTGCCTCGACACCCCGTCGAAGGGCCGCTATTGGCTCAATGGCCAACTGGTGAGCGAGCTTGACGACGACCAGTTGGCCCGCATCCGCAACAAGGAGATCGGTTTCGTCTTCCAGACCTTCAATCTGCTGGCTCGCGCCTCGGCCCTGCACAACGTGGAGCTTCCCCTGATCTACAATGGCACGCCCGCCACTGAGCGCATGGCGCGCGCCAGGCAGACGCTCACTGAAGTGGGCCTGGAATCGCGCATGATGCACAAACCGAATGAATTATCCGGCGGCCAGCGACAGCGCGTCGCCATTGCCCGCGCCCTCGTCAACAACCCCTCCATCATCCTGGCCGACGAGCCCACCGGCAACCTCGACTCGAGGACCGGTCTGGAGATCATGACTCTCTTCGATCAGCTTCACGCGCGCGGCAACACCATCGTTCTTGTGACACATGAAGCCGATATCGCGCAGTACGCGCATCGCGTGGTGCACATTCGCGACGGCCAGATCTTCTCTGACGAACCTGCACCGGGACGGCGATAGCAATTTGTTGCCAACGAGAAGGAATGTGCAGGTCTTTTGCATGATGAATTGGAAGAAGTTTTCCACAACAAAACAACCTTTGTTGTCGACAGATTCATCAAAGGACCTTGACACGGGGTTCCAAGAGAGTCAAGATTTCCACAGATAGCGAGGGGAACAGACGCGGGCGGTCAGGATGACCCTGAAGCGCACGTCATAGCCTCCATCCTGACGCTCCATTCTCCCGCTTTCGATGAGCAAAGTCGTGTGCTTTTGTTCCGCCAGGCAGGGCTATGCCTTGCGGAACGAAATGGGTGTTCTCCACCCGCCGGCCGAAACGCCGTAACGCTTCGTGAGTGCGCCATTTGGCATAGCTTTATCCTGCAGTCGACGTTGGGCATTACATTTCTCGGCTTCGTTTTTTGCCGGTTGATGCGCAGGATCTGAAATCCCCCTGGAAACCTGGTTTTCCGGGTTCCCATTCAGTGTCGGCCCTCAACGGGCATGGCGCGGTGTCGGCTCTCCCAAGGGCCTTGGCGTTCGGCGGGAGGAGAACGATGGTCGTCACATCCCAGTGTATTGGGCATCGGGTGACGGGGCTGTACGTGGGCGCCAGCAACGTGCGGCGCTATTTCCCCAAGACCGTTAACGAAATTGAACTGCAGCTCGATCATCTCCGCATCGAGTGTTGGCTCAAGCCGGATTTCTGGAACGGGCAGCCCGAAATCCGCGACCCGAGATTGTGTCTTTGGCTGGAATCGAAACAACGCAGCGGAAGAGGTTCAGAGCCACTGCCTCTGGCCATGATTCCGTCTGGCGAGAACTCGTTCATCCTTGGCCCTCCGAGCCTGGAAAAGCTCAAGAAGCGGGAACTCCCGCGCCTGCATGTGCGCGCTGCTGACCAGGCCGAATCCCGGGCCGCAAGAACAATTGAAAGCGGAAGGCTGTTAGCGGCTTGCGTGCAATCGATGGCTTAACTGCGGTGCCGCGAGCGCCGCTTTTCTCATTGCTGGTTTTGCCAAAAGAAAAGGGAGATCCCCCAATGAAAACCGTATCCCCGGAAAGTGAGTTGGAAATGCGCGCGGTAGAAGCCCTGACGGCAGTGCTCGGCCAGGTATCTGTGATCAAGCTCAGGGAAATCCGGCACGAGACACCGCGCCGCGGCCGCGTGGCTGAAATGGTGGCGCATGTCGATGTCTTCGGCCACAGCCATCTGCTGGCCTGCGAAGTGAAGCCCTACGCCAGCACCCGTTCGCTTCGCACCGCGCTGCGCCAACTGCACGAAGAGGCGGCGCAACGCGCCAGCGGAGCCACGCCCGTGCTGATTGCGCCTTATTTTTCACCCGAGGCGCAGGAACTGTGCCAGGAAAGTAAAGCCGATTTTATTGACCTTGAAGGCAACGCGCACCTGTCGCTGGGCGATGTCTTTATTGTCAAGCGTTCCATGCCGTGCACCTCCAGCCGCCGGCGCCCTGAGCTGGTACAGCAGCCCGCGCCCGACATCACCCCGAACTCCATGCGCAACATCCGCACGGAAGAACTGCAGGCCGCCCTCATCGCCTGAAGGATGTCTTTTGCGAGCCGGTCCAGCGCAGTTCAGGAAATTGCGCAAGGCGCAGCCTTTAGAGTTGTGCCTTGTTACAGAGCTGCCTCCGAGCGAGATCTTCCGCAGCCTTTGAAGTCGCGCCTGGACGCGAAACCCTACATTAGGGTCTAGATTTCCAGAATCACCGGAATGATCATGGGCCGGCGCCCGGTGCTTTTCTGGATCACGCGCTTCAACTCCACGCGCACGCGTTCGTTCACCACGCCGTAGTCCGACTTCTGCTCTGTGCTCAGCCCGTCCAGGGTCTTGAGCACGGTTTCGCGTGCTTCGTCGGTGATGTCGGCGCCGCCGAAGCCGCGCATCAGCACCTCCGGCTCCCGCTCCACTTTGCCCGTCTTCTTGTTGATGGCCAGCACCGCCAGTACCACGCCGTCCTCCGACAGGATGCGCCGGTCACGGATGACAAGATCCTCCACCACGTCGATGGATGAGCCGGAATCGATGAGGATGCGCCCCGCGGTCACCTTCTCCTGTTTGCGCGCGTCGTCGCGGTCCAGCTCCAGCACGTCGCCGTCTTCGAGCACCATGGCGTGATCCACAGCGCCGGTCTCCATGGCAATCTGCGCGTGCCGCCGCAAATAGCGGTAGTCGCCATGGATGGGGATGAAGAACTTGGGCCGCACTAAATTGATGAGCAGCCGCATCTCCTCCTGGCTGCCGTGCCCGCTCACGTGGATCAGGCCATGCTGGCCGTCGTCGTAGATCACGTTGGCTTCGCGCCGGCTGAGGTGATCGATCACGCGAAAGATTCCCTTCTCGTTGCCGGGAATGATGCGGGAGCTCAGCACCACGGTATCGCCGGGCTCGACCTTGGCGTGCTTGTGGTTATCAACCGCGGCGCGGCTCAGCGCGCTCAACGGCTCGCCCTGCGTGCCGCTGATGAGGATCATCATCTGCTCGGGCGGAAAGTCGCGAATCTGTCCGGGGTTAATCACCAGCCCCGGCGGCACCTCGATGTATCCCAGGTCCTGGGCGATTTCTGAACTCTCCACCATCGACCGGCCCACTACGGCCACCTTGCGCCCGTGCTTGCGCGCCAGCTCCATGGCGATGCGAATGCGGTAGATCGACGAAGAGAAGCAGGTGAAAAACAACTTTTTCCTGGTTTGGGTGAAGATCTCATCGAGGCGCGGGATGACCGCGCGCTCGCTGGGCGTGTAACCCGGTCGTTCGACATTGGTCGAGTCCTGCAGCAGCGCCAGCACGCCGCGCTTGCCGTATTCGGCAAAGGCGTGCAGGTCGAAGGCCTTCTCGTCCAGCGGCGCCAGGTCGATCTTGAAGTCGCCGCTGTGGATGACGATGCCGACAGGTGTTTCGATGGCCAGCGCCACGCAGTCCACCAGCGAGTGCGTCACATGGATGGGCTCGATGGTGAACGGCCCGATGGTGAACTTCTTCCGCGGCTCAATCTCAATCAGCTCTGTTTCATCGAGCAGCTCGTGCTCTTCGAGCTTGTCTTCAACGTAGGCCAGCGTGAACTCGGTGGCGTACACCGGGACCTTGATCTCGCTGAGCATCCATGGCAGGCCGCCGATGTGGTCCTCGTGCCCGTGGGTCAGCACGATGGCCCGCACGTGCCGCTTGTTCTCAATCAGATAGGAGATGTCGGGCACCACGATGTCGACGCCGAGAAGCTCGGTCTCGGGAAACATGAGGCCGGCGTCGATCACAATGATGTCGTCTTCCCAGCGCAGCGCCAGGCAGTTCATGCCAAACTCGCCCAGCCCACCCAGGGGAATGATTTGCAGTTTTTTCGAAGGCATCAGTCAATAACGATGCTACCACCGCGGCCGTGAGGCGACTGTGGTAATCAGGGTGCTATCACGCGCCTACGTGTGACAAGTCTCCAGCCAAGGAGTGCGCCCTTCCACACAAGCAGACCCGACCACCAGAGCCAGGCAAACGCCGCGAGCAGCGCTGTGCCATAGCGCGACGGCGCGTCGCCCGCTGGTGTACATTGGGTCCGCAGCGCCTCAATGCCGGGAGTGAACTCGAATGATCTCTACACGACGCACGTTCGTCAAAGCATCCGCCTCTGCGGCCATAGCCGCCGGTTTCCCCGCCATCGTTCCCAACTCGGTTTTCGGCGCCGGCGCACCGTCGAACCGCATCCATATTGGGGCCATCGGCGTGGGCCGCATCTCGCGCGCTCACGACATGCCTGGAGTGCTTCAATACACCGGCGTCGCCGGCCGCGATAACCGCATCGTGGCCGTCTGCGATCTGAGCGCGGAGCGCGTCGAGCTGGGCAAACAGTTTGTTGATGCGGCTTACACGAAGAAGCTCGGCAAATCCTATTCCGGAACGAAGGGCTACGCCGATTTCCGCAAGCTGCTGGCCGACAACGAAATCGATGCGGTGCTCGTCTCTACGCCCGATCATCAGCACGCCCGGCTGGCGGTTGCCGCCGTGGCCGCGGGCAAAGATGTGTACCTGCAAAAGCCGGCGTCGCTCACCATCCGCGAAGGCCGCATCATGGTCAATCACGTCCACGCCAGCGGCCGCATCTTGCAGGTGGGCTCGCAACAGCGCGCGTGGAAGCAATTCGCGCGCGCCGTCGAACTGGTGCGCAACGGCCGCATCGGCACGGTGCAGCGCGTTGAAATCGGCCTTCCCGGCGATCCCTCCGGCGGCAATCCCGAGCCCATGCCCGTTCCCGCGGGATTCAACTACGATGCGTGGCTGGGGTCAACGCCCGAAGTTCCCTATACTGTCGATCGCGTCATGCCGCAAAAAGGCTTCGACCGTCCCGGCTGGCTGCGCGTGGAGCAATTCGGGGCGGGCATGATCACCGGGTGGGGGGCGCATCATGTCGACACCGCGCACTGGGGCATGGACACCGAGCTGACCGGCCCGATCGAAATCTGGGGCCAGGCGCAATTCCCCAGCGAGGGTCTGTGGAACGTCCACGGCCCGTTCAAGACCTATGGCCGCTACGCCAACGGCGTGGTGATGACCATCTCAGGCGATTTTGAAAACGGCATCAAGTGGATCGGTGACAAGGGTTGGATCTTCGTCTGCCGCGACGGCATGACCACGCCCACATCCACCGGCGCCTCGCCCGTTCCCATCATTCCGCTGCGCGCCAGCGATCCCAAAATACTCGACTCCGTGATCGGACCCAACGAGTGGCACGTCTACACGGCGGACGACCAGCATGGCAACTGGCTGGATTGCATTCATTCGCGCAAGGCACCTCTGGCCACGGCGGAAATCGGGCATCGGGCCTGCTCGACTTGCCTGCTGCACTGGATCGCGATGAAGACGCAGCATCACGTTTTCTGGGACCCCAAGACAGAGATGATTCAGGGCGACGACATTGCCGCCAGTTTGCTGTCGCGGCATCAGCGGCATCCGTACGAAATCGCGTGACGCGCCGGACGCTCCTCCCGGCGCCGCAACACCACGCAGCATTCCTGCGCCACCGCTGTCCGCAAGGCGCGGTGTGAGTCATACGCGCCGGGATTCACTCTCTTTGATAGAACCGGTTGCGTCAAAACTTTTGCCGGCAAAGAACATCCCTCAGCGGCTGGAGTGGCTGCGTGAAAACCCGGGGGCGGAAGTCGAAAGTCCGCATCAGAAGGCCCGCGGCTAAAGCCGATTCGCTTGGTCGCGCCTAATTCAGCGGCCTAAGGACCGCTGCTCCCTCCGATTTGTGCCGCCGTGGATCGGCGTTCCTGACTCAAGCTTTTCCAACCGCGGAATCCACCAGGATTGAAGCTGCGCAAAGCCATTTCCAAAGTAATCCTGACGCGGTCACTTTCTGTATTCGAGCCAACCGTCATCACAACAAAACCGGCGTATAATTGCGGGCAATTATTCCAAGAAGTGCGGTCGGACGACCGGTTGCTTTGAGGCGACTCATCAACCGTGCGAAATGCTCGTGCGCGGAGGAGCGAAATGTCTGCAGCCAGTACGCTATCGCTTGGCACATCACCGTCATCGCCTATGACCGAGCGGGAATGGGACAAGCTCACCAACCTGGTTCTGGAACGATGCGTGGTTCCGGTGATCGGCCCGGAACTTTTGACCCTTGAAGGGGACGGCAAGCAGCAATCGCTCTATTCCGCGTGGGGAAGAGCGCTTGCCGAGCAGGCAGGAATCGCGGTTTCCGACAGCGCCGATCCGGCTCTGTTCGATGTCGCTAATGTGCTCAGCCTGCGGCAGAATTCCGGCGAGTTGGCGTACGACATTGACGACGTGATCCGGCGCCGTCCCTGGCCGATCCCCGATGTGCTCAAGAAACTTGCCGAGATATCGAGTTTTTCTCTGTACATCACCACCACCATCGATCATCTTCTTGAGAAGGCGCTCGAGGAGGTGCGCGGAAATCACCAGGAAATCGACGACATCGTTTTTACGCCGCGCGGAGTGAAAAGCCGCATCGATCTGCCCAACAACTTCGGCCCCACGTCGGCCCCGGTGTTGTATCACCTGTTTGGCGCCAGCAGCCCCGCGCCCGATACCTTCGCAAAGACTGAAGACGACCTGATTGAATACAGCTGGTCGCTTCTTGATCAGCAGTACTCGCCGGACAATCTTTACGACTATTTACAAAAGAAGACGGTTCTGCTGCTCGGCTGCAGCTTTCCAGACTGGCTGGGCCGATTCTTTATCCATGCGCTGAGCGGCCGCCGCCACGAAGAAACCATCAACATTTACTACGTCAGCCCGCATTGCGAGGTGGGGTTGGCAGAATTTCTCAGGCGGCGCCGGGCCAAGGTTGTGGCCACAGAATCGGCTCCCGATTTCGTAACCAGGCTGCACCAGCTCTGGCGCCAGCGCTGCGGCGACAAAGATCAATCGCAGACCACAGCGGTTGACTTGCGGGCGGAGTGCAAGCCGGGCGCAGTCTTCCTCAGCTATGCCAGCGAAGATCGCGCGCGGGTGCGAGAGATTCGGGCGCAGCTTGAGGCCGCCAACATCGACACCTGGATGGACGAGCGTGCCCTGCAACCCGGAGAGTCGTTCGAGCAGAGCATTCGCGACAATATCCGCCGCGCTGCGTTTTTTCTCGCCGTCATCTCCCGCTCCTTCGATCAACCCTCCCGGGCCCTGGGCGGCTACGTGCTGAAAGAGTGGAAATGGGCTGAGGACGCGTCGCTGGAGAGGCACAAGGAGGACGCCTTCCTGCAGCCCATCGTGATCGACAGCACGCCCTCGGGGGCGCCGTTTGTCGACACCCCTTACAGAGACCTGCACTGGACGCGGCTTCGCGATGGCCGGTTGCCGCCTGAGTTCATCGATTTTCTGAGCCGCGGAATCCGCAAATACCGGAGGGCAAAATGAGCACGGAAGTCACGATTCCGGCCGCACTGGAGAACCCGTGGCCGGGGCTGGCGCCCTATACGGAACAGCAGAGCGGACTGTTTTTCGGCAGAGAAGAAGAGACTGAGGAACTGCTGCGCCTGATCCAGCGGGAAACACTGACCATCCTTTTCGGCCGGTCGGGATCAGGGAAATCGTCGTTGTTGCACGCAGGTGTTATTCCGCGCCTGCGCTCGGGCATGTATTTTCCCGTCATTCTGCGACTCAATTTTGCCGATCTCGACGTAGACCCTGCCGGCCAGGTCAAGGCCATCACTCTTGCTGCTGCGCGCGAATGCGGGCTCGAAATCGACAGCGGCGCGAATAGCGCCCCCGCGGCGACCCTTTGGGAGTTTTTTCACGGCACCGATTTTTGGGGGCCAAGAAACGATCGCCTTACGCCGCTGCTGATCTTCGATCAATTTGAGGAGGCGTTCACCATCGGGAAGGACCAAAGGCAGGCGTCAGACTTTCTAGAGCAATTGGCCGACCTTGCTGAAAACCGGGTTCCTCTGGCTGTGGAAGAGCGCATCAAGCAGGCAGAGCAGCGGGTCGCGATCGACGCCGGCAGTCCTGCCTACAAGATCATCCTTTCGCTGCGCGAAGATTTTGTTTCCCGCCTCGATCAGCTGCGTCCCATTCTGCCAGCCATCATGCGCAACCGGATGGGGCTGCTTCCGCTGGATGGAGCGCGCGCCCTGCGGGTGATTGCCAACTCCGGCAAGCCCTGGGTAAGCGAGGCGGTGGGGCGCGACATCGTAGCCGCGCTGGCCGGGGAGACCGAAGCTCCGACCGGCGCCATTGAACGGGCGGAAATCGAGCCCGCCTATTTGAGCGTCATGTGCCATGAGCTGTTCCGGCGCATGATCGAACTGGGGCAGCAGAGGATCACCGGCGAGTTGGTTGCCAACGAGCGAGGCGAGATTCTCGAGGCTATGTATGAGCGCAGCTTCGAGGGTCTCGCCGGACCCGTGCGCCTTTTCGTGGAAGATCGCCTGCTCACCGCGTCGGGATTCCGCGGCACCATTCCGCTGTCAGAATCGGTTTTCGAAGGCATCAGTCTGCGCGACCTGGAGATTCTGGTCGACCGCAGGCTGCTGCGTTTCGAGGATCGCCTGGGAACCCGCCATGTAGAGCTTTCGCACGATTTGCTGACCGGCGTGGTGAAGAAGAGCCGCGAATTGCGCGCAGAGCGCGTGGCGCGCGAGAATGACGAGCGCAAGCAGCAGGGATTGCGGCGCGCCCTGCTTCGCGCGCGCAGGCGCACCATCATCGCAGCAGCTGCGGCAGTACTGGCTTTCGGAGGAGTTGCCTACTCGTTCTTCTATTGGCTGGCCTATATTCACCCCACCAGCGGCTATTACATGTCGTTTTCGGGGCAGCTGGGAGCGATTACGCCCTGGGGCAAACTCGACATGGACGCCGTGCGCCACCGCAAACAGTCAGTCAAAATCACGCGCAAGGGATTTCGCGGCGAGATTCTCAGCCTGGAATCGGTCGACAGCGTCGGTGAACCGACCATGGCGAATAGCTATTCGAGCATGCTCAACACGGACCAGTCTTCCAGCGACCTGAGCTCGAACAGCAAATATTGCCGCCTTGAGTTTCACTACGACAGGGACACCAACGGAACACTGGTTTACGAAACCGCCTGGAATCTCCAACACAATATGGTCTGGAGCCTGATGTTCGTGCCGGCGCAGCGGCAAGGCGACTCGCCGCGAGCCAGGAATGCCAGCTATTTCGGGCCCGACGGGCTGCCCGAGCCGCAACGGCCGGGAAGCAAGGCGCAGGTGATCCACGTTGATTTTGACGCGCAGGGCCGGCAGACTCTGAAGTACCTGACCCTAGACGGCAAGCCGGTCCCCGGGCCCGACAACGCCTACGGCAAGGAATTTGTATACGACGCTCAGGGCCGGCTGGTGAGCAGCACATCGCTGGATGTGGATGGCCGTCCCATGAACGATTCCGCGGGTAACGCCACCTATAGCAACGAATACGATCATCAGGGCAACGTAGGGCGTAGCAATTTCACTGATGCCATGGGCCGCCCAACCTTGCTCAACAGCAATGGCTATGCAATACGAACACGGAAGTTCGACCGCTGGAGAAACGAAACTGAAGAGTCTTACTTCGACACCGACGGCTATCCGGTGATCGATCAATCTGACGGCTCGCACACCGTACGCTACAAATATGATGACCGCGGAAATGTCCTTCAAATAAGCTATTTCGACATCTATGACAATCCCATCGACAAGCACAGTAAGTCGGAATCGACGCGATATCAGCGCGCGGTGGAGGAATATAACAACGCTAATCAGTTGACCCGGATAACCTTCTTCGACAACGAGGACAATGCCACGAAAGGATTCGACCTCGCGCCCGACATCCGGGTCAGCTATGATGCGCACGGGAATATCTCGGAAATCAGCTTATTCGATGAAAAAGGACAGCCCAAAATAGAATCCGGCGTTCACCTCATACGGATGACTCACGACGACCGGGGGCGACTCGTGGAAACCTCCTACTTTGGGGTCGATTCCGAGCCTGTCAAGGCCGAGAACGGGTATCACACAGAAAGGCGGCACTACGACGACAATGGCCGCACAGACGTGCTGAGTTATTCCGACGTTGCCGGCAGCCCCCCAGTGCAGTTGGGCTACTCCCAGGAGCAACAAAGTTTTGACCGGTGGGGAAACGTCATCGATGACCGGTATACCAAAACACCGGGATCGAAAATGACCTATGAGATCATCCACACCACCTATGATGAATTCGGCAATCCCCTCAAGAAGTGCTATTTGAATGCCGATGGCAGCGCGGCCACCTCCGCCGGCGTCTCGTGTACTGAGAGCGAATACGATGCCCGCGGCCTCAAGATCCGCGAAAGCAACTTCGACAAATCGGGCAAGCTCACGGCAGACGAATCGGGCATTGCGCGCAGTGAATTCTCTTATAACGACAAGCGCCAGAAAACCAGGGAGGAGTATTTCGGTGTGAGCGGGCCGGTTCCCGGGCCGGGCGGTGCTGCGTGGAAGCCCGCGCCGCACCTGACCCAAACCGAGTACGATGCGGCCGGGCACAAGACCCAGGTTACCGAGGTGGACGTATCAGGAAATGCCACCATCACGCAATACGAGATGCATGGCGAGGTGAAGGAAATTTCCAACCGCGATGCACAGGGAAAACTCAAAATTCCGGAAGACGAAACCTATGCCATGGTCCGCTACGAGCATAGAGATCAAGCGCGCGAGATGATCACGCGCTATTTCGGAAGCGATGAAAAACCGGTGGTCGGTCCGGGCGGTTGCGCCATCGAGCGACAGGATTTGGATGCGAAAGGAAAATCGCTCAAGGAAGCCTGTTTCGACGTCAACGACCATCCCAAGGTGGCTAGCAGCATGGATGGCGCCGCAGTCCTGACCTACGTCCGCGACACCAACGAGAGGGTTACAGAGGAGGCCGCTTTCGGCCCGGACGGAAAGCCCATTCAGACCACGGGCGGGTATGCGCGAAAGCAGGAGCAGTACGACGCAGCGGGGAAAGAAATCGGGCGCCAGGAATGGTTGGTTTCCGGCGAGTCCACGGTTTGGCAATATGGCGCGGACCACCAGCTGACCGAGACAGCTTACTATGACGCGCAGGGCAAGCCCGAGGCGAAAAAGGGAGATACCTTCGCCGTGGTCCGCTACGAGCAAACCGACAAGGGGCAAAAAACGGTTACCCGTTATTTCGGGCCCGATCAAAAGCCGGTCGCGGCCAAAAACGGATGCGCGATCGAGCGCGAGGATCGGGATGCGAAAGGGCAACTGCTCAAAGACGCCTGCTTCGACGTCAACGACCATCCCATGGTGTCTGCCAGCACAGACGGCGCCGCGACCATCACCTATGTCCGCGACAAGGACGAGGACGTTATCGAGGAGGCAGCTTTCGGTCCGGATGGGAAGCCGGTCGAGACGACGGATGGGTATGCTCACTTCAAAGCGACTGAAGATAGCACGGGAAAATTCACGCAGACTGACTACTTTGACCAGGACGGAGTGCTCGTGCTTCGCCGGACGCCAGATAAGCAGTGCGGCCCCGCGGGCTTCGCAGTAGAACGACCCGAGAACGATTGCATTATCGCGGATGCTTCGCGCACATTTCTCCGTTCCGGCCCTAAGAGACGTGTCTTTGTGATAGCTCGCCTCTATTTCAAGAACGGGATAGCCGTACAGGCCCAATTGCACCTGGGAGATGTTCTTCTCGAGAACGATGGGATAAGTACCTTTCCGGGATTATGGGAGCGGTTCACTTTAGGCCCGGATGGTACCAGGAAGCTGGTGTTTCTCCGCAATGGAAATCAGATGAACGTGGAGATTCCCAAGGGGCCGCTGGGGGCCATGGTCGGCGCTACGCTGTCGAGCCAGTAATCACACCTAGCCGACGATGAGGTCGCCGGGGCCGGGCAGGGGGATGCGCTGCTGAACACCTGCTGGCGATTGATCGATTGTTAAATATTATGTTACATTCAACCCAACTCAATCCCCAGAGCTCGTGTACTCTCCGCGCGACGCGCAGTGGCAATTGACGCGCGCGGAAAGGGCATTGCGACGGCTGCGGCGAATCTTTTCGGATCCGCTGCAATCGTCACACGGCTTACGCTGACGCACGGAGAACGAAGTTGACCGTTGCGGTTTATGTTGCGATCTATGCCGGCCTCTTCATTTTTCTGGCCGGATGCTTGCGGCGGATTCTCGCGTACACGCGAACCCCGTTGCATCTGCGCTGGGAACTCTACCCTTTGCCGCATGAGCATCCGTATCGGGCAGCCTACGGCGGATCGTACTTCGAGACCCAGCAGTGGTGGCGCCAGCCGCAAGCAGCCGATCGTGGCGGTGAGTGGCGCGTCATGATCGAGGAAATTTTCTTCCTCAAGAGCCTGCGCCAATGCAACCGCCTGTTGTGGCTGCCATCCTTTCTTTTTCATTGCGGACTCTATCTTGCCATCGTTGCCGGCTGTTGCGCGGCCTTATCGGGGCTTCCGGTTGGTCCAGGATTGGCCGCACTTTCAGGCGCTATGGCGCTGGCCGCGACCGTCACTTTGCTCGCTGCTGCGATCCTCATCGCGGTGGGCGCATCTCTGCTTTTGCTGCGCCGCATAACCGATCCCGCGCTGAAAAACTCCACGCACGCCGGAGATATTTTCAATCTGATCCTCTTCATCGCCACATCCTCGCTCCTCATCGGCGGATACCTGCTGCGGGCGCCGGGCACGGCATCGCTGGGCGAGCTCACACGCGCCATGGTTCACTTCGATCGCGGCATCAAAATCGGACCCGCCTTTGGCGCGGGCTTGATTCTGGCCTCCATGTTGCTGGCCTACATCCCTTTCACGCACATGGCGCATTTCATCGCCAAGTACTTCACCTGGCACGCGGTGCGGTGGGATGACCGGCGCAACGAGGCTGGCAGTGAAATCGAAAAGAAGGTCACCGCATTGCTGGGCGGCAAGCCCACATGGTCCGCGCCGCATGTGAGCGCTGATGGGCGGCGCACCTGGGCCGAGATCGCAACCGCCAATCCCACCGAGGAGGCGCGGAAATGAGCGGCCCCATCAAGATTCGCGACGTCTCCCGGACAGACAGTGAACCTCTGATTCACCTCGAGAACCATGATTTGATGTCCCTGCCGCCGCCGCTTGACAGCGCGGAGAAGGATCGCGCCTGGGCCGCATTGTCAGATGAGTCGAAAAGCCGCTACGAGTGCGGCCTCGATGACACTCGTGCCGTCAACATCCCCAAGCCGAAGACCCGCGAAGAAGAGCAGCAGCTTGTGGCCCGCTTTCTGGCGGGCCTCGACAAGCTCTTCGACAAGCAAAACAACTGGACCTTTCTCCAGCCGCTGCTGCTCACCATGGAGCACTGCACCGGCTGCCAGACCTGCGCGGAATCGTGCCACATCTTCGAAGCCAGCGGCCGCAGCGAACTTTATCGCCCCACGTTTCGCTCTGAGATCCTGCGCCGCCTCTATTTCAAGCACGTAAAACGCGGGCGGCTTCTTTCGGCGTGGCAGCATGGCGACATCCATCTCAACTGGGCGCTGGTAGCGCGGCTTATGGAGCTCGCCTACCGCTGCAATCTCTGCCGGCGCTGCGCGCAGTCCTGCCCCATCGGCTGCGACAACGGCCTGGTGGCGCACGAATTGCGCAAGCTCTTCAGCCAGGAGATGGGAATCGCGCCGCGCGAGATTCACGAGAATGGATCGATGCTGCAACTCAAGGCAGGCTCGTCGACGGGGATGAACCCCGAGATCGTAAAAGACAACGTGGCCTTCATCGACGAGGAGATCAGCGAGCGCACCGGGATTGAGATTCACACGCCGTGGGACGCGCAGGGCGCCGACGTGCTCTTGATCCACAATGCCGGCGAGATCATGGCGTGGCCTGAAAACCCCGGCGCATTGGCGCTCATTCTCACCCTGGCCGGCGTCAACTGGACGATGTCGTCGGAGCTGGCCGCGTACGACGCCATCAATTACGGCCTATGGTACGACGACGCGCAGTTTGCGCGCGTGGCGCTGAAGCACGCGGAAGCGGCCAAAAGACTGGGCGTCAAGCGTATGGTGCTGGGAGAGTGCGGCCACGCGCACAAGGCTTTGTGCGTGGTTGCCGATCGTCTCTTGATCGGAGACCTGAATGTTCCGCGAGAAAGCTATCTTCCGCTGCTGCGCGACATCGTTCGCAGCGGCAAAATCAAATTCGATGCCACGCGCAACGATTTTCCCGTCACCTTGCACGATCCCTGCAACATGGTGCGCCTGATGGGCGTGGTCGAGCCGCAGCGCGAGATCCTGCGCGCTCTCAGCCCGCAGTTCCGCGAGATGGAGCCGCACGGCGTCGACAATTACTGCTGCGGCGGCGGCAGCGGATTCGCCATCATGAGCGGCAACAACTTTCCCGATTGGCGATTCCACGTTTCGGGCCGCAAAAAGCTCGAGCAGATCCTGAACGCATTTGCCGATTGCATTGGCCCGGAGACACGGAAATATTTGTGTGCGCCGTGCAGCAACTGCAAGGGGCAGTTCCGCGACCTGATCAGCTACTACGGCCTGTGGCAGAAGAACCGCATTTTCTATGGCGGGCTGGTGGAGCTGGTAGTGAACGCCATCGCCGACGTGAAACCGGGCTTCATCGAATGGGAGTGGCGCTAACCGACGGATTCAAGCGGGTCTCTTCCGCGCGGGAATGGGCCCGCGGGCAGACACGAAGCCGCGAAATGCTTTCGGCGCTGCCATCTGTTGCAGGCGCCGGCGGCTCTTCGCCGTCAGCTTTTTCCGCAGCATCTCATTGCGGCGCCGGCCCAGATCTTCCACCCACGCGCCCCACTGGGGTCCAAATTGCCGCTCCAGCTCCCGCCTTAGCCTGGCCGCGAGCGCGGGACTGTGTCCCCCGGTCGAAATCGCAACCTGCAGCGGCCCGCGCCGCACTACCGCGGGATAAATGAAGTCGCAGTGTTCCGGCTCGTCCACGGAGTTGCACAAAACGCCCTGTGCCGTGCAGGCGCGGAACACCGCCTCATTCGCCTCAGTCGAGTTGGTAGCGGCAACCGCCAGGAAGATTCCGCGCACGTCCCTTGGAGAGAAGGCTCTCCGGCGCCAGACCACACTCTTCGCCTCGGCGAGGCGTTGAATCGCATCGACCGCACGGGGGCTGACGACCGTGACTTCGGCCCCGCAGCGCAACAGGCCCTCGATCTTTCCGGCGGCAATCGTTCCGGCTCCGACTACGACACACTTCCTTCCCGCCAGATTCACCATCATGGGGAAGAACGTGTCGTGATGTCTTTTGGCTGTCAAATTTGCTTTCGCTGCAAGCACTTAAACCAAGTTCCCACACCACACCGACGCTGGTCGTGATACACATCACGGCAGATTCTGCCACGCAACGCGTTCAATCTATGGTGATTGATTCGCTTCGAACCTGGGGATAGTTCGGTTTGACGGGCTTGCCACCGGCTCGACTGGGGCCGCTCTCCGGCGCGCCTGAATCACCGGGCAGTTCTTCGGGTACTTGGTGCGCAGACAAGAAACCCGCGCCTTTGGCGAAAGGAGCAAGGCCATGGCAGATGCTGACGAGGGCAAAACGCCGGCTAACGGCAAGCCCGAAACCAAACTCCTCAACGAGCTGGAAAACGGCCCGTGGCCGAGCTTCGTTACCGAGATCAAGTCGGCAAACGGAGCCACCGGAAGCGCCGAAGATCTGCTCGGCCAACTCGAGCTCTCGTATGAAGACAAGGTGAGCCACTGGAAACACGGCGGCCTGGTGGGCGTGCTGGGTTACGGCGGCGGAGTGATCGGCCGCTACAGCGACGTGGGCGGAAAGTTTCCCAAGGTCGCGCACTTTCACACCCTGCGCGTCAACCAGCCGGCAGGTTGGTTCTACACCAGTGAAGCGCTGCGCACCATCAGCGACATCTGGGAGCGCCACGGCTCGGGCCTGACCAACATGCACGGCTCAACCGGCGACATTATTCTGCTCGGCACCACGACCGACCATCTTGAAGCCACATTTCAGGAGCTCACGCACGCCGGATTCGACCTGGGCGGTTCGGGCTCGGCGGTGCGCACGCCCTCCTGCTGCGTGGGCATGGCGCGATGCGAATGGGCCTGCTTCGACGCCATGAAGCTCTGCTACGACCTCACCATGGCCTACCAGGACGAGCTGCACCGCCCGGCGCTGCCCTACAAATTCAAGATCAAGTGCTCCGCCTGCCCCAACGACTGCGTGGCTTCCATCGCTCGCGCCGATCTCTCCGTCATCGGCACATGGAAGGACGAAATTCGCATCGACCAGGCCGAGGTGGCGAACTACGCCGCTGCCGGCGTGGATATCCAGAAGGAGGTCTGCGCCAACTGCCCGGGCAAATGCATGGAGTGGGACGGCAAGCAGCTCAACATCAGTAACCGCGACTGCGTGCGCTGCATGCACTGCATCAACGCCATGCCCAAGGCACTGCGGCCCGGTGTTGAAAAGGGCGCAGTCATCCTGATCGGCGCCAAAGCGCCCATCCTGCAAGGCGCATTGCTCTCCTCTGTGCTGATTCCCTTTGTCGGCGCAGATGAACTGCTGGACACGCTGAAGGAACTCATCCAGCGCATTTTCGACTTCTGGGATGAATATGGCACCAACCGCGAGCGCATCGGCGAACTCATCCAGCGCGTGGGGCTGGCGGCGTTTCTCGACGGCATCGGGCTCGACCCGGTGCCCGAGATGATTCAAGCGCCGCGCGACAACCCTTACATCTACTACCAGACAGCGAAGGAGGACGAGGCATGACGACCACACCTCTACAGCCACGGCTTACCGACATCGGACCTCCACGCTACGACAAATACCTGCCGCCGATCGTGCGCAAGAATTACGGCACGTGGAAATACCACGAGAAGCTGGCGCCCGGCGTGCTGTGCCATGTTGCCGAATCGGGCGATCGGCTCTATACCGTGCGCGCGGGCACGCCCCGCCTGCTCAGCATTCAGACGCTGCGCAAGTTTGCCGATCTTGCCGACAAGTACTGCGGCGGCTATCTGCGCTTCACCAGCCGCAACAATGTCGAGTTTCTGCTCGTCGATGCGGCGCTGATCGAGCCGCTCAAACAGGAGCTGGCGTCGCTCGGCATTCCTGTGGGCGGGATGAACAATTCGATCAGCAACATCGTGCACACGCAGGGCTGGGTGCACTGCCACGCCGCGGCCACGGATGCGTCGGGGCTGGTCAAGGCTGTGATGGACGCGCTCATCGATCACTTCACGCACGAGGACCTGCCCGCCAAGCTGCGCATCGCCGTGGCTTGCTGCCTGAACATGTGCGGCGCCGTGCATTGCTCTGACATTGCCATTCTTGGCGTGCACCGCAGGCCGCCCAAGGTGCAGAGCGAGGTGCTTACCAGGTCGTGCGAAGTGCCGACAGTGATTGCGTCATGTCCCACCGGCGCCATCCGCGCCGTGCCCGGCGTGGGCGGCAAGCAATCGGTGGAAGTCCTCGAGGAGCAGTGCATGTATTGCGGCAACTGCTTCAGCGTGTGCCCGGCCATGCGCATGGCTGATGCGGAAAACGACGGGCTTTCCATCTGGGTCGGCGGCAAAGTGAGCAATGCGCGCAGCGCTCCGCGCTTCTCGCACCTCGCCATTCCGTTTCTTCCCAACCATCCGCCGCGCTGGCCCGAGGTGGTCGAGGCCGTAGTCAAGATTGTCGATGTCTACCGCGGCGAAGCCCGCAAATACGAGCGCGTGGGCGAGTGGATCGACCGCATCGGCTGGCCGCGCTTTTTTGAGCTCACCGGCTTCGAGTTCACGCGCTATCACATTGACGATTTCAAACATGCGGGCATGACCTTCGCGCGCTCGACGCACATCCGCTATTAACGCAGATTTTTTGCATAACCCGCAGAGGTTGCTGATGGGACTCTTCAAGGAAGTGAAAAAGCCGGTGATCAAGCACAACGCTGCCGACGGCGCCGGCGTCACCTCCCATCGTCCTGCCTACGCGGCCAAAACGGCTCCATGCATCCACAGCTGCCCCAGCGGAACCGATGTGCGCGGGTGGCTGGTCGCGCTGGCGCAGCACCAGACCTACGGGCGCACCTCTGCGCAGGCCTTTGAACTCGCCTGGCGCACGATTCTGGAGCACAACCCTTTTCCTGCCGTCTGCGGCCGCGTCTGCCAGCATCCTTGTGAGCTGAATTGCAATCGCAAGGCAAAAGACGGGCCTCTTGCCGTGAACAGGCTGGAGCAGTTTGTCGGCGATTTTGCCATCGCGCAAGGATTGCGCGCCGGGAAACTCGCTCCCTCCCGCGCCGATGCACCTCGCATCGCTGTCGTCGGCGCAGGTCCTGCCGGCCTCTCTGCCGCCTACCATCTGGCGCGCAAAGGCTACGCGGTCACCGTTATCGACGCCGCGCCCCAGCCCGGCGGCATGATGCGCTATCGCATCCCGCGCGCGGTCATTCCCGCGGCGGTCCTCGATGCCGAGATCGAAAACATCCTCAGTCTCGGGATTGGATTGCAGTCCGGCTGCGTAGTGGGCCGGGATCTTTCGCGCGAAGAGTTGCAACAGAATTATCAGGTCGTCTTCTTTGCGGCCGGCCTGCAAAAAGCTGCGCAGCTTGAGTTGCGTGCCGGCAGCAACGGCAGCGCATTCATCATCGGCGAGTTGCCTGCAGGAGCGCCGGAAACTTCCGTCGAAGAAGTGACTGAGGCTGAACCACGCGTGCTCAACACCGTGAGCGTCGCGATTGCCCAGGGCCGCGCAGTCGCCGAGGCGATCGTTGCGCACCTTGATGGCCGCGGGCGTGAGCAATTCCCCGCGCCCGCGGTGATTCGCTCCGAAAGCGTGAAGCTCGACTGGTATGGGGCAGCGCTACGCGTCGATAACGGCGCAACAATGACCGAGGCTGAGGCGATTGCCGAAGCCTCGCGGTGCATGTCGTGCGGCATGTGCATGGACTGCGAGACCTGCTGGATGTACTGCAGCAAGAACTGCTTCGTCAAGTTGCCCAAGGGCGAACATTACAAAATCAAGCTTGAACTCTGCAACGGATGCGGAAAGTGCGCGGAATCGTGTCCGTGCGGATACATCGTCATGAACTGACAGTGAGGTGAATTGTGCCGACGTTTGAAGTGGATGGGAAGAAGTACGAGGTCGACGAGGATGGGTTTCTCCAGGAGCCGGATCGCTGGAGCGAGGACGTGGCCAGAGATTTTGCCCAATCCGAGTCGATCTCAGAGCTGACCGAGGGCCATTGGAAGGTGATCAACTACATCCGCAATTACTATCTCCAGTTCGGCATCGCGCCCATGGTCCGCAAGGTGTGCAAAGAGACCGGATACAAGCTGGGTGAAATCTACCAGCTCTTTCCGTCCGGCCCGGCGAAGGGCGCGTGCAAGCTGGCCGGACTTCCCAAGCCCACAGGCTGCGTGTAGGTTGCCATGAGCGCGAGCGGAGCCATCGCCGAGATCGTTGCGGAGCGCTGGATGGAGCGGACTCTCGAGTCCTATCCGCCCGAGACTTCCCGCTCGCTTCTCGATGAGCAGGATCCCTTCCGCAATCCTGCCGGCCACGTGATCGGGGAGTGCCTGAAGACGCTGGCTCGCGAGTTGCTGGGAGAGATGGACGAGCGCGCCATCGTGTCCGCGCTCGACGCCATGGTCCGTCTCCGTGCCGTCCAGGATTTTCGCCCCTCCGATGCTTTGCGCTTCATCTTCGACCTCCGCGACGTGCTGGCTGAAGTCACCGGCGCGCTCCCGCGGGCTCTCGACAGCCGGATCGACGAGCTGGCGCTTACGGCATTCGACCTGTACACGGCCTGCCGTGAGCAGATTGCCGGGCTGCGCGAGAAAGAGCTGCTCGCGAGATCGCGGTGAAGGACACAGCCATGAATGCGCTCTATTCGCTGCTCCTGGTGCTGGCCCTGGTTGTGGCCGGCCTTGCGGGCGGGCACAGCGGAGCAGCGCGCTTTGTTTTGACCTCTGTGGTCCCGTATGCAGCATTCGCGGCGCTTCTCGCCGGATTCTGCTGGCGCGTGGTGCGTTGGGCATTGGCGCCGGTTCCCTTCCATATTCCCGTCACGTGCGGCCAGCAAAAGTCGCTGGCCTGGATTCGCCCCGCGAAAATCGACAATCCCTCCACGCAGTGGGGTGTCGCGGCCCGCATGGCCGCCGAGATTCTGCTTTTTCGCTCGCTTTTTCGCAATCATCGCGCGCGCATCTGCGGCGGGCGGCTGATTCTGAGCGAGAACGGAGCACTCTGGGTCTGTTCTTTGGCCTTTCACTGGTCGCTGCTGGTGATTCTGTTGCGCCATCTGCGCCTGTTCCTTGAGCCGGTGCCGGCATTCATCAACGCGCTCGAACGTCTCGACGGTTTTTTTCAAATAGGCACGCCGCAACTTTATATTTCCGACGTGATTCTGCCGGCGGCCCTGGCCTATCTGCTGGTCCGGCGCTTTCGCGACCCCGTGGTGCGCTTCTTATCACTCTTTTCCGACTACTTCGCGCTTTTCCTGCTGCTTGCCATCGCAACCACCGGCATTCTTATGCGCTACTTCGCGCGTGTCGACATCTTCAGCGTGAAACAGTTTGCGCTCAGCCTGGCGACATTCCGCCACGGCGTTTTGCCGTCACTGAGCTGGCTCTTCCTTTGCCATCTGCTCCTGGTCAGTACGCTCGCCGCATATCTTCCCTTCAGCAAACTCATGCACATGGGCGGCGTGTTCCTGAGCCCGACGCGCAATCTCGCCAACGACAGCCGCAGCCGGCGGCACATCAATCCGTGGAACTCTCCTGTGAAGACGCACAGCTACGCGGAGTGGGAGGAGGAATTCCGCACGAAAATGCAGGCGGCAGGAATTGCAGTGGAAATTGAGGCCGAAGATGCCGGAAACGCTCGTACACATTGAGCCCAAGCCCCCGCGCGGCGATTGGCGCGACGCGCACGTCGAACTGCGCAAGGGTTCGATCTGCTACAGCGCCGCGCCCAAGAACTTGACGGCTCTCGGTCTTCCCAATGCGCGCGCGTGGCAGCCCTTCGATGAGGACTGGAAGCTTCCGTCCGACTGGAAGAGCATCATCCTCGACGGCATGAAAGAGCGGCTCAGGAAGTACCGCTCGTTCCGCCTCTTCATGGACCTCTGCGTGCGCTGCGGCGCCTGCGCCGACAAGTGCCACTTCTATCTCGGCTCCTCCGATCCGAAAAACATGCCCGTCGTGCGCGCGGAGCTGATGCGCTCCATCTACCGGCGCTACTTCACGCTGAGCGGCCGCATTTTTGGCTCGCTGGCCGGCGCACGCGAACTCACCGAGGACGTGATCAAGGAGTGGTTCTACTACTTCTACCAGTGCACCGAGTGCCGCCGCTGCTCCGTTTTCTGTCCTTATGGAATCGACACCGCTGAGATCACCATGATGGGACGCGAACTATTGAACCTCATCGGTTGCAACACCAACTGGGTGCTAGAGCCCGCAGCCAACTGCTATCGCGTCGGCAATCATCTCGGCATCCAGCCGCATGCATTCAAAGACAGCCTCGACTTTGCGGCCGACGAGGCCGCGGAAATCACGGGCCTCGACTTTGAGGTTCCCATCAACCGCAAGGGTGCGGAAGTTCTTTTCGTCATGCCCTCGGCCGACTACTTCGGCACGCCGCATTACTACACGCTGCTGGGCTACCTCATGCTCTTCCGCGAAATCGGTCTCGACTACACCGTCAGCGCCTTCGCCTCGGAGGGCGGCAACTTCGGGCTTTTCTCTTCGCACGAACTGGCGCAGCGGCTCAACGCCAAGATTTTCGAGGAGGCCAGGCGCTTGCGCGTCAAGTGGATCCTGGGCGGCGAGTGCGGCCACATGTGGCGCGTGCTTCATCAATATATGGATACGATGAACGGCCCCGCCGATTTTCTCGAGGTCCCGGCCTCGCCCATTACCGGCACGGTGTTCGCGAATGCCCGCTCTACCAAGATGGTGCACATCTGCGAATTCACGGCCGACCTGATCCATCACGGCAAGCTCAAGCTCGATCCCCGGCGCAACGATCGCTGGATCGCAACCTATCACGACTCTTGCAATCCGGCGCGGTCCATGGGCCTGCTCGAAGAGCCACGATCCATTCTCAAGAGTGTTTGCCGCAGGTTCCACGAGATGCCTGAGAACACCATCCGCGAGCAGACCTTCTGCTGTGGCAGCGGCGCCGGCCTGGGCAGCGACGAAAATCTCGAAATGCGTTTGCGCGGCGGCTTTCCGCGCGCCAACGCCGTGAAGTACGTGAAGGAAAAACACGGCGTCAATTTGCTCACCTGCATCTGCGCCATCGACAAGGCGACGCTGCCCACGCTCCTCGAATATTGGGTGCCAGGCGTGGAAGTCGCGGGCGTGCACGAGCTGGTGGGCAATGCGCTGGTAATGACGGGCGAGAAGCAGCGCGTTGCCGATTTGCGCGGCGAACCGTTCCCGACCGAAGCGCAGGCCGCAGCCTATGGGAGCGAGGCCGGCCATGCGTGATCGGGTGTGGATCCTCGCGGGCCTGGCCGTGTTCGTCGCGGCGCTCACCTTTCCCGCCTGGTATGGGCTCGCGCACGCGAAGGCATCAAGCTCGCCGCCCAACCTGGTGCTGCCCGTCAACCAGAAAGAATGCGTCGCGCCCGCCGGCACGATGCGCGCAACGCACATGCAGTTGCTGATCCAATGGCGCCAAGATGTGACGCGCCGCGGCGACCGCCGTTTTGTCGCTTACAACGGCAAAGTTTACGAGAAGAGCCTCACGCGCACCTGCCTGGGCTGCCATAACAAGGCCGGATTCTGCGATCGCTGCCACCAATACTCCGGCGTTTCCGGCCCGCACTGCTGGAACTGCCACAACGATCCGCAGGCAGTGGCAAGGAGCGCACCATGAGGATCACGCGCAAAGATTTTCTGCGCCTGTCCGGCTTCTCGCTCCTCGCCGCCGGATGCAAGCAAGCGGTGCGATCAGTTACTTCGGCTGCGCGCCCGGCGTCAAAGCCCATTCGTTGGGGGATGGTGATCGATGTGAAGAAATGCCGCGAAAAGGAGGCCTGCGACGCCTGCATTCACGCCTGCAGCACGGCGCATAACATTCCGCAGATTGCCAATCGCGCGCACGAGGTGAAGTGGATCTGGACCGAACCCTACGCTGCGGTCTTTCCGTCCACACAAACCAGCTACGTCCCACCGAGTTTCGCGAAGGGGATGGTCCCGCTCCTTTGCAACCACTGCGACGATCCGCCCTGCACGCGCGTCTGCCCGACGCAGGCCACGTGGAAACGCGACGACGGCACAGTGATGATGGATTGGCACCGCTGCATCGGTTGCCGTTACTGCATCGCCGCCTGCCCGTATGGCTCGCGCAGTTTCAACTGGGAAGACCCGCGGCCTGCGATCGCCAGCATCAATCCCGATTTCCCCACGCGCACCAAAGGCGTGGTAGAAAAATGCAACTTCTGCGAGGAGCGGCTGGCGCAAGGCCTCAAGCCGGCTTGCGTCGAAGCCTGCCCTCAGCACGCTTTCACCTTCGGCAACCTGGCGGATCCGGATTCCGAGCCGCGGCAACTGCTGCGCGAGCGCTTCGCCGTGCAGCGGCAGCCCGAGCTCGGCACCGGCCCATCGGTTTATTACCTGGTCTGAGGTTATGTTGATGCTCGACAAAGCGCTCAAGGGAAGCCGCCGCTACTGGACGTGGCTGCTCTTGCTGCTGTGCGTCATCGCCGCGGGCTCTTGCTTTTATTTGCGGCAGCTCGATCTGGGTCTCGGCATCACAGGCCTCAGCCGCGAGGTCAGTTGGGGCCTTTACATCGCGCAGTTCACATTCTTTGTGGGCGTCGCCGCTTCGGCGGTCATGGTGGTTTTGCCGTACTACCTCCACGACGACAAGCAGTTCGCACGCATGACGATTCTGGGCGAGTTGCTCGCCATCGCCGCCGTGACCATGTGCATTCTCTTCATCTTTGTCGATCTCGGCCAGCCCGCGCGCCTGCTCAATATCGTCCTTTACCCTTCGCCGCGCTCGCTCATGTTCTGGGACATGATTTCACTGAGCGGCTACCTGCTGCTGAACGCGCTCCTTGCTTTTGCCACCCTGCGCGCCGAACGCGAAGAGATATCCGCGCCGCGATGGATCAAGCCATTGGCTTTCCTTTCCATCCCCTGGGCCATCAGCATTCACACCGTCACGGCGTTTCTCTATAGCGGCCTTGCCGGCCGCTCGTTCTGGCTCACGGCGATTCTCGCGCCTCGCTTTCTCGCCTCTGCATTCTCTTCCGGCCCGGCGTTGCTCATTCTCTTGTGCCTCGTGCTGCGCAAGCTTGCCGCCTACGATGTGGGCGAGGAGGCGATCCGCAAACTGGCTATCATCATGACCTATGCGATGGCCATCAACGTCTTTTTCGTGCTGGTTGAAGTCTTCACGGTGTTTTACGCTGCCATTCCCGAACACACGGTGCACTTTGAATACCTTTATCTGCTCGGCGGCGAGCACAATCTCGCCCCTTGGATGTGGGTCTCAGCGTTGTTCGCGATTGCCGCGCTGGCCATTCTGTTCACGCCCGCATGGCGCCGTGCGTACCTGCCCCTCGCCTGCATTCTCGTATTCATTGCGCTATGGATCGAGAAGGGGCTGGGCCTGATTGTAGGCGGCTTTGTGCCGTCGCCGCTGGGCACGATGACGCGCTACGTGCCAACCTTGCCGGAATGGAGCATCGTGGCGGGAATCTGGGCCGCCGGCGCGCTGCTCATCACGCTGTTCTACAAGATCGTGCTCTCGGTACGAAAGGAAGCGCGAAGCTAGTCAAGGATCGCGCCGAGTGGAGAAAGTTGCATGATGTTCGTCAACCAGCCTCGCAAATCCGAATCGGACACTCCTTCCACGACCGCGCGCAATGATCTGCCGGGAAAGGTAATCCTCGTCGGCGCCGGTCCGGGCGATCCCGACCTTCTCACTTTGCGAGCCGTCGCGCGCATTCGCGCTGCCGACGTCATCGTGTACGACCGCCTTATTCATAACGGAGTTCTTGCGTTCGCCAAATCGACGGCTGAAAAAATCTACATGGGCAAGGAACCCGGCCATCACCTGCGCCAGGATGAGATTCACGCGCTTCTTGTAGAAAAGGCGCGGCAAGGCAAGACCGTTGTCCGTCTTAAGGGCGGCGACCCGTTTCTATTCGGCCGCGGCGGAGAGGAGGTGGAGTATCTGGCCGAACACGGAATTCTGTTCGAGGTTGTTCCCGGCGTTTCGTCCTGCCTTTCGGCTCCGCTGAGCGCCAACATCGCCGTGACCCATCGCGAGTCGTCCTCCTCGGTCGCAATCGTGACCGGGCACAGCGCCGACGGCGGTGAGGATCACATAGACTGGGAGGCCGTAGCGCGGATCGGCACATCGGTCTTTCTCATGGGCGTGCACAACATCGATACCATCACGCTCAAGCTCATCGCCGCGGGCCGCTCTCCGGCCACGCCGGCGGCAATGATCCAGATGGCTTATTGCGAGGGCGAACGCGTGGTCATCGGCACGCTTGAAGACATCGCGGCAGAAGTACGGCGCGCAAACATTCAGCCGCCGGCGACGCTCGTGGTGGGCGAGGTGGTGCGCCTTCGCGAGCGGCTGCAAAAACTCGCTGCTTTTCATGCAGCGCACCAGGAAGTGGAGGTGTAGCAGATATGGGTTCCGTTGCCATTGAAACGTTGGCGGACGACATGTACCAGCTGATCGCCGAATGCGCCGGAAAGAAGAACCTGAAGGCGGGCGACCTAATCAAGGAGATGATGGCACGTCACGGCGAGGCGGCCTGCAACAAGGACGACTGCAAAAAAGCGATCCGGATTCTCATTGACTCCGGCCGCTGCATTTACAGCTATCTCGGAGGCTCGTACATCCAGCTTCCTCCTAAAGAAGGAGCGGAATAGGTCTATTACGGCCGCCTTTGATCGTGACTGACGCCCATTCCATGCCGCGCCTGCTCGTCGCAGGGCTCTCCGGTGGCTCCGGCAAGACCATCGTCACTCTGGGCCTGTTGTTGCTGCTGCGCCGCGCCGGCCTGGAAGTGCGCGCGTTCAAGAAGGGTCCCGACTACATCGATCCGGCATGGCTGCACTGGGCCTCGGAACATCCTGCTCGCAATCTCGACGCGTTTTTGATGGGCGCCGAAGCGGTGCGCGCCTCGTTTGTGCGCCACGCGAGTCCCGGCGGCATCAATCTGATCGAAGGCAACCGCGGACTCTTCGACGGCCTTGACGCCGCCGGCACCTATTCGAGCGCAAATCTCGCCGAGACCCTCTCTGCGCCCATCATCCTTGTTTTGGACGCTACCAAGATGACGCGCACCGCTGCCGCCCTGGTTCTGGGCTGCCAGAAGCTCGATCCTCGCGTCTCAATTCAAGGCGTGGTGCTGAACCAGATCAACGGCGCACGGCACGAGCGCGTGGTCCGCGAAGCTATCGCGTCGGCGTGCTCCGTTCCGGTGGTTGGGGCGCTGCCGCGGCTAGGCGAAAATCCACTTCCCGAGCGGCATCTGGGGCTGATTCCTCCGCATGAATACGAGGCCATGATCGGCCTGGAGCAAAGGATTCTGGCGTGGATTGAAAATCGCATCGATCTCGACGCGGTTCTGGCCATCGCCCGCAGTGCTCCTCCAATCCCGGCGCCAGCGGACATGCCTGCATCGCTGCCGGATGGGCGCGGCCTCAGGATAGGCCACCTCCGCGATTCGGCATTCACTTTCTACTACCCGGAAAATCTTGAGGCCCTGGAACACGCAGGCGCCGAGCTGGTAAGTATCAGTGCCCTCCATGAAACCTCCCTTCCGGCCGGCCTGCATGCGCTCTATATTGGAGGCGGATTCCCCGAGACCCACGCGCACGCGCTCTCCGCCAACAGCAGTTTTCTCGAGTCACTTCGCCAGTCATGCGCCGCCGGTCTTCCCGTTTATGCCGAGTGCGGCGGCCTGATGCTTCTGGCGCGCAGCCTTATCTGGCAAGGGGTCCGCTACGGGATGGCCGGCGTCCTTCCCATCGACGTGGAGGCATTCGCCACCCCGCAGGGTCATGGCTATTGCGAACTACTCGTCGATGCGCCGAATCCATTCTTCCCGGAAGGCGGCGTTTTGCGCGGGCACGAGTTTCATTATTCGCGGATCGTGAGCGGCGCCGAGCGCGTAAGCTCCGCGTGTGCCGTGGTTCGTGGTACGGGATGCTTTGCCGGCCGCGATGGCCTCGTGACGCAAAATGTCATGGCGGCATATACGCATCTGCACGCCACGGCCACGCCGCAATGGGCTTGGGGAATTCTCGCTGCGGCGCGTCAATTCGCTCTCCGCGCGCGCACCCCGGAGGCGATGGCGCCGGTTCCATCGTGAGCAATTCGCAAGACAAAATCGCCAATTCCGATTGCTCATGCTGTCGACTGATTGGTGGCATGCGCGCGCAGAGCCGTCGATTTTTTGCGGCCATGAAACACCAGCAGGACAATGAGCAACAGCAGGAGCACCCCAAACACCAGCGGGCTGCCTTCGGGATACATGGTGCCGCCGCTCCACACGGATGATCCGATTGTCGACGTGGTCAGAAGGTGCCCGGGAGCGGGCGAATGGCCATACAGGGTGCCAAAGACGAAGATGTCTGCCCAATTCCAACTGGTATGGCAACCGATGGCCCACCAGGCCGAGCCGGTGACCCGCACACTAACGCACAAGAGAAAGCCGAACGCGCCCATGGCAAGAATGTAGATCCAGCTTCCCCCGTTGCCGATATGGCCGAAGCCGAACAGCGTGGAGGTGACCCAGCAGGCTTGCCAGAAGCCGGAGCCCTGCCTTTTGTTCACATGCAGCAACAAGCACGGAACCAGGCCCAGCAACGCGATGACATGGACGCCCCGGACACCCGGATCCGTGACCCTGAACATCGCGTACAGAAGGAGCACGGCAACGATGCCGAGCGCCCACCAGAAGTTGATGCCCCGGGTAAGCGTGAACTGCAAGTAGCAACGGAACTCGCCTTCTTCAGTGCAGCCGAGGAAGAGAAGGGCAACCGCCCAGATAGCGCCAGCCTTGAAGATCCCAGTCCCGGAGAGCGCGATGGGGCCAAAATGCAGCCAGCCGCTCCAGGCGATTGCTCCCATGAGCGCGGACACAGCCGCGAGACCCGCCGCCAGTCCGGATAAGAAATAAAGCATGCGCCTTGGACCGGTCAGATTGAAGGCCAGAATGTTGCGGTGTTCGATGCGGGCGACAATCGCTGCAGCTGCGAGTATCCCGAGAAATGGAATCATCTCTCGCAGCAGCACAACATCCAGGGAAAGAGGTGCCTTCCACAGGTCAGGGATGAAGGTGACGAAGACCCTGCTCACTATGCGGGCGCATATGGAGTTCAACGTCAGAAAGACCGCAACCGACCAGCCGGCGCGCAGGCCCTGGTTGCCAAAGAAGACCCACTTCAGTCCGCGAACGCTACGGGAATCGGAACCAAGTGGCAAGAGCTGGCGCGGGACCGGCCCTTCCGCGGCGGAGCCGGGAGCCGGCGCTCCGGGTCGCTGAGGATCAATGTCGGGGACCATCGAACGCTCCTTCAGGATCACGGATATTTGTGTCCTGACCTATCCATGACGTCGCCCACCCAAAACTTAAGAGGGCTTTAATACGCCACAATCTGCTCCACAATAAATCGTTTTCCTCGCCCGGTGAAATCTCCGGCCAAACCGAGAGGCCGCAGCGGTTCCATCCGGAGCAAATCGAAAAGCGGCAAGCGTCAATTCCCAATTCTGAGACCAGGCCAGCCGATTTACCTGCTTCCTGGAATGGGAACCATGCAAGGAAGCGGCGCAGCGTGTACACTTCACACCAATAGCATTTCCAGACCATGAAAGGAGGGAAGATGTCGCATTCTCGAAAGACCGGCCTGTCTGATAACGCGATTGGCGCGATCGCCTACTTCACTCCCTTATTGGCAGTCTTCTTTCTGGCCATTCGACGCTACAACAAGCGGCCGTATGTTCGATTCCATGCCTGGCAGTCGCTGTTATTCAACGTTTTTGCCATCAGTTTCTGTTACGGCCTGACTTTTCTTGAGCCATTCGTCAAGTTCCTCGGGCTTCATGTCGCGGTGGGTCTGGTATTTCTCGTGATTCTGATGGTTTTCCTGCTATGGCTCTGGTGCGTAATCAACGCCGCGAACGGCAAGCGTCTCAAGCTCCCGATCATTGGGGACTGGGCTGATGAACAGGCCTATCGGTGACCCGCTAATGCCGGCGGATGTTTCAGGCAAATGAAAAGCCCGCTGAAATAGCGGGCTTTAGCGTCATATCTCTGGTAGCGCTACCGGGAATCGAACCCGGGTTTTGAGATTGAGAATCTCACGTCCTAACCCCTAGACGATAGCGCCATTGTTTTCAGAAACTTACAGAACTTTCCGACCGTTCTTTCCATATCGCGATGGTAGAATCACGCTCCAAAGCAGAGCCCCGAGCCAACGGCTTGGTCAAGCCACGCGGCACCATGCCGGCCTCAGACAGTATCGCAAAGTCGACGGGAAATGGAAATGGGTCGGCGAGCAGCACAGAATGCCCGACCCAGACAGGCGAGATAGAAGACATCTCCTTTGGCGGCAGAAGGCTCACCGCCGGAACATCGCGGCTGGACTGCGCGATTTAGAATCGGAAGCGGCTGCACTTTCCTGGCCTACCCCATGCTCATCCTCACTCCAGTCGAAGCCCGGATCCTTGGATCGCTCGTGGAAAAGGAAGCCTCCACCCCCGAGTACTACCCGCTCTCGCTAAATGCACTGGTGAACGCCTGCAACCAGAAGAACAACCGCGATCCGGTGATGCATCTCGACGAGGATGAGGTTCGTGACGCGCTCCGCGCCCTCGAAGACCAGCAGCTCGCCGGCCCGGCGCAGGGAGCCGACAGCCGGGTCACGAAATACGAGCACCATTTGCAGGAAGTTTTCAATTTTACTCGCGGCGAAAGCGCGGTTTTTTGCGAGTTGCTTCTTCGCGGCCCGCAAACTCCCGGCGAGCTGCGCAACCGTGCCGAGCGCCTCTACCATTTCGAAGAAGTCTCCGACGTCCTCTCGGTTCTGCAGCGCCTCTCGCAGCGCGAACCCGCCCTGGCAGCCGCGCTTCCCCGCCAGCCCGGCATGCGAGAAGTCCGTTACATCCACCTACTCTCCGGCGGGGCAGCATTGCCGCCGGCTTCGCCCGATGAACCGGCTCCGATCCCCGCCGCACCCGGCCGCCTGCTTCAGCTCGAATCGGAAATCGCACAGCTCCGCGAGGAAGTAAAGCAACTACGCGATCAACTCGCCTCACTCACTCGAGGCGGATCCTGATAATCGGAACGCCCGCCGTTCCTGGGGCGAGCATCTTCGGCGCGTCGTCCATCCCGCCAGCGTCGGAGCCGTCTCCCGGACCTTCCTTGATTGGAGTGGCACGGAGCTGATCTGCGGTGGTGCGCACGCATTGCTCCGTGTCCCGTCACATCCGACCAGTTGGTTCAGTTCACAACGTTGGATGTTCCTGGATTCATCATGGGACTTCCTGTTTACAGGTTGAAGATGTTCTGACTTGAAGGATTGCAGCTGTGCACGAATAACCGGTCAGCGTTGCCTTCGCCACATCTTTGCCCTGATGGCGCAATCGTCTCGAAGTTCCGCTCCGCCGCCAAAGTTGCGGCAGTGTTGCGCGCAAGCGCTCAAATCCCCAGCTTGCGCACTTCTTCGTTGTAGTATTTGCGGTACAGAATGTCCCACTCCTGCGAGCCTTCGAGGATGATTTTGCGCTGGTTGGCGATCTTCTGCCGCGCCATGTCGTCGATCTTCGCCTCCTCGGTCAGCAGCGTCTCCAGCGCCTTGCGCGCCTCCTGCCGGATGGTGTTGCGATCCTCGAGGAACCCCACCTCGTCGATCTCCGCCAGCGTGTCGGCCACCGTGTGCGCCAACTTGTTCAGCTTGTCGCGGCTGATCCTCATAGCACCGCCTTGTACTTTTTGGCCAGCTCGGTCTTCACCTTCTTGAACATCTCCGCATACTGCGCCCCGCTCTTGCGCATCTCCTCGGAGTAGGCATCGAGAATCACGCGCACTTCCTCGTTGATGCGGTCCTCAAGCGACAGTTCCTCGACCAGCGCCGCGTTCACGCGATCTTCCGTCGCCTTCAGGTTGCTGGTGGTGATCATCTTGGCGTCGATGAGGTGCTTGACCGCGCGGCGCGCAAGATAGCCAATGTAGTCACGGGAAAAGATCATGGGCGAAACGCCAGAATACCGCACCGGCCTTGCGTGTGTACACGGCTATTCCGCGCGCCGGCCCCGTTTCTGCATTTGCCGCGGCCCGCTGTTCGAGGCCACACACGCAGCCCAAGGAAGATCGCCTGTGTTACTGGCAGTGGATCGTGAAGTGAATCTCCTTCTCCAGGTTATTGGGGGCCTGCAGGATCAGCTTCACCCACCCCGAGTAGTTGGCGAATTGTGGGTTGTTGGCCCCAAGGTTCCACGTGTAGTACACGGGATAGGAGCGGCCCGGCTGGTCAAGCCGCGAAAATGTCGAGGTCGACTGCCGGCCGCCGTCGCTGCGGCTGAAAGTGTACGCGATCTGCGTGGGCCGATCGGCGATTAGTCCCCATCCAAATTGCAATTGCACAGGGCAGGAGCCGGTGTACTGGAATCCCTGCGCAACCTGCCCATTGGCGCGCAGAGACTCGCCGCCAACACGGACCGGGCTCTGTGCGTGAGCCAGCGCTAAGATCAGGACAAAACACAGGCACAAACCTGCAACAACGGTCAACTTTCGCACGTTGGTTCCTCCTTCGATTTTGCGCTTTGGATATGTGACCAGAATCCTACTACCGTCAGAGGCGAAGAAGCCAAAGAAATTTTTAAGCTCAGGCGCCTTTTCTCATCACTGCGTAGTACGGTTGATTCGAAAGCGTGGCGTCGAATCCCGGAACCAGCCAGGCCGCGCCGCTTTTCGCGCGCACCTCGAAGCGATACTGCAGCGCAAACTTCGATTGCGTGTATGCGGCCGGAATCGGCGCGCTGAAATTTACTCCGCTCGCCTGCATTTCCACCCGTTGCCACCGTTCCGCCTGGTCGACGTGGCGATAGTGCAGAAACACCGCCGCCACCGCGGGCTCGATGGCCTGCTGCGGTACCGCAATCACCAGCGGCAACGGCGCTCCCGGCTGAAATGCCGCGGGCGCCGTATGCACGCATTCGATATCCAGCCGCGCCGGCCTTCCCGTCGCCGCCAGAATCGCACGCCGCGTGTTCGGTGAAGCCTCGGCCGCCGCCGGGGCGGCCTGCACTTGCTTGGCCAGCTCAACGATGTCCTCGTTGAACTCCACCATCCTTGCGCCCCAGTGCCCGCGCCGCATCTGCGCGCTTCCGTACGTGATGTCGCTCTGGTACACCGCCCCCGCGCGCGTCGCCCCGGTCCATGCCTCCGCCGCCAGCTTGTACTGGTCCAGCGCCAGCATTCCGGCCTGCTGCTCCGTGGTCTGCTGGAACACCGCATACAGCACGCCGCCGCGCAGCCGCGCCGCAAAAAATCGTCCCAGCCCCACCTGGATCAGCACATCCGCCTCAATGCGCCGGAACGCGGGCGCCGCATGCGCCTCCATTCTGCCGCGCGCCGCGTCGAGAAAATCACTTGCCGCCGTCGCGCAATCTTCCATCCACTGCGCCACGTCAATGGGCGAATATTTGGGGTTCGGATTCCCTGCCAGCACATCCGTCGCAAACTCATCGACGGTCGAAAAAGTTTGCGGATCGAGCGGGCTCACCGTGCCAAAGCACTTCGGCTCCGGCGTATCGCTGTACGGCGAGGTCAACCGGCCGATCACAGTCGGCATGTTGGTGTAGATCTCCGGCCAGAACGCATGATTCGACGCCGAGGGCAGATGCGCCGAGGTCAGCAGCGGCAAAATGCGGCTGGCATTGGCCACGGCCATTTCAACTGCCACCCCGCTGGCGCCAAATTCGCCATGCAGCCAACGCCGCCATGCCTCCGCGCTTGCATCAGGATCGTAGAGCCTGCGCCCCCACACGCGATAGTAGAGCTCAAACTTCTGCCAGTCGTATTTGGGGCTCAGCGTCGCATCCAAATACGCGCATCGCCCACCGGAGCGGCCGGACCCCTCGCGGCCTTTGAAGGTCAGCGGCTCCATCAGATCCAGTCCCACCGCTCCGCCGAAATGCGCGCTGCGTCCGTATACCGCCGCCATTTCCGGGTCGGCGCTCAGCAAGTGCCGCTGCGTCCCCGGCCACAGCCTGAAGAGCAGCTTGTAGCGGCTGCCCGCCTGCAAAAAGTCCGCATACCCGTAACGCGTAAACGAGCGCGAGCCCGAGCTCACGCTGAATGGCCCCTCGCTCTTCTGACCGGCTTTGGGAATCTCGAGCGCGCGAATGTCGGCCTGCTGGTAGCCGAGGCTCTGGTGCTCGGCCGAGAATTTCGCGCCCAGCTTCACCGGCATGCCCGTGGCCACGGCGATGTCGATCATTTTTTCATCCACGCCCTTGGCATGCATGTCGATCTCTACCGTCCGTCCGCAACCGCGGATTGCTTCGAACAGCGTTTTCCAAAAGTCATAGCTTCCTTCGGGAATTCCGCTCTCGCCGTGCACACGCATCGTCAGCCCCTGGATCTCGGGGCAATCTCTCAGCAGCATTGCCAGCGCGTCGCGGCAATACGCCGCATGGGTCTGCGGCGTCAGCCCTTCGATGCGGTGATAGGCACGCGGGCTGTCGGTCCACGCGTACGCATGCGTCCAGATTCCCAGTTGAAAATGCAATCCGCGCGCCGCCGTCTGCGCAGCAATGAATTTGACCGCCTCAAGATTCTTCTTCCGTTCCTCGCCGCTCAGCGCAACCGGCGTCGCCAGTCGCGTCCCGTCGGCCGCGGCCAGTTGCATCACGCGCAGATCGTACCCCGGCACTTCAACGAGATACGGATATGGGAAATTCAGGTAGTCGCTGGTGACGCCGCGAGGAAAGTCGTACTCAAGCCCGAACGCCAGGCAAAAGCGATTGAAGCGGCTCGCAGCCAACAAGTCGAGGTAGCCCTGCCAGAAATCCTTGTCGTAGAACCACGGCTTGTCTTCAAGCTCGCTCGAGAAATAGCGTCCGACACTGCGCACTTCGTTGGCCGGCTCTTCTTCGACGGCTTTCGCCAGGTGCAATGCAGTCGTGGGATCGGCGCCAAACGCAACCCGCTCCGCCAACTCCAGCAGAGCGTACACATACCCCCGCGCATCGCTGCCCGAAACCAGAATTGCCGGCGCCGTCAAATACCGCCCCTGCGTCAGGCGAAAACTCTCTGCCGCGCTCAGGGCGGCACTTGCATGCGGAAAGCTCTTCGCCCACGTCGAGCCGGTTCCCGCCACGAGCACGTAGAAGGCCGCGCGTGGCGCGCGAGCCGTCGACCCGGCCACCTGGCACAGCCTGCCCTTGGCTGCCAGCGCGCTGCGCAGCTGGTCCGCGGCCCATGCCACTGCCGGCGATCCCGCCACGGCATCACGCGTGTCCACCAGGATGGCGTAGCCGCGCGCCGCCTGCGCCATCGCGCCGCGCGCCATCGCCGCCGCCGAAGCCGCCCCCGCCACCTTCAGAAACTCTCTGCGCTTCATTGCGTGCCCGGTCCCTTTCTCCTTCGCTCCCTTCATGGGAGCGACTGAATAACACCCTCGCCCCACGCTAAAACGCGAGGCCAGCTACCGCTGCGCCCAGGGCGCGTGTCACACGGCTGAAGCCGCGCCCCTGTCACAACGCCGCCTCCGATCGGGCTTTACAGCAAGCTCCAAGGCCCTTTCAAAGCGGGATTCATGCAATCGGTTCCTGCCCCTCGTCCCTACGTCCCAGCTTTTCTACTCCATATTCCCTATTCCCTGTTCTTGTGCGGACAGCTCTTAGTATTCAGGCAGTCGTCGGCAAGGCGCAGCCGCTCCACCGGCCTTCCGCCCACCAGGTGCTCCGTGACAATCTCCTCGGCATCTTCGGGGCGCACACCGCCGTACCAAATCGCGTCAGGGTAAACCACCACCGTTGGCCCGTGCTCGCACTGGTCCAGGCAGCCTGATTTGTTGATGCGCACTCTCGCGCCCAGCCCAGCCTCGCGCGTCAACTGTTGGAGCCGCGTATGCAGCTCGCTCTTTCCGTCGCTGGTGCACGAAGGCCGCGGCGCATCGGCAGGTCGTGAATTGTGGCAGACAAAAACGTGGCGCTCAAACGCAGGCAAGCGGCGATCCTCCTCTGGACAACTGATTCCAGACTAACGCCTTGCCCCTGCCGCGCCCGTCACTGCCTGCCCCTACCCGGTCCACCGGCCCGCTGCGGCAAAGTTTTCCTCGACAATCCGCCCCCGCCCCACCCCCATCTGCGAGAATAGGGCTTTGGACGATGAGCACCGATAACCTCCTCTCGCTGAAAGACGACATGGTGGCCTTCATTGAGGGCCATGGGATGCGCCGACTGCCCGGCTACGTCACTGAAGACATCCCTTCCATCCTCTGGGAAGGCCGCGGCAATCCCGACGCCTGGAAAGATTTCGTCGAGATGGCCAAGCACGTCGGCGCTCCCTTCATCACCTTCAGCGAGATGAACCTCGACCGTGAAGAACTCGACGCGCTGATCGAGGAAGCCGGGGAGATGAATTTCCCCGACGAAGAAGCCGCGGAGCTGGTCGAAGCCAAGTGGCTGCGCAAGTATTCCGGCATGCTGGGCTACATCCAGCTCGGCTTCATCTACCAGGGTCTGGTCTTCCTGCATGAAACCACCACCGAGTGGTACGAGCGCTACCAGTCGCTGCTTGAAAACATCGAGAACTTTCACGACATCGTCATCGACGACGCCCCTTCGCACGACGACGACGAGGAGTAGCCGGCGTGAGCACGAGCGGGGCCGCCAATCCATCCTCTCCTTCGCCATCCCCTCCTCCGCCTCGCGTTCCGGCCGCACCGGCAAGCACCCGCCGCGCCTCCGCGCTTCCGCCGCAGCGCTGGCTCCTTGCCGAGCCGCACCCTGAGGAAGCCGCTTCCCTGGCCCGTGACGCGCGCCTGCCCCTTGCGCTCGCCGAGCTGCTGGTGGCGCGCGGTATCACCACGCCCGCCGAAGCCTTCGCATTTCTCAACCCCGAGCCCGCGCATCTCCACGACCCCTTCCTCATGCTCGGCATGACCGCAGCCGTCGAGCGCCTCGAGCGTGCCATCGCCACCCGCGAACCCATTCTTCTCTACGGCGATTACGACGTCGACGGCACCGTCGCCGTGGTCCTGCTCAAAACCGCCATCGAAATGCTCGGCGCCCCGGCCAGCCTCGCTCGCTTCCACGTGCCGCATCGCCTGCGCGAGGGCTATGGCATGCAATCCAGCGTTCTTGAAGCTGCAGCCGCCGAGGGCATCCGCCTCGTGGTCACCGTCGACACCGGCATGCGCGCTTTTGCCGAAGCTGAAACCGCGCGCCGCCTCGGCCTCGACCTCATCGTCACCGATCACCATTTGCCCGAGGCCACTGACGCCGTCCCTGCCGCGCTTGCCATCCTCAACCCCAACCAGCCTGGTTGCACCTATCCCGAAAAAAACCTCTGTGGCGCTGCTATCGCCCTCAAGCTAGCCCAGGCATTGTTCGAGCGCCGCGATGCCGCCCGCCTCCGCGAAAAAATTCTGCCCAGTTTTCTCAAGATGGCTGCCATCGCCACCATCGCCGACGCCGTGCCCCTGCGCGGCGAAAATCGCACCATCGCCGCGCTCGGCCTGCGCGAATTGCGCCGCCCCGTCGGCCCCGGCCTGCGCGCGCTCTTCGCGGCCGCCGCGCTCGATCCCGCCAGCAAGCAGCTCACCGGCTTCGACGTCGCCTTCCGTCTCGCCCCGCGGATCAATGCTGCGGGCCGCATGGACGTGGCCTCAGACGTCATCGAGCTTTTCTCCACGCGCGACGCGCAACGCGCCGCCGAGCTCGCCGCCAAACTCGAGCACCTCAATCGCGAGCGCCGCGAGGTTGAGGCTGCCGCGCTCGCCGTCATCGACGCTCGCATCGCGGCCGACGCCGAAATTGCCGCCGACCGCCTCCTCGTCATTGATGGCGACGGCTGGCATCGAGGCGTCATCGGCATTCTCGCCGCGCGCGTTGTCGAACGCACCGCCAAGCCGGCCATCGTCGTCAGCATCGAAGATGGAGTCGCACACGGCTCAGGCCGCTCCGTCGATGGCTTCGCACTGCTCGCCGCCATCGAGCCCTGCGCCGATTTGTTCACGCGCTTCGGCGGCCACGCCTTCGCCATCGGCTTCGCCATGCCCGCCGCAAAACTGCCCGAACTGAAGCTGCGCCTGCGCGCCTACGCTGAAGCGCATCTCGCCGCGCGCGCGCCTGAGCGCCTCCTGCGCATTCAGGCCGAGCTGCCGCTCGACCGCATCACGCCCGTCCTGGCCGGCTGGCTTCGCAAGCTCGAGCCGCTCGGCCACGGCAACCCCGAGCCGGTGTTCCTGGCACGCTGCGCACGCCTGCTGGCTCCGCCGCGCATCATGAAAGCGCACCATCTCTGCCTCGAGCTTGCGCAGGACGCCACGCCCAGCCGGGCAGGCATTTCGACCAATGGCACCGCGACTCAGCTCGGAGCCAGCCCCGCTCCAGCCAATTCGATGCGCGCCGTCGGCTGGAACCTTGCCGAGCGCGCCATGGATCTTCAGCTCCAGCAGGGCAGCCTCATCGACGTCGCCTACCGCATCCGCGAAAATGACCACCCCGACTTCGGCGGCCTCGAAATCGAAATCCTGGGCCTGCGACCGTCTGGCGGATAACGCAGCGCAGATCGAGCAAAGATCGCAGAGGCCCCGGAAAAGCGCCGGTCGCTTTTTGTTTTGCAGCAGCAGGATGCGCGAAACGCGGAGGCAAGTCGGACAGATCGGATCGTTTCGAAGCTCGCCAAGCGCAGCCTGCCGGGCGCAACGAGGCCAACGATTTGCTACCCCGAAGAACGGCCTGGAAATCGAGATTATGGGCTCCAACCCGCCGATACGTGAGACGAGTCTGTCAATCCCTGCAAAAAAGCCCTCCGCATTGCGGGGGGCCTTCTGCACTTTCATCGAAGTCAACTACACTGGAAAGCCCCGGCAGCCGGGGCCATCGGTGCGTCCGCTGACTCACAGACTTGCTGCTTTTATCCGACGACTTCAATCCCCATCGAGCGCGCCGTTCCCTTAATGCTTTTAATCGCCGCCTCGATCGAGGCCGCGTTCAGGTCCGGCATCTTCTGCGTGGCGATCTCGCGCACCTGCTTCTCGGTCACCTTGCCCTTCTTCTCCTTGTTGGGCGTGCCCGATCCCTTGTCGATGCCTGCGGCCTTCTTCAGCAGCACCGCCGCCGGCGGCGTCTTGGTGACAAACGAAAACGTGCGGTCGCCGTACACCGTGATCACGACCGGGATGATGAGTCCCACCAGGTCCTTGCCCTGCGTCCTGGCGTTGAACTGCTTGCAGAACTCCATGATGTTGACCTGCGCCTGGCCCAGCGCGGGGCCGACCGGTGGCGCGGGCGTGGCTTTGCCGGCCTCAATCTGCAGCTTCACGTAACCGGTAATTTTCTTCGGAGGTGCCATGTGGTTCCTGCGGAACCAGCTTTTAGCTCCTAGCTGCTAGCTGCCAGCTGGTTCATTCCTTTGCAAATTTTGGTGCTGCGGCGTCGAGCGTTCGCATCAAACCGGCACCCCGCTAGGTAGGTTCGCCGGCTAGAAGCTAGAAGCTAGTAGATCGAAGCTACAACTACACAATCTTTTCCACTTTGCCGAACTCCAGTTCGACCGGCGTGGAGCGCCCGAAGATCGTAACCATCACCTTCAGCGTCTCGCGATCTTCGTTGATCTCGTCCACCACGCCATTGAAGTTGGCGAACGGCCCATCCGTGATGCGCACCTGTTCGCTCTTCTCAAACTTGATCTTCAGCCGCGGCTTCTCCTTGGCAACCTCGCTGCGGAAGAGAATCGAGCTCACCTCTTCCTCGCTCAGCGCCACGGGCTTGTCGCCGGTGCCCAGGAATCCTGTCACCTTGGGCGTGTCTTTCAACACGTGCCAAAGGTTGTTGTCCAGGTCCATCTCCACCAGCACGTAGCCGGGCAAAAACACCCGCTCCACGGTGCGCTTTTTGCCGTTGATGATCTCCGTCACCGGCTCGGTGGGAATCATGACGCGCCCCACGCGGTCCTTCAATCCAAACGCCTGCACGCGGCTCTCAATGGACTCGCGCACCTTGCGCTCGAAGCCCGAATAGGCGTGAAGGATGTACCACCTGAAGGCGGGATTGCGCACGATCTCGGGCTGCGGCGCCGCCGCGGCTTCTGCCGGCTCGGCTTGTTCCGGCTCGGTTTCGCCAGTCGCAGTCTCGTCCGTCTCCGGGGCCGCCTCCCGTGCCTTTGCTTTTCTCTTTGTCGCTTTCGGCGCCGCTTGGGGTTCCTGCGCCTCTGCCTTTGGCGATTCCTGGGCCTCGGCCTCCGGCGCTTCCGCCTCCGCGCCAGCAGCCGGCATTTCGCCTTCGCCGGCCTCGGGCTCCGCTGCCGCCTGGGCTTCCTCAGCAGGCGCCTCCGCCGCAACTTCCGGCGCTTCCGCTTCTGCTGCTTGTGGCCCCGATTCGGCTTCAGGCACTTTGGCTTCCGCAGCCTGCGGTTCGGCCGTCGCCTCAACCTGCTCGTCGATCGGATTGTCTCGGGGCTGTTGCTGTTCTTCTGCCATGTTCCTCTCGATTCCGGCTGCTCCCGTTTACTGCAACGGCACACCCAAGCGCTGCAACAGCGAATAGAGAACCATCTTGATCGCCGCGTCGACAACGAAGAAATAGGCGCCGAACAGAAACACCGCCACGATCACTACCGACGTCGTCACGCGCACTTCCTTGCGCGAGGGCGTCACAACTTTGCGCATTTCGGCGCGCACGTCGCGTAAAAAGCCCGTCGTGTTGCCCCACGCGTTCGCCACACCTTCAAAAATCTTCGGTTTCCTGAAAGGCTGATCGTCGCCGCGTGCCATTGCCGATTTCGTCGCCATACTTCGCTTCTTTCTGGACAATCAGTTCGTAGTTCACAGTTCTTAGTTCACAGCCGCCGCGTCTTGCCCTGCGCGCTATTTTCTGTCCCCTACTCCCTATTCCTGTATCTCTGGCAGGGGCGGAGGGATTCGAACCCCCAAGTCCGGTTTTGGAGACCGGCAGTTTAGCCGTTGAGCTTACGCCCCTGTTAAAGCAGTTCGTAGTTCGCAGTTGCTTCGCTGCCGCATCGAGCCTTCCCGCAGCCGCCTTTCACTGTGAACTAGGAACTGCGAACTGTCTGTTTACTTCGCTTCCTTATGCACCTGGTGCTTGCGGCAGCGCTTGCAGAACTTCTTCAACTCCAGCCGACCCGTCACCGTCTTCTTGTTCTTGGTGGTCGAGTAGTTCCGCTCCTTGCACTCGGTGCACTCCAACGTGATGATTTCCCGCATTGTTTGCTCCCCTTCGGGTCGCAGTGTTCAGTGTTCAGTTGTCAGTGATCAGTTGTTCGGTGCCGGGTTCAGCTTGGTTTCTTGGCTGGCGGCGTTTTTCACTGACCTCTGATCACTGACCTCTGACCACTGTCACTTGATAATTTCGCTGATCGTGCCCGCGCCCACGGTGCGGCCGCCT